>Ga0209643_1000025_pt1 | contig 516603 bp, 469 predicted proteins | sample AutmiccBRH37_all_FD_187383 | JGI IMG/M metagenome (GOLD analysis project Ga0209643, IMG submission 187383) | Deep subsurface microbial communities from Mt. Terri, Switzerland - Autotrophic microbial communities BRH/37_all (SPAdes) (version 2) | ecosystem: Environmental > Aquatic > Deep...
TCGTTTTTCAGTCCAACCAGAGGACCGGTCCGCGTCGGGAGGCGGTTTATAGGCCGGCCCGCCCAGGCCGTCAACCTCTTTTTTCATCCCCTTTCTTCACCACCCGAACCCCAAAGGACCCGACCCCGAAGGGAAGCATCCCCACCAAAGCCAACCATTCCGGCTTCGCGGGACACCCTGGCATGAAGGATGAAAGCAGACTTGTCGGCCTCCGGAACGCTCCGGCGCCAACGAGGGGGTTTGTAGGGGACCATCACAAAACTGTCAACGCCTTTTTGCGCTGCAATAACGGTTTCAGCACCGCGAATGCCCCCCAACGACGACAGCAGCGCCGTTCTGTTTTTATTTTAGTAGATAACGCGCGCGCGTATCCGGAACACAGGCGCACCAACGGCCCATAAAGCGAATGAATCCGGCACATTACACGCTGTTTTGGTCCTGTTATGGAAAGCGACCGCGCGAATGCAATGATTTGACGCCAGAAATCGCCACAGGAAGCTGTTGACTTCGCCCGGCTGGTCTTTCATTCTGCCGATGCAACGAAAAGACTACCCGGCCCGGTTGATTTTTCGCAACCGGACGGACACCAGCCTACTGCTGCCCAGGGGAGTTCCGAACGTCATGCGGCACCGCAAACCCGCTGTTTTCATCACGGCCGGCCTATTCGTCGGCGCCGCCGCAGTAACTGCCGTGGCCTTGTTCCTGCCCCTGGCTTCCCTGTCTGATGCCGCCGCCCCGGCTGCGACACAAAACCGGACCTCTGCCATGGTGACCGGCCCCCGTAGCGCCGGGCGGTTCAGCACCCCCCAGGGCGGATCGCAGGGCACGGCTTCGGCGACAGGCGCCTCCACGGTGCCGTCCCCCAAGCCGCAGCCTAGCGCGTCGTCCGAGAACGGCGTTCTTACCCTGGCCCATGCAGGCCGGGGCAGTGTGTTGGGCAGCGGCCCGATTCCCGGCGCCAACCGGCGCGAGGTTCTGACCGTGTCACGCGGCGACACCCTGATGAAGATGCTGGTCAACGCCGGCGTCGAACGGGGCGAGGCCCACGCCTCCATCGAGTCGCTTCGCGACGTGTGGGATCCGCGCAGCCTGCGCCCCGGCGACCAGATTTCCGTGACGTTCACCCTGGACCACGACGACGGGGAAGTCTTCCACGGCCTGTCGCTGGAGCCCGACCCGGCACGCCGGGTCCTGGCCTCGCGCGATGATACCGGCGAATTCTCGGCCACCGAGGTCAAGGCCAAGCTGAGCGACCAGACCCTCCGCTTCGAAGGCCCCATCGACTCGAGCCTATATATGGCCGCCACGGCCGAGGGCGTGTCTCCGACCGCCCTGGCAACCATCATCAAGGCGTTCTCCTACGACGTGGACTTCCAGCGCGACATCCATCCGGGCGACCATTTCGCAATCATGCTCGACCGCAAGGTGGCGCCCAACGGCCAGCGCGTCGGCGAGCCGGTGGTGACCTATGCCTCGCTGACCCTGTCGGGCAAGAAACTGGCCATCTTCCGCTACGAGGACAGCGCCGGCGACATTGACTACTACGACCAGGAAGGCCACAGCGTCCGCAAGGCGCTGCTGCGCACCCCGGTCAACGGCGCCCGCCTGTCGTCCGGCTTCGGCAAGCGCAAGCATCCGATTCTCGGCTACAGCAAGATGCACCGCGGCGTGGACTTTGCCGCGCCAACCGGCACGCCAATCTTCGCCGCGGGCGACGGGGTGATCGAAAAGGCCGGTGTCAATGGCGGGTACGGCAACTACGTTCTCCTCCGCCACAACACCTCGTTCCACACCGCCTATGCCCACATGTCACGCTTTGGCAAGGACATGAAGGCCGGCAAGCGCGTGCGCCAGGGCGACGTGATCGGCTACATCGGCTCCACCGGCCGGTCCACCGGGCCGCACCTGCACTACGAAATCCTCAAGAAGGGCGCCCAGGTCAACCCGCTGGCCGTGAAGTTCCCCTCGGGCCGCGAACTGGACGGCAAGGAACTCAAGCGTTTCGCCGCCGCCCGCCAGGAAACCGAACGCCTGTATGCCAGCCTGCCCAAGGCCAGCACGATGGCCCAGGCCGAAACGACCAAAGCGAAAAATTAGATACCGGCAACTGGCCGGAATGCCAAAGGGCCGCTCTGTGGGAGCGGCCCTTTTTGCTGGGTCCTGGGCGGAGAGTTGAAGTAATTTGACACAGAGGACACAGAGGAAGGCACAGAGATCTCGGTGCAAATAGCCGCGCGCAACGCATAAAATAAAACCAAGCAAACACTGCCTGCGGCGCCACTCCGTACTCTCTGTGTCCTCTGTGCTCCCCCGCTTCACTTCGTCAAAGCCTCAATGCACCACCGGCGGCTCGGCCATTGTGTCGAGGTCGAGGAGGGCCGGGCTGCCGTTGATGGTCAGGGTGCCGCCCTCGGCGCCGACGGTGATCGTGTCGCCGTCCTTGATCCGCCCATCGAGCAGCATCATGGCCAGGGGGTTTTCCAGATTGCGCTGGATCACCCGCTTCAGCGGCCGCGCGCCGTACACCGGATCATACCCAGCCTCGGCCAGCCAAGCGAGACCGGCGTCGTTGACCTCCAGGGCCATCTTGCGGTCTTCCAGGCGCTTGCGCAGGCGGCCCAACTGGATGGTGACGATGCTGGCCATGTGGCGCTCGAACAGACGGTGGAACAGCAGCACCTCGTCCAGGCGGTTGATGAACTCGGGCCGGAAGGTGGCCCGCACGGCCTCCATGACCTCGGCCCGCACGGCACTGCTGTCCTGGCCCTCGATCTGGTTGGCGAGGTACTCGGCGCCCAGGTTGGAGGTCAGGATGATGAGCGTATTGCGGAAATCCACGGTGCGCCCGTGGCCGTCGGTCAGCCGCCCGTCGTCCAGCACCTGCAAAAGCACGTTGAAGACGTCCGGGTGGGCCTTTTCGACCTCGTCGAACAGGATGACCTGATAGGGCCGACGGCGCACCGCCTCGGTCAGACGGCCGCCTTCCTCGTACCCGACATAGCCCGGAGGGGCACCGATCAGGCGGGCCACCGAGTGCTTTTCCATGTACTCGGACATGTCGATGCGGACCATGGCCGATTCGTCGTCAAACAGGAATTCGGCCAGGGCCTTGGTCAGTTCGGTCTTGCCGACGCCAGTCGGGCCGAGGAACAGGAACGAGCCGATCGGCCGGTTCTGGTCCTGCAACCCGGCGCGCGAGCGGCGCACGGCGTTGGACACAGCAACCACCGCCTCGCGCTGGCCGATGACCCGCTTTTGCAGGGCCTCTTCCATGCGCAGCAGCTTGTCGCGTTCACCTTCGAGCATCTTATCGACCGGGATGCCGGTCCACCGCGACACCACCTGGGCCACATGCTCGGCGCTGACGGTTTCGGTCAGCAGGGAACCGCCCTGCCCGGCTTCCTGTTCACTATGCTCGGCCTCGGCCAGCTTGCGTTCCAGGTCGGGGATGACGCCGTACTGAAGTTCACCGGCCTTTTCGAGCCGCCCCAGGCGCTTTGCCTGATCCAATTCGATACGCGCCTGATCGAGCGCCTCCTTGATCTTGGTGGCGCCGGCCAAGGTGTCCTTTTCCGCCTGCCAGCGGGCGGTGAACTCGCGCGATTCCTCCTCCAGGTCGGCCAGTTCCTCCTCCAGACGCCCCAGGCGGTCGCGGGAGGCGACGTCGGTTTCCTTCTTCAGCGCCTCGCGCTCGATCTTGAGCTGGATGACACGGCGGTCCAGTTCGTCCAGTTCCTCGGGCTTGCTGTCGACCTGCATCCGCAGGCGCGACGCCGCCTCGTCCATCAGGTCAATGGCCTTGTCAGGCAGGAAGCGGTCGGTGATGTAGCGGTGCGACAAGGTGGCGGCGGCGACAAGGGCCGAGTCCGCGATGCGCACGCCATGGTGCAACTCGTACTTTTCCTTGATGCCGCGCAGGATGGACACGCTGTCCTCGACCGAGGGTTCGTCCACAAACACCGGCTGGAAACGCCGCGCCAGGGCGGCGTCCTTTTCCACATGCTTGCGGTATTCGTTCAGGGTGGTCGCGCCGACGCAGTGCAGTTCGCCGCGCGCCAGGGCCGGCTTGAGCAGATTGGAGGCGTCCATCGACCCTTCGGCCGCGCCCGCCCCGACCAGGGTGTGCATCTCGTCGATGAACAGCACGATCTGGCCCTCGGCCGAGGTCACTTCGTTGAGGACGGCCTTCAGGCGTTCCTCAAACTCGCCGCGATACTTGGCACCGGCCACCAGAGAGCCGAGGTCGAGAACCAGCAGGCTCTTGCCCTTCAGGCCCTCGGGCACGTCGCCGTCCACGATGCGCAGGGCCAGCCCCTCGATGATGGCGGTCTTGCCGACGCCGGGTTCGCCGATCAGCACCGGGTTGTTCTTGGTCCGGCGGGACAGCACCTGGATGGTGCGGCGGATTTCCTCGTCGCGGCCGATCACCGGATCAAGCTTGCCATCCCGCGCCGCCTGGGTCAGGTCGCGGGCGTACTTCTTCAGCGCGTCATACTGTTCCTCGGCCCCGGCGCTGTCGGCCTTGCGGCCCTTGCGCAGGGCGTTGATGGCGCCGTTGAGCTTCTGCGGCGTGGCCCCGGCGGCGGCCAGGATCTTGTGCGCCTCGGTATTGGGGAAGGCGGCCAGCGCCAGCAGCAGGTATTCGGCGGTGACGAAGCTGTCCCCGGCCTTCTCGGCCATTTCCTGGGCCTGCACGAACACCCGCGACAAGTCCTGCGCGTAGTACATCTGCGCCCCGCCACCCTGCACCTTGGGCAGCTTGGCGACGGCGGCATCGACGTCGGCCTTGGCCTTGGCGGCGTCCGCCCCGGCCGAGCGCAGCAGGTTGGAGGCCAAGCCTTCCTTGTCATCGAGCAGCGCCTTGAGCATGTGCTGCGGCGTTACCTGCTGGTGGGTTTCGCGCAGCGCGATGGTCTGGGCCGCCTGAATGAAGCCTTTAGACCGGTCGGTGAAGTTTTCCATGTTCATGTTTTCTGTCCTCTGCGAGCGACACCGGAACCCTGCCCCTGCACATGGCGGCAGGATATCCGCTCAATCCATCCGGATATCTAGGGAGGCGAGGCACGTTTTGGCAAGATATCTCTCCCCACCGGGCAGCCCCACCCATAGGGGGAGATTGACAGGCCGCCGGGCCCGAGGGAAGGTGCAGACTATGAGTATTTCCGTCTCCGCCCTATACTGCCATCCCGTCAAGGGTTTGAGCCCCGAGCCCCTGGACCACACGGTCCTGGAGCCCGGCGCAGGCGTGCCCGGCGACCGGCGCTTTGCCATCCTGCACGGCAGCGCTCCGTTCGACGCGCTGCAACCCTCGTGGTTGCCGGGAACCGCGTTCCTCACCCTCAGCAACCACCCGCGCCTGGCCGAACTGACCACGCGCTGGATCCCCGTCGCCAACACCCTGACGGTCGAGCGCAAGGGCCGCCAAGTGGCCCGTGGCAACCCGACCACGGCCCTCGGCCGGGCGATGCTCGAAGAGTTCTTTTCCGCGTTCCTCAAGGAAAAGGGCCTGACCCTGCGTGTGGTCGATGGCCAGACCGTCGCCTTCATGGATCAGCCCGAACCGCTGGTGTCGATCATCTCCCAGGCCTCGCTCCACGACCTGGAACGGGTGGCCGGGCGGCCCCTGGACGTCCGCCGCTTCCGCGCCAACGTGGTCGTCGACGGCGAGGCCCCATGGCAGGAAGCCACCTGGGTCGGCCAGGACATCACGGTCGGCGGCGCCCGACTGCAAGTGGTCGGGGAGATCACGCGCGGCGGCACACCGGCACTGAACGTCAACCCCGACACCGGCCAGATCGACATCGTTCTGCCCCGCATGCTGACCGGCGGCCTCGGCCGCACCACCTTCGGCGTTAGCGCCCGCGTGATCGACGGCGGGCGGGTTGCGGTGGGGGATGCTGTTGTGGTGCCGCAGGCATAGGGCTGAGTGCGGACAGGCTCTGTCCCCAGGTGGAGCCGACGAAAAAACCGCCCGGCAGAGGCTGCACGGGCGGTTCTTTTTGACGGGCCGAGCCTGATCCGAAAGGGGATCAGCCGTTGGCGACTTCCTTGGCCGGTTCGTCGCCGGTGGCCTTGGTGGTGCGGCGGCGGCGGGGGGCCTTTTTGGGGGCCTCCTCACCGAGGTCCACGACACCGCCTTCGACCGGCTCGGCGGCAGGGGCCGGAGCAGCCTTGGCGGGCTTGGCCTTGGCCGCAACCGGCTTGACGTCAACGGCCTTGGCCTCAGCGGGCTTGGCTTCGGCGGGCGGGGCCTCAACAGGCTTCGCTTCAACGGGCGTTGCTTCGACAGGCTTCTGCTCAACGGGCTTCTGCTCAACCGGCTTCACATCACCGGCATTTGCCTCGGCCGGTTGCGCCACACCCTGTTCGGGGCTGCGGCGTTCGGCGTCCCCGGCTTCGCGGGCACGGGTGGAGCGGCTGCGACGACGGCGGGGCTTGCCCTCCTCGTCGCCAGACTCCGAGCCACCAGACTCACGTCCGCCAGCATCGCGGGCCACGGCATCGCGTTGGCCACCGTCTCTTTGGCCGCCGTCTCTTTGACCACCGTCACGCTGACTGCTATCCCGTTGACCACCATCACGCTGGCCCCCGTCCCGCTGGCCGCCGTCCCGCTGGCCGCCGTCCCGGCGCTGGTTGCGCTGGCCGCCCCCATCACCCCGAGAGTCGTTTCGGTTGTCGGACCGGTTGTCACCGCGATTGTCGCCCCGGTTACCGTTGCGGTCGCTGCTGCGCTCCTCGCCCTCGTCACCGTCCTGAGACTGGTAGCCCTGGGTGGGATAGTTCTGGGTCGGGTAGCCCTGCGACCCGTTGTAGCTCACATCGCCGTCGTCGGAGTCGTCCCCATCCGCATAGTCCTCGGGACCATCCATCAGGGCATGGCTCTGATCCAGACGCTGTATCGCCCTCTGGGGGTTGTTGGCGTTCTGCGTCAGGATGATGCGAAAGTAATGCTCCGCGTGCTGCAAGTAGTTCTCGCACAGCACCCGGTCGCCCTGAACCGCAGCGTCGCGGGCCATGGCCTGATACTTCTCCACCACCTGATGGGCATTGCCACGGACACGAAGGCCGGGGCCGTTGCTGTCAAAGGTGTGGTTGTGGTTACGGCTGGGACCGCCTCTGCTGCCCTTGTTGACCTGACTTCGGCCACGAGGGCGCCCTTTTCCATTCGAGCCTGGCTTCATGACTCCGTCGATACAATGCTGTTGGCGATATGGGTGGCAACCGGAGCGTCGGGAGCCTTGCGGCACCCTGCACTCCGCGCGCTGCGGTCATGCCCGTCTCTACGGACCGACCAAGTAGCGCGAAATCATTATCTGGGTCTCTGTGCGTCTAGCCTGGGGTCTGCGTCTAGCCTGGGGTGGTGGCGGTTCCGGAGACGTATTCTCCGTGGAACCGACCGGGCGTTTCATCACCCCGGCGCGTCAGCGCCCTGTCTGGTTCAACCCTATGCGGCCTGAGGCCTTGGTTCAAACCCTTTTTTGGCGTTTTCCCTATTTTCTGGGCCCCTGAGGGATGTCTGCCCGGCGGGCACATACACAACGGTCAACGCCGCCAAGATCGGCCCGGTTCCAAACGATTTCGAGCCCGGCCCCGCCAAGCAACGCGGAAACATCATCTGCCTGCCCAATTCCGACCTCGAAGGCGACCAAACCGCCGCTTCGCACACGGCCCGCGACCAGCGGCGCGAGAACCCGGTAGGCGTCGAGCCCATCGCTGCCTCCGGCCAGGGCGCGCATCGGGTCAAAGGCCCGGACTTCAGGCTCCAGTCCGGCGATCACGCCATCGGGGATATAGGGCGGGTTGGACACCACGATGTCAAAGTCGCCGCCGATCTCCAGGCCCGCCGTCCAGTCTCCGATATGGAACTCCGCCCGATCAGCCAGCCCGAGGTCCTGGGCATTGGCCTGCGCGGTCGAAACCGCCCCTTCGGCGATATCAATCCCGACGCCGGTGGCGGCGGGAAACTCGCTCAGCAGGGCCAGAAGGATGCAGCCGGTTCCAGTGCCCAAATCAAGGATGCGGAGCGGTGCCGTATGATCAGGCATAGCCTCCAGAACGGCCTCAACGAGGGTTTCGGTGTCGGCGCGGGGGTCCAGCGTGTCGGCGGAAACCGCCAGGTCGATGGACCAGAACCCACGCCGTCCCAGGATTCGGGATACCGGCTCGCGGGCCTCGCGGCGGAGCGCCATGTCCTCCAGCGCATCGGCCTGATCGGCGGTCAGCGGCATGTCGGAGCGTATCACAATGTCCTGGGGTCGGATGTTAAGGATATGGGCCACCAACATGCGGGCGTCAAGACGCGGCGTGTCGATCCCGGCGGCTGCAAACCGCCGGGTCAAGGCATCCGTGGCCCGTCCTGCGGTCCCCATCAATCCAGCTCGGACAGCAGGGCGGCCTGATCCTCGGCGGTCAGAGCGTCCACGAAGTCGTCCAGGCCTTCGCCCTGCATGACCTTTTCGATGGTGTAGGAGGTCATGTTGATGCGGTGGTCGGTCACCCGGCCTTGCGGGAAGTTGTAGGTCCGGATGCGTTCGGACCGGTCGCCCGACCCCACCTGGCTCTTGCGCGCCGCCGCCCGTTCGGAGTCCAGCGCGCGGCGCTGCTCGTCATAGATCTTGGCGCGCAGCATGGTCAGGGCCTTGGCCTTGTTCTTGTGCTGGCTTTTTTCCTCCTGGCAGGCCGCCACCACGCCGGTCGGAATATGCGTGATGCGCACCGCCGAGTCCGTGGTGTTGACGTGCTGGCCGCCGGCCCCCTGCGAGCGGTAGGTGTCGATGCGCAGGTCCTTCTCCTCGATCTGCACATCGACCTCCTGGGCCTCGGGCAGCACCGCGACGGTGGCGGCCGAGGTGTGGATGCGCCCGCCGGACTCGGTTTCGGGGACGCGCTGCACGCGGTGAACGCCGGACTCGTACTTGAGGCGGCCGAACACGTTGCGGCCGGTGATGGTGGCCGAGGCTTCCTTGTACCCGCCGATGGGGGTGTCGTTGACCTCCAGCACCTCGAACCGCCAGCCGTGCAGGGCGGCGTAGCGTTCGTACATGCGGAACAGCTCGGCCGCGAACAGGGCGGCCTCGTCGCCGCCGGTGCCGGCGCGGACTTCGAGGATGGCGTTGCGCTCGTCAGCCTCGTCCTTGGGCAGCAGGGACAGGCGGACCTCGCGTTCCAGTTCGGGAATGCGGTCGCGTAGGGAATACACCTCGTCCTCGGCCAGGGCGCGCATTTCAGGATCGGCCATCATAGCCTCGGCCTCGACCAAGTCGGCGCGGGCCTTGTTGAGTTCCAGGATGCGTTCGACCACCGGCCCCAGGTCCGACAGTTCCTTGGACAGCTTGGCGATATCCACCTTGGAGTCATGGGCCAGCAGGTCGCTCAGTTCGTCGTGCCGCGCCACGACGCGGTTCAGCTTTTCGTCCAGGCTCACCCTGTTTTCTCCTCATTTTCCAGCCCGAACAGTCGCCGCACCAGCGCCTCGGCCGTCTTGAAGTCCTCGTCATTGTCGTCAGCCGCCAGTCCCCTGAGGGCCAGCGCCGGATCATGCAAAAGCCGCCCGACCAGAAGGCGCGTCGCCCGTTCCGCGTCACCCCCAGCCTCGGCCAGGGCGCGCGCCCGTTCGGCCTCGAAATGCCGATGGAGGGCGGCGATCACCGGCACGGCAGAGCGTTCGGCCCGCGTACGCAGGAACGCCTCGACCTCGTCGGCCACGATGGCCCAGGCGGCGCGCGCGGCGGCTTCCCGCCCTGCCCGGCCCTGCTCGGCCACCCGTTCCAGGTCCTCCAGGTCATAGAGGAAGGCGTTGTCGATGCGGTTCACCGCCGGTTCGACGTCGCCCGGAATCCCGGTGTCGATAAACAGGATGGGCCGCTGCCGGCGGGCCTTGAGCGCCGCCTTGACGGCTTCCTCCGTCACCCCATAAGTCCGCCCGCCAATGCCGGTGACCACCACCTCGGCCTCGGCCATGCCACGCGCCAGCCCGTCAAACGGCAGCACATGGGCCTGCCACGCCCGCGCCAGGGCGTCCGCCCGGTTGGCCCGCCGCGCCGTGACGCGCAGGTCGTGCGCCCCGGCGGCCAAAAGGTTCTCGACCACCAGATCGCCCATTTCCGCCCCGCCGGCCGCGTACAGCACGCGGACGCTCGACAGGTCGCCGAACAGATCCCGCGCCGTCTGGGCGGCTGACGACGCCACCGACACCGGCCCGGCCGCCACCGAGGTTTCCGTGCGCACCCGCTTGGCCGCCGTATAGGCCGCCTGCAAGCAGGCTTCCAGGTCGGGGCCGGACTGGGCGGCCTCACGGCACAGCCGATGTGCGGCCTTGACCTGCCCCAGGACGTGCGGCTCGCCAATCACCAGACTGTCCAGCGCGCTGGCGACGGCGAACAGATGCCGCACCGCCTCGGCCCCCGTCAAGGCATAGATCTGCCCGCTCAGCGCGGCGGGCACCACCCCGGCCCGCTTGGCCAGGAACCCCTGGACGCGGGCGGCGGCGGCGGCCGGATCGTCGGCGGCGGCGATGACCTCCACCCGGTCGCAGGTGGACAGCAGCAACGCCTCGTCAAACCCTTCCTCGCGCAGGGCGGCGAGGACGGCGGGCATTTCCGGGTCCTCGACGAACAGCGCGTCACGCAGGCCGAGCGGGCTGGAGCGATGGTTCGCCCCGACGATCAGGAGCCGATCGAGTGCCCGCCCGGTCATGCCTAACGGTACCGGGCGAGGCTCTCCTCGAGCGTCGCCAGGAGGCAGGCCGTCTGTTCGCCGCTGTCGAGGTCGCGCACGGCGGCCTCGTTGCGGGTCAGCTCGTCCTCGCCCAGGATGATCGCCGCCACGGCGTTGACCGTGTTGGCCCGCTTCATGCGCTTCTTCATGTTGCCGCCATAGCCCATGTCCACGGCGAACCCGGCGCGGCGCAGGCGGTCGGCCAGTTCCAGGGCGACCTTCTCGGCCTTGTCGCCCATGGGCACCAGGGCGACGGGGCGCGGCTTGTCCGGCACATCCTGCACCAGCATGGCGAGGCGTTCGACGCCCGCCGCCCAGCCGATGCCAGCCGTCGCCGGGCCGCCCATCATGCCAACCAGCCCGTCGTACCGCCCGCCGGCCAACACGGTGCCTTGCGCTCCGAGGGCCGTGGTCGTGAACTCGAACGCCGTGTGGCAATAGTAATCCAGGCCGCGCACCAGACGCGGGTTGACCGTATAGGTGATGCCCATGGACGCGAGGCCATCAAGCAACTCGTCAAAGAACGCCCGGCTGGCGTCGTTGAGGTAGGCCGACAGGACCGGCGCGTCGGCGACGATCTTGCGGTCGCCCTCGTCCTTGGAATCGAGGATGCGCAGCGGGTTCTTGTCCAGGCGCATCCGGCTGTCCTCGGACAGACCGTCGCGATAGGCGCTGAGGTAGTCAACCAGGGCATCACGGTAGGTGGCGCGGCTTTCGGTGTCGCCCAGGGTGTTCAGTTCCAGCGTCACCTTGTCCTTCAGGCCGAGCGCGTCGAGGATGTGGGCGCCCAGGCCCAGGACCTCGATATCGGCCTTGGGGCTTTCGACGCCCAGCAGTTCCACGCCGAACTGGTGGAACTGGCGCTGGCGGCCCTTCTGCGGCCGTTCGTAACGGAACATCGGCCCGGCGTAGAACGCCTTGACCGGCAGCGACTGGGTCAGGCCGTTGGAGATGAAGGCGCGGCACACGCCGGCCGTGCCCTCGGGCCGCAGGGTGATGGAATCGCCGCTGCGCTCGAAGGTGTACATCTCCTTGGTCACGATGTCGGAGGTGTCGCCCAGCGTGCGCACGAACACGTCGGTGAACTCGAAGATCGGCGTTGCCATCTCCTCGAACCCGTAAAGCGTCGCCGTCGCCCGCGCGCGGTCGATCACCGCGCGGTGGCGGCGCATCTCGTCGGGCAACAGGTCGTGCGTGCCGCGCACCGGTTGCAGGGCTGCCACGGTCGGTATTCCCCCTCTGTTTACGATTACTTCGCGGCTTCCAGAGCCGCCGCCTTCTTTTCCACCAGATCGACCAGATGTTCGACCAGAGTTTCGTCATCCACCTTGTGATCCTGGCGCCCGGCCACATAGACCATGTGGGAGCCCCCGCCCCCGCCGCACAGGCCAATGTCGGTATCGCGCGCCTCACCCGGCCCGTTGACCACGCAACCGATGATCGACAGGGTGATGGGGGTGCGGATATGGGCCAGCCGGTCTTCCAGGGTCGCCACCGTCTTGATGACGTCGAAGCCCTGCCGGGCGCACGACGGGCAGGACACCACGCGCACGCCGCGATGACGCAGGCCGAGGGACTTCAGGATGTCATAGCCGACCTTGACCTCTTCCTCGGGCACCGCCGACAGGGACACGCGGATGGTGTCGCCGATGCCCGACCACAGCAACATGCCGAGCCCGATGGACGACTTCACGGTCCCGCCGCGCAAACCCCCGGCCTCGGTGATGCCGAGGTGCAGCGGGTAATCACAGGCGTCGGCCAGGGCCTGATAGGCGGCCACGGCCAGGAACACGTCGGACGCCTTGACGCTGATCTTGAAGTTGGTGAAGTCGTTGTCTTCCAGCAGGCGCATGTGCCGCTGGGCGCTTTCCAGCATCGCCTCGGGGTTCGGCTCGCCGTACTTTTCCAACAGGTCGCGTTCGAGCGATCCGGCGTTGACCCCGATGCGAATGGAGCAGCCATGGTCCTTGGCCGCCTGGACCACGTCGCGCACCTTGGCGTCGGAGCCGATGTTGCCGGGGTTGATGCGCAGACAGGCGGCGCCCGCCTCGGCCGCTTCGATGGCGCGGCGGTAGTGGAAGTGGATGTCGGCGACGATGGGCACCTCGACCGCGCGGACGATGTGCCTGAGGGCGGCGGTGCTTTCCTCGTCCGGGCAGGACACCCGCACGATGTCGGCCCCGGCCTCCGTCGCGCGCTCGATCTGGGCGATTGTCCCGGCCACGTCGGTGGTCAGGGTGTTGGTCATGGTCTGCACGCTGATCGGCGCGTCACCGCCGACCAGCACGGATCCGACCGTGACGGTGCGGGTCTTGCGGCGGAGGATCTGACGATAGGCGGGAGCGCTGCTCATGGAGAGCCTTCCTGAAGGACCAACGGATATGCGCGGTTTATACCGCAAACCACCGCGACGCCAAACCCCATGCACGCCCGGAGCCGGACGAGCATGGGGAAAGCATCGGGATTTCCCCTAGTTGGGGCTCTTGATCGCGGCCTTCAAGCGTGCCACGTCCAGCGACACGTCGCGGCGAACCTCTCCGGTGTGGCCGAGGGTGGGGACAGCCTTACCGTCAACCTCGATGACCAGCCCCCCGGCGTTGCCGGTCATCAGGGTCAGGCCGTCCCGATTGGGCAGGCGATAGGAATCCCCGCGCTTGAGCAGCCGCGTCATCAGCAGCCCCTGGCCGTCGCGCACCTGGATCCAGACATCGGCGCGGGCCCGCAGAACCACGCGGGCATCCGCGTTGTCCTCGCCAAAGACCCTACCATCGGTCGGCAGGGCGGCATCCTGCAAAGCCGGCGGCGGCGGCGCGGCGCGATCATCGGCCGCCGTAGGCATGGGAGTCGGCACCGGATCGCGGGCCGCCTGGGCGGCCTGATCGACCACGGCGCGCGGCGCCTCGGCCATGGCGGGCGGCGGGGCAACGGCGGCCGGAGCGTTCTCCTCCGCCCCGGACTCCGCCTCAGGATTCGGCTCCGACTCCGGCTCAGGCTCAAGCGCGGCGTCGGCGACGGCCGCATCGTCTTCGGGTTCAGCCACCTCGGGCGGATGCACGGCCTGGGCATCGTCCGGCGGCGGCGGCTCTTCGGCCAGGACGGCAACCTTTTCGGCCTGAGCCGCAGCGGACGGCGCAGCCTGGGGCGCGGGGACCGGCGGGGCGGCCTCGGCGGCACCTGACTGGTCCGGGGCTTCCGGTTCGGTGCCCGGCGGAATATCGGCGGCAAGGGTGGAGGCGACGGTTTCGTCGTCCAGGAAGCGCTTCTCCCCGGCTGGCTCGCCGTCCAACGCCGGCCCGTCGGCACCCTCCCCGTCGGCGTTTTCCGGAACCGCCTCGTCCCGGTTGGGCAGCAGCGCGGTCAGGCGCTCCGGCACGTCCTGAATCATGTCAGCAACCGACCGGTCACTGTTCGACACCAGATGCCAGGCGCCATAGACACCGCCGGCCAGCAGCAGGGCGACCACGATCAGCGCGCCCGACGGCAGCCCGCCTTCGTTGACCGGCGTCGGAAAGGCCAGGTCGTTGGTGGACTCGATGGCGCTTTCTTCCTTGAAGCGCCGGATGACCTCGGCGCTGTCCAGACGCAGGTGCTCTGCATAGGCACGCACGAAGCCGACCGCGTAGGTCGGCCCCGGCAGGTCGCCATAGCGGCCTTCCTCGATGGCGTTCAGGTGGGCGAAGCGGATGCGCAGGGCATCCGACACGGCCCGCAGGTCATGCCGCTGCTTCTCGCGGGTTTCGCGCAGGAGCCGCCCGACTTCCCCCTGACGGGGAGCAGTCACTTCGGGCGCATCAGCATTCTGTCTGGCTTTGGCCAAGGTGGCGCCTTTCCTAAAGCCTCGCGCCTGCCGTCTTACCCCCAACGGCTTAAACCCAAGCACGACGGCATTCGATCATAAAGGGCGGCAAACAGCCTCGGACACCCGAGCACGTATCGCCGTAATATCTTGCACAACCTATCAAAAAGGCCGGCCTGTCCGCAACGGGGGACTCACCCCAGAGCAATACCGTGGTCGCAGGCAAAGGAGCGCAAGGCGTTTCGCAAGCTGTGGCGCGGCTGATCGAGCATGGGGTCCAGGTACGCCCGCACCCCCGCGACGTCGGCCGACCGCAGCATGGTCTTGACCGGGCCGATGCCCGACGCCGACATGGACAACGACCGGAACCCCAGAGCGATCAGGGCCAGCGCCTCCAACGGCCGTCCGGCCATCTCGCCGCACACCGACACCGGAACCTGAGCCGCGTCGCACGCCCGCGCCAGATCGCGCAGCACCTTGAGCATCGCCGGCGACAGGGTGTCGTAGCGTTCGGACATGCGCGGGTTGCCGCGATCCGTGGCGAACAGGAACTGCATCAGATCGTTCGACCCGATGGAGATGAAATCAACCTCCCGCAGCAGCGCCGGCAACTGCCACAGCAGGGCCGGCACCTCAAGCATGGTGCCCACCTTGACCATGTCGGGCAGCGGCTCTCCCCGGCGCTCGCAACGATTCAGTTCCAGGGCCAGGATGCGCTTGGCGGCAACCAGTTCGTCCACCTCGGCAACCATCGGGAACATGATGCGCAGGTCCCGCCCGGTGGCCGAGGCGATCAGGGCGCGCAACTGGTGGCGCAGGATGGCCGGACGGTCCAGCGTGATGCGGATCGACCGCCACCCCATGGCCGGGTTGTCCTCCGGCTGACCATGCCAATACGGCAGTACCTTGTCCGATCCGACATCCAGGGTGCGGAACACCACTGGCTTGCCGTTGGCCTGATCGAGGATGCGGCCGTAAAGCGCGATCTGCGCCCCCACGTCAGGCAGCGACGGGCGGGCCATGAACGGCAGTTCGGTACGGTACAGGCCGATGCCCGCCGCCCCAGTGTCGTGCAGGTGCGGCAGGTCGATCAGCAGGCCGGCATTGAGCATCAAGGACACATTGACGCCGTCCTTGCTGCACGCCGGCAGGTCGCGCACGGCGGCATACTGGGCCAGCTTGCGTTTGCGGGCCTGAAGGCTCTGCTCGAAGGTGTCGCGGACGTCTTCGCTGGGCCGGATGAACACCTGGCCGTGGTCGCCATCGACGATCAGCGGGTCCCAGTTCTCGACAATGGAGAACACGTCCTTGACCTGGGCGACCACCGGAATGTTCATCGCCCGCGCCACGATCACGGCGTGCATGGTGTGCGAGCCTTCTTCGAGGATAACACCCCGGATATGGGTCCGGTCGTAATCCAGAAGCTCGGTCGGGCCGAGGGTGCGGCACACCAGAATGGCGTCTTCGGGCATATCGCGCAGGGCTGGCCGCCCGGTCTCGCCCACCAGATGGGTCAGCAGGCGGTTGGCCAGATCCTCAAGGTCATGCAGGCGTTCGCGGATATAGGGATCGGACACCTGCTGCATCCGCACGCGGGTGTCGTCATGAACCTTCTGCACGGCAGCTTCGGCGGTCAGGCCGGAGTGCACGGCGTCCGAAATCCGGTTCACCCAGCCGGCGTCCTCGGCAAACATGCGATAGGCTTCCAGGACGTCCTGGAACTCGCCGCCCATCTCGTCGATGGCCAGCATGGCATCAAGCTGGCCGCGCAGGGAATGCAGGGCCGCGCGCAGGCGGTCCAGTTCCATTTCCGGGTCCTCGGCCACCAGCCGGCCGACCCGCACCTGCGGCTCGTGCAGCACCGCCATGCCCAGGCCGACGCCGGGCGACAGGGCAATGCCCTCCAGGCGCAGCGGCAAAAGGGCGATGCCATCGGCCGGCAGAAGTTCCTCGCGGCTGACCACCTGGGCCGTCGCCAGAAGCTCGGCCAGGACCATGGTCACGGTTTCGAGGGTTTCCACCTCGACCTGGGAATACCCCCGTTCCTCGCGGTTCTGGACCACCAGGACGCCGCTGACCCGCGACCCCCGGATAATCGGCACGCCCATGAAAGAGTGGTACAGTTCCTCGCCGGTTTCCGGGCGATAGGCAAAGCTGGGGTGCGACCAGGCGTCGGCCAGGGCGACCGGGCGGCCATGCGCGGCGACCTCGCCGACCAGACCTTCGCCGGTGCGCAAGCGGGTGTTGTGAACGGCGGTCTGGCGCAGGCCATAGGTGGCGAACAGCTCCAGGACCTCACCGGCCCGCATCACATAGCAGGAGCACACCTCGGCCCGCAGGCTGTCGGCGATGGCGCGCACGACCTTGTCGAGGCGTTCCTGAACGGATCCGCCCCCCGCCATGACGTCCCGCAACCTGGCCAGCAGGCGGCGGGCAACGTCTGCATCGCCATCGGCTTTTTTCATGCCTGCCAGATACCCTCAAGCATCCCCCGGAACGACGCGCTCCAGAGCTTTACGTTAAGCGCAAACTCACTAGAGCGCCATATTCTTGCATCACGCCCCCCTCACGCCCCCTCACGCATCGACCAGCGTCGCGCGCCCGGCCAGGGCCGCAAGCGCCTGATCGACCAACTCGGAAAGGATGTCAGCGGTCGGCTGTTCGCGGGTCACCAGGCCGACGCTCTGACCGGCCATCAGCGAGCCATACTCGACATCGCCGTCGATCACCGCGCGGCGTAGCGCCCCGGCCCAGAAGTGTTCGATCTCAAGCTGCGCGGCCTTTTGGTCGATATCGCCGTGCAGGTGGCGCGCAATCACGTCACGCTGGGCGTCCATGAACTTTTCGGTGCCCTTGTTGAGCAGCGCGCGCACCGGAATGACCGGCAGGCGCGGATCAAGCTGCACCGTCGGCATGGCGTCGCGGGAACTGGCCCGGATGAACGCCTGCTTGAACTTGGGGTGGGCGACGCACTCCGTGGCGCAGACAAACCGCGTGCCGATCTGTACCCCGGCCGCGCCCATTTCCAGGTACGACACGATGGCCTCGCCCCGGCCAATACCGCCGGCCACGAAGATCGGCACGTCCCGCACTTCGGGCAGGATTTCCTGGGCCAGGACACTGGTCGATACCGGGCCGATGTGCCCACCAGCCTCGGCGCCCTCGATGATGAGGGCGTCGGCTCCCGACCGCACCAGCTTGCGGGCCAGCACCAGGGCCGGTGCGAAGCACAGCACCTTGGCGCCGCCCTCCTTGGCCTTGCGGATGGAGGCCCCCGAGGGCAGCCCGCCGGCCAGCACGACATGGGTTACACCATTGGCCGCGCAGACCTCGATCAGGGCGTCGAGGTCGGGGTGCATGGTGATCAGGTTGACCCCGAACGGCTGCCCGGTCAGGGCGCGGGTCGCCGTAATCTCGGCATCCAGCAGGTCGGGGCTCATCGACCCGCAGGCGATGACCCCGAACCCCCCGGCGTTGGAGATCGCGGCAACCAGGTTGCGCTCGGACACCCAGGACATGGCACCGCCCATGATGGCGGCGTCAGACCCAAGAAACTGGCGCCCGCGATCCCACAGCCGGTCGAGTCGCACACGGGCGCTCATCGTCTTCCCCTCGGTTCCCCGAGCCTCAGGCAGCGTCCAGGCCATAGGCCGTGTGCAGGGCGCGCAGGGCCAGCTCGGTGTATTCCTCGGCGATCAGCACCGAAACCTTGATTTCGGAGGTCGAAATCACCTGGATGTTGATGCCCTTCTCGGCCAGGGCTGAGAACATGGTCTGCGCCACGCCGGCATGGCTGCGCATCCCGACGCCGATGACCGACACCTTGACCACGTTGGCGTCCTGGAGCAGTTCAACATAGCCCAAGTCGGCCTTACGGTCCTCCAGCACCTTCACGCAACGAGCAAGGTCGCCCTTGGTCACGGTGAAGGTCAGGTCGGTCGCGCCGCCGCCGTGCGACACGTTCTGCACGATCATGTCCACGTTGACGTTGGCATCGGACAGCGGGCCGAAGATGTTCGCCGCCACGCCGGGCCGGTCGGCGACCTTGACCAGAGTGACCTTGGCTTCGTCCCGCGAGTAGGCGATGCCGCTGAGAAGTTCCTTTTCCACGATTTCGTCCTCGTCGCAGATGATGGTGCCGGGGGCGTCGCTGAACGAGGAGCGCACCTGAACGCGCACCCCGTGCTTCATGGCCATTTCAACCGAACGCACCTGCAAGACCTTGGCCCCCAGGGACGCGCTTTCGAGCATTTCCTCGTAGGTGATCTTGTTCAGCTTGCGGGCCTTAGACACGATACGCGGGTCGGTGGTGTAGACCCCATCGACGTCGGTGTAGATGTCGCAGATGTCGGCCTTCAGCGCGGCGGCCAGCGCCACGGCCGAAGTGTCCGATCCGCCGCGACCGAGCGTGGTCACCCGGTTGTCCGGGCCGATGCCCTGGAATCCGGCCACCACGGCCACCTGGCCCCGATCCATGCGGGCCACCAGGTCATCGGTCTCGATGTCCACGATGCGGGCCTTGGAATGGGTACCGTCGGTCTTGATGGGGATTTGCCAGCCGGCCCAGGACCGGGCTTCGACGCCCAGTTCCTGAAGCGCCATGGCCAGGAGGCCGCTGGTCACCTGTTCGCCGGTGGACACGACATGGTCATACTCCCGCGCGTCGTGCATCGGCGAGATGCTGCGGCAGTAGTCGACCAGGGTGTTGGTCACGCCGGACATGGCGGACACCACGACGGCGACCGTGTTCCCGGCGTCCACCTCCGCCTTGACGCGGCGGGCGACGTTGCGGATACGATCGAGGTCACCAACCGAGGTGCCGCCGAACTTCATCACGATACGGGCCATGGGAAATTGCCGTCCCTTTATGATGTGGCCATGCAAGGCTCGAAAAACGCAAGGCCCAAAAAACGACCGGCCGGTTGCCGGAACCGTCGGGCGCGTATACATACTCCGTCACACCGGGCGAGGCAAGGGCGGCCCCGCCCCTCACGCAGGAGAGCAATGATGGCCCAGGCATTCGCGACCACCGCCAACCCCGACGAACTCGCCAAGTTCGAGGCCATGGCCGACTCCTGGTGGGACCCGGTCGGCAAGTTCAAGCCCCTGCACAAATTCAACCCGGCCCGCATCGCCTGGGTGCGCGACGCCGCCGCGCTCCACTTCAACCGCGACGCCACGACCGAGCGCCCGTTCGAGGGCCTGACCCTGCTCGACGTCGGCTGTGGCGGCGGCCTGCTGTCCGAGCCCTTCGCCCGCCTGGGGTTCAAGGTAACGGGCCTCGATGCCGCCGCCAAGAACATCGCGGTCGCCAGCCTGCACGCCGAGCGCAACGGCCTGGAGATCGACTACCGCTGCCAGTTGGTCGAGGACCTGGCCCAGACCAGCGAGCGATTCGACGTGGTGATGACCATGGAAGTGGTCGAGCATGTCGCCGACGTGGACCTGTTCCTGCGCGCCGCCGCCCATCTGGTCACGCCGGGCGGGATGCTGGTCGGGGCCACCCTGAACCGCACCCTGAAATCCCTCGCCCTGGCCAAGATCGGCGCGGAGTACGTGCTGCGCTGGTTGCCGCGCGGCACCCACGACTGGCGGAAGTTCGTCAAACCCAGCGAATTCGCCGAAGCCCTGCGCGCCGGCGGCCTGCGGGTCGAAGACCTCAAGGGCATGAGCTTCGATCCCCTGATGGACGAATGGCACCTGTCCGACGACCTTGCCGTGAACTACATGCTGCGGGCGATCAAGGCGGAGTAAGGGTAGGAAGTGAAGCGGGGGACCACAGAGGACACAGAATTAGAAGAGAAGGCACAGAGAGAGCAGAGCAGGATGGCGCCGCAGGCATATAATACCATAAACTTTACTGCGCTGTGCGCCTTCTGACTTTCCCTTAATTTCTCTGTGCCCTCTGTGTCCTCTGTGGTAAATCCCTTCACTTCCCTTAAGCCGCCGCCAAACCACGAAAACGCGGCCTCAGGATGCGGTCGGGGAAGCGGAAGGCGCGCGGCCAGCGCCGCCGCCCCAGGACATACAACTTGCGTGCCCCGGCCGAGTTGCGCAGGGCCAGCACCGCCGCGCCGCTCATCAGCGGCACTTCCAGCGGCACCGGCAGAATGACAGCCGCAAGCGCGGCGAATGCCAATACGACAGCAAGGACAAGAGCGAAAATGCGGCGCATGGGACCAGCCTCCAAAGGGGTACCGGTCCTGTATGCCTGTGCCGCATGGCAGCATCAGGGAGCAAGTGCGGCGAATTCTCGGTCATTTCACGCGATCTTTAGAATACCCCGATCAACCACAGAACAATAATCAGGGTCAGGGGCACGCCGAGAAACCACAGAAGAATGGGCATGGCCGATATCTCCGTTGCAAAGGGTCCTTCTAACACCAACGGCGGATCAGCCATTCGGTTCACACCCCTTTGGCGCAGGCCCGATGCAAAACGCCCCGCAGACAGGCTGCGGGGCGTTCGGGCAGGGGGTAGGCGGCGCTGACTCAGGTGTTCAGCGACGACCACATGTCCTTGTCGCGTTCGGCGGTCCAGATCTGCGGGCGGGCGACGCCCTTGGCCTCGTCCACCGCGCGGGCGACGTCGAACGGCATGCAGTGCTCATAGATCACCCATTCGCCGTACTTGGGGTCCATGCGGGCCTTGGTGGCGGCGAAGATGTCCTTGAGGTCCAGGCCCTTGGCCACGCCGTCCTGGGCGCAGGCGTACAGCTCGGTGACGAAGCCCTGGGTTTCGGACAGAGCTTCTTCGCACTGCTCGGGGCTGTGCAGGGCGTCGCCACGGCCGGGGACCAGCTTGTTCGGCTTGAGGTCGCGCAGCGCCTGGAGCGTGGTCGGCCAATCGGCCAGGTGGGCGTCGCCGGTGTAGGGCGTGGCGCCGTATTCGACCAGATCGCCGGCGTAGAGGATCTTTTCCTCGGGCAGCCAGGCAACGGTGTCGCCCTGGGTGTGGCCGCGACCGGGGCTCCAGATCTCGACCTTGCGGTTGCCGAGGTCGACGGTGATCTTGCCGTCGAACACGATGGTCGGCCACGTCAGGCCGGTGATCGACTCGTGGCCCTCGAACAGGCGCGGGAAGCGGCCCAGTTCGGACTCCCAATCCTGCTGGCCGCGCTCGACCACCATTTCATAGGTCTTCTGCGAGGCGATGATGTTTTCGGCCTCGTAGGCGGCGGCGCCCAGCACGCGGACGGCGTGGTAGTGCGACATCAGGATGTACTTCACCGGCTTGTCGGTGATTTCGCGGATGCGCTCCAGCACCTTCTGCGCCATCAACGGAGTCGCCTGGGTGTCGATGATCATGACGCCGTCGTCGCCGATGATGACGCCGGTGTTGGGGTCGCCCTCGGCCGTGTAGGCGTAGGCACCCTCGCCGAGCTTGGCGAAGGTGATGACCTTTTCGCCGAGGTCGCCGGTCGACGCGAACGTCTTGCTCATGTGCAGTCCCTCATTTGTGCATTGGTTACGTATGAAACTATTTAGGCCACCCCGACGCAATCCGCAAGAGGGATCGGCCAGGGTGGCCCAAAGTCGTCAAAAGAGAGCGGCGTCACAGGCCCAGATAGGCGGCCTTGACCTTTTCGTCGGCGAGCAGGTTTTCGCCCGTGTCGGTCAGCACGATCTCGCCGGTTTCCATCACATAGCCACGGTCGGCGATGGCCAGGGCGGCATAGGCGTTCTGCTCGACCAGCAGGATGGTGGTCCCCTGCTCCTTCAGCATCTGCACGATGTTAAAGATTTCGCCGACCAGCAACGGGGCCAGCCCCATGGACGGTTCATCAAGCAACAGCAGGCGCGGATGGGCCATCAGGGCGCGGCCCATGGCCAGCATCTGCTGCTGGCCGCCCGACAGGGTTCCAGCCGCCTGATTGCGCTTCTTCTTGAGGATGGGGAACGTGGAGTACATGCGCTCCAGGTCGGCCTCGATGTCGTCGCCATGGCGGCGAAACGCGCCCAGGCGCAGGTTGTCCTCGACCGTCAGCGGGCCGAACACCTGGCGGCCTTCGGGCACCTGGGAGATGCCGTTCTCGACCCGCTTCTGCGGCGACATGCGGGTGATGTCCTCGCCATCAAAGCGGATGGACCCGCCGGTCACCCCCTGCACGCCCGAAACCGAGCGCAGGAAGGTGGTCTTGCCGGCGCCGTTGGCTCCCACGAGAGCGACCAGTTCACCCTCGCCGACCGCGATGTCGATGCCGTGCAGCGCCTCGATGCGGCCGTAGGCGCTGCGCAGCCCGGTTGCTTCCAAAAGCATTGTCTGCTCCCCCATCACGCCACGTTGCCGAGATAGGCCGCGATCACATCCGGATTCTTGCGGACCTCGGCGGGCGTGCCTTCGGCCAGCTTGCGGCCGTAGTCGAGCACAAGGATGTGGTCGGAGATTTCCATGACCATCTTCATGTCATGTTCGACCAGCACCACGGTGATGCCGCTTGCCGCCACTTTCTTGATGACGGCGTCCAGTTCGCGGCTTTCGGTATCGTTCAGGCCGGCGGCCGGTTCGTCCAACAGCAGCAGCTTGGGCTCCGACGCCAGGGCGCGGGCGATCTCCAGGCGCTTGAGGGCACCGTAGGGCATGGAGTCGGCTTCCCAGTCGCGGTAGCTTTCCAGGCCCACCATGGCCATCAGCTCGGTGCACATCGCACGCGCCGCCTTGTCGCGCTTGACGATGAACGGCAGGCGGAACAGCGACGGCAACAGGCTGCTGTTGAGGTGCAGGTGGCGCCCCACCATCACGTTGTCCAGGGCCGACATGTTCATACAGATCTGCAAGTTCTGGAACGTGCGCGACATGCCTCGGGCAGCCAGTTCATAGGGCTTCTTGCCCGTCACCGGCTCGTCCTGGAACAGCACCTCGCCGCTGGTCGGGGTGTAGACCCCGGTCACCAGATTGAACAGCGTGGTCTTGCCCGCACCGTTCGGCCCGATGATCGAATGGATGGTGCCGGGATTGATCGTGAACGACAGGTCGTCGATGGCGTGGACGCCGCCGAATTCCTTGGACAGGTTGCGAACTTCGAGGAGGCTCATTTCGCGTCCCTCTTCAGCAGGCCCTGGAGCGACGGAACGATGCCCTTGGGCAGGAAGATCATCACCAGCATCATGATAAGACCGAAGATCATGTGCTCGTAATCCTCCAGGAACGTCAGGACCTGGGGCAACGACGTCAGGATGGCAGCGCCGACGATGGCCCCAAAGGTCGAGGCCATGCCGCCCAGCACCACCATGATGACCAGTTCAACCGAATGGAAGAACCCGGCGTCGATGGGGCTCAGGAACATCACGTAGTGGGCGTGCAGCGACCCGACGACGGAGGCGAACACGGCCGAGATCACGAACACCAGCACCTTGAAGCGCGTGGTATCGACACCGACCACCTCGGCCGCCACCTCGGACCCGTGCACCGCGCGCAGGGCGCGGCCGACCGGGCTGTCGATGATGTTGAGCGACAGCCACGCGGCGATCAGCAGGATCGCCCCGGCCACCCAGTACCATTGCTTCTGGGTGTAAAGCTCGTATCCACCGATGCTGAACGGCGCCACGGACATGCCGTCGGGACCGCCGGTCAGCCAGGCTTCCTGGTTGAGGATGATGGCGATGATGATGCCCAGGCCAAGCGTCGCCATGGCCAGGTAATGGCCCTTCAGGCGCAGGATCGGCCGGGCCACGACAAAGGCCAGGGTGCCGACGATCAGCGCCGCGACAACCAGCGCGACCACCGGCGGCCAGCCGAAGTTGGTGACGGTGATGGCCGAGAAGTACGCCCCCAAGCCGAGGAACCCGGCATGGCCAAGGGAAATCTGCCCGGTGTAACCGATCAAGAGGTTGAGGCCGATCACCACGGTGGCGTTGAACGCCACGCGAATGGCGATGTCATACTGGAAATTGTTCTGAAGCAAGGCTGGCAGCAGGGCGATAATCACCGCCAGGACCAGCATGCCGGCGAAGCGGGGTGTCAGGAAGGCGCGCATCATGTGTCTTCTTTCCCCCTCAGACCCGGTCTGTGCCGCGCTTGCCGAACAGGCCGCTCGGCATGAAGAACAGGACCAGCAGGATAACCACGAAGGCCATGGCGTCCTTGTAGTTGGACGAGATGTAGCCGGCCGTATAAGCCTCGATCAGGCCAAGGAGCAGCCCCCCCGCAATGGCGCCAAAGCCACTGCCCAGCCCGCCCAGGATGGCGGCCGAGAACCCCTTGACGCCAAGCATGATGCCGACCTCGAAGTTGGTCGGGCTGATCGGCGTGATGAGCACGCCACCAATGGCGCCAAGCGCGGCCGACAGGCCAAACGACAGCAGCAGGATGAACTGCACGTTGACGCCAACCAGCTTGGCGGCCAGCGGATTATGCGACGTCGCCAGCACCGCCTTGCCCAGCAGCGTGTGGTTGAAGAACCATTGCAGCGCCCCCACGATCACCACGGTGATGCCCAGCACCCACAGGGTCTGCGGGGTGATGGTCGCGCCCAGCACGTTGATCGGCGTGTTGCCGGAGAACGGCGGCAGCGTGTGATAGGACTTGTCAAACACCACCTGGGCCACGCCGCGAATGAAGATGGCCGCACCGATGGTGATGATGATGAGGGTGACGACGGACGCGTTCTTGGTGCGCTCCACCGCCAGCTTTTCAAGCGCCAGACCGACCACGGCGGTAATCACCACGGCCAGCATGATCGCCACCGGCATCGGCAGCCCCGCGGCCATCAGGAACACCGTGTTCATGCCGCCAAGCATCACGAACTCGCCCTGGGCGAAGTTGATGACGTGGCTGGCGTTGTAGATCAGCGCGAAGCCGAGGCCCACCAGCGCATAGATGGCGCCGTTGGTAAGACCTGAAAAGAGGTACTGGATGAATTCGCCGAGCATGATTCCTGCCGCCGTGCCGGGGGAGCCCAAGGAGGGGCCGGGGGATCCCGAAGGTGGGGCCGCTCCGGGGGTACGTCCCCCGCCCGCGCGGGCGGGGGACGTGTCCCGTTGGGGACCGGGATGGTCGGATCGGGGATTAGCCCTTGTGGGGGTTAACCCTTCTGATCGACCAGGGTCCAACCGCCGTTGCGGATTTCCAGCATCCGGAAGGCGTCGAGGCCCAGCCCCAGGTGGTCGTCGGCCGACATGTTGACTTCGCCGGCGGTGCCCATGAAGCCCTTGGTGTTTTCCAGGGCGTCGCGGACGGCGGCCTTGTCGGTCGAACCGGCGGCCTTGATGGCCTCGACCATCAGCATCAGGCCGTCATAGGCGTGACCACCAAAGGTCGAAACGCTGCCGGCACCAAAACGCTCTTCGTAGGCGTTCTTGTAGTTGACGACGACGCTCTTCTGCGGGTCGGAGTCCGGCAGTTGATCGGCCACCAGCAGGGCGGCGGCGGGCAGGCGGACACCCTCGGCGGCCTCACCGGCAAGGTCGATGAAGCTCTTGGAGGCGACACCGTGCGACTGGTACAGCGGCACGTCGAACCCAAGCTGACGGAAGTTGCGGGTCACGATCGCCGGGCCCTGGCCGAAACCGGGGTTGATGACGGCCTGCACGCCCGCGGCGCTCTTGACCTTGGTGAGCTGGGCGGTCATGTCGGTGTCGGTCGGGGCATAGGTTTCGTCAGCGACGATCTCGATGCCGTAGTTGCCGACCACGCTCTTGCACTCGGCCTGCATGGACTTGCCGAAGCCGCCGGAGCCCGAGATCATGCCGACCTTGGTGAAGCCGCGCGCCTTGACGTCCTCGAAGATCTTTTCGCAGGCCATGGTGTCGGTGTGCGGGGTCTTGAACACCCACTTCTTGACCGGATCGACGATGCCACGCCCGCCACCCAGGGAGATGAAGGGGATCTCGGCCCGCTCGACCAGCGGAATGGCCGCCATGGTGGTGCCGGTGGTGGAGCCGCCGACGATGGCGTGAACGCCGTCCTGGTCGATCAGGCGGCGCATGAAGGTCACGGCCTGGTTCGGGTTGCCGGCGGTGTCGTAGTGCACCAGCTCAAGCTGCCGCCCCAGAATGCCGCCCTCGGCATTGATCTTTTCCACGTAGAGCTGAAGGGTCTTCAACTCGGGGTCGCCCAGGAACGAGGCGGGGCCGGTCACGGCCAGGATGGTGCCGATCTTGATCGGCTCTGCGGCCTGCGCGGAAGAGTTGCCGAACCCGAAGGCGGCGACACCGATCGCGGCAACAGCGGCCAGCAGGGAACGTCGGGACAAACGCTTGATCATCTAATTCCTCCCTAGAGGGTTTATTGTTCACGCCCGTATCGGAAACCACGACCGTTGCGGTCCAGTTCCGCGTCCGGACACAGGTCCGGCCGTCGTTTCGGGTTCTTTTTCTTGTTATTCACGGCGGGCCTTTCCGGCCCACTCGCCCGTATCACTTTATCGCATGTAGCATACCGGATGCGTAGGATTTAGCGTCTCGTGAAAAATGTTTCAAGTGAAACCAATCTTCGACCGAGTCGAGTCTCCTAGGCAAACGTATAGCACGGAAAGCCGAAAAGCGCCCCGGCGTTCCGCCCGCAAAAACCTACATCTGGCCGTTTCGCGGCAGCATCTCGTCAAGCTTTTCGCGTGCGTCGCCAAACGCTTCCACGGACGCCTCATAGGCGTCGCGGGCGACGGCGTAGCGCTCGACCCCATCGGTGTTGATGCCACCCGAGAACAGCGTGACGTGCAGTTCCTCGCAGCGTTCCAGATTACGGTCGGCCAGCAGGCGCTGGCTCATGTACTCGCGCGCCGCAGCCTGCAACTCGGCCGAAAGCCGGTCATAGGACGCCACGGACAGGCGGTGCGTGTCGGTGAAATCGGACCGCAGATGCTCCCACATCGCCGCCCAGTCCTCGCGCACCTCACCTTCCTCAAGGTGCCGGTACCCAAACTTGGACAGAACACTGCGACCATCGGAAAACAAACGGTTCGGAAGTTCGGGAACGGCGGACATGGTCCCTCCAGAAGCAAGATGTGCATACGACCAGGGCGACGGGAGCCCCGCCATGCGCACCCCATCCAACGGGACGAGGCGGCAGGCGGGGCTTCCGGCAGATTCAGGCGACCTGGGACTTACGAGGACGCGACGGTGTTGGCTTCGTCGCCCGCTTCGTAGCCCATGCGCATGTCGTAGTCGGGCTGCACGTCGGTCGGCATGACCAGGCCAACTTCCTTCAGGCGGCTCTCCAGCAGTTCCAGGTATTCGGCCTGAAGCTCCTCGGGGGTGCGCACCTTGATGCCCCACTCATAGTACTTGTCGAACATGGCGGACTTCTTGGTCCCCGACGACGGGCGACCGTAGAAGCCGAGGCCGACCTTCATGAACTTCTCGACCTTGCCCTGCATGATCTCGCGGGCCTTTTCGCCCCCGAACTCGATGTTGCGCTTGGACGCCCACACACCGAACGCCAGGTGGCCGTGCTCTTCCTTGTGGATGCGCACGTTGACGCGGGCCCACGGCAGGTACGAGCATTCACGGTACTGGCCGAGGAACGCCACGGCGGCCGGGGTCACGACGGTCGAGAACAGGCCGACGTCGTACCAATCCTCAAACCACGTGGACCAATTTTCCTTACGGAAGCCGTTGATGACGTTGACCTTGGAGCGGTCGGGATTGTCGGGGTTCTGGACCAGTTCCTGAAGGCGCGAGTCCACGTCCACGCCCAGATCCTGCATCAGGTTCCAGATGTAATAGCCGTGGCCCATCTCTTCCATGACCTTCTTGGACAGACGGTAGGCTTCCTCGGGACGGGGCGCAAAGCGCATGTTCTCGGCCACGCGCTGGGCGCCGGCGTATTCCGAATCGGCCTGGAACGACATCAGGTTCAGCAGCAGGCCCTTGTATTCCTCAGGCAGCGCATCGCCCTTATCGAAGGTCTTGAACTTCGCCATTACAGTCTCCCTATTTTCCTCAATCGAGGCCGGTGCGTCGTGCGGCCCCTTGATCGTGTTCGCTCATTGGCGCTTGCCGTGTCGTCTTTCAGCGTGGGGCCGTCTTTGCAGCACGGCCACATTCAGCCTAGGCTTGACCCCGCGATCAAAGTGACACAGAATTCGTCTCCATCGAGAGATTAGTGTAACACGTTTCGCAGTGTCAAACGGATTTTCTGGGATGATCGATCTTCCGGCCAACGCAGCAGACCATGCTACTCTGGTGCTGCACCGCAGAAAGACTGGCCTGTCGCACCGAAACTGGCCCCCATCGGCCGCCCCCAAAGGGCTGCCCGGCCAAGATCTGAAGGTACTACAGTTTTCCGTGGCGCATCTGACTCTAAAGTAACAATATCGCGTCGGGGAGACTGATCGAGGAGGGTCCGGGAACGCTTTGAACACCCGTACGGCACCTGGGCCGCACCCTGGCTGTTGACGGCGGCCACCGTTCCGGGAACCTTACGCCCCCAGGACCACGCGCGTGTCGTGATCCGGGTCGCTTCATCAGGGGCGTCGGGCTGGGGCATCGGGGCGGAAACACTCCGCAAGGAGACTGTGGTAGGCATGGCAAGATTCAAGAAGCTCGACGAGCAGATCACCGGCCTTCTCGACGCCCTGACTCTGCGGGCGAAGTCGCTGATCGTGACCGTCTACGGCGATGGCATCCTGGTCCACGGCGGCAGCGCCTGGCTGGGCAGCCTGATAAAGCTGGTCGAGCCGCTGGGCCTGTCCGAACGCATGGTCCGCACCGCCGTCTTCCGCCTGACCAAGGATCAATGGTTGCAGGCCACCCAGATCGGGCGGCGCAGCTACTACAGCATCACCGACGTCGGCCGTCAGCGTTTCGAGGCCGCCCACCGGCGCATCTACGCTGCGCCGCAACCGCCCTGGAACGGCGAATGGGTGCTGGTCCACACCACCTGCTGCGGCCTGGAGGCCGAGGCGCGCGAGGCGTTGCGGCGCGAACTGGTGTGGCAGGGCTTCGGCACCCTTGCGCCGGCCCTGATGGCCCACCCCGCCCCCGATGACGAGGCCCTGGCCCTGGCCCTGCGCGAACTGGGCGCCCAGGAAAAGGTGGTGCTGATGCGTGCCCAGGCCGACCGCCTGACCAGCACCGGCAACCTCAAGGCCCTGGTCCGGTCGTGCTGGGACCTCGACCGCCTAGTCGATGACTACAACGGCTTTCTCGACCGCTTTCGCCCCCTCTGGAGGGCCTTGGAGAGCGTTGACGAGCTGGACCCGCAGGCCTGCTTCCTGGTCCGCACCCTGCTCATCCACGACTACCGCCGCATTCTGCTGCGCGACCCCATGCTGCCGCAGGAAGTGCTGCCGCCCGACTGGCCGGGTGCCGCGTCACGCCTGCTGTGCCGCAACCTGTACCGCCTGACCCAGGATCCGGCCGAGCGCCACCTGAGGGCGGTTCTGGAAACCGCCGACGGCCCCCTTCCCGCCGCCGCACCCTATTTCTTCGACCGCTTTGGCGGCCTGCTCGATCCCGGCGAACGCACCGCCGCACAATAAAAAACTTAGAAAACAAAACCATCAGGAAACGGACCGATATCCATGAGTTCCCCCGATTCGAAGGCTGGTAGCGTATGCATCGTCGGCAGCGGCCCCTCGGGCCTTTATGCGGCGGATACCATCCTGCGCAAGCGCCCCGGCTGCGCCATCGACATCATCGACCGCCTGCCCACCCCGTTCGGGCTGGTGCGGGCCGGCGTGGCGCCCGACCACCAGGGCACCAAGAACATCGTCCGCCAGTTCGAACGCAGCATGACCAAGCCGGGCGTCCGGTTCCTCGGCAACGTCTGCATTGGGCGGGATGTGAGCTATGCCGAACTGAAGGCGTCCTATGACGCCGTGGTTCTCGCCCTGGGCGCGCCGGTGGACCGCACGCTGGGCATTGCCGGCGAGGATCTTGACGGCGTGTATGGGTCGGGGGCCTTCGTCGGCTGGTACAACGCCCACCCCGACCACGCCGACCTCGCCCCGCGCCTGGACGCGCCGGGCGTGGCGGTGATCGGCAACGGCAACGTGGCGCTGGATATCGCCCGCATCCTGGCCAAGACCCCGGCCGAAATGACCGGGTCCGATATCAGCGCCCCGGCGGTGGACGCCATCGCCGCCGCACCCTTGACCGACATTTACCTGCTGGGCCGTCGCGGCCCGCTGGAGGCCTCGTTCACCTCGGCCGAACTGGGCGAGCTGGGCCATCTGGAGCGCGCCCGGCCGGTGATCGATCCCGCCGTCCTCGACGGCCTGACCGCCGAGGCGGTGGCCGACCCCAAGGAACAGAAGGTCAAGGACAAGAACCTTGAAATCCTGCGCGAGTTCGCCGCCCGCACCGATGACAAGCCGCTGCGCGTCCACCTGCTGTTCAACGCCGCGCCCCAGGAAATCCTTGGTGCCGATGGGCGGGTGAGGGGCTTGCGAATCGAACGCACCCGAGTCGAAAACGGCCGCGCCGTGTCCACCGGCGAGACCTTTGACCTCGACGTTGGCACGGTCGTCACCGCCATCGGCTACCGCATCGCGGCCATTGACGGCGTGCCGGTGGACGAAAACCGGGGCATCGTCGCCAACCAGGACGGCATGGTCGAGGACGGCGTGTTCGTCGTCGGCTGGGCCAAGCGCGGGCCGTCCGGGGTCATCCCCTCCAACCGCTCCGATTCGATGGCCGTGGCCGAGCTTATCCTCAGCCACCTGGAAAGCGCCGCTGGCCGCACCCCCGGCCCGACCGCCATCGACGCCCTGCTGGCCGAACGCGGCGTCACGCCCGTCTGCTTCGACGACTGGCAGAAAATCAACGCCGCCGAAGTCGCCCGCGCCGCCGAAGGTCGCCCGCGCGAAAAGTTCACCCGAATCGCCGAGATGCTGGAAGCGCTGAAGTAGGGGAAGGGAAATTCCGCTGGCGCGGACGGGCTCCCGCCCGAGACCCGGCTGGAGCGATGCTCCAGGCCCCCTTGTTCTTATTAGAGAAATAAAAAGGGGTTCGGGGTTCCCCCGAGCGGGTGCGGGCGGCGGCCCGCCCTTTGCTGGCTCAGGCTTCCCGGCTCACGCCGTGGCGAGGGTTTCCTGCATCACCGCCGGAGTTCCGCTCACGAACGGGGCCAGAGCGGCGCAGGCAAAGCCGCTGATCGGGGTTGCCACGCCGGTGACCCGGCCCAGGCGGACGATGGCACCGGACAGCCACGGCAGTTCCAGGCGGCGACCACGTTCGAGGTCTTCGAGCATGGACGACTTCATGGCGAACGGCAGGTCGAGGACAAACTTCCACAGCGCCTCCTCGATGCCGTGCGGCAGGGCGACGCCGAGCGCCCGCCCGACCGCAGCACCTTCGCCGATGGCGGCCCAGAACATTTCGGCCGTCTCGGCAGCGCCGCGCGGCACCCCGATGGGGCTGCGGGTGATGGCGGTAAAGGCGCTAAAGGGAGCCAGAAAGCACAACTTCTTCCACTGCTCGACCTTGATCGCATCGCTGTAGGACAGCGTCGCACCTTCGGCCGGCGCATGATCGACCAGGGCACGCAGGGTCGCCTCCTGGGAGGGGTGCAAGGGTCCGACCAGGAAATCGGCAAAGGGGCTCGACTGGGACAGCAGGCCCGGCGCGGCCACCACGGCACCAATGCGCGCAACGCCGCCCGCCACGGCAGAGGCGCCCAACGACTGGGCCAGAACCGTCGAAGCCTCGACCCCGTTGAGGAAGGGCACCACCACCGTCCCAGGCGTGACCATCGGACGCAGGGAGGCTGCCGCCGCCTCCAGGTCATAGTGCTTGACCGACACGATCACCACATCGACAGGCCCGACATCGGCTGACGCCTCGACCGCCCTGACGGGCAGGTGAACGCTGCCCGCTGGCGCCACCAGACGCAGCCCGGTTTCCTGCATCGCATCCAGATGCCTGCCGCGGGCAACGAAGGTGACATCGTGTCCGGCCTGCTGGAGGCGCAGGCCGAGAACCCCTCCAACGCCACCGCTGCCCATAATTACGATTCGCATGACGCCTCCGCTGTATGAAGGGTACCATTGTACAGTGCTTCACTCCCTTCGGGGGAGTTATGGCGAATAAGCCTCAATTCTGACGAATAATACCAGACGGAACAGGGCCGGAGCGGCGATGCGCTCCGACCCTGAGTGGCGCCCCGAAAAACGGTCGCGCATCCCGAAATGCTGTACCCGGTCAGTCGCCGAAACCGAACGGGGCGGGCGCCTCGTTAACGATGCGGCTGTACATGGACCGGGTTTCCTCACGCCCCTTGGGGCCGAAGATCGGGTCTTCGTTGTTGGCAAAGGCGGCGTCGATTTCCGCCCAGTCCTCGTCGGTCAGGGCGCGCTGCGCCATCGGGATGACCACACCTTCCTCTTTCTGAAGATGCTTGGTCTGGAACTTCAGATAGGCGGCGGAGGCCTCCTGGAAGGCGGCGCGGTGGCTGGGGTCGGTCTTGTAGGCCGCCAGAAGAACCTTGAGCTGCGCCAGACTGGCCGGGCAGTTGCGGTGCTCCTCTTCCAGTTCCTCGATGATTGCCGCAGCCTCGGGCTGGCGGCGGATCAGCGCCTTGAACAGGTACTGGTCTTCCTTGGGGTGGTGATACTGGTCGGTGAAGTTCTCGATATAGCTCAGCACGGACTCCATGAAGGCGAAGTCGACGGGCTGGCCTTCCTTCTGGTGCCGAAGCATCTGATCGAGCACATTGACCACGCGGAACAGATTGCGGTGTTCCTGCTTGATGATGGTGAGTGATTCTTTCATAGCCGGCGACGTGTCCCCGTAGCGGACCGGCCCCATGATGGCGGGCACGGCCTCCTTATGTCCGGGAACACCTTATCGCCGTCCACGTCGTGTTTCAATTTCAATCTTGCGTCGCGTCAATCTGTATCACATTCCGAAAACGCATATCTCCCGGTCAAGTTGACCGTAAACATTTGATTGGAAATCCCTAATTAGGCGGCGGGAGCTTGACCAGAGAACACCAGAAGTCCTCGATCCCCTTCACCACGTCGATGAAACGATCAAAGTCCACCGGCTTGACGATGTAGCAGTTGGCATGAAGGTCATAGGACCGGGTGACGTCGCTTTCAGCCTGTGATGTGGTCAGCACGATCACCGGAATGCGCCGCAGGCCGCTGTCCTGCTTGATCTCGGCCAGCACTTCGCGGCCATCCTTGCGCGGCAGGTTGAGGTCGAGCAGCACAAGGTCGGGCCGTGGCGCCACCTCGTACGGTCCCTGGCGACGGAGAAAAGACATTGCCTCTATGCCGTCCTGGACGACATGCAGGCGGGTCCGTACCCGCCCTTCCTTGAACGCCTCGGCGGCCAACCTGGCGTCGCCGGGATTGTCTTCAACCAGAAGTATTTCCATCATGCCGCTGTACTGCCCCCGTCCCATAAAGCGTATCGTCCCCCCTGAACGCGCCGCTCACTGCCGTCGTCTTCAACCCGTCGCCCGTCCCTCGCTGGCCCGTCCTTCGCTAGACCTGTCCGAACGGCGGCGGCGCGGTCCACACCACTTGTTCTTGCCGCTGTTCTTGGCGTCATACATCGCCTCGTCGGCCGCCTTGAGCAAAGCTTCGGCCGTCGTCCCGTCTTCTGGAAAGGTGGCCATGCCCACACTGGCCGATACCGACGCCACGACGTCGCCAATGACAAACGGCTCGCTGAGAGCATCGACGATCTTGTTTGCCACCGCGCCGGCGTCAGCCTCGCCAGCAATTTCGCCAAGCAGGACCACGAACTCGTCACCGCCCAGCCGCCCGACCTCGTCGGAGGCGCGCAGGGCGGAGCGCAGACGGCGCGCGGCATCCTTGAGCAATTCGTCGCCAACGTCGTGGCCGTGGGTGTCGTTGACCGCCTTGAAACCGTCCAGGTCCACGAACAGGAAGGCGCAGCCGCTGCCCGATCCCGATGCCCGCACCACCACCTCATGCATCAGGCTGCGCAGCAGGCTGCGGTTGGGCAGGCCGGTCAGGGCGTCGCGCGTGGCCTGACGCACCAGTTCCGCCTCGACCTGCTTGCGATGGGTGATGTCGGACAACACCGCGACATAGCCGGACAGGGTCCCGCCCTCGTCGCGCACCGCATTGACGCGCAGCCACACCGGGAACACCTCGCCGCCCTTGCGGCGGTTCCACACCTCGCCTTCCCAGCCGCCCTCGGGCGTGACCTTGCGCAGGATGGTTTCGTGGTAATTGGCCTCTTTTTCACCCGAACCCAGCATGAACGGCGGCTGGTCCTCCACGTCCTCGACCTCGAATCCGGTCAGGCGGACGAAGGCCGGATTGACCCGGATGATGCGATAGGCGGCGTCGAGCACCACGATCCCGGTGTCGGTGGCGCTGAACGCCGCCTCGGCCAGCAGGACGCGCTGCCGGATACGGTGGCGTTCCAGGGCGTACAGGATGGACCGCTTGATAAGATTGCCATCAGCCCGCCCCTTGACCAGATAGTCCTGGGCGCCCGATTGCAGGGCACGCAAGGCCATCTGCTCGTTGTCCATGCCCGACAGGACGACGATTGGAACATTGCCGACCTCGCGGCGCAGGGATTCAACGGTTTCCAGGCCATGGGAATCCGGCAGCGATAGATCCAGGAGCACCACATCATAGGACGCTTCGTGCAACTTCTGGAACGCATCGCCGAGACGCGTGACATGGGTCAGCTTCAGGTCATCTCCGGCCTCTTCGGCCAGAAGCACTTCTATGAGCCTGGCATCGCCGATGTTATCTTCGACGAGCAGGATGTTCAGGGTCTCCCGCTGCACCCCAAATCCCCCAACACAGGGCGCTGCTCCGCAGGCCGGGCGCGCCAACTATAACCACCTTTGAACCTACTCCACCGACGGCCCTTCAGGCAAACGAATGCGCAGGGCCGGGAACGCACGCGCAAGCGTCACAAGGCTTTCCTGTAGCAGGCCCGGTAGCCGCTGTGCCACGCCACGGGCATCTTCCAGCCGCCCCTGGCGCGCCAGGAGTTCCACCTCCTCGGCCGTCGCCGACAGCAGGGACAGCCCAAAATTCCCCGCCGTCGCCTTCAGGTCATGGGCCCGGCGCCGCAGGACCGGATCAGTCAGCACGGCGTGAGGCTCGGCCATGCGTGCCACGTCGCGCTGCGCCTCGCTCTGAAACGCCGCGACCAGGGACACCAGGAACCCGGACTCCAGTTCGCGCACCAGCCCCTCGATCGCGCCCCGACTAAGCAGGCTGAGCGGTTCGGCCGCCGGCGCCACCAGGACTTCCGGCGTGCCACGACCGCACGCGCGGTCCAGGGCGGCGGCCAACAGTTCGGGCTGCATGGGCTTGGGAAGATGGCCGTCCATGCCGGCCCGCCGGCAGCGCTCCACATCCTCGGGGAAAACGTCGGCGGTCAGCGCCAGAATGGGCACCGCCCCGACCTTGCCGCCCAGCCTGCGGATTGCCCGCGTCGCCTGCAATCCGTCGAGCATCGGCATGTGGACGTCCATCAGCACCACGTCGAACCCACCGCGCCGCGCATGATCCACCGCCTCGAACCCGGTGCTGGCCAGGGTGACGCGGTGGCCGTTGTGATTGAGGTATCCCGCGACGACCTTCTGGTTGATCGGGTTGTCCTCGGCCAGCAGGATGTTGAGCCCCTTGGCCGCCGGGTCGGGGGCGGCATCCGGCACGGTGGTGTCAGCCTGCGCAACATCGGAGGCGGCCGGCAGGGGCCGCATCTCCTTGCGGCGGTCCCAGGACGGCAGCGTGAACCAGAACCCGCTGCCCTGCCCCGGCACGCTGTCCACGCCGATGGTCCCCCCCATGAGGACCACCAGACGGCGGCAGATGGACAGCCCCAGGCCGCTGCCACCGTAGCGCGCGGCCACAGTGGGATCGGCCTGCACATAGGGCTCGAACAGGGTTTCACGACGGTCTACGGGGATACCGGGGCCGCTGTCGCGCACCTCGAAACGCAAGCCGCCCTCCCCATCCCTTGCCACCACCACGGTGATGCCGCCACGCTCGGTGAACTTGATGGCGTTGCCGATCAGATTGAGCAAGACTTGGCGCAGGCGGGCGGCGTCGCCGCAAAACTGCTCCGGCACGCCCGGCCGGAACTCGGCGTCCAGCCGCAGGCCCTTTTCGGTGGCGCGCGAGGCCATCAAGTGGATGACGCTGTGCACCACCCGGCGCGGCTCGAAATCCCGGCGATCCAGTTCCAGGCGCCCGGCATCCAGCCGTGTCAGGTCCAGCACGTCGTCGAGAATGGTCATCAGCGCATCGCCCGAGTAGGCGATGGTTTCGGCGCAGTCGCGCTGTTCGGGCGTCAGGTCGCTGTGCAACAGCAGCCGTACCATGCCCAGAACCCCGGTCATCGGGGTGCGGATTTCGTGGCTCATCATGGCCAGGAACTCGGCGCGCGAACGGGCCGCCCGCTCGGCCTGTTCGGTGGCGGCCCGCTGGGCTTCCTCGGCCGCCTTGCGGGCCGAGATGTCATAGAGCCAGGTCAGCAGGACCGTCTCGTCCTGGTGCTGTGTCTCGACCATGGTGACCAGCGCCCAGTACCGGCTGCCGTCGCCCCGCCGGAACCGCACCTCGACATCACGCAGAGGCTCCCCGGCGCGCGCCGCGGCGACCAGCCGGGCGCGGTCGGCTGGATTGTCATAGAAGTCGTGGGCCGGCCGTGCCGACAAGGCGGCCTGATCCAGGCTGTGCATTTCAGCCAAGCGGCGGTTGAGGAACAGGATGGAGCCGTCCTGGCGGCTCAACGCCACGCCGACCGGGCTGTCCTCCAGGATGCCGCGCAGCCGGCTTTCGCTGTCACGCAACTTTTCCTCGATCTGCTTGCGCTCCAGGGCGTGCATCAGGGAGCGTTCCAGCACGTCCCCCCGCACATCGCCCTTGACCAGATAGTCCTGTGCCCCGGCCCGCACGGCGGCGATGCCGATGGCGCGATCATCAAGCCCGGTCAGCACCACCACGGCAAGGTCGGGCGCGGCGGCGATGAAGCGCTGGACGGTGTCCAGCCCCTGGGAGTCGGGCAGCCCCATGTCGAGAATGGCGACGTCGAACGGCTGGGCGGCGATCATGGTCAACGCGTCACCCAGCGTCGCCGCGCCGCTCAGGGCAAAGCGCACGCCGTCGCCTTGAAAAGCCAGCTCGGCCTCGACCAGACGGCGGTCGCCGGGGTTGTCATCAACCACCAGGATTTTCAGCGGTGGCTCTGTCATGTTCCGGTTTCCTGATGGACCAGCGGTTCGGGAAGGTGCTCGCGCAGACGGTCGCGCAGCACGGCGGCCTCGGCCTCGATGGCGTCCAGGCCGCCGCGCAGGGCGCTGATATTTTCCGCCGCATCGGGCGGTGCCACGGCATCGGTCGCGGCTTCGGTGGCGTCGCGGGCCAGGGTCTCCAGGCCGCGCAGCAGATCGACCAGGGCGGTGAACCCGAACAGCATGGCGTTGCCCTTGGCCGCATGGGCCAGCCGCCGCACCGCCGCCGGGTCGCCGACGTCCAGCGCCCGGCGCAGGCCGTCCAGTTCCTGGTCTAGATGGCGGAAGAAAGACGGCAGAAGGGGCGCCAGTTCGGGCTCGAATACCTCCTTGCGTGGAGTGGCGGCAAAGGTCGGGGCCGGGGCCGAAGAGGCCAGCCGAGGCGACGCCCCCACTCCCGACCACTTATCCGAAGCCATGTCGTCAACCGTCGGCAGGTATGTCTTGAGCAGGCTGTTCAGAGCTTCGAGGCGTAGCGGCTTGACCACATAGGTGTTGCACCCGCAGTCGAGCGCGGTGTCGCGGTCGTCCTTGAGGGCGGTGGCCGACAGGGCGACGATGGGTGTCGGGCGGTCATCGGGACGGATATCCTCCTCCACCGCGCGCATGGCCCGCGCCGCGCCAAAGCCGTCCATGACCGGCATCTGAATATCCAGGAACACCAAGTCATACACCGTGTCACGGAACATCTCGACCGCCTCCGCGCCGTTGCTGGCGGTATCGACGGTCGGTCCCAGGCCACTGATCATGTCGCCGATGACCAGCCGGTTGAGGTCGCTGTCGTCAACCACCAGCACCCGCGCACCGGCCAGCCGCGCCACCGGACCGGTGGCGGCCCGCAGGCGGCGTGGCGTCTGCACGCTGGCCGGGCGCAGTGGCGCGGTGAAAAAGAACGTGCTGCCGTGGTCCGGCCGGCTGACCACCCAGATGCGGCCGCCGGTCAGTTCGACCAGCCGCCGGCTGATCGCCAAACCAAGCCCGGTACCTCCATAGCGCCGGTTGTTGGTGGTGTCGGCCTGAGCGAAGGGCTCGAACACGCAGCCTACCTTTTCGGCCGCGATGCCGACGCCGGTATCCTCGACCGCGAACAGCAGGGGGAGCGACGTGGTTCCGGTCACCGCCGCGCCGTCCGTCGTGATGCGCAATTCAATGAACCCGTGGTCGGTGAACTTCACCGCGTTGCCGACCAAATTGGCCAGCACCTGCCGCAGGTGGCGGGCGTCGCCATGCCACAGGCGCGGCAGTTCATGGGCAATGCTGGCCCGCATGTCCACGCCCTTGGCCGCCGCCCCGGCGCGGAAGATGTCGAGCACGCCGCTGACCGTCTTGCGCAGGTCAAAGGCGGCATCCTCGGTCTCCACATGCCCGGCCTCGATCTTGGAGAAATCCAAAATGTCGTCCAGCAGGTCGGCCAGATGCTCGCCCGCACGGTCCAAAGCGCGCACGTATTCCCCCTGCTTGTCCGACAGGGCGGTCGCCTTGAGCAGGTCGATCAGGCCGATGATGCCGGCCATGGGCGTACGAATTTCGTGGCTCATGGTGGCCAGGAAGTCGGACTTGGCACGCCCGGCGTCTTCGGCCTGGGTGCGCGCCACTTCCAGGGCTTCGCGGACACGCACCTGCTCGGTGGCATCCTGGGCCGACAGCACCACCGAGGCGCCGTGCTCCCCGAGCGGCATGGCGCGGCCATGCACGGTCATGGTCCGCCACTCACCGAAGGCATGGCGCATCCGCACCGCGCGGCTGCCGACCTGCTGCGGGTCATCGAGCAACCGCTCAAGGTCGCCCATCACGCCCGGCAGATCGTCGGGGTGGACCAGATCGGCCAGCGGGCGGCCGGTCAACTGGTCGGCCCGCCAGCCCAGCAGGCGTTCGGCCGATGGGCTGTGGAACCGCAGCAACCCCCGCTCGTCCACCACCGCCACAAGGTCCGAGATGTTCTCGACCAGGGTGCGAAAACTTTCCCCCCGGCTGTCCAGGCGGGCGGTCAGGTCCTGGTTGGCCAGGGTCAGGACGATAGCATCCAGGCGGGCCTGATGGTGGCTGCGCGCCAACGCCATCAGGACGGCGCCGGCCACCACCACGACCAAGCCCAGCGCCAACGGAAACGGCCCCGGATACGCCAACACCCGCAGCGTCAGCAGGCCCAGCGCCGGCACCACGAAGGCCGCCGCCGCCCCCAGCAGGGGCGCCTTGGCCAGTGCGGCGGCGGCGGCCAGGGCGACGATGACCAGCCCGACAAATAGGCTGATCAGCGGATCCCCGGCCGGGTCCAGAAACAACAGTGCGGCCGCACCCCAGGCGGTCCCGGTCAGCCCGGACAGCAGCGTGAACAGCAATGCCCAGCGGTCGGGCCGGTCATCACGCCCGGCACCGCTGGTGGCATAGGCGGCGTGGGCCACCCCACCGGCCATCGCCACCACGACCATGGCCACCGTCCAGGCCGCCAGGACGCGTGCATCGGCGCTACTCCATTGGACGGCGATGACCAGCAGGGCGCAGACGGCGGGCAGGACCACGGCCGGCAGCCCAGCGGCGCGGTGATAAGCGTTCAGCAGTCGCGCCCGCAGGGGGGCGGGAAGATCGTCATCGGCTGTCAGCCGGTACGGCAGGGCCCCCGTCCCGCCGCCGTCCCCGCGGCCATATCGTGTCCCACCCACCGCCACCACTCCCTCATAAGTCTTTAGAACCATTCCCCGCCGGAAGTTTGTGTCCATGCGACCGGGAAGTCAAAGAGAGTCCCCCTTTCGGTGCATCCTCATCGGTGCTCCGGGCGTTTTCCTGCGCAGGAAGCCCTTCACACCCCCTCCGGAGGACAAGACCCGTATGTGCGGCATCTGCGGCGAGATCCGTTTTGACCGCGCGCCGGCCTCGGCCGCCGCCGTTCATGCCATGAGTGAAACCCTGGCGCCGCGCGGCCCGGACGGCGCGGGCGTGGTCGCCCACGGGCCGGTGGCGTTGGGCCACCGCCGCCTCAAGATCATCGACCTGTCGGACCATGCGCAGCAGCCAATGGTTGACGCCGACCTCGGCCTGACCATCGTTTTCAACGGCTGCATCTACAACTATCCGCAACTGCGCGAGGACCTGATCGCGCACGGCTACCGGTTCTTCTCCCACGGCGACACCGAGGTGATCCTCAAGGCCTTCCATGCCTGGGGGCCGCGCTGCGTGGAGCGGTTCCACGGCATGTTCGCGTTCTGCATCCGGGAGCGCGACAGCGGCCGGGTGACCCTGGCCCGCGACCGCCTGGGCATCAAGCCACTGTACTTGGCCGACGTGCCAGGCGCCCTGCGCTTTGCCTCCACCCTGCCCGCCCTGCTGGCCTCGGGGCCGGAGGTGGACCGGTCCATCGACCCGGTGGGCCTGCACCACTACATGACCTTCCACGCCGTGGTCCCTGCCCCGCACACCATCCTCAAGGGCGTGCGCAAGCTGCCGCCGGCCACCCTGCTGACCATCGAGCCCGATGGCACCCGGCGCCAGGAAACCTACTGGGACCTGCGCCTGGACGCCCAGGAGGACCGGCCGTTCGAGGACTGGCAAGAGATGGTTCTGGCCTCCCTCCGCACCGCCGTCGAACGTCGGCTGGTGTCGGACGTGCCGGTCGGGGTGCTGCTGTCGGGCGGCTTGGACAGTTCGTTGATAACCGGTCTGCTGGCCGAGGCGGGGCAACAGGGGCTCTCCACGTTCTCGGTCGGGTTCGAGGAAGCCGGTGGCGAAAAGGGCGACGAGTTTGAATACTCCGACCTCGTCGCCAAGCACTACGGCACCGACCACCACCGCATTTTCGTGCCCAGCGCCCGCCTGCTCGACACCCTGCCGCACACCATCGCGGCCATGAGCGAACCCATGGTCAGTTACGACAACGTCGGCTTCTATCTGTTGTCGCAAGAGGTGTCCAAGCACGTCCGCGTGGTCCAGTCGGGCCAGGGCGCCGACGAGGTGTTCGGCGGCTATCACTGGTATCCGCCGCTGCTGGACTCGGTGGCCCCGGTGGACGACTACGCCCGCGTGTTCTTCGACCGCGACCACGCCGGGGTGTGCGATGCCCTCGATCCCCGGTTCATCGGCGACGACGCCTCCCGCGCCTTCCTGGAGGCCCAGTTCGGCCGCCCCGGCGCCGGGCGCGCGGTGGACAAGGCGTTACGCCTCGATACCACCGTCATGCTGGTCGAAGACCCCGTGAAGCGGGTGGACAACATGACCATGGCGTGGGGCCTGGAGGCCCGCGTGCCGTTCCTGGACCACGAGCTGGTCGAACTGGCCGGGCGCATCCCGGCCGAATACAAGATCGCCGGAGGCGGGAAGCACGTCCTCAAGGAAGCCGCGCGCCGGGTCATCCCCCAACAGGTCATCGACCGCCCCAAGGGGTACTTCCCGGTGCCCGCCCTCAAGTATATTGAAGGGCCGTACCTCGCCTATGTGCGCGACGCCCTGGACAGCCAGGTGGCCCGCGAGCGTGGCCTGTTCCGGCGGTCCCATGTGGACACCCTGCTGGCCGCGCCGAGCGACCACATCACCCCCCTGCGCGGCTCCATGCTGTGGCAGGTCGCCCTTCTGGAACTGTGGTTGCAGGCCCATGACATCCGTTGAGAACGCAATCGTGGACTGCGGCTGGGGGCGGCTGATCTTCGCCAACACGTTCACGGACCTCGACCGGCTGGCCGCCACCCTGCGCGACGAACGGCCGGGGCGGCGCGACATCGCGTTCTATTGCCCCGACCCGCACGTCGTGCTCGCCAAGGCGCCGCAGGATCTGTTCCTGGACCCGTCGCACACCTACCGCCTGCGGTTCGAGCGTTACCGCCCGGCCGCCGAACCGCCGCGCGGGTTCACTGTGCGCCCGGTCACCCATCCCGAGGATGTCGAGGGCATCAACCGCATCTACACGGCGCGCGGCATGGTCCCCTTCGCCGAAGACTTCCCGTGGCAGGAACGCACCTCGCCCGTGGTCACCGTGCTACTGGCCGAGGAGGACACCACGCACGAGATTATCGGCGTGGTCACCGGCATCGACCACAAACGCGCCTTCGACGACCCGGAGAACGGGTCCAGCCTGTGGGCGCTGGCGGTCGATGCCCAGACCCGCCACCCCGGCGTCGGCGAGGCCCTGGTGCGCCGTCTGGCCGAGCACTTCCAGGCGCGCGGCCGGTCATCCATGGATCTCTCGGTCATGCACGATAATGCCGGGGCCATCGGCCTTTACGACAAGCTGGGGTTCGAGCGGGTGCCGGTGTTCACCCTCAAGACCAAGAACTCCATCAACGAGAAGCTGTTCATCGGGCCGGTTTTCGACAGCGGGCTCAACCCCTATGCCCGCATCATCGTGGACGAGGCGCGGCGGCGCGGCATCCAAGTGCATGTGGTGGACGAACAGGAAGGATACTTCACCCTCACCCACGGCGGGCGATCCGTCACCTGCCGCGAGAGCCTGTCGGAACTGACCAACGCCATCGCCATGAGCCGCTGCGACAACAAGGCCGTCACCCGCCGCCTGCTGGCCGCCGAAGGGTTGTCGGTGCCCGACCAGATCGAGCTTGCCGAGGATCACGACGGGGCGGAGTTCCTGGCGCGCCACGGCGCCGTGGTGGTCAAGCCGGCGCGCGGCGAACAGGGTCAGGGCATCACGGTTGATGTCCGCACCCCGGACGCCCTGCGCGCCGCCATCGCCAAGGCCCGCGCCTTCAGCCCCCAGGTCCTGCTGGAACAGTTCTGCGCCGGGAAGGACCTGCGGATCATCGTCATCGACGGCAAGGTGGTGGCCGCCGCCATCCGCCGCCCGGCCTGCGTCGTCGGCACCGGGCGCCACTCCCTGCGCGCCCTGATCGAGGCCCAGAGCCGCCGCCGCGCCGCCGCCACCGGGGGCGAAAGCCGCATCCCGCTGGACGCCGAAACCGAACGCTGCGCGCTCGACGCGGGCTTTGCGCTGGACGACGTCCCGCCCGAGGGGGCCGAGGTCACCGTCCGCAAGACCGCCAACCTGCACACCGGCGGCACCATCCACGACGTGACCGACCAGATCCACCCGGCCCTGGTGCGCGCCGCCGTGCGGGCGGCCCATGCGCTGGACATTCCGGTGGTCGGGCTCGACCTGCTGGTGCCCGACATCGGCGGCCCCGACCACGTCATCATCGAGGCCAACGAACGGCCGGGCCTCGCCAACCACGAACCCCAGCCGACGGCCGAACGGTTTATCGACCTGTTGTTCCCCCAGACGCGCTTTCTGCGCCACACGGAGGCCCCGTGACACACGATTATTCGGCCCTGCGCCGCCTGCCCATCGACACCGAGTATCTGACCCGCGTCCTGCTCCGCCTGCTGGAGACGGCCAGCCCGAGCGGCATGACCGACAACGTGGTCCATCTGGTCGGGGCCGAACTGGACGCCCTGGGCATCGAGTACGAACTGACCCGGCGCGGCGCCATCCGCGCCAACCTGCCGGCCCGCCGCAATGCCGAGGGGTTTGCGCCCGAGCGCGCCATCATCGCCCACCTCGACACCCTGGGCGCCATGGTCAAGGAACTGAAGCCCAACGGGCGCGTGGCCATCGCCCCCATCGGCCACTGGTCGGCCCGCTTTGCCGAAGGGGCGCGCTGCACCATCCATTCGGATGGGATGCACGGCCTGACCGGCACCATCCTACCGCTCAAGGCATCCGGCCACGTCTACAACGAGGAAATCGACACCCAACCCTCGGCCTGGACCAACCTGGAGGTCCGCATTGACGAGAACTGCCACAGCCTCGACGACCTGAAGCGTCTGCACATCAACGTTGGCGACATGATCGCCATTGCCTCAAACCCGGTCATCACCCCGTCCGGCCACATCAATGCCCGGCACCTGGACGACAAGGCCGGCGTCGCCGCCATCCTGGCCGCCGCCAAGGCGGTGGTGGACGGTCATGTGGAGTTGCCTATGGGCTGCCACCTGCTGTTCACCATCTCGGAGGAAGTGGGCGTCGGCGCCTCGGCCGTCCTGCATGGCGACGTGGCCGAAATGGTGTCGGTGGACAACGGCACCCTGGCGCCGGGCCAGAACACCAGCGAAACCGGGGTGACGGTGACCATGATGGACAGTTCCGGGCCGTTCGACTGGCACCTGACGCGCAACCTGATCGGCCTGTGCGAGGCCCACGGCATCGAGCACAGCCGCGACGTGTTCCGCTACTACCGCAGCGACGGCGCCGCCGCCCTGGAGGCGGGCAACGACATCCGCACCGCCCTGCTGTGCTTCGCCTGCGACGGCTCCCACGGCTGGGAACGCACCCACATCCAGTCCCTGGAGGCGGTGGGTCAACTCCTAGCCCTGTACATGCAGGCCGAACCGGCGTTCAAGCGCGACAGCCGCCCCATCGGCCCGGTCGAGGACTTCCCGTACCAGCCGTTCCCGGAGGAAACCGACTAGCCCTCCGCCGCCTTCAGCGCCTTCAGGGCGTCGGAGCGGAACTCGCGGCGGTAGAGGACGCCGACCACCAGCACCGTGAGGGCCATGAACAACGGGGCGCCGACCAGCCAGCCCAGCGCGGCCAGGGCGAAGAAGTAGGCCCGGAGGCCCCTGTTGAAATGGTGGCCGGACTGCATACTCAGCGCCGCCGCCGCCTTGACGGTGCGGACGACCTCGGGCGTGTCGGCGAGGTCGGCGGCGGGGATCGACCCCACGGTGATCGAGCAGTAGTTGGCCAGCCGGAAGGCCCAGGCGAACTTGAAGAACGCGTAAATGAAGATCAGCAGCATCACCAAGACCTTGGCCTCCCACGCCGCCGGGCTGGCGGTGGCGGTAAAGGGGATATCGGCCAGAACCTCGGTCGCCCGGTCGGCGACGCCCAGCATGGCCATCAGGCCGCCCAGCACAAAGATGGTGGTCGAGGCGAAGAACCCGACGCCGGTCAGCAGGTTGCCGAGGATCTGGGTGTCCACGATACGCAGATCCCGCCGCGCCGCCGCCTCCATCCAGGCCAGACGCTTGCGGTTCATGTAGGCGGTGATGGACCGCTTGCGCGCCGGCGTGTGGTCCACGACCAGCGTGTAGCCCATCCACACCACCACAAACAGCGCCAGCGCCGCGCCGTCCAGCGGCCCCATCCAGTCGAGCATTGCAACCGCCCCCACCCGTTCCATTCATCCGCCGTCATCCTAACGCGAACGAACGGGCCCGCCTACTTTCCGTGCCTCTTGCCCAGCGTGTCGGCGGAATAGGCTCCGCGCTCGCCCATGGGTTCGCCGGCGGTGGTGGTGTCCACGCGGGTCTGGCGCTCCAGCTCCGAATTGATCTCGGCCCCGAGCAGCACGACGAAGGCGGTCAGGTACAACCACATCATCAGGATGACCACCCCGGCAATGGCGCCATAGGTCTGATTGTAGCTGCCGAACCGAGACACGTAGATCGAGAACGCGATGGACCCCAGGATCCACAACAGGGTGGCAGTGATCGCGCCGGGGCTGATCCAGCGCCACAACGGCGGCTTGCGGTCGGGGGCGACGCGATACAGGACGGCCAGGGTGCCCAGCATGACAAGGAACAGGATCGGCCAACGGCTCAGGGAAATCACCCACTGCCAAAGCTGACCGAGGTCGATCAGGCTCAAAATGGCCGGCACCGCCGCCACCAGGAACAGCGTGGCGATGGCCACGACCAGCCCGCCCAGCGTCAACCCCAGATTGATCAGCGTCAACTTGATGAAGCCGCGCTCTTCTTCCTCGTTATAGGCGATGTTCAGTGCGGTCACGAGCGACTTGGTGCCCTTGGAAGCGCTCCACAACGCGAACAGGATGCCCGCAATGGCGCCAAAGCCCATGGCGCCCGAGGACGATTGCGCAGCGTCGTTCATCTGTTTTTCCAGGATGCCTTGGGCCTCGGGCGGCATCATCTGGCTCATCGCCTGGACCTGCTGCTGCACGTCCTGGGGGCTGGCGATCAGCCCATAGATCGCCACTCCGGCGGCAATGGCCGGAAAGATCGCCAGCAGAGAGAAGAACGCGACGCCGCCCGAGACCACGGAAATGTTGTCATTGGTGATCTCGTCCTTGACCCGGAACAGGACGTCTTTCCAGCCCTTCATCGGCACATCGAGCGGCCGAGCGGCCCCCCGGCCCCGTGCCCCCGGCGGGCTGCCGTGCTGGCTGGCTTGTGCATGATCGGCCATCAAGGCCTCCCGACGCTGCTTGAGGGAAACGTAAGGGGCAACGGGCATTGGGGGGAGACGGTTGCTGTGGCTTATTGTCCCAGCCGGGGGAAGCGGCGGGCCAGCAGGCGGGAGACTTCGCCGTTACGGTCGTGGAGCGGCCGCACCAGGGCGGGAAGCTGGGTCGATGCCGTGTCTGCGGCGCACTCGCTGACCTGGCACGCGGCCTGCCGCAGGGCCAGAAACCCGAAGTGCCCGGCCGACGCCGCAAGATCGTCGGCCAGTTCGGCCACCGCCGCAGGGTTTCCAGCCACCGCGCTGCGCTCCATGCGCTGCAAAAGCTGTTCCGCATCGCCACTGAACAGGCGCAGGATCTCGGTGATGCCGTCGCCGCCCAGCGCCGCCGACAGGCCATCCAGCACTGTCTGATCGATGACAGGCGCGGTGACAGGTCCGTTGTCGGCCTCTGCGGATGCCGGGATCAGCGGAACTTCGAACCAGAAGCGCGCGCCCTGCCCTTCGACACTTTCGACATCGATGCGACCGCCCATCAGGTCAACCAGCTTACGGCAGATCGCAAGGCCCAGCCCGGTACCGCCAAACCGCCGCGAAATGGAACTGTCGGCCTGGGTGAAGGGCTGGAACAGCGTCGGACAGGCGTCCGGGGCGACGCCGATGCCGGTGTCGGTCACCGTGAAACGCAGCATGGGGCGGCCCCGGCTCTCGGCCCGCACCACCTCAACCGTGACGCGGCCGGTTTCGGTGAACTTGATGGCGTTGGAGACGAGGTTGAGCAGAACCTGCCGTACCCGCTCGCCGTCGCCGCTCAGGCAGGCCGGCACGCCGTCGGCCACCACGGTTTCCAGGGTAAGGCCCTTTTCATCCGCCCGCCCGGTCAGCAGGGCAACCACGTCCCGCACCACCACGGCAGGCTGGAACGGCTCGTCGTCGAGGTCGAGCCGCCCGGCCTCCAGCTTGGACAGGTCGAGGATATCATTGAGCATGGCCAAGAGCGAGCGCCCCGACTGCCGGATGGTTTCGGCGTAGTCGCGCTGGCCCGCGCTCAGGCCGCTGTCCAGCAACACCTGGGCCATGCCGAGGATGCCGTTCAGGGGGGTGCGCACCTCGTGGCTCATGACGGCCAGAAACTCGGACTTAGCGCGCGCGGCCTGCTCGGCCTCCTCCTTGGCGCGGCGCAGGTATTCCTCGGCCCGGCGCCGCTCGGTGGCATCACGGGCGACGCCGACCAGCAGGACCTGCCCGCCGATCTCCACGCTGTTGACCGACAGGTCGAGCACCACGGTCGAGCCGTCGCCCCGCCGGCCGGTGACTTCGCACGAGGCGGCCGGACCGGTCGGATGGTCGGGCACCAGCGCAGTCACCGGGCCGCCCACCACGTCGGCGGCAAAGCGCCTGAACAGCCCTTCGGCGGCCGGGCTGAAGGTGCGGACGATGCCGGCGGCGTCGCTGACCAGCACCCCCTCGGGCACCGCCTCCAGCAGGGCCTGAAACCGCGCCTCGCTGGCCTCCAGGTGGCGGTCGCCCTCGACCACCCGCGCCTGCAAGCCGAGTCGGCTGCGTTCCAGGGCGTACAGTGCCTCATAGGACCGCAGGCCGGCGATGGTGGAAGTGAACAGCTTTTGGGCCGTCATCTCCGTCTTGGCCTTGTAGTCGTCGATGTCGTAGCGCAGGATTACGTCGCGCTCGGGAGCCTGGCCCGGCTGGCCGGTGCGCAGGATGATGCGCATGGCGCGCAGGCCCAGCACGTCCCGCAGATGCGGCACCAGCACGAGGCCGGCGTCCTCGGTCTCCATCACCACGTCCAGGAACAGCACCGCCACGTCGCGGTGAGCCGTCAGGACGGCCGTCGCCTCGGCCGCCGACGACGCCGACAGCAGGGAAACCGGGCGGCCGCGAAAGGTCATGCCGTCGAGCACGATGCGCGTCACATGGTGGATCTCGGGATCGTCATCGACCACCAGGACCTTCCACGGGGCGCCGGACGACGCCTCGGCGGCCACGGGTGCCGGCACTTCGGGCAGGAACGCGATTTCATCATCGGCGGGGCGGGACATGGCGAAAACTCGTTCTTCGGGCAATCAACCGGGTTCCACAATGGCCCCTGTGTGGCATTGCGACAAGCCCGCCTCCCGGACCATGGCGCAGCAGACACAGAAGCAGCGACGGGCTTCAAACACTGCCCTTTTTAACGCAAATTTCTTTGCCAAAAACGTCTCGCACCTGCGAGAGTGCGTGCCGAGTGTGGGGAGATTTGTCCCCCCGGTTCAGGAAGAAAGTGTGGTGTTCCGATGAGAATGATCGAAAACAAGACGTTCGACGAGATCAAAGTTGGTGACAGTGCGACCCTCACGCGAACCCTCACGCGCGAGGACACCGAACTGTTCGCCGTCATCTCCGGCGACTACAACCCCACGCACCTGAACGACGAATGGGCGGCCAAGCTGCTCAAGACGCAGAAAATTTCCGGCCACGGCATGTGGGGCGGCTCGCTGATCTCGGCCCTTCTGGGCAACGAACTTCCCGGTCCGGGCGCGGTCTACAAGTCGCAGAACCTGACCTTTCACCGCGCCGTTGGGCTGGGCGACACCCTGACCGTGACCATCACGGTGATGGAGAAGAACCCGGTCAACAACGGCCTGCTGTTCCACTGCACCGCCTGCAACCAGCATGGCGAACAGATCATCGACGGCACCGCCGAAGTCATCGCCCCGACCGAGAAGGTCGAGATGCCGGCCGGCGACCTGCCCGAGGTGCGGCTCCGCCACCGCCACCATGTGTTCGAGAACCTGATCGAGAAGGTCCACGCCCTGCCCTCCGTCAAGGTCGCGGTGTGCCACCCTTGCGACGAGGTTTCGCTGTGTGGCGCGGTTGAGGCCGCCCGCCTGGGCATCATTGACCCAATCCTGATCGGGCCGGAGGACAAGATCCGCGAAGTGGCCGCCGAATTCGGCCTCGACCTGTCGCCTTACCGTATCGTCGACACCCCGCACAGCCACGGCTCGGCCGAGACGGCGGTCGCCATGTGCCGTTCCGGCGAGTGCGAGGCCCTGATGAAGGGCAGCCTGCACACCGACGAACTGATGCACGAAGTCGCCAGCCGCGAACGCGGCCTGCGCACCGGCCGCCGGATCAGCCACATCTTCGTGATGGACGTCCCGACCTACCCCAAGCCGCTGTACATCACCGACGCCGCCATCAACATCTACCCGACGCTCGAAGACAAGGTGGACATCGTCCAGAATTGCATCGACCTCGTGCAGGTGATGGGCGTCGAAAAGCCGCTGGTCGCCATCCTGTCGGCGGTCGAGACGGTCTATCCCAAGATCACCTCGACCATCGAAGCCGCCGCCCTGTGCAAGATGGCCGACCGCGGCCAGATCACCGGCGGCATTCTCGATGGCCCGCTGGCCTTCGACAACGCCATTTCCGAAGAAGCCACCCGCATCAAGAAGATCGTCAGCCCGGTCGCCGGCAAGGCCGACATCCTGCTGGTTCCCGACCTTGAGGCCGGCAACATGCTGGCCAAGCAGTTGTCCTACCTGGCCGAAGCCGACGCCGCCGGCATCGTGCTGGGCGCCCGCGTGCCGATCATCCTGACCAGCCGCGCCGACAGCGCCAAGGCCCGCCTCGCGTCCTGCGCCGTGGCGGCCATGTATGCCCAGGCCCGCCGCGTCGGGCAGAAGAAGACCATGACGGGGTCCAAGTAATGAGCAACGGCATTCTCGTCATCAACGCCGGGTCTTCGTCCATCAAGTTCTCGGTCTATCTGGCCGGGAACGGACTACGGCTGGTCACCAAGGGGCAGCTTGAGGGCATCGGCGTCGGCATCACGCCGCACTTCAAGGCGGTCGATGCCGAAGGCGTCGTCCTGGCCGATACCCCGTGGGAGCCGGTCGCCGTGGGCGGCCAGACCAAGGTTCTCGGCCGCCTGATGGAGTGGATCGAGGACCATCTGGGCGACGCCACCCTGACCGCAGCCGGGCACCGCGTGGTGCATGGCGGCGGCAAGTACGGCCGTCCGGTGGTGGTCGCCGGCACGGTGCTGTCGGACCTGGAGAACTATGTGTCCCTGGCCCCGCTGCACCAGCCGCACAACCTGGCCCCGATCAAGGCCATCGCGGAACTGCACCCGGACCTGCCGCAGGTGGCGTGCTTCGACACCGCATTCCACATGACCAAGCGGCACGAAGCCGAAATGTTCGCCCTGCCCCGCAAGTACACCGAGCAGGGCATCCGCCGCTACGGCTTCCACGGCCTGTCGTACGAGTACATTGCCCACGCCCTCAAGACCGTGGCGCCCGAGGTGGCGAACGGCCGGGTCATCGTCGCCCACCTGGGCAGCGGGGCCAGCATGTGCGCCATGAAGGGCGGCAAGTCGGTCGATAGCTCCATGGGCTTCACTGCCGTGGACGGCCTGATGATGGGCACCCGCACCGGCAGCCTGGATCCGGGCGTGGTGCTGCATCTCATCCAGCACGAAGGCCTCGACGCCAAGGCGCTGGAAAAGCTGCTATACAAGGAATCCGGCCTGCTCGGCGTGTCGGGCGGCATTTCCAACGACATGCGCGTGCTGCTGGACAGCGACAAGCCCGAGGCGCGCGAGGCGGTGGAACTTTTCGTCTACCGCGTCTGCAAGGAGATCGGCGCGCTGGCCTCAACCATCGGCGGCCTGGACGCCCTGGTGTTCACGGCGGGCATCGGCGAACACGCCGCCGCCATCCGCAAGCGGGTGTGCGACGGCACGGCATGGCTCGGCGTGGTCCTGGACGATGCCGCAAACCAGCGCCACGCCACGCGCATCTCAACCCTGGACAGCAAGGCCCAGGCCCTCGTCATCCCGACCGACGAGGAACTGATGATCGCCCGCCACACCCAAGCGCTGGTAAGCGAGATGGTTTAAGGGGTCCGCTGTCGCGGATGGCTGCCGCCGGCCTGGAGCAAGGCTCCAGACCTCCTTGTTTTTCTTTAAGAAGAAAGAGGGGTTTGGGACTTTCCCCAAGCCGGTTTGGGCGGCAGCCCAAGATACACGAGCGCAGGCGGCGACTTCTCGTAGCGCCCCTACTTCTCGTACCTGAACCCCAACTTGACGACGACCTGGAAGTGGGACACCTGATCGTTGTCAATGTGGCCCCGGACCTCCTTGACCTCCAGCCAGTTGAGATGACGGACCGACTTGGCTGCCGTGGCCACCGCGTTGCGGATGGCGTCGTCGATGGAGGTGGCCGACGAGCCGGCGACTTCGGTGATGCCATAGACGTGGTCGCTCATGGGGCTCTCCATTTCGTTTTTGGGTGGCATCAGGTAAACGGCGCGCGGGGGCCGGCAGTTGCCGCGCGCTATTGGCCGCCGCGCCAGCCGCCTTCGCGCTTCCGGTCCTTGGCCTTCTCCGCCGCCTTCTGCTTGTGGTGGTCGGCGTCCTCGTCACGACGCTTCTCCAGGGCGGCGCGTTCCGATCCAGTGAGCAGGGCGCCGCTTTCCTCATCAACCAGCGACAGGCGCGGAGCGAACGGCAGGTCGAGCAAGGTCCGCACGCGGTCCTCCTCCTCGCGCAGCAGCAAGGAACTGAGGTACAGCCGCTTCTGCACGCTTTCCGGCATTTCCGACAGGTAGCTCAGGCGGAAGGTCCGGCGGAAAAATTCTGACGTCTTCCACGGCGCCATCCACGGTTTGGTCATGGCCCCGCCCCCGCCGCCAGATGCACCGGCAACAGCATGACCGCCCCGAACAGGCACACCAGCCCGAGGAACACCAGCCGCACGGCCCATGTCCGGTGCCCCGCGCTGTTGGTGTTGCCAGCCACGTACCGTTGATAGCCGACGTAGTAGCCCGCCGTCAGATGGTCACGGGTACGGGATTCCAGGGCTTCCCGCGTCCGCTCGGCGTCCAGTCCATCATCGGCGCACATCCTGCGCACATCCCCTTCCAGGCGAACCATTTCCTCAAGGTCGGGCGGTTCATTGTAGACGAACAACCATTCGGCCATCAGCAACCGCCACACCGACGCGAACAGCAGGGCGACCCCGACCAGCCCCAGGCCGACCAGGAAGAAGGTCGGCAGATGGCCTGGAAGCATGTCCAGATCGACGCGCTGGGCCAGCCCGAGGAACGCATATAGAGCAAACGAAACCGCAGCCGCAGGAACACCGATGCTCCCACGGATGCTTTCTCGCCGACTCCGCTCGGCAAAGTAGAGATCCCGGAATGTATCGTGCCGGATCCGGGCTGCGGCGCTGTCGTCCATCATCTCGAACTGTAAACGGATGGAGGACGCCAGGCGTTCGCGTTGTCGGGTCGGGACAGCAACCGCCGGACAATCGCGTGGTCGGGCCGCCATGGTTCCTTTTCACCACGCCGGACGTCAAAAAGGCGTTAGCCCCTAGGATGCGTAAAGTCGTATAAAAGGCTGGCTGCCGTGGGGACGGCGGCTGGTTGCTAATTGCCCGAAAGCGGGCATTCGAGGGGAGACGCCCCGTCCGGGGGATGGATGATGGCGGATCAGCAGAACACCACACCGACGCCGCAGCCACTGCGCGCCGCCCGAGCCGAATTGCGCCGGTTGGCGATGCTGTTGGGCACCATGACCGTGATCGGCGCCGTTGCCGTGGCGCTGCTGCTTTTCGTGGCAGCATCGCGCCAGGACTCGCTTGCCGTGTCGAGCACACGAACAGTCGCCAAGGCCCTGATCGACGACCTGCGGACGCCGCCGCGCGACGGGTTGGTGGACTTGGCCACGCGCCTTGCCCTGCCCAGCACCCTCGAAGCCCTGGGCATCCAGCACGGGCTGGCCGACCTCGCCTTCGGGCCGCAACCGGACACGGCCTCCCCCAAGGACAGCCTTCCGGTGACCAACCCGGACGGTGTCACGCTGGGCTACCTGACGTGGACCGTGGACCGCCCCGGCCGCGCCCTGCTGTATGACGTGGCGCCGCCGTTGTTCGGGGTTCTGCTGGTTATCCTGGGCTTGGGCGGCCTCATCATCCATCGCTCGCATCAAGTCAGCCGCAGCCTGCACGACGCCACCACCCGCCTGGCCGACAGCGAGGAACGTTATTCCGCCGCCGCCGCTGACAGCGCCCTCCAGCGCGGCTTGCTGATGGACGCCGTCAACAGCATCGACGAAGGCTTCGTGCTGTTCGATGCCGACGGGTGTCTGGTGGTGTGCAACGACCGCTACCGCGAAATCTATCCGGCCCTCAGCGACCTGATGGAGCCCGGCGTAACGTTCGAGGACATCCTGTTCGTGGCCGCCGGACGCCTGGGCGTGACCGAGGGCATGGACAGCCATGAGTCGCTGCGCCAGTGGATCGACTCCCGCCTGAACCGCCACCTCCTGACCAGCGGGCCGGTCGAGGCACAGTTGTCCGACGGACGCTGGTATCGCATCAGCGAACGGCCGACCCGCAACGGCGGCATCGTCAAGGTGCTGATGGACATTTCCGACGCCAAGTCGCACGCCCTCGCCCTGGTCACCAAGACCGAAGTCCTGGAAACCACCTTCGAGGCGATGGCCCAGGGTGTGTGTGTGTTCGACGCCTCCCTCGACTTGGCGGCCTGGAACCACCGTTTTGGCGAACTGGCCGAATATCCCGCCGAGCTGCTGCGTGCCGGCACCCCGTTGGCCGATCTGGTCGCCATCGACCGCCGCCGCCGGGCGTTCGCCCTGCCGGCCGATACCGACGACGCCGCCACGCCCGCCAACAGCACCCCGCGCGAGGTTATCCTGCCGTCCGGCCGGGTCCTGGAGGCACGCCACAATCCGTTGCCACGCGGCGGTTTCGTGGCGACGTTCAACGACATCACCGCCCACCACCAAGCCGAGGTCGCCCTGCGCCACAGCCAGAAGATGGACGCCATCGGGCAACTGGCCGGCGGCATTGCGCATGAGTTCAACAACATGCTGACCGCCATCGGCGGGTTCTCGCGCATGGCCCTGCGCACCCCGGACAACGTGCCGCGCGTCACCCTGTGCCTGAACGAGATCACCAAGGCATCCGACCGCGCCGCGCAACTGACCGCCCAGCTTTTGGACTTCAGCCGCCGCAGCGACCGCGACAGCCGCGTTCCGGTCCACCTCAAGACCCTGACCCGCGACCTGTCCAACTTCCTGCGGCCCTTGATGGGCGAGCATGTCGATGTGGACATCACCGTCCACGACAGCGACCTCGTGGTGCTGGCCGACCAGGCCAAGCTGACCCAGGCCATCGTCAACCTATGCATCAACGCCCGCGATGCCATGCCGGCCGGGGGGGTCATCTCCATCGACGTCTCCCCGGCCCTGGACGGCGCCGGGCTGGCCGTGCGCCATCCCGACCTGACCGCCCAGTCGTTCGCCTGCCTGCGGGTGAGCGACGGCGGCACCGGCATCGACCCCGTCGTCCTGCCGCGCATCTTCGAGCCGTTCTTCACCACCAAGGAACAGGGCAAGGGCACCGGCCTGGGCCTGCCGATGGTATACTCGACGGTCGAACAGCTTGGCGGCGTGGTCGAGGTGGAAACCGCCCCCGGAGTCGGGTCGGTGTTCACCCTGTATCTGCCGCGCGTGGCCGATGCCGCCGCTTCTGCCGAAACCAGAGCCATCGCCGCCGACATCGACGGGGCGGGCGTCACCGTGCTGCTGGCCGAGGACGAGGACGCCGTGCGCCAGCTTGTGTCCATGACCCTGCGCGACGCCGGTTTCAACGTCATCGCCGCCGCCGACGGGGCCGAGGCCGCCGTCCTGTTCGAGCGCCACGGCGAGGACTGCGCCGCCCTCATCACCGACGTGGTGATGCCCAAGATGGACGGCACGACCCTGGCCCGCCGGCTGCTGGACCGCGCCCCCAACATCAAGGTCATCCTGATGTCGGGCTATGACACCAACGACGAAGCGGCCACCCTGGCCGACGCACCCGGCCGACGCTTCCTGCGCAAGCCGGTGGTTCCCGACGCCCTGCTGGCCATGCTGCGGCTGTTGCTCGATGAAGACGAGACGGCCCACGAGGAGGAATTCCTGCCATGACTGCGGTCGCCCCCCGCACAGAGTTCGCCGAAACGCCCCCGCCGTGCGCGGCGCCGGCCGATTTCCATACCGTCCAGGCCCGCCGCCTGATGGCCGACCTGCTGGAGCCGTTCCTGATCGAGCAGGAAGCCACGCCGCTGGAACTACTGCACCACCCGCGCCTGCAACTGGCGTTGGAAGGCAGCGCCGTACGGCGTAGCGCGATTCAGAAGCTGGCCGAGGTTCAGGCCACGGCGGCCGGCGTGACGGTGGCGCAGCGGGCGCAGGACCTGGAAGCCCTGATAAAGGCCGCCGGCGCCGAAACCCGCCGTCGCATCAAAGCCTGTGCGCCCGAAGTCATCGCCACGGGCGCCTATTCCACAGCAGTGGCGGCAGCCCGCCGCGACCACCCCGACGCCGAAGGCGATTTCGCCGTCTATGCCGCCCTGGCCGCCACGCTGGCCGGATGCAAAAGCCAGACCGACAAGATCGAGCGCCTGGTTGCTTTCTGCCTGGAGGCCACCGACGAGCTTCAGCGCGGCTATGTCGATGCCCTGCTCGGCGAGCATCTGGCCGCCCCCGGCGTGTTTCGGGGCCTGTGGGGCAATCCTGAAAGCCTTGCCGACCTGATGTCCGACCTGATCGACCTGCTGCTGGGCGAGGCGCCCAAGGACAAGCCGACCCCGGCCCTGATCCGCCGCCTGCAAGCCCTGTTCTCGGCCCGCCCCATGACCGCCGCGCGCGAAGGGCTGATCGGCTGTCTGGTTCAGGAACTGAGAGGCCCGGACCGGCTGGTGCCGTCGGTCAAGGACGACCTGCTGGGCCAGAAGGCCCTGCTGATGGAACTCCTGGCGACGGCGGAAATCGCCCAGCGCCTGAAGCGCAGCGACGGGTTCATCGGCGGGCGGCGCACCCATGACGCGCTGGACCGCCGCGTCTCCATGCTGGTCAGCGGCGACAAATTGCACGACCTGCTGCGTGGCAAGTCGTTCATGGATAAGCTGCGCGACCTGTTCCGGCTACAGGCGGCCATCGCCGCCACGTCGTCCACCAAGGTGATTGACGACTACATCCTGTTCCTGCTCGAAGGGCGCGACTTCCTGGGCCGGGTGATGGACTGCTCGGACCTGCCCGAGGGCCGCCTGTGCCTGCTGGGCGAGTTGCAGGGGCTGGTCCTGGCCTCGGCCCTGCCGCGTGCCAAGCGCAAGGAACTGGCCATCACCCTGGACAAGGGGCAGCACGACTTCCTCAAGACGACCTCCATCCTGGCCCCCCTGCGCAAGCCCAAGCCCGCTGTCGCGGCCGTTCTGCATGTCGCCGACCTGCTGGCCCAGGGCGGGTTCACCGTCGGCGCCTGCTCGGCCGAGGCGCGTGATCTGGTCATCCGCCACATCCGCCACCGCGACTTTGTGCGCAAATACGTCGAAGGCCAGGACCTGACGCCGGCCGAGGCCGACGACAAGCCCACCGTGGCCGAGCGGGTGTCCGGCCTGTCGGAGCGCCTGCAAAAGGCCGGCATCGCCTTCCTCGACCTGTCGCGGCTGCGCGTCCTGGTGGCCGAGGACGAGGAGAGCGCCCGCGCCTACATCGAAATGGTGCTGACCGACATGGGCATCACCAACATCATGGCCGTGGCCGACGGCCGGCAGGCGCTGAGGGTGTTCCAGGACTTCGAAGATGGCGTGGACCTCATCATTTGCGACTGGATGATGCCGCGCATGTCGGGCCTGGACTTCCTCAAGCAGGTCCGCAGCGTGCGGCCGCACCTGCCGTTCCTGATGGTCACCGCGCTCGCCACCATGGAAAACGTCGAGCAGGCCCTGGCCCACGACGTCACCGGCTACATCGCCAAGCCCTTCCCGCCCGAACAGCTTGAGGAGAAAATCCTCCTGCTGGTCGGCCGGGGCATCGACGATCATGAAGCGGCGACCAAGGCCGCGAAAGCGGCTGGCGAGACGGGTGCCGGGGCGGGTGCCGGGGCGGGGGACAAAAGGCCGGCTTGATCTGGCGGCCGGGGTCCTCCACATTTGCATGGTTCCAGATTAATCCTCCAGCGCCGGATCCCCATGCTCGCCGTCCTGTCCCCCGCCAAGTCGCTGGATCTCGATCCAGCACCCTCCGCCGTTCCCGACAGCCTGCCCCAGTTCGGCCCCCACACGGCCGAACTGGCGGAGCGGGCGCGGTCCCTGTGCGCCTCCGACCTCAAGCGCCTGATGGACATTTCGGACGCCCTGGCCGACCTCAATCACGCCCGATTCCAGGTGTTCGAGCCCACGGAATACCGCCGGGACGACAACGCCAAGCCCGCCGTTCTGGCGTTTTCCGGCGACACCTACATCGGCCTCGACGCCCCCACCCTGGCGCCTGAGGACCTGTGGTGGGCGCAGGATCGGCTGCGCATCCTGTCGGGCCTGTACGGGGCGTTGCGGCCGCTCGACCTGATGCAGCCCTACCGGCTGGAGATGGGCACCAAGCTTGACACCGCGCGGGGCAAGGACCTCTACGCGTTCTGGAAAGGAGTGATCGGCCCGGCCCTGGACGCCGCCGTTGCCGACCACGCCCACCCGGTGATCGTCAACCTCGCCTCGACCGAATACTTCAAGGCGGCCGAGGCCAAGCGTCTGGCCCATACTGTCATCACGCCGGTGTTCAAGGACGAAAAGGACGGCCGGGCCCGCGTGGTCAGCTTCATGGCCAAGCGGGCGCGCGGCATGATGGCGCGGTTCATGGTGGTCAACCGCCTGGAGGACCCGGCCGGGCTCAAGGACTTCACCAGCGGCGGGTATTCCTTCCGGCCCGAGCAGTCCGACGCCACCACCTGGGTGTTCCAGCGGATCCAGCCGGAGGCAGCACGGGCATGAGCCTTCACATGCTGAAATGGGCGGCCGGCATCGACAGCCCCGACCACCTCAGGCGCATCCATGCCGAACGCCGCGAAGCCTTCGGTAGGGTGTTCACCCGTACCCGCATGGTGCCCAAGCGCGCCGCCGAGCTACAGGACGGCGGCAGTCTGTTTTGGGTCATCAAGGGCACCATCGCCCTGCGCCAGCCCATCCTTGCCCTGACCCAGGGCACCGACGACGAGGGCAAGGCGTTCTGCGACATCATCCTGGGCGATCACATCCTGGTATCCGGCGGGCCGCGTCGCCCCTTCCAGGGCTGGCGTTACCTCAAGCCCGAGGACGCCGCCCCCGACCTGACCACTGGAGTCGATGGCGAGCCCCCACCGCCCGACATGGCCGCCGACCTGCGCGCCCTCGGACTTTTATAACCTCAGGAGATCCCCATGACCCCCGCCCCCCGGCTGCCCGTGTCCCCCCGCCACCTGCGCCGGGTGCTGGGATTCCTGCGGCCCTACGCGGGACTGGCCGCCCTGGCGGGGCTGGCGCTGGTTATCACCGCCGGGGCCACGCTGGCGGTCGGACAGGGGCTGCGGCTGCTCATCGACCGGGGGTTCGTGGCCGACGACCCGGCGACGCTCGATACCGCGTTGCTTCTGCTGCTGGGCATCATCGTGGTGATCTCGGTCGGCACGTTCTTCCGGTTTACGCTGGTGTCGTGGGTCGGGGAACGGGTGGTGGCCGACCTGCGCCGCGCCGTGTTCGCCAACCTCACCGCGCTGGACGTCGGTTTTTATGAAACCAGCCGCACCGGCGACGTGCTGTCCCGTCTGGTGGCCGACACCACATTGCTGCAAGGGGTGATCGGCAGCACCTTCTCAATGGCCCTGCGCAACCTCCTGATGCTGGCCGGCGGCGTGGTCTTCCTATTCGTCACCAACCCGCGCCTGACCCTGCTCGCGTTGCTGGTCGTGCCGCTGGTCCTCATCCCCATCCTGACCGCTGGGCGCCGGGTGCGCCGCCTCAGCCGGGACAGCCAGGACCGCATCGCCGACATCGGAGCGCGGGCCGAGGAAACCCTCAACGCCATCCGCACCGTCCAGGCCTTCACCGGCGAGGCGCGGGCCAACGCCGGCTTCGCCGCCGACATTGACGCTGCGCTACAGGCCGCCCGGCGGCGCATCATCACGCGCGGCGTTCTGGTGACCTTCGTCATCTTCCTGGTGTTCGGCGCGGTCGGGGTGATCCTGTGGGCCGGCGGGCATGACGTACTGGCCGGGCGCATCACGGCGGGCGACCTGTCGGCCTTTGTGTTCTATGCCATCATCGTCGCCAGCGCGGCGGCCAGCCTGTCCGAGGTGGTCGGCGACCTGTACCGCGCCGCCGGGGCGGTGGAACGGCTGGTCGAACTGCTCGACACCAAACCGGCCATTGCCGCCCCCGCCCACCCGGTCGCCCTGCCCAATCCGGCACGCGGCGCCGTGGCGCTGGAGAATGTGGTGTTCCACTACCCGTCACGGCCCGACGCCCCGGCCCTGCGCGGCCTGAGCCTGGATGTCGCGGCGGGCGAGACGGTCGCTCTGGTCGGGCCGTCCGGGGCCGGCAAGACCACCGTGCTGCAAATGCTGCTGAGGGCCTATGATCCGCAGGGCGGGCGGGTGGTGCTGGACGGCGTGGACCTGCGCGAGGCCGACCCCAAGGACGTCCGCCGACGCATCGGGCTGGTGCCCCAGGACCCGGTGATCTTTTCGGCCGACGCCTGGGAGAACATCCGCTATGGCCGCCCCGACGCCACCGACGACGAGGTAAGGGCCGCCGCCGAAGCCGCCAGAGCCGATGGCTTCATCGACGCCCTGCCCGATGGCTTTTCCACGTTCCTTGGCGAAAAAGGCGTGCGCCTGTCCGGCGGCCAGAAGCAGCGCGTCGCCATCGCCCGCGCCCTGCTGCGTGACCCCTGCCTGCTGCTGCTCGACGAGGCGACCAGCGCGCTCGACGCCGAGAACGAACACCTTGTGCAGGAAGCCCTGGAACGCCTGATGCAGGGCCGCACGACCATCGTCATCGCCCACCGCCTGGCCACCGTCATCAACGCCGACCGCATCGCGGTGCTGGAGGACGGACGCTTGGCCGACACCGGCACCCATGCCCAACTCCTCGACAGCAGCCCGCTCTACGCCCGCCTCGCCGCGCTCCAGTTCGGGGAGCGGGCGGCGACGCCGCTGAGTTGATCCAACCAAAGGACCCTGCCATGCCTCTCGCCCACATCCAGCACGGCGAGATCAACCCGCCGCTGCTCATCCTCCATGGCCTGTTCGGGTCGGGCCGCAACTGGGGTGCCATTGCCAAGCGGCTGGCCCACAGCTACACGGTTTACGCCCTCGACCTGCCCAACCACGGCCGCAGCCCGTGGGTGGAGGATGTGATGGCCTATCCGTTCATGGCCGAAGAAGTGGCTGCGTTCATGGACGCCCAGGGTCTGGGCAGCGCCACCGTGATCGGCCATTCCATGGGCGGCAAGACCGCCATGCAGCTCGCCCTGAACCACGGCGACCGGGTTGAGGCCCTGGTGGTGGCCGATATGGCGCCGGTCCGCTACACCGGCCGCGAACACCTGACCTATATCCGCGCCATGCAGGCCATCGACGTCGCCCAGGCCTCCCGCCGGGCCGAGGTCGAGGAGCAGTTGCGCGACGCCATCCCCATCGACGCCATCCGCAAGTTCCTGATGCAGAACCTTGTCCCCAACGAGAACGGCCCCGGCCTGCGCTGGCAAATCAACCTCGCCGGTCTGGCCGCCAGCATGGACGCCATCATGGACTTCCCGCTGGAACCCGAAATGGAACCCTACGGTGGCCCCACCCTGTTCCTGGCCGGCGGCGCGTCGGACTACCTGCTGCCAGACCACATGCCGGCCGTGAACCGCCTGTTCCTGGACAACACGGTCCATTACTTGGACGGCTGCGGTCACTGGCTCCACGCCGAGCAACCGGGCCTGTTCACCGAACACGTCCTGGACTTCCTGGCCCGCGCCCGAGTCTGACGGCGCGGCGAACGTCAGCCAGAGCTACATCTGCCAACACCCTATCCCCTGGGATAGTCATAGCCTATCCCCAGACATATCCACACCCCCCTGCCCCTCGACAGGTCATTACCCTAAAGTATCCATGATGGTTCCAGAGGAACGTTTACTTTCTACCCCTACAGCGTCCATGTCTCAGACATGCCACAAGAATACCACAAAGGAGGTAATTAAGGTTATTGGGACGCTTTTACTGACTCAATATAATGAGTCACGGGCTTTTTATATTTGACACCCTGCACCCCCCTTTATACGATGCAGCCAACAAGCAGCGACGACAATCAGGGAGGCGAGGGTGCGACACGCGCATGTTAAAGCCGTACTGCCGAAACTCCGCCGCCACGCGTTTATCCTGGCTGGCGACCGCGCCCTGGCCGACGAGTCCGTGCTCCAGTGCCTCAAGGCCTGCCGCGAGCAGCCCGACCGGGTGCGGCCGGAGTCGGTCAATATCGACCTGTTCCGCCTGTTCTATGATGTCGCAGCGCCCCATAGCGCCCCACCGCCGACCCAGCGTCCTGCGGGTCCAGGCGGTCGGTGCAATGCCACCATCGACCGCCTGCTGGCCCTGCCCATGGGCCACCGGCAGGTCCTTGCCCTGGCAGCGGTCGAAGGATTCTCCGTTGCGCAGTGTGCCGACGTCCTGGGCATGCCGCCCAGCCGAGTCGGAGCGCTTCTGGCCCAGGCCCGGCAGTCCTTTGCCGCCGTCCACCAGACGTCGTGACACTACCCCTTTAGAGTCCCTGCAAAAATTCATGCTTTTAGGCGGAACGATGAATACAGCCCAGGCATTCATCCAGTCATACGGCGCCCGCCATAACGGCGCACATCCCGGCAACCTGTCACGTCCCTGCACGGAGGCACTCATGCGCGAACACGCGCTTTTCGCCACGCCCCGCCCCGCGACACCTGTCCGGCCCACCGCACCCGCTTATGACCCCGACTACTGGGGCCCGGCCGGGGTCGAGCCGACGGTCGAGGAACTGATGGCCGACCCAATGACCGCCCTGGTGATGCGTCGCGACCGCATCGGTCCGGCCGAGGTCATGGACGCCGTCCACAAGGCCCGCCGGGCGCTGGCCGAAGCGGCCGCGCGGAGCGCCCCGCCGGTACCGTTCATGCGCCCGCCGGTCCACTGGAAGGCAGCCCCGCCGCGCTCCGCCATCGAGCCCCGGCTGCCGCTGGCCAACGCCATGTAACTAAAACAAGTTCCCCCGATACCGTCTCTCCGGAGCGCCATCCCCCCTGGCCCCCCCACCGGAGATGACGGTTCTGAAAGCCCCGCTTCCCCCAGCGGGGCTTTCTCCTTTCCGGGTGCCGGACGCCCCCCCCCGAGCACAACGCCAAAGGCCCCGCCATTCCAGGGGAGCGGCGGGGCCTTGGAAGAAGGAATGGGCAGGGCGTCTAGTGAGTCACACGACGCACCCCTTCGTCCTCCGGGTATAATCCTTGCTCATAGGCCATGGCGGCGGCCTTGAGCGTATATAGCTTCACGGCGGCGTTGGAGGAGTGGTGCGGCATGGGATTTGTCGCCTCCAGGCGCAGGATCTCCCGCTTCATCGACACATAGTCACGATCGGTCATCACTCGCTTCCTCCCGCTTGGGCCCTGGGGCGTGGTGGGCCGCATCGTCTCAAGAACGTTGGGCTTGAGGGCACGGTTCCTTCGATGAGGATCGCGGGACCATTCAGCCCATCCAACGCTGCACCAACTGTTGCAGTCTGGTCAGGAACGGTACGGACGGCGGCGCGGTGCGGATCTCCGTCGATGCGATATTCCACGGCTCGGCAACGTGCCCATGGGGGCGGCCGGAACGCGCGAGGAAGGAGCGGGCGGTATCAACGTGCATGGCGGGATCCCTTTCTGGACTGTTCCTCTTCCTGAAACGACCGGCAGACACCATCAGTTCCGTGACAATGCGCAAGTCGTGCGCTTTTTGTCAGCCGCCGAACTGCTCCAACCAAGCCGCTATGGACCGCCGGTCCTCGCCACCACGCAGCAGCAGGGTCAGCGCGACGCGCGCCTGAAGGCCCGAAAGCCAGCCGGCGCGCAGAACGCCCCGTCGCTGAAGATCGACCTCGCCGCCCACAAAGCCGTAGGACTGCCGCAAGACCGGGCCACCCAGGGCGCGCGGGGCAAGGATGACCGGCATCCTGGTCGCTGCCACCTCCAGGGCCTCGGCCATATCCGGGGTGACGTGGCCGCCGCCCATGCCCTGAATGATCAACCCGGCGAAGCCCCCCTGCACGACGGCATCGACCAATGCGCCGTCAATGTCCAGCCCGGCTTCCAGGATGGCCACCCGCGCCGCCGGCTCGGCCCAGGCGCGGGGCAGCGGAGCCAGACGCTCGACCCGGTGCACGAACGTCGGAATGCCTTCGGCCACCCAGCCCAGCGGCCCGCCGGGGGCGCTGAGAAAGGCGCTCGCCGGGCCGCCACCGGCCGTGGACCATGCGCGACGCAAGAAGCGCGCGGCATGAATGGTGTCGTCCAGGACGACCAGAACTCCCTGTCCGTGGGCCAGCGAATGGGCCGCCACCTGGACCGCCGCGACAAGGTTTGCACCGGCATCGGTTCCGGGATGAAGGCCCGGCCGCAGAGCGGCGGTCAGCACCACCGGAACCTCGACATTGATCAGCAGGTCGAGGGCGAAGGCCACTTCCTCCAGGGTGTCGGAGCCGCCGGCAATGACCACCCCATGCGCCCCTTCACGGATATGGCGCTCGACCTCGTCGGCCAGTTCGGCGATGTCCTCGAAGGTCAAAAACGTGCTGGGAACCTGGCGCAGGGTGCGCGGCAGGACGAGGGCGGTGGCTCCCTGCGCGTCCCGCCCACCGGCCACATCGCGCCCCGGCAGCGGCGCGATGAGTGCCCCCCCGTCGGCGGTCGGCTGGAGGTGATGCGATGCGGGCGCGGCGGCCGAAACCGTTCCTCCCAACGACAATAAAATGACTTTTGGCACGTCCCGTGCCCGTTGGCGCTGCGCCTGCAACATTCCCCACCTCCTCCGCTCGGCAATAGGAACGGCGCGCCGTCCCTTACGAACAACGCGCCGCATCACACCAGAAACACCCAAAATGCGCCGCAGGTTTGGGGCCTACACCGTCAGAGCGGACACCGCGCCATTAGAGTGCCTACAATCAATCTTCCGAAACACCGCCGATGGCCTTGTGCACCGTGTCCGACGACCGGACGTGCGTGGCGAGATCGGCCATGGCCACCAATCCGGCCAATTCCTTGCGGGAATTGAGGATAACCAGGCGGCGGACCTGTTTGTCGCCCATGACGCGGGCGGCATCATCGACGCTGTCATCCTCATAGAGGGTTTCAACGCCTTCGCTCATGGCATGGCGGGCGGTTAGAGTGTTGATGTCGCCGCCCGTGGCAACCACGCGGATTACGATGTCACGGTCGGTGATGGTCCCAATGATGCGTTGATTTTCCGATACCGGCAGCATACCGATACTCTGTTGCTCCATCATGCGGGCGACGTCGCGCAGCGTGGTGGTGGGCTCCACCGTGACGACGTTGCGCGTCATGATCTCCTTGAGACGTTTCATGTCTTCTCCTTTACTTCAGGGGACGCACACAAACGGCGACGGCGGGCCAGACGTTCGGCCTGTCGGAGAACCGGACGGACGGACAGGCGTCTTATGGCCTTTGGCGATGTATCGTCCTGCGCCTGTACACTGTACAGTCTCATTATGGTTGCACACCAAGGCATGAGACGACGCTGAATGGATTCCACCCCACAGCACTGGAAGACCCGGAGCCCGCAGACGGACACCGCATCTGGTGGTTCCTCGCAGGGTGGACCCGCGCCCGCTTCCGAGCGCGGCCCGCAGGCGCCCGCGCCACTGGCCCGAGTGATCGTGATCGACGGCTCGCCATCGGACCGCCGGGACGTGTCCGCGGTCCTGCGTGGCTTTTATCATGTGGTGCCCTGCGCCGATGCTGAGGAGGCGCGCCGCGCCCTGACGAGTGGGACGACCCCGGCCCTCATCCTGATCGACGAGACGGTCCCACCGACCGGCGGCGCCGCCCTGCTGCGCGCTTTCCGCCGCCGGACCGACCTCGCCGCAGTGCCGATCCTTGCCACTTCGGCGACGCGGCACAGCGCCTTTGCGCAAGAGGCCCCGACTCTCGGCGCCACCGTCGTCCTGCACAAGCCTTATCCTGTGCGGGTGCTGCGGCAGACCCTGTCGGGGATGCTCAACACCTGGGTGGAACAGAGCTGGAACCTGCTGGAGCCGGTGCAACGCAAGGCCCTCAAGAACACCGTGGCGGCGTTCAACTCCATCGCCGATGCGGTCCGGGACCACGGCCGCCTGCCCTATGACACCGTCCGGGACAGTTGCAAGCCCCTGGCCAAGGCGGTGCAGAACGCCCGGTTCCGCGACATCCTGGCCGGGGTGCGCAACCACGACGACTACACTTATGTCCACTCGTTGCGGGTGGCGACGTTCCTGACCCTGTTCGGCCACGGCCTGGGCCTGCGCGACGACGACCTGCTGACCCTGACCTCGGGCGGGCTGCTGCACGACATCGGCAAGATCGCCATTCCCCTCAGCGTGCTCAACAAGCCCGGTTCCCTGGACCCGGCGGAAAAGGCCGTGATGCGCACCCACGTGCGGCGCACCATGGACATGCTGCTGGAACGCTCCGACGTGCCGCGCGCCGTCACCATCATCGCCGGCCAGCATCACGAACGCCCGGACGGCACCGGCTATCCGCTTGGCCTGTCGGGGTCGTCGATCAATGAGCTGGCCCGCATGGCCGCCCTGGCCGACATCTTCGTCGCCCTGACTGACCGCCGGGTCTACAAGCCGTCCATCGCCCCCGAACAGGCGCTGGCCATGATGGCCGACATGGGCTGGGCGATCGACCAGCACCTGCTGCGCATGTTCCGCGAGATCCTGCTCGACAGCGCCAACGAACTGGCCTGAAAAATAAGTGGTCGGCGGGGACCGGGAGCGCCGCCGCTCCCGATCCTCCGGCCGTAGGTGCCTCCACGGCCCGCCGTCAGGCGGGGAGCAAAGGCAGGGGGGTTCTATCCTGCCGCCACCCCCTATACAAATTAACGATTTGCGGATCTTTTACGACAGCACCGCGTGCGGGGACTGGTCGGAGCCCGCGTGGCCCGCTACATAGGATGTCCCGCCGCGTGTCTGGAGTTCCGATGCCCCGTTCCAACGACAAGAGCCATTTTCCGACCTCCGCAGAAGACAAGCGGACCCATGACGAGGTCGTGGAGCGCGACCAGTCGCCGCAGACGCTGTCGCCCAGCTATGCCCTGGCCTTCACCGACATGGACTTCCTGACCCGGCGCGAGTTGCGCCCGGTGCGCCTGCAACTCGAACTGCTCAAGACCGAGCTTCTGTTGCAGGAAGAGGCGATCATCTCCACCATCGTGGTATTCGGCAGCGCCCGCGTTCCCGAACCCGCCGAAGCCCGCCGCCTTCTTGGGCTGGCCGAACAGGCCGCCGCCGCCGCGCCCGGCGATCACGCGGCGCAGACCGCCCTGACGCGGGCCCGGCGGGTGGTGGAAACCAGCCGTTATTATGACATCGCCCGCGACTTCGCCCGCACCGCCTCGGTCCACGGCCAGACGCCGGGAGCGCGGCGCTATGTGGTGGTAACCGGCGGAGGTCCCGGCATCATGGAGGCGGCCAATCGCGGTGCCGCCGACGTGCAGGCCGAAAGTATCGGCCTGTCCATCGTCCTGCCGCACGAGCAGGCGCCAAACGTTTACATCACGCCGAAACTCAGTTTCAACTTCCATTACTTCGCCGTGCGCAAGATGCATTTCTTGATCCGGGCCGAAGCCATGGCCTGCTTCCCCGGCGGTTTCGGCACCATGGACGAGTTGTTCGAGGCGCTGACCCTCATCCAGACCGGCAAGATCCAGCCCATGCCGGTCCTGCTGTTTGGCGAGGCATGGTGGCGGCGCATCATCAACTTTGACGCCCTGGTCGAAGAAGGCACCATCTCGGCCGAGGACCTCGACATCATCAAGTTCGTGGAAACCGCCGAAGACGGCTGGAACGCCATCCTCGACTTCTACCGCACCCACCCCTCCCCCAACCAATGGGCCGAAGAAAACGGCAATGGCGGGGTCAACGGCGGAGGGATTTGAGGGAAGGGAAGGAAGGGAAGCGGGGAACCACAGAGGGCACAGAGAAGGCACAGAGGAGTCACAGAGAGAGCGGAGCAGATGGCGCCGCAGGCAATAAAACTCATACAGTTGTTCAAACGCTGCGCGCAGCCGTTTTCTCCACCTTCTCTGTGTCCTCTGTGTCCTCTATGGTAAATCCCTTCACTTCTATCAGAGCACCTACAACCCACTCTCCCGGATCAGCACCGCCCCCGCATGGCGCCACAGGTGGCCCAGGGGGCTGCGGCGGTCGGCTTCGATTCGGGCGACACCGCGCAGGCTTTGGGACAGCCCGCTCAAGACCACGGGATCGACCGGGCGCAATATCACGCGGTAGACCCCCTGGGTTGGCACGATCACGCCGCCCTGGCTGACGCGGGCCGGCAGGGGGCCGCCGAAGGGGGCCGACAAGGCGGGCTGGTCGAGGCCCTGGGCGCTGACCTCGGCCACCTCGACGACCTCGACGGCGAACGGCCGCCGGGCCGCGTCGTCCGGGTAGAAGGTGCCCCGCCGGCCGACCTCCACGCGGTCGCGCTCGGTTTCGGCGACGTAGCCGGACAGCCGCGCTGCGCTGTCATCGACCACCAGCCCAAGGGGCTCGGACGCCGGAACCCAGCGGCCGACGTGCAGGCCGGCGGCACGCTCCCCGACCATGCCATCGAAGGGCGCCCGCACGGTCAACCGGCGACGTTCCTCCAGCAGCCCGTCGAGGCGGGTGGTTTCGCTGACTAGTTGGCGGCGCAGGACGTGGATGTTTTCCGCCGCTTCGGGGCTCGCCGCCTCGCGCAGCAGCAACTCGCGGCGCAGTACGATGCGCCGTTCGGCCAGACGGATTTCGTGATCCAGTTCAGGCGCCGCCAGGGTGACCAGAACATCCCCGGCACGCACCCGCGCCCCCGGCTCCAGGGCCAGGCTTTCGATGCGGGCTGGCACCGGCGGAAACAGCCAGGCGTGGTCCACCGTCCTGTGCATGGCCGGCACCGTCACCAACCCCTGCCACGGCACCACCAGCACGGCGGCCAGCACGCCCAGCGCGCCCAAGGTCGTCAGGCTGTGGCGGTTGAGAACAACGCGGTCGCGGCGCTCCCACCAGCGTCCCGCTTCGCGGCTGATCGGCTGCATGATGAACCACCATATCTCGACGATGAACAAGGCCACGCCCAGGGCCTTAAAGAACATGTGATAGACCAGCAGCGCGATGCCCAAGAACAGGAAGAAACGCCAGATCCAGGTGGCATAGGCATAGGCCAGCATCAACCGGCGCAAACCGCGAGGCAGCCGTTCCGGCGCGGCATCCCCGAACCCGAACAGCGCCTCGCGCAGGCGCCATTGGCCCAGCGCAAAGGCCCGGTCCTGCAAATTATGCACCCCCAGGGCGTCGGACAGCAGGTAATAGCCATCAAAGCGCATCAGCGGGTTGATGTTGACCATCAGGGTCATTACCCAACTGACCGTGGCCACCACGAACGCCGCGCTGCGCGCCGGGCCATCGGGCAGGAAGCTCCACAGGAAGGTGGCGAGCATGGCCAGGGCCAGTTCCGCCCCCATGCCCGCCGCGCCCACCATCAACCGCCGCCGCCGGTCAGGCAGCCGCCAGGTGTCGGTGGTGTCGGTATAGAGCACCGGCCACAGGACCAGGAACGCCACGCCCATGGTCGGCACCCGGCAACCGAACCGCTTGGCGGTATAGGCATGACCCAGCTCGTGGACGATCTTGGTAAACACGATGGCGAGGCCATACCACGCAAGCCCCGCCACGTCGAAGAAGTGCAAAAAGGTATGGGTGAAGGTCTGCCACTGCCGCATCACCAAAAGCAGCCCAATCCCCCCCAGCAACAGGAAAACCGCCGCCGCCGTCCGCGTGAAAAGGGGCGCGACCAGCCATCCGGTGGCATCGAGAAACCGATCCGGGCGAACCAGAGGAATGCGGATGAACAGGTAGCGATGCAGCAGCCACATGTACCACGATGTCTTGCCGGCCTTGGCAATCTGCACCATGCGCGCCACGTCGGCGGCGGCATCCTGGCGGACCAGCGAGTGGGTGCGCAGGAATTGCTCCATCCAGGCGACCTCGGCCGCGCTGGGGGCACGGCCGGTGGCGGCCTCGACCGCCTGCATCACCGCGTCGGCACGGCCCAAGTGCCAAGCCGACAGCAGATCAAAGGCCCGCGCACCAATGCGGTGAAAGCGGTTGCGCAAGGGATCGTGGATGGTCCAGGTCGGCCCGCCGTCCAGGGCGCGCGGCCCGGCCAGCAGCGCCAGATCATCCCGCAAGGGCGGCAGCGGCGGGGGCACGCCCGGCACCGTCACCATGGCCTACAGGCCCAGGAACTGGCGGGCGGCGGCCAGCGGACGGCGGAACAGGTGGAGGGCCAGCGGGGCGCGCGGCCCCTCGATCTTTGCGGTGCCCTGGAGGCCGATGCGCGGCGGCGCGGCGCCGGTGTCATCCAGCGTCGCCGTGACGCGATAGCCCAGCACCTGCTCGTCGGACAACTCGGGTTCATAGGCGGCATGGGTCAGGGTGGCCGACAGTGGTTCCAGCGGCGCGACGTCCAGGAACAGCCGGACGGTAGCGCCGGGCTCCAGCGCGATGGCGTCGGCCACGGCCAGATGCAGACGCAGTTCTACCCCCTGCGGATCGGCGATCACCAGTACCTTTTCCCCGGTGCGCACCGGCCGCCCGATCCAGTCGCTGGCGTCGTGGAACACCGCAAGGCCGGGCTTTTCGGCCGTCACCACCACCCGCGACAAACGTTCGGCCGCCCAGTCCCGTTCGGCCCGTTTGAGGTCCACCCGCGAGCGCAACAGGGCCAGCCGCGAGCGCCCCTCGGTATCACGGAAGGCGCCTTGCGTAGCGGTGCGGAGTTCAGCCTCAGCCACGGCGAGTTCCTCCTCGGCCACGGCCAAGGCGTTGCGCACCATGGCGTCCTCGAAGGAAAACAACGCATCGCCCACCGCCACCGACTGGTTGGGCTGAACCTGGAACGTCTTGATCACGCCGTCGAGCGGGGCGCTGACCACAATCGGATCACGCGGCACCACCTGCCCCGGTGCCAAGGCGCTCTGCGGCATGGGCAAGGCCAGGATGACGACCAGCACGACGGCCACGGCAGCGGCAATCAGGCGGCGGCGCTGCGGCGACCGCCGGTGCCAGCGGCCGGGTGCGACGGCCATCCAGGCGTGGGCGTAGGTGTCGGCAATGCGCTCGCCAAGCACCGCCTCGCCATCCCCGAACGGGGGGTCGCGCAGGGCCAGCAGGGCGCCGACGACGCGGCCATCGGGGTGGCGCAAAGGCAGCCACAAGCCATGCGGGGCGCAGAACTCCAGCCACCCCGCCCGCACATCCTCGGGCACCGAGGCGGCGGTGGCCGGGACCGGGGCGGCCGTGCCGACAGCGGTTTCCAGGGCGGCGGCCAGCCGGGCCAGCCAGCGCACGAACGGCGCGTCGCGCTCCAGCACGGCCACATCGGACACCGCCTCGACCGACCAGCCACCATCGGCCGCCCGGCGCAGCAAGGCGCCCTGTCGGTAGGCGACCAGCGCCCGCGTGCGGTTGACCGCGACGTAGCGCAAGGCGGCCTCGCTCTCGGCGTGGCGGGCTTCCTTCTCGATCTGCAACAGGGTCAACAGCGGCCCGTTGCCAACTGGACTCGGGGCCGAACTGGGAGGCCCGGACGGCGCGGCGTTCATCGCCCGACGCCGCGCGACACCGGCGTGAACAGCGCCGTTCCGCTCATGCCGGCGAGCAGGGTGTCGGGCCGGGTCTCGAAACTGGCCTTAACCGAAACCACCTGGCTGACGGCGTCGATGCGGGCGCCGATGGATTGCACCACGGCCGAATGGGTGGTGCCGGTTTCATCGACCATCACGCTCAGCACCGCCCCCTGGCGCAACCATGCCAGCCACGCCGAGGGCACGACCATTTCCAGTTCCAGGGCGCTGTCATCGAGGATGGACAACAGCGGCGTGCCGGCCGCCACGCTTTCGTGGGGCTGAACCAGACGTTCGACCACCCGGCCGTCATAGGGCGCGGCGATGGTGCAGCGGCTGACCATGCCGCGCTGCACGGCCACGCGGGCCGCCGCACCCTTGGCCTCCGCTGCCGCCAACGCGACATCAAGTTCGCCGGTCGAGCGCAGGGCAGCCAGTTCCCGGCGGTTGGCCAGGGTGGCGCGGGCGGCTTCCTCGCCAGCCCGTTCCTCGGCCAGCGCCGCCTCGTGCAAGTCGCAGGCGAAGCGGACGAGAATGTCACCCTTGGCAAACCGCGCGCCATCCTTGACCGGCATCGCGGTGATGCGGCCAGCCAGATCGGAGGCCAGGGTGGCCTGCCGCTCGGCGGAGATCAGGACGCGGGCCTCCAAAGGCGCTTCCGCCGCGCCTTGGGCCGCGCCTTGGGGTTGATCGGTCTGAGCCTGGGCAGACGGTAGCAGCAAGACGGCGGACAGGACCGCCACCACGGTTCGGATCAGGAGGCGACGGAGGATCACTCCTGCCCCGCCGCCGGAGATCCGGCACCGAAAAGATCGCCAAGTCCGGGAAGCATGGCCAGCCCGACGCCAACGGTCGGAACCGCAGACACCACCGGAGGAACCGGAGCGACCGAACCCCGTGCGAGGACGGCCGCCGAAGTGGCCACAGGAGCGGCCCGGAGGGGCGCCGCCTCAAGCACGTCCTGCTCGCCCCGCGTGGAAACCTGTTCCGGCGCGGGGTCGGCAACCGGGGTCGGCACCACCGGCTCGGCCGCCTCGGCCTGGAAGTCCAGGCGGCCGTTCAGCCAGTTTTGCGAGCGGGTCTGAAGGGCCTTAGCCAGCCCCTGGACGTCGTGGCTGTCCACCTCATCGGGCAGCGGGTCGGCCCCGACCGACAGGAACACGCGGCCCAGCGCCGAACGCACCCCGGCGAACGCCAGATCGCGGCGCAGGTCGGACACCAGGGCGCGCAGTTCAGCGCGGATCTGCGACAAATCACCGTCCGAGCGCGTGCGCTCGGCGTTACGGCTCTGCACCAGCAACTCGCCTTCGACCGTGGCGAGTTCATCGGCCGTGGTGTAGGCGGCCAGAGACTCGCGGTAATCCAGCCACGACACGTGAACCTGGCTCATAACCGCCATGGCCAATGCCATGCGGCGGGTATCGACCACCGCCACCTGGGTCTCGGCCTCCTTGATGCGGTGCGGACCGCTGACGATGTCGAACAGGTTGCCGGTGATCGTGGCACCCCAGTTCCACCACTCGTTGTTGTAGGAGAAGCTGTTAGAGGTGTACCCGCGACCGGCGCTCAGTTCGATGCCGGGCAACATCCGCAGCATGGCACGGTGCACCTCGCGCTGGCTGATGCGCTGCTGGTAGACCTCCTCGCGGATCTCGGGGCGATGGATCAGGGCGAGGCGTTCAAGGTCGCCGGGCTCCAGGGCCAGATCCGGCACGCTGTTCTCGCCGCCCATGCCGGCCAGTTCGAACGAGGCTGCGACCGGCACGCTCATGAGGGCGGCCAATCGGGTCTTGGCGGTGGCCAGTTCACGGCGCAACAGGGTCAACTGGCGCAACACGTCGAGCAGGTCACGCCGGTAGGTCAGCGCCTCCACCGGCGGCAGAAGGCGACGCTCCTCGATCTCGCGGGCGCGGCCCAGGGCCTCGGTCACACGGGCCAGCAGCGGATCGACGCGGGCCAGCAACTGGTCGGCCGACAGGGCATTCCAGTAGGCGTCGCGGACATCCTGAATGATGTTCTGGAGCACCTTGCGGCGGCGCTCTTCCATGATCAGGGCGCGGTCCCCCTGTTGCTTGGCGCGCACATAGCTGAGGCCGAAGTCCAGGATGTTCCAGGCCAGGGTCAGGTCGGCGGTGCGGACATCGCGGTCCTGGGATGTGTTGTTGGCCAGAATCTGCTGCCCGGTCTCCATCGACCGGGAGTTGGAGGCCAGAAAATTGTCGCGCCCGGAATAGCCGGCGTTGGCGGTCAGGCGCGGCAGCATGTCAAGCTGCGCCGAAGTCAACTGGTCGGCGCCCAGGGCCTCTTCCATCAGCTTCAGGCGGTGGTCGAGGTTGTACTTGATCGCCCGCGCCATGGCTTCGTGCAGGGACACCGGGCCGCTGATCGGCTCCTGGTCGGCGAACATGCGGCCCAGGTCACCCTGCACGGCGGCCGTGACCTCCTCCTGCGTCAGGCGCTCGGGCGACAGGGCGCAGGCACTGAGCGCCAGGGCCGACACGGCGGCCAAAAGACCCGCCGTCATCCGACGACCGGCCCGCACACCGAAAGAACGTGCCGAACCGGTCACGGTCACTTGCGCTATCATGTATTCCCCCACATTCCCAATGCAAAACAACCCCGGATAACCTTTACAGGCCACTATACCCGCCCTCTTGCGTCCGACAAGAGGGCGGGATCATTCAATCTGCATCTGCCCCTTCCGGGGGTCAGGCTGCGGCGCTGTGCTGTAGGCGGGTCAGCACGTCCGCCAGACGGCCACCATCGGACGCCGCGTTGGCGGCCGCCAGTTGCTGGGCAAAGCCTGGTCGACCGACACTTGCCGCGACCATCGGATCCGCCGGGGTGCCGTCCTGATGGAGCTGTGCCACAATCTGGTCCGCGTCGGTCGGATCGGCGGATGTGACGTCGCCCGGAGCGTCGGGAGCGTCGGGATCCCCTGGAGCAAGATCATCCAGCGGGGCGTTCTCCCCCCCACCATCGGTGCCACCGTCAACGTCACTGCCGGCCCCACTGCCAAACAATCCGCCAGTTGGGCCACCGCCCAGCGCCGCGCCACCGAAGCCCCCTCCAAGATCACCGCCCAGGCCGCCTCCGAGACTGCCGCCCCTCAAACCACCGCCGAGGCCACCGCCCAGACCGCCACCTCCCAGACCGCCCCCTCCCAGGCCACCACCTCCCAGGCCGCTACTGCCCTGACCACCGCCAAAGCCACCGCCCTGGCTGAAGATGATTGTCGAACTGGCCCCATAGAACCCGGACAGCGCGGTGCTGTTGCCGGTCACGGCATTGCGGACGATGGTCATGGTGGCGATGCCTGCGGTCGGGTCGCTGGAATTGCTGCCGCCGGTAAGGCCGCCGTTCTGCTGCATGGACCCGCCGGTGGTCCCGTCACCGGCTCCCGGCCCGAAACTGACATTGGTGCTGCCGGGAACCGATTGTCCGGTCGGGGCCGAGGTCTGGTCGGCCAGCCATGACGACTGGGCTGGCGGCGCCGCAGCAGCGGGCGGCGCTGGCGGGGCCGGTGGCGCGGGCGGAGGCGGCGGGACCGGCGGGGCGGGTGGCGCTGCCGGAACCTCGGGCGGCGGAGCCGGCGGAGGTGGAGGGGGCGGGGGCGCTGGCGGAACTTCGGGTGGGGCCGGCGGGGCCGGCGGAACCTCGGGCGGAACCTCCGGCGGCGGGGCTGGTGGCGGGGCCGGCGCGACAACCGCCAGCGTCACCGTCAGGCTGGACGTGCCTTCGGCAGTCGAGAACGCGGTGGTGCCGCCGTTGGTGGTGACGTCGGTGGTGTCACCGGCCGCGCCCGAACTCTGGTCCCACGCCCGATAGGTGAGGGTTGGCGTCTCGGCGGCCACGCCATCAGGGATGTAGCGCACCTGATGGGTGGACCCCAACAGCAGGGCGCCATTGCCCGACACCGCCGGGAAGGCGGTCCAGGTCGTGCCATCGGTCGAGTACTGCCACGTCCCATTGCCGGTCTGCGCGGTGATGGCGATACCGGACAGGCCGCCAGTATCAACCTCGGTACTGCCCAGGAAGGTCGAGACCGTCGTCGTGATCGTGGTGTTCTGGTCGGTCGTTCCGATGGCGCCAGGGGTTCCGATCAGTGGCGCGTCGTTGACCGGCGTCACCGGCTGCTGGAACTCCAGGCTGTTGCTGGAAAATGCCGTCCGGCCGCCATTGGTCGAGGTATCGGCCCGGTCGCCCGCTGCCCCGGTGGACTGGTCCCAGGCACGGTAGGCCAGCGTCGCGGTGCCACCGTTCTGTCCGTCAGGCACATACCGGATCTGGTCGGTGGAGCGCAGCAGCAGGGCAGCCCCTCCGCTGACCGACCCGACCGCCGTCCAGGTTGTTCCGCCGTCGATGCTATAGGCCCAACTGCCGACACCGGCCGACCCGGTGATGGCGATGCCACTGGCGGGGCCGTCGCCATCGGTCACGGCCAGAAAACCAGAAACCGTGTAGGCAATCGGCGCATCGTCTTCGGTGACCGTGGTCCCGGTCGGGTTGGCGCCGGTCAGCGTGGGGGCGTCGTTGAGGTCGGTGACGCCCAGGCTGGCCGTCCCGGTGTTGGTGGAGAACGCCGTGGTGGTGCCATTGACCGTCGCGTCGGCGGTATCCCCGGCAGTGCCCGAGGTCTGATCCCAGGCCCGGAAGGTCAGGGAGGCCGTTTCAATCGTCGTGCCGTCGGGCGTGTAGCGCACATGGTCGGTCGAGCGCAACAGCAGGGCGGCATTGACCGAAACCGCCGGGAAAGTGGTCCAGGTGGTGCCGTCGAGTGAATACGCCCACGTCCCGGCACCGGTCGTTGCGGTCACTGCCAGCCCGGCCACCGCCGAGGCATCAACGTCGCTGCTGCCGAGGAAGGTGGACACCACGGCCGACCGTGCCGTTTCGATGTCGGTCGAGGTCAGCGTCGGGGTGGTATCGGTGACGCTGGGCGCGTCATTGGCGCTGCTCACCACGATGGAGGCACCGGCGGTGTTGGTGGAGAACGCCGTGGTACCGCCGGCCGTGGTGGTATCGACGGTGGCCCCGGCGCTGCCCGAGGTCTGGTCCCAGGCGCGCACGGTCAGGGTTGCTGTCTCGCCGTTGTTGCCATCGGGGACATAGCGCACCTGATCGGTCGAGCCCAGCAACAAGGCGCTGCCCGCCGCGACCGCCGGGAAAGCCGTCCAGGTGGCACCGGCGTTGGTGGAGTACTGCCAGGTGCCATTGCCCGTCGTGGCGGTGATCGCCACACCCGACGCCGCCCCGCTATCCCCATCGGCGTGCCCGATTCCAGTCAGGATGGCCGCTATCGCCGTGCCGCCGCTGGTGGCGTCTTCGGTGGTGCCGGTCAGGGTGTGGGTGGCATCCTGGGTCACCGTGGGGGCCGCGTTCACGCCGCTGACGGTCAGGGTCATCGTGGCCGCCGCACTGTCGGCGGTGCCGTCGTTGGTGCGGTAGGTGAAGGTCACATCGCGCGTCGCGCCGGGGGCGAGATCGCTGAAATCAGCGCCCGGATCGAAGCTGTAGGTGCCGTTGGCGTTGACCACGACGCTGCCCTCCGCCGGGGCATCAACCAGGGCATAGGTAAAGGTCTGGCTGTCGGGATCCGTGGGCGTCGGCAAGGTGCCGTTCAGCACCGCGTTCTCGGTCGTCGTCCCGGTGCCGACGTTGGCTGTCGGGGCTTGGTTGGTGCCCGCCACGGTGATGGTTCCGGCCAGGGCGATCGGCTTGGCCTCGGCCCCAGCCCCGCCGTCGTTCAAGGTCACGGTAGCGGCACGGCTGGTGGCCGCACCAAAGTTGGTGGGGTTCTGCCCGGTGTTCTCGAACCGCAACTGCGCGATCAAATCCTGCACGCGAGCGTGGGTGGCGTCGGCATTCAGGGCGATGGTCAGGGCGCGGCCCGTTCCATCATCGGTGCCGTCGATGGTGCCGATCTCGGTCCCGCCGTGACGCACCGAACTGCCATCCAGGGTGATGTTCCCGCCCGCCAGCACGGACAGCACATCGCCGGTGGCATAGGCCCCGAGCGAGGCTTGCAGCGTGCCGCCGGTGAAGGTGGTGTTGTCCACCTGGGTCACGGTGGCGCCGCCGGGCATCAGGGCCACCGCGCCACCGCCCTCGGTAAAGGTGTTGCCGGCTACGGTGCCGGTGAAGCCTTCGGCGTCGTTGAACCCGGTGATGGTCAGGGTGCCGGTCAGGGCGGCGCTGGTCATGCCGGCGTTCTGGTCCTGGAACACCGCCGACACGGCGCGTGTGGGCGCGGCCCCCAGATTGGTCGGGTTGTCGTTGGCGTAGATGCTGAACGTGACAAGGTTGAACAGGCCGTTCACATGGGCCTGGGTGGCGGCTGCGGTGAACGTGAGGACCATGGGCGCCGCCGAACCGCCCGACAAGGTGGCAACCTGGACGCCGCCGATGGTGATTGCGCCGGTGCCCGACGTGAAAACCATGGCTTCGCCGCCGACGGTGCCGGTCGGAGCCATGGAAATCTGGTCGCCGGTGCCGTAGGCGCCCAGGGATACGGTCAGCTTGGCGCCGTCGAAGCCGCTCTCGTAAGATGTCACCGACGCCCCGGAGAACAGCCAGACCGTGGAGCCCGCCCACGCCCCAACGGCCGACGTGTCGGCCTCGGCCCACGCGCTTGCCCCGGCGGTCCCGGCCAGGGTTGGGGTGGAGTCGGTGACGGTCACCGTCAGCGCCTCGTCATACGTGTTCCCGGCCGAATCCGTCACCCGCACCCGGATAGTGTAGGTCGCTGCCGTCAGGGTGCCGGTGGTACGCAGGGCGTCGCCGTTGATGTTGAAGGATGCGTTGTTTGTGTCCCCCGTTCCGGCCACCAGCGCATAGGTGAAAGTGTCGCCCGACGTGGCATCGGTGGCCGACAGGGTGCCCACCGTGACGTTCGCCCCGGTGTTCAAGTCCCGGATCTGGAGCGTGTTGGGCGCGATGTCGGTCGGGCTGTTGGCGTTGATGGCGTCGCCGCCCTGGGAAACGGCGGTGGTATAGGCGGTGTTCTCGTTGCCCGCCGCGTCGCGCAGCACCAGCGATACCGGAATGTCGGCCCCGGCGGCGACATCCGTCCCGGCCTCGGTCACGGTGAACTGGGCGGTGTAGGTGGTGGCGTTGGTCTTGGTCAGAGTGTTCAGCGCAAACCCGCCGATCGTCCCCGACACCAGCGTATAGGCATCGGCGTCCGAGGCCACGGTGATGGTCGCCGTCACCACGTCGCCCACCTTCATGGTGGCGACGGGCACGGTAACGGCGGTGATCGTGGGCGGGGTGTTGTCGAGGCTGTAGGTCTGACCGGCCGAATACGCGCCGTCGCCCGCCCCGGAGGTGCCGACGCCGCCCAGTAGCGCGCCGGATGCGAGAGCGATGGAATCGTCGTCCACCACAGTCAGGCCGACGGTGCCGGTGTAGGACGCAAGGTCGCCGCCCGACACGGTGACACGGTACAAGGTGCCGCTGACCGCCTCGACGTTGGCCACGGTGGCGGTGGTGCCGGTGACGGCGAAGTCCGTTGCATCAACGCCGGTGACGGTGCCGCTGAAGGTGACATCGAACTGCACCGAATCGGCATTGGTCAGGGCGCTCGCCCCGCTGGTACGCACGATGCTGCTGACGGTCGGCCCGGCGTTGACGGTGAAGTTCAGGGTTTCACTGTCCGTGCCGCTGTTTCCATCATCGGTCGCCACGGTGACCGAGGCCGCGCCGGTATGGTTGGCAGTGGGCGTAAAGGTCAGGCTGGCCAGGGCGGTGTTGGCGTCGGCAATCGACCCGGAGAACGAAATACTCCCCGACCCGTTACCGGTCAGCCCGGTGAGGCCGGTGGTGGTGCCAAGGGTCGCCGTGCCGCCGACCGCCGTGATGGTGACAGTCTGAGAATGACCATCCGTGTCGGCAATAACGAAGTCGCCGATATCGACGCTGGTGGAATCTTCATGCACATCGGTCGGAACGCTGGGGACGGTGATGGTGGGGGCAGCGTTGGGGGGCGCTGGAGCCCTGATGTCCGTGACGCTGATATTATCGAACAGAGGCGAGATGTTGCCAGGAGACGCGAATGACACGCGGAAGCCGTAAATGTCGTTGAAGTCGGCATTGCCTGCGGTTGATGTGGCGGAAATGTAAACCCCTGTCGAACCAAGCGTCGTGGTGACGGCGTTCCCGGTGAGGTTCCCGTTGACGTCCAGGGCCTGAACGTACATGTCCGTAGCGATGGAGCCCCGGACGCGGAAGGTTGACAGATCAAACGTAAACGACCCGCCATTCGACAAGAAATCGATTGTCGAATCGTACCCCCCGAGCCGGAAGGCCTTATCATCGCCATCACCCCATCCTGAGGTGTTGTAACCCCGAAGGTAAAACGTCGCCGTACTATCGTTTGACCGGGCCACAACATCCCAGCCGCTGCCCAGGACATTGGATGCAGTTAGGGTCGCCGGAGTCGTATATCCCGACGCAAGCGTGGCAATATACGAACCGTCCGCCGCCGCAAAGTCCGTGCTTTCCACGGCGAAAACAAGAAGCCCTTCATAGTCGCCCACATCCACGGCGGCCGCCTCGATCTCTCCCGACTGCCGTTCGAGATCCCAGTCTCCGGCCTGGGCCGCCGCCCCCGTTGCATCATCGGAAGCCGCCACGTCGGCACCCGTGAGACGGCCTATTGCATCGACAAGAATCTGCCCGGCCTCCCCCTTGCCGACCTGACAGCCGTACAAGAGGATGTCGCCGGTTTCCGTCAGGCTGCCGCCGATACGGGCCAGAGTCGCCGCATGGGTATCAACAGTGTCGGCGTTCAAAACAGCCGTACCGATCCGCTGCTCCGCCGGGGTACCGTGCGACAGGATGTGGATGGCGTCCACGCCCTCCCGGCCCTCCAGGGTGGCGGCGATCTGCTGAAGTCCGTCACGGGCCGGGTCCAGAACGACAACCTCCCGGCCCTCACCCGCCGCGCCATCAACAAGAGCCTGATATCCGGGAACCCCGCCATCAATGAACACAACCTCCGTCCGCGCGGTCGGGGCCTCCGTCGTCAACGCCGCCACCAGATCAGGGGCCAGGCCGCTTTCATGGGTCTCCGCCGGCTCCGGGGCCGCTTCGGGGGCCGGCTGCGCGGCGTCCGCGCCTTCCACCACCGTTGCGATCAGCGCGGCGTCCAGCATGACGCGCTGTTCCAGCGCGTGTGCCAAGGGGTCCACCGGCAAGGCCGACGCCGCTCCGTCTTCCTGGCGACGAGCGGCGGGGGGGCGTTTGGACGAACGCATGGCGCAATCTCCCGGTCTACGGTTCCGCGGCATCCGCGCGATTTTGATCTGGTCCTGCCCGAATGGGGCGAACCACACGTCCGCCACGTTTCCATAAAAACGGCAGTTCATGCTCGCATAAGGTAGCACCACCCAGCATACAACCACAGGGTAATCTTTCAGGATCTGTCCGCCCAGACAAGACGCACCCATTTTCCGAGAACGCCTGAATCGATACACTTTTTGGCATTAATTCACTCGTTTTAAAGGAAAAAAATGACACTGTACGAATGGAATCGCAAACGAGGCACAACCTCTGTTTACATTTGTTTGCATTGCAGGACTCTGACCATTCGGTCATTCTGCGGACGGCCACGCTTTTTACGATGGGAAATCCTATGACGCAACGTAGCCCAGACTCGACGAGTCATCGCCTCCCCCAGGACGTGGCGACACTGGCCATGGACGATTTTGCTCCCCTGTTCGGTGAGACGTTCGAAGCCATCGGCGTGGACAATGCCGCGGTGCCGCTCGTCCTTGAAAACGGTAAGGAACACCCGGACCTGACTCTGCCCAACGCCCCGCGAAAAGCCTTCAGCCTGAGATTCAGCGGCCCCCTGGATGGCCCGTGCCTGGACAGTGCCGGACCCTACATCCTGCGTCATGCCACAGCCGGCGCCCTACCGCCGTTATCCATGACCCGTGTCGTACCCCCCCCCGGAAGCCAACCCGCGGCCTACTATCAAATCGTGTTCAATTAGGTTAGACCCCGGTTAATGTGCGTGCACATAATGAAACGCACTGCCATAGACTGTAAAAACTAATTCAAAGATCTTATTTTTGACTTTACTCTTATCAGACGCAGAGACACACTAATGCGTGTCACAAAATAAGTGCCACAACCAGGGCCTCCGCGTCAGACGCGGTGTCGGAGCTCAATCTTCAGGGGGTCACTCAATGGACTACTTTATGGGTATGATCGGTGTTTTCGGGTTCTACTGGGCGCCCGAGTACTTCTCGACGTGCCAAGGACAAATTCTCACCGTAAACCAGTATCAGGCCTTGTACACGCTGCTGGGCGGCACGTATGGCGGAAGCCCACCGACCACCTTCGGTTTGCCCAATCTTCAGGGCCGCACGGTCATCGGCCAGGGCATCCTGGCGGAACCCTCTGGAACACATCAGTACCAGATGGGGCAGTTCAGCGGTGCCACTCAGACCGCCTTGAGCACCGCGCAGATGCCGGCGCACATCCATACCGCGACCATCTCGGGGGGCGGCGCGGGGACTGCGGCGAACGTGCATGTCTCAACGTCACCAGGGACAAAGACCACGCCGGCCCCCGGGGACTATCTGGGTGCGGTCAATAATGCCAACCCGGACCCCGTTTCGCTTTATGTGGATCAAGCCAGCCCCGGCACCACGGTCGCCCTGGGCGGCGTGACCGGCGGCGGCGGCAGTGGCGGCACCATCACGATCAATCCCGCTGGCAACAGTGGAGCGTTCAGCCTGATGCAGCCGTACATGGTGATGAACCCGTGCATCTGTGTCCAGGGTTTGTATCCGATTCGTCCATCATAAGCTGGCTCCCCCTCCCGCCCGCGCGCTCAAGGGGGCGCTTGGCATCAGGAGGCATTGCGGGAGAGGCAAAGAGGGGGGCGGCCGAAAGGTCCGCCCCCTTTTTCCTTGGCATGAGCCACCCCTCAGACGGCTGCCGTCGGAACCACCACCGGACCGGGCACGGCGGGCGTGCCGGGTGTCCACACCATCAATTCAGCGATCTCCGTTGCACTGACCACCTGGAAGCCCAGCAGAACCAAGGTCGTCCGAAGCTGCGGATTGGTGCACAGGGGCATACACACCAACGTCCCGCGCATGGCGCTCGCAGCCTGTTGCAGGGAACCGATCACGGCCGTTCCCAGGCCTTGGTTGCGCAGCGCCGGAATAAAGGTCAGATCGACGATGCGCATCCCGTCGGGCTCGGGTGCCACGGCCAAACGGCCGACCGAATCGCCGAGTTTCTCCAGAACGAACTCGATGCCGTTGGGGTGGTTGGTGCCGGTGCCGACCTCACGCGCCCGCTCCTGCATGTCCAGGACACTGTTGAACAGGTCGGGGTCCAGGTTCAACGCCTCCAGATCGGTGCGTGAACTGCGGTATAGCTTCTTGAAGAACGCGCGATCCCCCGACCGCGCAGGCCGCACCGAAATGCCATTGGGCAGGTTGCGAAACCCCTGGAGCATGGTGAATTCCCCCCGATAAATGTCGTGAAACATCCTATCGGGACGCGCCCTGCCTCACAACATCCTTGGCGCTAGTCCGTACCCGGATTTCCCCGCAACCCCTTGATGGCGCCGCGTTGCTTCTTGGCGTCCAGGCGGCGGGTCTTGGATCCCTTGGTGGGCTTGGTCGGGCGGCGGGTGCGGGGGCGGTGGGCGGCGTCGCGGACAAGGTCCACCAAGCGTTCCTGCGCATCCTCGCGGTTGCGCTCCTGGGACCTGTAGCGGTCGGCCATGATGATGATGATACCGTCATTGGTCAGCCGCGACCCGGCCAGACGCTCCAGCCGGGCACGCACATCCTCGGGCAGATTGGGCGAGCGGCGGGCGTCGAACCGCAACTGCACGGCCGTGGACACCTTGTTGACGTTCTGCCCACCCGGCCCGGAGGACCGAACGAAGGTTTCCTCCAGTTCGTCCTCATCCAGGAAAATGGTCGGGGTTACGCGAATCGTGCCCATGGCGTCCTCGGGGTGCGGGGCGCCCAGGCCGCCATCAGCGGCGTCCGCGCCCCCGGATCATGCGCCACACGGCGCGCAGCACCATCAGGTTCCGCATCATTCTGAACATTGGTCCAGTCCACTCAGTCGCCAGATGAACACCAACGGCGACCGAGAGACTTGGTTCCCCGGTCAGGCCGCCGGAGCGGCGGGCGGCAGATCGATATCCAGGATGCTCATCTGCAACTGGTAGCTGACCTCGCCGTCTTCCTCGTCGCGATACAGCACGCCGATGAACTCGTCACCGACCATGACCTCGACCGGCTGGTTGGCGCGCTTGGGCGCAACCACCGTCAGGCGGTCGTTGCCAAAGGTGCGGCGGAGGTAGTCCTGCACGCGGGCGATTTCGTTACGGTTCATGACGACACGATCCTTCCGGATGCCAAAAACCCTGCCGAGCCGCCCCGACAGGGTCTGCAATTGAACAAGCGCCCAAGCTAGGCCAGCCAGCCGCCCACGTCAACCAACCGACGATCCGGGGGACGCAGGGCGCTTGAGACTCGACCCTCGGTCTCGGCAGAACATATCCAATTGGTGCGGTTCCGGGTGTTCTCATGCAAAAACGGGGTTATCTGGATGACAGCTAATGGGGCAGGTGTAGGGTTTGGCCGCATCAGGCAGAGGCAGGGCGGGCCTGCTGGAGACGGGGCCACTTAAAGATGGGGCCGAACAAATAACCCACCCGGACCATTACGGAACGCGCGTCCCGCGCGCTGTCGCGGCCCTTGCTGTTCTGCTGCTCGCATCCTTCCAGCCGGCTCGCGCAGCCGATGACACGTTCAACCCTGCCGTGGCCTACAGCTTCGCCGGCAAGAACAACAGTGCCTTCAACCAGTCGGCCGCCCTCGGCATCGCCCGTTTCGTGGACCACGACGGCGTCGAAATCACCGAGTTCAACACCAACATGGCCATGACGGCGGCCACCGGCGCCATGGAGCGTGGCGTGGAAGCGTTGCTGGAGCAGGGCGCCAATGTCGTCTTTGCCGCCGCCGGCTCGACCGGGGCGGGCATCTTCGACGCGGCGGTTGACCATGGCACGCTAGCCATCGGCGTTGACACCAACGAGAACGGCGCCCGGCCCGGCCACATCCTGATGTCCATGCTCAAGCGCGTCGACATCGCCGTCTATCGGTCCCTGGTCCATGCCCAGCGCGGCGAATGGAAGCCCGGCATCAAGACCCTGGGACTGGCCGCCCTCGGCGTCGATGCGGCGACCCTGGAGGGTCTTATCGAGGCCCGCCGCGTACTGGACGGCAACCTGAACACGCTCGGCATGGCCGTCAGCCGCATGATCGAGGCGCAAAAGTCCCTGTCCACGGCCACCTCCGACGCCGCCGGCCTGTGCTCAACCGTGCTGGCGCCGCCGCAACCCGGCAACAGTGACTGGGTGATGGCGGTCAATCGTGCCTGCCGCAACCTGCTGTCCGGAATGGCCTTTGTCGAACCCGCCCTGGTCAACCAGGCGCGCAAGCAGGTAAGCCTGGATATCGCCGCCGCCGACGCTGCGGGGGTTATGCCCCTGCCGGACCGCGCGGCGCCGTATCAGGACCTGCGGGACATGGCCGTTGGCGTCAACCCGCTGCTGACCCGCCGTCTGAACGAGTTGTCGCTGCCCAGGCCAAGGGCGCGTTCCTGGCCAACATGAGCCACGAAATCCGCACGCCCATGAACGCCATCCTGGGCATGGGACACTTGCTGGCCCGCACGCCCCTGACCGAGCAGCAGCAGGACTACCAGCAGAAAATAAGCGTGGCGGCTGAAAACCTGCTCGGCATCATCAATGATATCCTCGATTTCTCCAAGATCGAGGCCAACCGCCTGGACCTGGAGAGGGCCGCGTTCGACCTCGACACCGTGCTGTCCAACATGGCCGCCCTTCTGGCCCACCGGGCCGAGGAACGCGGTGTCGAGTTCCTGCTGGCCCGGCGACCGTCGATCCCTGGCTGCCTGGTCGGCGATGCCCTGCGCCTGGGCCAGATCCTCATAAACCTCGCCAGCAACGCCATCAAGTTCACGGAAAGCGGCGAGGTCGTGGTCGGGGTCAACATGATGGCCGAAGACGCCGACAGTCTGGTCCTGCGGTTCTCCGTCCAGGACAGCGGCATCGGCATGACGGCCGAGCAACTGAGCCGCCTGTTCCAGCCGTTCTCGCAGGCGGACGTTTCGACCACGCGCCGGTACGGGGGCACCGGTCTGGGTCTCGCCATCTGCAAGCGGTTGGTCGAGTTGATGGACGGTGAGATCGGCGCCGTCAGCACGCCCGGCAAGGGCTCCACGTTCCACTTCACCGCCCGCTTCGGCAAGGGCACCGGACAGGGTGACGCCCCCCCCCGTGGCTCCGGCCATCAACGGCCACCGCCGCCGGGTTCTGGTGGTCGATGACAACGAGACGGCGCGTCTGATCCTGCGTGACCTGCTGACCGACTTCAACCTGGATGTCCACCCGGTGGACTCGGGCGAGGGCGCCCTGGCCGATCTGCGCCGGGCCGCCGAGCACGGCGAGCCGCCCTACAATCTGGTCCTCATGGACTGGCAGATGCCGGGCATGGACGGTGTGGAGGCCGTGCGCCGCATCCTCGACGAGATGTTGCGCGACCGCTACGACATCGCCGTCGCCCTCAACGGCGAGGCGGTCCTCAAGCGCGCCGTTGCCACCCCGCCCGACCTTATCCTGCTCGACATCGAAATGCCGGACATGGATGGTTACGAAGTGGTCCGCCGGCTGTCCGAGAACGAGGCCACGCAGGGCATCCCGGTGATCTTCGTGACGTCGCGCGATGACGAGGAGGACGAGCGCCGGGGGCTGGAACGCGAATGGTCCCGCGCCCAGCGGACCAGCGGCGAAATCGCCCTGCTGCTCATGGATATCGACCATTTCAAGGCATACAACGACAACTATGGGCATACGGCCGGCGACGAATGCCTGAAGCAGATTGCCCGTGTCCTGGCCGGCTGCTCGCGGCGGCCGGGTGATCTGGTGGCCCGCTATGGCGGCGAGGAGTTTGCCAGCATCCAGGCCCGCGTGCGCACCCACCTGCGGATGCAGCGCATCCACGCCCAGTTGGGGGAAAAGACCGCCGCCCTGGAGCAGGTCCTGGCCCAGCGCGATCAGGTCGAACGCATCAAGCGCCACGACCTCAAACGCCCGCTCAGCCGCATCCTGGGCCACATCGACGCCCTCGACGCCGAGGTCCTGCCGCCGCCGGTGGCCGAGGTCACGCGCCGCATCGAGCGCGAAGTTTTCGGCCTGATGGAGACGATCAACCGCACGCTCTATCTGTGGCGCCTGGAGCAGGGCGTCTACGTGGTCGATCCCAAGCCCATCGACCTGATCCCCCTGCTGCGCCGCGTCGTGCGATCCTGCACCGACGAAACCACTGCCGCCGTCTCTCTGCTGATAAATGGGCGGCCGGTGGACGATGCGGACAGCTTCATGGTGCCGGGCGAGGAACTGCTCTGCCATTCCCTGATGGCCAACCTGCTGCAAAACGCCCTGGAGGCCTCGCCGATCGAGGAACCGGTCCGCGTGTCACTGCTCTTTGATGCTGGGCATCGTCGCGTGACAATCCGCAACCACGGCGTCATCCCGGCCGAAATCCGGGGACACTTCCTGCAAGACGGAGTGGTCAGCCACAAGCCCGGCGGCAGCGGCCTGGGTGGCTATGCCGCGCGGGTCATCGCGGACGCCCTGGGTGCCTCCATCGCGTTTGAAACCAGCGAAACCACCGGCACCAGCGTCTTCGTCGACTGGCCCGAGCCGGTGGCAGGCAACGCCTTGCCGGCCAATGCCCGACGTGACAGCCTGGAAACGATCACCTGAGGTCAGGCCACGGCAAGGGCCGGGTGGGTGGTCGCCACGGCATAACTTCCCTGGGCGAACACCAGGGGCGCGCGCTCGCAGGTGTGGGTGTAGGCCGCGACCTCACCGACCACGATGAGGTGATCGCCACCGTCGTAGACATTCCAGGTCCGGCACTCGAACAGCGCCGCCACACCCGGAAACACCGGGCAGCCGCCCAGGCCGGGGGTCCACGGCATGTCCTTGAACTTGTCCTCGCCACGCCCGGCGAAGCGGTTGGACAGCGGGATCTGGTCATCGGCCAGCACGTTGACCGCAAAGTGGGCCGCCGTGCGGAAGATCTCGGCGCTGAACGCCCGCTTGTCGACGCTCCACAGGATCAACGGCGGGTCCACCGACACGGAATTGAAGCTGCTGGCGGTCACGCCGATCGGCTGGCCAGCCGCATCCAGAGTGGTAACCACGGTGACGCCGGTCGGGAACTGCGACAGGGCGCGGCGGAAATTGCGCGGATCAATTGTCTGTTCGGACATGGGGGAACCTCCTGTTTTACAGCTTGGACGCCTGAATGCCGCCGAGGCCGAAGTGGGCCTTGGGGATCTCGTCGAGCAGCACGGTGACGTTGGCGGGCGGCGAGCCCACGGCGCGGACGATGGCGTCGGTGACTTCGGCAATCAGGGCCGCCTTCTGGGCGTCGGTGCGGCCTTCCATCATGCTGATGCGGGCGATGGGCATGGGGGTCTCCTGACGAAAAAGGCTCAGGCGTCGCCGAGCGGAACAACCAGAACCGGACGGTCCGAAAGCTGGAGGACGCTTTGCGCCGTCGAGCCCAGGAAGAACCGTCCGAGGATGGTATGGGTGCGGGTCCGGGTGCCCATGACGATCAGATCGGCGTCGATCTCCTCGGCGATGCGCACGATGGTTTCGGGCGGATGCCCCTCCTCGACACGCGGCTGCGGCGCATGGGGCAGGACGATGGCGTCGGCAAGCTGTTCGGCGCAGAACGCCGTGATGCGGGCCTCCAGGGCCTCCAGCAGGTGGTGGATGCCGCCGTCGCGCATGGCCCGCAATTCGGTGTCGGCCATGTAGGTGGCGACCAGCTTGGCCGCCGCCCCGCTGGCCGGCCCGACCACATGCAGGACATGCAGGTGGGCGCCATGGCGGACGGCCTCGGCCGCCGCCCGGTGGAAGGCTGGCGAGGATACGTTCCCCAAATCGGCGGCATACAGGATGGTCTTGATCTCGGGCAGCATGGCGCGGTCCCCCGTCAGCCGATCATTCGCGGAAGGTAAAGCGACAGCGCCGGGATGCTCACGATCAGGATGAGCCGCACGATGTCGGCCAGCCAGAACGGGGTCACGCCCTTGAAGATGGTCTTCAGCGGCACGTCGGGCAGCACGGTGCGCAGGACGAACACGTTCATGCCGACAGGCGGGGTTATCAGGCTGATTTCGGTAACCACCACCACGACGATGCCGAACCACACGAGGTCAAAGCCCAGCGCCTGGACCAGCGGGTAGAACACCGGCACGGTCAGCAGGATCATGGTCATGCTTTCCAGCACGCAGCCCAACAAAAGGTAGACGCCCAGGATACCGACGATGACCATGGCCGGGCTGACGTCGGCGCCCATCACCAAGTCCCGCAGGGCGTCGGGCATCCCGGCGATGTTGATGAAGTTGGAGAACATCTCCGCGCCGATCACCAGGAAGAACAGCATCGACGTCGTGCGCACCGCCCCGACCAGGGAATTTATCAACCCGCGCCACGTCAGTTTGCGGCGCAGCAGGGCCAGGAAGAACGCGCCCGAGGCACCGATACCCGCAGCCTCCGTCGGAGTGAAGAAGCCGGCGTAGATGCCGCCCATGACCACCACGAACAGAAGCACGATGGTCCACACGTCCTTGAACGCGACCAGCCGTTCGGCCCAGGTGGATTTGACCCCGGCCGGTCCCAGTTCGGGCTTGAGCGCCACGGTCACGCTGACCGCCACCATGTACAGGATGATGCCGATGACACCGGGGATCAGCCCGGCGATGAACAGGTGGCCGATGTTGGATTCGGTAATCAGGCCGTAGACGACCAGGATGACGCTCGGCGGGATCAGGATGCCCAGCGTGCCGCCGGCGGCAATCGACCCCGTTGCCAAGCCGTCACAGTAGTTGTACTTGCGCATGGACGGCATGGCGACCTTGGACATGGTGGCCGCTGTCGCCATGGAACTGCCGCACACCGCCGAAAACGCCCCGCACGACACCACCGTCGCCAGTGCCAGCCCACCCTTGAGGTGACCGAGGAAGGCGTTGGAGGCCCGGTAGAGCTGGGCCGAAATCCCCGCCTCGGTAATCAGGTTGCCCATCAGGATGAACAGCGGGACCACCGAAAGGCCATAGGCCAGCCCGGTGTCGAAGGCGACCTGCGAAATCATGCTGAACGCCGCGTCCCAGCCGCGCGGGTTGCCGAAACCGTAGGTCTGGACCAACGCAAAGCCGACCACGCCCACCACGCCCATGGAAACGGCAAGCGGCACGCGGCCGAAAATCAGGATCAACAGGGCCGCGAAGCCGAGGAGACTTTCCAGCATTCTCTAGAGATCCTTGTTGATCGGCGGATGAGTGAACAGGCTGCGTCCACGGGTCAGGAACAGCATCAGGACCAGGGCCAGGGTGGACAGCGTCGCCATGCTCGCCATAAGGATGACCAGCCCGGCATAGGGGATTTGCAGAATTGCCGTGGTGTCTTCATAGCGGTAGGTGCGCAGGGCCAGATGCCACAGCATCCACGACAACATCCCGAAGGACCCGATGTTGATAAGGCCGATCAGGGCGTCCTGAACCGGCTTCAGCCGTTCGGGCACCGTGGGGTCGCACAGATCCACGTCCACATGGGACGCCCCGGCCGTGACCATCGGAAGGCCCAGAAAGATGATGACGGCCAGCAGCAGTTCGGTGACCTCGAACCCGCCGGGCAGCGGGGCGGAAAACAGGTTCCGCCCCACCACGTCGACCAGGGTCACGGTCATCATCAGGAACATCACCGCAGCAGCGGTGTAGGCCAGCACACGCTCGAACAGGAACTCCAGCGGGCGCAGCCATGGGTGCCGGTGTAACGATGCTTGGGTCGTGCGCATGACCTGGGGCTCCCGCGCTTAATTACTGACTTTCGTCAGGCCGCGCAGTTCCTCCAGGGCGGCCTTGGCATCCACGCCCTTGGCGGCGGCCTCGGCGATCCACGCGTCTTCGATGGGCGCGCTGAGGGTGCGGATCTCGGCCACAAAGGCGTCGTCGGCGACGATGATCTCGTTGCCAGCGGCCTTCATCTTTTCGAGCGCCGCTGTGTCGGCGGCATCCCACGCCTTGCCGGCCATGCGGGCAAAGGCCTCGCCGGACACCGTCATGATGGCCGCGCGGTCCTGCTCGGACAGGCTGTCAAAGCGCCCCTGGTTCATGACCAGGAAGAAGCTGATGTTGTAGAGGCCGCCGGGGATCATGGTGGTGTGCTTGAGCAGGCCGTCCACGTTGAACGCGGTCACCGACTCGTTGGGCAGGTAGGTGCCATCGGCCACGCCGTTGGACAGCAGTTCAAAGCTCTCGCGGGCGGGCTTCAGCAGCGGCACAGACCCGATGGCCGTGGCAACGTCGTTGGACACGCCGCCGCCGACGCGCATCTTCACGCCCTTGAGGTCGGCACTGGACCGCACCGCGTTCTTGAGGGTGTGGATGTGCCCCGGACCATGCGTGAACAGGCCCAGAAGCTGGGTTCCGTCATGCTCGTTGGCCTTGGCGAAGTGCTTTTCGTAGACCTTCCAGTAGGCCACCGAAAGGGCTTCGGCGCTCGGTCCGCTGAACGGGAACTCGGCCACCTTGGTCATCAGGAAGCGGCCCGGCGTGTAGCCGTGGGCGCTGAAGGTGACGTCGGCCAGACCGTCGCGGGCGATGTCGAAATGAGCCTTCGGCGGCCCCAGGCCCTTGGCGAGGATCTGCACGGTGACGCGGCCTTCGGTGGCCTCCTTGACCTGCTCGGTCCAGGGCTGGATCATTTCGGCGACCAGCGGATGGCTGGGCGGCAGCCAGTTGGACAGGGTCAGGACCGTTTCGGCCTTGGCCACGCCCATCGTCATCACCATGCCGGCCGCAGCCAGCTTCAGTGCGGTGAACAGGGTTTTCATTCTCGTCGTCTCCTCGGTGAATGCCGTCGTTCCGGCCGTTGTCCGGCCGTTGTTTAGATGTCCAGCACCAGACGGGGGGATTTTGAGCGCGAACAACACACGACGATCTGGTCGTTGTCGGCGCGCTCCTCCTCCGTCAGGAACTTGTCCTTGTGGTCGGGCAGTCCTTCGAGCACGTCGCAGGTGCAGGTGCCGCAGACCCCCTGCTCGCACGACTTGTTGACCTTGATGCCGGCCTTGACCAGGGCGTCCATGATGGTCTGGTCCTCGCCCACCTGGATGGTCAGGCCGGATTTGGCGGCCACCACTTCAAAGGCGGCGCCGTGGGTGTCGATGTCGGCGTTGAAGTACTCGAAGTGGATGTGGTCGCTGGCGATGCCGGCGCCCTTGGCCTGGTCGATCACCCAGTCCATAAACCCGCTGGGGCCGCAGATGTAGACGTGGGTGCCGGGCGGTTGCGCGGCGAACAGGGCCTGCGGGGCAAGACGCTGCCCCTCCTCCCCGTCGTCGAAGTGCAGGTGGAGATGCGCTCCGAAGCCCGCCCCCAGTTCGTCGAGGAACCCGGCGCGGCCGGGCGTGCGGGCGCAGTAGTGCAGGGCGAAGGACTTGTCCGCCGCTTGCAGGGTATAGGCCATGGCGACCATCGGCGTGATGCCGATGCCGCCGCCGATCAGCAGCGAATGCCCCGCCGCGAGATCCAGCGGAAAATGGTTGCGGGGGGCGGAAATCCGCACCGCCTTGCCGACGGCGAAGTCTCGGTGGATGGTCCGCGACCCGCCGCGCGACGCCGGATCGTCAAGCACCCCGATGCGGTAGCGCGCCGCCTCGCCGGGCCGGTTGCTGAGGGAATACTGACGGATCAGCCCCTCGGCCACATGCACGTCGATATGCGCCCCGGCCTCGAACGCCGGCAGCGGGCCACCGTCGGCGCGGGCCAATTCGAACACCGCCACCCCTTCGGCCTGATCCTGCCGGGCGACCACCACCGCGTCAATCACATCACTGCTCATACCCTGCTTTCCCAACCTTAGAGGTCCCTTAGCGCATGAAGATGCCGCCGTTGATGTCCCACGCCGCCCCAGTAACAAAGCCCGCCTCGCGGCTTGCCAGATGGACGACCATGTCGGCGACGAAGCCAGCGTCGCCCAGGCTCTTGACCGGGATCATGGTGTCGATGATCGCGGCCAGTTTGTCAGGCGGGACGGCGGCGCGCACCGATGGCAGGTCCATCGGCCCCGGCGCCACGGCGTTGACCGTGACCCCCGACGGCGCAAGCTGCCGGGCGAAGATCTTGGTCATGGTCAGGATCGCCCCCTTGCTGGAGGCATAGTGGGCGCCCGACGCCGTACCGCCGTTCTGCCCGGCCAGCGAGGCCATGTTGATGATGCGGCCATAGCCCTGATCGGCGAAATGGCGGCCGAACACCTGACAGCCAAAGAAGGTGCCGCGCTGGTTGATAGCGGTGACGGTGTCGAACTCCTCGGCCGTGATGTCCATGACCGGAGTAGTCGGCGTCATCGCCGCGTTGTTGACCAGCACATCGACGCCGCCGAACGCCGCAACCGCACGGGCCAGCCCTTCGACAAAGTCGTCCTTTTTGAGGACGTCGAGCCCGAAGGCCGCGATGCGCTCCCCGGACGGCGCGATCTCCCGCGCCGTCGCCAGGGCCGCCTCTTCGCGGACGTCGGTCACGGCCACCGCGTAGCCGGCCCGGTGAAGGGCCGCTGCGATGGCCTTGCCAAGGCCCTGCGCGGCACCGGTAACGAGAGCCCCTTGGGCCATGGCCGACCTCCCTTACAGAATGTAGCCGATGCTCGACAGGTGATTGTCCGAGTTGAGCAGGCGGACCACCTTCTCGACGATGCGGAAGTCGTCGCCGTCGCGGCGCAGCGTGTAGGTCACGTCGGCCGGATAGGTGCGCAGCACGCCATGGCGGTTTTCGCTGATGTGCTGGGCGCACCGCACCGTCACCCGGTCGCTGTCCGACGACAGGATGCGGAAGCGGGTCGGCGCCCGCACGGTCTTGGGCGTGGTCTGGGTGGACACCGCCTCGCCGCTGGTCAGACGGTTCACGCGCAGCTTGCGCATGTCGGCCTTGTCATAGGCGTAGTTCAGGGTGTTGCGGAAGTCCTCGGCCTCGGGGTCGATGGGCACCACATAGATGCCGTCGGCGTCCCACAGGTTCAGCCACTCCTGGTATTCCTTGAAGTCCAGCATGTCGGCCTCTTTGTAGATGAAGGCCGTCACGTCGTTCATCAGCTCGTTCATTGGTGCGTTCCTCGATCGTCCGAAGCTCAGGCTTTCGCCGTCATCATGGCCTTGTACTGGCGATAGGCGGCGCGCATCCCGGTCTCGGAGCAGACCGCGCCGGCCACGTTGCCGTCCTGGCTCGTCTTCAGGTGCTGCTGGCCCCGGTTGATGAGGATCCATTCCTCGTCCAGCCCGGCGTAGGAGCCCTTCTGGACCCGTTCCCAGGCCTCGGCGTCGTCGGGCGTGCCAAAACCCATGGGACCCTGGAAGTGCTCGTGCAGGCGCATCCGCATCTGGTTGAAGGCGGCCGGAGCCCCCTCGCCGCCCAGCGCGACGTGATGGATTTCGGTTTCCTCGACGGCAATCGGGCGCAGCACGCGGAAGAAGGCCATCGAGCAGGCGACGTTGGGGAACAGGTTGACGTTGAAGCCCGTGCCGCCGACGGCGCGCACCAGACGGCGGATTTCCTGGTCGCTGCGGCCCTCGCGTTCCAGTTCCTTGGCGAAGTCCTGGAAGCGGTCGGGGATGGGGGCGTCGAGGTTTTCCTCCAGGTCGACCAAGGCCGGGATCATGACCATCACCGAATGGCCGTTGCCCAGGTCCTCGACGAAGCCGTCGCCGTCCAGGAAGTCGAACACCTTGCTGGTCTGCTCGTCGAGCGAACTGACGAAGGACTTGTGGACCACCGGGAAGTGATAGGCGTCGGTGGTGTTCTCAAGCTGGATCTTCCAGTTGCCGGGGAAGCGGAAGCGGTGGTCGCCCAGCACCTTCATCGGGTAGCCGCCCGACTGCTTCATAAACAGGTCGATCCACTTCTTGGCCCCGCCGAGGAAGTCGGCCAGCGGCATCATGTCGGCCTTCATGGTGGCGAAGATCATGCCGTTGTAGATCTCGTGACGGACCGTGACCAACGGGAAGTCCTTCTTGTCGAACACGCCTTCGTATTCTTCGGGCTTGGGCACGGCGCGCAGTTCGCCGTCCAGGGCATAGCCCCAGCCGTGGTACGGGCAGACGAAGCTTTTGACCTTGCCGCGCTTGCCTTCGCACACGGTAGCGGCGCGATGGCGGCAGCGGTTCAGCAGGACGTGGATCTCGCCCTTGCGGTCGCGGCTGACGATGACCGGCTGGCGGCCGATATGGGCGGTCTTGTAGGACCCGCTTTCGGGCACTTCGCTTTCGTGGGCGACCCACACCCAGGTGTTGTTGAACACCTTGTCAAGTTCGGCCTCAAACAGGGCCGGGTCCGAGTACAGGGACGTGTGAACGCGGTCCTCAAGAACCAGGCCGGAAACGTCCACCTCGGCGGCGCGCTTGCTGCGGCATACATTGTCCATGTGTGTCATTGCTTTCTCATTGCTCCCGGTATTGGCTGCGTCGAGCATGGGTTATTCTGGAACCGGAAGGTCGGCCGCGGCATCCCACGGGTCGGCGACCGGCCGGCTGAACAGGCGTCGGGTCTGGAAGTGCGCCATGCGCCACACGCCGTCCCCGCACCGCCGGAACCGGACGGACAGGCGGGCGCTCGAAAGCTGCGAGGCGCCGGACGTAAAGGTCGATGTCTGGAGCAGGACCCACTGGCCGTGGGCCTCGGCTCCTTCAACCGTTACCTCCCCGCTGGTCAGGAAGTGGACGTTCAGCCCGAAGTGGGCCGGCGCCACCGTGTACTTGGCGAACATGGCGCGGATGGCCTCAAGGCCCTCCAGGCGGCCGAACGTCGTGGCGTAGCGCCCGGTCCCCTCCCACACCGCGTCCTCGGTGAAGAGGTCCATCAGCGGGTTGAGGTCGAAGCCGACGTCGAGGTCGTCACACAGCGCCATGTAGCGGGTGATGCAGGCGCCCACCGCCTTTTCGGCCTCCAAGGCCTCCAGGCGGGCGAGCAGACTTTCGACTGTCGGCGTCGGGGTGGGCATGGCGCGCGTCCTCAGGCCGGAATCTGAAGGGCGCGGCCGATGCGCGTTTCCACGCCGCAGTACTTCCACAGCTTGAAGGTGCCGTCGCCGACCGGAATGGTGCGGAACAGGTTGCACGCCGCGACCACCGTGTCGTAGCTGTCCACGTCCGTCATGAAGTAGGCGGTGAACGGATAGCCCACGGCAGACCCGACCATGCTGCGGTCGTCGTCCAGGGTGGCGATCATGTCCAGGCCGGGCAAACCGGCCATGTCCTTCATCATGGTGCTGAAGGCCTGCCAGACCTGGCCCTGTTCCTCGGGCGTGGCGTCCATGAAGTTCTGCTTCACGGAAATGCAGAACAGCACGCGCAGCTTGGTGTCAGACATCAGGTTTCCTCCGAATATTTGTATTGGACGCGCGGCTTACAGGTAGCCCGGCAAGGGGTCCTTGCCGAAGAACATGGCACCGGCGTTCTGGTAGGTGATCGCCCCCATGAAGGCGTGCTGGGTGCACATGCCGGCGTCGCGGTAGAGCTGCGACAGGGGGTGGTCGTTGTAGGTGCTGGTCATGCCCGACATCTGGTAGCAAATACGCACCGCTTCGGCGCATTCGTGGGTCAGGTTGGTGGCGGCGAGGCGAACCATGCTGGTCTGGTGGGCGGTCGGGTGGCCGTCGGCGACGATGGCGTTCCAGGCGTCCTCGGTCGCCTCGTAGAAGAAGGCGCGGGACGACCGGACCTTGGCCTCGGCCTTGGCAACGTCGATCTGCGCGTAGGCACGGTCGCCGAGGTTGGGCGCCCCGGTCACCGACTGGCGCCCCGCCGCCGTCTTCTGCACCACGTCGAGGGCTTCGCGGGCGATTCCGAGCGTCACCACCGACAACACCTGAGCGGCGAACGCGAGGCTCGGGTAACGGAAGAACGGGGCGTCCATGGTCGGCTTGCCGCCACGGGTGAAGGTCCATTCCTCGGGCACCACCACGTCCTTGACCACAAGGTCATGGCTGCCGGTGCCGATCAGCCCGACGACGTCCCAGCTTTCCTCGATGGTCAGCATGTCACGCGGAATCACTGCCATGCGCGGCAGGGACTGCCCGTCCTCGGGCATGATGCCGACGCCGCACACCGACGCCCCCATGCACCCGCTGGCAAACTGCCACCGCCCGTTGACCAGAAACCCGCCGTCCACTTTCCTGGCCGGCTGCGGCGGGAAGATGCCGCCGGCGAACACCACGTCAGGACCTTCGGCCCACACTTTTTCGACGGTTTCCGGCGGCAGGGCCGCGAGATAGGCCGGGTTCATGCCGAAGCTGGCCACCCAGCCGGCCGAGCCGTCGGCCTGCGCGATGGCCTCGACCATTTGCAGGAACTCCATCGGCGACTTCTCGTCCCCGCCATAGCGCTTGGGCACCAGGGCGCGGTAGACGCCGATCTTCTTGAACCGTTCGATGATGTCTTGGGAAATGTACTTCTGGTCTTCGAACTCGCGGCGGCGGGCTCGAATGTCGGCCAAAAGGGCGTCGAATTCCGTGGCGCCACCCCAGGCGTCCTTATCGATTTCGTGACGAGGCATGACGTGAAAACTCCCTCAGTCTTTATTTTCTTGGTCCGGGCCGCCAAGGAGCGTGACGAGGCGCTGGGCAACCGCGCACAGGGCCTCGTCCTCGCCTTTGCGGCCGACGAGTTGCAGTCCGACCGGCCGCCCGTCGACGGCTGGAAGGGGAAGGGTCAGGGCCGGATGGCCGGACAGGTTGAAGGGCCGGACGAGGGCCGAGGCCCCCAGGTCCACCTTGCCCGCCCGAGCGTCGGCCAGGGTCATGGGAAAGCTTGGCAGCGTCGGCAGCGCCAGGGCGTCCACATCGGACAGCGCACGGTCCACCTCGGCGGTAAATTCGGCGCGCACGGCCTCGGCCGCGGCAAGGTCGTCGGCGGTGGTGGCGCGGGCCCGCTCCAGGCGCGCGGCAACATCGGGACCGACCAGCCCGGTGGCGAGATAGGCCCCACAGGCGGCCCAGGTCTCGGCGTTGATGACCACCAGACCGGCATCAAAGGCGGCCTTCAGTCCGTCCAGACGCACGGAACGGAGCGGCAGGCCGGTGCGGTGCAGGGCGGCAGCCACCGCACCGGCAATTGCCGGTTCCGCATCCACGGCAGGCATACCCAGGCGGGGGAACCCCTCTCCCGGCGTCCTCGGCCGGAAAGTCGGGTCCATCGCGGCGATGCCGGCGACCAGCATGGCAATGTCCGCCGCCATCGGGCCGACGCAGTCGAGGCTCGTGTGTTCGGGCATCACGCCCCGGCGGTCGATGCGGCCAAACGTGGGCTTCAGGCCGAAGATACCGCAGCACGCCGCCGGCAGGCGGATGGACCCACCGGTGTCGGTGCCGATGGCGAAGTCAACCAGCCCTTCGGCCACTACGGCGGCCGACCCGCTGGACGACCCGCCGGGCACCAGGGCCGGAAAGCGCGGGTTGAGCGGCGTGCCGGACCAGTCGTTGAGGCCGGTCATGCCGTAGGCGAATTCGTGCAGGACGGTCTTGCCGACGATCCGGCATCCGGCGTCCAGCACCGCCTGGACGACCGCCGCATGGGCGGCGACCGGCGGGGCGTCATCGAGGGCGCGGCTGCCTGCTTTGGTGGGCAGGCCGGCTATGTCGACGGTGTCCTTTACGGCCACGGTCAGCCGGTTGACCGCCGCGGCGGTCAGGCCATCGCCGCCACTTATGACGCAGCGCTGGACGAAGCCAGACATCGTTTTCCTCCCGTTGTTTTTCCCGGCGAAGGACATTCGGAACCGGCCGTTGGGGCCTTTGAACTCGAATGCTTTCGATCCTCAACCGAGGCTCTGATAATTTCACTATTCACTTGATTTGTCAACAAACCGGAGACTCCTCTGAATCTCGACATTTCAGGCACTTGCCGCAGTGCGGGATGCTTTTTTTGAGATATTTTTTGCCGTTGCACGGCCCGGATGGAGGACAGATAATGCGCCCTGCGCGTGTTCCATCCGTCCATGTACTTCCGGTGGCGCCCCCACCCCACCGGCCGAGGATCCAGGACCCATGACCCCCACCAACAAGCAGACCAGCAAGTACTTTCCGGCCAGCGCCGACTTTGAGGTCAGAGAGTTCCCGCTCTATTGGGTGGCCCGGCTGAATGCCAAGTACGGCATGGAGATGGAAAAGAAGCTCAAGCTGGTGAACATGGATGTGTCGCGCTGGCGGGTGGCCATGTTGCTGCGGGTTCACGACGACCTAAGCATCTCGCAGATCGCCGAACACGCCATCGGGAAGCTGCCGACCATCACCAAGATCGTCTACCGCATGCAGGACGAGGGCCTGGTCAGCGTCAAGACGTCCGAGACCGATGGCAGGGTCAGCATCGTCAGCCTGACCGAAAAGGGCCACGCCGCCGTCGAAGAGGTCACCGAGACCACGCAGAAGCTGTTCAAGCGCCTGTTCGACGGCGTCAGCGAGGCACAGATCACCCGCCTGAACGCCACGCTCGAAAAGCTGCTCGACAATCTGTCGGAAGACTGAGCCTCCCGCCATAGCCCATGCCGGTGATGTTCAACCGCCGCCCAGCCCGCTAGTCTGAGAACACCAGCGGGAGAATGGCGCGGATGCTTGGAAATGGTGCGTGGCAATGGCTGGCGGGGCATGTGCGGCCGCGCGTCGGGCGATTGGCGGTGGTCATCGGGTTGTCGCTGACGGCGACGTCGATGGCCCTCGCCCAGCCCTACATGACCAAGGTTCTCATTGACGGCGGCCTGTTGGCCGGAGACATGGGCGTCATCGCGGCGGTGTGCGGCATCATGCTGGGGCTGGGGCTGTTCGCCATGGCCCTGGATGGGGCGACGCGCTGGATCTATCTACACCTGTCGGCCGGGGTCCTGTTCGACATGCGCGAGGAGGTCTATCGCCACCTTCAACGATTGTCCCCGGCGTGGCACGGGCGGGCCGATGGCGGCGACGTGATGGCCCGCCTGGACGGCGACGTGGCCGAGGTTCAGCGCTTCGCCGTGGACTCGGTCCTGGCCCTCATCAGCGCCGTGTTCGCCCTGGTCGGCACGGTCGTCGCCATGCTGTTGCTGAGCCCACAACTGACCCTCTTGGCCTTCACCTTCCTGCCGCTCCAAGCCCTGGCGGTCAAGCTGCTCCGCCCCCTGGTGGAGCGCCAGACCCGGCGGGTGCGCGAGCGGTCGGCCGGAATCACCGGGTTCCTGTTCGACACCCTGCGGACCATGAAGTTCGTGCAGTCCTTCGGCGCCGAGGACCGCGAGGCATCGCGCCTGCGGTCGCTGAGCACCGACTACCTGCGCGACATGGCGCGGTTGCAGATGATTAATTTCGCCACCGCCTCCGGCCCAGGTTTCCTTGGGCGGCTGGCCACCGCTCTGGTGTTCCTGGCCGGCGGCTGGCTGGTGGTCCAGGGGCAGGAATCGGTCGGCACGCTGATCGCCTTCTCGGCCTACCTCAGCCGGGCGAGCGGCCCGGTGATGTCCATGCTGGGCCTCTATGTCGCCGTGCAGCGCGCCAAGGTCAGCCTGACGCGCGTGCGGGAACTGCTCGACATCGCCCCGGCCGTGCGCGAGCCGGACACTCCCGTCGCCCTGCCGGACGATGCGGTCGGGCGCATCGAGTTCCAGGCCGTCAGCTTTGCCTATCCCGGCGGCGGCCCGGTCCTGCGCGGCGCATCCTGCATCATCCTGCCGGGTGCCAAGGTCGGGCTGGTCGGGCCGTCGGGCGCTGGCAAAACGACGCTGATCGACCTTTTGCACCGCCATTTCGACCCCGACGCCGGGACCATCCTGCTCGACGGGGTGGACCTGCGGACCCTGTCGTTGCAGGCCCTGCGGCGAAGGGTGGCGGTGATCGCCCAGGAAGCGGTGGTGGTGCGGGGAACGGTGGCCGAGAACATCGCCTACGCCCGCCCCGGCGCCACCCGCGAGGAGGTCGAGCGTGCCGCCGGTCAGGCCGAGCTGACCACCCTTCTCGCCGGGCTGCCCGATGGCCTCGACACCCCCCTCATGGCCGGGGGCGGCAGCCTGTCGGGTGGCGAGCGTCAGCGCCTCGCCCTGGCCCGCGCCCTGCTGCTCGACCCGCTGGTCCTGGTCCTGGACGAGCCCGCATCGGCCCTCGACCGCGCAACGGCGGCGGCGGTCATGGCCCAGGCCGACGCGCTGTTCGCCGACCGCACCCGCATCGTCATCAGCCACCATCCCGAACCGCTCGGCGCCCTCGACATGATGCTGGAACTCCGTGACGGCGCCCTGGTGCCGAGGGAGGCCGAGGCATGGCTCGCGTCGCCCTGATCGACTGCGGCATCGCCGGCAGCCCCACCGGCGCGGCCCAGGCCTTCGCCCCCGACGGCCGCGCGTGCCCAACCGTGCCGCCGCGCGTCGGCCACGGTAGCGCGCTTGCCAAGGTCATCTTGCATCAGGCGCCGGGGGCCGTCCTGCTGGATGCCCAGGTGTTCACCGACGCCCCGGCCACCAGCGCCACTGCCGTGGCCGCCGCCATCGACTGGGCGGTTGCCCAAGGCGCCGCCGTCATCAACCTCAGCCTCGGCCTGCCCCACGACCGGCCCGCCCTGGCCCAGGCCTGCGCCAATGCGGCCGAGGCCGGGGTGCTGCTCATCGCCTCCAGCCCGGCGCGTGGCGGGCCGGTGTTCCCGGCGTCCTATCCCCGTGTGCTGCGGGTGTGCGGCGACGCCCGGTGCGGGCCGGGCGAGTTCTCGGCGCTCGGCACCGCGCAGGCCGACGTCGGAGCGTGCGTCTTCGCCCCCGACGCCCGCCACGGCGACGCCGACCGCTCCGGCGCCAGCTACGCCACCGCCTATGTCAGCGGACGGCTGGCCGCCCTGCTGGACGAGGCGCCGGGCGGACGCGACGCGCTGCGGAGGTTGATCGAGGAGTGTCGCTGGAAAGGGCCGGAACGGCGGGTTTAAATACAGTTCCGCTGTCGCGGATGGCTGCCGCCGGCCTGGAGTGAACTCCAGACCTCCTTTGTTTTCTTGAAGAAAAGAAAGGGGTTTGGGGCCTGCCCCAAGCGGGCCAAAGGACGTGGAGATGCGGCAGCCCAAGATGCTCAGCCACCCAGAACCCCTTGCCCACACAACCACGCCAAAGCGCTACGGACGGCGGCGGCTGGCTGGCCGAGGCGTGCGGCCAGGGCTTCGAGGTCCATCCCCTGCCCCGCCAGATCAACAACGGCGGCCAGATCGACCCCGTCGATGAAGCGGACGCCGCGCGGCTGATCCTGGCTGACCACCACGGCGCGGCGCACCACCATGCCGTTTTCGACCACCGGGCGGTTTTCCAGGCGGGCCGCGCCCGGTTCGGGATGGGATGGTTCGGCATCGGGCCAGACCTGACGCGCCGCCCAAAAGGGCGCCGTGGGCCAGCGGGTTTCCAGGGCGTACAACTCTCGGCCGACACGGGCGTGGCGCAGGAAGGCCCCCCGCGCGCGGGTCTCAAAGAACTCCATGGCGAGAGCGGCGTCCTCGGGGCGGCGCAGCAGGGTATTGATGACGGGTGCTGCGGCCATTGCGCCGCCGGCAGCCTCGAACATGCCGTGACCGGACAGCGGATCGATGGCGAACGCGGCATCGCCGACCCGCAACATCCGGGCGGTGATAATCTCGTCCTGCAAGGTCGCCCCGGCATCGCGGCCGGTCACGCCGTCCAAGGGAACGGCATCCGGCCCCAGCCATGCGGTGGCCTCGGGCAGGTTGGAGACCAGGGCGTCATGCAGGGCATCCAGGCCCGGTTCGCTGCCAAGCGTCTGATTATCGAACACGCATTGCAGGACGGCCCAGCCCTGCCCAGCGTCGCCGAACCAGGCCCAGCCGTCGCGGCAGGCGGCGATGGCGGTGAAGGGGGCACGGACCGGAACGCTGAACCGGCGGGCCACCGCCAGCGCCGCCGGTCCGCGCGTGACCGACGAAGTGCGGTGGGGAGCGCGCCGGCCCCGTGCCTCGACCAGAAAGTCGGCGGCAAGCGGGTCCAGGCGTCCGCGCACCGTGATCTGCCAGCCCGCGGCAACGGGCTCGGCAGCGGTGGCGGTGCCTTCGATGACGGAAACGCCTGCCTGACGGAGGTCCTCAAGCAGGCCGGCATCAAGGCGGTCGCGCTCGACCACCCATTCGCGGTTGATGACAGTGGTCTGGCCGCCCCAGGACGACCGCCGGGGAACCGGCGGCCCCACGGCGTCCAGGGCGCGGGCGCACCCGGCCCGCCTGAGGGCCTCAAGCACCCGTTCCGACAGCCCTTCGACCGCCGGACGCCGGGGCGCGGCCACCACGGTGACCGCAAACCCCAGGCGATGCAGGGCAAGAGCGGCAATACTACCGGCGGGGCCGCCACCGAGAACCACAATGCGCTGCGTCTCCATGGTGGCCCCTCCCCTGATCCCGAACTACAGCGCCATCATCACCGATTTGGACTCGGTGTACATGTCGAACACGGCCTTGCCCATTTCGCGACCCAGACCCGACTGCTTGTAGCCGCCGAACGGAAGCGCCGGGTCGAGGACGTTGTGGCAGTTGATCCACACCGTGCCGGCCTTGATCTTGGGCACCAGACGGTGAACCTTCCTCAGGTTGTTCGACCAGATGCTGGCCCCCAGGCCGAAGATGGTGTCGTTGGCCAGACGGGCGACCTCGTCGATGTCGTCGAACGGCATGGCGACGACGACCGGGCCAAAGATCTCCTCACGCACCACGCTCATGGTCGGGTTGGTGTTGACCAGCACCGTGGGCTTGACGAAGAACCCGGCCCCATCGGCAGCGCCACCGCCCGCCGCCGCCCGCGCCCCGGCCTCGATGCCCTGGGCGATGTAGCCGCACACCCGGTCACGCTGCTTGGCCGATACCAGCGGCCCCATCTGCGCCTCCGGGTCCAGGCCGGAGCCCAGCTTCATGCCGTCGGCAATGGCCGACAACCCGCCGACAACCTCGTCAAAGCGGCTCTTGTGGACGTACAGGCGCGAGCCCGCCGTGCACACCTGACCGTGGTTGAAGAAGATCGCCATGGCGGCGCCCTGAGCGGCCATGGCCGGGTCCACGTCGTCGAGCATGATGACCGGCGACTTGCCGCCCAGCTCCAGCGAAACGCGGGTCATGTTCTCCATGGCCGCCTTGCCGACCAGCTTGCCCACCTCGGTCGAGCCGGTGAAGGCCACCTTGTCGATGCCCGGATGGGCCGACAGCGCCGCCCCGGCGACGTGGCCGAGACCCGTCACCACGTTGACCACGCCGGCCGGATAGCCGGCCTCAAGCACCAGTTCGCCCAGGCGCAGGGCGGTCAGCGAGGTTTCCTCGGCCGGCTTCAGCACCACGGTACACCCCGACGCCAGGGCCGGACCGATCTTCCACACCGCCATCAGCAGCGGGAAGTTCCACGGGATGATCGCCCCGACCACGCCGACCGGCTCGCGCAGGGTATAGGCGGTGAACCGCATGTCGGGGATGTAGGGCACCGAGGGGGTGATGGTGGTGCCCTCGATCTTGGTCGCCCACCCGGCCATGTAGCGCAGGAAGTCCACGGCCATGGCCATGTCGCCGTGGCGGGCCATCAGCACGGACTTGCCGTTGTCCACGCTTTCGAGTTCAGCCAGTTCGTCGGCGTTTTCCTCGATCAGGTTGGCGAGGCGGTGCAGCATCCGCTCCCGCTCGACCGGACGCATGGCCGGCCAGTCGCCGCCGTCAAAGGCAGCGCGGGCGGCGGCAACGGCACGGTCCACGTCTTCGGCCTGGGCGGCCGGAAACCGGGTGAGGATCTGGCCGTCCGCCGGGTTGACGGCGTCCAGGGTCGCCCCCGACTGGGCATCAACCCAGTCGGCGCCGATCAACATACGGCGGTTCTGGGCCAGGAAGGCCCGCGCCGGCGCACTCAGACGATCGTTCATGTAAAAAACTCTCCCGTGATTGGCTTAAAACGAGACGATCGCGAGGACCTGGACCAGCTTGGTGGTCTCGTCCGAACCGCCGGTCATCTGCCGCGCTGCGTCGCCGGGGAAGGCCATGCCGGCAAGGGCCGCCACATAGAGATTGTCGTTCACGCCCCAGTCGGCATAGACGTTGACCTCGTCGGCGAAGTGCTTGGCGGTGACGCCGTAGGCCGCCGGATTGTCGAGGTCGAAGCGGTAGCCGATCACTCCCACGCCGACGTTTTCCAACGGCTGGGCCGAGGCGTGCAGCATGTGGATGTTCTGGTTGGTGTTGCCGGGCACGTACTCGCCGACGATCTCGCCCATGAACCAGGTGCCCCAGCCGTTGAAGCCGTAGAACAGGCTGTCGTAGCCGGAGTCAAAGCTGGCGTAGCGGTAGCTGAGGCCGGGTGTCCACGGCGTCTCGGTAAAGGTGTAGCCGACCTGTCCGTACCAGCCGTTTTCCTTCAGATCCAGCGTGTCGTTGCGCTGCTGCACCCACTCGCCGGCCAGGGCGAGGCCCGGCAGTTCGGCGAACGGCGTGCCGCTGGCGCGCAGGTTGAAGACGTCCATGCCGTCGCGGTTGGCCTGATCGGACTCGGTCAGACGCATGTACATGGCGCCGACCGTTCCGACGCCGTCCTTGGTGTAGGACAGGTTGGCGCCGGTCGCCTTGGTGTCCAGCGACAGGTTCAGCACGTCGATGGTGTTGTCGGTGCGCAGGTGGAACAGGTCGGCGTGGACCCCGTTGGTGTCGAGCGACGCAACGCCAGCAAACGAGAACGCCTTGCGCGGGGCCAGCCAGAAGGCGCCGTCCTTGCCCTGGTCAACGTAGCCGCTGGAGATCACAAAACCGTCGCCGACCTGGAACGCCTGACGCCCGGCGGACAACGTGATGGCGTCCTCGCCCAGGGCCTCGAACGCGGTGCCGCTGCGCCAGCCGACGTAGGCATCCTCAAGATCCACGTCCTCGGGATCGTTGGGGGTCAGGCCGGCGGCGTCACCATCGCCACGAGTCGCCGAAGCAACCGCGCTGAGGCCACCGAACAGGGTGCCGGCGTTGGCGCCCAGCGCCTGAGTGACCACGACGCCCGGCTTGACGTAGCCTTCGACCCAGGTCGGGTCGTTGTCGGGCAACGGCTGACCATAGAAGCTGGTGGAGGCGCCGAACGCCGCGTTGCCCATGGCGAAGGCGGCCATGCCGACCTCGACGGTGCCTTCGACCACGGTCCCGGACCCGCTGTTGTAAAGCTCGGCGGCGCCGGCCGGGCCACTGAGAACCAGGGCGATGGCGGTGCCAGCGGCGCCAAGCGCCGACAGCTTGAGGCTGTTCATAGTGTTCTCTCCTGTCATCCCCGAGGCGCAAGCGCCCCCACACGCCCGCCGTTGCGGCAGGTCGTCTTGCATAAAAGTGGCGAGGCCGGTGGCCCTTGCGTCGGTTGGCTCCGGCCTCGCCAAGGTCCCTTAGGGAAGGGGTTCCTTACCGCTGGACCACCCGGACCCAGGCGGTGCCCATGTCATTGCCGCTGGGCAAGTCGATGGCGCCGATCTTCTCGAACGTCTTGGTGTCATAGACGCCGATGTCGTCCATGGTCCCGCCGACGTACAACTCGCTGCCGTCCGTGGACACGTTGACCGTGTAATAGGTGTGCGGCAGGTCGATCTTCTTGACCGTCTCGCCCTTGTCGAGGTCGATCTTGTAAAGCTGGGTGTAGACGCCATAGGCCTCGTTGCGGCGCACCGGGTTGGAGGCGGCCGAGAAGATGATGCCGCTGGTGGCCTCGAAATCCGTCGTCTTGAACGCCCCGGTCTCCAGGTCGATCTGCACCATGCCGGTGCGGTAGGTTTCGGGATTGTCGGGCGCCGAGTCCGTGCGCATGGCGAAGTACGGGTTGACGTACAGGCCCGACGTCTCGAACTGCGCCCACACGCCGAACACGTCGGGCGGCGTGGAGTTTTCAAGCGTCCAGTCGGCCAGGGCGTGGGTTTCCAGCAACTTGCCGGTCTTGGGATCGTGAACTTCGACGTTCCAGCTTATCAGGTACAGCTTGTCGCCGGCCTTGTTGTACATCATCTGGGCGGTGCGCCGCGGCGCCTCCCAGCTCCGCACGGGCTTGGCGTCCATGCCGCCGTTGGTGGGGTAGAACGTCACCCGCGTCGGCTGCACCTCGTAGTGGTCGCTGAGCATGCGGACCGGGCTTTCAAACACCGCGATCTCGCGCCCGTCCGGGCTGATGTCCACGGCCAGCATCGCCTTGACCCGCTCGTTCTTCTCGGGCATCGACAGGTTGGCCTGGAACACCTGCTTGCCGGTGTCGATCTCGATGCCGAGGATCTGTTCCCAGCGGTTGGTGACCACATAGGCCACCTTGCCATCGGGCGACGGCACCACCGCGAACGGGCTGCCGCCACCGGGCAGCGTCCAGCTATGGATGACCTTGCGCGCCTTGGCGTCGGCGACCACCAAAAGGTTCGGCTTGGCGCCGGTCAGGAGGATGTCCCTGGCCTGGGCGGCAAAGGCGCCGGTCAGGGCAACGGCAGCCACGCCGGCAGCGAGCACGGCCCGCTTCATTCCGTTCACCATCGTTCTTCCCCCTCTACTTGCTGTCGCCAGGGAACACAGTCTGGAGCAGGCGCCAGTCGCGTTCGGCCGACGGTGCGTCGGCGTTCCAATCGGGATAAGTGTTGATGGTGTCGGGGACCTGGGCGGGCCACCAGCAGGGGTCGGAACAGCCGTAAAGGTCGGCCTCCATGGGCTGGCACAGGGCGGCCACGCCCCCAAAGGGATCGACCTCCCAGCCGGGATCGAAGGTGGCGGTGCAGCCGGCGACGACGGTCTGCATCATCACGACTTCGGTGTCGCCGCCATCGGCGGCCTGGGCCAGGCGCTCGGCCTTGGCATTGATGGACTTGAGGTGCTTCATTGCGTTGGGCTCCGCGGATGGATGTACTGCGGGAAAAAGGCCGGGTTTCCGGCACTGATCCGGGCGTAGGACTCGACTCCGAAGTCCACCCAGGCGCGTATCAGGTCGCAGTAGTGAGACACCGGCGACAGGGGGTCGCCGTACTTCGCATAGGATTCGTGATAGCAGCCACCGGCGCAGATGCTGCGCGCCCGGCAGGTGCCGCACGGGCCGTCCGACCGTTCGAGGGCCTGGTTCAGGAAGCCGCCGAGGCCGTCCTTGTCGATCCCCTCGCCCACCGACCCGAAGGTCGGGACCGAGGACCCGGTGAACCGATGGCACAGGTGGAAGTCACCCTCGTTGTCCACCGCCAACATGCCCAGCCCGGCGCCGCAGGGCAGCTTTTTGGCGCGGCCCTCCGACAAGTCGGTCATCAACTGGTGCATGTTGGAGAAACCGGTGTTGCGGCCCTCCAGCGCGGCGGCCACATAGGCCCGGCCCAATTCCATGAAGCCGTCGAACACCGCGCTCAGTTCCTGGGCGTCGAGGTTGAAGGTCGTCATGTCGCCGGCCGTGACCGGAGCGAACCCGACCTCGGCAAAGCCAAGCTCGTCCTTGAGGTGGGCGTGGATGCCCATCACGTCGGTGACACCAGCGGTCAGGGTCACACGCGCCCCGACCGGCCGCGAGCGGTAGCGGCCCAGCAACATGCGGACCTTATCCACCACCACGTCGTAGGTGCCCTTGCCGCCGGTGGTGCGCCGGTTGCGGTCGTGCAGGGCCTTGGGGCCGTCCATGCTGACCGACAGGCCAAAGCGGTTGGCGTCGAACCACGCCACCAGATCCTCGGTCAGCAGGGTGCCGTTGGTGGTCAACGAGAAGTCGATGCGCTTGCCCGCCTGCTCGGCCTTCTGCCGGGCATAGGCCGTGGCCTGCCGGATGAGCGGCATGTTCGACAACGGCTCGCCGCCGAAGAACACGACGTTGACCCGCTCGCGCGCCCCGGCCGCCTCGAACAACTGGTCGATGGCCTGGACGGCCGTCTCGTAGGCCATCTTGCGGCCCTTGGACGGAACGTCGAGGTCTTCCTTGTAACAATAGCTACAGGCCAGATTGCAGCCCGTATTGACGTTCAGCACCACCGTGCTGAGCGGGAAGTTGCGGATCTCGATGGGGCTGTCGGGACGGGCCGGGCGGCCATCGTCCACGATGTTGAGGTCGATGAACTCTTGCAGGGCCTCGACCACCTGCGAGGGGGCGAAACGCCCCTCGAAGCGGCCGCGAATGTCGCCCTCGCTGACGTCGGGCCGGTCCTTGAACAGGTCGAGGACCGCAACGCCGACGTCATCAAGCTCGAACAGTGCCGTGGTGGGAACGTGCATCACAAGGTGGCGGCCATCGACCGTCATGCGGTGCACGTTGTGCCCATTGAAGTGCAGTGCCGTCATGATCGTCTCCAGCGTCTGGAAGGGAAAGGGGCGTGCTACTCGATGGCGCGCTTGATCCACTTCTGGACGGTGACGATCAGGTGGCCCTGGGCCTCGACCGGCTTGCCGTTGAACTCGGCGGTGCCGGTGACCGACAGGTTGCCCGCGTTGTTGCCCGAGAACGGCCGCTGGGGATTGGGACCCGTGGCGGCGGGAACGAACAGGCCGTTGTGCTGCATCCGACCGGCGAAGTGGGTGTCCTTCATCTCCTTGGCGACATCGTCGAAGTTGTCCACCGACCACGTGGCGGGCAGGCTGCCGACGCGGATGTCGTCGTCGGTTTCGGGTTTGCCGTCAGGACCGTTGAGCCAGCCGACCAGCTCGAACTGGGCGACCACCGGTGGAGTGCTGCCGCCGCCCAGGCGGGCGATGGCAAACGGCGGTTCGACCGTGGCGCGGTCAATGTCGGCGGCCACCGCCAGCACGGCTTCGGCCTTGCCGGCCTTCACGGCCAGGGCGCCGGCCGGGGTGTCCACGGATGTGGTCACATCAGCAGCAACCCACGACCCATCCGGGGCGTGCTCGACATTGGCAACGTTGACGCCGGGTCCGAAGGCGAGGCCCTTGCCGAGGCCCGCGCCGTGGAGGGTAACGCGGGTGGTGGTGCCGGGCTTGATGACTGCGGGTTCGACATGCAGCACGGTGGCCGGACCATCGGCCCGCACGGCGGTCATGCTGCCGCCAAGCTCGTCGGCCTCGGCGTGGAACCAGCGGCCGGTCAGCGAACGGCCATCCTCGGAGACGGCATAGACTTCGCGCACCGTGGACTCGCCAAGGCGGCTGGTGCCGCGCCACTCATAGCCGGTGAACAGGCGGACGTCGCCGCTGGCTTCGGCGGTTTCGCCATTACGCAGGTAGCGGATGGCCCAACGGGTCGTATAGGCGTCCTTGGCGCCGCGCTCGACCTCCATGGTCCCCACATAGGGGCCCTTGCCCGGACGGGTGCCGGACAGGCTCCACGCCCCGGACAGGTCGGCCGGATTGATCGCCTTGTCACGCCAGGAATCCCAGGCGTCGCTTTGCAGACCGTACCGGGACGCCAGCGCCTGGGGCATTTCCTGCGAGGCGATTTCCCACCAGCGACGATCACGCGACTGCGCCTGATATTCGGTGGTCGGGAACTCGCCCAGGTGGGTGTGCACCAGCTTCAGCCACTGGTCGGCGTCGCGGCGTTGCAGGGCCGGGCGGGCCAGGGTGTGGCAGCGCCCGCACATGGCCTGTTCCGTCTCGTCGGCGGCGGGTCGCACCACGTTGGGGCGGCGCTCCAGCGACCAGCGGTAGGCGGCCGTCTCGGCCGGCGCGAGGCCCTGGGTGTCGGCCAGGTGCTTGACGATGCGCTCACGGTGCGTCGGACTGATCTTCAGGCCATGCCAGTCGATCATGCGACCGATGGTCATGTCCCAGCCCTCGGGCGTCTTGCGCATGTGACTGATGCGGCTGAACTTCCCGTCACCTTCGTCGGTGTGGCAGGTCCCGCAGGTTTCGCGGATGAGGGTTGTCGCCTCGTAGAAAGCCGGGACGTCGGCGGCGTGGGCCGCAAAGGCCCAGGTTCCGACAAAGGCGGACGCCAAAAGGCCCGCCCTGGTTGAGCGTTTTACGACCATTTCACTCCCTGTCTCTTCTTTTGGTTATCCCCCGACATTGAACCTGTCGGCGGCTTATGCTGGAAGCGTACCCCCCTCCTACCCCCTCAACAATTGCCCGAAGGTGTTATTCATGGGGCAAGACTTGCAGCGGCGGCACGGCCCCACTACGCTTGGTCCGTCAGGGGGAGGTTCATTTCAGCAGCCATGACCGCGACCATCCGGCACATCACGGCCCCACCGACCCACTGGGTACGGCGCGGCGGATCGACCCAGGCCGACCCCCTCCAGGCGGTCGCCGAGGTGGCGGCGCAAATCGCCATGCCCGATCCCGGACTGGTCATCTTCTTCTGCGCGGCCGACTACGATCTGGCGACACTGGCCCCGGTCCTCTGGCGGCACTTCCCCAAGTGCCCGGTGGTCGGATGCACCACCGCCGGGGTGATCTCGCCGCGCGGCTATCAAAGCCAGGGCCTGGGCGCCGTAGCCTTCTCGGCGGCCGTGCTGCAAGCCGAAACGGCCCTGATCGAGGATGTCGGCGCGCTGCGGGTCACCGAATGCCGCCAGCGCACCCAGGAGGTCCGCAGCCGCCTGGAGAGCCGCACCGGACGAACCCTGGACAGCAGCACCGGGTTCGCCTTTCTGCTGTGCGACGGGCTGTGCCTCAACGAGGAACGCGTGGTCAGCGCCATTTCCGCCACCCTCAGCGGCATTCCCCTGGTGGGTGGATCGGCCGGCGACGACCTGCAATTCCAGACCAGCGGCGTCTATCACGGCGGCCGGTTCTACGACGCGGCGGCGTTGCTGCTTCTGGCCGACTGCCGCCTGCCCTTCCGCGCCTTTTCGACCCACAACGTCAACGCCACCAACCAGCGCATGGTGGTCACCCAGGCCGAACCGGCGCGGCGCCTCGTGCGGCACCTCAACGGCGCCCCGGCGGCGGCGGAATACGCTCGCCTGCTGGGCTTGGCGGTTGAGGACCTGACCCCCGAAGTGCTGGCCGAACATCCGCCCGTGGTCAAGATGGGGGATGACGTCTACGTCCGCTCCATCATCGAGATGATGCCCGATGGCGGACTGACCTTTGGTTGCGCCGTCGACACCGGCATCGTCCTGCGCATCGGCCGCACCGGCGATCTGGTCTCCAACCTCGACACCACCCTGCGCGAGGTGCGCCGCGAAGTTGGCGCTCCCGCCGTGGTGCTGGCCTGCGACTGCACCCTCCGGCAGGTGGAGATGGAGCGCCACGGCCTGACCGACAGCATCGCCGACACGCTTGAAACCTTCCAGGCGGTCGGATTTTCATCCTATGGGGAGCAGATCAACTCCATGCACCTGAACCAGACCTTCACCGGCATCGCCTTTGGCGCCAAGCCGCGCGATGCGTGATCCCGGCCAACGCATCGCGGATCTGGAAGAGGAAAACCGCCGGCTGCGCATCACCAACGGCGTGCTGATGGATCAGGCTGAAAACGGGCGCATCGGCGGGGAAAGCTCCTATGGGCTGTTCCAGACGGCGGTCATCCTCGAAGACACCGTACGCGCCCGCACCGAGGAACTGAGCGAGGCCAACCGGCGCCTCCACTTGGAAATCAACCGCCGCCGCGAGGTCGAAAACGCCCTGCTGGAGGCCAAGACGGCCGCCGAACAGGCCAACGAGAACAAGACCAAGTTCCTGACCGCGGTCAGCCACGATTTGCAACAACCCCTGACGGCGGCGCGCCTCATGCTGCAAACCCTGGCCGAACGGCTGGGGGAGCCATCGCATATCGATATGGTCGACAGGACCAACCAGACCCTGCTGACCATGGAAAGCCTGCTGCGCAGCCTGATCGACATTTCACGCCTGGAAGCCGGCATTACCGAAACGCGCATCCGGGACTTTGCCGTGGCCCCGTTGCTCGATCAACTGGCGGCCGAATATGGCCTGACGGCGCAGAGCCGGCGGCTGGAGTTCCGCGCCGTGGGCAGCGGGTCCGTTATACGGACCGATCCGGTCCTGCTGGAACGCGTGCTGCGCAACCTGTTGACCAACGCGGTGCGCTACACGCCACGGGGCCGCGTCCTGCTGGGCCTGCGGCGGGCCGGTGGGGGCGTGCGCATCGAGGTATGGGACACCGGCGTCGGCATTCCCCCCGACGGCCTGACCGAAATCTTCCGCGAGTTCCGCCAGTTGCCCCAGCGCGCCACGGTCAGCGAAAAGGGCCTCGGCCTGGGGCTGGCCATCGTTGAACGGATCTGCGGGCTGCTCGACCTGGAGGTGACGGTAAAGTCGGTGGTCGGCCGGGGGTCGATGTTCGGCGTGACCGTCCCCCGCGCCCCGGCCGTCACCGGGCCAGCGCGCGGGCCGGCACGGCGGCAGGCCGAGGGCGTCCCGGCGGGGCTGCTCACGGGCCGCAAGGTGGCCATCATCGAGAACGATCCGGCGGTGCTGTCGGCCATGGCGACGCTCCTTGAAACGTGGGGCGTCGATGCCATCGGCGAGCGGTCCTCGACGCGTCTTCTGATCCGCTTGCGGCGGCGCGGCACGACGCCCGATGCGGTCATCAGCGACTACCACCTGGACGGCGAGACCGGCGAACAAGCGCTGGCCCGCATCGAGGACTTCTTCGGCCGCAGCCTGCCGGCCCTGATCGTCACCGGCGCCGCCAGCGAGGATCTTGCCGCCCGACTCCAGATGCAGGGACGGCGCATCCTGGCCAAGCCGATCAACCCGGCCCGCCTGCGCGCCGTACTGCAACGCCTGGTTATCCTGTCGCGCGGCTGAGATCAGCCCGAGGCGACCTCGTCGCTGATGCTGGTGGCGGCAAGCACGGCCTCGACCCGCGAGGTGACGCGCAGCTTGCGCAGGACGGCGCTGACGTGGGCCTTGACCGTCCATTCGCTGATGTTCAGATCACGGGCGATCAGCTTGTTGGAATAGCCGCGCACCAGCAGCCCGAGGACCACCTTCTGGCGCGGCGTCAGGGACTGCCCGTCATCGTCCTCCACCCGGTCCTGGTCCATGCCGGCGGCCCGGACAAACTCGGATGGCAGGTATATGCCGCCGCCCATGACCATGCGGATGGCGCTGGCGATCTGGTCCTTTGGGTGGGACTTGGGGATGAAGCCGGACGCCCCGCAGGCCATAATCTGGTGGACCACGTCGTGGTCCTCGACATGCGAAACGACAATGACCGGGGTGTCTGGGGCCACCTCGCCGACCCGCAGCACCCCGCTGGCCCCGCCCGCCCCAGGCAGGCACAGATCAAGCAGCACCAAGTCAAAGGACTTTTGCGTCAGGTGTTCGAGCGCGGCATCGAAATCCTGCGCTTCAGTGTGACTCAGGTCGGCGAACACATCGCGCAGGACCGTGTACATGGCCTCGCGCATCAACGGGTGGTCGTCCACCACGAGAACGCTTGTCATCCTGTCCTCCTGCCCGCTGTCGTCGCGGGTTGGGACCCACTCTAAGGGGTCCGACGGCAGGGAGAAAAGAAACTTCTGGCCGCCAAAAAATCCCCTCTCACTTTCCTCCAGGACGAACACGAGTTCCTCATAGCACTTGCCCGTTTCAGCCCCGGCGGCGCGCAGGGCCGCAGGGCTCAAGTTCAGAAAGCATCCCACTCGTCGTCTTCCCCGCGCGCCACGACGGCTGCCATGGCGGCGGTCTTGACGGGCGCGGTGGGTGTTCCGGCGGGCCGGGCCGCGGGTTCGGGGGCGTGGAACATGGCGAGGTGGCGGCTCAGGTCGCCGGCCTGGTCGCGCAGGGAGTGCGCGGCGGCGGTGGCCTGCTCAACCAGTGCGGCGTTCTGCTGGGTCATCTCGTCCATGTTGGTAACGGCGGTGTTGATCTGCTCCAGGCCGATTGACTGTTCCTGGCTGGCCGAGGAGATTTCGGCGACGATATCGGCCACCCGCTTCACCGAGGTGACGATTTCACCAAGCGTGCCCCCGGCGGCGTTGACCAGACCGACGCCCTCGGCCACCTGACGACCGCTTTCCTCGATCAGGCCCTTGATATCCTTGGACGCGCCGCTGGACCGCTGGGCCAGGGCGCGGACCTCGGACGCCACCACGGCAAAACCCTTGCCGACCTCCCCGGCCCGCGCCGCCTCGACCGACGCGTTCAGCGCCAGCAGGTTGGTCTGGAAAGCGATTTCCTGGATCATGCTGACGATGTCGGAAATGCGGTCGGAGGATTTTTCGATCTGCGCCATGGCCAATACGGCCTTGCCGACCGTGTCGCCGCCCCGCTCGGCGGCATCGCGGGCGGCAGCCGACAACTGGTTGGCCTGACGGGCGTTGTCGGCGTTCTGACGCACGGTGGCGGTCAGTTCCTCCATGGCCGCCGCCGTTTCCTGAAGACTGGAGGCCTGTTGTTCGGTGCGGTTGGCCAGATCCTCGGTGCCGGCGGCGATCTCGCTGGTGGCCGTGCGCACCACCTCGGCCGAGGTCGCCACCGCGCGCACGGTTTCGCTCAGGGTTTCGACGGCGCTGTTGTAATCGTCCTTGAGACGTTCCAGGTCGCCCTGGTAGGCCCCGACCATGCGCCGGTCCAACTGTCCATCGGCCAGTGCCGCCACGCAACCGCCCAACTCGGCGACGGCACCGTCGATCAGGCCCACCACCCGGTTCATGCCCTCGGCCAGGGACAGGTGGAAACCGTGCTTGTCGTCCAGGCGCATCCGCTGGTCGAATTCCCCCCGCCCGGCGGCATTGACCACGGCGGCAATCTCGGCCTCGACGCGGGCGTTCTCGGCCGCCACCTGATCGGCGTGGCGTTGCTTGTCGGCGGCGACGCGTTCTTCCTGAAGGCGGGCCGCCTGTTCCATCTCGCGCACCCGCACGGCGTTGTCGCGGAATACCCGAACGGCTTCGGCCATGGCCCCGATCTCGCTGCGGAATCCGGCCCCGGTGATGACGGTGGAGGTGTCACCCTTGGCCAGCCGGGCCATGTCGCCGGTCAGCCCGCGCAGCGGCGCGACGATGGAGCGTTGGATGAGCAACGACACCCCGATGGTCAGCAGCACGAGGGCGCCGCCCACCATGGCATAGGTCCTCAGGCTGTCGCGGAAGGCGGCGTCCACGTCGTCAATGTAGACTCCCGAGCCGATCACCCAGCCCCACGGCGTGAACCCTTCGACATGGGATACCTTGGGCACCGGCTGGTCGCTGCCCGGCCGTGGCCACTGATAGGCCACCGCCCCGCCGCCGCTGGTGCGCACCACCTCGACCATGGCCGCGAAAAGGCGGAACCCGGTGGGGTCGGCGATATCGGCCAGGGGTTTGCCGTTGAGGCCCGGATTGGTCGGATGCATCAGCATCACCGGCGTCGTGTCGTTGACCCACAGGTATTCGTTGGCGCCATAGCGCATGGCTTGCAGGGCATCCAGGGCGCCGGCCTGGGCGTCGGCGGTGGACAGTTCAAAGCGCGCGGCGCGGGCGTGGAAATGGGCCACCGTGGAGCGGGCAACCTCGACGATATGGCGGGTCTGCGCCGCCCGCGCGTCCAGGAGCGAGGCGCGCATTTCCCACGCCCCCAGGCCGGCCACGGCGGCAACGCCCAGAAAACCCAGGAACACCAGCGCCCAGATGCGCAGATTGATACTGACGTTGGCCAACACCGGCGACCACTCCCCTTCGTTTGTTTTTTTGCCGCGCTGTTGGATGCCTACAGGCCCAGCATCGCTTCGATTTCATCGTCGGAGATGGTGCCCGACATGGTTTCCGCCGCCATGGAATCGGACGACCGCCGCGCCTGGGATACCATGTAGGGATCGTGACGGCGACGGCGGTCAGGCCCCATGAAGTCTTCGGCCTCGACAAAGGCGCGCGGCTGTTCCAGCACCGCGCAGATGCGCGAATAGATGAGCCGCGCCGAGAACGGCTTGGCCAGATATTCGGTGACACCGGCGTCGCGGGCGGCGGTGACATGCCGGATCTGCGTGTGAGCCGTCACGAAGATAATCGGCGTCATGCGGTGCATGGCGTTGGCGTCGCGGCGGATAGTGCGCACGACGTCGATGCCGTTCAACTCCGCAAGCTCCCACTCGCAGAAGATGATGTCGGGACAGAACGTCTCCAGGGCGCCCAGCCCGGCCTTGCCGTCGGCGGCCTCGTTGATGTTGCGCGTGCCCAGTGACCGCAAGACGTTGACCAGCATCTGCCGCATGGTGACGTCGCCGTCCACGCACAGAAACTGCAACGCGCTGATATTCAAATTCGGCTGTTTTCGGGCCATGGCCCAGGTCCCTCCGCCGTGCGTCGTTAATCCTCTTGAACGCCAAAGATCTTGACGACCACGGCGTTCAGGCCCTGCACGATCTTCTGTCCGTCTTCGGGATTGCCCGACAAACGCCGATTGAGGATCATCTGCATGGCGTCGATATGTACCTGGATGGCCTCGCAGAGGCGCCCCTTTGAAGTCTTGACGGCCTTGGACATCACGTACAGGTGATGGGCCACCGCACTGATGAGAGGATAGCCGAAGGTGCCGCCCTGGCCCTTCATCTTGTAGGCGACCTCGTACAGCCGCCCCATCAACGCCGCCCGTTCAGTGTCGCCCAGCCCCGGCGCGGCCAGGGCATCGACGACCCCTTGCAGGGTCACGGTGTCCAGGCGGGCCAGCGCCGGATAGTCCTGCGCCTTGGCGTCGATCAGCCCCTGGGACTTGGCCAGCACCGCATCGGTCACGGCGCCCGGCGTGTTCTCCGTCACCTTATGCAGCAGTTGCTTGGGCGGCCGGATGCGGACGGCCTTGATCTTGCGTCCGGCCTCGGCCTCGGCCTTGGCGGTCGCCTCGTCGACAGCATTGACCTCCCACATGGCCAGATCAACCGACAGACGGCGCTCCTCGGCGCACAGGCAAGCCTTGTCGATGAGCCCGGCCCACTGCGGACCGGCGGAAACCTCGTCGGTTGCGCAAACCGAGGAGGAAAAGCCGTCCATGCGTTTGACGGTGATGACGATCACGGCACCACTCCCTAGAATTCTTGCCAATCTTCGTCTTCGTCATAGTCGGCAACGTCAAGAACGGGCGCCGTCCCGGCCATGGAGGCGGGCACGGCCTTGGCATACGGCCGCACCGGAACAGGCGCCCGCGCCGGGGTACGCGCCAGAGTGGGGGTGCGCATCGGAGCCGGAGCAGGGGCACGCGCCAAGGCAGGGGCAGGAGACGCAGCGGCAGGCCCCATGGCTCCGTGGAAGACGCTCAGGCGCTGGGTCAGTTCCACCGCCTGATCGCGCAGGGACTGTGCGGCGGCGGTGGTCTGCTCGACCAGGGCGGCGTTCTGCTGGGTCATCTCGTCCATGTTGGTAACGGCGGTGTTGACCTCATTCAGCCCGGTGGACTGTTCCTGGCTGGCCGAGGAGATTTCGGCAACGATATCGGCCACCCGCTTCACCGAAGTGACGATCTCGGTGAGCGTCATTCCGGCGCCGTTGACCAGTTCCACGCCCTGCTTGACCTGCCGGGCGCTGCCTTCGATCAGGCTCTTGATATCCTTGGACGCGCCGCTGGAGCGCTGGGCCAGGGCACGGACCTCGGCGGCAACCACGGCAAAGCCCTTGCCGACCTCCCCGGCCCGCGCAGCCTCGACCGAGGCGTTCAGCGCCAGAAGGTTGGTCTGGAAGGCGATTTCCTGGATCAGGCTGACGATGTCGGAAATGCGGTCGGAGGACTGCTTGATTTCCGACATGGCCGAAACGGCCTTGCCCACCGTATCGCCGCCCCGCTCGGCGGCGTCGCGGGCAGCAGCGGACAACTGGTTGGCCTGACGGGCATTGTCGGCGTTCTGGCGCACGGTAGCGGTCAGTTCCTCCATGGCCGCCGCCGTCTCCTCCAGGCTGGAGGCCTGTTGTTCGGTACGGTTGGCCAGATCCTCGGTGCCGGCGGCGATCTCGCTGGTGGCGGTGCGCACCACGTCGGCCGAGGTCGCCACCGCGCGCACCGTGTCCTGGAGGCGTTCGACGGTGGTGTTGAAGTCGGTCTTCAGGCGGTCAAAGGAACCCTGGTAGTCGTTCTCCATACGGCGGTCCAGGTCGCCGTCGGCCAGGGCCGACAGGCAGGCGCCCAGTTCACCGACGCCGGCCTCGACCATGGCCATCACCTGGTTCATACCCTCGGCCAGGGACAGGTGGAAGCCGTCCTTGCCCTTCTCGCTGACCCGTTCGGAGAACTCGCCGCGCGCGGCGGCCTGGACCAAGGTGGTAACCTCGCTCTTGACCACGGCGTCCTTGCGAGCTTCGGCGGCCATGGCATCAACGGCGCGGTTGATGATGCGCGCGCTGGACGCGAAGCTTCCGACCATGCCGGTTTCCACGATGCGGCGGTAATAGCGGCCCTGGCTGAGCACCTCCATGGCGGCATGGGCTTCGCGCTGAAAGGCCTCGGAGCGGTCAAGGACGTCGTTGAAGCCTTCCAGCAACGGCGCCAGATCCTCGCTGACGCTGGGATCCAGGCGCTGGTTGGTGTCCCCGGCGGCAACCTTCAGCACCACGGCACACGCCCCGTTCACGGCCCCTTTCTGGGCGTCGAGCTGCTTCATCACCAGGACCAGCATCACCACCGCGATCAGGGAAACCGGAATGGCCGCCAGGCTGCCAACGGAAGCCCCAGTCGCAATGATGGCGATGGCATCGGCGCCAATGATGGCCGCCACGGCCACCATCAGGAAGCGTCGGGCCTTACAGAGAGAGAATGAATTCATCGTACCCGACCCCCTTTTCCTGGATACGGTCGAGCAGGGCGGCATAGCTGTCCTGCAGGCCCTGCTTGCGGTCGGCGGCGCGCTGCTCGATGTTCAGAAGTTCGGCATACAGCGGGGCGATGACCTCCCGGACGATGCGCCGCTCGGGCACGCGTCGGCTGGAGTGATATCCGGTGATCTGGCCGGCGGCATCAAAGTTGGGCGTGGCATGGGCGAAGGCCCAATAGTAGGCGCCGCTCTTGGTGCGATTCTTGACGTAGGCGAAAACCTCGTGCCCCTCGCCCAGACGCGCCCACAAAAGCTTGAAGATGCAGCGCGGCATGTCGGGATGGCGCAGGATGGAATGCGGTGCCCCCATCAATTCCTGATGGGTAAATCCCGATACCCGCCCGAACACGCCGTTGGCGTAGGTGATGCGGCCGGTGGTGTCGGTCTTGCTGACGATGATTTCATCGGGTTCAAAGCAGACCTCCTGGTCTACCGACGGTGTAAGTGCGTTCATACAGGTGCCCCCCTCATGCCCGTTCCGCCGCGCCGGTGACCACTTCGCGCGCAAACAGCTTCGCTGGCGCAATCAACGCCACCATGCCGTCCTCCACGGAAATCAGGCCGCCGAGGAACGCCGTGTCCTGCGAATGGTCGGCATCCGGCACGGGGCGCACCGCCTCGCGCGGGATGGTCAGAATGTCCGACACCGCGTCAACCAGGATGCCGACGATGCGGGTATCGACGGCCACCACCACCACGACGTGGGTCTTGGTGACCTGGGTCACCCCCTGACCGAAGCGTTCGCGCAGGTCGAACACCGGCACGATGACGCCGCGCAGGTTTATCACCCCGCGCACAAATCGCGGCGTGTTGGGCAGCGGCGTGGTTTCGGTCCACACCTTGATCTCGCGCACCGCCATGATGTCCACGCCGTAGGTCTGATCGCCCAGGGTGAAGGTGACGAGTTGGAGCGTCTTGTCCCCCGCCTCGCCCGCCGTTTCCGCAGTGTCCGCCATGTCGCACCCTTTGTTCGTCAGCTTATCAGTCGCGTCTGGGCCGCCAGTCAGTCGAACAGTTCAATGGCCCCGCCAGCGGTGGCCGAGGCCACCACCACCGGAGCCCGGCGACGCTCCCGCTCGACGATCAGGCCGACGGTTTCCGTGGGCAGTTCGCGCATCCGCACGCGCCCCGACCGGGGTACATACTGGACGCGGCGTGGCAGGGTGCCCCGAAGGTGGCTGGCCGTCACCCGCAGCCCGGCGGAGGCCAGATAGTCCTCGATGAAGTCGGCGTTGCGATGGCCCAGCGCGCCCAGGCCGACAACCACGTTGCCACCGCCAAAGACCTTGACCTCCAGCCGCTCGCGGCGGCCGCCACGGGCGACGATGTCGTCGATCAACCGGCCCATGGCGAAGCACCCATAGCGCAGGCGGGCCCCGGTCGGCAGGTCGGCCGCACCGGTTCCACCGTCCTGGGGCAGCAGGAAGTGGTTCATGCCGCCGCAGCCGGTCATGGGATCGCGCACGCACGCCGCGATGCAGGACCCGAGAATCGTGGTCAGGACCTCGTCCTTGCGCGAGGTGACGTAGTAGTCCCCCTGAAGCACCTGCACGACGGTCATGCCCAGCGTCGCGTCAAAGTAGCGACGGCGACCATCGGCCGGGGCATCAGGTGCGGCCGGGTCGGGAAGGTCGCCGGCCGTCATGCCGGCTCTCCAGGTTCCGTCACGCTTGCGGGCAGCCCTTCGGCATTGGTGATTCGGGCGCCCTCGAAGCGGGCGCCGTCCAGACGCGCCCCGGCGAAACGGGCGCCGCGCAGGTCGGCGTTGCGCAGGTCGGCACCCCGCAGGTCGCAGGTCACGAAATCGCTCATCACGAAGCGCCCGCCGCTGAAGTCGGCGTCCCGGCAGTCGGCGCCATAGAAAATACCGCCGCTGACGTTCTGCCCGGCAAGGGACAGCCCATTGAGGTCGGCACGGGTGAAGTCGGCCGGACAGCCGCCTTCCTCGCCGGCCAGCCACCGACCGTGCTCCTCCAGAAGTTTGGGGAGGTCGATGGGATGGACCTCCTCGACATCATCGTCGGGCTCCTCAGGCAGGATGGCGAGGTCGCGCGCCGCCTCGTCCAGCAGGGCGCCCTCCATCAACGCTTGGGCGAGGTCGGCGCCGGTCATGTCCGCGCCGGTGAAGTTTGCGCCCTCGACCAGGGCGTTGCGCAGGGTCGCCCCGGCCAGGGAGGCGCCGGAGAAGTCAGCCGCCAGGGCGTCCACGTCCGTAAGGTTGGCGCCGTCAAGGCAGGCGCCGCGCAAGTCCACGGGCACCACCTCGGTGCTGCCGTCCTCCAGCAGGCGAACACCCCGCCGCAAGGACGCCCCGGTCAAGGTGGCGTCCGTCAACTGGGCGCGGCGCAGCGTGGCCTTCCGCAGATCGGCGCCGCTCAGGTCGGCCTTGCGCAGGCTGGCGTCGGACAGGTCGGCGCCGAACAGGTTGGCGCCGGTCAGGTCCACCTCGTCCAGGCGGGCCCCGGTCAGGGCGCAGTCGCGCAAGGAGGCGCCCCGCATGACAGCCTGGCGCAGATCCGCCCGCGCCAGGTTCATGTTGCTAAGGTCCTCGCCGGTGAAGTCGGCGCGTTCTCCGGCGCCGCTGCCGATCAGCCAAAGCCGATGCGCGTGGACCTTCTGCTGTACAGAAAGCTTCGTCATACCCCATTTTTCGCGTCGCCCCATGGGCCACGCGCTCCCCGAAAAATCCCCCGCTGATACAAATGCATTCCGGCGCGCGTCTCAATAGGCATTCCTGCCTATGCAGCCCCGTCCCCCTCCCCGCGCCAGGGGGCCGGTATCACATTCGCGCTATACGGCGGCTGAGGCTGGGCAACCACAGGGCGTCGAGAAGCTCGCGGATTTCCGCTTGGGCCGCCTTGCAGGCAGCGTCACCGCCCCCTTGGGCCGCGGTCAGGTCAAGGACGGTCAGGCCGCGCAAAAAAAGCTGCCGGTAGATCACCCGCTCGCGCACGCCCTTGGCGATGCGGCACCCGACTTGGCGCGACAGGGAATCGAGCAGGTCGCCGATCATCGCGCTGTTGCGGCTGCCCAGGGGCGACATGCGGTTGCGCAGCAAAATCCAGTCCATCCCCGCGCCGCCACGCGCCAGACGCTGGCGGCGTTGTTCGACCACCATGGCGGCATAGGCCCCCGCCCCCTCGAACCCGCCCCCAACGGGATCGAGTCGCACCACCATGTCGAGGTCGAGGAGACTGTCGTTGAGCGGCGTTATCAGGGTGTCGGCCAGACGATGGGCGGCGCGGGACAGGTGGGCATCGCTACCCGGACAGTCGATGACGATGAAGTCATGCGACACCGCCAGGGTTGCCACCAGCGAGGCAAGACTCTCGTGGTCCTCGGCACGGGCCGCGCGCACGCTGTCGAGAGTGCTGGTGGTCATCACGTGGTGGTTCGGACACGGCAGGTCGGCGCCCTCGGCCCGCATGGTGGCCTGGCGGTTTTCAAGGTAGCGGGTCAGGCTGCGCTGGCGGCCGTCAAGGTCGATGCTGGCGACCGTGAAGCCCGCCCACATCAGCCCGGCGATCAGGTGGACCGAAGTGGTGGTCTTGCCTGATCCCCCCTTTTCGTTGCCAAAGACGACGATGTAGGCGTGCCTGCCCCGAGTCATGCCACCCCTTACCGAAAGGTCACTTCGACGTCGCTTCCGCCGTCGCGCGCCGCACACGCCTGGGCGTGGACGAAGGCGATGATACTCCGGTCGTCGGCGTCGTCGAAGCTGTCCTTGAGGCTGGCGCACAAATCGGCCACGGCGGCCGACTCGGCCAGGGGGACGACCAGCCTGCGGCTCAGCATCATCTCCACCAGCATTCCGCCGACACAGCCCCCGGCCTCGCGGATGCGCAAATCGTCGATGGGCATCTCCATGCCCCCCAAGGCATCAATCAGCACCCCGCAGCGTTGCCTGAGGCAGTCGGCATCACCGACCGGCGGGTCGGCAACGATGGTCTTGACGTCACTCATGAAAGGTCCCCCCTGTAATTCGAGCCCCCCGACGGGCCATTCACTACGTCAAAGCGCCGAGAACCTGCTCGATCTTCTTGCGCAGGGATTCAACGTTGAACGGCTTGACGATGTAGTTGTTGACGCCAGCCTGGACGGCCTGGGCCACCTTTTCGCGGTCCTTGTTGGCGGTCGACATGATGAACGGCGTCTTCTGGGTCAGCGGGTTGCCACGCACGGCCTTCAGCAACTCCAGGCCGTCCACGACGTCCATGTTCCAGTCTGACACGATCAGGTCGTAGCGGTTGACCGCCAGGGCGTCAAGCGCCTCCTGGCCGTTCTTGGCCTCGGCCACGTTGCGGATGCCAAGCTGTTCAAGACTGTAGCGGATGAGGTTGCGCATGGAGGCCTGGTCATCGACCAGCAGGACCCGCATGTCTCGGGCAATGGGCATGTCTCGTTTTCCTTAATCTGTGAAGTTGTTAGTGTCATACCAGCCGGCGCACGCGCCGGCTGGCAAGGGCGACTGCCCGCCGCGCCTCATGGCGCGTGAAGCCTGCGTGGCGTTTGAACGCCGACCTCAAACATGTGTTCGGCAGGTTTCAATGATGGCGGCGGCGATGCGGCCCAGCGGCAACTGGCGCTCCACCCCGCCCAGGGTGAAGGCCGCCTTGGGCATTCCGTAGACCAGAGAGGTGTCCTCGTCCTGGCCGATGGTGCGGGCGCCGGCGTCGCGCATGGCCTTGAGGCCCACGGCCCCGTCCTTGCCCATGCCGGTCAGGATGACGCCCACCCCGTTGGACCCGGCCGCCGCTGCCAGCGAGTCGAACAACACGTCCACCGACGGCCTGTGCCCCGACACCGGCGCGCCGTCGTGCAGGCGGCAGACGTAAGTTCCGCCCGAGCGCACGACCTGCAAGTGATGGTCGCCCGGCGCGATGTAGACGTGCCCCGGCAGGATGCGCGCGCCGTCGCCGGCCTCGGCCACCGACACGGCGGAGAGGGTGTTCAGGCGATCGGCAAAGCTGCGGGTAAAGCCGCCAGGCATGTGCTGGGTCACCACCACGGGCGGGCTGTCGGGCGGCAGTCCGCCGATAACCTCGCGCAGGGCTTCGACCCCGCCGGTGGATGATCCGATGGCCACCACCATGTCGGTGGTGCGAAAGCCCGGCCCCGCCTTGACCGGCGCGGCGGCCGGGCGCGGCGGGGCCGCCCCACGCCCGGCCGCCGCGATGCGGACGCTGGCGGCGGCGCGCACCTTGGCGATCAACTCGTCGCGGCGCTCCTCCATGCCGGTCTTCATGTCGATGGTGGGCTTTCCGACCACGTCCACGGCCCCCATTTCCAGGGCGCGGACGGTGATGTCGGCATGCTTCTGGGTCAGCGTTGAAACCATGACCACCGGCATTGGCCGCAGGCGCATTATTTTTTCCAGGAAGGAAATACCGTCCATGCGCGGCATCTCCACATCCAGGGTCAGAACGTCTGGATTGAGTTCCTTTATCATGGTGCGCGCCTGGATGGGATCGTTGGCGGCACCCACAACCTCGATTCCGGGGTCGCTGGACAGGATGGATGTCAGCATCTCCCGCATCAGGGCGCTGTCATCCACGATCAGCACTCGTATCATTGTCCTCAACTCCCCTGCGGCCCCTAAGCCCTTGAATACGTGGTCCTGCCGTGAGCGACGAACCGCCCCCCCGCACCGCCCAGGTGCTCGGAATGCCCAATGTAGAGCGTCCCGCCCGGCGCCAGCACCTCGCCCAGCCGGGTGTACAGCCGGGCCTGGGTCGGCTTGTCGAAATAGATCGCCACGTTGCGGCAGAATATGACGTCAAACGGACCTTTGACCGGCCAGCGCCCCAGAAGGTTGAGCCGCTTGAAGCTGACCATCCGGCGCAGTGCGGCGGCCATGCGCACCTTGTCCGGTCGCCCCGGCACCGCCTCGATGAAACGGCGCAGGTCGTCGGGAATGCGCGCCGCGCGCTCGGCGTCATAAAGGCCCGCCGTGGCATGGGCGACCATGGAACTGTCGATGTCCGTTCCCAGGATGCGGGCGTCCCAGCGCCCGGCGTCGGGCAGGGCGGCCAGAAGGATCATGGCGGCCGAATAGGCCTCCTCCCCCGACGAACTGCCGGCCGACCAGATGCGCAGGCGGCGCCCTTGGCTGGCGGCGCGGGCGGCCAAGCGGGGCAGCACCTCGTCGCGCAGGTGGTCGTAGTGGTGGCCCTCGCGGAAGAAGCTGGTCAGGTTGGTCGTCAGGGCATTCGTGAAGGCGATCAGTTCGTCCTGCCCGGCCGGGGAGGCGACCAGCGCGCAATAGTCCGTGAAGGAGTTCATGTTCAACGCCCGCAGGCGGCGGGTCAGGCGGCCATAGACCATGTCCTGCTTGTTGTCCGCCAGCACGATGCCGGTGCGCTGACGCACCAGACTGGCGATGAAGTCGAAGTCCGCCCGGTCAAAGCGGAACTCCCGTTGCCGGCGTGGCTCTACCGCTGTCGTCATCGCCCGCTCCTCAGCCGAAGGCCAGGCCGCGGCCCGCCGCGTCGGCGCGGTGCGGAGCGCCACCCAAACTCTTCAGGCCCATCACATCGACGATCAGGGCAACTTGGCCGCTGCCCAGGATGGTGGCGGCGGCGACGCCGTCCACGCGGCCGAAGTTCTCCTCCAGGCTCTTGATGACCACCTGCTGCTGGCCGAGGATTTCATCAACCACCAGACCGACCTTGCCGCCGCCCTCGGTCTCGGCGATCAGCACCAGGGCCTGGGCCGGGTCCTCGATGGCGCCGGGGATGTTGAGCAGCCGGCTGAGGTGTTCGACGGGGATGTACTCGCCCCGGATGGCCAGCACGGAACGGTCGTTGGACCCCGCCACCGGATGCAGGTCCTTGGCCAGCGGGCGCAGGCTTTCAACGATATTCGTTAGCGGCACGACGAAAGATTGCGCCCCGACCCCCACGATCATGCCATCCAGTACCGCCAGGGTCAGCGGCAGCGACAAGGAGATACACGCCCCCTGCCCCGGCTTTGACTGGATGCTGACGCGCCCGCCCATATTCTGGATGTTGCGCATCACGACATCCATGCCGACGCCGCGCCCCGACAGGTTGGACACCTCATCGGCGGTGGAAAAGCCGGGCAGGAAGACGAGGTTGTCGATTTCCTCGTCGGTCAGCGCGGCGTCAGGCGCCACCAGACCCTTCTCGACAGCCTTCTTCAGCACCTTCTGGCGGTTGATGCCCCGACCGTCGTCGCGGATCTGAATGAGGATGCGACCGCCCCGGTGACCGGCCGACAGATGGATGACCCCTTCGGCCGGCTTGCCGGCGGCAATCCTTTCTTCTGGCGTTTCCAGACCATGGTCGGCGGCGTTGCGGATCATGTGGGTGAGCGGATCGCCCAGTTGCTCGACCACGGTGGTGTCGATCTCGGTGGCTTCGCCGGTGGTTTCCAGGCGGATGCGCTTGCCGGTCTGGGTGGCCAGTTCACGGACCAGCCGGGGAATGCGCGAGAACACCGTCTTGACCGGCTGCGCCCGCATGGCCATGACGCCTTCTTGGAGGTCGCGGGTGTGCTGCTGCAACTCGGCCAAGCCACGCTGGAGTTCGTCAGCCTCCGACCCCTGGCTCTGCTGCATCAGCATGGCCTGGGTGATGACCAGTTCGCCGACCATATTGACCATGCTGTCAAGCTTGCTGGTATCGACGCGCATGGAACTGGCCTTGGCCGTTGCCGTGCCATCGGCAGCAGCCGCCGCCGCAGGCTTGGCGTCCAGTGCGGGCTTGGGCACAGGTGCAGGCTGGGGCACAGGTGCAGGCTGGGGCGCGGGTTTGGGCGCGGGCGCCGGGGGCGGTTCGGGTTCGGGGGCCACAACGGTCTCGGGCGCTTCGCTTTCCACCGTTTCCCCGGCGGCAGTGATGGTCAGGTCGCAGTCGTCGCCCGCGAAGTCGAACACCTCCTCGACGGCGGCGCGGCCTGCGTCGGTGATGACCTCGATGGTCCAGGACAGGTAAGCGTCCTCCGGCTCCAGCGCCGCCAGATCGGGCAGCCGCGCCAGATCGGCCCGCGCCGTCACGGCGCCCAGCGCCTTCAGTTCGCGCAGCAGCAAGAGCGGCTCACTGCCCCGACGCAGCATGTCGGCGTGGGGGACCAGGGTGATGGTATAGGCCACCGGGCCGTCAGAGCCGGGCGCGGCGGCAGGGACGACCGGCTCCGGGTCCGCCACCACGGGCACGGGCGCGAACAGATCATCAAAGTCATCGTCGTCATCGTCGGCCGCCATGGGGTCCAGCCCGCCCAGCGTGTTGAGCGCGGCGGCGATCACGGTCTCGTGCCCTTCGGGCGGGTCCTCGCCGGTACGGGCGGCGCGGGCCAGGTCGGCCAGCACGTCGGCCGCCTGAAGGGCCAGCCCCACGTTCTCGGGCGAGGCCTCCAGCGTGTGGTCGCGCATCAGGTCAAGGATGGTTTCAAAGGTGTGGGCGAAGGCGACCAAACGGTCGAACCCGAACGCACCAGCGCCGCCCTTGATGGAGTGGGTGGCGCGGAAGGCGGCGTGCAAGGCCTCGCTGTCACCGCCATCGGCTTGCAGCGCGAGCAGGGTCTCCTCCAGGTCAACGAGGAGTTCCTCGCATTCCTGGAAGTAGGTCTGCTTGAATTGGTCTAGCTCGTTCATGCCTTAGAACCACCCCCCATTTGCCCCGCAGGGCTCGGACGCCACCGTCTCCCCCCCAGGAGCCGCCGCGCGCCCTCTTCCATGCCCTAATGCGCCGTGCCGGTCATGTCTCGATTTTCCACTTCATCATGACGGGGAACAGTCCCATGTCGTCAAAGGCCGCCACCAGGGCCTCGGACGGGCGGACGACGATGAACTGGCGGCCCGCATCGGCAACCGCCCTGCCACCCGCGATCAGCACCTGGATACACGCGGTCGACAGCCGGGACACGTCGGACGCATCGACAACCACCGGCAAACCACGTTCCAGCGCAGCCATCAGCGCCTCCTTCAGCGGCGCGGCGACGGCGGTGTCGAGGGCTCCGGGCAGGACAACGCGGGCGCGGCCCCCGTCTTCGTCGCAGATAATCATGCCGTTGACATCCCCCTTTGTCAGACCGAAGCGCCGACGGGTGCACGCGCCTCGACACGCAGGCGGTCCAGCAGGCTCAACACCTGCGCCGAGGCGTCGCTCAACCGTTCCATGGCCCGCATGGCACCATCAAGATCTCCGCCATTATAGAGGCGGGCGGCCTCCTTCCCCGCCGCGTGGACGAGGCGGTGGGGCGCCTCCAGCGCGGCAAACGATGGCGCCGCCAGCAAGCGTTGGTCGGTGACGGTGTCGTACCACTTGCCCAGGCGGCAGCCATGGTGGTCGGCCAGGCTGTTCTCCTCCACCTTCAGGCGGCCGACCAGCATGGCCGCGATGTTCTTCTTCCACCGCACATGGTCGGCCTTGGCGAGGTGGATCACCTTCAACGGCAGGCCCATGCCGGCCAGGACTTCCAGTTCCTGCACGACGATACGGTCGGTGTCGTCGAGCACGCCCAGCACGCCGCTCATGCGTTCGCGGACACGCTCGGTCTCGTCGGCGATGACGGTGATGCCCTGGGCGACGTCGGAGGCGGCGGTCTTCTGCTGGTTGATGATGTCGGCAACCTCGGCGATCCGTTCAGCCACCTCGCGGACACCCTGGGAGATCACGCCGACGCGCTTGCCGGTCTCGCTGATCGCCTCGCGCCCCTCGGCAACGACCTGATCGACCGCGCCCATGGACGCGACGATGGCCGCCATGTCGGCGCGCAAGGTGGCAATGCGGCTGGTGATATCAACGGTGGCGTCCTTGGTCTGTTTGGCTAGGCGCTTGACCTCGTCGGCGACCACCATGAAACCCTTGCCGGCCTCCCCGGCGCGTGCCGCCTCCACCGCCGCGTTCAGGGCGATCATGTTGGTGTGGAAGGCGATTTCCTCAATCGTTGAAACAATCTGGCCGATGTTTTCGGCCGCCTCACCCAGGCGGTCCACCTGACCGGCCGCGCCGCTCACCGAACCGGCGATGCGTTCCATGCAGGCCGTCGCCTTGCTGGCAAGATCCGCCCCCGCGTTGGCCTCCTGCAAGGCGGCGCGGGCCTCCGAGGCGACGGCGGCGCCGTTCTCGGAAATTGTCTCCACGGAGGACACCAGTTCCTCGGCGGCGGCGGCGATGGCCTGGCCCTGATCGCCGACCTGCCGGATGTCGCGGAAGATATCCACGGAGGTTTCCAGGTTGACGTTGCTCTTGATCGACAGCTCGACGCAGTTGTGCAGCCGCTTGGAGGCCTGCCGCCCGATGGTCCGCGCGAGGCCGCGCAAGGCCACGCCCAGGCGATCCTCGCCCTGGGGAACCGACGTGTAATCACCCGCCGCGATACGCTCGATGACCTCTATCAAGGCATCCACCTTGGCCGGCGGGATCCAGCCGGCTGCGGCGAGATCGCGTTCCGTGACGCACTCGGGGGCACATTCGGGGGCGCACTCAAGCATCACTTCCGCCGCGTCCCGGCCAGAATTTTCACTGCCCCGCATCACCTGCTCACGCCTCCGGCCGCCCTCGCCCCCTATGGCCGACGGCACAAGAAGGTGAGGCAGCTTGCCTTGCGCGTCCATGGTGCATTGGAACTAACCGGCAGCGAGGCGTGAAACCACCAGGACGCCGCGTCACCCCTCAGCAGATGACGAGCAACTTTCCCAAAATGCGTTTCAAGGTGATGTAGTCGTCCTGCCCGACCTGCTGGGCGATGCGGGTTTCATGCGCATCCACGGACGCTTTGACGTCACGCAGATAGGCACGGCCGGCATCGGTGAGGTAGAGGGAGTGCGAGCGGCGGTCTTCCTTGGACGGCTTGCGCTCGGCCAGGCCACGGCCTTCCAGGCTGTCGAACAAGGTCACGAAGTTGGTGCGCTGGATGCCGAGGAGGTTGGCAACCTCGGTCTGGCGCAGGCCGGGCGATGCCTCGATGACGCTGAGGACCGAGAACTGCGCGGGGCGAAGGTCGAAGTCCGCCAGCGACTGGATGAAGTCCTGGAACACCGTCAATTGCGCCCGCCGCAGCATGTAGCCGACATAGTTCGGAAGGTCGCCCAGCTTCTCCTCACTGCCGGAGGCTGCCTTCGCCGTAGGCACGGGCTGCCGGGGTCTGCCGCTTTTGCCAGCCATTACAAAGGCCCTGTTCGCTGCCTCGTCGGGAAGTGGGTCGCACAGGGCATAGCAGGGCGGGGGCCGGCCACGCAAGGGCATGTTGCGATGCGTGAACGGCCCCGGCCTGCTGGTACCAACTCAGGCCGCAGGCGCCAGACGAAGGGTGACTTCCCCCACGTGGTCGATGCGCCCGGCGATTTCGTCACCGGGCAGGACCGGCCCGACACCGGCGGGCGTGCCCGTATAGATCAGGTCGCCGGGCACCAGATGATAGAACCGCGACAGATGAACAATCACCTCCTTCACCGAGTTGATGAGGTCCGACAGATCGGCGCTCTGGCGCACCGCGCCATTGACCTTGAGTTCGATGAGGCCGCTGGTGGGATGGCCGATCTCGGTCACCGGGACGATCTCGCCCATGACCGCCGACTGCTCGAAATCCTTGCCCAGATCCCACGGGCGCTGCTTTTCACGCGCCCGGAGTTGCAGATCGCGCCGCGTCATGTCCAGACCGCAGGCATAGCCGAGGACGGCGTCCAGGGCTGTATCCGGCGAGGCGCGGAAGACGGGGGCGCCGATCGCGGCCACCAGTTCCATTTCGTAGTGGTAATTCGCCGTCTCGGGCGGATAGGCGATGGTGGCGCCCGACGCGACAATGGTCGAGGGGCTTTTGGTAAAATAGAACGGCTCTTCCTTGTCGGGCTGAGTGCCCATTTCGGCGGCGTGGGCAGCGTAGTTGCGGCCGACACAGAAGATGCGGTTGACAGGAAACACGGCGCCATGGCCGCGCACAGGCACGGTGGCGACCGCCGGCGGCGGGACGATGTAGCGGGTGGTCATCGATTGACGTCCTTCTTTCAGAACTCTTCGTAAAAGCCCAGCTTGCGCTGCATCGGGGCATCATCGACCACGAACAGGAACGCCATCTTGGACGACGACCCGTTGCGGATCTGGATGTCGGCATGGGTGGGAATGGCGATGGTGCCGGTGTCCGACCACGTCATTTCGACGCCATCGACGACCGCATCGCCGGCCCCTTCGATAACGTGCATGACCTGGGACGCCGACCGCCGCCGGGGCGCGTAGGTCTCACCCGGCCGCAGGGCCAGGGCTGAAAATCCGAGCGTCGGCAGGCATTCCTCTCCGGTCACCGGATCGACGTAGGCCAGATGGATGGCCTCGTCCCGCCCGGCGTGGCCCGCAATGTCCACCAGCGCCGCCCGGACCTCGCGCCACGGGAACCGCTTCAGGGGATACTTGGCCGCCGGGCGGTCAAGCTGGCTGTACGGCACGAGACCGGAGCGCCGGTAGGTGGTCTGCGAACGGTCGGCCTGATTTTCCAGATGCTGGGGCTTGCCTTCGATGCAATAGGACGCCTCGACCGAATAGACCAACGGAAGATCCAGGGCGTCCAGCCACACCACCGGCCCGGTGCCGTGGTGGCCGTGTTCATGCCACAGGCCCGCCGGGGTGAGGATGAGGTCCCCCTTTTCCATGGGCAACTTTTCGCCCTCGACCACGGTAAAGCCGCCCTCGCCTTCGACCACGAAGCGCACGGCGCTGGGGGAATGGCGGTGGTTGGGGGCCGTCTCGCCGGGCTTGATAAGCTGCATCCCCAGATAGATCGTCGGCGTGGCCCGCGCGGTCCCCGGATCGAGGGACGGATTGGCCAGGATCAGCACGCGCCGCTCGGCCTTTTCGATGGGGGTCAGTTCGCCCGCTTCCATCAACAGGGGGCGAATGTCCTCGTAGTGCCAGACCATGGGCTTGCAGGCGCGGTCGGGCTTGCCATAGGGCAGGAAGCTGCGCAAGGCGGGCCACAGCGGCACCAGTTCCTTGGCCGACAGGGCGTTGCGGTAGTCCAGGGGCAGTTCTTCAAGGGTTCCAAGGACGGTCATGGACGTTTCTCCAGGTTGTTTTGGGCCAGCTCACCGCAGGGCGGTGGTCAGCCAGGGGAAAAAGACGATGAGCAGGATGGCGGCGCAGGTCACCGCGATGAACGGCAGGACCCGCCGGCTCAACAGCACAATGCCCGTGTTGGTCAGGGCCGAGGCGATGTACAGCCCCGCCCCGACGGGCGGCGTCAGCAGGCCAAGGGTCAGCGTCAGGCAGGTCATGATGCCGAAATGCACCGGATCGATGCCGTAGGTTTTCTGGGCAATCGGCAGCAGGATGGGCACCAGGATGATCAGTGCCGCGATACCGTCCAGCACCATGCCGACCAGCATCAGGAACACGAAGACCAGCAACAGGAAAACCGTGGGATCGGCGGTCAGGGATTGCAGGAACTCGGCGGCGATCTGCGGCACCTGATTGAAGGTCAGCACCCACCCGAACACCTTGGCCGCCGCGATCAGCAACAGCACCGTGGCCGTGGTGCGTGCGGTACGGCCCAGAATGGCCGGAGCGTGGGACAGCCGCAGTTCGCGGTAGAAACCTCCCCCGATGACGACGGCCAGCACGATGGCGACAGCCGCCGACTCGGTGGGCGTGACGATGCCGAACGATATCCCGCCGACAATGGCCATGGGGATGGACAAGGTCAGCAAGGCCTCGCCGGTGGCCCGCCACAGGCCATCCACCGGCTGGCTGGCCGAGACCCGCGTCCGCCAGCGCCGCGCGCCCAGGGCAGTGATCCCGCACAGCAGGCCGAACAGCAGCAGCCCCGGCAGGATGCCGCCGATGAACATGGACCCGATGGAGACCTGACCAACCACGCCATAGATGATGAACACCATGGACGGCGGAATGATCGGCCCCAGCAACCCGGCGGCGGCGGTCAGGGCGGTGGCGAAGCTGCGGTCGTAGCCGTCCTTTTCCATGGCCGGGACGATCACCCGGCTCATGATGGCGATCTGCGCGGTGGCCGACCCCATGATCGAGGACAGCATGAGATTGGCCAGCAACGACACATAGGCCAGGCTATGGGGCACCCATTGCAGCCATGCCCGCGCGGCGTTGATGATGCGCCGGGTGATGCCGCCCTCGTTCATCACCTCGCCCAGCAGGACGAACAGCGGAATGGCCAGCAGGTCAAAGATCTCGATGGAGCTGAACAGCACCTGCGGCAGGGAGTCCAACATGCCATAGGTGCCGGTGGACAGGATGAAGGCGAACGTCGCCCCGATCAGCACGAAGGCAACCGGCATCCCCAGGGCCAGAAGCACGACGAAGGCAGCCGCCGTAATCATTCCGCCTCCTGCGGCGCCACGGCCGGTTGGACCAGACGGGTCACCAGATGAAACAGGCCGGTGGCGCAGAACAGGGGAATGATGGCGAAGAAGGGCTTCTTGCCGATGCCCAGGGTGATGGCCAGTTCAAATTCCACCGACGGAGACTGAATCCACGTCACCGCATGGACCAGGATGACGGCCAGCATGACGGCGGCCAAACCATCCATGACCAGCACCACGGCCCGCCCGGCCCGCTCCGGCAAGGCGTCGGTCAACAGGGTCAGACGGATCTGGGTGTTTTCGTGCAGAGACACGGAAATGGCCAGAAACGCCATCCAGATCAGGATGTAGACGGCCAATTCCTCGGCATAATACAGCGGGCTGTTGAAGCCGTACCGCAAGGTGACGTTGACCACCAGAACGACGGTGAACAGGACGATCAGCACCTTGCAAGCGAGCATTTCGCCCCACGCAAGACGTTGGCTCGCGCGGGACAGGACCTGCGCCATTGGAGTGACCATGTCGGCTGCTCCACAAGAAATAGGGGGAGCCGGAGCGGAGGGCAGTCGCACGCCCCCCGCCCCGTCATGTCGGGGTTAATTTCCAGCCTTGGCCTGAATCTGGAAGGTTTGGGTCTGGAAGGCCTCGATCAGCGGGTTCGACCCGAACGCCTTCTTGTACGCCGCATTGGCATCGGCAAAGGTCGCCTCGGCAGAATCCAGCGCCTCGACCGTGATCGCCGCCTTCAGCGTGGCGAGGTTGCGCTTTTCCGCCTCGACCTGTTCGGCGGTCGCCCAGGCAAGGGTGTCGTCCATCGTGCTGGCGATCAGGGTGCGCTGTTCGGGCGTCAGGGCGGCCCAACGCTGGTTGCCGATCATCGCCACAGCCGGAAACGCCATGTGGCTGGTCAAGGTCAGGCCCTTGGCGACTTCATGGAACTTGGACCCGACCAGGGCATCAAGGTCAATGTCCACGCCATCGAGCAGGCCGTTCTGGAGGGCCTGATAGATGTCGGGCAATTGCACGGGGGTCGGCACGGCGCCGGTCGCCTCCCACCACACCTTCATGGCCGGGAACGGCACGATGCGGATCTTCTGGCCCTTGAGATCGGCAAGGCTGCCGACCGTGCCCTCGCGCTTGAGGATGTGGCGCATCCCGGCGAAGGAATAGCCCAGCCCCTTGAGGCCGATCTTGTCCAGGTTATCGAGCATCTGCCGGGCGGCCGGGGTCTTGGCCGCCGCCGCCGCCTGCTCGACGCTACTGAACAGGAACGGCGTGAACCATGCCTGTATGGAAGGCTCGCGCAAGGAGGTCAGGGCGCCGGTCATGAAGCCCATGTCGAGCAACCCGGCCTGCATCTGCTGGAACATCTCGGGCTCGTTGCCAAGCTGGCCGCCGGGGAAGATGACGACGGTCAACTCCCCGCCGGAACGTTCCTTGAGGGTGTCGGCGAAGCGCTGGGCGGCTTTGGTCCACACATGGGCCGGGGGCGTGATCAGACCCATCTTGAGTTCAGTCGCGCTGGCGCTGCCCAGCCCGAGGAACGAGCAGGCCGCGACGGCGGCCGCCACGAAGGCGCTTTTCTTGAAAATGGTCATGCGTTCCTCCCAGGAACTGATGTTATTTTTGACGGGTCAGGCAGCATCCGGCTGGTTGTCCGGGTGTGCCGCCACAAAGGCGGGCACCTCCGCGCAGGCGGCGTCCAAGGCCAGGATCTTGGGATAGGACGACAGCGGCACCTCGAACCGGCGGGCGCTGTAGACCTGCGGGACGAGGTAGACCTCGACCAGCCCCGGCCGGTCGCCGAACGCGAAGGTCCCGGCGCCGACAGTGTCGGGCAGCGTCTTTTCCAGGGCGTCGAACCCCGCCCGAATCCAGGTGGCGCACCACGCCTTGACGGCTTCGTCCTCGGCATGGAACCGGGCGCGCAGGGCGTTGAGGACCCGCAGGTTGTTGATCGGGTGAATGTCGCACCCGATCAGGGCAGCCATGGCGCGCGCCCGCGCCCGTTCCAGCATGTCGGCCGGCAGCAGCGGAGGCGTGGGGTACCGTTCCTCCAGGTATTCAATAATCGCTGGCGACTGGCTGAGAACCGCCCCGTCAATCTCCAGGGCCGGAACCAGACCCTGGGGATTGAGGTCGATGAACGGCTGCCGGAAGTGCTCCCCTGCCCGTAAGTTGACCGGCACCAGTTCAAAATCCAGGCCCTTGAGAGCCAGGGCAATGCGCAGCCGGTGGGACGTGCCGCTTCGAAAGAAGCCGTACATCTGCATGGGACGCGTCCTCAGGCTGCGGTTTCGGTCTGCACGAGGCCGCTGTTCAGGCCGGTGCCGCCGTACAGCCACTCCAGGCCGTCATAGAACTGGCCCGGCGTCTTGGCGCCCATGACGGAGTTGCGGATCAGCCGTTCGACACCCTGGGCATGGTAGACCTTGCCCAGCATCCGCGATGACAGGACCACACGATAGGCCCGCACGATGCGCTCGGCCTGATACTCCTGGAACGCCCGGTGCAGGTCGCCGCCGCAATGCTCGATCTTGTCAGCCAGACACACCGAGTCCTCCAGGGCCATGCAGGCACCCTGGGCGAAATACTGGTGGGTCGGGTGGGCGGCGTCGCCCAGCAGCGTCACCGAGCCATCGGTCCAATTCTCGATTGGCTCGCGGTCACCCAGGACCCAGCGGCGCCATTCGGTGGGGGTTTCCAGAACCTTGCGCACGCGGTCCACCACGTTGGGGAAGCGCGACAGGATTTCTTCGCGGGTGCCCGGCTCGTTGGTGCCGACATCGGACACGTCGGTCTGGAAGGTGGCGACGAGGTTGAACGTCTTCCAGCCCTGAAGCGGATAGTGGACCATGTGGCACTTCGGCCCGGCCCACAGGGTCGCGGCGTTCCAGCGCATATCCTCGGGCATCTGCTCGATCGGCAGGACGGCGCGATAGGCCACATGGCCCGACAGGCGAAGCTCGTCACCGCCGGTAAGCTGCTCGCGGATCTTGGAGCGTACGCCGTCGCAACCGATGATCCCGTCGCCTTCGAAAACCTGCCCGCTTTCAGTCGCCACCCGCGCGCCCGAACCGGTGTTCTCGTACCCCATGACCCGCTGGGTGTTGACCAGGGTGATGGCCGGATGGGCCATGCAGGCGTCATGCAGGACGCCATGCAGGTCGGCGCGGTGGATCACGGCATAGGGGTTGCCGAAACGCTGGCGGAACGGCTCGTCCACCGGCATCTGCGCGACCATGCCGCCGGTCGTGGCGTCCATCATCACCAGTTTGTCGATGTAGACGGCCTTGTCCCGCCCGGCCTGCCCGACGCCCAGATAGTCCATGGCGTGAAAAGCGTTGGGGCCGATCTGAATGCCCGCGCCGATTTCCCCGAACTGGGCGGCCTGCTCCAGCACGGTAACGGTGCAGCCCTTGTTGGCCAGGCCAAGGGCTGCGGACAGGCCGCCGATGCCGCCGCCGGCCACGATCATTTTGAACCCGGAACCAGATTTGCCCGAACCAGATTTGGACGATGCGTTCATTGTTTCCTCCCGAACCCTTGTGGGGACGCTTTTAGGTCGCCTTAACGTTACTAACGTAACGATCAGCATACTGTCAATCAGTATACTGCTTTTCTTTTTCCACCTACTCGGTGTATGGCTCGGTGTATGGATTTGCACCGCCTTAACCCTGGACTCCCCGCCATGAGCGACGACAGCCTGCCGCTGCACCAAATGCCCGGACACCTCGTCCGCCGGTGTCACCAGATCTCGGTGGGACTGTTCCACGAGGTCTGCGGCGAGACGGGATTGACCCCCATCCAGTTCGCCATCCTGTCGGGAATCGAGCTTCAACCGGGCCTGGAGCAGATCCAGCTTTCCAAGCTGGCCGGGGTTGACCGGACCACCATCGGCAACGTGCTGCTGCGCCTGGAAACACGGGGCTACATCCACCGCATGGCCGATGAAAAGGACCGTCGCATCAAGCGGCTGTACCTGACCGAGGACGGCGCCGCCAATCTGCGGGCCATCCGGCCGATGGTCGAAAAGGTGCAGGATCTGCTGCTCGGCCCGCTGGATCAGGCCGAGCGGGAGCAATTCACCCGCCTGCTGACCAAGCTGGTGCTGGCCAACAACGAAGGCAGCCGCGCGCCCTTGGACATGACGCGTGGCGGCTTGCCTACATAAGCAGTTGACTCATTGCGATTCCGAAACAAAGCGCCCAACCCCCTGGTTCGGGCGCTTTCACTTTTTGCGTTGACGACCGCCAAAACACATTGTTATCGTCAATAACAGTTATCGACATAATGAACGGTCGGAGATGGCATGACACAGCCCCAAATGCACGAGGCACTCCTTGGAGCCTCCTCTGACGCCCCGATTGAAGTTGCCGTGCAAGACAGCGTGGCAATCGTCACCCTCAATCGTCCGGCCAAGCGCAACGCCCTGAACGACGGCACCATCCAAGCCCTGCACGCCTTCTTCAGCGCGACCCCGCCCGAGGTCAAGGTCGCCGTCATCCGTGGCGCCGGCGACTGTTTTTCCGCAGGTCTTGATCTGACGGAACTGACCGATCAGAGCATCACCGGCGGCATCCGCCACTCGCGCCTGTGGCATCGCGCCTTCGAGGCCATCGAGTTCGCCGACGTGCCGGTGATTTCCGTGCTGCATGGCGCGGTGGTCGGCGGCGGCCTGGAACTGGCCGCCTCGACCCACATCCGGGTGGCCGACGGCACCGCCTACTTCGCCCTGCCCGAAGGCCAGCGCGGCATTTTCGTCGGCGGGGGCGGATCGGTGCGCCTGCCCCGCCTGATCGGCGTCCACCGCATGACAGACATGATGCTGACCGGCCGCGTGATGGAGGCCCAGGACGCCCTGGCCGCCGGACTGGTGCAGTACGTGGTGGAACCCGGTGCGGCGTTCGATCACGCCATGACCTTGGCAGGCCGCATCGCCAACAACGCCCCGCTGACCAACTTTGCCGTGGTCCATGCCCTGCCCCGTGCCGCCCAGGCCGCGCCGGAACACGGATTGATGCTGGAATCCCTGATGGCCGCCATCGCCCAGGGCGACGACCTCGCCAAGGAGCGCCTGAACGCCTTCCTGTCCAAAAAGGCCCCTAAGGTTCGTTAGACCCCACCACACTGCGACCGGCGCCAGATCCCCACAAGAGGGACGGCGCAATGATTTCCTCGGGAGGAAATGCAATGACCGGAAGCCTCCGGCCCGTGACACTCGGGCCGCGCGACGTCGTCACGGAACACCGCGCCGATGGCGCCATCCTGATCCGTTCCGTCGATACCCTGAATGCCTATCCGCGCGTCATCACCGAACGGCTCGCCGAAGGCGCCCGGCAGGTGCCTGACCGGGTGTTCCTCGGCCAGCGCACCGCCGACGGCACCTGGCGCACCGTGACCTATGCCCAGGCGCTGGCTCAGGTGGAAAGCCTGGGACAAGCCCTGCTGGATCGCGGCCTGTCAGCCGACCGTCCGGTTCTCATCCTGTCGGAAAACGACATCGACCACGCCCTGCTCAGTCTGGCCGGGCAGCATGTGGGCGTGCCCACGGCGGCCATTTCCACAGCCTATTCGCTGATTTCCGAAGATTTCGGCAAGCTGCGCCATGTGTTCGACATCCTGACGCCGGGCATGGTCTTTGCCGCCAACGGCCAGCGCTATGCCCGCGCCTTCAAGGCTTTGGACCTGACGGGGGCCGAGGTGGTGGTGACGGACACTCCCGCCGCCGGGCATCCGGCGACCCTGCTGGCCGACCTGCTGGCCGTTGCGCCGACCGACGCCGTGGCCGCCGCGCACGCGCGCATCCAGCCCGACGACGTGGCCAAGTTCCTGTTTACCTCGGGCTCGACCGGGGTGCCCAAGGGCGTGATCAACACCCACCGCATGATCTGTTCCAACCAGCAGATGATCCTTCAGATGCTGGGGCTGGTGGCCGACGAGCCGCCGGTGCTGCTGGACTGGCTGCCGTGGAGCCATACCTTCGGCGGCAACCACAACCTGGGCATCGCGCTTTACAACCTCGGCTCCTTCTACATCGACGAGGGCCGCCCCCTGCCCGGCGCCGTCGAGCGCACGGTGGCGAACCTGCGCGACATCGCCCCGACCATCTATTTCAACGTGCCCAAGGGGTACGAGGAACTGTTGCCGCGCCTGCGGGCCGACGACGCGCTGCGCACCCACTTCTTCAGCCGCCTGCGGATGCTGTTCTATGCCGGGGCCGGGCTGTCCCCGATGATCTGGAACGCCTACCGCGATCTGGCGACCCAGACCTGTGGCGCCCGCATCTACATGACCACCAGCCTGGGGTCCACGGAAACCGCACCGTTTTCGCTGGGCGCCCCGTGGGAGGCCGGTGGGCCGGGCGAAATCGGCATCCCGGCGGCGGGCCTCGACGTCAAGATGGTGCCGGCCGAAACCAAGCTGGAGCTGCGCGTGCGCGGCCCCAACATCACCCCCGGTTACTGGCGCCAGCCCACCCTCAGCAAAGCCGCCTTTGACGAGGAAGGCTTCTACAAGATGGGCGACGCGCTGCGTTTTGCCGATCCCGCCGACCCGTCGCGCGGCTTTCTGTTCGACGGCCGCATCGCCGAGGATTTCAAGCTGGCCTCGGGCACCTGGGTCAGCGTCGGGCCGTTGCGCGCCAGAATCGTGGGCCACTTCGCGCCGTTCGTGCGCGACTGCGCCATCACCGGCCATGACCGCGACGACGTCGGCGCCCTGCTGGTTCCCGACCTGGAGATGTGCCGCTCACTGTGCGTCGATCTGCCGGGCGACGCGCCGGTGGCCGATGTCCTGTGCCACCACTCGGTGCAGGCCGAGTTCCGGGGGCTTCTCGACAGCTTCGCCGCCCACAGCACCGGCAGCGCCAGCCGCGTGGTGCGCGCCCTGTTGCTGGAGGACCCGCCCAGCCTGGATACCGGCGAAATGACCGACAAGGGCTCGCTGAACCAGCGCGCCATCCTGACCCGGCGGGCCGCCCTGGTCGATGATCTGTATGCCGACGCCCCGCCGCCCCACGTCATCACCCTGAGCGGAGTGCCCGCCGAATGACCCAGTCCCTTGGAACCTTCGTGGCCTATGGCGATGCGTGGCTGCTTGACGGCGTCCGCACCGGCTTTGCCGACTATACCGGCATTCTCGGGCAGATTTCACCGACCGACCTGGGCATCGCCGTAGCCCGCGCCGTGCTGGCCCGCACCGGCATCGCCCCGGCCGATGTCCAGACCACCATCGCGGGCAGCGTCGCGCAGGCATCCTTTGACGCCTACTTCCTGCCCCGCCACATTGGCCTGTACGCCGGGGTGCCCATCGACCGCCCGGCCCATCTGGTGCAACGCATCTGCGGCACCGGCATCGAGACGCTGGCCCAGGCCGCCGAAGCCATCGAATTGGGCAAGGTCGGCCTCGCCCTGTGCGTCGGCGCCGAGTCGATGACCCGCAACCCGGTGGCCGCCTACACCCACCGCACCGGCTTCAAGATGGGTCAGGTGGAGTTCAAGGATTTCCTGTGGGAAGCCCTGTGGGACACCGCCACCGGCGGGTCCATGGGCCACACCGCCGAAACGGTGGCCGAACGCTACGGCATCAGCCGCGAGGACGTGGACGCCTTTGCCGCCCGCAGCTTTGCCAATGCGGTGAAGGCCCGCGAAAAAGGCTTCTTCGACGGCGAGATCGTTCCGCTCGCCAGCCAGGAATTTGCCCTGGACGGCTACAAGGCGCGCGGCATCCGCCTGCCGCGCGGCGTGGAGAGCTTTGCCGAGGACACCCATGTCCGGCCCACCAGCCCTGACGTCTTGGCCAAGATCCGCCCGGCCTTCGGCGGCGTGCAGACCGGCGGCAACAGCTCGGCCATTGTCGATGGCGCGGCGGCGGCCCTGGTCGCCTCGGGCCGCTACGTCGAAGGCTGGGGCAAGGACCCGCTGGCCCGGCTGCGCGGCTGCGCCACCGTGGGCGTCCCGCCCGAGATCATGAGCATCGGCCCGGCCCCGGCCATTCGCCGCCTGCTCGACGGGACCGGGCTGCCGCTTGAGGCCATCGACCGCATCGAGATCAACGAGGCCTTCGGCGCCCAGGTGATCGGCGTGGAACGCGAGCTTGGCCTTGACCGCGACCGCCTGAACGTCAACGGCGGGGCCATTGCCATCGGTCATCCCCTGGCCGCCACCGGCCTGCGGCTGGCGGTCACCGTGTCGCGTGAACTGCGCCGCTCGGGCGGACGCTATGGCATCGCCTCGGCGTGCATTGGCGGCGGCCAGGGCATCGCGCTGCTGGTCGAAAATCCGGCAGCGGCGTGAAGGAGAACCTGACCATGAACATCACCGGACTGACCGCCATCGTGACCGGGGGCGCCTCGGGACTGGGCGCGGCAACCGCCCGCCGCCTCGCGGCATCGGGCGCCCGCGTGGCGGTACTCGACCGCAATCAGGCCGCCGCCGAGGCTTTGGGCAAGGAGCTTGGCGGCTTGGGGCTGGCCTGCGACGTGACCGATGCCGAAGGCGCCGCCCGCGCCCTGGACATCGCCCGCGAGGCCCTGGGGCCGGAACGCATCCTGGTCAACTGTGCGGGCATCGGCGTCGCCAAGCGCATGGTCGGGCGCGACGGCCCCATGCCGCTGGAGGAGTTCGACCGGGTCATTCGCGTCAACCTGATCGGCAGCTTCAACATGATGCGCCTGTCGGCCGCCGCCATGGGCGGTCTGGAGCCCCTGGACGGCGGGGAGCGCGGGGTGGTGGTGATGACCGCCTCGGTCGCCGCCTTTGAAGGACAGATCGGCCAGACCGCCTATGCCGCGTCCAAGGCCGGGATCTGCGGCCTGACCCTGCCGGCGGCACGCGAACTGGCCAGCCAGGGCATCCGGGTGATGACCATCGCCCCCGGCCTGTTCGAGACGCCGCTTCTGGCCGAAGTGCCCGAAGCGGCACGCCCGGCCCTGGCGGCGTCCATCCCCCTGGGCCGTCTGGGCCACCCGGACGAGTTCGCCGCCCTAGCCGAAACCTGCATCACCAACCCGTTCCTGAGCGGCGAGGTTATCCGCCTGGACGGAGCCATGCGGCTGGCGCCGCGCTAAAACATAAGGACCGCCGTTCATGCTGACCAACATCCGCGATGTCCACATTGAATGGGGCCAATGCGACCCGGCGGGCATCGTGTTTTTCCCCCGCTACCTGGAAATCTTCGACGCCTGCACCGGCCATCTGTTCGCCGCCGTGGAGGTGTCCAAGTTCGACATGATCGAGAAGTACGGCATCCTCGGCATCCCCATGGTCGATCTCCACACCCGCTTCATCGTGCCGTCGCGCTTTGGCGAGGTGGTGACCATCGAAAGCGCCGTCACCGAATGGCGGCGGTCGAGCTTCAAGGTCGCCCACCGCCTGAAGAAGGGCGATCAGCTCTGCGTCGAATGCACCGAGACGCGGGTATGGACCGCCCGCAACGCCGACGACCCCAGCCGCATCGAGAGCAGGCCCCTGCCGCCCGAGGTGGTCGAGAAATTGTCCCAGCCCATCGTCACTCGGGTGGGATGAGCCGCAGTCCAGGCTGTCAAGCTGTGCGGCCTGTCAGCAAGAGTGACTTAACAAGCCTCGTACAAAAGAGGCGTTTCGGGAGAGGTTGCATGTCCAAGATCCGTTTCACGGTCAAGGGAGCGTTGACCGCCATTGCCCTCGCCACCGCCCTTCCGGGCGCGGCCCAGGCCGACATCAACGTCGGCGTCATCGTCAGCGCCACCGGCACCACCGCCGCGCTGGGCATTCCCATGAAGAACGCCCTGATGTTCATGCCCGAGGAAATCAACGGCGAAAAGGTGAACGTCGTATTCGGTGACGACACCTCAGACCCCTCGACCGCAACCAACCTCGCTCGGCGCATGATCACCCAGGACAAGGTGGATGTGATCATCGGGTCCAGCATGACGGGCGCGGCCATCGCCATTGCCGGGGTGGCCAATGAAAACGGCGTTCCCCAGCTTGCCATGTCGCCGATCAATCTGCCCCAGGGCAGCGACGCCTGGACGTTCAGGATGCCGCAGCAGGTATCCCTGATGGTCGCGGCCGTGGTCGAGGACATGAAGAAGAAGGGCGTCAAGAAGCTCGGCTACGTGGGCTTTTCCGATGCCTGGGGCGACTTTTGGGTGCGCGATCTGAAGACGTTGGGTGAACCGGCGGGCATCACCATGGTGGCCGAGGAACGCTATGGCCGGGCCGACACCTCGGTCACCGGGCAGGTGCTCAAGCTGGTGGCCGCGCGGCCCGACGCCATCCTGATCGGCGCCTCGGGCACCGCGTCGGCCCTGCCGCAGGTGGAATTGCGCCAGCGTGGCTACGCCGGGCCGATCTACCAGACCCACGGGTCGGTCAGCAACGACTTCATCCGCATCGGCGGCAAGGCGGTCGAGGGCACCATCCTGCCCGCTGGCCCGGTCAACGTAGCCGAACAGTTGCCCGACACCTCGCCGGTCAAGACGCCGGGCATGGAGTTCGTGGCCGGGTACGAAAAGGCCCACGGCGAGAATTCCCGCAACCAGTTCGCCGGGCATATGTACGACGGCATCCAGGCCCTGAAGGCGGCCCTGCCGGTCGCGCTGAAGGCAGCCAAGCCGGGCACCCCGGAATTCCGCACCGCCATCAAGGATGCCCTGGAAAGCGGCCTCGACATCCCGGCCGGGCACGGCGTGTTCAACTTCACCGCCACCGATCACTTTGGTCTGGACGAGCGTGGCCGCGTGCTGATCACGGTTGAGAACGGGAAGTGGAAGCTCCTTTGATCTGACCCCAGCGCCGCCGGAGGACGGCATGGCCGGATGCGCCATGCCGTCCTCCTGGCGATCGTTCAGCGTGGCGGATCAAACCGACCGTCGAACCGCGGGAGGCGGATGTGGATTTCAATATCGCTCTTTTCCTGGCCCAGGACGGCATCACGAACGGTGCGATCTATGCCCTGTTGGGCCTGTCCCTGGTCCTTGTCTTCACAGTAACCCGCGTGATCCTGGTGCCCCAGGGAGAGTTCGTGGCCTATGGCGCGCTGACCGTGGTCGGGCTGGAGATGGGAACCATTCCCGGCACCGCGTGGCTGCTTCTGGTCCTTGGCGCCGCTGTCTTTGTCGCCGATGCCCTGCGCGCCGAAAACGGGCGCCAGCCGCGCATCCTGATGCTTCGCGCCCTGACCGATCTGGTCCTGCCCGCCGTCCTGCTGGGGGTGTGCTGGGTGGTCGCACCGCTGGATCTTGGCGTCTGGGTGACCGCACCGCTGGCCGTTGCCCTGGTGGCTCCGCTGGGGGCCTATATCTACCGCCTCGCCTTCCGCCCGCTGGCCCAAAGTCCGGTCCTGGTCCTGCTGATTGCCGCCGTCGGCGTGCACTTGGCCATGATCGGCCTGGGGCTGGTCTTTTTCGGCGCCGAGGGGTTCCGCAGCGAACCGTTCACCACCGCGTCCCTCACCCTGGGGCCGATGATGGTGTCGGGACAAAGCCTGTGGGTGCTTGGCACCACATCCGTCCTGATCACGTCGCTGTGGTTCTTCTTTGGGCACACCATCACCGGGAAAGCCCTGCGCGCCACCTCCGTCAACCGCCTGGGGGCACGGCTGGTCGGCATCCCGGCCGACCGTTCGGGCATCATCGCCTTCACCATGGCCGCCGCCATGGGCGCGATTTCCGGCGTCCTGATCGGGCCGGTGACGACGGTGTTCTACGACACCGGCTTCCTGATCGGCCTGAAGGGGCTGGTCGCGGCCATCATGGGCGGGCTGGTCAGCTATCCGATCGCCGCCGCCGCCGCCCTCGCCGTCGGCCTCATTGAATCCGTTGCCTCGTTCGAGGCCAGCAGCTTCAAGGAGGTGATCGTCTTCACCACGATCATTCCGGTCCTGCTGTGGCAAAGCCTGCGCTCGTCCCACGTCGAGGAAGAAGAGGAGTAAACGCCGTGGTCCTGCGCAACTGGCTGGTGGCCGGACTGGCCGTGCTGGGCGTTGCCCTGCCCCTGGTTCCCGTCACCCCCGACTACTGGATTGTCCTGCTCAACGCCATCGGCCTGTCGTCCCTAGTGGTCATCGGACTGGTCCTGCTGACCGGCGTGGGGGGAATGACGTCGTTCGGACAGGCCGCGTTCTGTGGCTTTGGCGCCTATGCCACGGCGGTCCTGACCACCAGCATGGGGCTTTCGCCCTGGCTCACCCTGCCCATCGCCATTGCGGTAACCTGCACGGCCGCCGCCCTGATCGGCCTGATGACCGTGCGCCTGTCGGGCCACTATCTGCCGCTGGGAACCCTCGCCTGGGGGATCAGCCTGTTCTATCTGTTCGGGAACCTGGAGGTCCTGGGCCGCCACGACGGCATTCCCACCGTGCCGCCGCTGAATATCGGCGGGTGGGATCTGTACGATAACCGTGCGGTCTATTTCATCATCTGGGCACTGGTGCTGCTGGCCGCCTTCGCCACCTTGAACCTGCTGGACTCGCGGGTTGGCCGTGCCCTGCGGGCGCTGCGGGGCGGCGTCGTGGCGGCCGAGGCGTTCGGCGTCAACACCCGCCGCGCCAAGCTGGTCATCTTCGTCTATGCCGCGTTGCTGGCCGCCGTCTCGGGCTGGGCCTTCGCCCACGTCCAGCGCGCCGTCAACCCCACGCCGTTCGGCCTGGGCGCCGGCATCGAATACCTGTTCATGGCCGTGATCGGCGGCGTCGGGCATGTCTGGGGCGCGGTCATCGGCGCCGCCGCCGTGGTCCTGCTGGAAGACCGCCTGCAAATCATCCTGCCCGCCCTGTTCGGCCATTCCGGCAACTACGAAACCATCATCTTCGGCGTCATCCTCGTTCTGCTGCTGCAATTCGCCCGCAGCGGCTTGTGGGGCCTGGCCCTGCGCTTCATTCCGGAGCTGGAGCGCCGCGCACCGGCACAGAAGACCGCCCCCACCGAGGCCGCACCCCTGCCCCGCCGCACCCCGCCGCGCCGTGGCGAACCGTTGCTGGAGGTGCAAAGCCTGCAACGCAACTTCGGCGGCCTGACGGCGGTCAAAAGCCTGAGTTTTTCCGTCAATGCCGGCGAAGTTGTCGGCCTGATCGGCCCCAACGGGGCGGGCAAGAGCACCACCTTCAACCTGATCAGCGGCATCCTGCCGCCGAGTTCAGGCACCATCCGCTTCCAGGGCCGCGATATCAGCGGCCTGGGGCCGCGTGACGTCGCCGCCATGGGCATGGCGCGTAGCTTCCAGCACGTCAAGTTGCTGCCCGACATGACGGTCCTGGAAAACGTCATGCTGGGCGCGCACCTGCGCGGCCGGGCGGGCATGGTTTCGGCCATCCTGCGCCGCGACCGCACCGAGGAACGCCGCCTGCGGGCCGAGGCTGAACGCCAGCTTATCCGCTGCGGGCTGGCCGACTACATGCACGTCAAGGCGGGCGCCCTGCCGCTCGGCCAGAGCCGCGTGGTCGAGATCGCCCGTGCCCTGAGCCTGGACCCGCTGCTCATCCTGCTGGACGAACCGGCGGCAGGCTTGCGCCACGGCGAAAAGCAAGCCCTGGCGACCCTCCTTGACAGCCTGCGCGACGAAGGCACCGCAGTCCTGCTGGTCGAGCACGACATGGATTTCGTGATGAACCTCGTGGACCGTCTGGTGGTCATGGACTTCGGCGCCAAGATCGCCGAGGGCAGCCCCGAAGTCATCCACAGCGACCCCAAGGTTCTGGAAGCCTACCTGGGAGGCATCGAATGACCGCCCCATTGCTCAGCGTCGAGGCCGTCTCCGTCTCCTACGGAAAGATCGAGGCCGTGCGCTCCGTCAGCCTGGACATCCTGCCGGGCCAGATCGTCACCGTGATCGGCGCCAACGGTGCCGGCAAGACCACCACGCTTGGCGGCATCATGGGAATCCTGCCCTGTCGGGGCGGCATCACCTTCCAGGGCGCTCCGCTGGCCACCGTGCCGGTCGAAGCTCGGGTGGCGTCAGGCATGAGCCTGGTCCCGGAAAAGCGCGAGTTGTTCGTCACCATGTCGGTGGCCGACAACCTGATCCTCGGCGCCTATCGCGGTGTGCGGGGTGCCGCCCTGCGCACCGCCCTGGACGAGGTCTATGACCTGTTCCCGCGTCTGCGGGAACGCCGCCAGCAGGCCGCAGGCACCCTGTCGGGGGGCGAGCGGCAGATGCTCGCCATGGGCCGCGCCCTGATGGCCCGCCCCAAGCTGCTGATGCTCGATGAACCCAGCCTGGGGCTGGCCCCGCGCATCGTCATGGAAATCTTTCACCTGATTACCCGCCTGCGCAGCACCGGGGTGTCCATCCTGCTGGTCGAGCAGAACGCCCGCGCCGCCCTGAAGACCGCCGACTATGCCTACGTGATGGAAACCGGCGAAGTGACTTTGCAAGGGCCAGCCTCCGAACTGGCCCAGGACCCACGGGTGATTGAAAGCTACCTCGGCGTCCGAGGCACCACGCAAAAGGCAGAGGAAACCCCGGCATGATCGACTACACCGCCCCCCTGGACGACATCCGCTTCGTTCTGGACCATGCCGCCGACGCCAGCCGCCTGCCCGGCTGGGACAAGGAATTCGCCCACGAGGTGCTGGGCCACGCCGGAAGGTTCATCTCCGAGGTCATCGCCCCCCTGGACCCGATCGGCGACGCCGAGGGCTGTGCGCTGGTCGAGGGCCGGGTGCGGATGCCCCAGGCGTTCCGCGACGCCTATGCCCAGTTCCGCGACGGCGGCTGGCCGGGGCTGGCCGTGCCCGAGGCGTTCGGCGGCCAAGGCCTGCCTCATCTGTTGTGCGCCAGCATGGGCGAGATGATTGCCGGGGCCTGCATTTCGTTCCAGATGGTGGTGTCGCTGGCCCAGTCGGCCATTCGCACCCTCCAGCACAATGGAACGGACGCGCAGAAGACCCGCTATATCCCGCTGCTGGCTTCGGGGGAGTGGCTGGCCTCCATGTGCCTGACCGAGCCGCAGGCCGGGTCCGACCTGTCACAGATCGCCACGACCGCCGTTCAGGATGGCGACGGCTGGCGGATCACCGGCGGCAAGATCTTCATTTCCGGCGGTGACCAGGACATGACCGGCAAGGTCCTGCATCTGGTTTTGGCCCGCACCGGCGACCCGTCCCTCGGCCTCAAGGGCCTGAGCCTGTTCCTCTGCCCCTCGGAACTGGAAAACGGCGGCCCCAACGGAGTGTCGATCCTGCGGCTTGAGGAAAAGATGGGAATGCACGCCTCGCCCACCTGCCAGATGGCCTTTGACGGCGCCCGCGCCGAAATCATCGGTGCGCCGGGCGAAGGGCTGATGCGCATGTTCACCATGATGAACCTGCAACGCCTTGAGGTGTCCCTGGAAGCCACCGGCCTTACCGAGGTGGCCCTGCAACGGTCGCTGGCCTATGCGCGCGACCGCCGCCAGGGCAAGCGCCTGCCGATCAACCGTCATGCCGACGTGCGCCGCATGCTGATGACCCAGATGGCCCTGGCGCTCGGCCTGCGGGCCATGACCTATCGCGCGTTGGTCGAGGTGGAGGTCAATCCCGGCTCGCCGCTGGCCGACTTCCTGACCCCGGTGTGCAAGGCGTTCTCCACCGAAAGCGCCATGACGGCGGCACAGGCCGCCATCCAGATCCACGGCGGTTACGGGTACCTGACCGAATACCGGGTGGAACAGATCCTGCGCGACGGCCGCATTACCCTGATCTACGAAGGCACCAACGGCATCCAGGCGCTGACCCTGGCCGGGCGCTTGCTGCGTCTGCACGACGGCCAGGCCGCCGAAGCCTTTGCCGCCGATGTCGCCCAGGCGGCCCATCTGGCCGACGACACCGGGCTGATGGCAGCCCTGGAGGCTTGGCGCCGCGCCACCGAGGCCGTGCGCACCAGCCCGGCGGCGGAGTCGGTGGCTGACACCTACATGCGCCTGACCGGGCTGGTGGCGTTCGGCGCGGCGTGGGCGCGCATGGCCGCCGCCGCCGACCACGCCCCCACCCCCGACCGCATCCGCGCCCTGGCAGGGTTTGTTCAGGCGGCAATGTTGCCCCAGGCCGAAGCCCTGGCCCGGCAGTGCGAGAAGGGGCCGGACTTCAGCCAAGTGGATGAGGCGCTGTTCGCCTGAGGCACGGCGCCCCTATTCATCCCCGCCCTTATGGGCGGCAATAAAATCACGATAGCGCAGGTCTTCATGCTGGACGTGATGCACAAGCCACTCGCCGAGGAACTGGTTGACGGTCGCGCCAATTTCAAAAGGCGTCTCAACCGACCGGGCGTAGGTGTTCCGCACGGCGTCCAGCCACTCGATGAACAGGCGGTGGCCTTTGACATGCTCGTCGAAGTCGGGATAGCCATACTGGCGCAACAAGGCTTCCTCGCGGTCGAAGTGGGTCCGGGCATAGGACTCCAACCGGCCGATGATGTCCCCCAACAGGTCCTCGGACGGATCGCCGCCCTCCAGCAAGTGGAACAGACGGAACAGTTCGCGGTGATCATGGTCGATCTCGGCATCACCGACGCTCAGGTCGGGGGTCCATTCGTAGGCGCTCATGGTGGTGCTCCCTCCGTCGTTCTACAGCAGCCCGAGGGCAAGCACCGGGAACAGGATCAGCAAAGCCAGCCGCAGCACGTCCGACAGCACGAAGGGCATGACCCCCCGGAAGATTTCCTTGATCGGCACCTGTGGAGCGACGGACTTGATGACGAACACGTTCATGCCGACCGGCGGCGTGATCAGGCCCATTTCCACGGCGATCACGGTGATGATGCCGAACCACACCGGGTCGAACCCGGCGGTCTCGACCAGCGGATAAACCACCGGAACGGTCAGCAGCAGCATGGCAATGCTGTCCATGACGCAGCCCAGCAGCAGATAAAGCCCCAGGATGCAGAACAGCACGGCATAGGGGCCAAGCTCCAGGCTTTGCACCAGTTCGACCAGCGAGAACGAAATCCGCGACACCGACAGGAAGTAGCCAAAAATCTCCGCCCCGATGATCATGAAAAAGATCATCGCCGACAGCATCAGCGTCTCTTCCACCGCCTCGCCGAAGTCCTTGTAGGACATGCCGCGGAACAGGGCGACGGTGAAGGTTCCGGCAGCCCCCACGGCGGCGGCCTCTGTAGGCGTGAAAAACCCGCCGTAGATACCGCCGATGATGAACAGGAAGATCCCGCCAAACGGCACCAGCCCCTTCAAGCCGACGATCTTTTCGCGCAGCGTCGTCGGCTCGCCCGGCTGGGCCAGTTCGGGCTTCAGCGCCACGACGATGGCAATGGCCCCGCAGTACAGGACGATCCCCAGCAACCCCGGCACCACGCCCGCGATGAACATGTCGCCAACGCTTTGTTCGGTGATCAGGGCGTACAGCAGCAGGGCGATGGACGGCGGGATCATGATGCCCAGCGTCCCCCCGGCGGCCAGCGAGCCGGTCGCCAGGGAATCGGCGTATCCGTTCTTTTTCATCTCCGGCAGGGCGACGCGCGACATGCTGGCCGCTGTCGCCAGCGACGACCCCGAGATGGCGGAAAAGACGCCGCAGGACGATACCGCCGCCAGCGCCATGCCCCCGCGCCAGCCGCCGAACAGGGTCCGGGCGCCGCCGAACAGCTCGGCCGACATGCGGGCCTTAGACGCAAAGACACCCATCAGGATGAACATGGGGATGGGGCTGAAGCTGTAGTTGGACAGCGTCTCGAACGGTCCGGCATCCAGAATGGACAGGGCCGGGTCGAACGCCACGATCCAGGCAAAACCGACGAACCCGGCCACGGCCATCGCCAAGGCCACGGGGGCACGCAGAGCGATCAACACCAGCATTCCGGCGATGACCACGAAACCGATGAGGGAGGCGCTCATGATGCTTTGAAGCCTTCAATGATCTGCTGCGACGCCACCAGAATGGCCCGCAGGGCCAGGACGGACGTGGTGAAGGCCGTCATCCCATAAAGGTACCCGAGCGGGATATGGAGGTCCTGGGTCACTTGGCCGCTGGCCATCACGCTGCCTGCCGACCCCACGAAGCCCAGGGTCATGCCCACGCCCAGCAGCCCAAAGCCCAAGGTATAGACCCCGGACAGGACCGCCTTCATGCGCTCGCTCATGCCGCCGGTGAACAGGTCAACGATGACCTGCCCCCGGCTGACGGCATAAGGAAGCGTGAACAGGACCATGAACAGAAGGGCGTAGCTGACGAGTTCGATCCCGCCGATAAAGGTGAAGTCGATGGCGCCCCCGGTCGCGGCAAACACGCTTCGGCCCACCACCTCGGCCAGGATCACACCGACCATGGCGAGCAACAGCACGCCGGCGATGTGGTACATCGTCTGGGCAACGCGGAACACGGCATCCCCGACTATTTTCACCAGAACCTCCCGATCACGACACGGCCATCCGGCTCGAAAGGCGCCTTACTGGGCGCAGGACGCCGACAGTTCGACGGCGCGGGCATGAACCTTGCGGCCCGGCAGGCCCTGGCTTTCCAGGTCGGCCAAGTACGTCTCGGTCGCCTTGTCGAGCACCGGCTTCCAGGCCGGGTTCTCGGCCCCGCCCTCGATGGTGAGGATGTCGTGGCCCGCCTCGACGGCGGCGGCGCGGCCCTTGGTGTCCATGTCGTCGAACACGGTTGCCGCCTTCTTGGCCCACGCCATGCCGGAGTTGCCGTCGATGACCTTCTTCAGGTCGTCGGGCATGGCGGCATAGACATCGTTGTTCATGGCAACGACGAAGGACAGGGTGTACAGGCCGCCGACCTCGGTGTGCTTGGGGGTCAGTTCGTTGAGGCGGAAGGCAAGCTGGCCTTCCCACGGCAGGGCCACGCCGTCGATCACGCCGCGCTGCATGGACTGGTAGGATTCCGGCGCGGGCATCCCCACGGGCTGGGCGTTGACCGCCTCCAGCAGGTTGGCGACCACCGCCGTCGGACGACGGATGCGCAGGCCCGCCAGATCCTCGGGCGTGATGACCGGCTTGCCGGTGGTGTGCAGGTGGCCGGGGCCGTGGGTGAACAGGAACAGCGGGCGGGTATCGCCGTATTCCTCGGAGATCAGGCCCTCGTCATAGAGCGACTGGATGATGCACGACCCCTGGGCGGCGCTCTTGACCAGCCCCGGCAGCTCGACAACCTGGGTCAGCGGGAAGCGGTTGGCGCTATAACCCTGCACGGTCGCGGTCATGTCGGCTATGCGGTTCTTGACGGCATCGTACTGGGCCGGAGCCTTGGCCAGCGTCTGGGACGGATAGATCTCGACGGCGATCCGCCCGTTGGACTCCTTGGCCACCGTGTCAGCCCAGACCTGGAACAACTGCTTGTGGGCTCCCGCGACCGCAGGCCAGAAGTGGGCAAAGCGCAGGGTCACGTCGGCGGCCTGAGCGGGGACCGGGGCGGCGGCCCCGTAGGCGAGCGTGCAGGCGAACGCCGCGACAGCAACTTTCTTGAACATCATGTTTCTCCCAGTGTTTTGATGCGCCGACTCGTTGATCGTCCGGCGATGCTTTTTCAGGCCGCAAACTCTTCGGTGTCGATTTCGGCCTGCGTGGCAGCGTTGTAGCGCGCCCCGACGACCGTGTTCTGATTGATGATGCCGTCCAGGCGGGCCACCAGTTCCGGCTCCAGGCGCAGCGCCGCCGCGTCCAGGTTCTCACGCAGGCGGCTCGATTTGGTGGTTCCGGGAATGGGGATGAGGGTGGGGTCCTTCGCCAGTACCCAGGCCAGGGCCAACTGGGCCAGGGTGCAGCCGACCTCTCCGGCAAGCACGGCCATGGGCTCCAGAAGCTGAAGATTGCGGGCGTAGGCGTCGGGCGCGAAGCGGGGCATGGCGGCCCGGATGTCCTTGGCCGACAGCTCTGCCGGACCCCGCAGGGTGCCGGTCAGGAATCCCCGCGCCAGGGGACTGAAGGCGACGAACGTCACCCCCAGATCCTTGCACGCCGCCAGCACCGCGATCTCGGGGTTGCGGGTCCACAGGGAGTATTCGGTTTGCAGGGCGGTAATGGGATGTACCGCATGGGCCCGCCGCAGGGTGTCGGCCGAAACCTCCGACAGGCCGATGGTGCGCACCTTGCCCTCGCTCACAAGGTCGGACAGCGCGCCGACGCTGTCCTCGATGGGCACCGTCTTGTCCCAGCGGTGGAGGTAGTACAGGTCGATGACATCGGTGCGCAGGCGCCCAAGGGCGGCCTCGCAGGTTGTCTTGATGACTTCCGGGCGTCCATTGATCTCGCGCTTGCCCTCGGCGTTCGCGGCCATGCCGCATTTGCTGGCCAGCACAAACTCGTTGCGCCGCCCCGCCAGGGCTTCACCGATCAGCGTCTCGTTGGCGCCAAAGCCATAAAGGGCGGCGGTATCAAGCAGGGTATAGCCCAGATCCAGCGCCTCGTTCAGCAACGCCGCCGCCGTTTTGGCGTCGGGCGGCGTGCCGTAGGCGTGGGACAGGTTCATGCAGCCCAGCCCGATGGCGGACACCGTGAACGGTCCAAGCTGTCGCGTGGCGGGGCTCATGGTCATCCTTCCGCGTTCAGGCACTGTTCCAGCCGGTCGAGCGTTTCCATGGCGGGCAGGCACTTGGCGACGCTGGCATTGGGTTCGCGCCCATCGCGGATGGCGCTGAAAAATTCGCGGTCGATCAGTTCAATGCCGTTCATCGACACGTCCACGCCGCTGAGGTCGATGGGGTTCCCCTCGCCGTCCTCAAGGTCGTCGTAGCGCGCCACATAGGTGCCGTTGTCGCAGATGTAGCGGAAGAAGGTGCCCAGCGGCCCCTTGTTGTTGAACGACAGCGACAGGGTGCACAGGGCGCCCGACGGCACTTTCATGCCGATGCTCATGTCCATGGCGATGCCGAGGTCGGGATGCGGCGGCCCCTGGAGCGCGAAAGCCTGCGATGCGGTCTGGCCGGTCTGGTACTGGAACAGGTCCACGGTGTGGCAGGCATGGTGCCACAGCAGGTGATCCGTCCAGGTGCGCGGCTTGCCCAGCGCGTTCATGTTGGTGCGGCGGAAGAAATAGGTCTGCACGTCCATCTGCTGGACGGTCAGTTCCCCCGCCTTGATCTTGTTGTGCACCCACTGGTGACTGGGGTTGAAGCGCCGGGTGTGCCCGGCCATGGCGACCAAGCCGGTCCTCTTCTGCACCTCGACCAACCGCTTGGCGTCGGCCAGGGTGTCGGCCATGGGGATTTCCACCAGCACATGCTTGCCGGCTTCCAGGCACTGGATGGCCTGGGCGGCATGGACCTGGGTGGGCGTGGCCAGGATCACCGCATCCACATCGTCACGCGCCAGGCTCTCGGCCAGATCCTTGGTGGCGTGCGCGATGCCCCGCTCCTTGGCGAAGCCCTCGACGTCATCGGGCGCCCCGCCCACGACGGAGGTGACCTCGATGCCGTCAATGGCCGCGATGGCGTCCAGGTGCTTCATGCCAAAGGCGCCACAGGCTCCGGCAACGCAGATCTTCATGACGAGGGTCTCCTACTGGCTTTCAAGGATCAGATGGCCGACGGCGGTGTTGGAGGCCGGCACATGGTAATGCCGGTGGACCTGCCGCACGGTGGGGCTCAAGGCGCCGCGCATGACCAGCCACATGACCAGTTCGATGCCTTCGGACCCCGCCTCGCGCAGGTAATCGACATGGGGGATGGCGGCGGCGGCAGCCGGATCGGACACGATCAGGTCCAGGAACCGCGTGTCGAAGTCCTGGTTGATCAGACCGGCCCGCTGGCCCTGAAGCTGATGGGACATGCCGCCGGTGCCGAAGATCACCACCTTCAGGTCGCGGTCGAAGCTCTGCACGGCACGGCGGATGGCGCGGCCCAGAGCGAGGCAGCGGTTGCCGGTCGGCGGCGGATACTGCACCACGTTAACGGCCAGCGGAATGACCGGGCACGGCCACGCCTCGGGCTGGCCGAACAGCAGGGACAGCGGCACGGTCAGGCCGTGATCCACCTCCATCCGGTTGACGATGGTCAGGTCGAACTCATCGAGGATGACCGACTGGGCGATGTGCCACGCCAGTTCCGGGTGCCCCTGGACCACCGGTACCGGGCGGGCGCCCCACCCTTCGTCGGCAGGCTTGTACTCGGCCGCACAGCCCAGCGCGAAGGTCGGGATGACGTCCATGGAAAACGCCGTCGCGTGATCGTTGTAGACGACGATGGCGACATCGGGCTTGAGATCGGCCATCCACTGCCTGGACGCCTCGAACCCGGCGAACAGGGGTTGCCAGTAGGTTTCCCCGGTCCTGCCCTGGTCGATGGCAACCCCGATGGCTGGAACGTGGGACGTGGCAATGCCTGCGACGATATCAGCCATTGGGCCACTCCTTGGTGCTCCGGTTGCCGGTAATGGGGCGGCCACCGGCCAGCATCATCGCGCGGTACGCGTCTTCGGTAACGCCCGTCATCTTGGCGGCGAGTTGCTGGAAGTTGACGCCGTCGGTCGCGGCCAGTTTGGACGTGTAATAGATGTTGCCGCCCAGGCGCAGCATCTCGTTCCACTGCCGCCCCAGGACGGCGGCGCGCTGCGCCTCGGTCATGGGAAAGCGGTTAAGATAGCCTTGCTCGTCGGCCTTGAATGCCTCGCGGTTGGCGGCATGGCGCAGCGACATGCAGAACATGTTGAGGTGATAGCCCTGCCGGGAACGCTCGGCGTCGAACACGAACGTGCCGGGGATGTCGGCATAGTCGGCGGACGCCTCGCCCATCATTCCCGTTTCTCCCATCCCGGCAAGCACCGCATCGGCCCGCGCGCGATAATCCCCATCCCCGGCATCCAGGCGCAGATCGCCAAGCCGTTGCTGCCACTCGACCGTGGCGGCGGCCATGCCGTTGGGCAGGCCCAGGTTTTCCACCGTTTTGGCAACCTCGCGCATTTCGGCGGCGCGACGGATACCGTGGGTCATGGAGCGTTCGAGCATGTAGGCCGCCTTGGCCTTGAAATCGAACCCCGGATAGGTGACGTCCAGGGAGTCCAGCACCACCTCGTCCACCCCGGCCCGCCGACCGGCCAAGACACACTCGGCGAACAGGGCTTCCATGCCCTTCATCATGATCGAGCGGATCATCTTGATGGACGACGCCGTTCCCACCGGGCCCTCAGCCACCTTGGCGGCCATGTCCAGGCTGCCGAGGGCATCCAGAGCCTCAGCGACGTTGGGGCCACTCAGCAACAGAGGGGTCTTGTGCAGCTTGGGATGCACCGGAGCCATCACCGCCACGTCCACGTAGCGTCCGCCAGCCGCTTCAATCACGGCAGCGGAACGGGCCTTGGTACCCGGAGCACAGGAGTTGCAGTCCAGAAAGAGTGCGCCGCGACCAAGCAGCGGGGCCGCCGCGGCTGCCGCCAGGGCGACCTGATCGGCAGTGACGAGGCTGAACACCACCGCCGCACCGTCCAGCGCCTCGGCCAGGGTGCCGCAGCCCGTCACGCCCCACCGCGCATAGTCGGCCTGCTTGGCGGCGGAGATGGCAGGGTCCGGGGAGTCCGTTTTAATGTCATAGGCCCGGACATGGGCGGCGCGTTCGGGGCCCCATCCAGCCACGAAGGCCGACGCGGCTTCACCAAAGCCGATACAGGCGATTGTCAGGGCGGTGGGGGACATGGCGCTCCGGGGTCCGCAGGAGGGATCATCGTGGCTCAAGAGGTATCACCGCGCCCTATGCAGCGGAAATTGAATGACCGCACCCTCTATTCATTTTTCAAATAGATGACGTCCATCAGGAGGCATGAACGACCGTCCCCGCCTCGCGCAGCAGGGTCAGGAAACGGGCCTGCGTGGCGGTCGGCCGCCAGTCCTTGCGCACCGTCAGGCCGATCGGGCGGGCGGTGGCGGGCAGGTCCAGGGGCAGTGGGGCCAACATGCCCCACCGCATCTCGTGCCGGATCTGGTGCAGGGAAATCATGGTCAGCCGGTCGCTGGCTTCCAGCAGGCTGCGGATAAGGATAAGCGAGCCGGTCTCGACCAGATTGCCCGGCCTCTCCACCCCCGCGTCGGTAAACAGGGCCTCGAAATGCGTCCGCGTCGGCGTGCCCCGGCGCGGCACCACCCACGGCCATGCCGCCAGATCGGCCACGCTCGGAACGCCCTTCTGGCCCAGGGGGTGCCCGACCCGGCCGACGATAGCCAAGGGGTCCGAGAACAGCGCCTCCTGCACCACGTCCCCGATGGGGACCGGGTCACGCAGGGCGCCGACCAACAGATCCAGATCGCCCCGCCGCAGGCCGTTCAAAAGGTCTTCATAGGGGCCGTCGATCACCTCCACCCGCGCATCGGGGCGCTCCCGCGTAATCATGTTGATCGCCGTGGGCAGCAGGAACGTGCGCGACAGCGGCATACTGCCAATGACCACGCTGCCCGAGTCGTCACCGCGCCATTCCGCCAGTTCCTCCAGGCCTTGCTCGTACTCCACCAGGGCCAGGCGGCCCTGCATGGCCAGGACCTCGCCGGGGCGGGTCAGGACGATGCCCCGGTTGGCCTTCTCGAACAACGGCACCCCGGCCAGATGCTCCAGATCGCGGGCGGCGCGGTGCAGGGAGGGCTGGGAGATGCCCACGGCGCGGGCGGCAAGGCTGAAGTTTCCGGCCTCCGCAATGGCGATCAGGGCGCGCAACTGCACCCCGGTCAGCATCTGGTCAAGGTTGTGCATGGCCTTGCCGGTGCGCCGCCCGGAGGCCCGCATGGCATCGGCCACCCCCGCCTGGATATGCCGCAACATGCGCTCCACCCGATCATGGAACAGGGCGCCGGCAGCGGTCAGGAACACCCCCTCCGGGCGGCGGTCAAACAGCGGCACCCCCAGGGCCTTTTCCATCTTGGCGATGGCCTGGGTGATGGCGGGCTGGGAAATGAACACCTTGCGCGACGCCGCGCTGATGCTCTGGCTTTCGGCCACCGCGAGGAAGGCCCGCAGGTGCCGGATATTGGGGACGGCCCTATTCATTTCCCACTCCTACCGCATCGCAACATCATGGCTTATAGCAAAATGTTATATCAAGACCAGGAGTTTGAAATAGGAATTCCGGGCCGCTTGGGAAAAGGTTGCAGTGTCCTTCAAAGCCGGCCGCGGGCAGCGGCAGAAACCGGGAGCCTCAAGTCCATGAGCGAGAAGAAGACCGCGCTGGTGTTCAGTGCCCACGCCGCCGATTTCGTCTGGCGCTGCGGCGGCGCGATCGCCCTGCACCAGCAAAAGGGCTACGACGTCACCATCGTCTGCCTGTCCTATGGCGAGCGGGGAGAATCGGCCAAGCTGTGGAAACAGGAGGGCTGCACCCTCGACGGCGTCAAGAAGGCCCGCCGCGAGGAAGCCGAAGCCGCCGCCAAGGCGCTCGACGCCCACGACATCCGCTTTCTGGACCTCGGCGACTATCCGCTGGACGTGGACCGCGAAGCCAAGAACACCATCGTCGATATCATCCGCGAAGTGCAGCCCGCCTTCATGATGAGCCACTCGGCGTATGACCCCTACAACACCGACCACATGGGCACCACCCGCATTGTTCTGGAATGCCGCATGATCGCCCAGGCGTGGGGCCACAACCCCGGCCAAAAGGTGCTTGGCGCGCCGCAACTCTATCTGTTCGAGCCCCACCAGACCGAGCAGATGGGCTGGAAGCCCGACGTGTTCCTCGACATCACCGAAGTGTGGGACAAGAAGCGCGCCGCCATCGAGTGCATGGCCGGGCAGCAGCATCTTTGGGACTACTACACCAACCTGGCCGAAAATCGTGCCAACCACTTCCGCCGCAACTCCGGCGGACAGGCCGGGGGCCGCGCGTCGAAGTACGCCGAGGGCTTCCAGTCCGTGTTCCCCCGCACCGTGGATGAACTGTGATGAACGTCGTCGTCCAGAATATCGAGCGCGCCGCCCCGGACGTTGTGGCCGGTCTGGCCGAGTGCGGCGTTGCCACCGTCCACGAGGCCCAGGGCCGCAAGGGCCTGCTAGCCTCGTACATGCGCCCGATCTATTCCGGCGCCCAGATCGCCGCCTCGGCCGTGACCATTTCCGCCGCACCGGGGGACAACTGGATGGTGCATGTCGCCATCGAACAGGTTCGCATGGGCGACATCCTGGTCCTGGCCCCCACCTCGTCGTGCGAAGATGGTTACTTCGGCGACCTTCTGGCGACCTCCATGCAGGCACGCGGCGGGGTCGGCCTGATCATCGACGCCGGGGTGCGCGATATCCGCGACCTGACCAAAATGAACTTCCCGGTGTGGTCCAAGGCCATCCACGCCCAGGGCACCGTCAAGGAAACCCTGGGCTCGGTCAACGTGCCGGTGGTCTGCGCCAACGCCCTGGTCAACCCCGGCGACGTGATCGTTGCCGATGACGACGGGGTGTGCGTGGTCCGGCGCGAGGACGCCGCCGACGTGCTTGCCAAGGCGCAGGACCGCATGGCCAAGGAAGAGGAAAAGCGCCGCCGCCTCGCCGCCGGGGAACTGGGCCTGGACATCTATGACATGCGCCCGCGTCTGGCCGAAAAGGGCCTGAAGTATGTCTGAGGGCATTCGCTGCATGTGGATGCGCGGCGGCACGTCCAAGGGCGGGTATTTCCTGGCCGACGACCTGCCGCCCGACACTGCCGCCCGCGACGCCGTCCTGCTGCGGATTATGGGCTCGCCCGATGTGCGCCAGATCGACGGCCTGGGCGGGGCGGACCCGCTGACCTCCAAGGTCGCCGTGGTGCGCAAGTCCGAGCGGCCGGGGGTGGACGTGGATTACCTGTTCCTTCAGGTTTTCGTGGACCGCCCGGTGGTCACCGACGGGCAGAACTGCGGCAACATCCTGGCCGGCATCGGCCCGTTCGCCATCGAGCGCGGCCTGGTCCCGGCCCGCGACGGCGAAACCCCGGTGACGATCTACATGGAGAACACCGGACAGGTGGCCGTGGCCCACGTGCGGACGCCGGGCGGCCGGGTCACCTACGCCGGGGACGCGCGTATCGACGGCGTGCCCGGCACCTCGGCCCCGGTGCCCGTGGTCTTCAAGGACACTGCCGGGTCAAGCTGCGGCGCCCTGCTGCCGACCGGCAACGCCGTGGACGTCATTGACGGCGTAGAGGCCACGCTGATTGACAACGGAATGCCGGTGGTTGTCCTGCGGGCCACCGACCTGGGCATCACGGGCACCGAAACGCGCGAGGACCTGGAGGCCAACCAGACTTTGCGCGACCGCCTGGAAAGCATCCGCCTGAAGGCCGGGCCGCTGATGAACCTGGGCGACGTGAGCGGGAAGTCCGTGCCCAAGATGACCATGATCAGCCCGCCGCGCGACGGCGGGGCCATCTCCACCCGCACCTTCATTCCCCACCGCTGCCATGCCTCCATCGGCGTTCTGGGCGCCGTCAGCGTGGCGACAGCCTGCGCCCTGCCCGGCACACCCGCCGCCGCGCTGGCGGTCATGCCCGATGGCTCCAGCCGCAACGTGCAGGTGGAGCACCCCACCGGGGAAATGACGGTGGTTCTGACCATGACCGAGGACGGCGCGGTGGACACCGCCGCCATCCTGCGCACCGCCCGAAAACTATTCGACGGCGTCGTTTTCGCCGACTGAGGAACAAGGATTTCCCCATGGACGCCGACTATCTGCCATTCCACCCGAACCCGGCCAAACCGGCGTTCTCCCCGCCGCCGGGGGCGGTCGATGCCCACTGCCATGTCTTCGGCCCGGCCGAGGTGTTTCCCTATGCCCCGGAACGCAAGTACACCCCCTGTGACGCGCCCAAGGACAAGCTGTTTGCCCTGCGCGACCATCTGGGCTTTGCCCGCAATGTGATCGTCCAGGCATCGTGCCACGGCCGCGATAACCGCGCCCTGGTCGATGCGCTGCACAGTGCCGGAGATCTGGCGCGCGGTGTTGCCGTGGTCGGGCCGGACGTCACCGACGCGGCGCTGGCCGAAATGGACGCCGCAGGCGTGCGTGCCGTCCGCTTCAACTTCGTCAAGCGGCTGGTCGATGCCACCCCGCGCGAGGTGTTCCTGGGCATTGCCGACCGCATCGCCACGCTGGGCTGGCACATCGTGGTGTATTTCGAGGCCCCTGACCTGGAAGACCTGACGCCGTTCCTCAAGCAGCTTCCGACCACCGTGGTCATCGACCACATGGGCCGTCCCGACATCGCCAAGGGCGTCGATCATCCCGACTTCGGCCGCTTCATCGCCCTGATGGAGGACCCCAAGTTCTGGACCAAGGTAAGCTGCCCGGAACGCCTGAGCGTTACCGGCCCGCCCTATGATGATGTGGTGCCGTTTGCCCGCACGCTGGTCGAACGGTTCCCCAACCGGGTGCTGTGGGGCACCGACTGGCCCCACCCCAACATGAAATCCCACGCGCCCGATGATGGCGTGCTGGTCGATGTGGTGCCACGGATTGCGCCCACGGCCGCCTTGCAGCAGAGATTGCTGGTCGATAATCCGATGCGGCTCTACTGGGGCTGACGCCCCCCTATAACAAGACCAAAAACTCGAAAGTGGAGGCAACGATGACCTCGAAAGACCAGATGCCGCCCATTCCCGGCACCACCATCTTTGACGGCGCCATGGCCATGAAAGGCTATGCGCTCAACAAAATGTGCTTTTCCTTCAACGAGAAGATCAACCGCGACGACTTCCTGGCCAACGAAGAAGGGGTCATGGACCGCTTCGGCCTGACCGAGGAGCAAAAACAGGCCGTGCGCAGCCGCAATGTCCTGCAAATGATCGCGGCGGGCGGCAACATCTATTACCTCGCCAAGCTGGCAGGCATCTTCGGCCTGACGGTCCAGGACGTCGGCGCCCAGCAAACCAGCATGAGCGTAGAGGACTTCAAGGCCAAACTTCTTGCGGCGGGGGACGACTGACATGGCCCGGATCATCGGCGGTATTACCACCTCGCACATTCCTGCCATCGGCAACGCCATCTCCAAACAGATGTTCGAGGACCCCTACTGGAAACCGTTCTTCGACGCCTATCCGCCCGTGCGCGACTGGCTGGAGGCGGAAAAGCCCGACGTGGCCATCGTCATCTACAACGACCACGGCCTGAACTTCTTCCTCGACAAGATGCCGACCTTTTCCATCGGGGCGGCGCCCGAATACCAGAACGCCGATGAAGGATGGGGCCTCGCCCCGCTGCCGCCGTTCCAGGGCACGCCGGACCTGTCCTGGCACCTGATCAACAGTCTGGTGGCCGAGGAATTCGACATCACCTCTTGCCAGGAAATGCTGGTGGACCACGGCTTCACGGTCCCCATGTCGCTGTTCTGGCCGGATCGCACCAGCCAGCCCGGCGCCCAGCAGATCAAGACCATCCCCGTCTGCGTCAACACCGTCCAGCACCCCCTGCCCTCGCCCAAGCGGTGCTACAAGCTGGGCCAGGCCATCGGGCGGGCGGTGGCGTCCTTCCCCGAAGACCTCAAGGTCGTGGTCATCGGCACCGGCGGACTGTCGCACCAGCTTGACGGCGAACGGGCGGGCTTCATCAACAAGGCCTTCGACCTGATGTGCATGGAAAAGATCGTCAACGAGGCCGAAAGCCTGACCGACCACTCCATCCACGACCTTGTCCGCGAAGCCGGCGCCCAAGGGGCCGAGTTCATTCTGTGGCTGGCCATGCGCGGCGCCCTTCAGGGCAAGGTCAAGGCGCTGCACAGCAATTACCACATCCCCATTTCCAACACCGGCGCCGGGTTGCTGCTCCTGGAAAACGCACCCTGATCCCAAGCCGGAAAACTCCCACACCCTCAGGCCGGAACGGCGTCTCCCCGTTCCGGCCTATTTTTGTGCACGCGTAAGGAACCGTGGGCTTTGCCCACACCCACAAAGGGCCATTGGCCCTTTGAACCCATGAATTTAGCTGTGTCCTATTCTTGCGCCGCAGGCAGACAACTTCAGCCTTTATTATTGCGCTGCGCGCGGCTTGCGCTTCTAAACTCCCGAGGTCCAGGAGGCCGCTGCCTCCTGGCGGGTCCGGGCAGAGCCCGGCCTTCCAATGCCAGCCCCTACGCCACCGGCGCCGTCATCGCGTCCTTCAACGGATACGCCCCATCGGCCGCCATTTCCGGAGTCAGGACGTTCGGCCCGGCCAGAAGTTTACGACCGGCCATGTGGTCGGCCGGGCGGTTGACGCTGTCGATGGCGATGAGCCTACCGTCCTTGAAGTAGAACCACGAGCAGGTGGCGCCGTCCTGGCGGGCAACCACCGTGTCGTGGCCCGCCGACAGGCCGACCATCTGGAGCTTGGCATCATACTGGTCCGACCAGAACCATGGTGCGGCGATAAACGGTTTGTCAGGACCGACGATGGCGGCGGCGCAGGCCTTGCCCAGTTCAACGGCGTTCTGCACCGACTCAAGGCGCTGACACTGCCCATCGGGCAGGCGCCGGGCGGCGCAGTCGCCAATTGCGTAGATGTCGGGGTGGCTGGTGCGGCCGCAACCATCGACCACCACACCCCGATCACAAACCAGCCCCGCGCCTTCGGCCAGGACGGTTTCCGGCTCCACGCCAATGCCCAGAACCACCAGATCGGCCGGCAGCATCGTCCCATCGGCGCAGCGAACGCCCCGTGCCGTGCCGTCCTCGACCGCGATTCCCGCCACGGCGGTGCCGAACAGGATGGTGACGCCGTGCCCCTCGTGCAGGGCGCGGTAGTGGTCCGACACGGGCGGCGCCACGACACGAGCCATCAGGCGGTCGGCCGCCTCGACGACGGTGACCGCCTTGCCCAGCTTGCGGGCCACGGCGGCCATTTCCAGGCCGATGAAGCCACCCCCGATGACAACAACGTTTTCCGCCGCCGCCAGTTCGGCCCCGATGGCCTGGGCGTCGTCCAGGGTGCGTATGGAATGGACGCCACGGGCATCGGCACCGGGCACCGGCAGGCGGCGGGGCCGCGCTCCGGTCGCCAGAACGAGCGCCTGATACTCCAGGCGCTCCCCGGTTTCCAGAACGATCTGCCGCGCGGCAGGGTCAAGGCCGGCAACCCGCGTGCCGGTGCGCAACGTGATACCCTTTTTGTCGAACACCGCAGGCTGGCGGATGAGCACCTGCCCGGCGGTTGTCTCGCCGAGCAGCAGGCCCTTGCTCAGGGGTGGACGGTGGTAGGGCGCGTGGTGCTCCGCCCCAAGCAGCAGGATATCACCGGAAAACCCTTCGCTGCGCAGGCTTTCCGCCACCTGCAACCCGCCCTGCCCCGCCCCCACCACGATAACCGGGGGGAGAACCGGGGAGGCGCCCATCAGCTTTGCACCTCGGGCAGCGTGACGACCATGCCCTCAAGCGCGGGCGTCACGGTGATCTGGCAGGACAGGCGGCTGTTGGAACGCCGCTCGGCGACGGTGTTGTCGAGCATCCCCTCCTCCTGGTCGTTGGGGGCGGCGAGTTTGTCGGCAAACCCTTCGTCCACGTAGCAATGGCAGGTGGCACAGCAGCATGACCCGCCGCATTCCGCCTCGATGCCGTCAACGCCATTGCTGACGGCGGCCTGCATGACGCTCCAGCCCTCGGGCACGTCGATTTCTGAAACGTCGCCGTCGTGGGTCTTGTAGATGATCTTGACCATGATGCGTCCCTTCCTCCGCTCTCAGCCGCGCTTCAGGCGCAGTACAAGGGGGCTGCGGAACGTCGAGGACGGCACCCATTCCAGGGTCTCGTCGAGGCGCGAGAAGTGCGGGATCTCCTTGAGGAACTCCTCGATGATCACCTTGGACGCCAGACGGGCGATGGAATTGCCCAGGCAACTATGCACCCCGCCGCCCAGGCCCGCATGGCCCTTGGCATTGCGCGTCACGTCATAGACGTCGGGAGTGTCGAACCGGCGATCATCGCGGTTGGCCGAGCCGTAGCACAGCGAGACGAAGTCGCCCGCCTTCATGGTCTGCCCGTGCAGGTCCACGTCGCGGGTCAGGCAGCGACGGAAGCGTTGCGCCGTGGTGTTGTAGCGCAAGGACTCCTCGATGGCGCCGGGGATGAGGCTGGGATCGTCGAGCAACTTCTGACGCTGGTCCGGGAAGTCGGCCAGATTGAGCGCCAGCATGTTGAGGAAGCCCGACAGGGATTCGATGCCCGCCATGATCAGGGTGGTGACGGTCATCTGCACCTGGATGAGGTCCAGCTTCTGGCCGTCCACGTCGGCCAGGATGAGCGAGCTGATCAGGTCGTCGGTCGGCGCCTTGGCGCGCTGCTCGATCACTTCGGACGCAAAATCCTTGACCCATTCGAAGGCGGCCAGATGCTCGGCCCCCTTCTGACGGGTCACCGGGTCGGACTGCACCATCAGCACGGCCTTGTCACGCACCTCGATGCTGTCGGCATCGGGCAGGCCCAGCAGGGCGAACAACAGGTTGACGGTGACGCGGGCCGAATACTCCTCGGCATAGTCGAACGTCTCGCGGCCCTTCAGATCGGCCAGGGCAGCCTGGCACATGCCCTGGATGGGCTCGATCAGATGATTCAGGTTCCGCTTGGCGAACACCGACTGAATGATGGCGCGCACCTGATCGTGGCGCGGCGGGTCCATGGTGCCGAGTGTGTTGCCTGCCCGCCCCGGAAACTCGTCCATCAGGTTGCCCTTGGCCGAGGAATAGGTCTGCCAGTCATTCAGGGCATTCATGATGTCGTCGTAGCGGGTCAGCACCCACATGCGGGCGTCATCGCTCCAAAAACAGGGAGCCTCGTCGCGCAACACCTTGTAGGTGGGAAACGGATCGGCATCGAACGCCGGGGAATAGGGATTGAAATGCGGAACAAGCTTTGCGGCGGTCATGGACATCTCCTCACGGGCACCCTTCGGGGGGAGCCTCGACTGGTTGTGGTCCATAAACACTACCGCCGGCCGGTGCTGGACTGAATGGACGTTCCGGCCAGAAAATTGTACTATCCCGTCATAACGGCACGGAACGGCCCCATGACCGACGCACCGCATCGAAGCATTCCGCTCTACGCCCTCTATGGCGATGAGGGCGCCGTAGAAGACCACGAGTTCGTCCATATCGAGGATCTGGCAAGCCGCAGCAGCCTGTACGGCTGGGAGATCAAGCCGCACACGCACGCCGCGCTGTTCCAAGTGCTGGTGGTGTCGGACGGCACGGCTCAAGTCGCCTTGGACGAACAGGCTCAGGCGGTGCACGGCCCGGCGGTGATCGTCGTGCCGGCTGGGACGGTGCATGGTTTCCAGATGACGCCAGGCACGACCGGCATGGTGTTGAGCGTTGCCACCGGGTTCCTTGAAGCACGCCCGGATGCGCCTGACGCGCAGGTGCTGAACGAAGTGCTCAGCCACCCCATCATATTAGACTATTCCCATTCCCCCGGCCGCTTTCAGAGCATCTGCGGTACTGTTGCAGCCATCCGGGCAGAGTTCCGCTGGCCGCAACGGGGCCGGTCAATGATGTTTGATGCCCTGCTGCGCGGCCTGATGGTGCTGCTGCGGCGCAAGATCGCCGCCCCGATCGAGCGCGACAACCGCCAGAATTACCGCCGCACGGTATTCATCCGCTTCCGCAATCTGGTCGAGGACCACTACCGCGACCGCTGGCGCATAACGGATTACACCTCGACGATGGGGATCTCGGAAAGTGCCCTGAACCGGGTCTGCGAGCACTTCACCAACAAGACCGCGTTCGAGGTTCTGCAAGACCGCATTCTGCTTGAGGCGCAACGTTACCTGATCTATACCGCCGCCCCGATCACCCAGATCACCTACGACCTCGGCTTCACCGATGCCGGCTACTTCTGCCGATATTTCAAACGCCGCACAGGGGAAAGCCCGAAGGCCTTCCGCAACGCACGCAACGGCTCGCAGGCCGCAGAAAAGTTCGTGGGCATGGGCAGACAGGTGGCATCGGCAAGCTAGCCGCTTTACCCCGTGGCCGCCAGATTGGACCTGTAGCAGCATCCGGCCCCTTCCAGGACTGTCGCAGTGCCTGCGTATCTGTGGTAGAGCGCTTGCCTCTCGTTCGTCATCAGAGAAAAGCCGACGCCATGCAGAACGATACTCCGCAACAGCCCGTTGAATACGACGTCCTGGTGGTGGGCGGCGGCCCCGCCGGAACCACGGCAGCAACGCTGCTGCACGAGCAGGGCCACCGGGTTGTGGTGGTGGAAAAGGACCGCCACCCGCGCTTCCACATCGGCGAATCCCTGCTGCCGCGTAACATCCCCATCCTGCGCCGCCTGGGCGTGATGGAGGAGCTGTCGCGCATCGGCGTCCTCAAGCGCGCGGCCGACTTCTCCATGGGCGGCGACGCCAGCCACACGATCTTCGACTTCTCCAAGGCGCTGGCCCCCGACGAACCGACCGCCTTCCAGGTCAAGCGCGCGGACTTCGACCACATGCTGCTGCGCAACGCGCAGGCCAAGGGCGTCACCGTGATGGAGGAAACCACCGTCACCGAGGTGAACTGGACCGCCGACGGCGTGGCGGCTTCGGTCCGCGATGCCGCTGGCAGGATCACCGACCTGCGGGCACGCTTCATCATCGACGCCTCGGGCCGCGACACGTTCCTCAGCAAGCGGCTGAACCTCAAGCAACGCAACCCCAACCACAACAGCGCCGCCGTGTTCAGCCACTTCGACAGCGTGCCGCGCCGCCCCGGCGAGGAATCCGGCAATATCAGCATCTACTGGTTCGAGCACGGCTGGTTCTGGATGATTCCGCTCAACGACGGCCGCATGAGCGTGGGCATGGTGTGCTGGCCCAAGTTCCTGAAGGAGCGGCGCGGCTCGCTGGATGAGTTTTTCTGGCAAGGTGTCGCCATGGCGCCGGGTGTGCAGGAGCGGATGCGCGAAGCCCGCGCGGTCAACGAGATCACCGCCACCGGCAACTTCTCCTACACCTCCTCGGCGATGACCGGCGACCGGTTCCTGCTAGTGGGCGATGCCTATGCGTTCATCGACCCGGTGTTCTCCAGCGGCGTCTACCTCGCCATGCAGGGGGCGGAGTTCGCCGCCACGGCGGTGGACGGGTGCTTGCGTGAGCCGGCCCGCGCGGAGCGCCATCTCAAGACCTACGAGCGCCGCGTGGCGGGTGGGCTCAAGCAGTTCTCGTGGTTCATCTACCGCTTCACCAGCCCGGCCATGCGCCACCTGTTCCGCAACCCCTCGGATCGTTTCGGGCTGCGGGCGGCGGTGATCTCGGTGCTGTCGGGGGATGTCTATGGACGGACCCGCCTATGGCCGCAGTTGACCTTGTTCCGCGCCATCTACTACACCGCGTCGCTGCTCCTGTGGCGCAAGGGCGCATCGTACCGCCGCCGCCTGGAGGATGCCCCCGACACCGTCACCTGAACCCTCAGGTGATGCGGGCCAGCATGCCCCTGTGACGCAGGACGCGGGCGACGGCGCGGCCGACCAGATACCAGTGGATGAAGAACGCTTCGAGCATGACCTTGCCGACCACCGGCGGGGTCCACTTCAGGGTATTCTCGGCACTGCAAAGGCGATGATCGAGCTTCAGACCGGCCGCCAGAAGCCCCGTCCGCGCCAAGTGGTAGCGGTTGGTAATCAGCATCGGCGGCGTGCCTTCACCAATCCGCTCGCGCACCCCGCGCAGGTTTTCAAGGGTGTTGCGGGAGGCGTCCTCGCGGTGCAGGCGCGCCGGGTCCACCCCATGGGCCAGCAGCCACGCTGCGCCGGCCTCGGCCTCGGTGCGGGGGTCGTGGGCGCTGGTCCTGCCCCCCAGCAGCAGGATGGGCGCAGACCCTGCGGCAAGCGTGCGGGCGAGCCGCATCTGGAAGTCGGCTGGCACGTCGCCACCGCGCCCCAGGCACACCCCCGGCACCACCAGCCACCCCTGCTGGGAACCGGTATCGGCCGGCGTGCGACGCGCCACGACGACCACCCGCCGCAGGCACCACAGATACAAAAGCCCGCCGCTCGCGGCCATCACCACAAGCGAGGCCAGTAGCATGGCAAAGCCATCCAGCCCCACGGCGATGAGGCGGAAGCGTCGGGTGAGGCGAGCGCGCAGATATCCGGCGCTACTGTTCCGCGAAATGCCAGTCTTCATTACGGTGGAAGTAGAACATTTTTCCTTGTTATCGCCCGAACGCTTATAGCATAAGCTCGCAATGCCGTTCAGGGAGTTTGCAAGCAACAGAGCGGCACAGAGAGTTCAGGAGGACCCGTGGCCGACAAGACGCCATTTCAGCGCGAGATCGCCAAATTGATCATCGAGACGCTCAACCTCGAAGATGTCACCGACGATGACATCGACGTGGACGCACCGCTGTTCAACGAGGGACTGGGCCTGGACTCCATCGACGCGCTGGAACTGTCGCTCGAAATCTCGCAGCGCTACAGCTTCCAGATCCGCTCCGACGATCCCGACAATGCGCGGATCTTCGCCTCCCTGCGATTGCTGGCCGAAACCATCGAGAACCGGCGTGGTGCCTGACCCATGGCACTGGAGCGTGTCGTCACCTTTGCCGTTCCAGTGCTCACGGTTGTCCTGCTGCACGCCGTCATCGTCACCGGCCATCCAGAGTATGCCTTCGCCGCCCTCGCCTTCGCGCCCGCAGCGCACCTGATGATCGCCTTCGCGCGCGGCGGCGGCCAGCGGCAGAAAAGCATTCTCTGCGCCACCCTCTTCATCCTGGCCGCCCTCCAGGCCGCGACCCTGGTTGCCGGGCAGGATGTGGCGCGGCTGATCGTCGTGCCGCCGGTAATCGTTCACGGAGCCCTCGCCTGGACCTTCGGACGCTCCCTGCTGCCCGGCCGCGAGCCTCTGATCCACCGCTTCAGCCGTTTCAGCCGCGGCCGGGTCCCGGCCGAGTTGACAGGGTACACGCGCACTCTGACCATCGCCTGGACGGTGATGTTCGCGGCCATGGCGGTAATCGCGGCGGGCCTGGGCGTCATGGCGGAGCCGAAGACTTGGTCGTGGGTGGTCAACATCGGCATGCCGGCCATGTCGGTAGTGCTGTTCCTCGGCGAGCACGCCTACCGCGCCGTCGTCTACCGACACCTGGGCCACAACTCCCCCTTGGGGACGTTGCGCACGCTGGTGCGGGCGGAAACCTGGACCGCCCCATGAGCGAGTTCCCCTTGCTGACCACTCTCACCGGCCACGTCTCCCGCGCCGGGTTCTTCTCCCGCTGCGCCCAACTGGCGGCGCTGCTGGCCGAAGGTCCAGACCTGCCGCTGATACCACTCTGCGGGCGACGTGGCGACTTCATGGCGGCGCTCGTCGCCGGGCTGGCCAGCGGGCGGCGGATCATTCTGCCCAACGACACCGGTGCAAGCAGCCTCGCCGCCGTGGCCTCTGACGCCGGCCCGGCGATTCTGCTGCTGTCGCCGGACGACCGGCCGCCCGATGTCGGCCTTCCGGTGCTGATGACCGGCCCCGCCGGTCCCACCGGCGACGCCTGCGAGCCGGCGTGGCGCGGGGGGCCGGCGATCACCCTCTACACCTCGGGCTCGACCGGATGCCCCATGCCGCACCGGCATGACCCGGCGTTCTTCCTAGCTGGCGTGGCCGCCTGGGCCGAACGCCTGGAACTGGGGACGGAGCCCACATCCATCGTTGCCACCGTCCCGCCGCAGCACATGTACGGCCTGGAGGCCAGCGTCATGCTGCCGCTGGTCCGGCCAGACACCTGCGCATTCGACGGCCGCCCGTTTTACCCCGCCGACGTCCAGGCGGCGCTGGAAGCCGTAAACGGGCAAAGGGTGCTGGTGACCACGCCGCTGCACCTGCGGGCGTTCGTCCGCGCAGGGTTACCCCTGCCGCCGCTGCATCGCATTGTCTCCGCCACCGCACCGCTCGACCCGGCCCTGGCGACCGCCGCCGAGGCCCTGTGGCAGGCCCCGGTGATCGAAGTCTATGGAAGCACCGAGACGGGCATGGTGGCCACCCGCCGCCCGGCGCATAGTGCACTCTTTGTGGTGCGGGGCGACGTGCGCCTGACCTCCACGGACGACGGGGCGGTGGCGACCGGCGGCCATCTGCCCCAGCCCGTCCGCCTGCACGACCACATCGCCCCGGAAACGGACGGCTTCCGCCTCCTCGGGCGCGGTGGCGACCTCGTCAACGTTGCGGGAAAGCGCGCCTCGCTGGCCGGGCTGACGGCGCAGCTTCTCAAGATCGACGGGGTCGAGGACGGGGTCATCGTGGTGCCCGACGACGGCCCTCTGGCCCGGCCCGTGGCCATCGCCGTCGCCCCCCGCCTGAGTGCCGAGGCCCTGCGGACGGAATTGCGCCGATGCCTTCCCGATGTGTTCGTGCCGCGCCGGGTGATCCTGGTCGATACCCTGCCGCGCGCCGCCACCGGCAAGCTGCCCGCAGCCGAGATCGACCGCCTGCTGATGCGTTTCACCATCGCCCCCGACCACCCCGCGCTGGCCGGCCACTTCCCCGGCAACCCGGTGGTCCCTGGCGTGGTTGTCCTTGACCACGCCCTGCGTCTGGCCGGGGTGCGGGAGCCGGCGCACCTGCTTTCGGTAAAATTCCACAGCATCCTGCGGCCGGGCGAAACCTGCACGGTGGACCTGATGCGCACGGCACGGGGCCGCGCCGTCACCTGCCGTGCCGGCGAGCGCACCATCGCCACCGCCCGCCTGAGGGCGGACACATGACTGGCCGGGCGGCGCGCAAGGATCAGGCGTGGGCGACCCGTGCGGAACGCGGCAGCCCACTGCTCATCCGCTTCATCGTGTGGCTGGCGCGCACTGCGGGCCGACGCCCGGCGCGGCTGCTGCTGCACCCCATCTGCGTGTACTTCCTGCTCCTGGCGCCGACGGCCCGCCACAGTTCCGCCGCCTATCTGGCGCGGCTGTTCGACCGACCGGCACGGCTGCGCGAGGTATACCGCCACATCCACACCTTCGCGGTCACCATCCTCGACCGCGTGTTCTTCCTGTCCGACCGCACGGAGGCGTTCGACATCCGCTTCGACGGCCTCGACGCGCTGGAGGCGGCCCGCGCCCACGGCCGTGGCGTTATCCTTCTGGGCGCCCACTTCGGCAGCTTCGACGCCATGCGCGCCATGGCCGCCCAGCATGGCGGCATTCCGCTGAAAGTGCTGATGTACACCGGCCCCGACAGCCGGATCGCCCAGGTCATCCACGGCATCAACCCGGCGGTGGCCGACAGCATCATCCCGCTTGGCGACACCAACAGCATGCTGCAAGTGCGCGAGTGGTTGGGCGAGGGCGGCCTGATCGGCATTCTCGGCGACCGTATCACCCACGGCGACAAGACGTGGCCGGTGGACTTTCTCGGCGGCCGACCACAGTTCCCCGGTGGACCCTGGCTGCTGGCCGCGTTGACGGGGGCGCCGGTGGTGATGTTCGCAGGCATCCACGAAGGCGGAAACCGCTACGTCGTGCGCTTCCACGCCCTGCCGCATACTGGCCCGCTGCCGCGTGGCCGTCGTGAAGACGCCGTCCCTGCCCTGGTCCAGGACTATGCTACCGTGCTTGAAGACTGGGTGCGGGCTTCTCCCTACAACTGGTTCAACTTCTATGATTTCTGGTCTTAGAACTGTTCTGTGGGCGTTGTGCCTTGCCCTCGCCCTGTCCACGACGGCGACGGCGTGGGACGTCGAGACCCTCGGCGCGGCGCTGGCCGATAACCAAGGGGGCCGCGTCGCCTTCACCGAGACGCGCCACACCGCCTATCTGACGGCGCCGGTGGAACTGTCGGGCGTCCTGGTGCGCGAGGGCGAGCGGCTGGAAAAGCATGTGCTGGCCCCGGCGCCCGAAACCTTCATCATCAGCGGCGGCAGCGCCGAGATCACCACGGCGACCGGCGAGCGCCACAGCCTCGCCCTCAATGACCACCCGCTGCTTCGCGGCCTGGCGGCAGCCCTGCGCGCCGCCCTGACCGGCCAGACCGACCGCCTGCAACGCGACTTCGACCTCTCCCTGGAGGGCGACGAGACGGACTGGCGGCTGCGCCTGTTCCCGCGCGCCGACGACCTGCGGATAACCCTACAGGAAATCGTCCTGGGCGGCCGCAACGGCCAGGTCGGCCTCATCCGCATCGAGGAGCGCAACGGCGACATCAGCGAGATGCTCCTGACCCACGGCGGCCAATGATGGCCGGGCCGCGCCTGACCCTCGCCGCCGCCTTGGTCCTGCTGGGCCTGCTGGCGGCCGTGGTCCTTCCGCGCCTCACCGTCGCCACCGACATGTCCTTCTTCATGCCGTCCAATCCGACGCCGGAGGTTGCGGCCCTGAGCAACGGCTTGGAGCGCTCCGGCAGCCTGATCATGATCGGCCTGCACGGCGCGGACGACGAGACCCTGGCACGGGCCAGCGACGTTGTGACCGCCGCGCTGCGCGGGCAGGAGGCGTTCGCCGCCGTGGCCAACGGGCGACCGCACCTGCCCCAAGCCCTTTACGACTTCGTAATTGAGCACCGCTTTCTCCTGGGGCCACCGGCCGACCTTTCGACCGAAGGCCTGCGCAAGGACCTGACGGCCAGCGTAAAGAGTCTGGCGACCCTGCAAGGCTGGGCCTTCCGCGAAACATTCCCCCGCGACCCTACCGGGCGCATGGCGGCCATCACCGGGTTGCTGAGTTGGGACGGCGGGCCGCCGCGCCGCCATGGCGTGTGGATGGACGACATGCCGCGCGCCCTCATTCTCGCCCAGCTTCATGCCCCGGCCGGCGACCTGCCGGCCCAAGGCGCCGCCAGGGCCGCCATTGCCGAGGCTGCCGCGCCCTTGGCACACCAGGGCATCACCTGGGCCGCCAGCGGACCCGGACTGTTCGCCCTAGAAGCCAGCGAGCACATACGCGGCGAGATGCAGATCTTGACCACCGCCGCGACGGTCCTGGTGGCGCTGCTGCTTCTGGCCGCGTTCCGTGCCCCGGTGATGCTGGCCCTGGTCGGGCTGCCGGTGGCATCCGGCTTGCTGGTCGGTGCCGCCCTGACGCAGGCGCTGTTCGGCCATGTCCACGGCGTGGCCATCACCTTCGGTGGCGTGCTGGCCGGGGTCGCCGCCGACTATCCCATCCACTTGGCCGGCCTGCGCGCCGCCGGAGAAACACCGCGCCAGACGGCCCGCCGCTTGGCCCGGCCGCTGTTCCTGGGCGCGGCGACGACCATTGCCGGCCTGCTGGCCCTGAGCCAGTCAAGCTTTCCGGGGCTGGCGCAAATCGGCACCCTGGCGGCCAGCGCGATGTTCACCGCCATCCTCATCAGCCGCTGGCTGCTGCCGTCAATGATCCCGGCCCGCCCCATGATCCTCCACGGCGCCGCCACGCTATGGCGGACCTTGCGCGGCGCCCGGCGCGGACGCGCCCATGCGCGCTGGCTGGTCGCTGGCATCGTCGCGGTGACGCTGAGTGCCGCCGTCCTGTCGGCCACCCCCCTGTGGGACACCCGGCTGGACAGCCTCGGGGTGGCCGACGCGGCGCGCAAGGCGCTCGACCGGGACCTGCGGGCCGGCCTGCACCTGCCCGACACCGCGCGTCTGCTGCTGGTCGAGGGCCGCGACGCCCAGGACGTGCTGCGCCGTCAGGCCGAGTTGCTACCGGCCCTGGACGAGGCCGTTGCCGATGGACGCCTGGGCGGCTACCGCGCCGCCGCGTCCCTGCTTCCCCCCGTGGCCGAGCAGACCCGGCGCCAGGACGCCATGCCCACGGCCGACGTGCTGCGCGCCCGCCTGACCGAAGCAACACACGGCCTGCCGCTCGCCGCCCCAGTACTGACGCGGCTCGTTGACGATATCGCCCGCCAGAAGGCGGCGGCGGTGCTGTGGCCCGAAACGGTCGCCGCCGGGCCGGCGGGAGCGCTGGTGCCCGCTCCCTGGCCGGCCGGTGCGGGCTGGGCCGGCGCCGTTGCCTTGGTGCCGCCGGTGACCCTGGCCGAGGGCGAGTTTACAGGCGCCGGGCCCGATGCCCGGCTGATCGACCTGCGGGTGGTCGCTGCGACCCTGTTGACGGACTACCGGACGGAGGCGCTGGGCTGGCTGGCCGTCGGCAGCCTGGCCGGGCTGGCACTTCTCGCCGCCGGCCTGCGCCACCCCCGCCGCATCCTCCGGGCGGCCCTGCCGCCAGCCGGAGCGGTGGTGTTCACCGGCAGCCTGCTGGTCGCCCTGGGTGTTCCGCTGACCATGTTCCATATCCTGGCCCTGCTGCTGGTCGCCAGCGTCGGGGTTGACTATGCTCTGTTCTTCAGCGGATATTCTGCCGGCGACACGGAGGGCGCGAAGAGCCTGCACTCCGTCGCGCTTTGCAGCCTGACGACCGCGACGGTCTTCACCGTGCTGGCGTTCTCCGCCGTCCCTGTGTTGAGCGCCATCGGCATGACGGTGGCCATTGGAAGCGTCAGCAGCTTCGCCTTGACGCTGCTGTTCTGTGACGCCTGAGGAACAGGTACCGACCATGCTGCTGCCCATCACCGCCTACACCTGCACGACGGCCGCCGGGCGCAGCGTCGAGGAGATGGTGCGGGCCCTGGTCGAACATCGCGGCGGGCTGCGCCGGCACGTTGATCCCGCCGGGGCCCTGGACGTCTACGTCGGGCGCGTCGATGGGATCGAGGACGTCGTCCTGCCGGCCGACCTGCGCCGCTTCGACTGCCGCAACAACCGCTTGGCGGAACTGGCCCTGAACCTCGATGGCTTCGCCGCCCACGTCAGCGCCGTCCTTAAGCGCCATGGCGCCCGACGGGTCGGCCTGGTGCTCGGCACCAGCACCTCGGGTGTTGCCAGCGGCGAGGAGGCATTTCGCCATCGCGATGCCGAGGGGCGCCTGCCGCCAAGCTTCGACTTCCGTGCTACCCAGGAACTGGCGGCCCTGTCGGACTATGTGTGCGCCCGCCTGGGCGTGGGCGGCCCGGCCTACACGATCTCAACGGCCTGCGCGTCGAGCACCAAGACCTTCATCGACGCCGCCCAGCTCATCGCCGCCGGGGTGTGCGACGCCGTCGTCGTGGGCGGCGTCGACAGCCTGTGCGACACCTCGCTGCGCGGTTTCCAGGCCCTGCAACTCCTGGCGCCCGAGCCGTGCCAGCCCAACAGCGCCCAGCGCAAGGGCATCTCCATCGGCGAGGCCGCCGCCTTCGCCCTGATCGAGCGTCCGGCGGCACATACGGCCGGCGCGCCGTGCCTGCTGGGCTACGGCGAAAGCGCCGACGCCCACCATATGTCTACGCCCCACCCGCAGGGCCTGGGCGCCCGCCTTGCCATGGACGCCGCCCTGCGCTCGGCCGGACTGAGCCCGCACCACATCGACTACGTCAACATGCACGGCACGGGCAGCCACGTGAACGACCGGGTCGAGGACGCCGCCATCGCCGCTTCGCTGGGTACGCGAGTACCGTGCAGTTCCACCAAGGGCTGGACCGGTCACACCCTGGGCGCGGCAGGCATCGTCGAAGCGGTCATCGCCCTGCTCTGCCTGCAACGCGGCCTGCTGCCTGGGCACCTGCGCCTCGATGAGCCCGACCCGACGTTCACCTGCGCGCTGCAACATCGCACCGAGCGGCGGGCGATCTCCCGCGTGTTGACCAACAACTTCGGCTTCGGCGGCAACAACTGCTGCCTGGTCTTCGGTACGGAAGCGGCACCATGAGGGTGAGAGTCAAAGGCGTGGCGCTCATCGGCCCCGGCCTGCCGTCGTGGGAAGCGGCGCGGCCGATCCTTGCCGGAAAGCAGCCATGGGAGGACGCGCCGATCCAGGTCGCCGTGCCCACCGCCCTGGCCCCGCGCGAGCGCCGACGCGCCAGCCCCGTCGTCCGCCTCGCCCTGAACGCCGCCAGTGCCGCCTGCGCCGATGCCGGTTTGGCGCCCGAGGTGCCGGCCTGCGTGTTCGCCAGCGCCATTGGCGACGGAACCGTCAGCCATGCCATCCTGTCGGCGCTGGCCGGGCCGGACCGCCTCATCTCGCCGACCCACTTCCACAACTCGGTGCACAACGCCACGGCCGGGTACTGGAGCCAGGCCGTCGGCAGCCACGCAGCCTCGACCAGTCTGGCGGCTGGCGACAGCTCGTTTGGAGTGGGCCTTCTCAAGGCTCTGCTCACGGCGACCGTCGAAAAGCATCCCGTGCTTCTGGTGGTCTCGGACTACCCGTTCCCGCAGCCCCTGCACGCCCACCGCCCCATCGCCGCGCCGCTGGCCGTCGCCCTGGTCCTGATGCCCGATGAACACGGCAATGGCCCGGTTCTCACCTTCGACGGCCCCACCGGGGATGCCGTCACGCCGGTGCGCTGCGCCGCGTTGCGCCCCCTGTGGGAGGGTTGCCCGCCGGGACGCGGCCTGCCGGTGCTGGAGGGCCTGTTAACACCGGCCCGCGTGGTCCTGTCCGGCGGCGGCGAGTGGCGCTTTGCCGTAACGGTGTCGCCGTGAGCGCCCCCAACCCCGCCGACCTGATACCGCACGCCGGAGCGATGGTTCTGCTTGAAACGGTCGAGCGGGCGGATGCAACCTCGGTCACCTGCCTGACCACCACCCACCGCGCACCCGACAACCCGTTGCGCCACGGCGGCATCCTGGCCGCCGTCTGCGGCGCCGAGTACGGCGCGCAGGCCGTGGCCGTGCACGGCGCCCTAAACGGCCGCGCGGCCGGGGGGTACATTGCCGCGCTCAAGGACCTGCGGACCCACGTCGCCCGCCTGGACGACATCCCCGGCCCCCTGCGCGTCAGCGCCACGCGACGTTTGGCCGATGATCACGCCATGATCTACACCTTCAGTCTGAGCGCGGAGTGCGACGGCGCCGAACACCTGCTCGTCGAGGGCCAAGTGACCATCTTTCTGTCCGGAGACACACCATGACCACGCCGCCCGTGCGGGCCCTTGTCACCGGCGGCAGCGGAGCCATCGGCGCCGCCATCTGCCGCCGTCTGGCACGCGAAGGCTATCATGTCGTCATCCACGCCCGCACCGGCACCGATCGGGCCGAAGCGGTGGCCGCCGAGATTGCCGCCCTGGGCGGCACCGCCACCGTGGCGACCTTCGACGTCAGCGACGCCGCCGCCACCTCTGCGGCCCTGGAGGTCCTGCACCGTGACGGGCCGTTCCAGGTCGTGGTCAGCAACGCCGGCCTGCACGACGACGCGCCGCTGGCCGGGATGACCGCCGAAAAGTGGCACCGGCCCATCGACGTTTCCCTGCACGGCTTTTTCAACGTGGTGCAGCCGCTCCTGCTGCCCATGATGCGCACACGTTGGGGCCGGGTGATCGCGGTGTCTTCCATCGCCGGCATCTCAGGCAACCGTGGGCAGGCCAACTACGCGGCGGCCAAGGCCGGCCTGCACGGGGCGGTGAAGTCCCTGTCGCTGGAAGTTGCCTCGCGCGGGGTAACGGTCAACGCCGTGGCTCCTGGGATCATCGACACGCCCGAGACCCTGAAGACTTTCCCCGCCGAACGCATCAAGGCCATGGTGCCGATGCAGCGCGCCGGCCGCCCTGAGGAGGTCGCCGAGGTGGTCGGCTTCCTGGCCTCACCGGCGGCATCCTATATCACCGGGCAGGTGCTCGCCGTTGACGGCGGCGTGACGCGGTGACGGGAGCTTGCACCCGCGACGCCACCGGTGGTACTTTTTGCCGACAAACAAACCACGAACCTCATCCTTCCGCCGGACCCCGGCGCCGCGCGAAAGAGCTATCGTGACTGACCTTGCAGCCGCTGCCGGCCCTTGCCCCTTCGCGGTGCTTATCCCCGCCTACAACGAAGAAGCAACCATCCGTGCCGTGGCAGAGGGGGCACTGGGCGCCTGCGGGCATGTGATTGTCGTGGATGATGGCTCGGCCGACGGCACCCTTGCGGCCCTGGACGGTCTGCCGGTGCACCTCATCCGACTGGAGTGCAACCAGGGCAAGGCCGCTGCCCTCGTCCGCGGGTTCCGTGCCGCGCTTGAGCTTGGCGTCGAAGGCGTGGTGACCCTCGACGGCGACGGTCAGCACCGGCCCCAGGACATCGCCCGCATCGCCGAGACCGGACTGCGCCGCCGCTCCCGCATCGTCATCGGCTCCCGCCTGGGCGAGCCGGACAACTTTCCCAAGGCCCGCCTGCGCGCCAACCGGATCGCCAATTTTTGGATCTCGTGGGCCGCCGGGCACGCCATCGAGGACAGCCAGAGCGGCTTCCGCTACTACCCGGCGGCGCTTTTGTCGCGGCTTGACCTCGACCGCTGCGCCCGCACCGGCTTCGTCTTCGAGAGCGAGGTCCTGATCAGCGCCGCCCGCCTGGGTTTCACCAGCGAAGCGGTCCCGATCCCCGCCCTGTACGACGGGGTTATCCAGCGCGCCAGCCACTTCCGGCCGGGCCGCGACATCACCCGCATTGTCCGCATGGTGGCATGGAAACTGATCAGCCGGGGCCTGTATCCGCAGGGGCTCTACCGGTCCCTGACTGGCCGCCGCCCCACTGGAACAGAACCCTAATCCCGCCACGGACCAAGGCGTAAACGCGCCCGTGCCGCAGGTTTGCCAATCAACCATCACAAGCAGGGGGAATTTCCCATGAAGCGTTATCTGAGCCGTATCCTTCTCGTGGCCCTGGTCGCCGGCGGCGTCGCCGCCTGCCGCATGGCGCCGGTCATGAACGTCGAAGACACCCAGTTCCTCTCCGAGGCGCCGTCCATGGAGGCTGCCGAGCAGACCATCAAATTGGCCGGCGCCGGCCTGGGCTGGCAGATGAAGACGATCGCCCCCGGCCACATCGTCGCCAGCCTGCCGCTGCGCAGCCACCTCGCCGTGACCGACATCATGTTCGACCGCGACTCCTACAGCATCCGCTACAAGGACAGCAGCAACCTGAAGTACGACGGCAACCAAATCCACTCCAACTACAACGGCTGGGTCCAGCACCTACAGGCCGCCATCAGCAGCCGCTCGGCGACCTTCTAGGAAGCGTCACAAGCTAAGACGGCATGACGAAGGGGCGCCGGCAACGGCAGCCCCTTTGTCATCAACGAGGGACCAAGGCTGCCAAGGGTGTCCGGCGGCCAGCAAGGGAGACAGCGATGATGTTCCGCAGCACCCGTACAGGCCTCGCCGCGACCGTGGCCGTCATCGCCGCCGTGGGCGCGGCGTCAGCACAGGATACCGCCCCGACCGCGATAACCCGACAGGGCACGCCCCCGGCCGCACAGGCCGGCCTGCCCCTGTGGGAGGTCGGCGTGGCCGGCGGGGCCGGCTGGCTGCCCGACTACCCGGCGGCGGAGCAGAACCACGTCCGGGGCCTCGCCCTGCCCTTCATCCGCTACCGTGGGGACTTTTTGCGTTCCGACGAAAAGGGCCTGCTGCGCGGCCGCTTCATCCACACACCCGACGTCGAAGTCGATATCAGCCTGAACGGTTCCTTCCCGACAACATCGGAGGAGAACCGCGCCCGCGCCGGGATGCCGGACCTCGACTGGCTGGGCGAGATCGGCCCACGCGTCGAGTGGACCCTGGCCCGCGCCGCCCGCGACGTCGCCCGCATCCAGCTCGACATCCCGGTGCGGACGGTGTGGTCGACCAACTTCAAAGACCGTTTCGACTACCGCGGCGTCCTCTTTCAGCCCGAACTGGCCTACCGCCACGACGATTTCCTGACCTCCGGCGTGCGGGTGAAGGCCGGGATCGCGCCGACCTTCGCCAGCGAAGAGCTTATGGACATGTTCTATGGCGTCGATACGCCCTACGTGACCGCCACGCGGGCGGCCTATGACGCCGAGGCCGGCTACCTCGGCACGCGCCTGCAACTGACTGCGGCGCGTGCACTGACGCCATGGGTGGCCGTGCATGGCCTGCTGGAGGCCCGGTTCCACCAGGGCGCCACCAACAGCGACAGCCCGCTCTTCCGCGACGACACCAACTTTGCCGCCGGGATCGGACTGACTTTCACCATGGCCAAATCGCGCACCACCGTACCGCGCCAATGATGACGTCGAAAGTGCCCTGGTGAAGGGCTTCGATGCGGAAAACCAGGGCATCTTCCACTCTCTCGGGACCGACGCCCTGTGCTGAACGAAAGATGGAACTGGTTACCAACTCCGATTACAACAGCCGTTCGCACGATGGCGAACGGATCCGGCCGGTGGCTGCGGGGGAACGGCAGGGGGGCGAGATGGGCCTGGATGCACGAACACTGATGCTGCTTATCGCGGCCTTGTTCACGCTCGCTACTTTCTCGCTCGGACTTCTGTGGCGCATGCACAGGCATCTGCCGGGCGTTGTCGAATGGACGGCGGGCCTGGGGCTGCTCGCAGTCGGCACGAGCCTGCTCTATGGGCGCGAAACCATTCCTGATGTCCTGTCCATCGCGGTCGGCAACACCGTGGTCAGCGCCGGCATCGGCATGATCGCCATCGGCAATCAGAAGTACACAGGCCACGCGCCGACATGGCGAACCATTGCCCTGGTCCTCCTGGCGCTGTTTGCCAGCCTGATGGTCTTGTACGACAGCCCGGACCAATTCCAGGCCCGTGTCGTTATCGGTTCACTAAGCCTCGGCATCCTGTCGGCGTTGGCGGCTTGGGCGCTGGCCCGCGCGCCGCGTGAGGCCCCCCGGCATGCCGCTGTTGCGCAGATGGCGCTGGCCGCGACCTTCGCCGTCAATACCTGTATCAGCCTGGCCCGCATCGCTGGAGAACTCCTGTGGCTGCCGGGTGAGGATCGGACCATGTGGGCGGGGACGTTGACGACGGCCTACTACCTATGGACCACGCTGATTGCGTTCAGCCTGGCATCGGGCATTCCGATCATGGTGACCGAACGCCTGCGCAACCAGTTGCGGCGCAAGGTCCTCGACCTGGACGCCGCCCGTAAGGCGGCCGAAGCCGCCCTGAGCGAGCACCGCAACTTCCTGTCGATGATTTCCCACGAGTTCCGCACGCCTCTGGGCATCATCAACGCCGCTGGCGAGATGATTGCCTGCAACCTCCCGCCAGAGGACCGGGAATCGGCGAACGATGTGGCTCGCATCCGCCGCGCCACCCGGCGACTGTCGAATCTGGTCGAGGGCTGCTTGACCGACGAATGGCTGACCACCGCCAGCCAATCCCTCCGCGCCCGGCCCCTTGACCTGAAAAGCATCCTTGCCGATCTGGCATCGGAATACGACGTGACGCTGCGATGGCAGGTGGGCGGCTCGACTCTGCTCGATGCCGACCCTTACCTGTTGCCCATCGCGCTGTCCTGCACCATCGACAACGCCTGCAAGTACGGGCGGACCCGTGCCGGTGTCACTATTGAGGCCAGGGCGCGCCTGCTGCCAGCGACAGGCGGGCGCGTGGTAAGTCACTTCGTGATTGATGTGCACGACGACGGCCCCGGCATTCCGTCCGATGAACGGCCGCGCGTGTTTGAAAAGTACTATCGCGCCGCCCATGGGCTGCACCGGCCCGGCACCGGCCTGGGGCTATTCCTCGCCCGGCGCATCCTTGATCTTCACGGCGGCACCATCGGCATCCTCGACCCGGTGCCGGAGGATCTCCCGCCCGGCCGCAACCGTGGCTGCGTCGTCCGCATAACACTGCCGCACGACGGTGGAAAACAAGCCGAGAAGACGGAGGAATGGGAAACGACGGAGATGGACCCGGCACAATGACAACCCCGTCCCCCACCTCTTGCGACCCAACCATCAAGGTTATCCTGGTCGATGACGAAGAGGATTTCCGCGATCCCGTCGCCCGCTTCCTACGCAAGCGCGGCATAACGGTCCTGGACGTCGGCTCGGTGGAGGATCTGACTGCCGCACTCCCCACCTTCCAGCCCGACATCATCGTCCTGGACATCAACCTTCCCGGCGAGAACGGCCTGGATGCGGTGGAGCGGCTGCGCGGCACCTCTACCGCCGGCATCATCATGGCGACGGCACGCCGGGGCGTGGATGACCGCATCCAAGGCCTGAGCCTGGGAGCCGACAGCTACCTGGAAAAACCCCTCGACGTGCGGGAACTGGAGGCGGTGATCCGCAGCCTGTGGGGACGCCTCGCCCCCCGCGCCCCCTCGGACCCCGATACTGTCTGGCAGTTCTCGCCCGAAGACTGGACCCTGACCGCGCCCGATGGCCTGAGCGTCCGGTTGTCCACAGCCGAATACAACATGGTCACGCTGCTCGCCCGCGAGCCCGGCGTCGCCGTATCCCGCGATATCCTGTTCCAGGCCCTGGGAAAGACCGCCAGCGGGCCGGAGGATCGCAGCCTGGATGTGCTGGTATCCCGGCTACGCCACAAGTTCACCGCCTCGGAGCACACCCTGCCCCTGAAGGCGGTCCGCTGGGTTGGCTATGTCCTCCCCGAAATTCAAGTACGGGGCGCCCTCAAGGACATCTTCGTTCCCTGAATCGCATCGAACGCAAACTAATGTAACAAATGCGACCTTGCCCGTTCAGCCCCAGGTCCCCTCTAACTGTCAGCAGTGACTGAGACAAAGGGGTGGGGGCGTCCCAGGTCATATGCTGGCGCCATTCCCCATGCGGCAGGAGTGGACGAGATGGCAACGACTGGCACCCGCACCCCCAGGCTGGCGTCCCTGATGGAACTGGAACCCCGCCTGATGTTCGACGGTGCCGCCGTGGCAACCGTGGTCGAGGCGGCGGCGGAAACGGGCACCAGCCCCCCCGTTCAAGACCCGGCGCAAGACGCCTCGGAAGACGCCTCCACGCCCCAAGACGGCGCCGCCACCAGGACCGCCGACAACAGCCCGTCGGTGGTCGAGGCCCTTCTCGCTCTTGGCGTTCCCGCCGCCGACCAGGAAACGCCCCGCCAAGTGGTCATCATTGACGGCGGCGTGAGCGACAAGGACGGCATCCTCGCCGCCGTCCCCAGCGGAGCTGACGTCTACATCCTGCCCACCGGCACCGATGGCGTCGCCATGATCGCCAAAATCCTGGCGCAGTACGATGACCTGGACGCCGTGCACGTGGTGTCCCACGGCAAGGACGGCGGCGTCATGCTGGGCACGGCCACCCTGGACGCCGACAGCGCCGCCTCCCACGCCGAGGCCCTTGCCCGCTGGGGCACCGCCCTGTCGGAAACCGGCGACATCCTGCTGTACGGCTGCGCCACCGGGTCCGGCGCCGAGGGCCTGACCTTCCTCCAGACCCTGGCCGACCTGACCGGCGCCGACGTCGCCGCGTCCGAGGACTCCACCGGCGCCGCCGGGCGGGGCGGCGACTGGGTTCTGGAACGCTCCACCGGCGCCATCGAGGCCGACGCCATCGAGGCCACCGATTTCTCCGGCCTGCTGGTGACAACGCCCGTCGAAGGCCGGTCCGATTTCGGCACCCGGTATAATTTGGACTCTAGCAGCAATCCCTTTTCTGGACATTTTACCAGCGAGAACATCAACAACCTCGGCTGGATCGCTGAACTGACCCCCGTAGCGGGCCACAAAGGCGCCCTTTTCGTGGATGACGGCGGCAACCTTGCTTGGGAAGGGAATGAATCCGCTCTCGGCGCGAAGGACGCTGTAATCGGCGCCATGACCTTGAGAACGGCCAGTGGCAACGACATCGACCTGCTTCAGGTGTCGTTCGATACCACCCTTTCCGGTTCCGTCGTCATCACCGGCTACCGGGACGGATCGGCCGTCAGCGGGTACTCCACAACGGTGAATATTCCCTTTGGTGGCGCGGTCGCCACGCTCGGCTGGGAAAACGTGGACGAGGTCCGCTTCTCCCTGACGCATCCCGGCTCCTATTCAGGACTCGTCTTCTTCATCTCGGAGATTTACACCGGTCCCGTGCCCACCCTGACTGGCAGCCTTCCGGATGCGGCCAACGCCCTGGTGGAAGGCGCGGACAATGCGCTGAATCTGGCGCCCCTCAGCTTCTCCCACGATGGCACGACAACCACCAACCTGACGATCAAGGTCAACGGCGGCACCGCGACAGCCACCAGCAGCGGCAACGTCACCGTCACCGGGTCCGGCACCAATTCCTTGACCCTGAGCGGTTCGGCGGCCGACATCGACGCGTGGCTGAACGGGTCCTCGAACATCACCTATAATTCGGGAGCCCTGTCCGGGGCCAACGCGCTGGAGGTGTCGTTCTCCACCATCTACGAAGGCGTCAAGATTCCCCTCGGCACCAGGACGGTGGACGTGGTCGAGGTTGACCAGCCGGCACGGTTCAAGGCCCTGCCGGACTCCTTCCCCGGCCGGGTCAATATCGCCAAGACCCTGGACTTCAGCACCGCCGACCTGATCGACGCGGACAGCGACAGTGCGGCTTTCCAGATGACCCTGTCCGTGGACTCCGGGACGCTGGACTTCAGCGGCACGATATCGGGCGTGACCGTCACGGGGGCCGGCACGGATACGTTGGTCATCTCGGGAACGCCCAGCAGGGTGGAGTCCTGGCTGAACAACGCCACCCGCATCACCTACACCGGCGCCGTCGAAGGCACAGCCGTTCTGACCATTCGCGGCACCGACACCGACACCGGCCCCTACGATATCGGCACGGTGGATATCGACGTCGCCCCGGTCAACACCGCACCGACGGTGAGCGGCATCCCCTCCGTCATCACCCTGACGGAAGACATACCGGGCACGCTGGATCTGTCCGGCCTGACCATCAGCGACGCGGATTCCTCTGGCCCCTTCACCATCAGAATAGATGCCACGCTGTTGAGGATCAGCGCGGCCTCGGCGGACGGCGTCACCGCCACACTGACCGGAACCCGCTGGCTGGAACTGACCGGAACAGTCTCCGCCCTCGCCGCTTATCTGGGTGATCCAAACCGGCTGACCCTCACCTCCCAGGCCAACGCCAGCGGCACGAACTATACGACCATTATCGTCAAGGTCGATGATGGCGACGACAACATCGTTACCAACACCATCCAGGCCGACATCACGCCCGTTGAAGATCCATCGTCCCTGGCGGGGGACATTGGCTCCCTGAGGGCCACCGAGGACCAGGCCACCAACAAGTTCGACCTCCGCCCCCTGACGCTCATCGACCCCGACCCAGAAGTACAGACCCTGATCCTCACGGTGGCGCACGGTACGCTTACCATGCAGGCCTGGACCGGCATTACCATCACCGGCGACGGCACCAACCAGTTGACGATCACGGGTCTTGTGTCCGCGCTCAACAACAACTTCCTGCAACGGACGAACTACTATTTCAACTACACCCCGGACGCCAACCTGTCCGGCACCGCTGCCGACACCCTGACCATCTCCGGTCCCGGCACCTCGGGCGGCGACGACGTCGTCCTGAAGAGCATCGCCATCGACATTACGGGCGTCAACGACGCCCCCACCCTGACCGGCACTGTGGGTCCGTTCACCGTAACGGAGAACCAAGCCACACCTCTGGACCTGTCCGGCGCGGTGCTGGCAGACGTCGATTCCCCCGGCCCCAACTTCAAGCTGACTCTCAGCACCCTGATGGGCGGCTTTCTGTTCGCCACGTCGGGCGACGGGGTCACTGTCACCGGGTCCGGCACCACGGCCCTGGTCCTGACCGGTCGCGTCACCGACATCTCTGCGTGGATGACGTCCGGCACTCCCATCTCCTTCCAGGGACTTCCCAACGTTTCGGGCGCGTCGAAGGACATGATTCGGTTCCTGGGCAACGACGGGGACGGCGCCAGTTTGACCTTCAAAACCGTTTTCGTGAACATCGACCCCAGCGGTGGGGGCACCATTCCCACTCTGACCGACGGCCCGGCATCGCTGACGGCGACCGAGGAGACACCCGCGACCTATAATCTGTCCGCCTTGACCCTGACCAATAGCGGCGCCGCGCCGGGTGCCACCATGACCCTGGAACTTTCAGTCGGGCACGGCACCCTGGTCGTCCCCGGCACCGCCGGGTCGGGGACGAACACTCTGACGATCACCGGCACCTTCACCGAAATCACGGCATGGCTGGCCTCAGCTACGGCCATCACCTACACCCCGGACGTCGATGTCGCCGGCAACAAGGCCGATGCCATCACGATCAGGATTTCCGATGGGGGAGCGGCCGACCATACGACGATCAAGGCGATTTCCATCAACATCACCAACGTCAACGACGCGCCAACCGCAACCGGATTCCCCACCACGGTCACGGCGACCACGAATTCGGCAATGGCACTTGACCTCTCGAACCTGAAGTTCAACGACCCCGATGCCGGACTCATTGCCGCCACCCCGTGGAAGATCAAGGCCGTCCTGAGTGTGACGAGCGGCACGCTGAACTATACCGGCACCCTCCCTTCGGGCTTTATCGCCACCGGCGCGGGAAGCACCTCCCTGAGCCTCACCGGGCCAATTGAACAGGTTGAGGCGTTCCTGAACAGTGGACGGGTCACCTATACGCGTCCCGCGGACGCGAGTGGTCCCGGCATCGACACCCTGTCGCTGGTCGTCAACGACACCGTTGGCAGCGGCGACATTGCCGCCGGCAGTGCCACCATCAACGCCCAGCCACCGAACGACGCACCGACCCTGACCGGCCTGCCCGCCTCCGTCACCGGAGACGAGGACGCCGCCTTTGCGGTTGATCTGTCCGCCGCCACCCTCGGTGACGTGGACTCCCCCGACGCCGACTTCGTGCTCACCCTGGCGGTAAACGCCGGCACCCTGGCGGCAACCTCGGCGGGCGGCGTTACCGTGGCCGGCACCGGGACCGGCACGCTGACCCTGACCGGCACCGTGACGGCCATCGGGACCTACCTGGGCACTGCCTCGGCCATCACCTATACCGGCGCGGCGAACGCCTACGGCACCGCCGCCGCGACCCTGACCGTCACCGCCAACGATGGCGACGGCAACAGCAACGTTGCACTCGGCACGGTCCAGATCGACCTGACCCAGGTCAACGACCCCGCCGGAGCCACGAGCCTGCCGACCAGCGTGACGGCGACCGAAGACGTCAATACCGGCCTCAACCTTTCCGGCGTTGTTCTCAGCACCATCGATCCCGTGGACGGGGACCACACGCTGGTCCTGTCGGTCGATGTGGGCACGCTCACCGCCACCGCCTCGGCCGGTGTCACCGTCACGGGCTCGGGCACTGGAACACTGACGCTCCTCGGGGGCCGCGACGTCCTCCAGACCTGGCTGGCCGTCAACGGCAACGTCTCTTATCAGGGGACCGAGAACCTGGCCGGCAACGGCGCCGCGACCCTCACCCTGAAGGCCGACGACATGGACGGCGGCGGCGAGGTGACGCTCGGCACCGTCGCCATCAACATCACGCCGGTCAACGACGCTCCGACCGGTAGCGGCCTGCCCACCTCCGTCGTCGGCACCGAAGGACAGGCCAGAACCATCGACCTGTCCGGCCTGAGCATCGCGGACATCGACTCCCCCGACGCCGACTTCGTCCTCACCCTGAGCACCGACTACGGCACGTTGGCCGCGACCACCGGCCACGGCGTGACGGTGTCGGGCTCCGGCGGCACCACCTTGGGGTTGACCGGCACGGTGGCCGACATCAACGCCTTTTTGGACCGCGCGGACGCCATCAGCCTCACCACGGCGGCCGGGACCACCGGAACCGGCCTGGGCACCCTGACAGTGACGGCCAACGACCAGGACGGCAGCGGCGCTGTTACCCTGGGCACCGTCGCCATCGACGTCAGCCCGCCCAACAACGCCCCGACCGCCAGCGGCCTGCCGGTCGTCGCCACCGCGACCGAGGATGTGGCCAGCGTTATCGACCTGTCCGGCCTGACCCTGTCCGATGCGGACTCCCCGGACGCCGACTTCATGCTCACCCTGGCCGCCGACGCCGGCACCCTGAGCGCCACCAGCGGCAGCGGCGTCACCATCGGCGGCAACGGCTCGGGCGCCCTGACGCTGACCGGCACCACAGCCGCCATCAACGCCTTCCTCGACGGCGCCAACGCCGTGACATACACCGGCGCCGCCAATGCCTTCGGCACCGGCGCGGCAACCCTGACCGTGACCGCCAACGACCAGGACGGCAACAGCAACGTGGCTCTGGGCACGGTGCGCGTGGACATCGCCGCCATCAACGACGCCCCGACGGCCACCGGCCTGCCCGCCCGCGCCACGGTGACGGAGGACGTTGCGACCGCCGTCGATCTGTCGGGCCTCACGCTGTCAGACGTGGACGCGGCGGACGACGACTTCAAGCTGGTCCTGTCCGTCACCGCCGGCAGTTTGGCGGCGACCTCGGCCAGCGGCGTCGTCGTCTCCGGCTCGGACACCGCCACCCTGACCCTGAGCGGCTCCATGGCGGCGGTGCAGGCGTGGCTGGGTACCTCCAGCCGCGTGACCTACACCGGCGCGGCCGACGCCAATGGCACGGGCGCGGCCACCCTGAACGTCACCGCCGACGACCTGGACGGAAGCGGCGCGGTTGCCTTGGGCTCCGTCGCCCTCGACATCACGCCAGTCAACGACGCGCCCCGTTTGACCGATTTGCCGCCAAAGGCGACGGTATACAAAGACGAAACCGGGAAGATCGCCTTCGGCAGCGTGCGCCTGATCGACGTTGACGACGCGTCCGAAACCCTGACCGTGGCCCTGACGGTGGATATCGGAAAACTCTCCGCCGCGTCCGCAGGCGGCGTGACCGTGGCCGGAACAGGCTCCGACACACTGCTCCTGATGGGCACGGCCAGCGCCATCGAAACCTTTTTGAGGGGTTCGCAGGTTTCGTTCACCCCGCCCCCCACCGCCACCGAGGCAACTCTCAGCGTGCAAGCCAAGGACGGCCAAGGCGCCACGGCAACCGACGCCATGGACATCAAGGTCGAGGTTCGTCCGCCGCCGCCACCCCCACCTCCGCCGCCACCACCTCCACCGCCGCCGGGCGACGGCGGGCCCGATGGTTTGCCGCAGCCGCCCCAGCCACCACCTCCGGGCGATGGTGACGGCGGCGGCGACAGCGGGGATCACCCCCCGCCCGAAGGTCCGCTGCCGGGCGAAGACGGGGGCGACACCCAATCCGGGGGCGACGCTCCGACGCCGCCCCAACAGTCCCTGGGCGACGACACCAGCACCGCTGAACCCCGGCCCGACGCTCCGCCGCAGCCCGCCTTGAGCGGCCCCCTATCCACCGACACGCCGGTTTCCCTGGCGTTCCAGGGGGCTTTTGCCGGGGGCGGCACGGGCGAAGTGGCCTCGGCCATCCTCGGGCGCCTGGGCTCGGTCAGCGCCATCGAGGCCTCTGGAACGCCGGTCGGTCAGGGCATCCGCCTTCAGTCACAATCCCCGTCCCAGGGAACGGCGGGCGGACTGGGCACACCCCCGCCGACCGAGCGACCCGGCGGCATCCTCGGCGGTGCCTTCGGCGGCCTGGGCGTCCTCGGACGAACGGACGGCATGAGCGGCACGGCCGGTCTGGCCGACATGGGTGGTCTGGGCGGACTGGATGGTCTGGACGACATCGAGGCGCCAGACTTCGACGGCCAGACCTTCGGTGCCGTGGGAGCCGCCCCCCCAGCCGAGAACGCCGCCCTTGCGGACGCCGGAGAAGCCACGGGCAGGGACGGCCATCGGGGCCTGAGGTGGCAGATGACCGCTGCCCGCAGCGCCACCGGCGAACCCGTCGCCGCCCTGGTCCTGGCCCTGGAGTCCTTGGCCGACAGCCGGAGCGCCTGACCGCGCCCTCGCCACTCCACCGAAGCATCCCTGACGCCCGAGGGGCGCCACTGAACAGATCCACGCCCGAGGGGCGACACAGAACAGATCCGCGCCCGAGGGGCGCCACAGAAAACAGGAAAACAAACCGTGTTGACCAGCCTGCCCGGACGATCCGGGATTTTCCGCCGCGCCGTGGCCCTTCCCGCCGTCGCGCTTATGGTGTCCGCCTGCTCCGTCACGCCGGTGCCCTTGACGCCTGGAGAAACCGCGCTGCGCGTCGCCCAGGACATGACGGCCATGTACGCCGACCAGGAACCGGTCAGCGGCCCGATCACCCTGGAGGAAGCCTCCGCGCGGGCGCTGAAGTACAACCTCGACCATCGTCTCAAGCTGATGGAAGAGGCCGTCGCCCTGTCGGACCTCGACCTGTCGCACTACGACCTGCTGCCCCGCATGACCGCCGAGGCCGGCTACAGCGCCCGCAGCAACACCCAGGGCACCCTGGTTTCGCCCGGCAACACGCAGTCGGTCAGCACCGAGCGCGTGCACAACACGGCCGACCTGGAGATGACCTGGAACGTCCTGGACTTCGGCGTCAGCTACATCCGTGCCCACCAGAAGGCCGACATGGCCCTGATGGCCGAAGAGCGCCGCCGCCAGGTGGTCCACAACATCCTCAAGGACGTGCGCGCGAGTTTCTGGCGCGTCGCCGCCGCCGAGCGCAGCCTGCCCGCCTTGAGCGCGCTGTCCGAGAATGTTGGCGAGGCCCTCAAGAATTCCGAACGTCTGGTCGCCGAGGGGCTGGGCAACAAGGTCGAACACCTGACCTATCAGCGCGCCCTTCTCGACACGCTGGCGCAGTTGGACGCCACCCGCCGCGACCTGATGACCGCCCGCCAGAATCTGGCGGCGCTGATGAACATCCGGCCCGGCACGCCCTATACCCTGGCCGTCGAGGGCACCGACTTCGACGCTCCGCCCGCCTTCCCGCTGACCGTCGAACAGGCCGAGCTTGTCGCCCTGCACCAGCGGGCCGAGCTGCGCGGCGAAACCTATCAGACCCGAATCTACGCCCGCGAGTCCAAGGTCGGCATCCTGAAGATGCTGCCGGGCCTGAACTTCTTCGCCGGGGTGCACTCCGACGACGACCGTTACCTCATCAACTCGGACTGGGCCAGCCTGGGGACGAGCCTGACCTGGAACCTGCTCAACGTCGCCAGCCTGCCGGCCACCCTGGATGCCGCCGAGCGTAAGGTGCAGCTTTCCGAGGTCCGCCGCATGGCGTTGAGCATGGCGGTGGTCAGCCAGGTCCACGTCGCCACCCTGCGCAACGCCTCGGCCGTCCACCAGTTCAAGTTGGCCCAGCGCCGCCGCGTGGTCGAGGACGGCATCGGTGATGCCTCGCGCGCCGCCCGACAGGCCCGCCGGGGCAGCGAACTGGACGCCATCCGCGACGAGGTCCTGGCCGTGCAGGCACGCCTGCGCCAGGATCTGGCCTATGCCGACGTCCAGGACGCCTACGGCGCCCTCTTTGCCACCATCGGTGCCGACCCTCTGCCGTCGCGGGCGGCCGACCCGCGCTCCCTGGACGGCGCGAAGGACGCCCTGAGCCAGACCTTCGAACGCTGGCGCTCCGGCACCCTGCCCGAGGTGCGGGCGACAAAGTCTTGATCGCGGAGGCGCCATGAGCATGTCCTGGCTCCCCGCCCTGGTGCTTACGGTCGCCCTGGTCATCGGCGGCCTGTCGCCCGCCGCCCTGGCCACGGACATCAGGGAGGCGGGCGACGACATGGCGGTGCGCGGACGGATGGTGGCGCCCGGCCGCGCCGTCCTTTCGGCCCAGGTGAGCGCGCCCATTCGGTCGGTGACGCGGCGGGTGGGGGAGACCTTCCGCCAGGGCGACACCCTGGTCGCCTTCGACTGCCGCCGCATCGAGGCGCAGGTTGCCGCCGCACGGGCCGTGGTCGCCGCCGCCGAAACCTCCCTGGCCTCGTTGCGCCGCATGTATTCCCTCAAGTCGGTCGGCGAGGCCGACGTTGAACTGGCCGAAGCGGAGGTGCGCAAGACCCGCGCCGAACTGGCGATGCAGACCGTTGACGCAAGTTATTGCACGGTCGCGGCTCCCTTCGACGGCCGCGTGGTGGCCCGCATGGTGGCGCCCCATGAAAGCGTTGCGGCGGGGAGCGAATTGCTCGCCATCGTCGATGAGGGAGACATGGAGGTGGAGGTCCTGGTGCCATCAGCCTGGCTGCGCTTCGTCACCGTCGGCCTGCCCTTTTCCATCGCCATGGATGCCACCGGCCTGCGCTACGCGGCGGAGGTCACGCGTCTGGGCGGGGAGATCGATCCGGTCAGCCAGTCGGTCCAGGTGTTCGGCCGCCTGACGGAGGCCGCCGACGGTGTTCTGACCGGCATGAGCGGCCGCGTGACCTTCGACCCTGCGGCGGCGCAGCCGTGACCGCCGCCCTTCCCCGGCAAACCCCGGCACAGCTTTTCGGCGTCTTCATCGACCTGGAGAGGGACGCCCGCGATGCCGCCTCCACCGAAGCCTTGCTGTCGGTGATGGCCAACGGCACGCGCAAGCTGGTCGCGTGTCGGCAAGCCGTGGTGATGATCGTCGATGCCACCGGACGTCCGCGCGTGCGGGCGGTGTCCAACGTTCCTGCGCCCGACCGCAACGCTCCCTTCGCCCAATGGCTGGAGACCGTTGTCGCCAGACTGCCGCAAAAGACCGAGGCCCAGACCGTAGGCCTCGACATCCTGGCTTTGGCGACGACCGAGGCCGACTGGCGCGAATGGAGCCCGCCCGAAGGGCTGTGGCTGCCGCTGATGCCCACCGGGGGGGATTTCCTCGGCGGCCTGTGGCTGACCCGCGAAACGCCCTGGCAGGAGTCCGAGCGGGTGCTGCTCGACCGTCTGGCCGGGTGCTACGCCCACGCCTGGGACTCCCTGTCGCGCCGCCGCCGCTGGGCGGCCTTGCGCCTGCCGGGCGGCACGCGCCGGAGCCGGATGCTGCTGGCCGGGATGGCCCTGGCGCTGGTCGGGGCCATGGCCCTGCCGGTCCGCCAGACGGTGCTGGCCCCGGCCGAGGTGGTCCCGGCCCGCCCGCATGTCATCGCCGCCCCCATGGAAGGGGTCATCGACACCGTCGCCGTCGCTCCCCACCAGTCGGTGGAGGCGGGCACGGTGCTGTTCACCTTCGATGACACCACCCTGACCGCCAACGCCGAGCTTGCGCGGCGGGAGTTGGATCTGGCCCGCGCCCGCCTGCTCCAGGCCCGGCAGGCGGCCTTCCTCGATCCGCGCGCCAAGGCCACCATAGAGGAACGCAGCAGCGAAGTGGCCCTCGGCAAGGCCAAGCTGGACTATGCCGAGAACATGCTGGGCCGCGTCGCCGTGACCGCCCCCATCAAAGGGGTCGCCATCTTTACCGATGCCGGCGACTGGGCGGGCAAGCCGGTGCGGACGGGCGAAAAGGTCATGGTGGTGGCCGCCGCCGAAGACGTGGCCCTGCGCATCGACCTGTCGGCCGACGACGCCATCGCCCTACCCGATGCCGCGCCAGTCCGCCTGTTCCTGGCCGTTGATCCGGTGAACCCGGTGGACGCCACCGTCATCCGCAGCAGCTACGAGGCCGCGCCCATGGCCGATGGCACGGTCGCCTTCCGCATCGACGCCGGGTTCACGGACACCACCCGGCCGCGCATCGGCCTGCGCGGCACGGCGCGCATTGAAGGCGGTTCGGTGCCCCTGGTCCTGTACCTCTTCCGCCGCCCGCTGACGGCGGTGCGCCAGGCGCTGGGCCTATGACAGTCCTGCGCCAACCTCTCCGCCACCTGCCGCCCCTGCGCGAGGATTTGGTCCTGCTGGGCGGGACACCCGCGCACACCGGGGAACCGACGTGGCTTCTTTATGATCCGGCCCGGCACCGCTACATGCGGCTCGACCAGGACGGATTCGAAATCCTGAGCCGCTGGGACGCCGGCACGCCCGAAGCCCTGCTGGCTTGGCTGGCCCACGAAACCACCGTGGAGGCCGGAGTGGAAGACATCGAGGCCATGGCCGGCTTCCTGGAACGCGCCCACCTGCTCGACGGGCGCGGCACGGCGCGGCACCCGCCGCCGCCCCAGGACCTGTTCTCCCGGCTTCTGCACGGCTACCTTTTCTTCCGCATTCCCCTGGTCCGCCCCCGCCGGTTCCTGCCCACGCTGGCGCGGGCCACCGGATGGCTGTTCGGCCCACATCTGCCCTGGCTCATCCTGGGCCTTGCGATGGTGGGCGGCTTCCTTGCCAGCCGGCAGTGGGACGCGTTTTTGGGCACCTTCACCGCCTATACCACCTGGGAAGGGGCGGCCAGCATCTTTGCCGGCATCGTCGTGTCGAAGATCGTCCACGAACTGGGCCACGCCCTGACCCTCTACCGGGCGGGGGGCCGCGTTCCGACCATGGGGATCGCCTTCCTGGTCATGTTCCCCGTTCCCTATACCGACACTGGCGACGCCTGGCGGCTGGCCTCCAAACACCAACGGCTGCGAGTCGGCGCGGCCGGGGTGGTGGCCGAACTCCTGCTCGCCGCCATCGCTCTGGTGCTGTGGAGTTTCGTCCCCGATGGCCCGTTGCGGGCGACGCTGTTTGTCCTGGCAACGACCGTGTGGGTGGGCACGGTGCTTATCAACGCCAGCCCGTTCCTGCGCTTTGACGGCTATTATCTGTTCAGCGACCTTCTGGAGGTCCCCAACCTCCAGGCCCGCGCCTTCGCCCTCGGTCGGTGGCGTCTGCGGCGTGCCCTGCTGGGTCTGAACGACCCACCGCCCGAGGTCCTGCACCCACGCCTGCGGCGGGTGCTGACCGCATATGCGTATGCGACCTGGATCTATCGCCTGATCCTGTTTCTTGGCATCGCGCTGCTGGTTTACCATTTCTTCTTCAAGATCCTGGGGATCTTTCTGTTTCTGGTCGAGATCTGGGTTTTCATCGCCCGGCCCATGGCCTCGGAACTGGCGGTATGGTGGAAGCGCCGCCGGGAGACCCGGAGGACGCCGGGCGGCGTCCTGGCCGGCGTGACGATCACCGCCCTCGTGGTGGCCTGCGTCATCCCATGGCGGAGCACTCTTCAGGTTCCCGCCGTCTTGGACGCGGCGGCCGTCAGCCCCCTCTATACCCCCGTCCCCGCACGCATCGACGCTGTTCTGGTCGCGCCGGGGCAACTCGTCGCGGCCGGTGACATCCTGGTCCGCCTGTCGTCGCCCGACTTGGCGTTCCGCAAAGCCCAGGCCGAGCGCGATCTCGATCTGGCACAGGTCCGCTACAATCAAGCCATGGTCGACGCCGAGGGCATCCAGCAGGCCGCCGCTCTGCGCCAGGAAGTGCTGGGGCTGCATACCCGTCTCTCCGGCCTCAACACGCAGGAGGCCCGCCTTGCCTTGCGCGCGCCGATGGACGGGCGGATGGTCGACATCCTGCCAGCGCTGCGCACCGGCCTATGGGTCAATCAAGACGTCCTTCTGGGCCGCATCATAGCCGCGCAAGGCGGCCGCTTGACGCTGTACATTCCCGAGGACGTGCTGGGTCATGTGCGTGCCGGCAGCGTCGTGGCGTTCCGCTCCGAGGGTCGAGGAAATACCGACCTGCACGGCCCCCTCGGCGCCCTGCCCCCTGTGGCCCTGGACAGAATGGACGACGTGCTGTCGGCCTCCGTTGGTGGCGGCGGCGTTGCCGTCCGTCAGGAGGCAGACCGGTCTCTCCGTCCAATATCCGGCACCTATCAGGCAGCGGTCGCCCTCCCCACGGCCCAAGTCCCCCAGCGGCAACGGGGCATTGCCATCATCGAAGGCGAGGCTGAAACACTGGCCGCACGCGCCTTCCGCCGGATCGCCTCCGTGATCTTGCAGGAGAGCGGGTTCTAGGGTCCGGACTCAATTGAGGAGGCTCCGGAAAACTGGACAAAAGACCCACTGTGGATCAAAGGCGCCCGATGCTGCAGTGCGAATAATACTGATGGAGTAGAGTCGCTTTTAATGGACTGTTGACTGTTGACATATGGGTTCAGACAGAAGACCCTGGGTATGTCAGGACGCTCAGAGACGAGTTCACCCTGAGAAGCAGCGAAGCTTCCTATGTTGTCGCACCAGCGGCAGTAGGAAGCTTTTTTTGTTTTTGGCGCAGTCGCGCCGGATTTGTTCGTTGGCGCAGTCGCGCCGGGTTTGCTAATTGGCGCCTTCGCGCCGGGGAGTTGATGGTGGCGGAACAATTGGCATTGCGCGTTGGCGTGCTTTTTTCTCAAACCGGTGCGACGGCGATCATCGAGCGGTCGCAGCTCAACGGCGCGCTCCTGGCCATCGAGGAGATCAACCAGAGCGGCGGCGTCAACGGCCGCCGGCTTGAACCCGTGATCCTCGATCCCGGCTCGGTCCCCATCCGCTATGGTGAAATGGCCGAGCAACTTTTGTCCGAGGACGGTGTGACGGTCATCTTCGGGTGCTACATGTCGTCGGCCCGCAAGGAAGTTCTGCCCGTGGTGGAGCGCCGCAACGCCATGTTCTTCTATCCGACCCTTTATGAAGGGTTCGAGTATTCTCCCAACGTCATCTACGGCGGCGCGGCACCCAATCAGAACAGCGTGCCGCTGGCCAGCTACCTCATGGAACTGTACGGCAACCGGTTCTACTTCGTGGGGTCGGACTACATCTATCCCCGCGAGTCAAACCGCGTCATGCGCAACATCGTGCGTCAGGGTCGCGGCACCGTGGTCGGCGAGCGGTACGTGTCCCTCGACGGCACGCCCGAGGACTTCGACGCGGTCATCGCCGACATCAAGCGGCAGAAGCCTGACGTGATCTTTTCCACGGTGGTCGGCACCGGCACGGTGCATTTCTACCAGGCGTACCTGCGCCACGGCGGCAATGCCGCGAAGGTGCCGATCGCCAGCCTGACCACCAACGAGGCCGAGGTCGAAGCCATGGGACCGCAGGCCGCCGCCGGCCACATCACCGCGGCACCCTATTTCCGAACCATATCCTCGGACGCCAACAGGCGGTTCCTGGACGGCTATCGGCGGATGTTCGGGTCGATTACCACGGTCACCAGTTGCTGCGAGGCTGTCTATTTCCAGGTCCATATGTTCGCCGACGCGGTGCGCCGCATCGGCAGCACCGACACCGACCGCCTGCGGGTGGCGCTGATGAGCGCGGAGTATGACGCGCCGCAGGGCCGCGTGTGGGTGGACCCGGAAAACCATCACACCTTCTTGCACTCGCGCATCGCCCGCGTGGACGAGACCGGCGAGTTCGTCATCCAGCGCGAAATGCCCCGGCCGGTCAAGCCGGACCCGTACCTCGCGTATCCGGCACTCAATGACTGGAGCCTGCGGTTACTGAACCCCGATCCCGATCCCCTCGGTTCTCGCTTGGAGCATGTTGTTCATGTCAACCAACAACATCATTAGAAGCCTGAGGGCGCTGCGGGTCCTGGTCCTTCATCCGCGCGACAATCAGGCCGAGGAGCTTCTGCGCCAGATATCCCGCATCGGCTGCCGGGGCGCCGCCATATGGCCGCCGCCTGAAAAGCTGCCAGACGAGGGCGATGTGGTGTTCGTGGAGGTCAAGGAAACCATTTCCAAGGACATCCGGCGCCTGTTCGACATCGACCGCAGCCACCGCCCCACGGTCATCGGGGTCGTCGCCTACGAAAACCCGTCTGTCCTGCAAGGCTTGCTGGACCTGGAGGTTGACGCCGTTGTCACCGTCCCCCTGCGGCCCTTTGGCGTGCTGAGCAGCATGGTCATCGCCCGCCGGGTATCGCAGGAGTTCAAGGTTGCCGACCGGACGCTCGGCAAGCTCAAGCGCAAGTTCGACAGCGTCCACAAAATCAGCCAGGCCAAGTTCATCCTGATGAAATTGCACGGCCTGTCCGAAGAAGAAGCCTACGGCACCATCCGCACCCAAGCGATGACCAAGCGGACGACCATGGCCGACATCGCCCAGGCGATCATCAACGCCGACGGCATCCTCGGCTCGACCGCCGGGCGGAGGAAACCTGAACGCCTGAAGCTGACGGTGACAGGAGACTAGAGACACCACCGTCCCGGCTTCGGGACGAGAATTCAAGGATCTGGGTTCGCGATCAACAGCGATCGTCCGAACCACGGAGGCAGTGCAGCCTCTTCGCCCACCGGCCCGTCCGGTGGCGGAGGGGCTTTTTTATTGGTCACAAAAGCAAAGGCCCAAAAAGGGCCACCGGACATCAACAGGAGGAAACGAACCATGAAGCGTCGCAGCTTTCTCAAGGGTTTCACCATCGCGGGGGCGGCCGGCGTGGCCGGCGTCACCGGCTTTCCGGGCATCTGGACGCGCGGTAACAGCGCCTATGCGGCCAACGGGGAAATCCCCGTCGGCGTCCTGTTCTCGCTGACCGGCGCCGTCGCCGTGGTGGAGAGCACGCTGCGCGATGCGTGCATGTTGGCTATCGAGGAAATCAACGCCAGCGGCGGCGTCAACGGCATGACGTTGCGCCCCTACCAGGAAGACCCGGCGTCCGACCCGGCCACCTTCGCCGACCGCGCCCGCCGGCTGGTCATCCGCGACAAGTGCGTCAGCATCTTCGGGTCCTACACCTCGGCCAGCCGTCAGGCGGTGCTGCCGGTGGTCGAGGGCCGCGACAACCTCTATTGGTATCCGACCCTCTACGAAGGCCGCGAATGCTCGCGCAACGTCATGTATGGCGGCGCCGTGCCCAACCAGCAGCAGCAGGAATTTGTGCCCTGGCTGAAGGAAAAATTCGGCGGTCGGTTCTACCTGATCGGGAACAACTATGTGTACCCCCGCGAGGAGAACAACGTCTGCAAGATCATCCTGTCGCAGATCGGCGGCGAAGCGGTGAACGAGGAATATGTCCCCCTCGGTCATTCCGACTTCAGCTCGGTCATCAATCGCATCCGCGCGGCGGAACCGGACGTCATCTTCTGCACCCTGGTCGGTGACAGCGACGTGGCCTTTGCTCGCCAGCTTCACGCGGCCGGCTTCGACCCCGAGAAAATGCCGGTTGCCAGCCTCACGCGCTCGGAAGTCGAGGTCAAGGCCATCGGCGGGGACGCCGCAGCCGGACATTTCTCCTCCGCCCCGTACTTCATGGGCCACAAATCGGCCGAGAACGAGAAATTCATCGAGGCCTACCAGCGCAAGTACGGTACCGACCAGGTGACGCACTTCGTCAGCGAGGCCGCCTACTTCCAGGTCTACCAATTCAAAGCGGCGGTCGAAAAGCTGGCGGCCAGCGACATCTCGCCGGTCAACATCCGCAACGCGGCGGTCGGCCTGTCCATGGTGGCGCCGCAGGGCGAGATCCTGATCGACGGCAATCTCCACACCCACCTGTGGCCCAAGATCGGCCAGTGGCAGTCGGACGGCCAAGCCAAGGTCATCATGGAGTCCAAGCAGCGCATCGCGCCCGAGCCGTACTGGGCCTACGAGGGCCAAGCCTGCACCGAGAACGGCCTCGTTCGCTCCTGACATCCTGCGGTAGGACGGGCGGCTGTTGCGGCCGCCGCCCGTCCGGGAGTTTCTGCTATGGATTCTGTACTCAATCAGGTCTTCGCCGGTCTGAGCATGGCGTCGATCCTGCTCATCGTCGCCCTGGGGCTGGCCATCATCTACGGCGCCATGGGCGTCATCAACCTGGCGCACGGCGAGTTCGTAATGCTCGGCGCCTATAGCGCATGGTTCCTTCAGGAGCAGTTCGGGCTGGGCATCCTGGTCGCCCTTCCGGTGATCTTCCTGATGGTTGCGGTGGTCGGCTGGCTGGTCGAGCGCGGCGTGGTGCGCTGGCTGTATCACCGGCCGCTTGACACCATCCTGGCGACCTGGGGCATCGGCATCGTGCTGCAACAACTGGTGCGCCTGGGTATCGGGCCGGAATCCCGCTACGTCGCGCGGCCCGAGATCCTTGACGGCAACGTCATCCTCGGCGGTCTGGTGATGGCCAACTACCGCATCTTCCTGATCGCCTTTTCGGCCGCCGTGCTGGTCGGCACCTGGTATCTGCTGACCCGGACCGAGTTCGGCACCAAGCTGCGCGCCATCATCCAGAACAAAGAGATCTCGGAGTGCTACGGCATCCGCCCGGAACGGGTCTACGCCCTGACCTTCGCCTATGGCGCGGGCTTGGCGGGCATTGCCGGGGCACTCATCACGCCGCTGGTCAGCGTGACGCCGGGCATGGGGACCTATGTGGTGGTCGATGCCTTCCTGGTGGTCATCGTCGGCGGTGTCGGCAGCCTGATCGGAACAGCCGTGGCCTCGGGCCTGGTGGGGACGGCTTCGGCGGCGTTCTCCTTCCTGCTCAACGACACGCTCGGGCGGGTCGCGCTGCTGCTGGCCATCATCCTGCTGATCCGCTTCCGGCCGATGGGCCTCTTCCCCGACAAGGTCAGGCGCTGAGGGATCGACATGAACACGACTTTCAAGACGGACATCATCGGGTACGGCCTGTTCGCGGCGCTCATCCTGTTCGTGGTGCCATGGGCCTTTGCCTTCGACGGGTTCGAGCTGAACACCTTTGCCCGCTACCTGACGCTGGGCATGGTGGCGATGGCCCTGGCCCTGTCCTGGGGCTATGCCGGAGTGCTCAACCTGGGACAGGCGGCGACCTTCGGGCTCGGCTCCTACGTCATGGCGATGCACCTCAAGCTGCGGGCCAGCGCCAGTTCCTACAACGGAATGCCCGACTTCATGGGCTGGACCAACGTCGAGGTCCTGCCGTGGTTCTGGGAGCCGTTCCACTCGCTGACGTTCACCCTGGTGGCGGGCCTCGCCCTCCCTGCCCTGGTGGCGTGGCTGATGGCGGTCTTCATGTTCCGCGGACGGGTGACCGGCGTGTTCGTCGCCATCATCACCCTGGCGTTCCTGGTCGCCCTGCAACTGGTGTTCATTTCCGAGCAGCGTTACACCGGCGGCCAGAACGGACTGACCGGCCTTGCCCCCCTGGAGCTGTTCGGCTGGCGGGCCGACGCCTACAGCACGTCGTTCTACTACATGGTGGCGGGCTGCCTGATTACCGCCCTGGCGCTCGGCCTTGCGGTGGTGCGCAGCAAGGTGGGGCTTATCTTGCGGGCCATCCGCGAGGACGCCAACCGGGTGCGCTTCTTCGGCTACGACGTGGCGCGGTACGAGACGCTGGCCTTTTGCGTGTCGGCGGCACTCGCCGGGTGGGCCGGAATGCTCTACGTCCTGGTCCTGGAGTTCGCCTCGCCGACCTACATGAGCGTGCCGTTCAGCCTCGGCATCGTCATCTGGTGCGCGGTTGGCGGCCGGGAGTCCCTGGTGGCTGCGGCGCTGGGCGCGGTGGTCGTCAACATGCTCGAAGGCCGGCTGTCGAGCATCTTCGTCGAGGGCTGGTTCCTGTTCCTCGGCATCCTGTTCATCGTCGTGGTGCTGGTCATGCCGCGCGGCCTGTACGGCCTGTTCAGCGACGCAGTCCAACGCCTTCAGACGGTGTCCCCGCGCGATCGCGGCGGCAAGGTGGCGACCAAGGCCACCCCGCTGTCGGCCACTCCTGCCGTGAAGGAGGAAAACTAGCATGGGCCATCTTGAACTGCACAACCTTCAGGTCCAGTTCGGCGGCCTGCGCGCCGTCGATGGCCTCAACCTGAGCCTCGAACAAGGCGAGTTGCGCTGCCTGCTGGGTCCCAACGGGGCCGGCAAGTCAACCACCCTGGACCTGATCTGCGGCAAGACCGCCGCGTCGGGGGGCAGCGTCATCTTTGGCGGCATCGATGTCACCCACATGGCCGAGTACCAGCGGGCCCGCCACGGCATCGGCCGCAAGTTCCAGGTGCCGTCGGTGTTCAAGGACCTGTCGGTGATCGAGAACCTGGAGGTTGCCCGCTCGCAGCATCCCGGCGTCCTGGCCTCGCTGAGGGTGTTCCGCAGCCGCCTGTCGGGCCGCATGGACGAGGTGCTGACCATCGTCGGGCTGCACGATCACCTGCACGTCAAGGCGGGCAACCTGTCGCACGGCCAAACCCAGTGGCTGGAGATCGCCATGCTGCTGATGCAGGACTGCAAGCTCATCCTGATGGATGAGCCGACCGCCGGCATGACCGTCCAGGAAACCCTCAAGACGGCCGACATCTTCAACTCGCTGCGGGGCAGCCACACCATGCTCGTGGTCGAGCATGACATGAGCTTCGTCCGCGTCATCGCCGAGCAGGTCACGGTGATGGACCAGGGCAAGCTGCTGGCCCAGGGCACGGTGGCCGAGATCGAACGCGACCCCAAGGTCCGGCAGGCCTACCTGGGGGATGAGGAGACCGCCGATGCTGCAAGCTAACGCCCTCTACTCCTACTACGGCAAGAGCCCGATCATCCAGAACGTGAGCTTCAACGTCCGGCCGGGCGACTTTGTCAGCATTCTGGGCCGCAACGGCGTCGGCAAGACCACGCTGCTACGCACCATCATCGGCCTGACCTCGCGCACCGAGGGGGAGTTGAACTTCGACGGTGCCGACCTCGCCCGCATGTCCACCGCCGACCGCGCGTTCCACGGCATCGCCTACGTCCCGCAGGGCCGCGAGGTCATTCCACGGTTCACCGTGCGCGAGAACCTGGTGATGGGAACCTATGCCCGGCGCGACGGTAAGCGGACGGTGCCCGATTACATTTTCGAGCTTTTCCCCGTCCTCAAGCAGTCCATCGGCCGGCGGGGTGGCGACCTGTCGGGCGGTCAGCAACAGCAACTTGCCATCGGCCGCGCCCTGGCGATGGAGCCCAAGATCCTCCTGCTGGACGAGCCGACAGAAGGCATCCAGCCCAACATCGTGAAACAGATCGAGGACATCATCATCCGCCTGAACCGCGAGATGGGCCTGACGATCATTCTGGTTGAACAGAATATCAGCTTCGCCCGGCGGGCGTCCGAGCAGTTCATCATCCTGGACAAGGGCAGGGTCGCGCTGTCCGGCCGGGCCGACGAACTGACCGACGAAATCTCGCGCAAACACTTGAGTTTCTGACGGCCACGCGTGGTCGGCACGAAAGGCGCTGTTGCAGCGCATGCCCGAACTTTGCCTGATACAAGGAGGTTTCAATGCGTCACGGAGACATTTCCAGCAGCCCCGATACCGTCGGCGTCGCGGTCGTGAACTACAAGATGCCGCGTCTTCACACCCGCGAGGAGGTCCTGGAGAACTGCCAGAAGATCGCCGACATGGTGGTTGGCATGAAGAAGGGCCTGCCCGGCATGGATCTGGTGATCTTCCCGGAATACAGCACCCACGGCATCATGTACGACCCCGGCGAAATGATGGAGACCGCCTCGCAGATCCCCGGTGACGAGACCGAGATCTTTGCGCGGGCCTGCCGCAAGGCCAACGTCTGGGGCGTGTTCTCGCTGACCGGCGAACGTCACGAGGACCACCCGCGCAAGAACCCCTACAACACCCTCATCCTAATGAACAACAAGGGCGAGATCGTCCAGAAGTACCGCAAGGTCATCCCGTGGTGCCCGATCGAGGGGTGGTATCCCGGCGGCCAGACCTTCGTCAGCGAAGGGCCAAAAGGCATGAAGCTGAGCCTCATCATCTGCGATGACGGCAACTATCCCGAAATCTGGCGCGACTGCGCGATGAAGGGCGCCGAACTGATCGTGCGCTGCCAGGGGTACATGTACCCGGCCAAGGAACAGCAGGTCACCATGGCCAAGTGCATGGCATGGGCCAACAACTGCTATGTCGCCGTGGCCAACGCCACTGGCTTCGACGGCGTGTACAGCTACTTCGGCCACTCCGCGATCATCGGCTTCGACGGCCGGACCCTGGGCGAGTGCGGCGAGGAGGACATGGGCGTGCAGTACGCCCAGTTGTCGCTGAGCCTCATCCGCGACGCGCGGGAAAACGACCAGTCGCAGAACCATCTCTTCAAGCTGCTGCATCGCGGCTACACCGGCATCCATGAGTCCGGCGACGGGGACAAGGGCGTGGCCGATTGCCCGTTCGAGTTCTACCGGACCTGGGTCCTCGACGCCCAAAAGGCCCAGGAGAACGTCGAGGCGATCACCCGGCGCACGGTCGGCGTGGCGCAATGCCCGGTCGGCAGCCTGCCCAATGAAGCCAAGGAGGCCGAGGAAACCGCCTGATCGCATGGCATCGCCGGCCGCGCGTCCTGGCGCGGCCGGCGACTGCCGACTGGACCAGTATTGGGAGGACGACGTGCCGTTCATCAACGACAAGCTTGAGGAAACCCGGCGGCTGCGGGATCAGAAAGAGTCGCTCGATGCCGAGAACGCGGCACTGGAGGACGTGGTGAACCTCCACCTCGCCCACCGCACCGGCGGTCTGAAATCACGGTTTCAGATCGACATTGACGCCGTGGTGCGCGGCCTGCGGGCCGAGATCCTCGGCCAGGATCAGGCCCTTGAGGCGGTCGAGGACATGCTCAACGTGATCCGCGCCGACATCACCGACCCGCGCCGGCCGCTGTTCACCGCCTTGTTCCTGGGTCCCACCGGGGTCGGCAAGACCGAGATCGTGCGGTCCCTGGCGCGGTCCATCCATGGCGACGCCGACGCCTTCTGCCGCATCGACATGAACACCTTGTCCCAGGAACACTACTCCGCCGCCCTGACCGGCGCCCCGCCGGGCTATGTCGGCGCCAAGGAAGGCAAGACGCTGTTCGACCAGGAAAAGATCGAGGGCAGCCTGAAACGGCCCGGCATCGTGCTGTTCGACGAACTGGAGAAAGCCAGCCCGCAGGTTCTTCAGGCGTTGCTCAACGTGTTCGACAACGGCCAGCTTACCGTGGCCTCGGGCGAGCGGACCTACAGCTTCCGCAACGCGCTGGTGTTCATGACCAGCAACCTCGGCGCCCGCGACATCCAGAACTTCGAGCACCGCCAGCGCAGCCTGTTCCGCAAGCTGATGCCGCTGAGCCCGCAGCAGCGCCAGCGCAAGGCGCGGGACATGGTCTACCGCCGCCTGCTGGGAACGTTTCCCCCGGAGTTCGTCAACCGCATCGACCACATCACGGTGTTCAACTGGATTGAGCCCGAGGTGGTCAATGACCTCGTCCGCCTGGAGATCGAACGCTTGAACCGCCGCCTGCTGAAGCACGGTGTCCGGGTGCAGGTCGATCCCGACGTCATTGACCTGCTGGTGAAGCGCGGCTTCGACCGGCAGTTTGGCGCCCGCTCCCTGCGCCGCGCGGTCCGCCGCCATGTGGAGGTGCCGGTTGCCAAATACCTGCTGCGCCACCACCGGCAGGCCGAGGACCATGAGGAGGGGGTTCAAATCCTGCAGGCCCGCCGCAATCAGGATGATGTAATCATCTCGCCTCGGCTCTAATACCGACCGTCTAATGATCTGACCCACCTGAGAAGCGGGCTGCCGCCCGCACCCGCTCGGGGTGAACCCCGACCCCCTTTTGTTTTTTTGAAAAAACAAGGAGGTCTGGAGCTTGCTCCAGCCGGGCTTCGGGCGGGAGCCCGTCCGCGCCAGCGGAACGAAAGGTCATTTCATCCGTCGGCTGGCCTAACACCAAGCCTTTTGAACTGCCCCCCTCAGAAAAGCGAGCCGTCAGGTGTCTTCCTCGGTCATGTTGGCGAACCACGCGAAGGTGTCGAGTTCCTCCAGGTCATCGTGCAGGGCCTCGATGCGGCGCAGGCGGTCGTAACCGTCCTTCATGGCACCCCGGAACATGCCCGCGCACAGCAGGTTGAGCACGCTCATGGCCGCTGCATAGCTGTCGAAGATGGAGGTCGAGCGCACCTCGCAGGTGATGGTCCAGGTGGCCAGCTTGGCGGTGCGGGTGGCTGACGGGTCGGTCAGCAGCAGGATACGGGCGCCCTGCTTCTGGGCCACCTCCATGATCTTGGACACCGCCGCGACCCGCCGGCGCATGCCGATCACCACCAGGACGTCCTGCTCCCCCAGGTCCACCAAGTCTTCGCCCAGGGTCTGCCCCGGTTGCGGCAGAAGCACCACATCGGGGCGCATCAACATCAACTGGCGTTGCAGGTACAGGGCCAGCATCCGGCTGTTGCGGAACCCCACGATGAACACCCGGCGGCCCTCGCCGAGGGCGCTGGAGGCGTCACGCACCACATCCGGGCGCAACGCCTCAAGTGTACGCGACAGATTTTCGCTTTCCTGCGCCAGATGGGCTGCCACCGTCTGGCTGCGTTTCTCATTCTTCTTGTCAGTGGCCGACAGGTAGATCGGCGAGCCCCAGTGCCGGGCGCCGCGCACCTCGCGCCGGACCTCGTTGAAGTCCTTGTAGCCGATGCGCTGAAAAAAGCGGGAGGCCGCCGCCTTGGACGTGCCGGCCATGTCGGCCAGTTCGCCCGCGCTATAGGTGGCGATGTCGCCGGGGAAGCCGAGCAGCAGGTCGCCCAACCGCCTCTCCGCCGGGGGAAGCTGTTCGTAATGCGCCTGGATCCGCGCTTCGAGGGACTTGGGCTCTTTCATCTCACGCATGCTTAGCATGATGCCTGAAGCGACGGGAGAGCGAAACGTCATTTTCAGTATGTTGACATAGTGAAAAATCTGTTCCAGCATGAAACTCGAAGGTCGGCACCCAAAGACCGGCCCTCAGGGAAGGCACCCAAATCCGGAGGCATCATGGCCATTCCATCGGGAGCCGGCCGCGGGCTGGCCCTCATTGGCGCCACCCTCGACGCCGTCATCATCAAGATTTGCGCCGCCCTTGTGGCGGTCATGGTCCTTATCGTGTGGCTTGGCATCCTGTCCCGCTACGGGCTGAGCCTGGGCATCACCTGGACCGAGGAACTGTCGCGCTACATCATGATCTGGGCCGCGCTGCTGGCCATTCCGGTCGGCGTGTTCCGGCGCGAGCACATCGGGTTCGAGCTGATGTTCAGCTTGTTGCCCGAAAGCGGCCGCAAGCCGTTGCGCGCCCTTCTGGACATCATCGCCATCGCGTTCTTTGGGTTCCTTGCCTGGTACGGCGTCGGCATGACCCTCCAAGGCAGCAACCAATTCGCCACCATTTTCGGCATGAGCATGATGGTGCCCTTCGCGGCGGTGCCTGTCTCGGCGGGCCTGTCGGCGTTTCAGGCCACCGTCCTGCTGGTCCGCGACGTGACGCTGGCCCCCGATGAAATGCCCGGCGTCCAGATGGAGGAAGCGGAATGACCCTCGTAGCCGGAGCGTTCTTTGGCCTCATGCTGCTGGGACTGCCCATTGGGTTCGTGCTCGGCATCGCCGGGGTAATCGGGCTGTTTCAGCTCGGTGGCACACAGTTCCTCGCCATGGCGCCCAAGCGCTTTTTCGAGGGCCTGGACATGTTCACCTTCATGGCCATGCCGTTCTTCATCCTGGCCGGCGAGATCATGAACCGGTCGGGCATCACGGCCCGTCTGATCGACTTCGCCAACGCCCTGGTCGGTTACATGCGCGGCGGACTGGCCCACTCCAACATGGTCGCCTCGGTCATGTTCGCCGGGATGACCGGCGCGGCGGTGTCCGATGCCGCAGCCTTTGGCAACACCATCGTTCCGGCCATGGTCAAGCAGGGCTACACGCGGCCATTCGCCTGTGCGGTCACCGCTGCCGGGTCGATCATCGGGCCGACCATTCCGCCGTCCAACCTCATGGTGATCTACGGGTCGTTGATGGGGGTGTCGATCGCCGGGCTGTTCGCGGCGGGCATCCTGCCGGGCCTGCTGATCGCCCTGTTGTGCATGGCCCTGATCGCCGCCATGGGCCGCCGCTGGGGCTTGCCCAAGGGCGAGGGCGGGCCGAGCCTCCGCCTCATCCTGTCCAGCTTCAAATCCAGCATCTTCGCCATCCTGATGCCGGTCATCATCCTGGGCGGCATCCTGGGCGGCATCGTCACCCCGACCGAGGCCGCCGCGCTGGCAGTCCTCTATGCCCTGTTCGTCGGGGCGGTGATCTATCGGTCGCTCAGGATGTCGGACATGATCGACATGCTCCAGCGGACGGCACAGATCACCGGCGTGGTGTTCCTGATCATCGCCTCGGCCTCCATCCTCGGCTGGTGGATGACGTTCGAGCAGATCCCCCAGATGGTGGCTGCGGGGTTCCTAGCCCTGTCGTCCGACCCCACCGCGATCATCGCCATGATCCTCGCCCTGCTGCTGATCGTCGGGCTGTTCATGGACATCAACGCCGCGCTCATCATCCTGGCTCCGGTGCTGGTGCCGCTGACCAAGGCCATCGGTATGGACCCGGTGCACGCCGGCATCATGATCATCCTGACCCTCAACATTTCACTGATGACGCCGCCGGTCGGGGCCTGCCTGTTCGTGCTGGCGTCGGTCACCGGCGAGAAGATCGAGAAGATCAGCGCCGCCCTGTGGCCCTTCCTGCTGGTCGAGGTCTCCATCCTCATGGTCATCGCCTTCTGGGCCGACCTGACCCTGTTCATCCCCCGCCTGCTTGGTTTCTGACTTTTCCCGAAAGGAGCGCCCCCATGACGTTGCGCAAGTCCCTGTTCGCCGCCGTTGCCGTGGCCGGTCTGATGGTTGCCGGCATCGCCCCCGCCCAGGCCGAAAAGGTGATGAAGCTGCATCACCTCAACAACGACGACCCGTTCGACAACCCCACCGGGGCCATGGCGATCGTGTTCAAAAATCTGGTCGAGTCCGGCACCAACGGGTCGGTCACCGTGCAGACCTTCCCGAACGCGCAGCTTGGCAAGGACGGCGAAGTCCTCAGCCAGGTCCGCGCCGGGGTGGTGCAGTCGGGCATTCATTCGGTGGGCGGCTTCGCGTCGGCCTACCCGATGATCGGGGTGCTCGACGTGCCCTTCGCCTTCCCCAACATCGCGGCGACCTACGAGGTGTTCGACGGCCCCTTCGGCGACAAACTGGCGGCCGACATCGAGGCCAAGACCGACCTGAAGATCCTCGGCTTTGGGGATTCCGGCGGGTTCTTCGCCATCACCAACTCCAAGCACCAGGTCAAGACGCCCGAGGACATGAAGGGCCTGAAGATCCGCACCATGGGCCTGGACACCCACAAGGCGCTGATTACCTCGCTGGGCGGCGAACCTGCCGCCATTGCCTGGACCGAGGTCTACACCTCGCTCCAGACCGGCGTGGCCGACGGCCAGATGAACCCGGTGCCGATCATCTCCTTCGCCCGCTTTGATGAGGTGCAGAAGTACCTGTCGCTGACCAACCACCTGTTCGCGCCCTACGTCTGGGCGGTCAACAAGACCTTCTGGGACGGCCTGACGCCCGAGGAACAGGGCGTGGTCCAGGCTGCCGCCAAGTCCGCCATCGTCGCCGGGCGCGGCATCAGCCGCATCATCGAGGCATCCGACCGTGGCCTGCCCAAGCTGGCCAAGGAGATGGAGGTCTACGCCCCGACGCCCGAGGAACGGGCCGCCTTCCGCGAGGCAGCCCAACCGGCCGTCAAGAAGGTGATCATCGAAACGCACGGTGCCGAGGGCGAAGCACTGCTCAACAGCTTCATGGCCGCCATCGACGACGCCGCGAAGTAACACGGCCAGGGAGGGGGCGCCGTTTCCCCCCCTCCCTTCCCTCTCCCCCACGAGGACGACCATGACCATCTCCCTGCCCATCCCTCCCGGCCGCGTTGCCCATGCCGCCAATCCGCACGCCGTGCGCGGCCAGCCGATCGGGGCGCGTCAACGCGCCGTGCTGACCGACGAAGCCATGCGCGAGGCCCGTGCCGAGATCCGCACTTGGCCCGGCTATGCGCCGACCCCGCTGCGCGACCTGCGCGGCTTGGCCGAGGCCTCCGCCGTGGCCGCCGTGTGGTACAAGGACGAAGCCAGCCGCTTCGGGCTGGACAGTTTCAAGGCACTGGGCGGGGCCTATGCCGTGCTCCGCCTGCTGAAGAAGCACCTGCCCGAGGGCGTCACCGCGGCCGATCTGGTTGCCGGCGCCCACCGCGAGGAGGTCGCCAAGATCACCGTGTGCTGCGCCACCGACGGCAACCATGGCCGCTCGGTGGCCTGGGGCGCGCAGCAGTTCGGGGCGCGCTGCGTGATCTATGTTCATGCCACCGTGTCGCAGGGCCGGGTTGACGCCATCGCCCGCTATGGCGCCGAGGTGCGCCGGGTGTCCGGCAACTACGACGACGCCGTACGTCAGGCGGCCGAGGATGCCGCCGACAACGGCTGGTTCGTGGTGTCCGACACATCGTACCCCGGCTACATGGACGTGCCGCGCGACGTCATGCAGGGCTACACGGTGATGATCGACGAAGCCGTCGCCCAAATGCCCGAGGCGCCCACCCACTGCTTCGTGCAGGGCGGGGTTGGCGGTCTGGCCGCCGCGACCGCCGCCCAGTTGTGGGAGGCCTACGGGGCCGACCGGCCACGCATCATCGTGGTCGAGCCCGACCGCGCCGCCTGCCTGTTTGAGAGTGCCAAGGCCGGGATGCCGGTCACCGTGCATGGCGATCTCGACACCCTCATGGCCGGGCTGGCCTGCGGCGAGGTTTCGCTGCTGGCCTGGGAAATCCTCGAAGAGGGCGCCGACGATTTCATGACGGTGACCGATGACTCGGCGGTCGAGTGCATGAAGCTGCTGGCCGATGGCCCATGCGGCGATGCACCCTTCGTCGCCGGGGAAAGCGCTGTGGCCGGTCTTGCCGGGTTCCTGCTGGCCCGCAACGACGTCCTGTTGTCCAAGGCTTTAGGTCTGGGGCCGGACAGCCGCGTGCTGTTGATCGGCAGCGAAGGCGCCACCGACCCGGACCTCTACACCCGCATGGTCGGCCGCCCGGCCGAGGCGGTGGCACGGGAGGCCGCAGGATGACCCGCGAGAACCTGCGCATCAACGGCCAACGTCTGATCGACCGCCTGAAAGCCCTGGGCGAGGTCGGCGCCCTGCCCGGCGGCGGGGTGTGCCGACTGGCCCTGACCGACGACGACCGGGCCGGGCGCGATCTGGTCACCGGGTGGATGCGGAACCTCGGCCTCAGCGTCACCACCGACGCCATCGGCAACGTCTTTGGGCTGCGGGCGGGGACCGAGGACGGCCCGCCGGTGATGACCGGCTCGCACATCGACACCGTCCGCACCGGCGGCCTGTACGACGGAAACCTCGGCGTGCTGGCCGGGCTGGAGGTGGTCGAGACGCTCAATGACCTGGGCATCACCACCAGACGCCCGCTGTGCGTCGCCTTCTTCACCAACGAGGAAGGGGCACGCTTCGCCCCCGACATGATGGGCAGCCTGGTCTACGTCGGCGGAATGCCGCTCGACGAGGCGCTGGCGGTCGAGGGCATCGACGGCACGACGGTCGGGGATTGCCTGAACGCCATTGACGCCGCTGGACCGGCGAGCGTCGGGGCGCCCGAGGTTCACGCCTTCGTGGAACTGCATATCGAGCAAGGGCCGGTGCTGGAGGAACAGGGCGTCACCATCGGCGCCGTGGGTATGGTGCAGGGCATCTCGTGGACCGAGTTCACCATCACCGGCACCTCCAACCACGCCGGCACCACGCCCATGCGCCTGCGCCACGACGCCGGTTACGTCGCCATGGCAACCGCCACCTTCGCGCGCGATCTGGCGACGCGCATGGGCGGCCATCAGGTGTCCACGGTCGGATCGTTCGAACTGAAGCCCAACCTCGTCAACGTGGTCGCCAACCACGCCCGCTTCACGGTCGATCTACGCAACACTGACGAGGCCCTGCTGCAACAGGCCGAGGCGGAAGTGATGGCGGTCGTCACCAGCCTTGCCGCCGCCGAGGGGGTGGAGGTCACCCACCGCAGCCTTGCCCGGTTCGCGCCGGTGGCCTTTCATCCCGGCATGGTGGCCAAGGTCGAAGCCACCGCCAAGGGCCTCGGGCATTCGGTCATGCGGATGCCGAGCGGTGCGGGGCACGACGCCCAAATGCTGGCGCGGGTGTGCCCGACCGCCATGGTGTTCGTGCCCAGCGTCCACGGCATCAGCCACAACATCCACGAACACACCGCCCCCGCCGACCTGGAGGCCGGGGCCAACGTCCTGCTGCGGGTCCTGGTGGATCTGGCCGAGTAGGTCCTTGAAAGGATACAGTCGATGAGCCGAATCGTCACACTCGGTGCCGCCCAGCTCGGCCCGATTTCACGCACCGACACCCGGTCGCAGGCGGTTTCCCGCATGGTCGACCTGTTGCACCGGGCCAAAGATCGCGGATGCACCGCCGTAGTCTTCCCGGAACTGGCTCTGACCACGTTCTTTCCGCGCTGGTACTTCGAGGACCAAGCCGAAATTGACGCCTTTTTTGAAACCGAGATGCCCGGTCCCGAGACGCGGCCCCTGTTCGACGCAGCAGCCCGGCTCGGTATCGGGTTCTACCTGGGCTATGCCGAACTGGCCGTGCAGGATGGCCGGACGCGGCATTTCAACACCTCGATCATCGTCGATCAGAGCGGGCGCATCGTCGGCAAGTACCGCAAGGTCCACCTGCCGGGCCATGCGGAGCACGAGCCCTGGCGCGCCTTCCAGCACCTGGAAAAGCGCTACTTCGAACCCGGCGACATGGGGTTCGGGGCGTGGAAGGCGTTTGGCGGCGTGGTCGGCATGGCCCTGTGCAACGACCGCCGCTGGCCTGAAACCTACCGCGTGCTAGCCTTGCAGGGTGTGGAACTGATGATGCTGGGCTACAACACGCCCATCCATTACCCGCCGGTGCCCGAACACGATCACCTGCAAGGCTTCCACAACCACCTGTGCATGCAGGCCGGCGCCTATCAGAACGGCATGTGGGTCGTGGGCGTGGCCAAGGCCGGGCGCGAAGAGGACTGCGACCTGCTCGGCCAGAGCTGCATCATCGCCCCGACCGGCGAAATCGTCGCCATGGCGGGAACGCAGCAGGATGAACTGGTCATCCATGACTGCGACCTCGACCGCACCCGCGAGATCAAGGAGAACATCTTCAACTTCGCCCTGCACCGTCGCCCGGAGGCCTACGCCCTGATCACCGAGCGCAAGGGCGCCGTGGTCGCCGACTGAAGGAATGGGGAGGACCCGTGAGCATCCTCCGCCCCGAGGGCGCGGGTGATGCTCAGTTCCGGGTCTGGTGCAGGACCACGTCGAACAGTTCAAGCTGCGGCGGACCCATGTAGATGTCGGGCGAGGACCCAGCGCGGGCGTGCGCCTTGCGGAATGCGTCGGACTTGGTCCAGGCTTCGAAGTGCTCACGCGAGTCCCACACCGCGTGCGAGGCGTAGAGCACGTGGTCCTCAGCCTCTGGCCCGCGCAGGAGATGGAACTCTTGAAAGCCCGGCACCTCGTTCAGGTGGCTCTCGCGCTCGCGCCAGATGCGCTCAAAGGTTTCCTCGCCACCCTTCTTGATGCGAAACCGATTCATGGCGATGAACACACCTGTCCTCCTGTGATCGTGGTCGGTTGAGTGGGGATAAGGTGGGGTCGGCGGACGCCTCCCGCCACCCCTGCGGCGACGATCACCAGGGCTTCTTGCGGGCGCGTGCTCTCCACGAAATGTCAGACATGATTGATTAAATGTCCGACAAGGCGTACCCTGATCGGGAAGTCGTGGAGTCGAACCATGAGCAGTTCCGATATCCCTTGCCGTCAAGGTCCCGCCACCAGCAGTCGTGGCGAGAGGGGCAATCAGATCACAGACTATCTGGCCCGCCGCATCTTCTCCGGCGAGCTTCTCCCAGGCGACGTGGCACCGAAGGAAACCGAGTTGGCGGATACGTTCGCCATCAGCCGCGCCTCAGTGCGTTCGGGCCTGGCGCCACTGGCGGCGCTGGGCATCATCCAACGCCAAGCCGGACGCGGCACGACCGTCCAGGAATACAGTGAGTGGACCATCCTCGATCCGGCGGTGACGGGATGGATGGTCGATTACGCGGCCCCCAATCCAGCGTTCCTGCGCGAGATCTTCGAGTTCCGCCGCACCACCGAGCCGCTGGTCGCGGCGATGGCGGCGAGCCGGGCCAAGGCATGCGACACGGTCGCCATCGAGGAGGCCTTCGACGCAATGGCGCGGCACTGTGACGACGAACGCTCCGGCGAGCGCGACTCCGCTTTCACCCTCGCCGACATCGACTTCCACAGCGCCATCTACCGGGCCACCCACAACCTGGTGTGGGCTCAGTTGGCGCACATCCTGCGGCCATCGATCCTGCTGGTCATCCGCCAGAGCAACGACACCGCCGACGAACTCCGTGACAGCCTTGAGCGCCACAGAACGTTAATGGACAGCATCAGGCTGCGGAATCCCGAGGCCGCTTTCGACGCCGCCCTGCGCGTCATGAACAGGACCGGGCACGACCTGGGCCTGTCCTCTCCGCCCGGCGACGACGATGTCCTTGCCCGCTTACGGGCAAGGATCTCCCCCTCCAGCCCCTGAAGGGGCTGGGCCAACGCCGGCCCGGCGAAAGGGCCGGAGAAAGAACTAATGGAGGTACTCCGATGATCGCATTAAAGCTCGCGCGCTGGGGCGGCGGCCTGTTGGGCGCCACGGTGGCCCTGGCCCTGATGGGACAGGCGGCACAGGCCGCAGAGTATGCATGGACCTTCCAAACGTCGGAGACCGCCGGCGAGCCGCAGTTCAAGATCAAGCAGCAGTGGGCCGAGAACATCAAAAAGATGTCCGACGGCCGCATCCAGATCGACATCCTGCCCACCGGCGCCGTGGTGCCGCACAACCAGACCCTGGATGCCGTCGGGTCCGGCATCCTACAGGGCCACCTGACCGACCCCAGCTACTTCTCCGGCCTCAACCCGGCCTTCTCCATGCTTGGCAACCTGGTAGGCGCCTGGGGCGACCCGCTGGAATTCCTGGAGTACATGCAGTACGGCGGCGGCGAGGCGCTCTACAACGAACTGGTCGAGCCCTACGGCGTGCACCTGATTGGCGCCGCGGCGACGGGGCTTGAGGCCTTCGTCACCAAGAAACCCATCCGCACGGTCGAGGACCTCAAGGGCCTGAAGATCCGCGCCCCCGAGGGCATGGTCTACGACATCTTCTCCAAGGCCGGCGCCGCGCCGGTGAACCTGCCAGGTTCGGAAGTCTATACCGGCCTCGAAAAGGGCGTCATCGACGCCGCCGACTACACCGTGTTCTCCACCAACCACGCCCAGGGCCTGCACCAGTTCGCCCGCTATCCCAGCTACCCCGGCTTCCACTCGCTGCCGATGGTGGCGGTATCCATCAACAAGGGCATCTGGGACGGCCTGCCGGCCAACCTGAAGCAGATCCTGGAAACCTCCACCGACGCCCTGGCCTACGACCTGGTGTTCAAGCTCAAGGCCCGCGACCTGGAAGCGGTGAAGGAAGCGCGCGCCGACGCGAACATCGAGATCATCGACATGGCGCCGGAGGAGCGGAAAAAGTTCCGCAACATCGCAAAGCAGGAATGGGAAACCTGGGCCCAGAAGAACGAACTGACCCAGAAGGTCTATGACTCGGTCGTTCAGTTCCTGACCACCCGCAACCTGATGTAGCCGGTGGGCGCGCGCGCCCTCTCCGCCACCTCCGCCCGACGCCGGGCGCGCGCCCCCCCCTCCCCCGCCACCTCCGCCGGCGCCCGACGCCGCGGAAGGAGGTCCCGATGCCCGATAAGAAATTCCCCGCCCCCTCGCCGGCTTTCGAGGAGCTGTCCAATACCGATGCCGGTATCCAGCCCCTCGCCCATCGTGGCACCGAGGGCCACATCCGCACGCGCCTGGACGCCGCCATCGAATGGTGCAGCCGGGGCCTCGCTTGGCTGGTCTTTATCGCCATGGCCATTTCGGTCCTGGAGGTAATCAGCCGCTACGTCTTCGACAGCCCGACGTCCTGGGTGCACGAGACGACCGTGTTCATCATCGCCATCATCTTCGCGCTTGGCGGCCCTGCGGCCATGGCGCGCGACAAGCACATCCGCGTGCGCCTGGTCTACGACGCGGTCAGCCCCAGGGCCCAGCGTTGGCTGGATATCTTCAACGGCATCATCACCCTGGGCTTTGCCGGCGGCATGTCCTACGCCGCCTACGTCCTGTTCTGGCGGGCCTCGCACTCACCGCTGGGCGCATGGCAGCTTGAACGCTCCGGCACCAGTTGGAACCCGCCGTTCCCGGCCCTGACCAAGGGCATCATCCTGGTCGCCCTGGTCATCATGACGCTGCAAACAGTGCTGCACATCATCCACACCCTGCGCAACCGGCCCGATGTGGACGCCCGTGGCACGGACTCCAACCAGGAGGGCAAGTGACATGGGTGGACTCGGTCTTCAGGCACTGGGCATCGAATGGGGGACCTACGTCCTCGTCGGCAGCATCTTTCTGCTGCTGCTCACCGGCCTGCCATTGGCCTTCGTCACCGGACTGGTGGCGCTGGTCTTCACCATCGGCTGGTTCGGCCCCAACGCCATTCCGCTGGTGATCAGCCGCGTCTTCGGCTTCATCACGGAATACTCGCTGGTCGCCGTGCCAATGTTCGTCTTTATGGCCTCGCTACTCGACCGATCAGGCATTGCCAAGGATCTGTTCAACGGCATGCGCGTCCTGGCCGGCCGCCTGCCCGGCGGCGTCGCCGTGCAAACCCTGGTGGTGGCGGTGTTCCTGGCCGCCATGTCGGGCATCATCGGCGGCGAAATCGTGCTGCTCGGCATCCTTGCCCTGCCGCAGATGCTCAGGCTGGGCTACGACCGCAAGATTGCCATCGGCGTGGTCTGCGGCGGCGGCGCGCTGGGCACCATGATCCCGCCGTCCATCGTGCTGATCATCTACGGCCTGATCGCCAGCGTCTCCATCGCCGACCTGTTCGTCGCGGCGATAACGCCGGGCGTCCTGCTGGCCTGCATGTACATGGCCTATGTGCTGACGCGCTGCCTCATCAACCCGTCGCTGGCCCCGCCCATGCCGCCCATTCCGCCCGAGGAGAAGGCCGCCCAGCGCAAGATGGCGCTGAAGGCCATCATGCTGCCGGCGGCCATCGCCTTCATGGTGCTGGGCACCATCTACGCCGGCATCGCCAGCGTCACCGAGGCTGCCGCCATGGGTGTCTTCGGGGTGCTGGTGGGGACGTTGATCCGACACGAGTTCAACGTCAAGCTGCTGCACGAGAGCGTCATGCAAACGCTGACCACCTGCGGCATGATCATCTGGATCGGCATCGGCGCGGCCACCCTGGTCGGTGTCTACAACCTGATGGGCGGCAACCGCTTCGTGTCTTCGACCATCCTGGGCATCGATGCGGCGCCGGTGGTCATCATCATGGTGATGATGCTTATCCTGCTGGTGCTGGGCCTGTTCCTGGACTGGATCGGCATCGCCATGCTGACCCTGCCCATCTTCGTGCCAATCATCATCCAGCTTGGCTACGACCCGATCTGGTTCGGCATCCTTTTCGCCGTGAACATGCAGGTGTCGTTCCTCAGCCCACCCTTCGGGCCAGCCGCGTTCTACCTGAAGGGCGTCGCGCCGCCGGAGATCCAGTTGAAGGACATCTTCGCCTCGCTCGTGCCCTTCATCATCATGCAGTTGATGGTGCTGGGGCTGATGCTCGCCTATCCGGACATGGCCCTGTGGATGCTGGATTAAAGGGGTATCGTCATGAAGATCACCGCGCTCAAGACCTATAGCGTACCGCCCCGCTGGTTGTTCCTGAAGATCGAGACCGACGAGGGCATCGCCGGGTGGGGCGAGCCCGTCATCGAGGGGCGCGCCGCCACCGTCGAGGCGGCCGTCCACGAACTGGCCGACCAGTTGATCGGCCGCGACCCCGGCCCCATCGAGGACATCTGGCAGAGCCTCTATCGCGGCGGCTTCTATCGCGGCGGCCCCATCCTGATGTCGGCCATCTCCGGCATCGATCAGGCGCTGTGGGACATCAAGGGCAAGGCCCTGGGCCAGCCGGTGCACAGCCTGCTCGGCGGCCCGGTGCGCGACCGGATGCGCATGTACTGCTGGATCGGCGGCGACCGCCCGGCCGACATCGCCCGCCAGGCCAAAGAGGTGGTGGCCAAGGGCTTCACCGCCTTCAAGATGAACGGCACGCCGGAGATGGCCATCGTCGACAGCCACGCCAAGGTGGACGAGGCCATCGCTCGGGTCGCCGAGGCGCGCGACGCGGTGGGGCCGGAGGTCGGCATCGCCATCGACTTCCACGGCCGCGTCCACCGCCCCATGGCCAAGGTGCTGCTGCGCGAATTGGAGCCCTTCCACCCGCTGTTCGTGGAAGAACCAGTCCTGCCCGAGCACCTGCACTGCCTGCCGCAGATCGCCTCGGGGTTGGGGTATCCGCTGGCCACCGGGGAACGCCTGCACAGCCGCTTCGCCTTCCGGGAGGTCCTGGAACAGCGGATGGTCGACATCCTACAGCCCGACATCAGCCACTGCGGCGGCATCACCGAGGCCCGCAAGATCGCCGTCATGGCCGAGGCCTACGACGTCGCCATCGCCCTCCACTGCCCGCTCGGGCCACTGACCCTGGCAGCCTCCCTGCACCTGGACTTCGTGGCGCACAATGCCTTCATCCAGGAACAGTCCATGGGCATCCACTACAATGTCGGCAACGACGTCCTCGACTATCTGGTTGACCCGACGCCGCTGCAAATCACCGACGGCTACCTGCCGGCCCTCACCCGCCCCGGCCTGGGTGTCGAAATCAACGAGGCCTTCGTCGAGGAGCGGGCCAAGGAAGGTCACCGTTGGCGCACTCCGCAATGGCGGCACGAGGACGGGAGCGTGGCCGAATGGTAGACGCCCGCTTCCACGCCGCCTTCGCAGCCGTCCCGCTGGTCGCCATCCTGCGCGGCATCACGCCGCCCGAGGTGCCGGCCGTGGCCGCCGCCCTGGTCGAGGCCGGCATCACCCTGATCGAGGTGCCGCTCAACTCACCCGACCCCTTCGACAGCCTGCGCGCCCTCGTCGAGGCCTGCCCTACCACAGTCTCGGTCGGTGCCGGCACGGTGCTGAAGGCCGACGCCGTTGCCCGGCTCCAGGAGGCGGGCGGCCAGTTCATCGTCACCCCCAACACCGACCCCGAGGTCATCGGCGCCGCCGCGACCGCCGGCCTCGCCTCGCTGATCGGCTGCTTGACGCCGACGGAATGCCTGGCCGCCGCCCGCGCCGGGGCGACCATGCTGAAGATCTTCCCGGCCAGCCGCCTGGGACCGGGCTACATCAAGGACCTCCGCGCCGTGTTGCCGAAGGACCTGCCGGTGCTGGGGGTCGGCGGCATCGGCGCAGAGGCCTTTGCCGAGTACCGCACCGCCGGTTGCGCCGGCTTCGGCATCGGGTCGGACATCTGGAAGCCCGGACGCCCGGCGGCCGAGGTCGGCGCGGCGGCACGGCGTCTGGTCGAGGCCTGGAGGAGGCTCGGTCCATGAGCGCACCGCTGATCATCATCGACTGGGGCACCACCAGTTTTCGCGCCTGGCTGGTCGGCACCGATGGCTCCGTCCGGGGCGAACTGGCCGACGGCAAGGGCATGCGGGACCTGAAGCGGGAGGAGTTCGCTGGCTATTGCGCCGCCCGTCTGGCGCCGTGGCGGCACGGGGCCGACCCGCCGCCAATCTACATGGCCGGCATGGTCGGCGCCCCGCAAGGATGGCGGACCGCGCCGCAGCTGCCCCTGCCGGTGACCCTCGACGCCCTCGCCGCCCAGGTCATGCCCCTCCCCGACATGCCCGGCGCCTCCATCATCCCCGGCGTGCGCCGCCAGGGGGGGGCCGACGCTGGCGACGTCATGCGCGGCGAGGAGGTGCAGATCTTCGGTGCCCTGGCGGACGCCGGACTGACCGACGCCATCCTCTGCCTGCCCGGCACGCACAGCAAATGGGCCAGGGTCGAAGGCCGCGCCATCACCGGCTTCACCACCTCCATGACCGGCGAGGTCTACGACGTGATGCTGGAACATTCGGTCCTGGGCCTGCCGGCCGAGCGCGGCGCCCCCTTCACCGCTGACGCCTTCGCCTCCGGTCTGGAGCAGTCCTCGGCCCCCGGCGGGCTGCTCCACCACCTGTTCACCACCCGTGCCCGCGGGCTTTATGGCGGCTTGGCGCCGGAGGCGGTCGAAAGCTACCTCTCCGGGCTGCTGATCGGCGCAGAGATCGCGGCCATGCGTCCGCTCTACCCGGAGGCCGCCAAAGGCTGTGTTCTGCTTGTCTGCGCCCCGCGCCTGCGCATGCCTTATGAAAGTGCCTTCCACCGCGCCGGCCTGTCCTGCCGCTGGATCGCCGCCCGCGCCGCCTCGCTGCGCGGGATCGGCGCCGTCGCCGCCCACCATCGCAAAATTCTGTCACCGGAGACCTCGCCATGACCGCCACCGCCAAGGACATCGCCGTCATCGGGCTCGGCGTCATGGGCCGCAGCCTCGCCCTGAACCTGCGCGACCACGGCGCCACGGTCGTCGCCAGTGATCCGTTCGAGGACGTCGCGGCCGCCGCCCGGCCGCTGCTGGAGTCTCCTGACACCTCTGGTGTCACCCCCGACATCACCTCCGGCATTACCCCCGGCGTTACTGTCGTCTCCCGCCCGGCCGAAGCGCTGGCGCTGCTCTCCCGCCCGCGCAAGGTGCTGATGATGGTCAAGGCCGGCGACCCGGTCGATGCCCTGATCGATGACCTGGCGCCGCACCTGGAGGCCGGCGACATCCTGATCGACGGCGGCAATACCCACTTCCGCGACACCGAACGCCGCCAGGCGGAGCTGGCCCGGCGGGGGGTTCATCTGGTGGGGCTCGGCGTCTCGGGCGGTGAGGACGGCGCCCGCTTCGGCCCGGCGTTGATGGCGGGCGGCAATCCCGACGCGGTCGGGGCGGTGACGCCGCTGCTCTCTTCCATTGCCGCCAAGGCCGCCGATGGCGCCCCCTGCTACGCCGCCTTCGGCCCCGGCGGCGCCGGCCACTTCGTCAAGATGGCGCACAACGGCATCGAATATGCGCTGATGCAGACCCTGGCCGAGGCCTACCTGCTGATGGATGGCCCCGGCGGCCTCACCCCGGCGGAAATGGCCGACCATGTGCGGTCCTGGGCGGCCGGCCCGGCAGCATCCTACCTGCTGGAGATCACAGCGACGGTCCTCGACGCCATCGACGAGGCGACTGGCAGGCCGCTGATCGAGGTCATCCGCGACACCGCCGGCCACAAGGGCACCGGCCGGTGGACGATCGAAGCCGGCCTGGAATTGGGTGTCGCCGTCCCCGGCGTCGCCGCCGCTTTCCTCGCCCGCGCCCTGTCGGCCCGCCGCCCTTGCGGCATGGCCCCGCCCCACCGCTTGGCCGAGGGAACCGTCGCCGGTCTGGAGCGCGACATCGGCGCCGCCCTGCCCGCCGCCATGCTCGCCGCCTATGCCCAAGGCTTGGCGCTGATCCGTGAGGCCGCCGCCAGCCACGGCTGGGGCACGGATCTGGCCGCCGTTGCCCGCTCCTGGCGCGGCGGCTGCATCATCCGCGCCGGGCTGCTGGAGCCCATCGCTGACGCCTACCGCGATGATCCGGGGCTGCTCGACCTGCCCGCCGCCCCCTTCGCCGCCGATCTGCTGGCCGCCGCCGAAGCGCCGTTGCGCCGGGTGGTGACAACGGCGGTCGCCCACGCCGTGCCGGTGCCGGCCCTGGCGGCGGCGCTTGCTTACCTGGACGGCCTGCGGGCACCGCGCCTGGGGGCCAGCCTGATCCAGGCCCAGCGCGACCTGTTCGGCGCCCATACCTTTGAGCGTATCGACCGCGCAGGCAGCTTCCACCGGGACTGGCCTCACCACGCCTAACGGGAGACGCACCATGATCATCATCATGATGGGCATTTGCGGAAGCGGTAAAACCACGCTGGGACGTCTGTTGGCGCAGCGGCTGGACGTCCCCTTCATTGAGGGCGACGACTACCACACGCGCGAGAACGTGGCCAAGATGGCGGCCGGCCAACCCCTCTCCGACGCCGACCGCTGGCCATGGCTGCACCGCCTGGGCGAGGCCATGGCCCAATGGGCGGCGGCGGGCCAGGACACCGTCGTTTCGTGCTCGGCCCTGCGCCGCGATTACCGCGCCCTGCTGCGCGAGGCGGCGCCCGACGTGCGCTTCGTCTACCTGGAGGGGGCGGTGGATCTGGTGCGGGAGCGCATGGCCCACCGCGAAGGCCACTTCATGCCCATCGCCCTGATCGACAGCCAGATCGCCGCCCTGGAGGACCCACGGGGCGAGCCCGGCGTCATCGCCATCGATGTGGCGAAAGCGCCGGAGACCCTCGCCTCCGATATTATCAAGGTGCTGGGAGCGCCGCCGCCAAGGGAGAACCGGGATGCGCCCGTCCAATGACCTGAGCGGCCTGGAGGTCGGCTATGACGTGCCGGCCCTGCCGGGCATGGACGAAGCCGACATCCAGACCCCGTGCCTGGTGCTCGACCTCGACGCCCTGGAACGCAACATTCGGACGATGGGCGGCCACGCCCAGGCGCTCGGCATCCGCCTGCGCATCCATGCCAAGACCCACAAGTCCGTCGATATCGCCCGGCTGCAACAGGAGATCGGGGGCAGCCACGGCATCTGCTGCCAGAAGGTCAGCGAGGCCGAGGTCTTCGCCCGAGCCGGCATCACCGACATCCTGGTGTCCAACCAGATCCGCGACCCGCGCAAGATCGAGCGTCTGGTCAGGCTGCCCAAGTTGGGCGCACGGGTGGGCTGCTGCGTCGATGACAGGGCCAACGTGGCCGAGCTTTCGGCCGCCGCCGTCGCCGAAGGTACAAGGCTCGACTGCCTGGTCGAACTGGATTGCGGCGCCGGCCGCTGCGGCGTCACCAGCGCCGCCGAGGCGGTCGCCATCGCGCGCGCCATCGCCGCCGCCGATGGGCTGCGCTTCGCCGGTCTCCAGGCCTACCAGGGGGCCATGCAGCACCTGCCGACGCATGGGGAACGGCGGGTCAGGAGCGACATCGCCGTGGCCATGGTGCGCGGCACCCTCACCGCCCTGCACGATGCCGGCCTCGCCTGCGAGACCGTCACCGGCGGCGGCACGGGATCCTATCCACTGGAGGCGGCGTCGGGCGTCTACACCGAACTTCAGTGCGGGTCCTACGCCTTCATGGACGCAGATTACGGGCGCATCCTGGACGCCGACGGCACGCGCCTGGACCAGGGGGCCTGGAGGAACGCGCTGTTCATCCTGACCAGCGTGATGAGCCACGCCAAGCCCGACCTGGCTGTCTGCGACGCCGGATTGAAGGTGCAGTCTGTCGACAGCGGGCTGCCAAGGATCTACGGGCGCGACGACGTGGAGTATGTGGCGTGCTCCGACGAGCACGGCACGATTGCCGACCCCCGCGGGGTGCTCCGGGTCAACGACAAGCTGAAGCTGATCCCCGGCCACTGCGACCCGACATGCAACCTGCACGACTGGTACGTCGGCGTCCGGAACGGCAAGGTCGAAGCGCTTTGGCCGGTATCGGCGCGCGGCAAAGCATACTGACCCCGCTACAGGCCCTGGCCTGCCAACCGGATGACTGACGTCGCCCCGCCGGGGTCAGTTCGAGGCTGCCACCGCCGTGCGCAGGAGGCATGGCCCTGGTCAGCGCTGTCGCGGCGACTTTGCCTCCTTCATCACGCGGCGGACCATTTTTCCGAAAGCATGGTCTTTCGTGCGGCGTTCGGCGAGGCTGCCAGAATTGAAAGCCTCCTCCTTCAGAAGCTTTCGCCAGCGGAGAAGGCGCGCCGGGTCGGTCTGCCCATCCCTGATCGCCTTGCGGACCGCGCAGCCGGGCTCCGTTTCGTGCTGGCAATCTCTGAAGCGGCACTGGGACGCCAACGCCTGCAGGTCCTCGAAGACGTTGGCGATGCCCGAGGCGGTGTCGGCCATTTGCAGTTCCCGCATGCCGGGGGTGTCCAGAACGACGCAGCCTCCGGGCATCAAATGAAGCTCGCGGCGCGTCGTCGTATGCCGCCCTCTGGCGTCGCCTTCCCGGATGGGCTGCGTTGCAATGGTCTGGTTTCCGGCGAGCGCGTTGGTCAGCGTGGATTTCCCCACGCCCGAGGACCCGAGGAACGCGACAGTCCGGCCCGGCTTGCACCACTCCGCCAACGCCTGGAGCGGTTGATCGCCGCGCGCGTCGAGGGCAATCACTTGGACCCGGTCCGAGACCGAACGGGCCGCGTCAATATAGGCTTGAGGGTCTGCCACCATGTCGGCTTTCGTCAGGACGATGACCGGTGTGATCTCCGCCTCGAACGCGAGCACGACGTAGCGCTCCAACCGCGCGACGTTGAAGTCCTGGTTGCAGGACGTGACGATGAAGGCGGTGTCGATATTCGCAGCAATCAATTGCACCCGCCGCTCGGTGCTGGGTGCGCGGCGCTTGACGACGCTTCTCCGGGACAGCAGGCGACTGGACGGCGGCTGCGCGCGGTCCAGGAGCAGCCAGTCGCCGACGGTCACATCAGCGCGCGGTGGAATGAGGTCGTCGATGCCGTCGCCGAGGACATGCAGGCCGCCGCGATGCACCGCGACGACGCGCACCGGCGGCGTTTCGGTCAGCGCCTCGACATCGATCTGCTGTGCGAAGAAGGGACCCCATCCGAGTGTCTCAAGCGGCGTCGGACCGCAACACGCCTCTCCGGCTTTTGCGCTGCCGGGAAGGGATGCGGAGTCGTCAACGGCCATGGCAGCGGTTCCTTACCAGAACGCAAGATTGTCCCGCGCCGCGAGGCAGCGGGAGGAGGGTTTCGGCGGCGTCAGCTCCGCGTCGATCAGGGACTTGTCCAACCAGCCATCCGCGTGGTTCAGCTTGAAGCGCGCCAGCGCCAAGGTTTCGGTGATCGGCGTGAAACCAGCGTTGGAATAGTAGCCCGGATCGCCTTAGGGCGCGGCACTATAATCGACGCCGGCATTTCGTAGCGCCGTCGGATCATGGTTGAGAAGCCGTTGATCCTATATGGAGGTCAGGCGGGCGGAAAACGATGCCGTCGATGACGTTCCCGGTTTCGTCGCTGGCGTGGGCGCACTGGGCGCCGAGGCAGGTCGCCTGCCGGCCCTCACACGAACGTCGCCGGAACGACGAGTGTAAACCCGGCTCGGCCGGAGTGTAGAACAGCCGCGGGTCCGCAAAATACCAGGCCCCGGAGACGGGAACGTTTCCAGGGCCTTGAATTGGTGCGTTCTTCTTTACCACGCATCTTAGGAAAATCAATTCTCGAATTTAACATTATATTTTTTGAGAAGCGCCTCTTCCTCCTCACCTTTCATCAATACCCGCCCCTGGTTCCAAATCCTGATCAGATCCTGCCTTTTCTCCGATGGAATACTCTTTGAAAAAATCGGCATTTCAAATAATTTGTTCTCCAAACCAGGGCTTACGACCTGAAGTACATCATTCAATCCAAGCCGATTTAAAACATATTGGAGGACGAGTTCATTGTCCGCGTACAAGTCTACCCTTTTTTCAGCAATCATACGAAATATCCGATCAACGACATCATCGTAACCAGAAATCACTTCGATGGATTTTGCATTCTTTGGATCATCAATGTACTTTTGATAATCAGGACTCATGGAACTGTAATCCCAGCCTGGTCCGGTTGCGATTCGTTTGCCGAAAATAGATTTCACGCCATTATAGCGCCATTCATCCCCGCGCCTCACTACAAAGGCGGTTGTGTATGCAAATGTTTCTTCGGCGGCATAGACAAATTCATTTTCTGGATCTTCCGCGAAAACGTATTCAGGCAGCATGTCGCAAAGACCATCGGCTACCATTGACAGCCCCCTCGCCAAAGGAACTTCGTAATATTCCATCTGGTAGCCTTTTGATGTATATATTTTCTCAACCATGTCTATGACAACGCCACGCGCAGAGGACTCTTCCGACGGAAATATCGTCATCGGGGGCCATTGATCATAGCAAACTTTTATTGTCTCAGCATGACTAGAAGAGGATATACCATTCAAAGCCAACGACAAGACTAGGCATAAAAAGAGTTGTATCTGCTTACATCTGAACACAGTTGCGCCCCCCCTCTTTTGCCTTATAAAGTTTTAAATCGGCACGCTTGAAGAGTTCGTCAACAGATTTGTCTTTTGGCTCGGCTGATGCGATGCCTTGGCTCACCGTGTATTTAATTATTTTCCCATCAACTTCCAAAGCTGAGCTCCCGATGGCCACTCGTAACTTTTCAGTAAGATGAAAGGCGCCCTTAACATCCGTATCGGCAAGAAATAGGGCAAATTCTTCACCCCCAACTCGGCCAAAAAGGTCAGACGATCGCAACAAAGCCTGAACTGTACTCGCAAAATGAATAAGTACAATGTCACCTACAGAATGACCATATGTATCATTGACCATTTTGAAATGATCCAAATCCATCAGTACAAAAGACGTATGTGATTTTTTACGTTGAGATAGATTAAGAAGATTCTGCGCACTTTCATAGAAAAAACCGCGGCTTAATGCGCCTGTCAGAGAGTCTTTCGCGGCTAACTCCTTGAGTTTTTCATTCGCAACTTGTAAATCTATCGTGCGTTTTGTGACAGCCTCTTCCAACCAAATTCTCTTTTCCTGTTCGTCTTCCAACAGGCGCTCTCGGTCCTTTTCCATGACGGAAAGCATTATATTCATGTGCTCTTGCAGTTGACGGAGTTCGTTATTTTCAGTAATCGAGAGATCGATCCGCCTCATGGTATTTTTATCAATTTGAATATCAGCGACTTGGGACATTAAGTTTTTTAAAGGAGTAGACAAAAATCTATCAACAGCCCATATGAACAAATAAAACAAGATTGATATCTTTATGGACGCAGTAATAAATATCAATATAAAACCAAACCAAACTCTATCTAAAACGACTTGTGATGATGAATAAAGCGTAAGAGACCCGAGATCGGCCTCTACACCGTTTAGAACCCAGACTAAATCTGATTTTATACTAAAAATAGACAGAGGAACAGAGCCCGAATCGAAGGATCTTTTAGAAACCAAACTTCCTCCAGCGTTGTCTAAAATATCGACGCCTTCGATGATTGGCATTGCAATAAGTCCAGTGGCAAGTGATTCTAGCTGTTTTTGATCATATTGCCAAAGACTGGTCGAAATAGGGCCGCTAAATGTTTGCTCCAATTGTTTCAATTCGACTAAAATTTTCTCCTGTGTCTTCAAATATTCAGTTACAAACTGAACACTTGTTACTATGCAAGTCACAACAATATAGATGGAAAAAATCACGCGTAGTAATTTTTGGGACAGATTGTCAGGACTAAAAAAGCTTAAAATCATTTTAATTCTACAGCCTTTCATTAGAAACTACTGGACTACTACCGTAGATAGAAATAATTTCTGATAGTAATTTTTAACCGCTACTTCCCAGATAGTGCCCACTCTGTAGCCAATGGTAGTCAAACGTCGCCACCGATGGAAGCGGTTTCGCTCTGCGAGTCATTCGGCAACACCGGTTTGATGGTTTTGCTGTTGTTAAAAGCCCGTTTGGCCAAAATTGGATTCTCCCCGGCCTACGCTGGGACGGGTCTTCAGCGCAGGTCATCAATCAAAATCAGGACTTTCCGGAACAGGATTTTCAGTATCGCGGCCTCCGCCATTTGGAATGTGACGTATCGGCCATGACCGCCAAGGCGACCGGTCCCCTGTTGGCCGACTTGGTCATCACGAAACCCCACTCCCGGCCTCTAAGTCCAACGACAACCCGCACTCGGAGAGCCACTTCAAGCCCCCTCTGCGTCAGCAGTTGTTGTCGCCCCGATAGACCCTGTAAACTCTGGGGTTGCATGGTGACGATGACGTGGCCAGACACGGACAGAAGTTCAAGGATGGGGCGGTAGTCCATACCTCCGATGACGCCACCCCTGCCGCTCATCTGGTGCGCCGCGCCGCCCTGGCCGAGGGCGTCCACGCCATGGCTCGCCTCGATGCCGCGCGCGGCGGGGCCGACGATGGATAAGAATCAGCAACCAGTGCCAAACTACCGTTGACGAGACTGCCAAACGTTCCGAGGCGCACAGGAAAAGGCCCCGGAAACGCGAACGTTTCCAGGGCCTTGAATTTGGTGGGCGCACAAGGACTCGAACCTTGGACCCGCTGATTAAGAGTCAGCTGCTCTACCAACTGAGCTATGCGCCCCCAGAAGCTCCGACGGTGGGGTGGTTCCCCGTGTCGGTGGGAGGCCGGCTTTATATGATCCGAAAACCGGCTTGGCAAGCACAAAAGACGCTAAATGTTGGTCCGGGCCATGTCGGAGGAGGAATAGGTGCAACTTGCGGCTCCAGCAAGGTGTTCCAGGGCTGTCGGCACCGCTCGCCGCACAGCCCCGTCAGCGTTCAGGAGCACCGCCATGTCCCCGCCGTTCCCACTGTCCCCGCTGCTTGTCCTGAATACCCTCCTGCTCGCCGCCTGCGCCGGGCCAGCGGTCCCGGACACCCCGCGGACCGCCCAGGGACCGGGCGGCAGCGGGTCCGTGGCGGCGCTGGAGTCTCTGGATGCGGCCGGTGTCAGTGCGCTGGAGGCCTACGCCGTGGCGGCCCCCAACAAGGCCTTCGCCATGGCGTCCGATGGCGCCTGGGGCTGGCAGGCCGGTGCCGCAGGGGTCACAGAGGCCGAGCAACAAGCCCTGGAGCGCTGCGCCGCCGTTTCGACGTCCGGGGCATGCCAGGTGGTGGCCTGGGATGCCGCCGCCGACTGGGCGGCCTCGTCCACGGATACCCAGCCGTTCGGAGCCACGCCGCCCCTGGACGATCCGGGGGTGGCGGCGTTCCAGACGTTCCTGGCCATGGGCGGCAACAAAGCCTTTGCGGTCAGCCCGGACGGCGCCTGGGGCTGGCGGGCCTCAACCGCCCTGCCGCTGGAGGATGTCCAGCAGCAGGCGCGCGACAACTGCGCCCGGCACGGCGACGGCTGCACGGTCGTCGTCACCGCCCCGGATGTCGAAGCCCTGGCGGCCCTGCCCCGTTAATCCCTGCCCCGTTAATCATCATCATACCCGCCGCGACGGCCCATCTGGACGTCGCGGTGAACGTGCACGCTCATCATGATGCCAATGCCGATCATCAGGGTGAGCATGGCCGTCCCGCCATAGGAAATCAGCGGCAGCGGCACGCCGACCACCGGAATCAGCCCCATCACCATGGCGATGTTGATGAACACATAGAGGAAGAACGTCGTCGTCACCCCGATCGCCACCAGGCGGCCGAACTGCTGGCGGCAGCGCAGGCTGATGGCGAACCCATAGATCAGCACCAGCACGTACAGCCCGATCAGGATCAGCCCGCCGACCATGCCGAGTTCCTCGGCCAGCATGGTGAAGATGAAGTCGGTCTGCCGTTCAGGCAGAAAGTTCAGGTGGCTCTGGGTGCCCTGCATGAACCCCTTGCCGAACAGCCCGCCCGACCCCAGGGCGATCTTGGACTGCATGATGTGGTACCCAGCACCCAGGGGGTCGTTCTCGGGATTCAGAAAGGTCAGGACCCGCTTCTTCTGATACTCGTGCAGGAACTGCCAAGCGACCGGCACGGTGCCCACGCCCACGGCGGCCACCAGCCCGAACACCCACATGCGCACACCCGACAGGAAGAACAGCACGGTCGCCCCCATCAGCAGCATCAGCGCGGTGCCCAAATCGGGCTGCCTGAGCACCAGGGCGACCGGCGCGAGAACCAAGGCGATCGGCGGCAGCAGATACCCCGGCCGCCCGACATCGTCGATGGAGGCGCCGTGGAAATAGCGCGCCAGGGCCAGCACCAGGGCGATCTTCATGACCTCCGACGGCTGAAGCTGAAAGAAGCCAACGTCGATCCAGCGTTGCGCCCCCATGCCGATGGTGCCCTTGACCTCGACCAGCACCAGCAGGGCCAGGGCGATGCCGTAAACAGCATAGGCGTAGCGCATGAACAGTCGCACATCGACCAGCGCGAGGCCCAGCATGAGCACCAAGCCGACGCTGAAGCGGGCCATCTGGCGCGACGTCCAGGGGTCCATGCTGCCGTTGGCGGCCGAATACAGCATCAGGAAGCCGACCCCGGCGATGGCGATCACCAGCAGGACCAGGCTCCAGCTCATCTGCCACAACTTTTCGCCCAGCGTCATGTCGCCGCGGCGCAGCCGGGGAGAGAGGAATTCCGATGCCATCAGACCTCCTTTTCGGGCGCCACGGCTGCGCCACTGCCCACAGTGTCCGGGGCTTCGCCGCCTGCCACCGGGCTGTCCGGGACCTTGCGCGACGGATCGAGGCGCAACGTCTCGGCCATCACGGCCGAGGCAATGGGCGCCGCCACCGTCGACCCGCCGCCGCCGTGCTCGATCACCACCGCCACCGCATAGCGCGGTGCGTCATAGGGGGCATAGCAGACGAACAACGCGTGGTCGCGGCGCTCCCATGGCAAGTCTTCGTTCTTGGTCACACCGGCGTCGCGCTCGGCCTTGGTGATGCGGCGCACCTGGGCGGTGCCGGTCTTGCCGGCCATCTCGCCAAGGCCCTCGGGCAGGCGCGCCTTCCGCGCGGTGCCGCCGGGGGCATTGACGACCTCCCACATGCCATTCTGCACGATCTGAAGCGATGCGCGGGAGATCCCCAGGTCAGGCGCCTTCTGGGGCGGCCTCTCCTGGATTTCGCGGCCCTTGGGCACGTGGCGGGTGACCACCGGGTTGACGGCGAACCCGCCGTTCGCCAGCCGCGCCGTCATCACGGCAAGCTGCATGGGCGTGGCCAGCACATAGCCCTGGCCGATCCCGGCAATCAGGGTTTCGCCTTGGTGCCACGGCTGGCCGAGCGCCGCCTGTTTCCAGGCCCGCGTTGGCATGGTGCCGCTACGCTCGCCAGCCAGGCCCAGGCCGGTCGGCTCGCCGAAGCTGAAGCGGCGGCCCATGTCGGCGATGCGATCAACGCCCAGACGCTTGGCTATCTCGTAGAAATAGACGTCGCAGGAATTCTTGATGGCCTCGGTCATGTTCATGGCGCCGTGGCCATGCTTCTTCCAGCAGTGGAACCGGGCGCTGCCCAGGCTCATGTGACCGGGACAGTACACCGTCTGTTCGGGCCGGATGACACCAGCCTCCAGGGCGGCCAGAGCGACCACCATCTTGAAGGTCGAGCCCGGCGCGTACTGCCCGGAAATCGGCTTGTTGCTCAGCGGCGCCTTGGGGTTGGACACCAGCGCCTTCCACTCGTCCGGCGTCAGGCCACGGTTGAATGCGTTGGGGTCGTAGCTGGGCTGGGCGGCATAGGCCAGGACTTCACCGGTGTGCACGTCCATAACGATGCACGACCCGCTTTCCTCGCCGATCTGGCGGCTGGCGAATTCCTGCAGGCGGACGTCCAGGGTGAGCTGGATCTCGGCCCCCGGATCACCTTCCTCGCGCGACAGTTCGCGGATGACGCGGCCCAGGGCATTGACTTCGACCTGGCTGTTGCCGCCCCGCCCGCGCAGGGCGAGGTCGAACTCGCGCTCGATACCGCCCTTGCCGATGCGGGCGCCCGGCAGGTCGAGCAGCGGGTCATCGGTCAGTTCAGCTTCGGACACGGCGGCCACATAGCCCAACACGTGGGCGGCGTCGTCGCCGTGGGGATAGGCCCGCGCGAGGCCCTCGTCGATGATGATGCCCGGCAGGTCGGGGGCGTTGACATGAATGCGCGCCATATCCTCCCAGGTCAGATTCTCACGCACGGTGACCGGCATGAAGCTGCGCTTGCGGCGGATCTCGCGGACCACGCGCTGGCGGTCGAAATCAGTCAGGGGAATGATCTCACCCAGCATGTCGAGGGTGGCGCCGACGTCGCGGGTCTGCTCGGACACCAGCAGCACCCGGAAGTTCTGCTGGTTGATCGCCATGGGCGCCCCAAAGCGGTCAACAATGCGGCCACGCGGCGGTGGCAACAGACGCAGACTGATGCGGTTCTCATCGGCCAAGGTCTTGTATTTATCGCCCTCGATGATCTGCAGGTAGTACATGCGGGCCGCCAGGGCGGACACCAGCACGACCTTGCCCGCGCCGAGCATGGCGGCCCGGCGGGTGAACAGTTTGGCGCGGTCGCCGTCACGATGCACGCTGGCCCTCACGGTCGCACCCTCACACATCCCTCAGAAAGGCGATCTGCACGCGGGCAAGAAGCCAGCCGACCACCGGATAGATCGCCACCGTCATCAGGTAGCCGTAGAACGCCGCCGAGGCATCGACCAGCGTGCCGTAGACCAGTGACACCGCCAGCCACTGGACGGTCATGGCGCCCGCCGCCACCAGGCTGAACGCCCACCATGTCACGGCGAACGAGCGGGCGTTGAAGAAACGATACTGGCTGAGCACCACAGCCTGGGTTAGCAACAGGGCCAGCGCCGCCACCCCCGGCGGGGTTCCGGTCAGCAGATCCTGGGCCACACCGATCAGAAACACCGCGCCAATGCCCAGCAGGTCCGGCCGGTAGATCGCCCAGTAGTACACGGCGATCAGGGCCAGCATCGGCCCGATGCGGGTCAGCCCGGCAGCGTGGCTGGGCACCACCGAGATCAGCAACAACATCAAGGTCAGCACCAGGGGAACCTGATGCCTCACGAACATGTCGATGCGCTGCCACAGGTTCGGCCGCATGGGGGTCCCTTCGGCGGGTCAGCGGTTGCGGCCCACGGGGCCGTCAGAGGCGGTCACGTCGCGCAGGATGCCGGTCATGCCGTAGTCCACCACGCGCACGAACTCCAGCCGTTCGCGCTTGAGAAAAGGCTCGATGCGGATGGCGGTTTCCTCCACCGAGCTTACCACGCCGACCGGCAATCCAGGCGGAAAGGCCCCGGCGGCGCCCGATGTCATCACCCGGTCGCCCGGCGACACCGCGCCCGGCGTGCGCAGGTACAGGATGCGCGGCCGGTCGGTGTTGTCGCCAGCCAGGATGCCACGCAGGCGCCCGGCCCCGACCACCACGGGAATGCGCGAGTTGATGTCGGTGACCAGCAGCACGCGAGCCGACCGCTTGCCGGCCTCGGCCACCCGCCCGACCAGACCATGGCCGGACACCACCGCCTGGCCCTTCTCGACCAATTCGCGCTCGCCGGCGGTAATCAGCACCGAGTGGGCAAAGGCCCCGCCGGTGTCGGCCACCACGCGGGCGGTCACGAAGCTGGCCCGAGGGTCGGGTACGTAGTTCAGCAGGTCCTTGAGCGAATCGTTTTCCGCCTCAAGCAGGCGGGCCGCAGCCTGCCACCGCAGCAGACGCTCGTTCTCCTCGCGCAGCAGGGCGTTCTGCTCGCGGATGGCGGCCATCTCGCGGACGTTGTCGATGACCTTGGCGACGCTGGCGGCGGGCCGCGAGACAATCTCCAGGGCCGGCACCACGGTGTCGCTCACCATGCCGCGCAGCCGTTCGATCAGGGCGGTGTCGGCCTTGCCGAGCAACATCAGGGCAAAGGCGGACCCCACCAGGGCCAGGAAGGCAAAGCGCCCCACCAGGGAGCGCAAGGCTCCCAGGCGTGATGGGGAGGGCGACGGCTGCTTCACCGGCAATTCCTTCTCGGCCCGTCTAAACTGGGGAAATCCCCGGAACGCAGATGATCAGCACACCCTGGTCCAGCACCCTGGGCCAGCCCCCTGGAGGGGGCGTGCAATCAGTCGCCGACAATCAATACATGGACGTCAGGACGTTCTTCAACTTCTTCATCTCTTCCAGGGCCCGACCGGTGCCCAGCGCGACGCAGGACAGCGGGTCGTCGGCGATGGATACCGGCAGGCCGGTGGACACCCGCAGCACATAGTCCAGGTTGGTCAGCAGGGCGCCGCCGCCGGTCAGGACGATACCCTTGTCAACGATGTCGGCGGCCAGTTCCGGGGCGGTGTGTTCGAGGGCGACCTTGACCGCCTCGACGATCTGGGACACTGGCTCGGCCAGGCTCTCGGCGATCTGGCGTTCGGAGATGATCAACTCCTTGGGCACGCCGTTCATCAGGTCGCGGCCCTTGATCTCGATGGTCCGGCCTTCGCCGTCCTCGGGCGGGCAGGCGCAACCGATGTCCTTCTTGATGCGCTCGGCGGACCCTTCGCCGACCAGAAGGTTATGGTTGCGGCGGATGTAGGCGATGATCGCCTCGTCCATCTTGTCGCCGCCGACCCGCACGGAGCGGGCATAGACGATGCCGCCCAGCGACAGCACGGCCACCTCGGTGGTGCCGCCGCCGATGTCCACAACCATGGACCCGGTCGGCTCGGTCACCGGCAGGCCGGCGCCGATGGCGGCGGCCATGGGTTCCTCGATCAGGTAGACACGGCGGGCCCCGGCGGCCTCGGCGCTTTCCTGGATGGCGCGGCGTTCCACGGCGGTGGAGCCCGATGGCACGCAGATGATAACCATGGGGGACGCAAAGGAACGACGATTGTGCACCTTGCGGATGAAGTGCTTGATCATCTCCTCGGCGACTTCAAAATCGGCGATCACGCCATCGCGCAGGGGGCGAATGGCCTGGATGTTGCCGGGGGTACGGCCGAGCATCTGCTTGGCTTCGTCACCGACGGCCAGGACCTGCTTCTTGCCCTTGACCTCGGCTATCGCCACCACGGACGGCTCGTTGAGCACAATCCCGCGGCCCTTCACATAGACCAGCGTGTTCGCGGTCCCAAGGTCAATCGCCATATCGGCGGACAGCCACCCGGTCAGCCTGGAAAACATGGTTCCTCACTCAAGACAGAATTTGTTGTGGGTCGAAAGCAGGTTGGTCGGTGTCTTGTCCCCGGTGGTCCGTCGCCGCCTTCCCCAAGGCGGCTGCGGGCCCATCCCCGTGTCGTCGTGTTCCCGTATCGTCGTCGGTATCCGGCCCTTTTACGGTACAGCCCCGGTACGGCTGGTCTTCATCACGGCCCCGATCACGCTGACCCCGATCACGCCGACAACGCGTCGGGTGCCGTCTTTTCACGCTTCAGCAGCATCTTGTTCAGCGCGGTGACATAGGCCCGCGCCGAAGCCACCAGCGTGTCCGTGTCGGCCCCTTGACCGATCACGGTCCGGCCGTCTTCTTCCAGGCGCACGGTCACTTCGGCCTGGGCGTCGGTACCGGCCGTCACGGCATGAACCTGATAAAGCTGCAAGCGGACCTGATGCGGGTACAGCGCCTTGATGGCGTTGAACGTGGCGTCCACCGGACCGTCTCCGGTCGCCGTGGTCACCTGCACCACCCCGTCGATCTCCAGTTCAAGCGTGGCTTTCTGAGGGCCGCGTGAGCCGGCGATGACTTCCAGCGACACGAAGCGGATGTGGTCGTTACGGCGAATGACTTCGTCGTCGACGAGCGCGACGATGTCCTCGTCGAACACCTCCTTCTTCTTGTCGGCCAGATCCTTGAACCGCTTGAACGCGTCGTTGACCGCGTTGTCCCCCAGGTCATAGCCCAATTGCTTGAGCTTGTCGCGGAACGCGTGACGGCCCGAGTGCTTTCCCATCACCAGATTGGAGCGGTTCAGGCCGACGCTCTCGGGCGTCATGATCTCGTAGGTGGCGGCATTCTTGAGCACGCCATCCTGGTGGATGCCGCTTTCATGCGCGAAGGCGTTGGCCCCCACGATGGCCTTGTTGGGCTGCACCACGAATCCGGTCACCGCCGACACCAGCCGCGAGGCGCGGGTGATGTGTTCGGTGCGGACGCCGCAGGTGTAGGGCAGCACGTCGGCCCGCGTGCGCAGGGCCATGACGATTTCTTCCATCGCCGCGTTGCCGGCCCGCTCGCCCAGGCCGTTGATGGTGCATTCGATCTGGCGGGCGCCGGCGTTGACCGCAGCCAAGCTGTTGGCCACCGCAAGACCCAGGTCGTTGTGGCAATGGACCGAGAAAATCGCCTGATCGGCGTTCGGCACGCGGTTGAGCAGCATGGCGATCAGCGCGGCGTATTCCTCGGGCACCGCATACCCGACGGTGTCGGGAATGTTGATGGTGCGGGCGCCGGCGGCAATGGCGGTTTCGACGGCGCGGCACAGGAAATCATGCTCGGTGCGCGACCCGTCCTCGGCCGACCACTCGACGTCCTCGACCAGATTGCGGGCCAGGGTCACGCTGTCGTGGATGGCCGCCAGCACGGCGTCCGGCTCCATCTGAAGCTTGAACTTCATATGCAGTGGGCTGGTGCTGATGAAGGTGTGGATGCGCGACAGGGCGGCCGGGCGCACCGCTTCGGCGCACCGTTCGATGTCGCCCTTGACGGCGCGGGCGAGCCCTGCGATGCGGCTGCGCGTAACCACCTGGGCCACGCTGCGCACGGCTTCGAAGTCGCCGACCGAGGCGATGGGGAATCCGGCCTCGATGACGTCCACGCCCATGTCCTCAAGCGTCAAGGCGATGCGCACCTTTTCGTCGAGATTCATGGAGGCGCCGGGAGACTGTTCTCCGTCGCGCAGGGTCGTATCGAAGATGATGACGCGGTTGTGGTCCATCCTGGCACTCTTGTATCCGGGCCGCCCCCCGGCATGACCCGAACGGCAGTATGACACGGTATTGTAGGTATTAGGGTCCCCGCGTCCAAATGAAGGACGAAGGGCGCTCTCTTGTCAACACTGCGGCCATGGTAATATCAGCGCGGCAGCGGGATTGAAACGGAAATTTGCCAAGAAACCGTTAAGCCTCCGGTCTCGCCCCGCGCGCTCAACGCCCCCGGTAGGCTGGCACACCCTGGTCGGGCAGCCACAGGCCGTCCGGCGGGGTGCCGGTCTGCCAGAACACGTCGATGGGGATGCCGCCACGCGGATACCAATACCCCCCAATGCGCAGCCAAGTGGGCTCCAGCGCCTCGACCAGCCGCTTGCCGACCGCCACGGTGCAATCCTCATGGAACGCGCCATGGTTGCGGAAACTGCCAAGGAACAATTTCAGTGATTTACTTTCGACCAGCAACTCATCGGGCACATAGTCGATCACCAAATGCGCGAAATCGGGCTGCCCGGTGACTGGGCACAGGCTGGTGAACTCCGGCACCGCGAAGCGGGCCAGATACAGCGTGCCCGGATGCGGATTGGGCACCGTCTCCAGCACCGCCGCATCGGGCGACGCCGGCAGCCCGCTGAGCGTGCCGAGTTGGGTGAGGCTGGTGGTGTCAGTGGTCATGGCGGTATGTCCCGATGAACAAAAACCAAGGGATTAACCACAGAGGACACAGAGGGCACAGAGAGGTTGGTGTAGCTGCGCCGCAGGCGGATATCCCCCTGTAAGGTGTTTTCTGCGCTGCGCGCCGCCTGCGCGGACCCTCTGTGTTCTCTGTGTCCTCTGTGGTTAATACTTCTTTCTTAACAGCCCAGCGCCTCGATGTCGCCGCGCGCCTGATCGATGTCGAACTGGTGGGCGAAGGCGGCGAGCGTGCCGTGTTCGATGGCGGCGCGCATCCCTGCCATGAGATCCTGGTAATACTGGATGTTATGCCACGTCAGCAGCATCAGGCCCAAAATCTCGTCGCACCGGATGAGGTGGTGCAGGTAGCCCCGGCTGTAGCTTTTGCAGGCCGGGCAGCCGCACTCTTCATCCAGGGGCCGGAGGTCATCGGCATGGCGGGCGTTGCGCAGGTTGACCGTGCCGCGCCGGGTGAAGGCCTGCGCCGTGCGGCCCGAGCGGGTCGGCAGCACGCAGTCGAACATATCGACCCCGCGCAGCACCGCCCCGACCAGATCGGACGGCTTGCCGACCCCCATCAGATAGCGTGGCTTGTGGACCGGCAACAGGGGGGTCGTGAAGTCCAGGGTCTTGAACATCAACTCCTGCCCCTCGCCGACCGCGAGACCACCGATGGCGTAGCCTTCGAAGTCGATGCCGCGCAGGGCCTTCACGCTTTCCTCGCGCAGGTCCGGGAACACGCTGCCCTGGACGATACCGAACTGCCCGTACCCCTCGCGGTCCACGAAGGCGTCGCGCGACCGCGTGGCCCAGCGCATGGACAGCCGCATGGAGTTGGACGCGCCCTTCTTGTCCACCGGGAACGGCGTGCATTCATCGAACGCCATGGTGATGGTGGCGTCCAGCTTGCGCTGGATCTCGGTCGAGCTTTCCGGGGTCAGGGTGTGCTTGGCGCCGTCGATGTGGCTTTGGAACGTCACGCCGTGCTCGGTCAGCTTGCGCAGCTTGGCGAGGCTCATAACCTGGAACCCGCCGCTGTCGGTCAGGATCGGCCCCGGCCAGTTCATGAAGGTGTGCAGGCCGCCCAGGCGCTCCACCCGGTCGGCACCGGGCCGCAGCATCAGATGATAGGTGTTGGCCAGCACGATCTGCGCCCCGGTCGAGGCCACGCTCTCGGGCTGCATGGCCTTGACCGTGGCCGCCGTGCCGACCGGCATGAACACCGGCGTCTCGATGGTGCCGTGGGCTGTGGTCACGCGGCCGCGCCGGGCCGCCCCGTCGGTGCCCAGGAGTTCAAACGAAAAAGCGGTCATCGGGGCAGGTCCTCACGTCGCAGCAGGCTGGAATCGCCATAGGAATAGAATCGGTAGCCGCCTTCGATGGCATGGGCGTAGGCGGCCTTCATGCGATCGGTGCCGGCCAGGGCGCAGACCAGCATGAACAGGGTGGAGCGCGGCAGGTGGAAGTTGGTCATCAGCATGTCGGTCGCCTTGAACCGCGTGCCCGGCGTGATGAAGATGTCGGTCCCGCCGGAGAACGGCATCACCGTGCCGTCATCTTGCGCCGCACTCTCCAGCAACCGCAGGCTGGTCGTTCCCACGCACACGATACGCCCCCCGGCCGCGCGGGCGGCGTTCAGCGTCGCGGCGACGTCGGGCGACAGCTCGCCGACCTCGGTGTGCATCTGATGGTCGGCGGTGTCGTCCACCTTGACCGGCAGAAACGTCCCGGCGCCGACGTGCAGGGTCACGGTCACGCGATTGACGCCGCGGGCCTCCAGCGCGTCGAACAGACGCGGCGTGAAGTGCAGCCCGGCGGTCGGCGCGGCCACCGCCCCGTCGTGCGCCGCGTAGACCGTCTGATAATCGGTGCGGTCCTGGGCGTCGTCGGGCCGCCCCATGTAGGGCGGCAGCGGCAGGCGGCCGTGGGCCTCCAGCGCGGCCATCAGGTCGGCCCCGGCGCGGTCGAAGCGGAACACCACGCCGCCGCCGTCCTGCTTGTCCTCGACACGGGCGGAAAACCCGTCCGCAAACTCCACGGTCTGGCCGACGCGCAGTTTCTTGGCCCCCTTGACGAAGGCCGCCCAGGTGTCCGGGCCGAGCCGCTGGTGCAAGGTCGCCTCCACCCGCGCCGTCGCCTGTTCGCCGTGGCGCACGCCTTCCAGGCGGGCCGGGATGACACGGGTGTCGTTGAACACCATCACATCGCCCGGCCGCAACAGCCCCGGCAAGTCCAGAACGCCCCGGTCATGCAAGCCGTCCGGCGCCACGTCGAGCAGGCGCGCGGCATCGCGCGGCCGCACCGGGCGGTCGGCAATGCACTCCTTGGGCAGGTCGAAGTCGAAGGCGTCCACCCGCATGGCGGCTCCGGCATTTCCGGTGAGGTTCAGGAAGGCCAGGGATATGCACCCTCCGCCCGGCCAGTGCAACCGCGCAGTGGACCCAGCCACGCGAAATCGTCATGGCGAACCCGCCCGGTTGCGCTGTACGCGGCAGATCCTTTCCCCTACACTTTCAGGGTCTTTTCGTTTGGGGAGACGGCCATGAGCACGGCATCCGGGATACTGTCCCGTAACGACCTGTCCGCCCTGTTCGACGCCTTGGCGGCGCGCGGCCTGGAGGTCATCGGCCCCACGGTCAGCGAGGGCGCCATCGTCCTCGCCCCGCTCGACGGTCCCGACGCCCTGCCCGCTGGCTGGACCGACGTTCAGGCACCCGGCGCCTACAGGCTCCACCCCCGCGACGACGGCGCGTTGTTCGGCCACACCACCCCGGTTGGCGGCTGGAAGCGCTTCCTGCATCCCCCAACCGTGCGCCTGTTCCAGGCCGCCACCACCGCCGACGGCTTTACGATCACCGAGGGGGCACCGCCGCCGCCGCGTCAGGCGTTCCTGGGCGTACGGGCCTGCGACCTGACCGCCATCACCCGCCTGGACGCCGTGTTCCAGGGCAATCCGTTCACCGACCCGATCTACGCCGGTCGCCGTGCCGGGGCGTTCATCATCGCCGTGACCTGTGCGCAGGCCGGGCCAATGTGCTTTTGCGCCTCCATGGACAGCGGGCCGGACCTGCGGGCGCCCTATGACGTAGCCCTGACCGAGATCCTGGAGAGCGACCATCGCTTTTTGCTCGAAGCCGGCAGCGCGGAGGGTGCCGCCCTGCTGGCCGACCTGCCGCTGACCCCGGCCACCGACCGCGATACCGCCGCCCGCGACCGCCAAATCACCCAAGCCGCCGACCAGACCCGCGCCCTGCCCCCTGGCACGGCCGAACGCCTGGGACGGATGCTCGACCACGCCCACTGGAACGCGGTCGCGGCGCGGTGCCTGAGTTGCGGCAACTGCACCATGTCCTGCCCGACCTGCTTCTGCGCCACGGTGGAGGACTCGTCCTCCCTCGACGGCGCGACGGCGGAGCGTCATCGGGTGTGGGATAGCTGCTTCTCGCTGGACTTCTCCTACATCCACGGCGGCAGCGTCCGCGAGAGCGGGGCCAGCCGGTACCGCCAGTGGATGACCCACAAGCTGTCGTCCTGGCACGACCAGTTCGGAACATCGGGCTGTGTCGGCTGCGGGCGCTGCATCACATGGTGCCCGGTGGGCATCGACATCACCGAGGAAGCCGCCACCTTCGCCGCCGTGGACGCGGCGCGGCATCCCGTGGAGGCATAAATCCCATGGTCAACGTCGAAGGTCTCGACACCCTGTTGCACAGCCACCCCTTCTTTCAGGGCATGGACGAAGGCATGTTGGAGTTCATCGCCGGTTGCGCCGCCAACGAGCGGTTCGAGGCCGGCGACATGGTGTTCCGCGAAGGCGGCCCGGCCGACAAGTTCTATGTCGTCCGACACGGCATCATCGCCGTCGAGGTCGGCGTGCCCGGGCGCGGCAAGGCCACCCTGCAAACCCTGCACGAGGACGACGTGCTCGGCTGGTCGTGGCTGGTGCCGCCTTACCGCTGGACGTTCGACGCCCGCGCCGCCACCCTGACCCGCGTCATCAGCCTGGACGCCGTGTGCCTGCGCGCCAAGATGGCCGAGAACCACGAGATGGCCTATCACCTGCTGATGCGCTTCACCGCCGTGATGGCCGAACGCCTGCACGCCGCGCGGATGCAGATGCTCGATCTGTACGCCCCCGGTGGTGGGCCTGAGGGGGATCGGGGGCCATGACCGCCGACCTCATGCTGCCGCGCGCCTTCCGCATCACGAAGGTGCGGCGCGAACTGGCCGACACCTTCACCCTGGTGCTGGCGCCAGACGACGACGGCCCGGTGCCGCCGTTCCAGCCGGGGCAGTTCAACATGCTCTATGTGCCCGGCGTGGGGGAGGTGCCGATCTCCATTTCCGGCGACCCGGCGCAGCCCGAGACATTAATCCACACCACCCGCGCCGTGGGCGCCGTGACCAAGGCCATGTGGAGCCTCAAGGCCGGGCAGAGCATCGGCGTGCGCGGGCCATTCGGATCAAGCTGGCCGGTTGAGGCGGCCCTGGGCGACGACGTGGTGATCGTGGCCGGCGGCATCGGGTTGGCCCCCCTGCGGCCGCTCATCCATGCGGTGATGGCCCGCCGGGCCGAGTTCGGCAAGGTGCTCATCCTGTATGGCGCCCGCACCCCCGACGACATCCTGTTCGACAAGCAGGTGCGCGACTGGCGCGGGCGGTTCGACCTGTCCGTCCACGTCACCGTGGACCGCGCCACCGGCACTTGGTCGGGCAACGTCGGCGTGGTCACCAAACTCATCAAGCGCGGCGGGTTCGATCCGCACCACACCACCGCCTACGTCTGCGGGCCAGAGGTCATGATGCGCTACGCCGCCGACGCATTGGTCGCCAAGGGCGTGGCATCGACGAACATCTGGCTGTCCATGGAGCGCAACATGAAGTGCGCCATCGGCTTTTGCGGCCACTGCCAGTGGGGCGGCCGGTTCGTGTGCAAGGACGGCCCGGTCTTCAACCACGCCGCCGTGGCCGACCTGCTGCCGCTGACGGATTTCTGAGAGGGAGAGGCATCATGCCCAGGCCCAAGCTCGCCGTGTGGAAGTTCTCCAGTTGTGACGGCTGCCAGTTGTCCCTGTTGGACTTGGAGGACGAGTTGATGGCCGTGGCCGGGGCGGTGGAGATCGCCTATTTTCTGGAAGCCACCCGCGCCACCGCCAAAGGTCCCTACGACATCTCCCTGGTCGAGGGCTCGATTACCACGGCCCACGATGCCCAGCGCATCCAGAAGGTCCGCAAGCAGTCCAAAATGCTGGTCGCCATCGGGGCCTGCGCCAATTCGGGCGGCATCCAGGCTCTCAAGAACTTCGCCGACCACGAGGATTTCATCCGCCGCGTCTACGCTCGGCCGGGCTACATCTCGACGCTGGCGACCTCGACCGGCATCGCCGACCATGTGCCGGTGGACTTCGAGTTGCGCGGCTGCCCGGTCAACAAGCACCAGCTTGTCGAGGTCCTGACCGCCGCCCTGTCCGGCCGCAAGCCCAACGTGCCGCGTTACGCCGAGTGCATGGAGTGCAAGCGCCGGGGCACCGTGTGCGTGACCGTGGCACGCGGCGAACCCTGCCTCGGCCCTGTGGTGCAGGCCGGGTGCGGCGGGTTGTGCCCGGCCGTGGGGCGCGGCTGCTACGGCTGCTTCGGGCCGATGGAGACGCCCAACACCGCCGCCCTGGCCGCCCGCTTTGCCGACCTGGGCCGCACCCCGGCGGCCATCCGCGACGGGTTCCGGCTGTTCAACGCCAATGCCGAGGCATTCCGCGAGGAAGGGGACCGCCATGACCAAGCGTAAGATCAAGGTCGAGGCCCTGGCCCGCGTCGAGGGCGAGGGAGCCCTGGACGTCACCATCCGCAACGGCACCATCACCAACCTCAAGTTCCGCATCTACGAACCGCCGCGCTTCTTCGAGGCCCTGCTGGTCGGCCGCATGTTCACGGATGCGCCCGACATCACGGCGCGCATCTGCGGCATCTGTCCGGTGGCCTACCTGCTCGGCGCCTCGCAGGCCATGGAGGACGCGCTGGGGGTCCGCGTCGAAGGGCCGCTGCGCGACCTGCGCCGGCTGGTCTATGCCGGGGAGTGGATTGAAAGCCACGTCCTGCACGTCGCCATGCTGCACATGCCCGACTTCCTGGGGTTCCAGGACGCCCTGCGCATGGCCCACGACCACCCGCAAATCGTTGAATCCGCCCTGCGCCTCAAGAAACTCGGCAACCGCATCCTGGAGGTCATCGGCGGGCGGGCGGTGCATCCCGTCAACCTCAAGGTTGGCGGGTTCTATTCGGTACCGCGCAAGGCCGCCCTGCGCGCCCTGCTGCCTGAACTGGACTGGGCGATTGGCGCCGCCGGAACCCTGCTTGAGGCGGTTGGCCGCCTGCCCATGCCGGAGCTTGAGCGCGATTACCTGTTCGTCGCCCTGCGCCATCCCGCCGAATACGCCGTGGTCGATGGGCGGCTGGCGTCGAACCAGGGCATGGACATCGCCCTGCCCGAGTACTTCGACCACTTCCGCGAGGACCACGAGGCGCACTCCAACGCCCTGCACGGCCGCACCAACGACGGCAGGCCCTATCACGTCGGCCCGCTGGCCCGCTGGGCGGTCAACCATGACCGCCTGCACCCCGACGTCCAGGCGGCAGCCAGCAAAGCCGGCATCGGCCCTGTCGTCCGCAACCCGTTCCAGTCGATCATCGTGCGCACCGCCGAGGTGCTCCAGGCCCTCATCGACGCCCGCGCGTTGGTCGAAGCTTATGAGGAACCCGACGCCCCCGCCGTGCCGGTCGAACCCCGCGCCGGCACCGGGTACGGCTGCACCGAGGCGCCGCGCGGCATCTGCGTCCACCGCTACACCCTGAATGACGACGGCACCATCGCCGCCGCCACCATCGTCCCACCCACCGCCCAAAACCAGCCGACCATCGAGGACGACCTGCGCGCCGTGGTCGAAAGCAACCTCGCCCTGGACGACGAGGTGTTGAAGTGGCGCTGCGAACAGACCATCCGCAACTACGACCCGTGCATCTCCTGCGCGACGCATTTTCTGAGGCTGACCATTGACCGGGGATAGGGAGCGCCGTTTTGAAAGCGGGCTCTGCCCGCGCCCGCAAGGGGCCGAGCGGCCCCTTGACCCCATAAGATGGGAGCGCCTTGCGCCGCAGGCAGATGCTTTCACGGTTTATTGCGCTGCGCGCGGCGGTGCTCTTAAGCCCGTTCCCAAGGTCCAGGAGGCCGCGCCTCCTGGCGGGTCCGGGCGGAGCCCGGCCTTATGGTAGCGCGCCCCCTCATCATCGGCATCGGCCAGCCGTGGCGCGGTGACGACGCCGCCGGGCTAGAGGCGATTGAAGGCCTGGACTCGCCCGGCGCCGACATCCTGGACCACCACGGCGAAGGCCTCGGCCTGATGGCCCTGTGGGAGGGACGCGGGCTGGTCATCCTGATCGACGCCGCCGCCTCGGCCCAGCCGCCCGGCACCCTGGGCCGGTTTGAGGACACGCTCCCGGCCGACGCGGCGGCGCGCTCCTCCTCCCACGCCTTCGGGGTGTTCGAGGCGGTCGAAACCGCCCGCGCGCTGGGCCGCCTGCCGCCCCGCCTGATCGTCCACACCATCGCCGGGGGGTGCTGGGACCTCGGCGCCCCGCTGTCGCCGGACGTCGCCGCCGCCCTGCCCGCCCTGCGCGCCGCCGTGCTGGAGGACCTTGCGCTGGGCCGCCCTTACTGCGCACAGTAAGCCCCATGAGCTGGATCACCCGCCGACTGGACAACCTGGGCAGCGCCGTCACGGGCGGGGCCGGAGGCATGGGGCTGTCGCAGGCCCCGGCCTTCTCGCATGCTTATCTGCAACGCCTGGGCGGCCACATCGACGAGGCCCGCCGGATGCTCGACGGCGTGCGCGACGCCTCCATCCTGCCCGACCTGCCCGAGGGCGCCCGCACCGATGCCATTGCCGACTTGACCCTACGGCTGGCCGACCTCCAGGCCACCCGCGCCGCCCTCACCGACGCCGACCCGTGGCTCCGCCCGCTGGCGCTGCTGCGCCACGCCGACCCGACCATCGCCCGCCGCACCCTGGACGCATTCACCCCGGCGGTGCCCCTGGACGGCGCGTCGCTGCTGTACACCGGACTTGGAGTAATCCTGGCCCTGGTGGTGTGGGAACTTATCAAGGCGCCCGGCGCGCTGATGACGCGGCGCAGGCCTCGGCCCGGCCGGAACTACTGAGTACGGAAAGGGAAGGAATTCACCACAGAGACACAGAGGAAGTCACAGAGGTTTCGGTGCAAATAGCTCCGGCGCAGCATCACCGCACTCTCTGTGTCTCTGTGGTTCCCCACTTCACCTAAAACATTACCCTACCCCAGCTTGTACCCCATCCTGAAGCAGCCCCAGTGGCGGCCCTTGACGTACACTGGGACGGCGACGTCCTTCATGAGTTCGAACTCGCCGCCGCCCATGTCGCGCTTATAGGTCTTGAGCACAAAGGGGTCGGTGCTCTTGGCCGCGCCTATGCCCGTGGGGTCGCTGAAGATGCGGCGGTTGCGGGCATTGGCGGCGTTCCATACCGGGTCGTTCGGCCGCTGCGGGTGGGAGTACTTCTTGTTGTGGGTCGGCAAATAGGCGTTGCGGTCAAAGGTCGCGCAAAAGGCAACCTTGGGGTTCTTCGCCAGGATATCCTCCTGGACGGCCGGCAGAACCTGGTCGGTGAACGCCGTGAAGCGGGCCATAAGTTGCTGCGGGTTGGTGTTGGGGATGGGCCGGTAATTTTCGTCGAACAGGTCCGCGAGGCTGATCTTGCCCTCGTCGACGCACGTCTCGAACAGCTTGGCGACCCGCGCCGCCCCCTCGGTGGCGATGCGCACATAGGGGCTGTCGGCCATTTCGTAGCCGGCCTCGATGATCGCCCCGATCAGCTTTTGCGACAGCGCCATGACCTCGGCGGTGCGGTCGCTGGCGTGGGACAGGTCGCGGCTTTCCCGCTCCACGTCATCGGACAGGGCGCTCACCGACATGGTCACGCTGTTGCATTCGTCGAGGTTGCGGTTCGATTCGCTGGCAATGGTGCTGATGTGCTCGCCCACCAGATCGTACTGGGTAATCAGGTCGTCGAGCACATCGGCCAGTTCGGTGGTAGACTTTTCGGCCGTCAAGGCGGTGTCGCGGCTGGTCGAGCTTTCCTGGCCGATATCGGTGATGAGTTCGCCCAGTTCGCGGACGGTTTCCTCGATGTGGGCAGTGGCGTTGCTGGTCTGCTGGGCGAGGGCCTTGACCTCGCCGGCGACCACGCCGAAGCCCCTGCCCGCCTCTCCGGCGCGGGCCGCCTCGATGGTCGCATTCAGGGCCAGCATCCGGGTTTGCTTGGCGATACTGTCGATTTCGGCCGACACCTGGGACACGCGGGCCAGGGACTTTTCCAGCCGCACCAACCGATCTTCGACCTTCTGCACCGACTGCACCAAGGCGCGGATCTGATCGGTCGCCGTATTCATGGCGGTCTGGGCATCGCGCGTCTGCTCGCGCACCATGTTGCTGACTTGGTTGGCAACCTGGGCCGACTCGCGGATCTCGGAATTTGTTCCGGTCATGGTTTCGGCGGCGGCCCGCAAGGTTGCGAACTCGTCGGCGTGGTCCTCGATCCGCCCGGCCACCGTGGTGATGTCCGAGGCCACATCAGCCAAGCTTTCCCAAAGATCGCCCAACATGCTGCCGATGCGGCGCACAAACTCGGCGTCCTTACCGTCGGTGGCGTCAAGGTTTCCCGACACGCCTCCATTCGGAGTGATATTATTCACGGCTCCTCCCAAACGTGCTGGCCAAGCCTCTGTCCGCCACGCCCGGCTTTGTGCCGGGTCTATTGTGTCACGCTAGCCCGGCTTGAAGCCGGGTCTTGATAAGTCGCACACGCCCAGCTTGAAGCCGGGTCTATATGATGTATCGCGTCGCCCGGCTTGAAGCCGGGCATTGACGCCGTGTCATTGTCCCATCCAACGCGTGTTGGCGCAAATGCCTTTATTCAGTGTACACGACTCAACTTTTCTTCTTTTTTGAACCCTTGTCATTGCTGCTTTCGTCGCACGCTGGCAGGGCGCGCACCCGGTTCAACGCCGCTTCAAGCTTGTCGGCGACCGTCTCGATGATCTTGACGCGGGCGTGACGCTTGCAATTCGCCTCGACCAGGGTCCACGGCGCCTTGCTGGTCGAGGTCCGTTCGACCATGTCATTGACCGCCGTTTCGTAGTCAGCCCACTTCTCACGGTTGCGCCAATCCTCGTCGGTCAGCTTCCACTGCTTCCACGGCGTATCCTTGCGCAGTTCAAACCGCTTGAGCTGTTCCTCGGCGGTGATGTGCAGCCAGAACTTGCCCAGCACCACGCCGTTATCAACCAACTGTTCCTCGAAGGTGTTGATCTCGTTGTAGGCACGCATCCATTCCTCGGTGGTTGCGAACCCCTCGACCCGCTCGACCAGGACGCGGCCGTACCAACTGCGGTCAAAGATGGTGAAGCGCCCGGCCCGCGCGATATGCCGCCAGAACCGCCACAGATAGTGATGCGAGCGTTCCTCGTCGGTCGGCGCGGCGACCGGGATGACCTTGTAATGGCGGGCGTCCAGGGCGTTGGTCATGCGGCGGATGGCCCCGCCCTTACCGGCGGCGTCCCAGCCCTCGAACATCAGTACGGTGGACACGCCGTGGTCCTTGGCCTCGCGGTACAGGCGGTGCAGACGCGCCCGCCCCTCCTGTAGACGGTCGTTGTAGGTGTCCTTGTCCAGGGACTGGGTCATGTCCAGGGCCTGAAGAATAGTCGGCTGGTGCGGCAGGTTAACCGACAGCATCCCGGTCCCTTGATGGCCGGTGGCGGCCTTCGTTTGGGCACTGCCGTCCACCTTGGCCTCGGCCGTGACATTCGCGGCTTCGCGGCCCTTGAGGTCCTCGGCCACGCGGCGGCGCAGTTCCCAGGCCTCCATGTGGCGGTTGAGGGCGTCGCGCAGGCTGGTCAACACGGTCAGCGAGCGGTAGCGCGCGTCGGCCCCTTCGACGATGGCCCACGGCGCGTGGCCGGCGCTGGTTACGCGGATGGTCCGTTCGGCGGCACCGATGAAGGCGTCATACATCTGCCAGTGCTGCCAGTCCGTCTCGGTCACCCGCCACGCTTCGAGCGGGTCCTTCTCCAGCTTCTTGAGGCGTTGCTTCTGGGCGTCCTTGCCGAGGTGCATCCAGAACTTGAGGATGAGGGCGCCGTCGTCGGCCAGCATCTTTTCAAACGCGGCAACCTCGCGCAGCCGCTCGTCCAGGTCGGAATCGCCAATGCGGCCGTGGGCGCGGTCCAGCACCGGGGCCGAATACCACGACGACAGGAACAGGCCGATGCGCCCCTTGCCCGGCAGGTCGCGCCAGTAACGCCAGAACTCCGGGCGCTCGCGTTCCTCGTCAGACGGCTCGCCATAGGCGTGGCTTTCGATCCAGCGGGGGTCCATCCACTCGTTGAGCAGGTTGACGCTCTCGCTCTTGCCGGCGCCATCAACCCCGGCGAACACCACGATCACCGGGAACGGGCAGTTGCGCAGGCGGTACTGCAACTCCAGCATCTCGATGCGCAAGGCTGGCGCCAGTTCGGCAAAATCGTCCTTGGAGACCTTGCGGCCCAACTCGGCAGTACGGAACATCATGCAGTCTTCCCCCGTTCATAGCGGCACGCGGCACCTTCCCCCGCGCCGCCGGTTGGTGAAGACTAACGCCTTGAAAGATTCATGCAACCCGCCTGCCCTGCCTCCCCCCGCCCGCAGGGGTGGGAAAACCCCGCCACCTGTGGGGAGTCTCAGCCGACGCTTTCGGGGGTGGGTGTTTTTGGCGCGGCTCTGCTACTGTCCGGGCTGCTCGACAAAAGGGGAACGGGCTGGATTTGTGGGGTTTTCCATGAGATAGGATACCTCGCCGCCAGCGCGCCGTTCTTCCGCGCCACGATGGTCGCCGCCCCCATACCGGGCGACCGCCGACGGGGCCGGGCACAACGAGAAGAACGACGTTCGGTGGCACGCCTTGTGGCAGAGACACTCTTTGGCTGGCTGTGCCCCGGTCATACATAGCGGAGGAAATTATGGCTGTTCGCGTTGCGATTAACGGTTTCGGTCGGATCGGCCGCCTGGTGCTGCGCGCCCTTATCGAGTCGGGCCGCAAGGACGTCGAGGTTGTTGCCATCAACGACCTGGGTCCCGTGGAGACCAACGCCCACCTCCTGAAGTACGATTCGGTCCATGGCGTACTGAAGAACGACGTCAAGGCCGAGGGCGGCAACCTCGTCATCGACGGCGTCGTCATCAAGTGCTTCTCCGAGCGTGACCCCAAGGCCCTCAAGTGGGGCGACCTGAACGTCGATATCGTCCATGAATGCACGGGCATCTTCTCGGACCGCGACAAGGCCGCCGTCCACCTGGAACAGGGCGCCAAGCGCGTTCTGGTGTCCGCCCCGTCCAACGGTGCCGACCTGACCGTCGTCTATGGCGTCAACCACGACAAGCTGACCGCCGAACACATGGTGGTGTCCAACGCGTCTTGCACCACCAACTGCCTGGCTCCGGTGGTTTGGGTCCTGAACAACGAGTTCGGCATCGAACACGGTTTCATGACCACCATCCACGCCTACACCGGCGACCAGAACACCGTCGACAGCCTGCACAAGGACCTCTACCGGGCCCGCGCCGCCGCGCTGTCGATGATCCCGACCTCGACCGGTGCCGCCAAGGCCGTCGGCCTCGTGCTGCCGGAACTTCAGGGCAAGCTGGACGGCGTCGCCATCCGCGTGCCGACCCCGAACGTGTCCATGGTCGACCTCAAGGTGGTGATGTCCAAGACCGTCACCAAGGACGACGTCAACAACGCGCTCAAGGCCGCCTCCGAAGGCGTGCTCAAGGGCGTGCTGAACTACAACACGGCGCCGCTGGTGTCCGTGGACTTCAACCACAACATGGCCAGCTCCAGCTTTGATGCCACCGGCACCAAGGTGATGGCCGGCAACTTCGTCCGCGTCATGTCCTGGTACGACAACGAGTGGGGCTTCTCCAACCGGATGCTCGACACCTCGGTCGCCATGGCGAAGTTCATCTAAAAAAACCAAACACTCTGCGCCCGCCCCGTCGGCCTTGGCCGACGGGGCGGCCCGCGAGCCAACATTACGGAGAGGGAACATGGCTCAGTTCAAGACGCTGGACGACATCGACGTCAACGGCAAGCGGGTGCTGGTGCGGTCCGACCTGAACGTCCCCATGAAGGACGGCAAGATCACCGACGCCACGCGCATCGAACGATCCGCGGAAACCATCGCGGAACTGATGAAGAAGGGCGCCAAGGTGGTCGTGATGACCCACTTCGGCCGTCCCAAGGGCGAACGCGTCCCCGAAATGTCCCTCGCCCCGGTCGCCGAGGCGCTCGGCAAGACCTTGGGCGTGACCGTCGCCTTTGCCGATGATTGCATCGGCCCGGCGGCCAAGACCATCGTGAACGGCCTCGCCTCGGGCGAAGTCGCCATGCTGGAAAACCTCCGCTACCACAAGGAGGAGGAAAAGAACGACCCCGAATTCGCGCGGGAACTGGCCGCGCTTGGCGACATCTACGTCAACGACGCCTTTTCGACCGCCCACCGCGCCCACGCCTCGACCGAAGCGGTCGCCAAGCTGCTGCCGTCCGCCGCCGGCCGCCTGATGCAGGCCGAGCTGGAAGCCCTGGGCAAGGCCCTGGAAAAGCCGGAAAAGCCGGTCGCCGCCATCGTCGGTGGGGCCAAGGTCTCGACCAAGCTGGACCTGCTCGGCAATCTGGTGGCCCGCGTCGATGTGCTGGTCATCGGCGGCGGCATGGCCAACACCTTCCTCTACGCCCAGGGCAAGAACGTCGGCAAGTCGCTGTGTGAAAAGGATATGTCCGACACCGCCCTGGAGATCATCGAAAAGGCCAAGGCCGCCGGCTGCGAGATCATCCTGCCGCAGGACGCCGTGGTGGCCGGCGAGTTCGCCGAGAACGCCGCCAACGAAGTGGTCTCGGTCAACGCCGTTCCGGCCGACAAGATGATCCTTGATGCCGGCCCCGAAGGCGTGAAGCTCATCCAGGACCGCCTGGCCACCTGCAAGACCTTGGTGTGGAACGGCCCGCTCGGCGCGTTCGAGATCAAGCCGTTCGACAGCGCCACCAACGCCGTCGCCCAGACCGCCGCGGCCCTGACCAAGGAAGGCCGCCTGCTGACCGTGGCCGGGGGTGGCGACACCGTGGGCGCGCTGGCCAACGCCGGTGTGGTGGATGATTTCTCGTATGTGTCCACGGCGGGCGGTGCCTTCCTGGAATGGCTGGAGGGCAAGACCCTGCCCGGCGTCCTGGCCTTGCACGACAGCGTCTGAGTCCGTCAGGACCGGTCTGAACCAAAGCCCTTCCGCTCCGGCGGGAGGGCTTTTCCGATCCGCCCCGGAGAACCTATGCGCTTCGGCAGGATGGACAAGGCGGCGGCCGAGGCCGATACTCTTGGTGATCGTAGACCAACAGGCTACCCGGACGACTTCAGGGGACCATGAGCGATAGCACAGTGGCAGTCGCACGCGCGGCGGGGGACGACCAAGCGGCCGATGATCTGGCCGCGTGGCAGGACCGTGTGGCCGGCGCCAACATCAACCAGCAGACCCTGCTGGCGACCGACTACCTGAACCACTTCAACGAGATTGTCATGTTGCTGGGGATGGTGGCCGACATGCCCGACATCCTCGACGACTGCAAGGAATGGGCGCCCAAGTCCTACCAGGATCACTTCCGCGACAGCACCTTCCGCGACAAGGACCTGGCCGTCGAGGCCTATGACCATGTCCCCGACCGCTTCCGCCAGCCGTTCGAGGAAACCGTCGCCCACATGAACGATCTGGTGGCCCAGTCCATCGACCGTATCGAGGACGCCCTGAGCCTGGACGACCCCGAACAGGTGCAACTGCGTGCCCAGGCCGCCTCCCACGCCCTCCAGCGCCTGATGGACGTCGCCAGCGCCATCATCCACGGCAGCGACCGTGCCATGGACCAGGACGCCATCGACGCGCTCATGGGGTTCTGACGGCGGCCGCCAACTGGTGCGCGCCTGGGGAGAAGGTGGTCTGCCGCCCACGCCCGCTCGGGATGGACCCCGAACCCCTTTTATTTCTTCAAAAAAACAAGGAGGTCTGGAGCATCGCTCCAGATGGGGTCGGGCGATAGCCCGCCCGCGTCAGCGGACTCTGGCGGTCAATCCATAGGACCGCTGGTGTTACTTCCCGCCCTTATGCTGGTCGTCGATGCAGACATAGCCCAGGCTCATGGCGCGGGCGACTCCCCCCTGGAGGGTGTCCACGCCCAGCTTCCGTTTGGCGTTGCCGATGTGGAAGATCACGGTGTTGCGCGACACGCCCAGGATGACACCGATGTCGGCCATGTTCTTTCCCTGGGCGGCCCATCCCAGGCATTCGGCCTCGCGCCGGGTCAGCGGTTCGCTATCAACCTGGGGGGAGCCGTGCAGGCGGCGCACCGCCGCGTGCAGGTGCGGACCGACAATTTGCAAGGCTGCGGCGCAGGCGAAAGCGCGTGGCAGGAAGGAGGCCTCGTCTTCGTCGGTGGCGACGGCGAAGGTGGCGAATTCCTGGCCGGTGAAATACATCGGCACGATCACGCCGATGCGCAGGCCGTATTCGGCCGCTTCCTCGTAGTGACGCCGGCCTTCAGGCGGCAGCTGGTCGCGCTCGGCCTGGGTGCCCCAGACCAGGGGAACCTGGCGGTTCTGCATCCCGCGCACGACGGGGTCGCGCACGGTGTAGTTTCCGGCGATATAGGCCGTGCGCCAAGCCAGCGGATAGTTTGTCAGGATCACCGGATCGCGCATCTGATGGCCGGCGATATTAGCTGCCATAAAGGCGTACTGCGGCGTTCCAAGGGTGCGGACGAACGCGTCCACCACCGCGCTCAAAGCGTCGTTCGAAGGCGCCTGGGCCGCCGCCACTGCAAAGTCATAGCAGCGATCGAGCCGAAATTCGCTGGCACCCGGATCAAAATCAGCATCGAACGGCAACGGCTGCATCCGCGCTCACATCCTTCATCGGGGCCGCAACAGGAACATCCCCCCGCAGGCCGGAAAGGGGGGCTCCCGTTATACCGCTCAAAGCGCCTCAAATACAGGACATTCAAGGGAGTTCCGACAGCAAGGGACGATGAAGACGATAACCGACAACCTATAAAGAACGTGCCGGGGCTGCATTCGCCCCGGCACGTTTAAGAGCATGTATTGTAGCATATTTTGTTTGCGGTCGTATAACCGGCCTACTTCGCGCGGCAGGTCTTGAGGCCGAAGGGAAGGTACACCGGGCACCATCCGACCAGCCCGGTGACCAGCGGCACAACGCCGATGTAGCCCCACAGGCCGACCGTCCCGGTGGCCGCCAGCGCGACCAGGGCCAGACCGACAACAATGCGCAGGATACGGTCAATACCGCCGACATTCTGGGAAAACATGGCTTTGTCCCTTTCAGAGGAATTCGGTTCAGGCCCCTATCCTGGACCCTCCGCGCCCCTCCGTCTGTGACTAGGTCACCAAAGGCTGGGAACTAGATCACCAAAGGCCGCGCCAGCTTTTCCAGCCCTCCGCGCGCGGTCAGCGACACCCGCCCCCGGCCCAGCACGACCAGCCCCCGGCGCTCGAAATCCTTGAGCTGGCGGGAGATCACCTCGCGGGCCGAGCCCAGTTCCACGGCCAAATCCTGGTGGGTGGCGGCAACCGCGTCACCCGCCCCCGCCTTTTCCAGCAGCAGTGCGGCGAGGCGCTGGTCGATGCGGCCGAACGCCACTTCCTCGATCAGCATCAACAGGTCCGACACCCGTGTCGCATAGGCCCCGAAGACAAATCGACGGAACACGTCCGATGTCGCCATCAGCGATTGAAAGGCGCGCGGGGCGAGGGCGAGGCCACGCACCGGCGTTTCCGTCACCCCCTCGGCCCCATAGATGCCCTGGCTGAGCAGGCAGGTGGTGGTCAGCACACAGGTCTGGCCGGGCTCCACGCGGTACAGCACGATCTCGCGCCCGTTCTCGGCCACTTTCTGGACCCGCACGCTGCCATCAAGCACCAACAGGAACGCCTCGCAGGCGCTGCCATCGGCAAAGACAGTGGTGCCCGGCGGCACGGTAACCGGCCGCACCCCCTCGTCAAGGACCCGCCGCGCGGCCGGTTCGAGGGCCGCAAGGGCTGGAAAGATGGTGGTCAGATCGTTTTTCATGGCGCCAGTGTGCCCCGCTGCCATCCCAAACGCCACTGGGAAGGCCACTGGGAAGCGAACCCCCCGCCCTAAAACTGCCGCATAGGAACCTCAGTATGCCGTGGGACGTTCCACCTGAATTCACCCACGCACCCCAAGTTTCCCCACCGGAGTCCATCATATGCGCCCGTCCAACAGTTTCATCGCCCTGCTCGCCGTCGGCGGCCTGACCCTTGGCGCCTGTACGCAGACCGACCCGCAGACCGGCCGGCAGGACGTCAACCGCCTCGGCACCGGCGCCATGATCGGCGCGCTTGGCGGGGCGGCCATCGGCGTCCTGAGCGGCGGTGACGACGCCAACGACCGCCGTCAGCGCGCTCTGGTCGGGGCCGGCGCGGGCGCCCTGGCCGGTGGCGCCATCGGCGCCTACATGGACAACCAGGAACGCCAGTTGCGCGACCAGCTTGCCGGCAGCGAGGTCGAGGTTCGCCGCAGCGGTGACACCCTCATCATCGACGTGCCGCAGCAGGTGTCGTTCGACTTCGATTCGTCCGACCTGCGCCCCGAAGGCCGCGACGCCCTGCGTCAGGTGGCCGGGGTCTTGGTCAACAACCCGAGCACCACCATCGACGTGATCGGCCACACCGACAGCGTCGGCCAGCCCGAGTACAACGTACGCCTGTCCCAGCGCCGCGCCCAATCGGTGGCGACGTTCCTCATCAGCCAGGGCGTGCGCGGCGACCGCATCCTGACCGACGGCCGGGGCGCCACCCAGCCCATCGCCACCAACGCGACCGAACAGGGCCGCGCCCGCAACCGTCGGGTTGAAATCCAGATCAATCCGTTGACCCAACCGGGCGCATAAGGCCAAGCCCCCCAAGGGGGGGGCCGGGATAGGCAGGTGGGAGCATCCTCCCCCTGCTGGCGGGCGTTGGTGTTTAACGCGTGCCCCCCGGAGTCTCCCATGACGCCCATCGAACCGTCGGAAAACGTCGGTGCGCGCCTTGCACCGCCCAGCAAAGCCCCTACGGCCGTTCTTCTGATACTGGCGGGCCTGTTGATTACGGCGGCGGTCGGTGGCTGGGTGGCTTTCATCGCCGCCGACAATGCGCGCACCATCCGCGACACACAGGCGGAACTCAGCCGTCTGACCGGCCTGTTGCGAGAACACGCGCACCGTACCATCGAGAACAGCGATCTCGTCCTGCAGCGCCTCATCGACCATCTCGGGGAGCGGGATCTCCAGGCTCTGCACGGCTCAAAGGCCCTGTACCGCGACCTTCAGGAGCTGGGAGAGGGACTGCCCCAGCTTGGCTCGCTGAGGGTGATGGATGCCACCGGCACCGTGGTCGCCTCGTCCCTCCAGCGCGAGTCGGTCGGCGGCACCTTTGCCGACCGCGACTATTTCCACGCCCATGCCGCCAGCCAGACAGGCAACGGCCCGTTTATCGGCGAACTCATGAACGACCGCCACACGGGGCGGAGATTTTTCAGCATTTCACGAGTACTGCGTGGGCCGGACGGGACGTTCCGGGGGATTGTCGTGGCATCCATCCACACCGATTATTTCCAGTCGTTCTACCAGGGTCTGGGATTGGGCAGCGGCGGGTCGATTGCCATCCTGCGCCGCGACGGCGCCCTTCTGGTCCGCGAACCCCTGCCTGACAACATCATCGGCACGCGCGCACCGCCGCCGGAGGAAGGTCTTGGCCCCCATACACCCGTTGTCGTCACGGTCACCCTGTCGCCTGTCGATGGGAACAAGAGGATCGTGGCACGGCGGCTGGTTCCCGGATACCCGCTGGTCGTTCTGGCCAGCCGCACCACCACGGCCGCCATGGCTGGCTGGCGTGCCCGCGCCATACAGAGCGGGCTGGCCGGCGCCGCCGTGACCGCAGCGGGCATGTTGCTGGCCGTGATCGGCCTGCGGGCCTTGCGCCGCCAGCGCGCCATGGAGGTCCAACTGCGCGAGGCCCGCACCACCCTGGAAGACCGCGTCCGGGAGCGCACGGCAAGCCTCACCGCCGCCAACATCAGCCTCGAACGGACGGTCGTGGAGCGCAACCTGCTGCTGCGCGAGGTCTATCACCGGGTGAAAAACAACCTGCAACAGGTCGATGCCCTGATCGCCCTACAAATCCGTGGCATGGCGACCGAAGAGGCCCGCCGCGCCCTGGCCGATATGCGGCTTCGCATCAACGCCCTGGGCATGGTCCACCAGCAACTCATTCAGGCGGCCGACCTGGAGTCCTTCAGCCTGCAATCATTCCTGAAGGACCTGTGCGCGGCGATCGCCTGTTCCGTTGGGGCCACCGCGCGCGGTATTGAGTTGCGCGTCGAGGCCGAGCCAATGACCGTGGACCTCGGCAGCGTCATTCCACTTGGGTTGCTGATCAATGAACTGATCGCCAACGCCTTCCGCCACGCCTTCCCAAACGGCCAGCGGGGGACGATCCTCGTGCAGGCCCGGCGCGAGGATCTACACATGATAGTCAGCGTAACCGATAATGGCGTGGGCTATGATGCGGGCGTGGCAACGACAGGCTCCGTTGGCAGCCGCATCATCGAGGCCCTGGCTCAACAGCTTCGCGCCACAATGACGGTGCGTTCCGACCACGGCACCCGGTGCGAACTGTCGATACCGTTGGAAAAGGAAATGCTCGATGCCTGATGATTGCACCATCCTGATCGTCGAGGATGACGCGCTGATCGCGCAGTCCCTGAAACTGACGGTCGAGGATCTCGGCTATGTCGTCTGCGGCGTGGCGGACAACGCCACGCTGGCCGTGGAGATCGCGCGCCGCGAACGGCCGAAAGTGGTTCTGATGGATGTTCGCTTGCGCGGGCGCGGTGACGGCGTCGATGCCGCCCTCACCATGCACGGCGAGGGCGCGCCACTGATCATTTTCATCACGGGGTCCAACGAGCCGGAGATGCGCGAGCGCATTTCCCAGGACCACGCCAGCGCCCTGCTCATCAAGCCAATCCTGCCGAACCAACTGGAGGACGCCCTGCGTCAGGTGCTGGCCGGAACGTAAGCAGAGGAACGCGAGCCCCTACTCGATGCCCTGCCGCCCCATGGCCAGGAACTTGTCGCGGCGCCGGGCGCGCAGCACGCCGGGGTCCAGGCGGACCAAGTCGTGCAAGTGGCGGTCGATGGCGTCGGCAACGTCCTTCATGGCGACGTCGGGAGCGCGGTGGGCGCCGCCCAGGGGTTCGGCGATGATTTCGTCGATGACCGCGAGACGCTTGAGGTCCTGGGCGGTCAGCTTGAGGGCCTCGGCCGCCGCCTGGGCCTGCTCGCCCGAGCGCCACAGGATGGAGGCGCAGCCTTCCGGCGAGATCACGGAATACACGCTGTGTTCCAGCATCATCACGACGTTGCCGGTGGCCAGCGCGATGGCGCCGCCCGATCCGCCTTCGCCGATAATCACGGAAACCAGCGGCACCCGGACGTTCAGGCAGGTTTCGATGGACCGCGCGATGGCCTCGGCCTGACCGCGTTCCTCGGCCCCGACACCGGGATAGGCGCCGGCCGTGTCAACCAGCGTGACGATGGGCAGGCCGAAGCGGTCGGCCATTTCCATCAGCCGGCGGGCCTTGCGGTAGCCCTCGGGCTTGGCCATGCCGAAGTTGTGCTTCACCCGGCTTTCGGTGTCGTGGCCCTTTTCCTGGCCGATCACCATGACCGAGCGGCCCCGGAACCGCCCGATGCCGCCGATGACGGCGGCGTCCTCGGCAAAGCCACGGTCGCCGGCCAGCGGCTGGAAATCCTCCACCAGCGCCGCGACGTAGCCCAGGCAGTGCGGGCGATCAGGATGGCGCGCCACCTGGGTCTTCTGCCAGGGGGTGAGCTTGGAGTAGATCTCGCGCAGGCGCTTCTCGACCTTGGTCTGAAGGCGCGCAACCTCCTCGGCGATGTTCAGGCCATCGCCGTCGCCCATGTGGCGGAGGTCTTCGATCTTGCCTTCAAGCTCGGCGATCGGCTTTTCGAAATCCAGAAAGTTCATGGGATCCGTGGCAGTAGTCAAAGGAGAACCAAGGTCTAACACACCCCCCGGCGCGGCGCGACAGGAACGTGACAGCGCGAGGCCCCCGGATGGACGGATTGAACGAACGAGCCCCGTGCGGGTTTCCCATTGTGCGCTTTAGGGCACCACGACATGCAATATAGTGCCTTATACCCTAAGAATTGAGGGGGTTTTAGCGTGTTGTAAGGGGAGTGCCGAGTGGCGTATGCTCGACCAACATGCACTATAGTGCAAAAGATAAAAGCCGAACACGGACCTGATAATGCACTGGGAGGAGCATCCATGACCACGTTCAAGACTTCGTTCAGCCGCCACGCGGCGATCAAGGCCGCTATGGCCTTTGGCGTCGGGCTGGGCCTGATGAGCCCCGCGACCGCCGCCGACCCCGTCAAGGTCGGGCTGATGCTGCCCTATTCCGGCACCTACGCGGCGCTGGGCGAGGCCATCACCAACGGCTTCAACCTGGCCGTCGAGGAGTCCGGCGGCAAGCTTGGCGGGCGCGACATCGCCACCGTGAAGCTGGACGATGAGTCGGATCCCGGCAAGGCCGTGCAGAACGCCAACAAGATGATCAAGGGCGAGAACGTCGATCTGCTGGTCGGCACGGTCCATTCCGGCGTGGCCATGGGCATGGTACGGGCGGTCAAGGACAGCGGCACCCTGATGATCATCCCCAACGCCGGGGCCGGTCCGGCGACCGGGCAACTGTGTTCGGAGAACGTCTTCCGCACGTCCTTCACCAACTGGCAGCCGGCCTATCCCATGGGCGACGTGGCCTATGACAAGGGGTATCGCAACGTCGTCACCATGACCTGGAAGTATGGCGCCGGCGAAGAGGCCGTGGCCGGGTTCAAGGAGGGCTTCACCAAGCGCGGCGGCAAGATCGTGCAGGAAATCTATGTGCCGTTCCCCAACGTCGAGTTCCAGGCCAACCTGACCGAGATCGCCTCCCTCAAGCCCGACGCCGTGTTCGTGTTCTTTGCCGGGGGCGGAGCCGTGAAGTTCGTCAAGGATTACGCGGCGGCCGGTCTCAAGGACTCCGTTCCGCTGCTCGGTTCGGGCTTTTTGACCGATGGTACCTTGCAGGCCCAGGGCGCCGACGCCGAAGGCATCCTGACCACCCTGCACTACGCCGATGGCCTGGACGACCCCAAGGACAAGGCCTTCCGCGCGGCCTACAAGGCGAAGTTCGGTAAGGAGGCCGACATCTACGCCGTTCAGGGCTATGACACCGCCCAGTTGTTCCGCGCCGGCCTGGACGCCGTGGGCGGCGACCTGACGCGCAAGGACGACCTGATAAAGGCCATGGAAGGCGCCACCATCGACAGCCCGCGCGGCGACTTCACCATCTCGGCCGCCCACAACCCGGTGCAGGACATCTACCTGCGCGAGGTCCGCGACGGCCAGAACGTGGTGGTCGGCATCGCCGCCAAGGCATTGAATGATCCCGCCACCGGCTGCAAGATGGCCGGCAACTAAGGCCTCCGAGGCAGGCGCCCCGGCCACCCTGGGCCGGGGCCCTTTCTTTCAGCCTTCTGCCGGAAAAGGCCCATGGATTTCACCTTCTTCCTGATCCAGGCCCTTAACGGGGTCCAGTACGGCCTGCTGCTGTTCCTGATCGCCAGCGGGCTGACGCTGATCTTTGGCATCATGCACGTCATCAATCTGGCGCACGGCGCGTTCTATATGGTTGGGGCCTATCTGGTGTGGTCGCTGACCGGCGTGTTCGACAGCTTCGTGGTCGCCATCCTGGCCGGCATCGTGTGCGCCGCCGCGTTGGGTTGGGTGATCGAGCGGTTCCTGGTCATCCACCTGTACAACCGCGACCACCTCGACCAAGTGCTGCTGACCTACGGCCTGATCCTGGTGCTGAACGAGGTGCAACGCATGATGTTCGGGTCCGACGTGCATGGCGTGGCCGTGCCGTCGATGGTGGCGGCGTCGATCCCCCTGACCGACACACTGTCCTATCCGGTCTATCGCCTCGTTCTGGCCGGCGTCTGTCTGGCCCTGGCCTTTGCCATGTACTGGATCATCCAGCGCACCCGCCTGGGTATGTGGATCCGCGCCGGGGCCGCCAACCGCGAGATGACGGCGAGTCTCGGCATCGACATCCGCCGCCTCAACGCCCTGGTGTTCGCGGCCGGAACCGCGTTGGCGGCCTTTGCCGGGATGATCGCGGCGCCCTTGTCGTCGGTCTATCCGGGCATGGGCGACAACGTCATCATCATCAGCTTCGTGGTGGTGGTGATCGGCGGCATCGGATCGGTCAAGGGCGCGTTCCTGGGTGCTCTGGCGATCGGCCTGACCGACACCTTCGGCCGCGTGCTGCTGCCCGAGATGTCGAGCGTGATGGTCTATGCCCTGATGGCCGCCGTCCTGCTGTGGAAGCCCAACGGCCTGTTCGCGCGGGCGTAAGGGAGATGCCGAGAGACATGACACCCGCCGCCCCCCTTACCGCCTCCACCGCGTGGCAGGCGCCCAGCCGGTTCGCCCTGCTGTTGCTGGCCCTGGCCGCCGTGCTGGCGTTCTATCCGCTATACGGCGAGGCGCTGTTCCCCGGCCAGCACGACTATTTCCTGCAAAAGCTGACCGCCATCATGATCCTCGCCATGCTGGCCATGAGCCTCGACCTGCTGGTCGGCATCGGCGGCATGGTCAGCCTGGGGCACGCCGCGTTCTTTGGTCTGGGCGGGTACGCTTTGGCTTTGTTCGGCCCGGAGTACGAGGCCGCCAATCTGTGGACCACCCTCCCCATGACCCTGGGCGCGGTCGGCCTCGCCGCCCTGGTCATCGGGGCGTTGAGCATCCGCACCGGGGGCATCTACTTCATCATGATCACCTTGGCCTTCGGGCAGATGTTCTACTACGTGTTCAACGACGCCGACTTTGCCGGCGGGTCGGACGGCACCTACATCTACGTCCGCCCGGCGGTCGAGGTGTTCGGGCTCAAACTGGTCGATCTGGGTGACGCGGTGACGTTCTTCTACGTCGTGTTCGCCGCCATGATGGGAACCTATGTGTTCCTGCGCGTGCTGCTGGCCTCGCCCTTCGGCAAGGTGCTGCGCGGCATCGGCATCAATCCGCAGCGCGTACGCGGGGTCGGCTACAACCCGGACGCCTACAAGCTGGTGGCCTTTGTCATCGGCGCCATGCTGGCCGGGCTTGCAGGATACCTGTCGGCCGCCCAGTTCGGATTCGTGAACCCGTCGATGATGTCGTGGCACCACTCGGGCACCGTGCTGGTCATGGTCATCCTGGGGGGCCTGGGCACCCTGCACGGCGCCATCCTGGGCGCCTTCGCCCTGGAGATCCTGCACGCCGTCATCGAGGCCCGGACCGAGCATTGGCTGCTGGTCCTGGGCGGCCTGATCATCGTGATGGTGCTGACCCTGCCCAAGGGCATCGCCGGACTGCTGGAGCGCCTGACGTCACCGCGAGCGAACCGTGCGAGGACTGGACATGAAGACCGTGGCGAAAGCTGATATCCGGCGGATGCAACACGCCAGCAAAGCCACTCCCCCGGCCGCCGAACCCGTCATGCGCGTCGAGGGCCTGACCAAAAGCTTTGGCGGCCTGACCGCCGTCGCCCGCGTGGACCTGATCGTCAACGCTGGCGAGGCCCATGCGGTGATCGGCCCCAACGGGGCGGGCAAGTCCACTTTGGTCAACCTGCTGACCGGCCACCTCAAGCCCTCGGCCGGGCGCATCCTGTTCGGCGGGCGCGACATCGCCGGGCTGCCGGCCCACAAGGTGGCTCGCCTGGGCATCGGCCGCAGCTATCAGAAAACCAACGTATTCGCGCCCCTGACCGTGTGGGAAAACGTGTGGCTGACCGGGCAGACCGCCCTGCCCCACGCCATGCGGTTCCTGCGCCCGGCCCACACCCACAAGGCCGTGCGCGAGCGGGTCGAGGAGGCCCTCGAACTGGTCGGCCTGACCGACCGTGCCCACACCCCGGCCGCCGCCATGAGCCACGGCGAGCAACGCCAGCTTGAACTGGCCATGGTGCTGGCCACCAAGCCGCGGTTCCTGGCGCTCGACGAGCCGATGGCCGGCATGGGGCCGGAGGAATCGGAAAAGGTGGTCGACCTGCTGCTGGAACTGCGCAAGACCTATCCGGTGCTGCTGGTCGAGCACGACATGGATGCCGTGTTCTCCATCGCCCACACCCTGACCGTGATGGTCAACGGGCGGGTGCTGGAAAGCGGCCCGGTCGAGCAGGTGCGCGAAAGCAAGGCCGTGCAGGACGCCTATCTCGGCGACGGGGACGAGGACTATTGAACATGGAAGCCCTTATTGATGCTGTAGGCCTGCACACCTACTACGGCGCCAGCCACATCCTGCACGGCGTGGATTTCCGCGTCGGACGCGGGGAAACCGTGTGCCTGATGGGCCGCAACGGCATGGGCAAGACGACCACCCTGCGCAGCCTGCTGGGCCTGACGCGGGCCAGGCGCGGCACGGTGACGGTGCGTGGCCGCGACATGACCAGGGCCGACCCCTCGGCCATCGCCCGCCAGGGCATCGCCTATGTGCCCGAGGGACGCGGCATCTTCGCCGGGCTGAGCGTGCGCGAACACCTCATCATGGCCGAACGCCCCGGCCCGGATGGCCGCCGCGAATGGACCGCCGAACGGGTGCTGGACTATTTCCCCCGTCTGGCCGAACGCCTGGACAACCAGGGCACCAACCTGTCGGGCGGCGAGCAGCAGATGCTGTCCATCGGCCGCGCCCTACTGACCAACCCCGACGTCCTGGTCCTCGACGAGGCGACCGAGGGGCTGGCCCCGCTCATCCGGCGCGACATCTGGAACGTCATCCGCGCCATCAAGGCGACCGGCATCGCCACCGTGATCGTGGACAAGAACGTCAAGGTCCTCCTCGACCTGACCGACCGCAGCGTCATCATGGTCAAGGGCCGCGTCGTCTACGACGGCCCCAGCGCCGAGTTGAAGGCCGATCCAGGGGTGTTGCAGACCCACATCGGGTTGTAGTTCAGCGGAGAAAGTGAAGGGGTTGAACCACAGAGGACACAGAGAGCACAGAGAAGTGAAGGAGAAGAGAAAGGGTTTTTGAAAGCGCGCAGCGCAGTGCAATATCCGTTATTGTCTGCCTGCGGCGCCGTCTCTCTCCTTACTCTCTGTGTCCTCTGTGTCCTCTGTGGTAAATTTCCTTCACTTCTCCTCAGGGGGAGATACCCGGAGGTGGAACACCGCCCACACCAAGCCATGGTCCTCCTCCTGGCCCGGCACCAGGCCGGGCGGGAAGACCAGCCATGCCGGGCCGCGTCCACCGATGGACAGCGATTTACCGTCGGCCTCGATGCCGAGGATCATGTCCGGCGTGGATTCGACCATTTCCATCGGCAGGGTGAACGAGTATCCGTCGAGCGCCTGCACGGTTACCGTCCCGTCGCGCGGCGCCCCGGCAGCGGCCAGAACGTCGGCCAGACGCGGCCCCCGCACCGACGCCGGACGCGGCCACACGTCATAGACCACGGTCGTTTCGCGCTGTCCCAGGGCTGCCAGATCGACGCGGGTGAAGGCGCGGGCCGCCTCAAAGGCGATGCCGTGAACGACGAACAGGGCGTCGGCGAAGTCATCCCGCGCTCCGCGATTGGGCTTGCCCACCGCACCGGTCACGGTGACCAGAACGGGTTCCGCCCACGCCTGTGGCACGAAGCCGAAACTCAGCGCGCCCACCACTATCAACACCCAAAGCTGTCGCATTTCGGCCTCCCCAAGTCATGCCCACCCCTGTGCAGGCTGACCGGCAACGCGTTTGCGACGCAAGTCCTTCATACAAACTATGGCGCGGGAGCAACAGTTCCGGGCGTTTCACCCTGCACACCCAGCGGCCAACCCCGATCAACCACCAGATCGGTCAGCGCCGCCCCCACCCACATGGCGGGCAGCGCAGTCCACGCGGTCAGGGCGAACACCGCGCCGCCAGTCACCCCGGCCCCGACCGCGCAGCCCCCGGCCAGCATCCCGCCGAACCCCATAAGGGCGGCGCCGATGATGTAGCGGCGCATGCTGTGGCCCCCCTCGAAGCCCTGAAGCTTGAGTTCACCGGCCGCTGCCGCCGACAGGAACGAGCCCAGGAACACCCCCGGCACCAGCCCGATGGCAAAGTCCAGCGGCGTGCCCGGCGGGCTGAGGACCAGCATCAGGGTGTTGGCGGACGGCCCGGTGAACGTCATACTCTCGACCCGCGTGACCGTGAAAGTCTGGGCCGACAGGGCATGGGTGAAGGCCCAGCCGGCCGCCACCGTGGCACCGACGCCCAACGCGCCGACCCATGCCCTCAGGGCCAGCCGATTGCGCGCCGCGACCACCACCGCCCCGACCATGAACAGCCCGCCCAGCACCACGCCGGAATGGCGGCCAAGGCCGACCAGCGCCAAGCCGTCCAGGGTGTCACGGGCCGATACCGTCCACATCCCGGCCAGACTGTCACGCAGGGGTGCGAGATGACCGCGCAGCGACGCCTGGGCCACCACGGCGAAAATCAGGCCCGACAGCAGGGTGCGCAGGTTGCCAGTGGCCGACAACACCAACATCCGGCTTGAACAGCCGCGCGCCAGCACCATGCCAGCCCCGAACAACAGCCCGCCCAGGATGGCGCCGGACAGGCTGCCGGTGGTGGCAAGCTGACGGGCCTCGGACACGTCCAGGAGGTCGGCGGCGATCAGGCCCTGGGTCAGCGCCACGGCGGCGGAAAAGGCCAGCAGCCAGATCGCCATCTTTGGCCCGAGGGAGCCGCGCGCCACCTCGACCACGGCGGCCCGCAGGCAAAACCCGCTGCGCTGGGCGGAAGCCCCGAACAGCATCCCCAGCACCACGCCGCCAAGGGCGCCGGCACCGCCGTCGCCCAGCCAGTCAATCAGCCACGCCAAGTCCAACCGGGCCACGTCCATTCGGAACTCCCGCGTTCATATGCCGACACCATAATATAAAGCGCAGCTAATATGAATGCGTTCCAAAGGACCATGGTCTGCGGGGGGCGAAAGCCTGTCGGGCCGGCGGCTCTTTGGGCTGAAAAAGTATTCTGCTGAGACAAGCCTGCGCTGTGGTGGGTGCGATGTAATCCCCTGCATGGTCTAATTACGCCGCGTGGTGGTGCGGGGACATGCACTTAATGGGGATGGCACTTAGGGAGCCAGCAGATGGGATACGTCAAGGACTGGACGAAGCTCAAGGCCACGTTTGCAGAGTCGAACAAAGTGGCGAAAAAAGAACTTCTGACCGTAAAAAATCAGCTTCAGAAATTTCAGAAGAAAGGAAGCCCAGACCTTGAGGAAATTGAGGACCTGGAATACGAACTCTCGTTAATCGTTCACGTGAAAAAGAAAAAAACAGGCGTAACACCTGTCCTGCGCGTATACGAAAAAATAATTCCTGAAATGGAGAAAATGATCAAGAAAAAGGTAAGCGCCCGCAACGAAAAGGCGTGGAAGCCTTACATAAAGAAGCTCGGAAAGGCCAAGACGGATACGAACAAAGCCGTGGCCTTTGTCAAAAAACAATACATGGAAGTAAAAAGCCTCGATAGATCATATGGAATTCAATGCAAAAAATCAAAAGCGCTCCCACGCCAAGCATACAAAAGAATGGTTGGAAAAACCGTCGCTGCCAGCATGCTGACATCTGGGCTCGATGATATTCTTATTGATGTAAATAATAGAATTGATGCTATTGCATACTACATGCGGAGCTAGCAGACGCAGGGTGTCGATGACGTCATCCTTGGCCACGGCAAAACCTTCGGCCTGCCTGCTCCAAACGGGGCAGGCAGGCCGAAGGTTGGCGGGTCAGAAGTCAATGGCGGGAGCACGTCCGTGCAAGCGGACCATGCCGCCGGGCCCAACCAGACCTTAGGGCCTATTCCTCGTCGTCGAAGTCGTCGTCGTCGTCGGGTTCAGCCGCGATGCCGCCCGGCAGGCGCATGCGCACGACGCCACGGAAGTCGGACGGATCGACCACTTCGCCGCGCTTGCGGACGATCTCGATCAAGCCCTGGCGGGCCATGTGGCCCATCTGCTGCTTGACCGGGACCATGTAGCGGCGCCAGCCGTCATCGGGTTCCTTGGGCTTGCGGCGCTGGGCGAAGTAGGCCTTGGCGACCTCTTGCGGCAGCACGGCCGAGCCGTCATGGATCATGGCCAGGATGAAGGCGACGAGGGGGTCGCCGCGCTGGGAATCGTTGTCGTTCATAAGGTCTTTCTCAGCTTTCGAGCATACGGCGCAGCAGTTCGACGTCCTCGCCGAAGGCCGGATCTTCGCCCATCAGCTCCTCGATCTTCTTGACCGCGTGCATGACCGTGGTGTGGTCGCGGCCGCCAAACTTGCGACCGATTTCGGGCAGCGACCGCGAGGTCAACTGCTTGGACAGGTACATGGCCACCTGACGCGGGCGGGCCACGGAACGCGACCGGCGGGCCGAGTGCATGTCCGAGACGCGGATCTGGAAATGCTCGGCCACCTTCTTCTGGATTTCCTCGATGGTGACGCGGCGGTCGTGGGCGCGCAGCACGTCGCGCAGCACGTCCTGGGCGGTTTCCAGCGACAGGTCGCGGCCGACCAGTTGCGCGTGGGCCACCAGACGCGTCAGGGCGCCTTCGAGTTCACGGACGTTGGTGGCGATCTTGTGGGCCAGAAACTCCAGCACCTTTTCCGGCACCTGCTGGCCCATCTGGTCGGCCTTGGATTGCAGGATGCTGAGGCGCAGTTCGTAGGTGGTCGGATGGATATCGGCCACCAGACCCGACGCCAGCCGCGAGCGCAGACGGTCGCCGATGTCTTCGAGGTCGGCCGGGCTTTTGTCGGCCGAAATGACGATCTGGCGGCCCTGGTCAACCAGCGCATTGAAGGTGTGGAAGAACTCTTCCTGGGTCGAGTCCTTGCCCGAAATGAACTGCACGTCGTCGATCATCAGGACGTCAACGGAGCGGAACTGCTCCTTGAAGGCCATGGTGTCCTTGTAGCGCAGGGCGCGGACGAAGCTGTACATGAACTTTTCGGCCGACAGGTAGACCACCTTGCGGTCTGGCTGGCGCTTGCGGATCGAGTCGGCGATGGCGTGCATCAGGTGGGTCTTGCCCAGACCCACGCCGCCGTACAGGAACAGCGGATTGAACGCCACGCGCTCGGATTCGGCAACGCGCTGGGCGGCCGCATAAGCGAATTCGTTGGGCTTGCCGGTGACGAAGTTCTCAAAGGTGTAACGCGGGTCGAGCGGCGCCGACAGGGCATCCGTGACCGCCGTGACCGAGGCCGCAGCAACGGAGGCCGCCATGGGGGCACTGGCCCCGGTGTAGTGCGACTCGGGGCCAATGTGGACTGCGCCCCCACCGACTCCATCGGCCACCTCGGCAGCCACCTCGGCGGCCTCGGCACGGGCGGCCCGGCCGTTGGCCGTGTCGACCACCACATCCACGCCGCGCACGGCCGGATCTTCACCGGCCCACAGGGTGCGGATGCGCTCGGCGTAGTGGGTCAGGACCCAATCGCGCATGAATCGGGTGGGCACCGCCAGACGGACATGACCGTCGGCCACCCCACCCAGGGTCATGGGCTTGAGCCAGCTTGAGTACGCGGCATCGCCGAACTCTTCGCGGAGTCGCCCTTGGACCCGCTCCCACTGCGCCACGGAGTGGTCGTCCGACCGCCTGCTGTTGTGCATACCCACGCTCCGCACCCTCGCCGACCCGGAGCGTTCAACGCCCCGCCACCGCATCAAGACTGGCGCCCCGGGAACGGGGTCGCCGTAGTTTCCGTCCGCGTCCGAGTCCCACCCGGCCGCGGCGTCCCAAAGCCCCGGCAAAACCGGATCCCGGACGCAAACATCCCCTTGCGAGGCGGCGCATGACGCCGCCCCCGCCCAGAGGCACTTTGTCGATAATCCGGCCCTGGCCGGTACGACCCGATCCACCAAACAGAACGGGCCATCAAACGGAACAGGCCCCAACCGAAACCAGCCACCAACCGGAACAAGACTGGCCCGCCCCGATCGACGATCGCCCGGAAGCGGGCAGATGGCATCAAGAAGTCGGGAACTTTGCAGCCCCGCATTATTAGTCAAAAACAAATAAAACGATTCAAATCGCGGGAATAATAAACGGAATATCCGATCAGGAACCATCCGTACAATTAAGCCCTAGAGCGCTCCAATTCCGGCGCAACCACACCAGCGGCAGCAAGCAAAGAATTTAACCTTAATGCCGGGGCATGGCAACAAGACCGAATGGGGAACGGTACACTTTAAGATTTGATATCAACATAGGCAGCACAAAGGCCGCCGCCGATGCGGCAGCGACCTTCTGGGAACGTGCTGGCAGTTTCGGGAGCCGGACGGCTCTCCGATGGTGCCTTAGGCAGCGGCCTGAGTGACCAGCGCCTTGATGCGGGCATTCAGGCGAGAGACCTTGCGGGACATGGTGTTCTTGTGGAACACGCCCTTCTGGACGCCGCGCATCATCTCGGGCTGAGCCGCCTTGAAGGCGTCCGTCGCCAGGGACTGATCGCCAGCAGAAATCGCCACCTCGACCCGCTTGATGAAGGAGCGGACACGCCCCTTGCGCGCGTGGTTGATCGCGAAGCGGCGGGCATTGCGGCGGATGCGCGTCTGGGCCGACTTGTGATGAGCCATGTTTGTTCGTTCCGTTAAAAACTGAAATCAAGGTCGCGTGGCGAAGCGCGTCTTATAGGGAAACACCTTGCCGCCGTCAACCGACTCTTGCGTCTTCCCCCGTGCGCGAACTGCTAAGGCGGGCACGGGAGAAGACCGGGACCGCCTCAGCGGTGCTTGAAGTTGGGCTGACGCTTCTCGACGAAGGCCGCCATGCCTTCCTTCTGGTCCTCGGTCGCGAATGTGGAGTGGAACACGCGGCGTTCGAAACGGATGCCCTCGGTCAGGGTGGTTTCATAGGAGCGGTTGACCGATTCCTTGGTCATCATGACCACCGGGCGCGACATGCTGGCGATGCGCTGGGCGGTCTTGACGGCGTCCTCGACCAGATCACTCAACGGCACGACGCGGCTGACCAGACCAGACCGTTCGGCTTCGGCGGCATCCATCTGGCGGCCGGTCAGGCACATTTCCATGGCCTTGGACTTGCCGACATAGCGGGTCAGGCGCTGGGTGCCACCGGCGCCCGGCATGGTGCCGATGGTAATCTCGGGCTGGCCGAATCGGGCGTTGTCGGCGGCGATGATGAAGTCGCACATCATCGACATTTCGCACCCGCCGCCCAGGGCGTAGCCGGCCACGGCCGCGATCACCGGCTTGCGGCAGGTGGTGACGCGTTCCCAGCCGTCGGTGATGAAATCCTGGAGGTACACGTCCATGTAGGACTTGCCCGACATTTCCTTGATGTCGGCGCCGGCCGCGAAGGCCTTCTCCGACCCGGTGAGCACGATGGCGCCGATGTCGTCGTCGGCCTCGAAGGCGTCCAGCGCCGTCCCCAGCTCGCGGATGAGCGGCGTGCACAGGGCATTCAGGGCCTTGGGACGGTGCAGGGTGACGAGGCCAACGTTGCCGCGGGTTTCCACGAGAATATGCTCGTAGGGCATGGAAGAACGCTCCCTTATGGATTTATGGGGGACAGGATCAGCCGTCAGGCGAGACGAGGAAGCGGACCGTGACAGCACCACCGGAGTCGGTGATGTCCAGGGTCAGTTCCTCCCCTTCCCGACGGAACAGGGTATCGCTGGCGCGGACCCAGCCGAGTTGCGGCAGGGTGGCACCGTAAAAGGCAAGAACAGCGGCGCGCGTGGTCCGGCCGGACGCGGTGGACTCGGCAATGCGGCCATAGGGGCTTTCGAACACGGTGACCCTGTCCACGTCCTGCGTCAGGGCGGGCATCAGCGGCAGATCGTCAAAACCGGCCAAAAATTGAGCCGGCGCGCCCCCGGCCACCGCCGGAGGAACGACACAAAACGCCAGTATGCCCGCCAGGGCTATGGAGGACACCACACGCATAGACACGGACGGTACACCATCACCGCTGGCGTTTGGCACAGAAAAATGTGGATCGCCCGGCCTGTACGATGCGCTGCACGGTTCCACCGGGGCAATCGCAGCCGGGACAGGGGTCACCTTCCCGCCCATAGACGGCGAAACTGTGCTGGAAGTAGCCGAGTTCGCCATTGACCGTGCGGTGATCGCGCAACGATGACCCGCCGCTGGCGATCGCCTCGCACAGCACCGCCTTGAGGGCCGCGACCAGCCGGGCGGCGCGCTTGCCGGTGATCGAGTCGCAGCCCCGGCGCGGACTGATCCCGGCCCGGAACAGCGCCTCGCAGGCGTAGATGTTGCCGATGCCCGCAACCACCTTCTGGTCCAGCAGGGCCGGCTTGATCGGCCCCCGCCGCCCGGCCAGCCCGGCAACCAGCATGGCGCCGTCGAACACGTCGTCGAGCGGCTCCGGCCCGATGTCGGCCAACATGGGGTGGGTTTCCAGCTCGGCCTGGGGGATGAGGGTCATCAGCCCGAAGCGGCGCGGGTCGCGGAACGTGACGATGGCCCCAGCATCGGTCTCGATCACCACATGGTCGTGCTTGCCCGGCGGCGGCCGATTCGATCCGGGCGGGGACACCTCGAAGGTGCCCGACATGCCCAGATGCCCGACCACCGCCCAGCCGTCGTCCAGCAACCACTGGTAATACTTGGCCCGCCGCCGCACAGCCGTGACCATGCGCCCGGTCAGGCGGTCGGCAAACCCGGCCGGAAACGGCACCCGCAGATCCGGCCGGTGGAGCGCCACATGGACCAGCCGACGGCCCTCCAGCACACCTGACAGGCCCTTGCACACGGTTTCGACTTCGGGGAGTTCAGGCATGGGGCGTGTTGCTTTCCTCGGGGGAACAGATCGTCTGAACGGTTATAGCGTTCGCTTTCGGCTTGGGCTATCGTGCCGCCATGACCGACCATGACACGCCAGAACCCGAAGCCGGCGGGGACACCACCCACTTTGGCTTCCGCACCGTCCGCGCCGCCGACAAAAAAGGCATGGTGCGGGAGGTCTTCGACTCCGTGGCTGAACGCTACGACCTCATGAACGACCTCATGAGCGCCGGCGTCCACCGCGTATGGAAAGCCCGCTTCATCGAATGGCTGGCCCCCCGACCGGGGATGAGGCTGCTCGACGTGGCCGGCGGGACGGGCGACATCGCCTTCCGCTTCCTCGACGCTGCGGGCAAACGCGGCGCTGATCCCGAAACGCATGTCACGGTGTGCGATATCAACGAGGAAATGCTCAAGGTCGGCCGCAACCGCGCGGTGGACAAGGGCATCCTGGGCGGCATCGAATGGGTGCGCGGCGACGCCGAGGCCCTGCCGTTCGAGGACAACTCGTTCGACGCCTACACCATCGCCTTCGGCCTGCGCAACGTGACGGACATTGATCAGGCCCTGCGCGAGGCCCGCCGCGTGCTCAAGCCCGGCGGCCGGTTCATGTGCCTGGAATTCAGCCATGTGGTGGTGCCGGGGCTGGACGCCGTCTACGACGTCTATTCCTTCCAGGTGCTGCCGCGCCTGGGTCAGGTGGTGGCCCGCAACCGCGACGCCTATCAGTATCTGGTCGAAAGCATCCGCCGCTTCCCCAAGCAGCAGGACCTGATTGACCGCATGGCGGACGCCGGCCTGCATCAGGGCAAGGTACGCAACCTCTCCGGCGGCATTGCCGCCATCCATTCCGCCTGGCGTATCTAGGGCTCTCGTCTCCATGATCCTGCGCAGTGTCCGCAATCTCGGCCGGCTCATCCGCATTGTTCGCGTGCTGGCCCGCCACGACGCCCTGTTCCCGGTCGAGCATCTGGCGATTGCCGAGACGCTGGCCCCGGCCATGCGCCTCATCACGCCCAAGAACGTCGAGGGCCGCCCCGGCCAGCGGCTGGCCCGCGCCCTGGTCGAGCTTGGCCCGACCTTCATCAAGCTGGGCCAAGCCCTGTCCACTCGCCCCGACCTGCTGGGCGAGGACGTCACCGCCGACCTGACCGACCTTCAGGACCGCCTGGAGCCCTTCCCCTTCGCCGAGGCCAAGGCGATCATCGAGGCGGAATTCGACGAGCCGCTGGAGTCGCTGTACTCCAGCTTCGATGAAAAGCCCATCGCCGCCGCCTCCATCGCCCAGGTCCACTTCGCCGTCACGATCGAAGGGGCGCCGGTCGCCGTCAAGGTGCTGCGCCCCGGCGTCGAGGAGCAGATCCGCCGCGACATCGACCTGTTCTACTGGATGGCCGAGGTGGTCGAACGCACCCAGCCGATGTTCCGCCGCCTGCGCCCGGTCGATACCGTGGCGACCTTCGAGGAATCCGTGAACCTCGAAATGGATCTGCGGTTCGAGGGCGCCGCCGCCGCCGAGATGGGCGAGAACTTCGCCGACGACGAGACCTTCCGCGTGCCCGGCATCGACTGGCAGCGCACCGGCCAGAAGGTGATGACCCAGGAACGCGTGACCGGCATCCCCATCGACGAGCGCGACCGCATCATCGCACTCGGCCTGGACCCATTGGAGATCATCACCAACGCCGCCAACGCGTTCTTCAACATGGTCTTCCGCGACGGCTTCTTTCATGCCGACCTGCACCCCGGAAACCTGTTCGTCGAGGAAAACGGCACCATCGTCGCCGTCGATTTCGGCATCATGGGCCGGGTGGACGAGGACAACCGGCGTTTTCTGGGCGAGATGCTGGTCGGCTTTCTCACGGGCGATTACCGCCGCGTTTCCGAGATCCATTTCGAGGCCGGATGGGTGCCGGCCGACAAGTCGGTGGACGCCTTCACCCAGGCCGCCCGCTCCATCGCCGAACCGATCTTCGGCAAGCCCATCCAGGACATTTCCATCGCCCGCCTGCTCGGCCAGTTGTTCCAGGTGACCGAACAGTTCGCCATGGAAACCCAGACGCAGCTTCTGTTGCTGCAAAAATCCATGCTGCTGGCCGAGGGCATCGGCCGCACCCTGGCCCCGCAAATCAACATGTGGGAACTCAGCCAACCGCTGGTCGAGGAGTGGATGCGCGGCACCCTGGGGCCGCAGGCCCGCGTGCGGCGCGCGGCGTTGAGCCTCAGCCAGAGCGCCGAGCGCCTGCCCGCCATCCTGGAGCACGCCGACAAGGCCATGGCGATGATCTCGTCGGGCGGGGTCAAGCTGCACCCCGACACCGTGAAGGCGATCACCCGGCGCGGCGCCAATGGCCGCCGGATCGGTGGCCTGCCGACTTGGCTGCCGTGGGCGCTGGCCGCCGTGCTGGCCGTCCTGTGGCTGAGTGACTAGCCCCGCTGGAGTCTTCCCGATGACGGACACCCTGCCGATTTCCCGCGTCCACGAGTTCAAGGCCGAACTGTTCGCGCCGTGGGTCCAGGACCTTGATTTCACCGTCGAGTCGGTCGATGCCGAGGGCGCGGTGCTGCGGATGCCGTTCTCCGACCGTCTGACCCGCGTCGGCGGCACCATTTGCGGCCAAGCCCTGATGGCGCTGGCCGACACGTCGGTGGTGTTCGCGCTGTCCGGGGCGTTCGGGGAATTCCGCCCGATGACAACGGTCACCCAATCGACCAGCTTCATGCGGGCGATCTCGGGAACCGCCGTGCTTGCCAAAGCCCGCCTGCTGCGCATCGGCAAGACCATGGCCTTCGCCGAGATCACCCTCTACGCCGAAGGCGACGACCGCCCGGCGGTGCATGTGACCTCCACTTACGCGATTCTGCCCGTAAAAGGTTAAGGTTCTACACTGAACCGCATGCCCGAGTTGGCGGCCAGATTTTCAAGAAAATAAGTGGGTTAACCACAGAGCGCACAGAGTTAAAGAGGAGGAATTTTACTCCACTTCTCTGTGCCCTCTGTGTCCTCTGTGGTTCATACTTTTCTTTTCTTGATCGGGAAGCGCAGGCCGGCGCGCCGGAGTTTTAACCGCCTGTGCTACAGACTCCGCCCTCTCGGTGGACTCGGTGTCCACACGTCCCTTTTCCCCCCGCAAAGGTGAAAAACCCTCTTGCGCGATAGGCTACTTTCGCCTATGTACATTACCAATACGTAATTTACATGGGAAACCCTCACCGTGTTGTCCGGGCGCAGTGTTCTTTTAATTGTTTCCGGCGGCATTGCCGCCTACAAGAGCCTGGAGCTGATCCGGCGCCTGCGGGATCGTGGCGTTTCGGTGCGGTGCGTGCTGACCAAGGGCGGGGCGCAGTTCGTCACGCCGCTGTCGGTGGCCGCGCTGTCGGAGAACAAGGTCTATCAGGATATCTTTTCCCTGACCGACGAGGCCGAGATGGGCCACATCCGCCTGTCGCGCGAAGCCGACCTTGTGGTGGTCGCGCCGTGCACCGCCGACCTGATGGCCCGCATGGCGGCCGGAATGGCCGACGATCTGGCCGCCACGGTGTTGCTGGCGACCGACAAGCCGGTGCTGATCGCCCCGGCCATGAACTCCATGATGTGGACCCACCCCGCCACCCAGGCCAACCTGCGGACCCTGGAGGCACGCGGCGTGCGCAGCGTCGGGCCGAACTCCGGCGACCTCGCCTGTGGGGAGGTTGGCTCCGGCCGCATGGCCGAGGTGCCCGAGATCATCGCCGCCGTCGAAACCTTCTTTGCGACCGATCTTCCGCTGAAGGGCCGCCGCGCCCTGGTGACCAGCGGCCCGACCCACGAGCCCATCGACCCGGTGCGCTTCATCGCCAACCGCTCGTCCGGCAAACAGGGCCATGCCGTGGCCGCCGCGCTGGCCGCCCTGGGGGCCGACGTGACCCTGGTCAGCGGCCCGGTGACGCTGACCGATCCGCCCGGCGTGCGCACCGTGCGGGTGGAAAGCGCCCGCGACATGCTCAATGCCTGCCGCGCCGCGTTGCCGGTGGACATTGCCGTCTGTGCCGCTGCCGTCGCCGACTGGCGGGTCGAGGCGGCCGGGCAGAAGATTAAAAAGCAGGTCGGCGGCGCGCCCCCTGTCCTGACCCTGGCCGAAAATCCCGACATCCTGGCGACCCTGTCCGCTGCTGGCCCACAGCGCCCGACCCTGGTGGTCGGCTTTGCCGCCGAGACCGAATCGGTGATCGCCCACGCCCAGGCGAAGCTCGCCCGCAAGGGCTGCGACTGGATCTGCGCCAATGACGTGTCGCCCGCCACCGGCACCTTCGGCGGCGACTCCAACACCCTGCACATTATCAGCGCGTCCGGCGTCGAGGACTGGCCCGCCCTGTCCAAGACCGAGGCCGCCCGCCGCCTTGCCGCCCGCATTGCCGAGGCATTTGCTACCGCTCCCCAAAGGACCCCCGCAGAATGACCCATCCGGTTTCCGTCGCCATCACCCGCCTGCCCCACGCCGAAGGCCTGGCCCTGCCCGAGTACGCCACCGCGCACGCCGCCGGCATGGACCTGCACGCCGCCGTGGAGGCCGATGTGGTCCTGGCGCCCGGCCAACGTGCGATGGTCCCGACCGGCCTCGCCATCGCCCTGCCCGAGGGCTATGAAGCCCAGGTGCGACCGCGGTCCGGGCTGGCCGCCAAGCACGGGGTCACGGTGCTCAACACGCCGGGCACCATCGACGCCGACTATCGCGGCGAAGTAAAAGTCATCCTCATCAACCTGGGCGATACAGCCTTTACCGTCGAGCGCGGCATGCGCATCGCCCAGGTCATCGTCGCGCCCTACACCCGCATCCAGTGGGCCGAGGCCGACACCCTGCCGGAAACGGCACGCGGGGTTGGTGGATTCGGCTCCACCGGCGTCGCGGCCCGCTGATTTATTACGGAGAGCCCCAATGCTCAGACCGTCCAAGAAGCTGCTGTTCGCCATCGAGGCGGTGCTCGACATCGCCTACCACGCCGGCGGCGAACCCGTGCAGAGCCGCGAGATCACCCGCCGCCAGGAAATCCCGCGCCGTTACCTGGAACAGACCCTCCAGCACTTGGTGCGGTCGGGCATCCTGGTCGGCGTGCGCGGCCCGCGCGGCGGCTATCGCCTCGCCCGCGAGCGCCGCCGCATCACGGTTGGCGAGATCGTGCGCGTGGTCCAGAGCATGGAAACCCAGGAGGACGTCTACAAGGACCTTCCCGGCTCGCCGCTCGGCCTGGGCGTCGTGCGGCCCATGTGGGAGGAATTGCAGGGCGAGATCATGGAGCGCCTGGACAACATCTCCATCGACGACCTGTGCATGCGCGCGTGGCGCGATGGCCTCAAGAGCGAGGCCCAGGACAAGATGGACTTCGCTATCTAGCGCGTTCCACGCTGGACCATCTAACACTTTACCCGCCGGGTCAGGCGTTCTTATATACACCATGCGAGACACAACCGTTTCAGATTTCACACAGCACAAAGGGGATTTGTCCATGGCCGACGCAGCTTCCTTCCGCGGACGCATCTATGACGACATTCTGGCTACCGTGGGCGCGACCCCGCTGGTCCGCCTGAAGCGCCTCGCCGCCGATGCCGGAGTGAAGGCCGATCTGCTCGGCAAGTGCGAGTTCTTCAATCCCCTGTCGTCGGTCAAGGACCGCATTGGCCTCGCCATGATCGAGGCCGGCGAAGCGGCTGGCGTCATCAAGGAAGGCACCACCCTGGTCGAGCCGACCTCGGGCAACACCGGTATCGCGCTGGCCTTCGTGGCCGCCGCCAAGGGGTACCGCCTGATCCTGACCATGCCCGAAAGCATGTCGCTGGAACGCCGCAAGATGCTCAAGCACCTGGGCGCCGAGATCGAGCTGACCCCGGCCGCCAAGGGCATGAAAGGCGCCGTCGAGCGGGCCCGTGAACTGGTCAAGGAACTGCCCAACGCGGTGATGCCCCAGCAGTTCGAGAACGCCGCCAACCCGGCCATCCACCGCTCCACCACCGCCGAGGAAATCTGGGCCGACACCGATGGCAAGGTCGATGTGGTGATTGCCGGCGTCGGCACCGGCGGCACCATCACCGGCGTTGGCGAGGCGCTGAAGGCTCGCAAGCCGTCCGTCCGCATCATCGCCCTGGAACCCGAGGACAGCCCGGTGCTGTCCGGTGGCGCCCCCGGCCCGCACAAGATCCAGGGCATCGGCGCCGGCTTCGTGCCCGACATCCTCAACCGGGACGTGATCGACGAGATCCTCCAGATCGGCAACGAGACGTCCTTTGAGATGGCCCGCAAGGCCGCCCGCCTGGAAGGCCTGCCGGTCGGCATCTCCGGCGGCGCCGCCATCGCCGCCGGCCTGGAAGTCGCCGCCCGCCCGGAAATGGAGGGCAAGACCATCGTCCTCATCCTGCCCAGCTTCGCCGAACGCTACCTGTCGACGGCGCTGTTCGAGGACTAAATATAAGTAAATTAACCACAGAGGACACAGAGGTCACAGAGAACAAAAAGAGAAGCGCGCAGCGCAACTTTCCTCCTCTGTGTTCTCTGCGTCCTCTGTGGTTAAATATTTTTACACTTCCCTTCAGGACATCCACCATGGACTTTACCGAGGACCAGATCCGCCGCTACGCCCGGCACATCCTGTTGCCCGAGGTTGGCGGCACCGGCCAGGCCACGCTGCTCGGCAGCCGGGTGCTGGTGGTCGGGGCCGGCGGGCTGGGCTCGCCGCTGGTGCTGTATCTGGCCGCCGCCGGGGTGGGGACCATCGGGCTGGTCGATGACGACACGGTGGACCTGTCCAACCTGCAACGCCAGATCGCCCACACCACGGCCCGCCTGGGCATGGCCAAGGTGGACAGCGCGGCCGAGGCGGTGGCCCAGATCAATCCCGATGTGCGCATCATCCGCCACCGCACCCGCCTGGACATCGACAACGTCCTGGGCCTGCTGGACGGCTACGACATCGTGGCCGACGGCAGCGACAACTTTGCCACCCGGTTCCTGCTCAACGATGCCTGCCATTTCGCCCGCAAGACCCTGGTCAGCGCGGCAATCCTGCGGTTTGACGGGCAGCTTTCGACCTACAAGACCCATGCCGGCGGGCCGTGCTACCGCTGCATTTTCCGCGAACCGCCACCGCCCGGCCAGATCCCGTCCTGCGCCGAGGCCGGGGTGTTGGGCGCCGTGGCCGGCACGCTCGGCACCCTCCAGGCCACCGAGGTGGTCAAGGAACTGCTCGGCATCGGCACCGGCATGAGTGGCCAGTTGTTGATCTACGACGCCCTGGAAACCACCTTCCGCACGGTGCGGGTCAAGCCCGACCCCGGCTGCCCGTTGTGCGGCCCGGCGCCGACCATTACCACCTTGGAGGCACCCTACGCCCCCAACGTTTGCGCCGGTTAGTGGTCTTTTAGGGGGCTCGGAGACCGTTAAACTCCCTTTTGTACTCATACGTCTGCACTGACCGCGATCACACCCTGTTCACCCGTTGGATTGTATAGTTCGGCATCGACAGACGCCGGAAAAACCGATTCGAGGGACGGGCATGACACCGCATCCCCCGCGCCTAACCTTGCTCAAGGCAACGGCGCTGGCCGCCGCATTGGGCCTTGCCGCGCTGACGGGAAGACCATCCCTTGGCGTGGCAAACACGGGACCCGCCACCTGGGCGCCGCTGGGCGAACCAGGCTACAGCGACCATTCCCAGGACCCCGTCCAATTGGCCCAGGCGGTGGCCGAGACCGCCAACGGCATCATGAACGACGCCCTGCCCGAGGCCGACATCCTGGGCGGCCTGACGCTGTCCCTGGGGGCAGGCGGAGAGTGGCAGGACAGTGACGGGTCCGAGGTCGGCTACGGCGGCGACACGGGAACGTTCAACATGATCGGCGCGGTGCCGTTGAACGAGCGGGTGACCTTCGGCATGGCCTCGACCTGGGAGGCTCCGGGCGCCGCCGGCAGCGGCGTGACGGCCGGACCGTTCCTCAGCCTGGACCTCGATAACGGCCTGTCGGTCCACGCGCTCGGCACCGCCAGTCGCCTGAGCAGCGACGGGGACTCCTGGTACGGCCATGGCCAGGGGGCGTTCACCGGCAACCGCCTGGGCGCCGCCGGCGGCCTCAGCTACGGCGTCACCGAAGGCCGCTGGCAGTACGGCGGCAGCGCGCAGGCCATCTGGTTCACCCAGACCCGCAACGCCTTCACCAACAGCGCCGGCCAGGGAAATCCCGCCGTCCCCACCGAGTCAAGGCAATTTACCCTGAGCGGCCGCCTGACCTACGGCGGCGACCTGTCAGCGCTGTCGCCGCGCCTTGAAGGCTCGTTCCGGCCATGGGCCGCCGCCGACGCCCTGCTCACGGGCCAAGGTGCCGCCAACGTCCTGGACGACCCGGACCCCGTGCGCGGCCGCCTGCGCCTGGGCCTCGATGTCACCCCTAAGGGCGGCCCGGCCCTGTCCGTCCAAGGCGGCGCCAGCGGCCTCGGCGCGGAAGAGCCGACCTTTGACGCGCGAGCGGGGCTAAGGTTGAAGTTCTAAAACCAACCGGCGCTTGAACTGACCGTCATAGTCCGCTTATGCGGACGAGGTGCCCCCCATAGGCGCCACCATAACGCCGGGCTCTGCCCGGACCCGCCAGGAGACTCAGTCTCCTGGACCTCAGGTGTTGGCCTCAGTAGAAGGCCGCGCAGCGCATCAAATGTTTAGGGAATCTCTGCCTGCGGCGCAAAGCACGCGGGAACGCCCATGTTTGTCCCAAATTCAAGGGGTCAAGGGGCCGCTCGGCCCCTTGCGGGCGCGGGCAGAGCCCGCTTTCTTTCACCAAAGTTAGCGCCTATGAGCGATAGCCCCTCCGCGTCAGCAGAAGAGTCTGCCTCCAATCAAAAACAAATCGCTTCAACGTGCCAGGTCGGGTCAGTCGCAACCGCATCCAGCCGTTGCGCCGTCGAGGCTTTCCAGGGCAAAGCCTTCGTCCGTCCACCCGGTGATGCCTCCGATCATTTCCTTTACCGGGCGCCCGAGCCGGGCAAGGCGAACCGCTGCCTTGTTGGCGCCGTTGCAGTGAGGGCCGGCACAGTAGACGACGAACACGGTCTTCGCGGGATACTCCGCCATGCGTTCTTCGACAATGGTCCGGTGAGGAATATTGACCGCTCCGGGCACATGGCCTGCGCTATAGGCGTCGGAGGAGCGGACGTCCAGCAGCACAAAATCCGCGTCGCCCGAGGCCATGGAAGCGTGGACGTCCCAGCAGTCGGCCTCAAAGGACAACCGCCGGCTGAAGTGCGCAAGCGCCTCTTCCGATGACGCTGGCGGGGTTTCGGTAACGGGTGTTGATGACATGACCTCCCCTCCCCCTGTGAGGCGGAAAGGGTATCGCATGTATCCTTGCGCGGGCAAGTAGCAGGTGGTGTTGCGCCAAAAAGCACCGCGTCAGGGCCCTACGCCGCGCTTTCCTTACGGACACGGTTGAGGAAGCGGTCCACGGCGCTGGACAGGTCGCCGGCTTGGCTGAGCAGGCCGTTGGCTTCGGCGAGGACCTTTTGGGCGGCGTCGCCGGTTTCGTCGGCGGCGGTGCTGACGTTGCCGATGGTCTGGGTAACCTCGTGGGTGCCGAGCGCGGCCTGTTGGGCGTTGCGGGCGATTTCCTCGGTGGCGGCGCCCTGCTGTTCGACGGCGGCGGAAATGGCGGCCGAGATTTCGCTCATGCGGTCGATCACATCGACGATGCCCCGGATGGCGTCAACGGCTTCCTGGGTGGCACTTTGCACATTGGAAATCTGCTGGCCGATCTCGTCGGTGGCGCGCGAGGTCTGGTTGGCGAGGTTCTTGACCTCGGACGCCACCACGGCAAATCCCTTGCCGGCGTCGCCGGCGCGGGCCGCCTCGATGGTGGCGTTCAGGGCCAGCAGGTTGGTCTGTTCGGCCACGGCGGTGATGAGTTGCACCACCTCGCCGATGCGGTTGGTGGCTTCGAGCAGGCCGGTCACCTGACCGTTGGCGGCGTGGGCACGGTCCACGGCGCTGCGGGCGATGTCGGCCGACTGGGCCACCTGGCTGGCGATTTCCCGAGTCGAGGCGGACAGTTCCTCGGTCGCGGCGGCGGCAATTTCGACGTTGGTGTTGGCCTGCTGGGTGGCCGAGGCGACGGTGGTGGCCTGACGGGCGGTATCCTGCGCGGTGGCGCTCATGGCTTCCGCCGCCGTCTGCACGTCGGTGGCCGAGCCGGAAATGGCGCTGACCACGCCGGCCACGCTCTGTTCCAGTTCGTTGGCGAGGTCGAGGATGGCGTTGCGGCGGGCCTTCTGGGCGGCGGCCTCGGCGGCGGCGCGCTCGCTTTCCAGGCGGTCCATTTCCAGGGCGTTGTCCTTGAACACCTGCACGGCGGCGGCCATTTCGCCGATTTCATCGTGGCGTTCGGTGGCCGGGATGGCGACGGTCTTGTCGCCATCGGCAAGACGGCGCATGGCGTCGGTCATGGCCGAGACCGGATTGACGATGCTGTGCCCGATGACGAAGGCGGCCACAGCGCCGATGACAAGGCTGATCGAGGCCAGGACGACGACCAGGGTGCGGGCGGAGGACAACTGGTCCTCTGTCCCGGCCTGGATGCGCCGTTCATCGGCCACGGCCATGTCCTTGGCCTGCTGGCTGGCCGCCGCGATGATGGCGCCCTGCTTGGCCAACTCGCCTTCCTGGTTCCACACCTCACCGATGATGCCGGACAGGGCGTTCAGGCCGTCCTGGTACATCTGGTAGTAATCCGCCGCCACCTCGGCCGCGCCGTCCAGGCGGGCCAGGGCCTCATCGACCTTGAACAGTTCCTCCCAGGCGCGGGCGAAGCTCTCGTCCGAGCGGGTCAGGAGGTAGTCGTTGACCGCCCCTTCGGCCTGCAACATGTGCTGGGCCAGTTCGCCAGCGGCCTGCGCGATGGTCGCGTTGCCCATGGCCCCGGCGTCATCGCGCACCTCGGCGGCGGCGGCGACCAGTTCGGCCGCCGTGGGGTTGAGGGTGGCGGTAATCATGGTCACCCGCTCGGCGGCCAGCCGCAGGGCCGGATCCAGGGCCGCGCCATAGGCCTTCACAGCGATGGTGATGGTCTCGACATGTTCGGCGATGGGCTGGCCGGTGGTGCGCGCCCGCAGGTCGGCCAACTGGGTTTCCAGGGCGGTGCGCTGGGCACGAACAGCGGCGAGTCCCTCGTCACTCGGGGTGCGCAGGTAGTCGGCTACCTTGCGGTCCAGGTCCTGCACCTGACGGTCGAACTGGACCGAGATCATCGCGACATGGGCTGTGTCGGAAAAGCTGCGGAAGCCGGTCGCGGTGTTCCCAAAGACCAAAAATGCCGCGCCGGCCAACCCGAACAGCAGCAAAAGAATGACCAGGAAGCCCGCATACAACCGAGTCTTGATACGCAAGTTGGAGAGCATGGCTTCCCTCACCGTCGGAGCGTAGGAGGACCCAGCCATATGATATAGCCGGGACGAAAAAGTTTCACGGAGTTTAGACCCTATGGCTGGGTAGACGCAAGAAATGCAAGGTCTTATGCAGGGACGCTGAAGGCCAGCCCCAAGGCCAGCGCAACCAGCACTGCGCCAGTCCCCAGCACAGCCATGGAGGTCAAGGCCGCATCGTTGCGCTCCAGGCGGTCAAGCCACCAACTCCAGACCGTCGCAAAGCCTGAACGGACCGCGGAGTCGCCCGGTGCCCGAACGTCAGGGACCGGCACCCGGCGGGCCACGAAGCCGGCCAGACGCGGCAGCCATACAGCGATGTCGCCATTTGGAATCACCTGCCGCAGACGCCACCCCCCCATACACCAAGCAGGGCACCAAGCAGGGCACCAAGCAGGGCTGCGCCCGATCAGCACCGCACCAGCGGCCAGTCCCAGGCCCACAAGCACCGGCCAAGCGGCCTTGACCATCGCGCCGGGGGCGAGCGCGTCGGCCACCGGAGCGCCGATGACATAGGCCACCGCCCAACTGCCGATCAACGCCGCGCCGGCCAGCGCCAGGACCGGAGTCGGCGTGGTCAGGTGATCGACGGCGGGTGGCGTCCCCGGACGGACCAACCACAGGAAGCGGGCCACCAGCAGGGTGCTGCCCACCGCGGCAAAGGGCAGCAGGGCGGTCACCAGGGCCAGCCACGGGTTGCCGGTGTCGTGGGGGGCGGCGTAGCCCAGCCACAGCTTGACCAGGGCGCCGCTGCTCAGGGCAAAGCCGCTGATCGACAGCCCCAGCAGGACCTGGACCGGGAATACCCAGCGCCCCGCCCGGCCGTCGCGGCGGGCCTGGACGCTCAGAAACAGGGCGCCCTTGGTCACCGCGTGGTGGAAGGCGAACAGGCCGAGGACCGGCACGACCATCCCCCACGACTCGGGCACCACTACAACGGCATAGGCCGCAGCCGCCGTCAGGATGCCCATCTGGCTGACGCTGGAGTAGGCCAACACAACCTTGGGCTTGTACTGCACCACGCCGGCCACCGCGCCCAGGAACGCGGCGAGCAGCCCGCCGCCAGCCATCAGCGGCAGCAGGGCGGCCATGCCGGCGTCTCCAGCCAACGGCATGAAGCGCAACCATGCCAGGACTCCGGTGCTGAGGATCGGGCCGGACAGCAGGGCGCTGGCCTGCGGCGGGGCCGCGCCGTGGGCGGGTGGCAACCACGCGTGCAGGGGCAGAACGGCGTGCTTGGTGCCCATGCCGAAGTAGAACAGCAGGGCTACCGCCACCCCTGGCACAGGCGGCGCAGCGGCCAGCATGAAGCCGGCCAGCATCGCCATCTCGCCACACAGCGCAAGGAGGATGAACAGCCGCCCGGCCCACAGCGCCTTGGCCCCGGCGCTGACGATCAGGCCATAGGCCGACAGCGTCATAATGGTGAAGAACAGATAGAACCCGGTCGGCTCCAGGGCCACCGCCGCCCCCGCCGCACCGCACAGCGCCCCCATCAGCGAGCCCAGGAACAACCGCCCGCCCGGCCCGTCGATCAACGCCCGGTCCAGCGCCGCCTGCCACGCCGCCGCCATCCACACCAAAGCAATGGCGAGCAGAAACACCGGGCCGTGGGAATCGAGGCCGAGGAACAGGCCGAGATGGACCACATCGGCCGGAACATCCGCCGCCTGCGGCAGCCCGGCGGCGAGCAGGGCGGGCAGAGGTGCGGCGACGGCAAGCCGGCTGACCCGACGCCGCTGTCCCGGCACCATGGCCAGCACCGCCAGCGCAGCAGGCACCAGGACGGCGGCAACGATGATGATATCGGCCAGCATGTGGCGGTGCCCCCCTCCCGACTCAAGAAAGGGAAGTGAAGAGGTTTAACCACAGAGGACACAGAGAGAGCGGAGCAGGACGGCGCCGCAGGCAGATAATAACGGAGTTTTTACTGCGCTACGCGCTGTCCAGAAACCTCTTCTCCTTCACTTCTCTGTGCTCTCTGTGTCCTCTGTGGTTATATCCCTTCACTTCCCTGCGGGAGCGCGTCAGTGCGCTTCTGAGGGATTAACGCCGGATGCGGCCGGAGGTTCCGGTTCTCCGAACTGCCCTAGTACCCGTATTCCTCGAACACCTTGGTGATGTCGCCGTTCCAGCGGCCGTGCCAGGCTTCCAGCAGGTCCTGGGCCGGGGTGCGGCCGGTTTCGGCGATTTCCTGCAAGGGGGCGAGGAAGCCGCTTTCGGTGTCGCCGGCCGCCGACATGCGGGCGCGGCGGACCAACCCGGCGCGGGCAATGGACAGCGCATCAAGCGCCACATCGCGCACGCTGCGTCCGGCCACAGTCGCCTGAAGGGCCTTTTCCGGTACGTCGGCGCGCAGTTTGGCGCGGTCCTCGGGCGTCCAGTCCTTGACCAGATCGAGCGCGGCATCCAGCGCCACGTCGTCATACAGTAGCCCGACCCAGAACGCGGGCAGGCCACACAGCCGGCCCCACGGCCCGCCATCGGCACCGCGCATTTCCATGAACTGCTTGACCCGCACGTCCGGGAACGCGGTGGTCAGGTGGTCGGCCCAGTCGCCAATGGTCGGGCGCTCGCCGGGCAGGGCGGGCAGGCGGCCGTCCATGAAGTCGCGGAACGACTGGCCGGCGGCGTTGATGTAGCGGCCCTCGCGATAAACAAAATACATCGGCACATCGAGGATGTAGTCCACCCAGCGCTCGAACCCGAATCCGTCCTCGAAGGCGAACTCCGGCAGACCCGACCGCTGGTTGTCGGTATCGGTCCAGATGTGGCCGCGATAGCTCTGGTAACCGTTGGGCTTGCCCTCGGTAAACGGGCTGTTGGCCCACAGGGCCGTGGCGACGGGCTGCAACGCAGTGGAGGCGCGCATCTTGCGCACCATGTCCACCTCGGTCGAGAAATCGAGGTTCACCTGCACGGTGCAGGTGCGCAGCATCATATCCAGGCCCATGGACCCGACGCGCGGCATGTGCTCGCGCATGATGGCGTAGCGGCCCTTGGGCATCCAGTGGACGTCCTCGCGCTTGGCCGTCGGGTGGAAGCCCAGGCCGATCAGGCCGACGCCGAAATGCTCGGCCACTTCCTTGATCTGCTTGCGGTGGGTGGTGACCTCGACGCAGGTCTGGTGGAGGGTTTCCAGCGGCGCGCCGGACAGTTCAAGCTGCCCGCCGGGCTCCAGCGAGATCGAGGCGCCGTCGCGGGTCAGGGCGATGATGTTGCCGTTCTCATCGACCGGCTTCCAGCCGAACTTCTCCATGCCTTTGAGGATGTCGCGGACGCCGCCCGGCTCCTCGTACGACAGGGTGGCAAAGCTGCCCATGCGATAGGCGAACTTTTCGTGTTCGGTGCCGATGCGCCAGGCATCGCGGGGCTTACAGCCCGCCTCCAGATAGGCCACCAGGGAATCGCGGCCGGTGATGGGCGCCGCATCGGGCTTGGAGAAGGCGGACATGGGATGAATAACTCCGAGGGATGACACGCGACCTGGGGGGGCCGACACCGACCTGGGGCTAGGACCGGAAGCCAGGAGCGGCGTTCCAGTCGCCACACAGCGCCTGCCAGCAGGTCAGGGCCGCCAGGGCCGCTGTTTCCGCGCGCAGGATGCGTGGGCCAAGGCCTACTGCGGTAACAAAGGTCGTTTGCGACAGCAGGTCAAGTTCAGATTTGGCGAAGCCGCCTTCGGGACCGCACAGAATGGCCGCCGGAGCCCCCACGCAGTCGGCCCCCAGGACCTTGTGAATGGGTGCCCCCCGCCCGGTTTCATCCATCACGAAAAGGCGCCGCGACGGGTCCCACCCGGCCAGGGCGGCGTCCAGGGTGGGGGCGGCGTCCCGTACCTCGGGGATGGTCAGGCGCTCGCACTGCTCGGCCGCCTCGATGGCCGTGGCGGTCAGGCGTTCGGTGTTGACCCGCGCCGCGTTGGTGTGGCGGGTCAGCACCGGCCACAGCACGCGGGCGCCCAGTTCGGTGGCCTTTTCGACCACGAAGTCGGTGGTCTGTTTCTTGAGCGGGGCGAACAACAGCCACACGTCGGGGTCGGACCCTTGCGGGCGGCGCCGTGCCCCGACCCGCAGGGCGGCCTCCTTGCGGGTGACCAGCAGCAGGTCGGCCAGCCACTCCCCATCGCGGCCGTTGAACAGGGCGACCGATTCGCCCGGCCGGGCCCGCATCACGGTGTTCAGATAGTGCACCTGGGGCGCGGCAAGTTCGACGTTGGCCCCGGCGTGCAAGGCGGCATCGACGAAAAGGCGTATGCGAGGGCGTTGCATGAAGAGGGTGTCCGGTGCTGGCTTGAGTCGGGAAAGGGAGAAGCGTATCTATAACGCCATGAGCGACGTGAGGCCAATGATCGGCGACATGCCGGCCGACGGATGGGTGGACAAGATCGCCCCGGCCGCGGCGCGACCCTACCTGAAACTGATGCGGCTGGACCGGCCCATCGGCACATGGTTGCTGTTGTTTCCGTGCTGGTGGTCGATTGCCTTGGCTTCTCAAGGTCCCTGGCCGGACCTGTGGCTGATGGCGCTGTTCGGCATCGGCGCCGTGGTCATGCGCGGGGCCGGCTGCACGGTCAACGACATCCTCGACCGCGACATCGACGGCAAGGTGGCCCGCACGGCGGCCCGCCCTCTGGCCTCGGGCGCCATCACCTTGCGCGGCGCGCTGGCCTTCCTCGGCCTGGAGCTGCTGATCGGGCTGATGGTGCTGGTACAGCTCAACCTGTTCAGCATCCTGCTCGGCGTGGCGTCCCTGCTGCTGGTTTTCGTCTATCCGCTGATGAAGCGCATCACCTATTGGCCGCAGGCGTGGCTGGGCCTGACCTTCAATTGGGGGGCGCTGCTCGGCTGGGCGGCGGTGCGCGGTGAACTGGATTGGGCGCCGGTCGCCTTGTACGCCGCTGGGTTCTTTTGGACCCTGGGGTACGACACCATCTATGCCCACCAGGACAAGGACGACGACGTGGTGATTGGGGTGAAGTCCTCGGCCCTGGCGCTGGGCGAACGGACGCGGCCGTTCCTGTTCATCACCTATGCCCTGACCATCGGATTGGTCGCCGTGGCCGGACTGCTGGCCGGGCTGTCGTGGGTGTTCTGGCCGCTGCTGGCGGTGGCCGGGCTGCATCTGGTGTGGCAGGCCGCCGACTCCGATATCGACGACGGGGCCGACTGCCTGACCAAGTTCCGCTCCAACCGGCACTTCGGGTGGCTGCTGCTGGCCGCCATCATTGCCGGTGGAGCGTTCGGACATGGTTGAGGTCCTGCACACGCCCGAAAGCCGGGCCACCTTCATCACCACCCACACCGCCGTCGACAGCACGCCGTTGCTGCCCGAACTGCGGCTATACCTGTCGACCGAGGTCACCCCGCTGTGGGAGGCCACCGAGGAGTTCCTGGAGCGCAACGGCGTGCCGCCACCCTACTGGGCCTTCGCCTGGGCGGGCGGGCAGGCGCTGGCCCGCTGGATCCTGGACAACCCCGAGGCGGTGGCCGGAAAGCGCGTGCTGGCCTTCGCCGCTGGCTGCGGGGTGGACGCCATCGCCTGCGCACGGTCCGGCGCCGCTACGGTATGGGCCAACGAGATCGACGCCTTTGCCCTGACCGCGCTGGACCTCAACGCCGCCCTCAACGACGTTGCGTTGACGGCGCTGCCCGACGACATCATCGGGAGCCTGAATGCCGACTGGGACATCGTGATCGCCGGAGACGTCTGCTACGAACGCCCTATGGCCGAGCGCGTCATGGCCTGGCTGCGCGCCCTGGTCGCCGACGGCCGGACGGTCTATCTGGCCGATCCGGGCCGCAACTACTTCAATGCCGAAGGCATGGAAAAGCTGGCCTCCTACACCGTGCCGACCACCCAGGACCTGGAGGGCTGCGACACGCGGCTGGCCGGGGTGTATCGGGTGGTGGGGTAGGAAAACTACTCGCGCGGTTCGACCGGGATGTTGTCGATCAGGCGGGTCTTGCCCAGGAAGGCGGCGCAGAACAGGCGGGCCGGGCGGTCGAACGCCTCCAGGGGGGCTAATCCGTCGGCATCGCGGAGGTCCAGGTAGTCGATCTTGCCAAACCCCGCCGCCGTAATCTCGGCCCGCGCGGTGTCCAGGGCCTGGGCGACGGGGGTACCGTCGTGCAGGGCCAGGGTGGCGCGGTGCAGGGCCTTGTACATCAGGTTGGCGACCGAGCGTTCCTTGTCCGACAGGTAGGCATTGCGCGACGACATGGCGAGGCCATCGACCTCGCGGACGATGGGCGCGCCGTCGATCTCCACCGGAATATCGAGGTCGCGGACCATGCGGCGGATCACCTGAAGCTGCTGGTAATCCTTTTCGCCAAAGATCGCCACGTCCGGCAGGCATTGCAGCAACAGCTTGGTCACCACCGTCGCCACGCCCTGGAAATGGCCGGGCCGCACCGCACCGCACAGGCCGTGCGACGGGCCCTCGACGGTGATGGTGGTGCAGAAGCCGGGCGGATACATATCCTCGACTGTGGGCGCGAAAACCAGGGCGGCGCCGGCCATGGCGACGCGGAACCGGTCCTCGTCAAGCTGGCGCGGGTACTTGGCGAAGTCCTCGGTCGGGCCGAACTGGGTCGGATTGACGAAGATCGACACCACCACCTTGTCGGCAAACGTCTTGGCCCGCCGGATCAGCGACAGGTGGCCTTCATGCAGGGCGCCCATGGTGGGCACCAGGGCGATGCGCAAGCCATCGGCCCGCCACGCCTGCACACGGCTGCGCAGATCGACGACTGAGGACACGGTGTCCAGGGAGCGGGCGGCGTTCATGGCCATGAGGAGCGTTTCCTGTTCAGGACTTCTTGACGCCGAAGCAGTGCTCCGGGCCAGGGAAGCGGCGGGCACGGACGTCGTCGGCATAGGCGCGGGCGACGTCGCCCACCTGCACCGACAGTTCGGCGTAACGCTTGACGAACTTGGGTTTGAAGTCGGTGAACAGGCCGAGCACGTCCTCGGTCACCAGAACCTGACCGTCACAGGCCGGCGAGGCGCCGATGCCGATGATGACGGTGGGGACCTCGGCCGCGATGCGCTGGGCCAGCGGCTCGACAGTGCCTTCGAGGACGATGGAGAAAGCCCCGGCCTCGGACACCGCGCGGGCGTCGTTCAGCACCTTGGACGCCTCGGCCTCGCTGCGGCCGTGGGTGCGGAAGCCGCCGGCCGCATGCACCGACTGCGGCATCAGGCCAACGTGGCCCATCACCGGAATGCCGCGCTGGGTGAGGAAGGCGATGGTGTCGGCCAACTCCGCCCCGCCCTCGACCTTGATGCCCGAGCAGCCGGTTTCGGCCATCACGCGGGCGGCGTTGCGGAACGCCTGCTCCCGGCTTTCCTGGTAGGATCCGAACGGCATGTCAACGATCACGCAAGCCTTGGACGAGCCGCGCATGGTGGCCGCGCCGTGGTTGATCATCATGTCCAGGGTGACACCGAGCGTGGTGTCCAGGCCATAAACCACCATGCCCAGGCTATCGCCGACCAACAGCAGATCCACATGAGGATCCAGGAACTGGGCCATGGGTGCCGAATAGCAGGTCAGACAGACGACCGGCTCGGCTCCCTTGCGGGCGGCAATATCGGTGATGGTGGTGCGCCGTGTGGGGGTTTGCGCGCTCAAAGGTCGTCTCCGGTCCTGGCTGTCCTGGCGGACAACGGCATGGGTGCACGAGTTTTTAGCGCGTTTGGCGTTCAGGCAAAAGCAATCAATCGCTGCCGCCACCCTCGGCGACACGGCGCAAGGCATCGGCATCGGTCAGGTCGACCAGTTCCGGGCGGACCAGGGCGATCAGGCCGTCGCGCTTGAGTTGGGTGATGGTGCGGCTGACCGTCTCGATGGTCAGGCCCAGGTAGTCGGCCAGATCCTGGCGGCTCATGGTCAGGGCCACCGGCGAGGCCGGGTCGTTGCGGCGCACCGCCCGCCGGGACAGGGTGAGCAGAAAATGGGCCACCTTCTCCCGTGCCGTCATGCGGCCAAGCAGCAGCATCTGTTCCTGGGCCAGGGCAAGGTCAGCGACCAGCCGCCCGAACAGCAGACGTTCCAGTTCCGGCGTCTGGCTGCGCAACTGGGCCAGCCGGCTGGTCGAGAACCGGCACACGCCGACCGGAGTGATGGCCTCGGCGGTGTAGGGGTAGGTGCCCTCGGCATCGAACCCGAAAAAATCGCCGGGAAACACGAACCCGACGATCTGCCGCCGCCCGTCGCCCAACAGCTTGGATAGCTTGACCGTCCCGCTGGTCAGGGAATAGACGGCCTCGGCCGCCTCGCCCTCGTGGAACACGGCGTCCTGGGCGCCGATGCGGGCGTTGCCGCGAATGACCCGCAGGCCACGCAGCCCTTCGGGGGTCAGGCTGGCGCAGACGGAATGGTCATCGGCCTCACAACAGCGGCAGACCGGGCCGGGATCGCCAGACAGGGCGTGCAGGGGATCGGCAGCCCTCACGGTTTGGGATCCTTGCCAGGGTCGGTCTTCTCATCCACAGCCGGCGGCGCCGGCGGAGTGCCGGGCATGTCGTCCTCATCGAACAGGATGCGATGGGCGGCGCCGTCCAGGTCGTCGAACTGCCCCGACCGCAGCGCCCACAAAAAAGCCCCCAGGCCGAGCAGGCCAAGCACCAGGGCGACCGGGATCAGCATTAGCAACGCGTTCATGCCAGGGGCTCCGGTGCAGGATTTTGGGCGGGCTGGGGGAGGCTCTTCGGGTCGGGGCCACGCCGCCCGGCCAGCCGCAGGGCATTGGCGATCACCACCACCGACGACGTGCTCATGGCCACGGCGGCGATCAGCGGGGTGACGAAGCCCAGCACCGCCAGCGGCACGGTCACGGCGTTGTAGGCGAACGACATCACGAAGTTCTGGCGCACCAATTGGTCGGCCCGTCGCGCCACGGTCAGGACCTCCAGCACGGGCCCCAGCTTGTGGCCCTGGAACACCACGTCGGCCGCCGTCTGGCTGACGTCCACGGCGGTCGAGGGCGACACCGAGACATCGGCCGCCGCCAGGGCCGGCGCGTCGTTGAGGCCGTCGCCGACCATCAGCACGGTGCGGCCCTCGCGGCGCAGTTCGGCCAGCCGGGCACACTTGGCCTCGGGCGTGCATTCGGCGGTCCACCGGGAGATGCCAAGCTGGTCGGCCACGGCCCGCACGGCCGGTTCCCGGTCGCCCGACAGCAGTTCCACATGCAGGCCCCGCCGGTGCAGGGCGGCCACCACCTCGGCCGCGTCAACCCGCGGCGCGTCGGAGAAGGTGAAGCGCACCGGCGCACGGCCCCGGCGGGCCAGCCACAATTCGGGGCCGCTGGCCGGCGGAACGTCAACCGCCTCGGCATCGCAGAAGGTGCGGCTGCCCAGGCGGACCTCGCCCCCCGCCATGGTGGCCCGCAGTCCCTGACCAGGGACTTCCTCGACGCCGTCCACCACCGGTGCGACTGTGGCGCCGGCAATGGCGCGGGCCAGCGGATGGCGACTCGACACAGCCATGCCGGCAGCCAGCCGAAGGTCGGCCTCGGTCCAGGCGGTCGCGGTACGGTCCAGTTCCGGCTGGCCCAGGGTCAGGGTGCCGGTCTTGTCGAACACCACGGTATCGACGTCGATCATGCGCTCCAGCGCCGTGGCGGTCTTGAGCAGGATGCCCCGGCGCAACAAGCGCCCGGTGGCGATCACCTGGACCACCGGTACGGCCAGGGCCAGGGCGCAGGGGCAGGTGATGATGAGCACGGCGACGGCAATCAGCAAGGCCGGCTGCCAGTCCATACCGCCGATCAGGGTCCACCCGAGGAAGGTCACCAGGGCCATCAGGTGGACGACCGGCGAATACAGCCGCGCCACCCGGTCGGCCAGCGCCACATAGCGGGCGCGGCCTTGTTCGGCGACCTCCATCATGCGGACGATCTCGGCCAGCAGGGTGCCCTCGCCCACCGCCCCGACGACCACCCGCAGCGGGCCGGACAGGTTAAGGGTGCCGGCGAACACACCGTCGCCGGGGCGCACCCCCTGGGGCACCGACTCGCCGGTAATCAGACTGGTGTCGAGGTCCGAGGCGCCATCGGAAATCGTGCCGTCCACGCCGATGCGCTCGCCGGCCGCGACCATCACGGTCATGCCGGGCTCGACCTGACGGGGCGGCAGCAAGGCGCGGGTGCCATCGGCGCGCAACACGGTGACCGCCTGGGCGCCCAGCGACAGCAGGTGTTCCGCCGCCGACCGCGCCCGGCCGCGCGCCCGGCTATCCAGGTACCGGCCGATCAGCAGGAAGAACAGCAGCATGACCGAGGCATCGAAGTAGGCGTGCGGGCCGCTGCGCGCCGTCTCCCACAGGCTCATGACGGCGGCCAGACACACCGCCAAGGTGATCGGCACGTCCATGTTGGTGCGCCCGGCCCGCACCGCCGCAAAGGCCGAGCGGGCGAACGGGCGCAGGGAATAGGCGATGGCCGGAAAGGCGATCAGGGCCGACAGCCAGTGGAACAGGTCGCGGGTGTTGGGACCCATGTCCACCCCGGCCCACACCGACACCGACAGCAGCATGATGTTGCCCGCCGCGAAACCGGCCACGGCCATGGCGCGCAGCAGTTCCCGCTCGTGCTTTTCGGTCTGGGCGCCCAGGCGGGCCGGATCATAGGGCACCAGACGGTAGCCGATGCGGCTGACCGGGGCGACGATGGCGTTGACCTCGGCCGCGTCCCCCGTCCACACCAGGACGAGGCGGCGGGTGGTCATGTTGACGCGGGCCGACACCACGCCGGGCTGGCGCCGCAGCAGGCTTTCGATCAGCCAGACGCAGGCCGCGCAGTGCAGGCCTTCGACCATCAGGTGCAGGGTGGAAGTGCCCGGCTGATGGCCCGCTTCGGAACCGGTTTGGACGTGGGCGGCGAAGTCCAGGACGCCACCGTCCTCGTCCTCGGGCCGCAGCGGCTTGACGTCGGGATCGATGCAGCGGCGCTGATAATAGGACGTCAGGCCCATGCCGTTGATGAGGCCATAGGCGGCCTCGCACCCACGGCAGCAGAAGTCCGTTCCGCCCGGCGAACCGGGAGGAACTTCGCTGCCACAGTGCGTGCAGACGGCGTGGGGCGCAGGCGTGCTCAGCGGACGAACACCCTTTCGCGCAGACGGTATGCGTCTTCACCCCGCTTGGCGAAAAGCTGGACATCCCACTGCCCGGCCATGGGCAACGCGATCTCGGCCTTGTAGGCGCCGGGGCCGACCGGCAGCAGGCGCAGGTCGTAGTCGTAGCCGGCCACGGTCGGGCGGCGCACGGCGGCCTCGACGTCCATGCCGTCCAGGGGCATGCCCTGGGCGTCGGTCAGGGTCAGGGTCAGGGTGGTCGGCCGCTCGGCCGCGCCGGGCTGGCTGGATAACGCGCTGTCGGCCTTGAAGTCCACGGTCCAGCCGAGCCGATCCTGGGCCTCCTGCTGGGCAATCAGCGTGTTGTAGCCGAGGCCACGCTCATAGGCGCTTTTCGTCTCCAGCCCGGTGAAGGTGCTGGTGGCGAAATACATCATGATCAGGTTGGCGGTCACCACGACGGCGAAGCCGCCGACGAAAATATAGGGATACCACCAGCCGTCCGGGCGATTTGTCGTGGCGGTCGGGGTCTCGGTCATCAGTCCCTCCAGAGTCAACCGGCGCACCCCAACGGACCGCTTGCGCCAGTCCGCCGGGGTGCCCGGCCGGTAGTGTGCCCGGTCAGCGCGCCGCCAGTCAGCGTGGCGCAGGCCCGGCGAACAGGGTGTCGCGTTGCGCGGTTTCCCCGGTGGTCAGGTTCTCGATCTTGAACTCAAGGTCCATCGCCGGGTCGTCGATCGCCACGCGGGGCGCAGTGACATAGACGCGGAACGTTCCCACCGAGTCGGCCTTTACAATCAAGTCCGTCTGCGTGACCGGTTCATCCTGATACCCTACCACGGTCATGGTGGCGCCTTCGACACCTTCGACATCGACCCTATACGTCTGCTCCTGCGGCAGCATGTTGAGGATCTTGAAGGTGTAGCCGTTGCGGATGGCGCCGTCGGACAGGGTCACGAACAGCGGGCTGCGCTCGTGCAGGACGCTGACGTCCACGCGGGCGCGGGTGACCAGACCGAACGCCATCACGGCGGCAACCAGCAGCATGATGGCCGCATAGGCGATCGTGCGGCCGCGCACCAGGCGGTACCCCGTCGGCTCGCCCTTGGACCGGGCGACCTGGTTGTTGTTGCTGTCGTAGGTGATCAGTTCGCGCGGCAGGCCGAAGCGGTCCATCACGGTGTTACAGGCGTCGATGCACAGGCCGCAGCCGATGCAGGCGAGCTGGCTGCCGTTGCGGATGTCGATGCCGGTCGGGCACACCTGGACGCACAACTGGCAGTCCACGCAGTGGCCGCGCGTCTCGAAACTTTCCGCCTTCTTGGCGTAGCCCCGCGGTTCGCCGCGCCACTTCTCGTAGGTGACGACCAGGCTGTCCTCGTCGAACATGGCGGCCTGAAAGCGCGGCCACGGGCACATGTAGATGCACACCTGCTCGCGGGCAAAACCGGCCAGAACATAGGTGAAGCCACCGACCAGCAGCGCAAAGCCGAGCACACCCCAGGTGTAGTCGCCCTGCAACAGCGCCAGGGTGGTGGACGGCGCATCGTTGAAATAGATCACCCAAGTCCAGCCGACGGCAAAGGAAATGACCAGCCAGACGAGATTGGTCGCCGTCTTGCGGGACAGCTTGTCGGCCGTCCACGGACCACGGTCGCGCTTGATGCGCTGGTTGCGGTCACCCTCGAAGACGCGCTCGACCATCACGAAGACGTCGGTGAACACCGTCTGGATACAGGTGAAGCCGCACCACACGCGGCCCAGCAGGGCGGTCACGAAGAACAGCCCGACCGCGCCCAGGATGAGCAACCCGGTCAGGTAGTAGATTTCCTGCGGCCAGAACTCGACGCCCAGGATGTAGCCACGGCGCCCGGACATGTCGAGCAGGATGGCCTGGTCGGGCGCGCCCGGACCACGGTCCCAGCGCAGCCAGGGGCCGATGAAATAGACGCCGAGCAGAATGATCGCGGACCAGTTCTTGAGGGTCCGGAAAAATCCTGAAATCTTCTTCGGCTGAACTTTCTTGTAGTCCTCGTACAAGGACTCCGGTTGCTTGTCCGGTTGCTTGCTGGCACCGCCGCCCGCAGGAGATGCCCCCCCGCCCGTCTTGGCAACCTTTTCAGCTACGGCCATGTCCCGACCTTTCCCTGGTTGTCGTGCGGCTTTGCTCCGGCCGCCGCATCCTTGACGCGACCGTGCGTGCCTTACCCGAATTCGGGAGGAACGTCCAGAGATCCGCCGGGTTCTGGGCGGACATCTGGGTTCGCTCTTCGAAAACTAGGGTCTGCTTATATAGATGGCAAGACGATCCACACATTGACAATGCGCAATGCGGACCCGCCCAAGGTACTAAAAGTCCCACTTTCACGCGCCTTGCGCCATGCCGTGCCCCGCGCAGGACCCATGCACGGAGCGCATGGCGGTTCCTTCAGGGCGTTAGCCAACCAAAAACAGGCATCCAGAAAAGCCAGAACCGCCCGTGCAGGGAAGCACGAGCGGTCCGGGAGCATTCCGGCCGTCACCGACGGCGCGGTGTTCCGGCAAAAGCCGGACGATCAGGTCAGCCTTACTGGCCGCCACCCAGCGAGTGGACGTACAGGGTCAGCATCTTGATCTCGGAGTCCTTCAGGCGACCGCCCCACGCAGGCATGGTGCTGTGCTTGGGGTTGCGCACCTGGGCAGCGATGTCCTCGACCGACATGGTCTGGCCGGGCGCGGCATACAGCCACACCTGGTCACCCAGGGCCGGAGCGCCGAGCATCGGGTTGCCATCGGAAACCGGGTTGGCACCGTCGGAGGTGTGGCAAGCCGCGCACTGCTCCAGGAAGATTTCCTGGCCGCGGCCTTCCTGCACGGTACCTTCGGACATGCCCTTGACGTACTGGGCCACGGCGAGGATTTCGGCGTTTTCCATGAAGTCGCCGAAACGCGGCATTTCCGACAGGCGGGTGTCGGCCGAAAGGTTGGACCGGATGCCGTGGGTCAGGGTTTGCTCGATGGTCTCGAGATCTCCGCCCCAAATCCAACTGTCGTCAGCCAGGGTCGGGTAGCCAAAAGCCCCCGCGCCGCCGGACTGGTGACACGGCACGCAGTTTTCCTTGAACAGCACGGCGCCGCCAGCACGGGCGTAGTTCGCCAGGTCGGGCTTGGACGCGATGTCCTGGACGCCAAGCTCCGCCAGACCGGCAATCTTGTCGGAATGGGTTTCGCGGGCGGATGCCAGCTCGGTCTGAAGCTCGGCGCGCGAGCTATAACCGATGACGCCGGTGGTGTAACCGGTGGCCGTCGGCCACGCCGGGTAAACCACCCAGTAGCCAACCGACCACAAAATGCAGACGTAGAAGACATAAACCCACCACTTGGGCAGCGGGGTATTCAATTCCTTGATGCCGTCCCACTCATGGCCGGTCGTAGACTGGCCCGAAATGGCGTCCTTTTCAGGAGTTCCCGCCATCTTTTCGCTCCTCGTTCTCGTCATCCCTCAAAGGGATCATCGCGTCTTCCTGGAACCGGTCCTTATTCTTTGGCCGGTAGGCCCACACAATAATCCCGAGGAAGAAGATCATCAGCCACAGGCCCCAGAACTGGCGGAGGAAGGCAGCAATTTCGGTCATGGTTTCCATGGATGCTCTCTATAAATCCGTGTCAATCAGCCCGAAACCCTGGCCAATCCTCCGTCAGTGCGAATTTAGCGGTTAAGACCGCCAGCCTCGTACGCCTGGGGCGAGTCGAACTCGGTGAAGTCCACCATGGCACCCAGGATCTGCAGATAGGAGACCAGGGCGTCCATTTCGGTGAGCACTTCGGCGTTGCCGTCGAAGGCGCCGACGCGGGCCTTCGGGTAGCGTGCCAGGACCCCCGAATGATCGGCGTTCGGATCGGCCTGAGCCCGAAGATCTTCAAGAGCGAGTTCAATCTGTTCGTCGGTGTACGGCGTGTTCACGATGCGCAGGGTGCGCAGGTGGTCAGCCGCGTCGTCGAACGCCAGTTCCCGCATCAGATGCGGATAACCCGGCATGATCGATTCCGGCACAACGGCGCGCGGATTGATCAAGTGGCGCTGGTGCCACTCGTCGGAGTACTTGCCCCCGACGCGCGCCAGGTCGGGGCCGGTACGCTTGGAGCCCCACTGGAACGGATGATCGTACTGCGACTCCGCAGCCAGGGAGTAATGGCCGTAGCGTTCCACTTCGTCGCGGAACGGGCGGACCATCTGGCTGTGGCAGTTGTAGCAGCCTTCACGGATGTAGATGTTGCGGCCGGCCAGTTCGAGGGGCGAATACGGGCGGACGCCCTTCACCTTCTCGATGGTGCTTTCCAGCGCGAACAGAGGAACGATTTCGACGAGACCGCCGATGATGATGGTGATGAAGATGCCGAGCGTCAGAAAGAGGACGTTCGTCTCCATCTTCTCGTGCTTTTTGACCAGACTCATTGTCCTGACTCCCCCGGATTAGCGCCGCGCGCCGACAGCGACGGCTTCGGGCGATTCGTAGGGCTGCTCTTCGCGGATATCGCCCCGGATCGTGCGGTACATGTTGTACGCCATGATCAGGCCGCCGGTGAGGAACAGCACGCCGCCGAAGGCACGGATCACGTAGTACGGATGCATCGCTTCGACAGTCTCGATGAACGAGTACTGAAGGAAGCCCATGTCGTCATACGCACGCCACATCAGGCCCTGCATGATGCCCGAGATCCACATCGCGGTGATGTAGAGCACGATGCCGATGGTGGCGATCCAGAAGTGATAGGACACCAGACGCATGGAATACAGCGACTTGCGGCCCCACAGCACGGGGATCAGGTAGTACATCGCGCCGAACGACACGAAGGCCACCCAGCCGAGCGCACCGGAGTGCACGTGGCCGACCGTCCAGTCGGTGTAATGCGACAGCGAGTTCACGGCCTTGATGGACATCATCGGACCTTCGAAGGTCGACATGCCATAGAACGCGACCGAGGCCACCAGGAAGCGAATCACCGGGTCGGTGCGCAGCTTTTCCCAGGCGCCGGACAGGGTCATGATGCCGTTGATCATGCCACCCCAGGACGGCATCCACAGCATGATCGAGAAGGTCATGCCAAGGGTCTGCGACCAATCGGGCAGCGCGGTGTAGTGCAGATGGTGCGGACCGGCCCAGATGTACAGGAAGATCAGGGCCCAGAAATGCACGATCGACAGACGGTAGGAGTACACCGGACGCTCGGCGCGCTTGGGGATGAAGTAGTACATCATGCCCAGGAAGCCGGCGGTCAGGAAGAAGCCCACCGCGTTGTGACCATACCACCACTGGATCATGGCGCTCTGGACGCCCGACCACATGGTGTAGGACTTGGCACCGAAGAACGACACCGGGATGGACAGGTTGTTGCCCAGGTGCAGCATCGCAATGGTGACGATGAACGCCAGCAGGAACCAGTTGGCCACATAGATGTGCGGCTCGCGGCGCTTGACCAGCGTGCCCACGAAGGTGGCCAGATAGACGACCCAGATGACGGTCAGGAACAGGTCGACGAACCATTCCGGCTCGGCGTATTCCTGGCCCTGGGTCAGGCCCAGGACGTAGCCCAGGGCGGCCATGACGATGAACGCCTGGTAGCCCCAGAAGATGATGAGCCCGGTGACGTTACCGCCCCACAGGCTGGCCCGGCAGGTCCGCTGCACGATGTACAGCGAGGAGCCAATCAGGATGTTGCCGCCAAAGGCGAAAATCACCGCTGACGTGTGAACCGGACGGAGGCGACCAAAGGTCGTCCATTCCAGATCCAAATTCAGAAACGGATATGCAAGCTGCCAGGCGATGAAATCGCCCGCCAAAAAGCCAACAACGCCCCAGAACATCGCCGCAACGACGAATAGCCGGATCACGCCATTGTTATAGGCGGTAGTGTCCGCCTGCGCGCCGTGCGCCATGGTCGCTTGGGTCATGACCCCTCCTGTATCGACCAGAAAACTCCCGAATGGGACCCATTACGGGTTCCTCAACGTCCCGTCCCTACCCCGGACTCAGCCGGTTTCCCCGAGGAACGGGAAGTGCTCGCGACGTATGCACCGATCGGAGCGAAACAGCCACCCCAACAAATGCAGCGTAGCCATGCAGTGGACACACGAGTGCCCTTGCATGCCGCCGCAGGCTCGCGCACTATGCCCAAGCCGTCGCAGCGAACCATTGATCTATATCAACTGCGGCCGATTATCCAAGAAAATTTGGATTTTAAGATGTTGCATCGCAGCATCCATTTTTCGCTTTAAACGAGTGCGCGCGAACGATGGCCGCCGACGCGGCCAGCCCCCTACCCGACCAGAGGTGTCTTGTGAACATTACTGAATCTGCCGCCGTCACGCCGGCCAGCCTGCCCGTCGTCCATGTCCTGAAGGGCCACACCAGCCGCGTCCGGCGCGGTCACCCGTGGCTGTTTTCCAACGAAATCGACATGACGCCGGCAGCCAAGGCCATCCCGGCCGGCAGCCTTGTGGTGGTCGAGGACGCCGGGGCCGAGCGCCTGGGCGTCGGCACCTTCAATGCCCACTCGCTGATCGCCGTACGCCTGCTGACGCGCGATGCCACGGCGACCATCGACACCGACTTCCTGGCTGACCGCCTGCGCAAGGCGGTGGCCTTGCGCGACGCCCTCTTCGCAACGCCCCACTACCGCCTCGTCCATTCCGAGGCCGATGGCCTGCCGGGCCTCATCATCGACCGCTACGGCGACGTGGTCAGCGTGCAGGCCAACACGGCCGGCATGGATGCCCTGCTGCCCCTGGTGCTCGACGCCCTCGACGTGGTGATCGCCCCGCGCGCCGTGGTGCTGCGCAACGACAGCCCGGTGCGTGGCCTCGAAGGCTTGGCCCAGAACCATTCGGTGGCGCGCGGCACCCTGGACGGCCCGGTCGAGCTTATCGAGAACGGCGTGCGCTTCCTGGCCGACCTGACCGGCGGCCAGAAGACCGGCTGGTTCTATGACCAGTCGGCCAACCGCGCCTTCATCGCCAACCTGGCCAAAGGCCGCAGCGTCATCGACGTGTTCAGCTATGCCGGTGGCTTCGGCCTGACCGCCCTGGCCCGCGGCGCCACCAGCGCCCTGCTGGTTGACCGCTCGGCCGAGCCCCTGGACCTTGCCCGCGCCGCCGCCGACCTCAACGGCTTTGCCGACCGCGTGGAAACCCGCACCGGCGACGCCTTCAAGACCCTGGAAACCCTGGCCGCCGAGGGCACCCAGTTTGGCGTCGTGGTGGCCGACCCTCCCGCCTTCGTGAAATCCAAGAAAGACCTCGGGGCCGGCGCCAAGGGCTACCGCAAGATGGCCCGTCTGGCCGCCGCCGTGGTCGAACCTGGCGGCTTCCTGCTGTGCGGGTCGTGCTCCCACCACATGGGCGCCGAGCTGTTCCTCCAGGAAGTCACCCGTGGCGTCACCCTGGCCGGACGCACCGGGCGCATCCTCTACACCCACGGCGCGGCGGCCGACCACCCGGTCCACCCCTCCCTGCCGGAAAGCGCCTACCTCAAGGTCCTGGTGATGCACCTGGATTAGGGTGTCCCTACTGCGCCGGGGGACCGTCGATCCACAACAGGGCGACGGTCCCCAGGCACGCCAGCAGCCCCAGGCCCGAGATGCCGACCGCCAGCCAGCGCGGCATCCTCCAGGCCTCGGAAACGTCCAGCCGGCGGGTGACCTGAAGCAGGCGCAGCAGGCTGCCGACGAAACACAGCGCGGCGGCGGCGACCAAGCCGGTCCCGACAGCCCGAGTCGTCCAGAACGGCTCTAACGGAATCAGCCGGTTGAAGGCGGCGCCCACCGCCAGCGCGCCAAGCCCCGTCCGCACCCACGACAAATACGTCCGCTCCTCGGCCAGGGCCGTGCGGTCCTCGGCATACTCCGTCCGGTCCTGCGCCAACGCGCGCCGCTGTTCAGCCATGTCAGGACAACAGGCAGGGGAGGGGCGCGGTTGCGCCGATGGGAAGGATCTGGGCGCTAACTTTACGAAGAAAGGCGGGCAGAGCCCCCCTCAGCATTTGATGCGCTGCGCGCGGCTTTCTACTGAGGCCAACTCCCGAGGTCCAGGAGACTGAGTCTCCTGGCGGGTCCGGGCAGAGCCCGGCCTTACATTAGCGCCCCTGGGCAGAGCCCGGCCTTCACCCCGCCGGCAAGCACAGAACAAACACCGCGCCCTCCGGCCCGCTGCGCTCCAGGGTCAGCGTGCCGCCCTGGGCCTGCACCAGATCGCGCGCGATGGGCAACCCAAGCCCGGTTCCCCCGGCCCGCGCCGACCCAGAAAACGGCACGAACAGGTTTTCCAGCGCCCGTGGCGGCAGGCCCGGCCCGGTGTCGGCCACCCGCAGCACCACCGAGTCGCCGCGCACGGCCGCCTCGACCGCAACATCCCGCGCCCCGGCCTCGGCGGCGTTGCGCAGCAGGTTTTCGAGCGCCCGCAGCAGCAATTCGGGGTCGGCCCGCACCAGCAGATCCGGGCTCACTTCGACCGAGACGGCGCACTCCTGGCCCATGATCACCCGCCCGGCGTCCTCGACCACCGGGCGCAGGGCGACAGGCCGCAGGCGCGGCGATGGCGGCCCTTCCTTGGCAAAGCGCAGGGTGGCAGTGGTCAGGATGATGGCGCGGTCCAGGGCGCGGGCGATGCCCTCGGTGACATGCTTGACCTCGGGATCGGCGGCGGCGGTCTGTTCCAGGCGGTCCGACTCGAGAACCGCCGTGGTCAGCACGCCCTTGAGGTCATGGCTGACCTTGGCCACCGCCGTCCCCACGGCGGCCAGCCGCGCCTGTTGCCCCAGGGCCTCGCGCAGGCGACTTTGCAGGGCGGCGAGTTCGCGCTCGGCCCGCCCCACCTCGTCGGAGCGACGGGACGGGCGGAGGATGCGTCCGGCATCCTCGGGCGCCTCGGCAAAGCCTTGCATACTGGCGCTCAGGCGGCGCAGCGGGCGGACCAGCAGGATATGCAGGCTGAGATAGACCAGGGCGGCCGTAATGAGTGAAATAATCAGCGACAGCACCAGGATGCGCCAGCCGTACCCGCGCATGGCCTCGATCAGCGGCGCCTCCTCGACCACCACCTCGACCCAGGTTTGCGGCTCCTGCGGCGGGTGGCCACGCACGGCGATAACGCGGGCCTCGGTGCGCACCATGGCGGCCAGGGCGTGGCGGATAAGCTGGCCCGGCGGCCGGTCGGAAATGTCATAGGCGGCATCCACCACCGGCGGCATGTCCGGGCCGAGGGTGGTGCGGCGGCGCTCCGGCCCCCAGGCGCTCATGCCCAGGGTACCGGCCTGGGTCAGCAGGCGGCGTTGCAGGTCCATATCAACCATGCCATCGGGGTGGGACTGCACGGCGGTCAGGACCAGCAGGGCCGCCCCCAGCCGGTCCTCCAGCGCCGCCACCCGGAACTGCGCCACGGATGGCACGAAGATCAGCACCTCGGCCAGCATCACGAAGAACACCGTCAGCACCAGCAGGCGGGCCGACAGGCTGCTCCACAGCGGCGGTTTGACGTGCATCATCGGGCCAGACGCATCAGAAAACGAACGACCGCGCGGGTGCGGTCGGAAAACAGCGACTCCTTATAATAGGCCCCGGCGGCGCGCTTCGTCACCTCGCCGCGCGTCGGATAGGGTGCCACCATGCCGGCCAGGGCGCGCAGGCTCACCGCCCCGTCCACCGCCAGGATCCACGGGGCCAGCAGGTCGCCCGCCTGAGCCCCGACGACTCCGGCCCCCAGGACGCGGCCGCGCCGGGTGGTGACGACCTTCAGCATGCCCTCGGTGCGGCCCTCGCAGCGGGCGCGGTCATTGTCGGCCAGGGGGGCGGTCAGCACGCGGACGCCGTCGCCATGGACGGCGCGTGCCTGGGACTCGGTCAGGCCGACCTGGGCGAGTTCGGGGTCGGTGTAGGTCACGCGGGGAATGGCCGCGCCCTTGCGGCCCAGCGGCAGACGGAACAACATGGCCTGCACCACGCGCGCGGCATGATACCCGGCCAGATGGGTGAACTGCCCCTGCCCGGCCACGTCGCCGACCGCGTAGACCCGCCGGTTGGTGGTGCGCAGCCGATGGTCAACCCGCACCCCGGCCTTCTCGACCGCCACCCCGGCGGCATCCAGCCCCAACCCCTCGACAGTCGGCAAGCGACCGGTGGCGACCAGCAGGTGCGAGCCGATCACCGCCGCCCCATGCGACAAGGTCAAGGTCACGCCGGGACCAACCGCCGACACGGTCACATGCTCGCGCACGTCCACCCCTTCGGCCCGCAGCCGGGCAGTAACCACGGCCGACAGGTCGGCGTCCTCGCGCGGCAGCAGGCGCGAGCGGGCCAGCACCGTAACCTCCGCTCCCAGGCGCCGGAAGGCTTGGGCCAATTCGCAGCCAATCGGCCCGCCGCCCAGCACCACCAGATGGCGGGGCAGCTCGGTCAGGGTAAAGATCGTCTCGTTGGTCAGAAAGGGCACGCCGTCCAGGCCCGGCAGGTCCGGCACGGCCGGGCGCGATCCAGTGGCGAGCACAAACCGCTTGGCCCGCACGCGGGTGCCCCCGACCTCCACCGTCCGGTCGTCGAGGAAGCGGGCCGGGGCACGCAGGACCGTGACGCCCAGCCCCTCGAACCGTTCCTGCGAGTCGTGGGGGGCGATGCCTGCGATGGTGCCGTGAACATGGCGCTGCACGGCGGCGAAGTCCACCTGCGGCGGCCCGGCCATGATCCCCAGCGCGGCCGCATCGCGCACCCCCTGCGCGGCATGGGCGGCGGCCAGCAAAGCCTTTGACGGCACACAGCCGGTGTTGAGGCAGTCGCCGCCCATCGCACCGCGCTCGATCAGCACCACGCGGACGCCCAGTTGCACCGCCCCGGCGGCCACCGACAGCCCCCCGGACCCGGCGCCGATCACGCAGACGTCGGTGTCCAGATCGGTCATGCGCCGCGCCTCCCCTTCCAGGCCTTGTAGACCATGGGCAGCGCCGCCAACGCGGCCAGCCCCAGCAACGGGCCGAGCACAGCAGGGTCCCACAGGATGGACAGGTCAGGCGCCTCGCCACGGGCCAGAACCTCGTCCAGACCGGCGCCGATGCTTGCAAACACCATCGTCGCCGGGATGATGCCCAACGCAGTGCCGACGATGTAGGTGCCCAGCGGCACCCCCAGCACGGCCGGCACCAGATTGACCAGCCAGAACGGAAACAGCGGGATCAGGCGCAGGACCAGCATGGTGCTGAGCGCATTGTCGCGGAACCCGGATTCCATGCCGGCAACCATGCGGCCGAGCCTCCCCTCCCCCAGCCGCGCCCGCCACGCGTCGCCGGTGACATAGCGGGCGAGCAGGAACACCCCGGTCGCCCCCGCCGTCGCCGCGATAACCACGGAGGCCGCCGCCGCCCACGTCCCGAACAGAAATCCGCCGCCCACGGTCAGCCACACCGCGCCGGGCACCGAAAACGCGACGCTGGCCGCATAGGCCGCCATGAAGACGACGACGCTGAGCACCTGATGGGCCGCCACCCAGTCCTGCAACGCCGTGCGGTGGCGGCGCAGCGTCTCGAAATCCAAGTGTTCGTGCAGGCCCGACGCATACAGCGCCACGGCCACGAGGAGCACAACCACCAAGACCACCAGCCGGCCGGTGACGGATCGTGCCTCGCGCGCTGCTTCGGGCATGGCCGCATCCTTCGATGTTTACCGAGTATCCCAGGCGTAGCATCCTGGGGACCGTTCGGCGAATAAAGTTCCCGTGAGCGGCAAGCCACCGTGGCACGCGTTTGCCCACGGGGAACGGACCAGTTGACTTCCTCCCGCCCGTACCGCTATACAGCCCCCCTTGGATTTCGTCCGGGAACCCGCCGACTTTCCGCCGGCCGGGCCCGTGTTTGTATTTGGAGTATGTAAAGTGAAGCGCACCTACCAGCCGAGCAAGCTCGTCCGCGCCCGCCGTCACGGCTTCCGTGCCCGCATGGCCACCGTTGGCGGCCGCAACGTCATTGCCAACCGTCGCTCCAAGGGCCGCAAGCGCCTGTCCGCCTAAGGCTTTCCCAGCTTAAGGAGGTGCCGGTGGCGGACGTCGTAACCGGAGACGGGGAGCCACAGGCGCCCCAGTCTTCTCCGGTGTCCTCGCGGCGGCCCGTGACCATTGGCCGCCTCAAGAAGCGCCGGGATTTCCTGCGGGTCGCAGGCCGCCAGTGCAAGGCGGTCACGACAGGCTTGATTCTTCAGGCCGCGCCGACACCTGATGCTCCGGTTGCCACGGAGTCCGCCACCGGTTCTGCCGCCGACTCGGCGGCTCCGCCCGAAGGCGAGCCGGCGATCCGGATCGGGTTCACGGTGTCCAAGAAGGTCGGCAACGCCGTCAAGCGCAACCGCGCACGGCGTCGCTTGCGGGCTGTCGTGGATGCCCTGATGGCCGACCTGGGGCGGCCAGGGACCGACTATGTTGTGATTGGACGCGCCGCCACGGTGGATCGTCCGTTCGATGCTCTCTTGAACGATCTGCGCAGCGCTGTAGAACGTGTCGGGACATCCCCTTCTCGGGGGCGGCCCGGCACCCGCCCGCACCCCCCAAAAAAGGCGCGGAATCGGTGAACGAGGCTGTAATCAGGGCTGGACGGCTGGTGGCGCGGGGACCCGCGCTGCTGATGCGCGCCCTCATTCGCGGCTATCAATTGTTCATCTCGCCCTTGCTGCCGCCCAGTTGCCGCTACACACCCACATGCTCCGAATACGCCCTGGAGGCCCTGACCCGTCACGGCCTGCTGCGCGGCGGCTGGCTGACCTTGCGTCGGCTGGGCCGCTGTCAACCCTGGGGCGGTTGCGGCCATGATCCCGTGCCCGAGGCGGCTCCGCCCCGGCACCACGGGGCACCGCCCGGCAACCATACCTGCTCCCACTAAGTCTGCTCCCCAAAAGCTTACCTCCCACTGAGATCACACCCGGACCCCGGATCCATGCCAGACCAGAAGAACCTGATTCTCGCCGTCGTCCTGTCCCTCTTGGTCATCGTGGGATTCGAATTCCTGTGGCCCAAGCCCGAGCCGCAAAGTACGCCGCAGGAGGTCTCCCAGACCCAGCGGGCGCCCGGCGGCGACGTGCCTGCGCCCGGCAGTGTCGCTGCGCCCGGCGGTGTCGCTGCGCCCGGCGGTGACACTGCCGCACCCGGCTCGCCGGAGGCCCGCCAGTCGGTGCTCGCCGCCACGCCGCGCGTCGCCATCAAGACGCCGTCCCTGGAGGGCTCGATCAACCTGACCGGCGGCAAGTTCGACGATCTGGTGATGCGCGACTACCGGGTCGAGCCGTCCAAGGCGGCCGAAAACATCCACCTGCTGTCACCGCGCGGCACCGCCGAGCCGTACTACGGCGAATACGGCTGGGTGGCCGGAACCCAGGACCTGAACGTGCCTAACGGCGACACCGTGTGGCAGGCCGACAGCGAAGTCCTGACCCCCGACAGCCCGGTCACCCTGACCTGGGACAACGGCCAGGGCCTGCTGTTCAGCCGCAAGGTCGAAGTTGACGCCGACTATATGTTCACCATCAACGAGACGGTGACCAACCAGGGCGCCTCGGCCGCCACCTTGTACCCCTACGGCCTTCTGGCCCGCGGTTACCGGCCCAAAACCATCGACTTCTACATCCTGCACGAAGGTCCTCTAGGCGTGTTCGACAGCACGCTCAAGGAGATGAAATACAAAGACCTTGAGGAAGAGGGCCGGGTCGAAGTCACCTCGACCGGCGGCTGGATCGGCATCACCGACAAGTACTGGCTGACCGCGCTGGACTTCCCGCGCGACACCGCGACCACCGCCCGCTTCATGCACCGCCAGGCCGATGGCCGGCCGCGCTATCAGGTCGATTTCCTGGGCGCCGCGCACACCGTCGAACCCGGCCAGACCACCACGCTGAGCCACGATTTCTTTGCCGGCGCCAAGGAACTGCGCATCCTCGATCACTATGCCGAGGCGCGGAACATCGACCGTTTCGACCTCGCCATCGACTTCGGCTGGTTCTACTTCCTGACCAAGCCGTTTGCCTATGCGCTGCTGTGGTTGCAGGGGTTCCTGGGCAATGCCGGCCTCGCCATCATCGCCTTTACTTTCGCGCTGCGCCTGCTGCTGTTCCCGCTGGCCAACAAGTCGTACAAGTCGATGAGCAAGATGAAGGCCCTGCAGCCGGACATGAAGGCCCTGCAGGAGCGTTTCAAGGACGACCGCCAGCGCCTCAACCAGGAAATGATGGCCCTGTACAAGACCAAGGGTGTCAATCCGGTGTCGGGCTGCCTGCCCATCCTGGTGCAGATCCCGATTTTCTTTGCTCTGTACAAAGTGCTGTTCGTGTCCATCGAGATGCGGCACGCCCCGTTCTACGGCTGGATCCACGATCTGTCCGCGCCCGACCCGACCAGCCTGTTCAACCTGTTCGGCCTGATCCCGTGGGATCCGCCCACCTTCCTGATGATCGGCGTATGGCCGTTGATCATGGGCGTGACCATGTTTGCGCAGCAGAAGCTGAACCCGGCCCCGGCCGACCCCATGCAGGCCAAGATCATGATGTGGCTGCCGGTCATCTTCACGGTGATGCTGGCCAGTTTCCCGGCCGGTCTGGTCATCTACTGGGCGACCAACAACACCCTGTCGGTGGCGCAGCAGTGGGTCATCATGAAGCGGATGGGTGTGAAGATCTGACCGATCTTCACACCTCCCTCCCCCACCTGAAGCCGGACACCGCCTGTGCGTGACGTCGAAAAATTAGAAAATTCCACTTACGACGACGAAGCGATCGAGTTCGGCCGCAAGCTGTTCTCGCGCCCGTGCACCTTCGTCATGGGCGCCGTCGCGATCAGCACCATGCCGGGAACCGAGTTGCCCGAGATCTGCTTTGCCGGGCGGTCCAACGTCGGCAAGTCGAGCCTCATCAACGCGATGACCGGGCAAAAGGGCCTCGCCCGCACCTCGGACACGCCCGGCCGCACCCAGGAACTCAACTTCTTTCGCATCGACGACCGCCTGTCGATCTGTGACCTGCCGGGGTACGGCTACGCCCGCGCCCCCAAGGACCGCGTGAAGAAGTGGACGTCCCTGGTCAAATCCTACCTGCGCGGCCGCCCCAACCTGCGCCGCGTGCTGTTGCTGATCGACAGCCGCCACGGCATCAAGGACAGCGACCGCGAGATCATGACCATGCTCGACGACGCGGCGGTCAACTATCAGGTCGTCCTGACCAAGACCGACAAGCCCAAGGCCGCCGAACTCGACGTCCTGGTCGAAAAGATGACGGCAGAGTTGAAGACCCACGTCGCCGCCCACCCCGTCCTGATGCTGACCAGTTCCGAAAAGAACCGGGGCATCGCCGAGTTGCAGGCCGAACTGGCGCAACTCGCCGCCACACCCAAATAACCTTTCCGTCTTCCGCCTCCAGCGTCGCAGGAGCCGTTCCGACCATGACCGACAAGCCGACCATCCCCGTCGAAGAGCGCCAGGAGTGGCTCGCCAAGGCCACCACCCTGTCCGAGGCCCTGCCCTACATGCGCGAGTTCGCCGGGCAGACCATCGTGGTCAAGTACGGCGGCCACGCCATGGGCAACCCGGACCTGGCCCTGAAGTTCGCCAGCGACATCGTGCTGCTCAAGCAGGTCGGCATCAACCCGGTGGTGGTCCACGGCGGCGGGCCGCAGATCAAGATCATGCTCGACCGCCTGAAGATTCAGTCGGAGTTCATCGACGGTCTGCGCGTCACCGACCGCGAGACGGTCGCCATCGTCGAGATGGTCCTGGCCGGGTCGATCAACAAGGAGATCGTCACCGCCATCAACCGCGCCGGTGGCTTTGCCGTCGGCCTGTCGGGCAAGGACGGCAACCTCATCCGTGCCCGCAAGCTGCGCCGCACCAAGAAGGACCCCGACAGCAACATCGAAAAGCTGCTCGACCTGGGCTTTGTTGGTGAGCCAGTGGCTGTGGAAACGCACATCCTCGAACAGTTCGAGGAAAGCGATGTCATCCCGGTCATCGCCCCCATCGGCATCGGCGATGACGGCGAAACCTACAACATCAACGCCGACACCGCCGCCGGCGCCATCGCCTCGGCCATGCAGGCGTCGCGCCTGCTGATGCTGACCGACGTGCCGGGCGTCCTGGACAAGGACAAGAACCGCATTGAGGAAATGACCGTCGAGGACGCCCGCCGCATGATGGCCGACGGCACCATCTCCGGCGGCATGATCCCCAAGGTCGAAACCTGCCTGCACGCCGTCGAACGCGGAGTCGAGGCCGCCGTCATCATGGACGGCCGCGTCGCCCACGCCATCCTGCTGGAAATCTTCACGCCGCACGGGGCGGGTACATTGCTGCGGATGGAGTAGCGGGCTGCCGCCCGCGCCCGCTCGGGGTAAACCCCGAACCCCTTTTGTTTTTTCAAAGAAAACAAGGGGGCCTGGGGCATCGCCCCAGCGGGTTCCGGGCAGCGCCCGTCCGCGCAAGCGGACTTATAAAGTTCCACACTAGCCACCAGGAGCAGGACATGGCCGCCCCTATCCAGATCACCGGATCGCTCGACCACCTGCACACTTGGCTATTCGACCTCGACAACACCCTCTATCCGGCCACGTCGAGCCTGTTTCCGCAGATCGACGTGCGCATGACGGCGTTCATCGCCGACTTCCTCAAGCTGCCGCGTGACGAGGCGTTCCGGGTTCAGAAGGCGTTCTACCGCAAATATGGCACCTCGTTGCGCGGCCTGATGCTGGAACATGGCCTGGAGCCGGACGTGTTCCTGGACTATGTGCATGACATCGACCACAGCGTGCTCGACCACGACGCCGCCCTGGATGCCGTCCTGGGCCGCCTGCCCGGCCGCAAGTTGATCTTCACCAACGGGTCCGAACGCCATGCCGAGCGGGTGCTCGACCGGCTGGGCCTCGCCCACCACTTCGAAGGCATCTTCGACGTGAAGGCGGCCGGCTACATCCCCAAGCCGCAGCCCGAAACCTACGAGATCATCGTCAAGCGCCATGGCATCGAGGCCCACGCCACCGCGTTCTTCGAGGACAGCCCGCTCAACCTGAAGCCGGCCGCCGAGATCGGCATGACCACCATCCTGGTCCGCCACGGTCCCGACGAAGCCGCCGCAGAAGCCGACCAGTGGGCCGATCACCGGGCCCACCTCGGCGCCGATTTGGCCCACTGCGACCACGTCACCGACGACCTCACCGGGTGGCTCGAAGCCGCAGCCTCAACGCTGGGGCGGTAGGCCACGGGCCAAGGGCAGCCAATAAAGCGAATCCCGGCCAAGGTCTTCTCGACCTTCACAGCACCCGAATCCCAGTTCTTTGAAATGCCATGACTCCCAGAGGAGCCTTGGTGATGTTGGACATCACCAAGGAAAACCTGCGTTTTTCTTCCTCAAAATAGTCCTTCACCGGCAGAGAAAGCCGCGAACCAGCACTAATTATATTTTATATACGCAAATAGTTAGACAAACTCTAAAAATACAACTATTGTAAATTCTTGGGGGGCGAGCCGAGAACGGCAGCCAAAATACCGTTGGGATTAGGGGATTTGACATGAAATGCCATTTCTCCAGTAGCGCGAAGCGACTTTTTAAAGCCGCCTGATCGTTCTTTTTCCTCTAATTTATCTCGACGCCCAAATAGTACCGGAGTTTATATTATGAAGTTGCGCCAGATTCTTCCCGTGTTCGCCGCCGCCACCCTGATGGCCGGTTGCGCCGCCAATTACGACGTCGCCTCCACAGCCGCCACCGCACCGACCGGCGACGCCTTCACCCAGGCGCTGCACAAGAATTATGTCGAACGGGCCAAGTTCGAAGTGGGTGAGCACGACTGGGAGTCGGTCACCTTCTTCAACGACCGCGCCAAAATGGCCGCTGAAGGCAAGGCCGTGATGGCACAGAACCCGTCCGACCGTGCCCTGACGACCAACAGGGCCGAGATCGAAGCCGCCCACAGCGCCCTTGCCGCCGCCCTTGCCACCACGGCGCCGACCGATAACCCCGCCGCCTGTGGCGCTGCCCAGGCTTGGCTGGAGCATTGGATGGAGCAGCAGGAAGAAGGCCATCAGGCCGACGACATCGCCATGACCCGCAACGGCTTCATGTCCACGATGCCGGACTGCAAGGGCACCGCCACTGCCGCCGCCCCCACGCTGGCTGCCGAACCGGTCATCGTCAAGACCTTCACGGTCTACTTTGACACTGACCAGACGGTCCTCAGCAGCGCCGGGATGCGGACCTTGTCCGAAGCCGCCGGGGCCCAGAATGACCTGAAGCCGACCCTGGTGTCCGTGGCGGGCCACACTGATACCGTCGGCTCCGATGCTCACAACGAGACCCTGGCCGCCAAGCGCGCCACCGTCGTTGCCGATGAACTGAACAGCATGGGCGTCGCCGCCAAGGTCCTGGGCGTCAAGTCCCACGGCGAAAACCGGACCGCCGTGTCCACCGCCGACGACGTCAACGAGCCGAAGAACCGCCGCGTGGAAATCTACTTCCAGAAGTAGTCCTTCCAACGAAGCGTCCAAAAAGAAGGCCGGTTCCCTCACGGGAGCCGGCTTTTTCGCATGCCTCCCACCCAAGTCCGCTGTCGCGGACGGGCTATCGCCCGAACAGATTTGGAGCAAAGCTCCAAACCTCCTTTCTCTTGAAAGAGAAAAATGGGGCCTGGGGCACAGCCCCAGCGGGGTCCGGGCAGCGCCCGTCCGCGATAGCGGAAGAGAGGCTCAGTTCAAAACGCGGCTGGTATTGTTCCAGCCAGGAAAAAGGGCCCCTCAATCGAGGAGCCCTTTCCTGTTCCAACGCCTTGGAAGAGTGGCTTACGCCACGTCCACCTTGCGCGCATTGCGCTTGCGCTCGTTGGGGTCGAGGTAGCGCTTGCGGATGCGGATGGTCTTGGGGGTGACCTCGACCAGTTCGTCGTCCTGGATGTAGCTGAGGGCTTCTTCCAGGGTCAGACGCATGATCGGCGGCAGCTTGACCGCTTCGTCCTTGCCCGAGGCGCGCATGTTGGTGAGCTGCTTGCCCTTGAGCACGTTGACCTCAAGGTCATTGCCGCGGGTGTGCTCGCCGATCACCATGCCTTCGTAGACCTTGGTGCCGTGCTCGACCATCTGCGGGCCACGGTCCAGCAGGTTGAACAGGGCATAGGCCACGGCCTCGCCCGACCCGTTGGAGATCAGCACGCCCTGACGACGGCCTTCAATCGGACCCTTGTAGGGGCCGTAGCCGTGGAACAGGCGGTTCATGATGCCGGTGCCACGCGTGTCGGTCAGGAATTCCGAGTGGTAGCCGATCAGGCCGCGCGACGGAGCGTGGAAGGTGATACGCACCTTGCCGCCACCGGACGGACGCATGTCGGTCATCTCGGCCTTGCGCTGGTTCATCTTATCGACGACCGAACCCGAGAATTCCTCGTCCACGTCGCAAACGACTTCTTCAATCGGCTCCATGCGCTGACCGTCGATTTCACGGTACAGCACGCGCGGACGCGAGATGGACAGCTCGAACCCTTCACGGCGCATCTGTTCGATCAGCACGCCAAGCTGAAGTTCGCCACGGCCGGCGACCTCATAGGCGTCCTTGTCGTCGCTCTCGGTGACCTTGATGGCGACGTTGCCCTCGGCCTCGCGCTCCAGGCGCGCCTTGATGACGCGGCTGGTCAGCTTGTCGCCTTCGGTGCCGGCCAGCGGGCTGTCGTTGACCGTGAAGGTCATGGACAGGGTCGGCGGGTCGATCGGCTGGGCCTGGATCGGAACGGTGACTTCGGGCACGCAGATGGTGTCGGCGACGTTCGCCTTGGTCATCCCGGCGATGGCGATGATGTCGCCGGCCTCGGCCTCGTCGATGGACACCCGCTCCAGGCCCCGGAAGGCCAGCAGCTTGGAGGCGCGGCCCTGCTCGATCAGCTTGCCGTCGCGCGACATTGCCTTGATCTGCATGTTGACCTTAGCGCGGCCGGACAGGATGCGGCCGGTCAGGATGCGGCCCAGGTAGGGGTCGGCTTCCAGGGTGGTGGCGAGCATCGAGAACGGGGCGTCGAGGTCGCGCGTCGGCGGCGGCACATGGCGCAGGATGAGGTCGAACAGCGGCTTGAGGTCCTTGCGCTCGCCGTTTTCCAGATCCTCGGTCGCCCAGCCATCGCGGCCGACGGCGAACAGGGTCGGGAAGTCGAGCTGCTCGTCGGTCGCCTCAAGGACGTTGAACAGGTCGAACACTTCGTCGTGGACCTCATGCGGACGGGCGTCGCCACGGTCCACCTTGTTGATCAGCACGATGGGCCGCATGCCCAGCTTGAGGGCCTTGGACAGCACGAACTTGGTCTGCGGCAGCGGACCTTCCGAGCTGTCGCACAGCAGAACCACGCCGTCGACCATGCTCAGGATACGCTCCACCTCGCCGCCGAAATCGGCGTGGCCAGGGGTGTCGACGATGTTGATGCGGTGCCCTTCCCAATCGACCGAGGTGCACTTGGCGAGGATGGTGATCCCCCGCTCGCGCTCCAGGTCGTTGGAGTCCATGGCACGGTCGGCAACCTTCTGGTGGTCGCGGAAGGTACCTGACTGCTTGAGCATGGCGTCAACCAGGGTCGTCTTGCCGTGGTCAACGTGGGCGATGATGGCGATGTTGCGCAGATCCATGTCGTGTCCAATGTCGTTATGGCCGAACAGGCACAAGGCCCGGCGAGTCCCTCCCTGTGGAGGAACGGCCGGGCCCGGCACCAGTCCGCGGGCGCGGGGCGTACGGCCCCGCAGCGTCGATGGGCGACCGTCAGACGGCCAACCTCTCCTTGATCAGGTCGGCGAGCGGCTTTTCCGGCCGCGGTCCGACGTGACTGATGACTTCGCCGGCGGCAATGCCGCCGATACGGGCGCACTCGGCCAACTCGTAGCCGCGCGTGTATCCGAACAGGAACCCGGCGGCGTACAGGTCACCTGCCCCGGTGGTGTCGACCACGCGATCAACGGCATCGACCGGAACCGCGAGCACATCGCCCCCGGTGATCACGACCGAGCCCTTGGCACCGCGCGTAACGGCCGCCACTTCGGCGTGGCCGCGCACCTGGGCCACGGCGGCGTCGAAATCGTCAAGCTCGTACAGGGCCTTGAGTTCCGCCTCGTTGGCGAACAGGATGTCGACGAAACCGTCGATCAGCTCCAGGAACTCCTCGCGGTGGCGTTCGACACAGAACGGGTCGGACAGCGACAGCGAAACCTTGCGCTTGGCTTCCTTGGCCGCGCACGCGGCGCGCACGATGGCGTCCTTGGCGTGCGGCTGGTCCCACAGGTAGCCCTCGATATAGGTCACTGCGGAGGCGCGCACCAGATCCTCGTCGATATCCTCGGGCGTCAGCGCGGTGCAGGCCCCAAGATAGGTGGACATGGTGCGTTCGGCATCAGGCGTAATCAGCACCAGGCAGCGCGCCGTAGGGGCGCCGCCGACCAGGGATTCGGTGGTGTAGTGGGCGCCGATGGCGGTAATGTCGTGGCGGAACACGCGGCCAAGGATGTCGTCGGCAACCTTGCCGATGAACGCGGCGCTGCCGCCAAGAGACGCGATGCCGGCCACGGTGTTGGCGGCCGATCCGCCGGAGGATTCAACGGCAGGCCCCATCTCACGGTACAGCGCATCAGCCTGATCGGAGTCGATCAGCACCATGCCGCCCTTGGGCATGCCACGCTCGGCGAGGAAAGACTCCTCAGCGTGGGCAAGCACATCGACGATGGCGTTGCCGATTGCGAGTACGTCGTAGGTTGCCGCCATAGTTCCCCCTGGACTCCTTATGCACGCCGTCCGGAAATCGAAGACGCGGCAGTATACAGCCCGAACGCAGGTGCACAAGACGGTTGTGGAGCCACCTTGAAAACGTGGGCCTTTACCCGGCGGGGGCAAGGCCACTAGGCTGCGGCGGCAATGACTCAGGAGTCGCCACCGTGCTCACCGCCTTCACCCGCGCCTTCGCCCAATTGGGCGATCCGGCCTTTCGCCGGGTCATCGGCCTGTCGCTGGCCACCACCATCCTTTTATACGCCGCGCTGGTCGGCGTGCTGTGGTGGGCGCTGGGCTCCACGGCCTTGGTCGCCCTGCCGTGGGCCGACCTTTTGGTTGACGTGCTGGGCGGGGTGGCCGCCTTCGCCCTGGCGTTGCTGCTGTTCCCGGCGGTGGTCTCGACCGTGGCCGGGCTATTCCTGGATGACGTCGCCGACGCGGTGGAGGCCCGCCACTATCCCGGCCTGCCGCCACCGCGCCGCCAGTCCATGGCCGCAAGCCTGTGGGCCGGTCTGCGCCTGGGCGGCATCGCCGTGGTGCTGAACCTTGTGGTGCTGCCGCTGTACTTCATCCCGGTGGTGAACCTGGTGGTGTTCTACGCCCTGAACGGCTACCTGCTGTCACGCGAATACTTCGAAATGGTTGCCCTACGCCGTGCGACCGCCCAGGAGGTCTGGGAGATGCGCCGCCGCCACCGCGTCCACCTGTGGCTGGTCGGGGCCGGCATCACCGTGATCGCCACGGTGCCCATCCTCAACATGCTGTTCCCGGTGATCGGCACGGCGGCGATGATCCACGTCGCGCAACGCTTGCAGGCCCGCCTTCCGGCGCCCCAGGAAGGCGCATAGATTTAACCTCTTCTCAACCTTACCGCCCCACTTCGGCCAGATTCTTTGCCCAGGATGGCGCCGCCAACCCGAGCACTGGAGTTATGGGGACCATGTTCCGCCGTAAAAAGACGTCTCTGCCCTCCGCGCCTGCGGACGAGGCAGGCAGCGAGGCATCCGCTCGCCCTGAAATCGGCCTGCGTGACATTGGGCTGCCCGAAATCACACGCGCCCCCGAAATCACCCGCGACGGCGAGCCGCGCATCACGCCCTTCCTGGGCCGCGAGCCGCGCCTTGAAACCGTGCGCCCGCCCGAACGGGATCTCCTCCACGCGCGTTCTTCAAAAGCGCCTATCCCAGAGGCACCCATCCCAGAGGCACCCATCCCTGACTCCGGGCACCGCCCCCAGCAGGAGACCCGCCCGCCAATGACCGACAAGCCGCACAGTTTTCCGCCGGAGAAGACCTCGCAGCCGGAGAAGCCCCCCCACCAGGAAAAGACCCTCCACCAGGAAAAGACTGGCCCGAGCGCCAAGCCGCAGTCGCAGTCGGGGCCGCCCAGCCCGCCCAGCCGCAACCCGCTGTCGCACCTGCCGCACATCGGCGACCCGGCGCGCCGCCCGAACTATCCGGGCATTCCGGGCATGGAGCGCACCGACCGCCCCCGCCCGGTGGTCGAGGGCCGCAAGCTGATCGTCGGCCGCGACATTGAGCTGACCGGATCGATCCAGGCCTGCGACACCCTGGTGGTCGAAGGCCGCGTCAAGTCCGACATCACCGACGCCAGCGTCATCGAAGTCGCCGCCAACGGCATGTTCCACGGCTCGGCCGAGGTTGATCACGCCGACATCGCCGGCACCTTCGAAGGCACCCTGACGGTCAACAAGAAACTGTCCCTGGCCCGCACCGGCCGCATCATCGGCACCGTGCGCTACACGACCCTCGAAGTCGAAGCCGGCGGCCAAATCCAGGGCACCATGGAGGTGCTGGGCCAGGAGATCACCTCCCCCACCCGCCTGGAATAGCGCCATTTCAGCCCCCCTCTGGCAGGTTATTGCGCGAATGCTTGCCCGAGGGGGGCCAGAACGATACCCTCTGCCGCCACCCGTCCTACAGACCAGGGAGACGACAGGGGTATGAACCTGCCAATGCGACGCCCCCTGCCCGCCGCGATTCCCGGCGCCCTTCTTGTCAGCGTCCTGCTGGCCGCCTGCGCCGGGCCGCCGCCGCCCGAGATCGCCGCCAGGGTGGACGGGGCCAGGGTGGACGGGGCCAGCCTGGCCCAGCCGATGGGGCCCACCGCTACCGCTCCCGACCCGACGGCCCCCGCCCCTAACGTCGCCGCCCTGCCGGTTCCGGCCCCCTCTCCCGCTTCCGGGCCACGCTGGGCCAACGCACCCAAGCCCGGCGCGATCATCAATCATCCGGGCGCCACCGTGCGAAGCCTGCTTGGCGCTCCGGCGCTGCGGCGCCGCGAACCTCCGGCCGAGGTGTGGCAGTATTCCGGCGCGGGATGCGTGCTTGACATCACCTTCTATCCCGCCAAGGACGGCGGCCCGGCGCGCGCGGCCTATCTGGAAAGCCGATCCCTCGACGGTGCCACCATGGAACCGTCAGCCTGCCTGAACGGCATGGCCCCACCCCGCAGGTGACACTCCCCGCCAGTGACGTCGCGGCACAGTTAGCTCTAGGGCTGGCGCGGGCGGTTGCCTATAGTGGCACCGGGGCACGCCCCGCCCCCTGAGCCATCAAGCCGTGGACACCCGCATTCCCATGAAGACCATCCGCAAGCCCCGCGCCATCATCGACCGCAAGCACCTGGTTGGGATGCTGGACGACCTGGGGGCGGCCGACCGCACCGCGCAGGACAAGCGCAAGGATCTTCTGGCCCTGCTCAAGGAGGCGCACCGCGCCGGATACGCCGAGATCAAGCGGCGGTTCATGGAACAACGGCCCAATGGCGCCGTCACGGTGGCCGAGCATTGCTACCTGATGGACCAGATTCTCATCACGCTCTATGACTACGTGACCCACCATGTCTATGCACCGGGCGTGCGGACCAAGGGCGAGCACCTGTGCCTGATGGCCGTCGGCGGCTACGGGCGCGGCGAATTGTCGCCCTATTCCGACATCGACCTGCTGTTCCTGCTGCCCTACAAGTCCACGCCGTACTCCGAACAGGTCGTCGAGTACATGCTGTACATGCTGTGGGACATGGGCCTGAAGGTTGGCCATTCCACGCGGTCCATCGGCGAGTGCGTGCGCTTGGCCAAGACCGACATCACCATCCGCACCGCCCTCTTGGAGGCCCGCTGGCTGTACGGCGACCGCAAGCTGGCCGACGAGTTCCGCCACCGTTACCGCAACGATGTGATCGCCGGGTCCGGCATGGCCTTCGTCGAGGCCAAGCTGGCCGAGCGCGACAACCGCCACGACCGCCTGGGCGACAGCCGCTATGTGCTGGAGCCCAACGTCAAGGAGGACAAGGGCGGCCTGCGCGACCTGCACACCCTGTACTGGATTTCGCGCTATCTGTACGGCGTGACCGACGTGCGCGAACTGGTCGATATCGGCATCCTCAGCACCGAGGCGGCGCGCACCTTCATCAAGGCGCAGAGCTTCCTGTGGGCCGTGCGCTGCATGTTGCACTACCTGACCGGTCGGGCCGAAGACCGCCTGACCTTTGACCTGCAAAAGGAAATCGCCGCCCGCCTGGGCTACACCGACCACGCCGGGGCGGCCAGCGTCGAGCGCTTCATGCGCCACTACTTCCTGGTCGCCAAGGACGTCGGCGACCTGACCCGCATCTTCTGTGCCGTGCTGGAGGAGCAGAACAAGCGCAAGCCGCGCCTGACCCTGCGCCGCAAGAAGCATATTGATGGTTTCGTGGTCGAGGGCGGCCGCATCGCGGTGGCCGAGGAAACCCGGCTGGCCGATGAACCGGCCCGCATCCTGCGGCTGTTCCGCCACGCCCAGACGCTGGGGCTGGACATCCACCCCAACACCCTGAAGCTGGTGACCGAAAACCTCAAGCTGGTCACGTCCTTGCGCAACGACCGCGAGGCCAACGGTCTGTTCCTCGACATGCTGACCCATCCGCAGGAGCCCGACACCATCCTGCGGCGCATGAACGAGGCCGGGGTGTTCGGCCGCTTCATCCCGGAATTCGCCCGCGTCGTGGCGCAGATGCAGTACGATATGTACCACGTCTACACCACCGACGAGCACACCATCCGGGCCATCGGCATCCTCAGCCGCATCGAGCGCGGCGATCTGGCCGACGCCCTGCCGGTGGCGAGCCATGTAGTCCACACCGTGGACTCGCGCCGCGCGCTGTACGTCGCGGTGATGCTGCACGACATCGCCAAGGGGCGCGGCGGCGACCATTCCGAACTGGGCGCCAAGATGGCCCGGCGCCTCGGCCCGCGCCTTGGCCTGAGCCCCGAGGAGACGGAAACCGTGGCATGGCTGGTGCGCCACCACCTGGACATGAGCCGCACCGCCTTCAAGCGCGACATCGACGACCCGCAGACCATCGTGGACTTCGCCAATCTGGTGCAGAGCCCCGAACGCCTCAAGCTGCTGCTGGTCCTGACCTGCGCCGACATCCGCGCGGTCGGCCCCAGCGTGTGGAACGGCTGGAAGGCGGCCCTGTTGCGCGAACTGTACTACCGCACCGACGACGCCCTGTCCGGCGGCCTGTCGGCCGAGGCCCGCGACGTGCGCGTCAAGCGCAAGAAGGACGCCCTGCGCGAGGTGCTGGCCGACTGGCCGGCCGAGGCGGTGGACGACTTCCTGGCCCTCGGCTACCCGTCCTACTGGCTGGTCTACGACACCATGACCCACCAGCGCCACGCCCGCATGATCCGCCAAGCCGAGGACAACGGGGCGCCGCTGACCGTGGAAATGGTGCCCGACACCGCCCGCGACGTGGTTGACGTGACCATCTATTGCGCCGACCATCCCGGCCTGTTCGCCCGCCTGACCGGAGCGATCTCGCTGACCGGGTGTTCCATCGTCGATGCCAAGATCATCACCCTGACCAACGGAATGGCCCTCGACAGCTTCTCGGTCCAGGACCCCAAGGGCGAGCTTCAGGTCAGCCCGGAAAAGCAGTTGCGCCTGACCAAGGCCATCGAGGACACCCTGACCGGCCGCCACAACCTCCGCCAAGCCTTGGCTGCGAAGAAGTCCGACCTGCCCAGCCGCGCCCGCGTGTTCAGCGTGCCGCCACGCGTCATCCTCGACAACGCGGTGTCCAAGACCCATACGGTGATCGAGGTCAACGGCCGCGACCGACCCGGTTTCCTGTACGACGTCACGCGGACCCTGACCAGCCTCGGCCTGCAAATCAGCTCGGCCCATATCTCGACCTACGGCGAGCGGGTGGTCGACGTGTTCTACGTCAAGGACGTGTTCGGCATGAAGGTCGATCACCAGACCAAGCTGCGCCAAATCCGCGAAAATCTCATGGAAGTCCTGCACGGCGACAAGCAGGCACCGCTGCTGAAACGCAAAGTGGGGTGAGGGAGCGGGTTGCTTTTTAACTGAACCGCCAGCGGCGCTTGAAGAAAGTAAAGCGGAGAAACACAGAGAGCACAGAGGACACAGAGAGTGCGGAGCACTGCGCCGCAGGCGATAAATCCTCAAGGGGCGTTCTCTGTGTCCTCTGCGTTCAAACCCTTCACTTTCTCTCCCCACAGAAGGGTGGCATTCCATGGGTTCCAAGGGCCGCTCGGCCCTTGGCGGGTCCGGGCAGCGCCCGGCTTTCTTCCTCAGCCTCCAACGTCACCCCCGCCCATACCGCTTCAACAAGGCGCGGCCCATGGCTTCGGCGCTGTCGGGGCCTAGGTGCTGGTGGTCGGTTCCAAAGGCCTTGAAGGCCATGGCCAGAGCCACTGCGTCATCCAGGGCACGATGCTTGCGCAGGCCGATGTCGGAGGACAGCATGGCTGCCCCGGCTGGCTGCGTCTGACCGATCGGGAACGGCGGGTCCTGGCCGAACAGAACGGACAGCCAGCCCCTGTCAAAGGCCGGGTTGTCCGATTGCACGTCGGCCCCGGTCAGGTCGGCCAGCAGATGCTCAACCACCTGGGCGGCCGGCACGCCGCGGTCCTGGAGAATGGCACGGTCCAGGCCGTGCAGTCCCTCGGCCTCGGCGGTCCAGGCGAAGCGGTCCCACCATGCGGGCTCGGGCCGGATGAGATAGCTCGCGGCGCTCTTGAGGTCGGCGGCACACCACGCAACCTCGATCGGGAACCCGTTCTTGAGGCTGGAGGCCTCGACATCGATGAAGACCAGCATTGTTCCCTCTCCCTGTGGCGTGTCCCCCTGTGGCGTGTCCCCTGGCTCAACGCGCGGCGTTCCACCTTCGTCCTTGCCCATGCGTTGCTGATAGTGAAAACTGGTCTCATATAAAAATTCGGAGGTGCCGTGGAGATCCCGCCAAACCCAACCCCACCTGAGACTCAGTGGGAGCGTGACTGGGCTGCCCAACGCCGGTTACGGCGCGTCACCAGCCTGTCCAGTTTGGCCCGTTGTGTCGGCCGTGGCTTTCGCAAGCGCTGTCCCAAGTGCGGCAAGGGCGCCGTGGTCAGCGGGTTCCTGCTGCCCAACGCCGCCTGCGCCAATTGCGGCGAGGGGTATTCCCACATCCGCACCGACGACTTCGCGCCGTGGATTTCGATCATGCTGCTGGCCCACCTGCTGATGCCGGCCATGATTTCGGTCGAGCGCCTGTGGCACCCGCCATTCTGGCTGCACCTGCTGATCTGGGTTCCGGTTTCCATCGAGTTCGTGGTGGTCTTCCTGCCGCGCGCCAAGGGCATGGCGCTGGGCCTGATGTGGGCCCTGAACATCCGGGGCGACGAGCACCAGTATTAAAGATGTTGCAGCCGCCACAGGCCGTGCTTAGGTGATAACGCGCACATCCCGCGCGGGATTCCTGGAGCCATTCCCTTGGACGCACTTCTGACGCTGGCGCTTGACCCCTTGGTCTGGGTCGCCCTGGCCACCCTGATCGTGATGGAGATCGTGCTTGGCATCGACAACCTGATCTTCATTTCCATCCTCACCAACAAGCTGCCCGCCGAGCAGCGCGAGAAGGCCCGCCGCATCGGCATCGGCCTTGCGCTGGTCCTCCGCCTCGGCCTGCTGAGCATGGTCGCCTGGATTGTCCAGTTGACCGACCCGGTGTCCACGGTGTTCGACCACGGCGTGTCATGGCGCGACATCATCCTCATCAGCGGCGGCCTGTTCCTGGTGTGGAAGGCCACCAAGGAGATCCACGAGCACGTCGATACCACGTCCGACACCCATACCGCCGCCATCGCGGCGCCGGCGTTTGGCGCGGCCATCGTGCAGATCCTGGTTCTCGACATGGTGTTTTCCATCGACAGCATCATCACCGCCGTCGGTATGACCGAGCATGTCCCGGTCATGGTGATCGCCGTCATTGTCGCCGTGTCGGTGATGCTCCTGGCCGCCGCCCCGCTCGCCAACTTCATCAGCCGCAACCCGACCGTGGTCATGCTGGCGCTGGGGTTCCTGTTGATGATCGGCATGATGCTGATCGCCGAGGGTTTTGGGGCGCACGTTCCCAAGGGGTACATGTACGCCGCCATGGCGTTCTCGGCCCTGGTCGAAGGGCTCAACATGATGACACGCCGGGCCCGCGAGAAGCGTCAGGCGGAAGCCGCCAAGGAGGGTGCGTCCCAGTAATTCGGACCAGCCCTTGACGCCGCACGTCAAGGGCCCCATCCTGCCGATATCCAAGGGGTGCCCCGCAGGGGGCTGAGATCCGGTGACGCACCGGGAACCCTACGAACCTGATCCGGGTCATACCGGCGGAGGGATGGAATCGGCCAGGATGACGCTCCCGGCCTTTTGCGCACAGCCCGCGCATTCCCCCACCCGGCGCCCGGATCTCCCGTCACCGCGTTGGGAGATCCCGCCACATGTCCGATACCCCTCACGTTTCCTGCACCGCCCTGCCCGGCAGCCGCAAGGCCCATGTGCCCGGCCCGGCGGGCAGCCGCGTGCCGTTCCGCGCCATCGACCTGCACCCGACCGCCAACGAGCCGCCGGTGTTCGTCTATGACACCTCCGGCCCGTTCACCGACCCCGACATCACCGTGGACATCGCCAAGGGCCTGCCGCGCCTGCGCGAAGCCTGGGTTGCTGGGCGCGGCGACAGCGCGGCCTATGACGGCCGCGTGGTCACCGGCGAGCACAACGGCGAGCACACTGGAGTCGGGCCCTTCCCGGTCGCCCACCGCCCGCGCCGCGCCCTTGAGGGCAAGGCCGTGACCCAGTTCGCCTACGCCAAGGCCGGCATCGTCACCCCGGAAATGGAATTCGTCGCCATCCGCGAGAACCTCGCCCGCGAGGAGGCCGCCGAGGCCCCGGCGCGCGACGGAGTGCCATTCGCCGCCCGCATCCCGGACTTCATCACCCCGGAGTGGGTGCGTGACGAGGTGGCGTCCGGCCGCGCCATCATCCCGGCCAACCTCAACCACCCCGAGCTTGAGCCCATGGCCATCGGGCGCAACTTCCTGACCAAGATCAACGCCAACATCGGCAATTCGGCGGTGCTGTCCTCGGCCGCCGACGAGGTGGAAAAGATGGTGTGGTCCATCCGCTGGGGCGCCGACACCGTCATGGATCTGTCCACCGGCAAGGACATCCACAACATCCGCGAATGGATCGTGCGCAACAGCCCCGTGCCCATCGGCACCGTGCCGCTGTACCAAGCCCTGGAAAAGGTCAACGGCGTGGCCGAGGACCTGACCTGGGAGGTCTACCGCGACACCCTGATCGAGCAAGCCGAGCAGGGCGTGGATTATTTCACCATCCATGCCGGCCTGCGCTTGTCCCACATCCCGCTGACCGCCAACCGGGTCACCGGCATCGTGTCGCGCGGCGGGTCGATCATGGCCAAGTGGTGCCTCGCCCACCACCGCGAGAGTTTCCTCTACGAGCGGTTCGACGAGATATGTGAGATCCTGCGCGCCTATGACGTGGCGGTCAGCCTGGGCGATGGCCTGCGCCCCGGCTCCCAGGCCGACGCCAACGACGCCGCCCAGTTCGCCGAACTCAAGGCCCTGGGCGAACTGACCAAGATCGCCTGGGCGCGCGACGTGCAGGTGATGATCGAAGGCCCTGGCCACGTCCCCATGCACAAGATCCAGCACAACGTGGACCTCCAACGCGAACTGTGCGGCGACGCCCCGTTCTACACCCTCGGGCCGCTCGTCACCGACATCGCGCCGGGCTACGACCACATCACCTCGGCCATCGGGGCGGCCATGATCGGGTGGTTCGGCACCGCCATGCTGTGCTACGTGACGCCCAAGGAACACCTGGGCCTACCCGACAAGGAGGACGTGCGCGTCGGCGTCGTCACCTACAAGATCGCCGCCCACGCCGCCGACCTCGCCAAGGGCCACCCCGCCGCCCGCATCCGCGACGACGCCCTGTCGCGCGCGCGGTTCGAGTTCCGCTGGCAGGACCAGTTCCACCTGTCCCTGGACCCCGAAAAAGCCCAGGACTTCCACGACAAGACCCTGCCCAAGGACGCCCACAAGACGGCCCACTTCTGCTCCATGTGCGGCCCCAAGTTCTGCTCCATGAAAATCAGCCACGAGGTCCGGGCCGAGGCGCAGAAGGGCATGGAGGCGATGAGCGAGAAGTTCCGGGAAGGCGGAAGCGAAATCTACCGGCCGGACGCGGCGGAGTAGGTCGGGAGGGGGGTGGGGGACTTGCGGGTCCCTCCCCCCCACCTATTTGCCGCGTTGGTCCGCTGTCGCGGAGGGCTGCCGCCGGCCTGGAGGGAACCTCCAGACCTCCCTTGTTTTCTTGAAGAAACAAAAGGGGTTCGGGGTTCACCCCGAGCGGGTGTGGGCAGACCACCTTCTTCCAGGGGGTCAGTTCATAGGGCGGACGGTATCAGCGCTTCAGGACGCAGATCGCCTCGACCCCGAACAGGTTGGCACGGCGGCTGTGAACGGGGCGCTGGAGGGGGTGGCCGTGGCGGTCCAGGGTAAAGGACTTTTCGACCGTGATGCCCAGGGTGTCGCACAGTTCCGAGAAGTCGCGGATGGTGCAGAAGTGGATGTTGGGGGTTTCCCACCACTGGTAGGCCAGGCTTTCCGTCACCGGCATCCGGCCCTGACCGAGGATCTGCAAACGGTTGCGCCAGTGCCCGAAGTTGGGGAACGACACGATGGCCCGCCGCCCAATGCGCAGCAGGTTTTCCAGCACGCCCCTGGGGTCGCGGGTGGCTTGAAGGGTCTGTGACAGGATGGCATAGTCAAAGGCGTCCGAGGGGTAATCCTTGAGATCGGTGTCGGCGTCGCCCTGGATGACGCTCAGGCCCTGACTGACGGCGGCGCGGACGCCGGCCATGGACAGCTCGATCCCACGGCCATCGACCTGCTTGACCTTATACAGATAGTCCAGCAACGCTCCGTCGCCGCAGCCGATGTCCAGCACGCGGGTGCGCGGCTCGACCAGATCGGCGATCAACTTGAGATCGACGCGGATGCCGTTCGAGGTGGTGGTGGCGATCATGGCTTAGGCGCCTTCCGGGGTTCAACGGGTAGCCCGCGACGTTCCTCGGCGCCCTTCAGGAACCCGGTCAGGGTGTCATGGAATTCCGGCTCGTCCAGCAGGAAGGCGTCGTGGCCCTTGTCGGAGTTGACCTCGACAAAGCTGACGTTGGCCGCCACCGCGTTCAGGGCGTGCACGATGGCCCGGCTTTCCGAGGTCGGAAACAGCCAGTCCGACGAGAACGAGATCACGCACCAGCGCACGGTGGTGTCGCGGAAGGCGTTGGCCAGCACCCCGCCGGCCTCGGTCGCCAGATCGAAATAATCCATGGCGCGGGTGATGTAGAGGTACGAGTTGGCATCGAACCTGTCCACGAAGGTCGAGCCCTGATAGCGCAGGTAACTCTCGACCTGGAAATCTGCGTCGAAGCCATAGCCCACGCTGTCGCGGTCCTGAAGGCTGCGCCCAAACTTGCGGTGCAGGGCGGGTTCGGACAGATAGGTGATGTGGGCGGCCATGCGCGCCACGGCCAGCCCGCGATGGGGCTTCACGCCGTGGCTGAAGTAATCGCCGCCGTGCCAGTCCGGGTCGGTGGTGATGGCCTGCCGTCCGACCTCGTGAAAGGCGATGTTCTGGGCCGAATGGCGATAGCTGGTAGCAATCGGCACGGCCGCGAACACCCGGTCGGGGTGCGAATGCGCCCACTCCAGGGTCTGCATCCCGCCCATGGACCCGCCGATGACGCAGAACAACTGGTCGATGCCCAGGTGGTCGATCAGGCGGACCTGGGCTTGCACCATGTCGCCGATGGTGATGACCGGGAAGGACAGGCCCCACGGCGTGCCGGTGGCCGGATTGATCTCGCCCGGCCCGGTCGACCCCATGCAGCCGCCCAGCACGTTGGGGCAGATGACAAAGAACCGGTCGGTGTCGATGGCCTTGCCCGGCCCGACCAGGGTGTGCCACCAGCCCGGCTTGCCGGTCACCGGATTCGGGCTGGCAACGTACTGGTCGAGGGTTAGGGCATGGCAAATCAGGATGGCGTTGGAGCGGTCGGCGTTCAGGGTGCCATAGGTTTCAAAGGCCACGGTGAACGGGCCAAGATCCACCCCGCAGGCGAGCCTGATCGGCCGGTCGGCACCCAGTGACACCGTCTTTGCGCGCGAAATCGTCCGGTCCTGAGACATGTCCGTATCGTTGCTCAAAAGCGCATCCCTTCCTGCCCGCAGGAGGCGGGAAACGATTGCTATGAATGCCGGTGCGGCCTGTCAACGTTTTCTTTGATTTTGGGTCGGCGCTGGACTACTCCTATGCGGCTTGTTTCAACAGGATGAACGCCATGCCAGGGGATGCCGCACCGCCAGTCAGCCCGCGCTCCGCCGAGTCGGATCTGGAAGAGCTGCGCCGCACGATCGACAGCATCGACGACCGGCTGCACGATCTGGTGGTCGAGCGCGCCGCCGTGGTCGAACGGATCGGGGCAGCCAAACGCGTGGTCGATGACGGCGAGACGCCGGTGTTCGTGCGGCCGGGCCGCGAGATCGGCATTCTCCGCCGTCTGCTGACCCGTCACAAGGGGCCGTTCCCCAAGTCGGTCATCGTCCGCATGTGGCGCGAAATGTTCGCCGGCACCCTGGCGGTGCAGAACCCGCTGAGCGTGGCCGTGTGCATGCCCGTGCGCGGGGCCGGATACCTGGAAATCGCCCGCGACCAGTATGGCGCCTACACCCGCATGGAGCCGGTGCCGACCCCCGGTGCCGTGGTCCGCATGGTGGCCGAGGGCATGGCGACCATCGGCGTGCTGCCGCTGCCCATGCTCGAAGAGGGTCAGAAGTGGTGGACCATGCTGGTTTCGGACATGATCGGCACGCCGCGCGTCATTTCGCGCCTGCCGCTGTGCGGGATCGGGCCGGGGCGCGGCGACGGGGCCGAAGCACTGTCCATCGGCCGCATGGTGCAGGAGCCGACCGGCAACGACCGTACCTATCTGGTGGTGGAGACGCGGCCGGAACTCAGCCGCGTCGGCCTGCGCACGCTGGTCGAGCAGGCCGGGCTGCCGGTCCAGGAACTGGTCGATACCCATGAGCCGCCGTCCGGTGACCGCCTCCACCTGCTGGAGCTGAACGACTACGTGGCACCTGACGACAAGCGCGTTTCGATGCTGTCGGTCGATGCCCAGGTGACCCGCGCGGTGATCGTCGGTGGCTACGCCGTGCCGTTCACCGCCGAAGACCTGGCCACCGCCGAAGACCTGGCCTAGATCTCCCCCTCTCATGGATGCACCATCATGAGCCTGCCCAAGCCGCAGCCCGGTATTCTCGATATTGCTCCCTATCAGGGCGGCGAATCCGTCATCAAAGGCGTTGACCGGGTCATCAAGCTGTCGTCCAACGAAAGCGCCCTCGGCCCCAGCCCCCGCGCCGTCGAAGCGTATACCAAGGTGGCCGGGCAGTTGCACCGCTACCCCGATGGTGGCTCGACCAAGCTGCGCGAGGCCATCGGCGCCCGCCACGGCCTGGACCCCGACCGCATCGTGTGCGGCGCCGGGTCGGACGAGCTGATCGGCCTGCTGGTGCGCGCCTACTGCGGCCACGGCGACGAGGTGCTCTATCCCGAGCACGGCTTCCTGATGTATTCGATCTACGCCAAGGGCTGTGGCGCCGTCCCGGTGCGCGCTCCCGAGCGCAATCTGACGGCCGACATCGACGCCGTTCTGGCGGCGGTGACCGAGCGCACGAAGATCGTGTTCATCACCAACCCCAACAACCCCACCGGCACCTATACGCGGGCCGAGGAACTGGTGCGCCTGCGCCAAGCCCTGCCCGAGAACGTGCTGCTGGTGGTCGATGCCGCCTATGCCGAGTTCGTTGACCGCAACGATTATTCGGATGGCCGCGATCTGGTGGACAGCACCCCCAACACGGTGATGCTGCGCACGTTCTCCAAGATCCACGGGCTGGGCGGGGCGCGGGTCGGCTGGGGGTACTTCCCGGTGGCCGTCGCCGACGTCATGAACCGCCTGCGCAGCCCGTTCAACGTCGCGCTGCCGTCCCAGGAAGCCGCCGCCGCAGCCATCGCCGACGCCGAGTTCACGGCGCTCGCCAAGGCCCATAACGATTACTGGCTGCCGTGGATGATCGAAGGTCTGCGCGGCCTGGGCCTGGAGGTCACTGACAGCGTCGGCAACTTCGTCCTGGTCCGCTTCGAGCCGGGCGCGAAGAGCGTCGAGGCCGCCAACGCGTTCCTCATGCAGCGCGGCATCATCGCCCGCCGGGTGGCCGGCTATGGCCTGCCCGACTGGCTGCGCATCACCATCGGCCGGGAGGACGAAAACCCGGTGGTCCTCGACACCATTCGGGATTTCCTGGCCCAATGACCAAGACCCCGCTGTTCAACAAGGTTGCCTTCATCGGCATCGGCCTGATCGGATCGTCCCTGGCCCGCGTGCTGCGGCGCGACGGGCTGGCCGCCGAGGTGGTGTGTTCGGCCCGGTCCGACGGCACGCGGGACAAGGCCATGGAGTTGGGCATCGTCGATGCCGCCTACGCCGATGCGCGTGAGGCCGTCGCCGGGGCCGACCTTGTGGTTCTGGCGACGCCGATTGGTGCTTATGGCGCGGTGGCCGAGCAGATCGGCCCGCACTTGGCGCCCGGCTGCATCGTCACCGATGTCGGGTCGGTCAAGCTGGCGGTCGTGCGCGACGTCGATCCGCACCTGCCGGCCGGGGTGCATTTCGTGCCCGGCCACCCCATCGCCGGCACCGAGCATTCCGGCCCCGAAGCCGGCTTCCCCGAGCTGTTCCGCGACCGCTGGTGCATCCTGACCCCGCTGCCCGGCACAGACCCGGCCGCAGTGGACAAGATCGTCGCCCTGTGGACCGCCGCCGGGTCCAAGGTGGACATCATGGACGCCGCGCACCACGACAAGGTGCTGGCCATCACCTCCCACCTGCCGCACCTGATCGCCTACACGATTGTCGGCACGGCCGACGACCTGGGCGAGCATCTGAAGCAGGAGGTCATCAAGTACTCGGCCTCTGGCTTCCGCGACTTCACCCGTATCGCGGCGTCGGACCCGGTGATGTGGCGCGACGTGTTCCTGAACAACCGCGAGGCCGTCCTTGAGGTCGTCCAGCGCTTCACCGAGGACCTGACCGCCCTGCAACGCGCCATCCGGTGGGGCGAGGGGGATACTCTCGAAGCCCTGTTCACCCGCACGCGCGGCATCCGGCGCAGCGTCATCGACATGCAGCAGGCCTATGGGTCGGGCATCGCCCGCCCGGACGTGCCAAAGACCGGAGAGGTTGACGAGTAGCCCAGCATGAGACGCGCCCTGCCAGCTCTGCTTATCCTTCTGTCGGGGCTGTTGGTCGCCCGCGACGGTGCCGCTGCCAGTTTCGACTGCCTGGAGGCCAAAGCCCCGGTCGAGCATGTGATCTGTAACGATCCCGTCCTCAACGCCCTAGATGACCGCATGGCCGAGGTCTACGCTGCCCAGCGCGACACGGCGCGGGCGTCCCAGCGTGTCTGGCTGCGCGAGCGCGTGGCCGCCTGCGGCCTTCCGGCCAAGGTGGACGAGCCAGTGGAGGCCGACGTATGGCGCCACGCCGGATGTCTGGTCGATCAATACCGCAACCGCCTCGCCGCCCTGGGCGCCCCGGAGAAAGTGCCCGAGTCGGGTCCGGCGACCGAGCTTCACCCCTTGTGCGTCGCCGCTGTTCTGTTCTCCGACCCAGAGAGCACGCCGCTTGACCTGGCCCTGTGCCACACCGGCACGCGCCACGTCCCGGTGGAGGCCGGGGATGACGGAGCACTGGTCGCTTATGACGTAAGAATGGGCTTCTCGACATGGATTTCCGTCCAGCCGGTGGCCACGCTGCCCGATGGCCGGCGGGCCGGGCTGGTGCACTACAACGGCGGCGGGACCGGCACGTTTTCCAGCATCGTCGCCTACGCGGGCGGCACGACGCCGGAGGTCGAACTCCTAATCGGCGGCGGCGACCGCTGCAACAGCGGGATCACGAAGGCGGCCCACGAAGCCCCGGACTGGCAGGTTTCATACGCGGTCACGGCGGCCGACGTCGGCGCCGCGCTGGAACTGCCGGACGATCAGACCGCTGACCTGCCGTTCTGCGCCATCTGCTGCCATGCCGAACTGGACGTGCGCATCGCCCCGGATGGAGAAGACCAAGTCCTCGCCGTGGTCCGCGATCCTGAATCCGCCGCGCCTCCGCAAGACCCGTCGCGCGCCGAAACCTGCCTCCACGAAGCCCTCGGCCCGGCGCTGCGCACCGAAGCCGCCGCCTTCCCGGCCGTTCGTGCGGCGTTTACGGCCTGTATGACGCGGTAGTGAAGTGAAGTGAAGTGAAGCGGGAGACCACAGAGGACACAGAGGAGGCACAGAGAAGGCACAGAGAGAGCGGAGTAGGTGACGCCGCAGGCGGATGACGCGGAATATTTAACTGCGCTGCGCGCTTTAAGAAAGAGTCCGTCACTTCTCTTCTTATTCACTTCTCTTCTTATTCACTTCTCTGCGGCCTCTGTGTCCTCTGTGGTAAATCCCCTTCACTTTCTTTTCCCAGCAACAAAAAAAAGGGCGGCTCCCCAAGGAACCGCCCTTCTGGCATTTCGGTCGCAACAAAAGTTACGCGCGGGCCATGCCCTGCTTGATCAGCTCGGCAGCCTTGTCGGCGTCGCCCCAGCCGGTGACCTTGACCCACTTGCCGTCTTCGAGGTCCTTGTAGTGCGCGAAGAAGTGCTCGATGCGCTTCAGGTCGGTTTCCTGGATGTCGGTGTAGTTGGTGACACCGTCATAGTAAGGGTGCAGCTTCTTGTGCGGCACGCAGAGGATCTTCTCGTCGGTGCCCGACTCGTCTTCCATCAGCAGCACGCCAATCGGCCGGGCGCGGATGACCGAACCCACGGCCACCGGGATGCGGCCCATGACCATCACATCGACCGGATCGCCGTCATCGGACATGGTGTGCGGAATAAAGCCGTAGTTGCACGGATAGTACATGGCGGTGTGCAGGAAACGGTCGACGAACATCGCGCCGGATTCTTTGCAGATCTCGTACTTGATGGGGTCGCTGCGCAGCGGAATCTCGATGATGACATTGACGTCCCAGGGAGCGTCCTTGCCGACGGGAATCTTTTTGATGTCCATGACCTGACCTCGTCCTCAATACAGATGCCGCGCACGCCGCGAAGGCGGGGGATGGTGGAAATTGCGCCGTATCCTACCGACCCGCGCCGCTGTTTGCACCTGCGAATTGCGGTTTTTTGCGGTGCAATTCGGAAAGCGCTGGCCTTTACATCGTCGGCCGGGGCTGTTCGATGTAGCCGGGTTCACCAAGCGGGCTCGGCTCGAACGTCTGCGGGGCGCCGCCAACCTGCACGTTGCCGCCACGACGGACCTCCATGACCGCGAATCCGCGTTCTGATGTGCCGTCGCTGAGGAACCGGAACAGGCCCTCGAACCCGGCGAATCCGCTGGGGTTGGTCAGGGCGTCCTGGGTGAACGGCATGCCGTTGCCCTGGCGGGCGAGGACTGCGGCCAGGGCCATGGTGTCATAGGCCAGCCCGGCGATTTGCGGCGGCTTAGTCCCGAAGGCGCGCTGGTAGCGGCGCTCAAACTCGATGTGCGTATCGGGCGGCGGCGCGGGGTACCACGCCCCGATCATGGCGGGCTCGCGAGCCAGTGCCGCCTCGTTCCACAGCATGGGGCCAAGCAACTTCACCTGGTTGGTGTCGATATCGTAGTACGGAAGCAGTGCGGCCACTTCGCGGGCGCGGTCGCTGCCATCGGCCAGCAGCAGGGCGTCAAACGGCAGATCACCGGCGGTTTCACGCGCCTCCAGCCGACGCAGGGCTTCCTGCGAGGCGGCGTCGTTGCGGGCGGCGAGTTCAGCCCGCTGGCTTTTCAACTCGGCCCGGCGCTGCCCATAATCCCCCAGGCGCTGGACGACTTCGGTCAGTTTCTGGATATCGTCGCCGTAGTACTCGACGCGCGACACGGTGCCGCCCATGCGGCTCACGGCTTCGGTGTAGGCCTGGACCATCAGGCGGCCGTACTGGCTGTCCGGGGCCAATGCGGCGAACCGCGACAGACCCTGCGCGCGGGCATGCTCGACCACGCGACGGGCCTGCTCGCGCAGCAGAAAACCGACCACATAGGCGCCGTTGCCGGCCACTGACGGGTCGGTCGAGAACGAGATCATGTTGACGCCCCGGCTCCGCGCCGCCGGGGCCGCCGCCTGCGCGGAACTGGCGAACAGCGGCCCTATGATAAGCTGGGCGCCTTGGTCCATGGCCTGCGTGGCGGCTTCGCGCGCGCCGTCAGGGGTGCCACGCGTATCGTAGGGCTGCAAGACCAGGCTGTCGTCACCGACATCAAACAGGGCCATCTGCGCGGCGTTGAGCAGCGACCGGCCAAGCTCCTCCGAGCCGCCCGACAGCGGTACCAGCATGGCGATGCGATGCAGGCCGGCGGGATCGACGGGGGGCGTCGGCATGTCGGTGCCGGGCGCCGGGGCGGGCTGTTCAACTGTCTGCGGCGCCGGTTGTTCGGCGGCGGGCTTTTCACCGGTCATCCACGGTGGTACCTGTGTTCCCTGGCAGGCCGTCAGACTCAGGGCGGCGACGACGCCAAAGGCGAACCCGCGCCATACTCCACCCTTATGAAAGCGCTGCCGTGTCTTCCCAGCCATCAGACTCTCCCGAAACCACACAAAGCGACGGCCCACCGGCAGCCTCCACTACGCTGCCAGAACAAGGCGAACAGCCTAGCGGCGCGCGAGCGGGAAGGCAACTGGCGGGCGGTGTTCCTCCCGGACTCCATATCGTCGCCACGCCGATCGGCAATCTGGGGGACATGACAGAGCGGGCGCGGCGGGTCCTGGCGGCGGCCGACGTGGTCGCCTGCGAGGATACGCGAGTGACCGGCAACCTGTTGCGGCATTTGGGCCTGCGCGCCGAATTGATGCCCTACCACGAACACAACGCCGAGCGGATGCGCCCCCGCCTGATGGACAAGCTGGCGGCGGGCGGCACCGTAGCGCTGGTATCCGACGCTGGCACGCCGCTGATTTCGGACCCTGGCTACAAGCTGGTGCGGGCGGTGGCCGAGGCTGGCTTGCCGATCATCCCGGTGCCCGGCCCGTCCGCCCTGCTGGCGGCCCTGGTGGTCGCCGGGCTGCCCACCGACCGTTTCCTGTTCGCCGGGTTCCCGCCGCAGAAGGCCAAGGCGCGCAAGGATTCAATGGCCGAACTGATCGCCGTCCCGGCCACCCTGGTGTTCTACGAAGCCACCCACCGCCTGCCGGAATGCCTCGCCACCATGGTCGAGGTGTTCGGGCCGCGCCCGGCCGCCGTGTGCCGCGAACTGACCAAGATGCACGAGGAGGTGCGGCGCGGCACCCTCGACGTCCTGGCCGCCCACTATGCGGCAAGCGGCGCGCCCAAGGGCGAGGCGGTGGTGGTGATCGGGCCGCCCGGCTCCGGCGGGACGGAACAGGCCGAGCCCGACCTCGACGCCCTGTTGCGCGCCGCCCTCAAGCACCAGACGGTGCGCGACGCCGCCGCCACCGTGGCCGCCGCCACGGGCCTCAAGAAGCGCGAGGTCTATGCGCGGGCGTTGGAGCTGAGCGATGACCAGTGATGCTGCTGACCGCCGCGCCGCCGAACAACGCGGACGCCGGGCGGAAACCGTCGCCGCGCTGTATCTGCGCTTTTTGGGCTGGGCCATTCTCGGCCGGCGGTTCACCAGCGGGCGGGGCAGCGGCGCCGGAGAGGTGGACCTGATCGCCCGCCGTGGCGACCTGATCGCCTTTATCGAGGTCAAGGCCCGCCCGACCACGGCCGAGGCCCTGGAGTCCATCACCCCGGCCCAGCGCGTGCGCATCGCCCGTGGCGCCGAAGCGTGGTTGCAGATGAACCCACGTCACGCCGAGCGGTCCCTGCGCTTTGACGTCATCGCCGTACCGGGTATCGGGCGCCCCCTGCATCTGGCCGATGCGTGGCGGCCCGACGCTTAGGTCTGGAAACAGCCGGCGAAGGCGTTATGGTGAGGTGCATGAGACGAGACAGACACATCGCAGCAGCCTTGACCCTGGCCTGCGCCGCCCCGCTGGTGGTGGCCTGCTCGCCCTTGGGCGCCGCCACCACGGCCGGCGCCATGGCCGTGACGGCGGCCCAGGAGGAACGCGGCCTGGACGGGGCGACCCGAGACACCCTCATCAGGGCCGCTATTGCCTCGGCGTGGCTGCAACACGATACGCGGCTGCTGACCGGGACCAACCTGACGGTTCATGAGCGCCGGGTCCTGTTGACCGGGGCGCTTGAGGAGGCGGCCTTGGTGGATGCGGCGGTGCGATTGGCGTGGCAGGCCGAGGGCGTGGTCGAGGTCATCAACGAACTGCGCGTCAATCCCGACCGGGGCATGGGGGATCGTACCCGCGACGCCCTGATCGCCAGCGAGATTTCCCGCAACCTTCTGTTCGACTCCGAAATCCAGTCGATCAACTATGCCGTGGACGTGGTCGAACGGACGGTCTATGTCATGGGCGTTGCCCAGAACCAAACGGAGCTGGACCGCGTGCTGTCTTGGGCCCGCAATACCGATTACGTGCGCCGCGTGGTGAACCACGTCCGGCTGAAGACTGATCCGGCGCGGGTTGGACCGCGCAGGGAGGGTGTGTGAGCGCTGCAATTGCCTCTACCCTGTCGGGAACCCTGCGCCGGGCGCTGGCCGATCTGGCTGACCGGCCCGAAGACGACATCGACCTCGCCGACGCCGCGTTGGTGCTGGCCGCCTGCGGTCATCCCGGCAAATCCATCGACCCCTACCGCGACCACCTGTGCGCCCTGCGCGACAGCCTGAGCGAAGCCGCATCCACCGGGGAGCGTTCCGACAGCGCTGATGGCCGGGCCGCCCTGCTGCACGCCACCCTGGCCGAGCACTGGCACTACACCGGCGACGCCGAAACCTATGAGGACCCGCAGAACGCCGACATGATGCGGGTGATCGACCGCCGTCGCGGCCTGCCGGTCAGCCTCGGGATTCTGTACCTGTACGCCGCACGCAGCCAGGGCTGGTCGGCCGAGGGGCTGAACTTTCCCGGCCATTTCCTGATCCGCCTGGACGCCGACGGCGGCGAACGGGTCATCATCGACCCGTTCCATGACGGGCAGGTGCTGGGTGTCGCCGACCTGCGGGCCTTGCTCAAGGCGATCTCCGGCCCGGCGGCCGAACTGACCCCGGAGTTCTACACCGCGGTCGGCAACCGCGAGATCCTGGTGCGGCTGCACAACAACGTGAAGCTCCGCCATCTGGAGGCCGGGCGCTTTGACCGCGCCCTGGAAACCGTCGAGCAGATGTTGTTGATGGCCCCGGCCGATCACCGTCTGTGGCGCGAGGCCGGGCTGATGCACATGCGCCTGGGCGATTTGGACCGGGCGCTCGACCACCTGGACACCTATCTGACACTGGCCCCTCCGGGCACGGACCGCGACCGTATCGAGGACGTGCTGCACGAGTTGCGGCACCGGCTGAACTAAAGGAGAGCCCAAGCATGAGCCTCGACGTCGCCATCCAGATGGACCCCATCGAAACGGTGGACATCACCGCCGACAGCACCTTCGCCCTGGCCGTCGAAGCCCAGGCGCGCGGCCACCGGCTGTGGCATTACCTGCCCCGCCACCTGTCGTTCCGCGACGGCGTGGTGTCGGCCAAGGCCCGCCCGCTGACCGTCAAGCGCGAGAAGGGCGCCCACTTCACCCTCGGTGCCTGGGAAGACATTGATCTGGTCAACGTGGACGTGGTGCTGATGCGGCAGGATCCGCCGTTCGACATGGCCTATATCACGGCGACCCACATCCTCGACCACATCCACCCCAAGACGCTGGTGGTGAACAACCCGACCGAGGTGCGCAACGCACCCGAAAAGCTGTTCGTCACCCACTTCGAAGGGGTCATGCCGCCCACCCTGATCTCGTCGGACATGGCGCTGATCAAGGCGTTCCGGGCCGAGCACCAGGACATCATCGTCAAGCCGCTGTTCGGCAACGGCGGGGCCGGGGTGTTCCACATCAAGCCCGGCGACGAGAACCTCGGCGCGCTGCTTGAAATGTTCACCGAACGCTCGCGCGAACCCCTGATCGTGCAACGCTACCTGCCCGAGGTCCGCCTGGGCGACAAGCGCATCATCCTGATCGACGGCGAACCAGCCGGCGCCATCAACCGCGTCCCGGCCGAGGGCGAAGCACGGTCCAACATGCACGTCGGCGGGCGGCCGGAGAAATCCATCCTGACCGACCGCGACCGCGAAATCTGCGCCGCCATCGGCCCGGAACTGAAGCGCCGGGGGTTGATCTTTGTCGGCATCGACGTGATCGGCGACTACCTGACCGAAATCAACGTCACCAGCCCCACGGGTCTCCAGGAAATCGGCCGCTTCGACGGGTCCAGCCTGGAAGCTGGCATCTGGGACGCCATTGAGGACAAGGTGCGAAAGTAGTCCGCATTAAGGAAGTGAAGCGGGAAACCACAGAGGACACAGAGGAAGGCACAGAGAAGGCACAGAGAGTGCGGAGTAAGGTGGCGCCGCAGGCGGATAACCCCGAATTTCACTGCGCTACGCGCGTTCCGAAACCCTCCCTCTCCTTCACTTCTCTGTGATCTCTGTGTCCTCTGTGGTAAATCCCTTCCATTCACTTCACTTCAATTGCTCTCCGGCATGTCAAAGCTCGCGGTGGTGTCGCCCTTGGGGCGGCCCCGACCGAGACGTTTGCCGGTGGCGATGAAGTGGGTGACCTCGGCCACCGTGGTGGCGTGGTCGCCGATGCGCTCCAGGTTCTTGGCCACGAACAGCAGATGGCTGCACGGCGCGATGTTGCGCGGGTCTTCCATCATGTAGGTCAGCAGTTCACGGAACAGGCTGGAATACAGGGCGTCCACCTCCTCGTCCCGTTCCCACACCCGGATGGCCCGTTCGGTGTCGCGGTTGGAGTAGCCGTCAAGGCTGTCCTTGAGCAGTTCCAGGACCAGCGCACCCAGGCGCCCGACCGACTTCACGGCCGGGACCGGGGCATGGTGCTTGAGGGTGTGCACCCGGTGGGCGATGCCGGCGGCATGGTCGGCGACGCGCTCCAGGGCGCCGGCCACCTTCAGCGACGACATGACGACGCGCAGGTCGTCGGCCATGGGCTGGCGCAGGGCCAGCATCCGCACGACCATCTCGTTCACCGAGTCCTCGGTGGTATCAACCGCATCGTCGCCCTTGATGACCTGATCGGCCAGCGCCAGATCGGCGGTGACCAGGGCCTGGACGGCGTCCCCCAGTTGCGTCTCGGCCATGCCGCCCATGCGGGCGATCTTCTGGTTGAGCGCATCCAGTTCGGCGTCGAAGGCGCGGACGGTATGGGGGGTGCCGATGGGTGGCATGGCAGCCAGTCTCCGTTGGTGTCAGGGTGGTGGTGTCAGGGTGGTGGTGTCAGGGTGGTGGTGTCAGGGTGGTGGTGTCAGGGTGTTTCTTATGTGACGTTGGTGTGACTTTGGCGCCCTGTGGCCGGGACGCAAGAAAAATCGCCTATTCGTCCTGCAACGACCCCTTCAATGGCCCCGGCGCGGGCGGCAGGTACACCGAAAAGGTGCTGCCCTGCCCGACCGTGCTGTCGATGGTCAGCGCGCCGCGATGGCGGTTGACGATGTGCTTGACGATGGCCAGACCCAGCCCTGTACCGCCCAGTTCCCGCGACCGCGCGGTGTCCACCCGATAGAACCGTTCGGTCAGACGGGGCAGGTGTTCCTTGGCGATGCCGTCGCCGCCGTCCTGGACGTGAACGACCACGGCGTCGATCCGCGTGGCGTGGGGCATGGCGGCCGGGCCACGCCCGACCCGTTCGACCGACACCGTCACGGCGGTGTCGCGGCGGCCGTACTTGATGGCGTTGGACATCAGGTTCTGGAACACCTGGGTCAGTTCGTCGGCGTCGCCGATGACCGCTGGCAGCTTGACCGGGATGTCCAAAACGACATGCACCCCCTTGTCCTCGGCCTGGATCTGCAAGCCCTCGGCCACCTGGGACAGGATGCGCCGCAGGTCGGCCCGCCCGGTCGGCGGGGTATGCTCGCGCAGCTCGATGCGCGACAGGCTGAGCAGATCCTCGATCAACCGCTTCATGCGGGTGGCCTGCTGAAACATGATGGCAAGGAATCGGTCGTGGGCGTCCTGGTCGTCGCGGGCCGGGCCGCGCAGCGTCTCGATGAAGCCCAGAACGCTGGTCAGCGGGGTGCGCAACTCGTGGCTGGCGTTGGCGACGAAGTCGGCGCGCATCTGTTCGGTGCGGACCAGGGCGGTGATGTCGTGCAACTGGACCAGCACGCGGGCGCCGTCGGCCAAGGCGGCATTGGTGAGCGGTTCCACCAGGACCTCGAAGTTGCGCTCGATCGGGCCGGACAGGATGATCTGCAACTCGCTGTGCTTGCCATCGTCAAGGGCGGCATCGACCGCCGCCAGGACCTGGGGATCGCGCAGGACCGAGGCCAGCGGCCGGTCGGTCACGGCGCGACCCAACAGGGTTTCTGCGGCCGGGTTGCTGCGCACCACCTGACGGGTCTGGTCAATCAGCAGCAGCGGGCCGGGCAGGCAGTCGAGCAGGGCGGCATGGGACTCGGCCCGCGCCTCGGCCGCCGTAACCCGCAAGCCGGCGCGCTGGCGCAGAAAGGTCGCCGCCGAGGCGACATCGCGGGCGGTTTCGGAATAGCGCGCCTCCGGCGGCGTGCGGTCCTCGTCCAGGTCGGCCCGCAGGTAAGTGGCGGCGTCGAGCAGGTCCGCGACAATGGGCCGCACCATCGCCCCGGTGAGGAGAATGATGGAGAGCCCCGCCGCCACCGCCGCGACAATCCCCAGGTGGCCGAGCAGCACCAGGGCGATCAGCACCGCCACGGCCGGCGCGGCCAGCAGCAGGGCCAGCCCGAGAAGCCGCCCGGTGGGGACGGAGGAGCGCCGTTGTTCGGCCATGGCTGCGGCGCTCCTGTTCCCGGCCCCGTCCAACCGCCTCAGCGCTGCTTGATGGCGTCATGGGCGGCCAGCACCGCCATGGTCACCAGATCGGACACGTTGGCGTCCAGGTGGACGATCTGCACCGGGGCCGACACGCCGATCAGCATGGGGCCGATGACCTGCGCGCCACCCAGCTTCTGCATAATCTTGTAGCTGATGTTGGCGGAATGCTGGCCGGGCATGATCAGCACGTTGGCCGGGCCGGACAGCCGCGAGAACGGATAGACCTTGAGGAATTCGGCGTCCAGGGCGACGTTGGCGCCCATTTCGCCTTCGTATTCAAAGTCCACCTTGCGCTCGTCAAGGATCTTGACGGCGCCGCGCGACCGCTGGGCGTCGCTGCCTTCGGGGCTGCCAAAGGTCGAATAGCTGAGGAAGGCGAGGCGCGGTTCGTGGCCCATCTGGCGGACCTTTTTGGCCGCCCCGATGGCGATGTCGGCCAGTTCTTCGCTGGTCGGCAGTTCGTGCACGGTGGTGTCGGCGATGAACACGGTGCGGCCACGGGCCAGCAGCATGGTCATGCCGAAGATGCGTTCGCCCGGATTGGGGTCGATGACCTTGCGCAGTTCGGTGACCGCCACGGCGTGGGTGCGGGTCAGGCCGGTGACCATGGCATCGGCGTCACCCAGGGCGACCATGCAGGCGCCGAAAATGTTGCGGTCCTGGTTCACCAGACGCTGACAGTCGCGGTACAGGTGCCCCTTGCGGGACAGCCGTTTGTAGATGAAGTCGGTGTATTCCTTGTTGTGGTACGACTTCGCGGCGTTGTGGATCTCGATACCGTCCAGGCTGCCCAGGCCCATGGACTTCATGGTCTGTTCGATGCGGTCCTCGCGGCCGACCAGGATGGGCTGCCCATAGCCGGAGTTGCGGAACGACACGGCGGCGCGGATGGCCTTTTCCTCTTCGCCCTCGGCGAAGACCACGCGCTGCGGGTTGGACATCACCTCGGCCGAAATGGCCTGCATGGAGGCTGCCATGGGGTCCAGGCGGGCCGACAGTTCATGGCGGTAGGCGTCCATGTCGATGATCGGCTTCTGGGCCACGCCGGAATCCATGGCGGCCTGGGCCACGGCCACCGGAATGGCGGCGATCAGGCGCGGGTCGAAGGGCACCGGAATGATGTATTCGGGACCATAGCGCAGGCGCCGGCCGGCATAGGCGGCGGCCACCTCGTCGGGCACGTCCTCGCGCGCCAGGGCGGCGATGGCGTGGGCGGCGGCGACCTTCATGTCCTCGTTGATGGTGCGCGCCCGGACGTCCAGGGCCCCGCGGAAGATGTAGGGAAAGCCCAGCACATTGTTGATCTGGTTGGGATAGTCAGATCGCCCGGTGGCCATGATGGCATCCTTGCGGATGGCGCGGACTTCTTCCGGGGTGATCTCGGGATCGGGGTTGGCCATGGCGAAGATGATCGGGTTGGGGGCCATGGCGGCGACCATTTCCGGGGTCACCGCGCCCTTGGCCGACAGACCGAGGAAAACATCGGCGCCGGTCATGGCATCGTGCAGGGTGCGGGCGTCGGTATCAGCCGCGTGGGCGGACTTCCACTGGTTCATGCCGGCCTCGCGGCCCTTGTAGATGGCGCCCTTGGTGTCGCACAGGATGGCGTTGTCGTGCTTGACGCCCAACGCCTTGATGAGTTCCAGGCAGGCGATGCCCGCCGCCCCGGCGCCGTTGACCACGATGCGGATATCGGCCAAATCGCGGCCGGTCAGGTTGCAGGCGTTGATAAGACCGGCGGCGGCGATGATGGCCGTGCCGTGCTGGTCATCATGGAACACCGGAATGTCCATCATCTCGCGCAGTTGCTGCTCGATGATGAAGCACTCGGGGGCCTTGATGTCCTCAAGGTTGATGCCGCCGAACGACGGACCCAGGTAACGCACGGCGTTGATGAACTGCTCGACGTCGCGGGTGTCCACCTCAAGGTCGATGGCGTCCACGTCGGCGAACTTCTTGAACAGGACGGCCTTGCCCTCCATCACCGGCTTGGACGCCAGCGCGCCCAGGTCACCCAGGCCCAGGACGGCGGTGCCGTTGGAGATCACGGCCACCAGATTGCCCTTGGCGGTGTAGTCGTAAGCCAGCGACGGGTCGCGCGCGATTTCCTTGCACGGGGCGGCGACGCCGGGGCTGTAGGCCAACGACAGGTCGCGCTGCGTGGTCAGCGGCTTGGTCGGCACGATCTCGATCTTGCCGGGACGCCCGCTGGCGTGCATCAGGAGGGATTCGTGCTCGACATTGATCTTGGGGGTATCGTCCATCGGTTTGCTGGCCTGCGTGCGAGAATAGGGGGGGGCGGGATAGCGCAACGCCCCCGGTCGGGGGCGCAGGCAGGGTTCAGGCGTCGGCGTCCGGCTGCCCGGCCGGGTCGCGTTCGACAATGTGGATGTTGCGCGCCCCGTGGCGGTCGAGGACCGGGCGGGCGCGGCCTTCGGCGGCGGCGTCGGGGGCGCTGACCCACAGCACCAACTCGCCCTTTTCCACGGCTTCGGCGTATTCCTGGGTGTCAGGCAGCGACACCACCTTTTCAAGCATTTCCTTGAGCGCGGCGCCACCGACACCGGCGGCGACCAGCCCGGCGATGACCGCGCCGACCGGACCCGAGGCAATGGCGATCAGCGCGCCGGTGACCAGCGGCACCTCGTAGCGCGGCTCGTCGAGCAGCGGCATGAGGCGGTCGCGCCAAGTCTGGCCCTGGGGATCGGCGGCCTCCACGGCCTCGTGGCTGGACAGTACCGACAGGTCGGCATGATCGAACCCGGCGCCCAGCAAGTCCTTGATGGCCTTGATCAGCGGTTCGGGTTCAGAGAACAGGCCGACCAGTTCGCGGGGCGGCCAGGCAATGGGTCCATTGCCGGAATCGGTGTCGGTCTGGCTCAACGACGCGGGTCCTAACTTTGTTGCGATCCGAAGGGCGGTCATTCTGCCCCACCGACGCGCCAATGCCTAGCCCCACCGGCCGGCTTTCATGCTATTTTCCCCACGGTTTCATCGAACAAGCCCCCAAGCGGAGCCCCCCGTGCCTGAAAGTCCCGCTCCCGAGCCCCTTCCTGCCACCGTTCCTGAGGGCGTGACGCCGATGATGGCCCAGTACCTGGGCATCAAGGCGGATCATCCCGATTGCCTGCTGTTCTACCGCATGGGCGATTTCTACGAACTGTTCTTTGACGACGCCGTCAAGGCGGCCGAGGCGCTCGACATCGCGTTGACCAAGCGCGGCAAGCACCTGGGCGAGGACATTTCCATGTGCGGCGTGCCGGTCCATTCGCACGACGTCTATCTGTCCAAGCTCATCCGCAAGGGCTTCAAGGTGGCCCTGTGCGAACAGATGGAGGACCCCGCCGAGGCCCGCAAACGGGCCGGCAAGACCCTGGTCCGGCGCGAGGCGGTGCGCATCATCACGCCCGGAACCCTGACCGAGGATGCCTTGCTTGATGCGCGGCGGCACAACTATCTGGCCTGCGTGGTGGATGTCGGGGCCGACTTCGGGCTGGCCTGGGTGGACGTGTCCACGGGCGATTTCTGCGTCCAGCCGGCTGGCGAAAAGACCATCGGCGCGGCGCTGGCCCGCCTGTCGCCCGGCGAGGTCCTGTTGCCCGACCGCCTGACCCAGCGCGAAACCCTGTTCGAGGTCCTGGCCGAGTGGCGCGATTGCCTGTCGCCCCTGCCCGGCGCGCGGTTCGACAGCCAGAACGGCCGCAAGCGCCTGGAGGCCCTGTACGGGGTCAAGGCGCTGGACGGCTTCGGCGGGTTCAGCCGCGCCGAGGTGGCCGCTGCCGGGGCCTTGGTGGACTATGTGGAACTGACCCAGAAGGGCCGCCTGCCCCGCCTGGGGATGCTGCGGCGTCTGGCCGAGGGCGCCACCCTGGAGATCGACGCCGCCACCCGGCGCAATCTGGAACTTCTCGAAACCCTGACCGGGGAGCGCAAGGGCAGCCTGCTGGCCGTCATCGACCGCACGGTAACCGGGCCGGGGGCACGTCGCATGACCGACTGGCTGTCCGCTCCGCTGACCGACCCGGCGGCCATCGACGCCCGCCTGGACGCCGTCCAGACCTTTGCCGAGGACGACATGCTGCGCGGTGACGTGCGCGGCCGCCTCAAGCGCGTGCCGGACATGGAACGCGCCCTGTCGCGCCTGTCGCTGGGCCGTGGGGGCCCGCGCGACCTCGCCAACGTGCGCGACGCCCTGGCCGAGGGGCCGGGCCTGCGCGCGCTGCTGGCCCGCGCCAAGCTGGGGCCGCCGCCGCTGTTGCAGGAGGTGGCCGAGGGGCTGGGCCATCACGCCGAACTGGTTGACCGTCTGGGCCGGGCGCTTGGCCCTGACCTGCCGTTGCTGGCCCGCGACGGTGGGTTCGTGGCGCCGGGCTATCACGCCGCGCTCGACGAACTGCGCACCCTGGCCGGGGAAAGCAAGCGCCTGATCGCCGGGTTGCAGACGCGCTATGTGGCGGACACCGGCATCGACAGCCTGAAGGTCAAGCACAACAACGTGCTTGGGTATTTCATCGAGGTGGCGGCCAAGCGCGCCGACCCCATGATGGGCAAGGACGGCCCCTACATCCACCGCCAGACCATGGCGAACGCCGTCCGATTTACGACGGTCGAACTATCGGAACTTGAGGACAAGGTGCGCGGCGCGGCCGACAAGGCCCTGGCTCTGGAGATGGAGTTGTTCAAGGACCTGTGCGGCGAGATCCTGACCCGCGCCGCCGAAATTGCCGAGGCAGCGGCGGCCCTTGCCACGCTGGACGTGCTGGCCAGCCTCGGCGAACTGGCCGCCGACCAGCGCTACACCCGGCCCGAAATCACCACCGGCACCGAGTTCGTCGTCGAGGACGGCCGCCATCCGGTGGTCGAGGCGGCCCTTGGGCGAACGGGCGACGGGCCGTTCGTCGCCAACGGCTGCGACCTGTCCGGCGGCAACCGGCTGTGGCTGCTGACCGGCCCCAACATGGCCGGTAAGTCCACCTTTCTGCGCCAGAACGCGCTGATCGCCGTGATGGCCCAGATGGGCAGCTTCGTGCCCGCCGCTAAGGCCCGCATCGGGGCGGTGGACCGGCTGTTCTCCCGCGTCGGGGCAGCCGATGATCTGGCGCGCGGGCGGTCCACCTTCATGGTCGAAATGGTCGAGACGGCGGCCATCCTCAACCAGGCGACCGAACGATCCCTGGTCATCCTGGACGAGATCGGGCGCGGCACGGCGACCTTTGACGGCCTGTCCATCGCCTGGGCCACGGTCGAACACATCCACGACGTCAACCGCTGCCGGGCGCTGTTCGCCACCCATTACCACGAACTGACGTTGCTGGCCGGGAAGCTGCCGGAACTGTCATGCCACTCCATGCGGGTCAAGGAATGGCAGGGCAGCATCGTGTTCCTGCACGAGGTGGCGACGGGGGCGGCGGACAGATCCTATGGCATCCACGTCGCTAAGCTGGCCGGGCTGCCGGCGGCGGTTTTGCACCGCGCCGAGGATGTTCTGGAGCGTCTGGAGAAGGGCGACCAGGGCGGCGCGGTGGCGAGCCTTGCCGAGGACCTGCCATTGTTCGCCGTGGCGTTAAAGAAGGCGGAAAAGAAGGAGGCTGCGGCGCAAGGGCCATCCCCGGTCGAGGCCGCCCTGAAAGCCGTCAACCCCGACGACCTGACCCCCAAGCAGGCGTTGGAGGAACTCTATAAATTGCGGGAGTTGCTGCGCCCATGACCTTTGGCACCGAAATCCCCACACGCTGCCGCGCCGTCGCCTGCATCGCCCTGCGGCGGGGAGCGGAAGGGGCGGAAGTCCTGCTGCTCAAGCGCGCCGATGGTCCCATGGCCGGCGTCTGGACCCAGGTCACCGGCGGCATCGAACCGGGCGAAACCGCCGCCCAGGCCGCCGCCCGCGAACTGGCCGAGGAAACCGGCCTTGTGCCGGAGGCCTTCTATTCGGCCGGCTGGGTGGATCACTTCTACAACCCGGCCGACGACTGTATCGAGGTGGTACCCCTGTTTCTGGCCAAAGTCACGCCGGGCGCCAAGGTGATCCTGGATGGTGAGCATACAGACTGGGAATGGGTCAGCATCGAAGCCGCCCAAGCCCGCGTCCCCCACCACGGCCACCGCGTCGCCCTGGACGCCGTGCGGCATACGTTCGTAGAGCGAGAACCGCCGGAGTGGTTGCGGGTGGAGCGTTACACCGGCGGGCCATGAATCGACCCACCGGGTCAAGGAAAGTAAGGCCTGCCCGGACCCGCCAGAAGACGGCAGCCCAAGAACCACGAGAAAAGCGCAGTCACCCTTGCCAGCCGCCGCATAGGACCATGCGGCGGCTGGCGTCGGGCGTCGCAGCCGTGGTTCAGCCGACCGGCCACCAGGCATCCTGGTAGGGTGCCGGGCTGGGGGTGGTGTGGATGCCGCACTCGGTCTTGCCCTTGCCAGCCCAGCGGCCCGAGCGGGGGTCATTGGGATCGGTGGCCCGCTCGGTGCAGGGGTAGCAGCCGATGGACAGGTATCCGTCATCCTGCAACGGGTGAGGCGGCAGGTCGTGGCGCTCGAAATAGGTTTGCACGTCGATTGCACTCCATCCAGCAAGCGGGGTGGCCTTGAGGCGCGGGCCATCGGCCTCGACCTTGGGCAGGTTGGCGCGCAGGTCGCCGTGGTGGCCCTTGCGGCCGTTGATCCAGGCGGCGAACCCGCCCAGCGCGTCCCGCAACGGGGCGACCTTGCGCAGGGCGCAGCAGCGGTCGGCATCGCGCTGGAACAGCATCCCGTCGGCATCCTCGACGGCCAGCGGGGTGCGGGCCGGGTGCAGGGTCCGCACCTCGCGCAGGCCCAGGCGCGCAACCAGGGTGTCGCGGTAACGCAGGGTTTCCCCGAACAGCTTGCCGGTATCCAGGAACAGCACCGGCACCTCGGGGTCGATGCGCGACAGCATGTGCAGCAGCACGGCGCTTTCGGTCCCGAAGGATGACACCAGGGCGATCTGTCCGGGGAACACCCGGTGGATCAGATCGTCGAGCATGTCTTCGGCGCTCAAGCTGGCGTAACGGTCGGCCAGGGTGGCGGTTTCAACGCTGTGAGCTTTCATTCCGCAGCACTCCAGTACGAGGGATGCCGCAGCGCGACGACCGGCGTGGCGCGGTCGGCAGCGGCCTGATAGACGACGGAGAAGCGGCCCAGGGCGGCCTCGAAATGCACAAGATCGCTGCCCTCGGCGACCTGGAAGGCATCAAACCCCGACCGGGTCAGGAACCGCGCCTGATCGACCAGCACATCGCCGACCGCCCGCAGTTCCCCCGTAAAGCCCAGCCGTTCACGCAGCAGGCGGGCCTGGGAATAGCCCCGCCCATCGGTGAAGGCGGCGAAGCGTATCGCCACGACTGCGGGCAGGTCATCGCCCAACGCCGTGGCGTCATCCCCGGCAGCCAGCCACACCCCGGTGTCGGGGCGGTCCTTCAGGGTGTCGCGCCCGGCCAGCCAGGTTGCCAGCGGCACCAGGACCGGGCCGGTCGGCGGGACGTAGGCGTCTTCGGCCAGCAGCGGCCAGTCCGCAACGGGGGCCGTGAGGCCGCCCGGCGTGTTCAGCTTAACGAGCGGCATCGATGGCCTCCTTGAACGGCGTCACGCCAATGCGGCGGAAGGTCTGGATGAAGGTTTCAGCATCCTGGCGGCGGTCGAGGTAGACGGCGGCCGTAACCTCTACGGCATCGACGGCTTCCTCGGCGGTCATGGCGCGCCCGGTGATCTGGGCGATACTGGAGTCGGCCTCCCCGGCATCGCCGCCCAGCACGAGTTGGTAGGCTTCGGCCCCGCGCTTATCGACGCCCAGCAGGCCGATGTTGCCGACATGGTGATGGCCGCAGGCGTTGATGCAGCCCGACACGTTCAAGGTGATCGGCCCCAGGGTGTCCAGGCGGCGACGGTCGGCGAAGCGCCGGCTGATCTCCTGGGCCATCGGAATGGACCGGGCATTGGCGAGCGAGCAGTAATCCTGGCCGGGGCAACTGATGATGTCGGTGACGCGGCCCTTGTTGGCGGTCTCCAGGCCCAGGCTGCGCAGGGCGCTCCACAGGGCGTGAAGCTGGTCCTGGCGGACGTTGGGCAGGACGAGGTTCTGTTCCTTGGTGGCGCGCAGTTCCCCGAGGGAATAACGGTCGGCGAGGTCGGCCATGGCGTCCATCTGGTCGGCCGTGATGTCGCCCGGAATGCCGCCCACGGGCTTGAGCGAAACGGTCACCGCCGCGTATCCGGGGGCGCGGTGGGTCAGGATGTTGGTCCCCATCCAGGCGTCGAAGCCGCTGTCGGCCCCCCGCCAACGGGCCAGTTCCACCGTCGCGTCGGGCAACGTCACATAGTCGGGCACGGCGAAGAAGTCGGCCACGCGGGCGATCTCCGCCTCGGGCACCACCAGCGCCGGGCCGCCAGCGGCGTGCCATTCGGCCTCGACCTGATCGCGGTAGGCGTCAATGCCGATCTCATCGACCAGGATCTTGATGCGCGCCTTGTACTTGTTGTCGCGCCGGCCGTGCAGGTTGTAGACCCGCAGCGCCGCCTCCAGATAGCCCAGGATCTGGGCGGCCGGCAGGAACGGGCGCAGTTCGCGGGCGACACGCGGTGTGCGGCCCAGACCGCCGCCGACCCACACCCTAAAGCCCAGGTCCCCGGCGTCGTTGCGGATGACGCGCAAGCCGATGTCGTGGAAGCGCACCGCCGCCCGATCCTCGATGGCGCCGGAAATGGCGATCTTGAACTTGCGCGGCAGGAAGGTGAATTCCGGGTGCAGGGTGGACCACTGGCGGATGATCTCGGCCCACGGACGGGGGTCGGCGATCTCGTCACCGGCCACCCCCGCGAACGGGTCTATGGTGACGTTGCGGATGCACGCGCCCGATGTCTGGATGGCGTGCATCTCGACGTCAGCCAACGCCTGGAGAATGGCCGGCACATCGGTCAGGCGCGGCCAGTTGAACTGGATGTTCTGGCGCGTCGTGAAATGCCCATAGCCCTTGTCCCAGGTCCGCGCCACGGCGGCCAGCCCGCGCAACTGGCGCGACGACAGGACGCCGTAGGGGATGGCCACACGCAGCATGTAGGCGTGCATTTCCAGGTACAGGCCGTTCATCAGGCGCAGCGGCCGGAATTGGTCCTCGGTCAGGGCGCCGGTCAGGCGGCGGTCCACCTGATCGGAGAATTCGGCAACGCGGTCGGCCAGAAGCTGGTGGTCGAAGGTGTCGTACTGATACATGGATCAGGCCTCCAGTTGGGCGGCGTAAGGCGCCACGGTTGGGCCGAACACGCGGATACGCTCGCGGCCGAGCAGGGGCAGGCCGGCGTCGTCCACATCCACCGCATAGGCGCCGACCACGCGGGTCGGTTCGCCCTGGGCGCGGGTGACGGCGGCGGCGGCCTCCTCGGGCGTGAACACCAGGGCGTCGTGGATATCGGTGCTCCACCCCTCGGGGGCGCGGAACAGGACACGGCCATCGGCCAGACGGCTGGCGGTGACGATCTGCTGGGTCATCGGACGCTCCTTCAGGCGAAGAAGGGAACCGGCAGGGCCAGTTCCAAAAGGGTCTTGGGCGGGTCGGCCTGTGACGGCGCGACGGGCTGCCGGGGCGGCGCAACCGGAGCCGTCAGGCTGAGGGCGAGCCGCAACGTGGTGCTCAGGCCGGGCATCAATCGAACTCGGGGGCCAGGGTGACGTGCAGGCCGTCCAGGTCGGGCGACCAGATGATCTGACACGACAGCCGCGAGCGGTCCGTCACGCCGAACGCCTCGTCGAGCATCTGGACCTCCTCGTCGCGCGGCGGGTGCAGGCGGTCGGCCCAGGCGTCGTCCACATAGATGTGGCAGGTGGCGCAGGCCGCCGCCCCGCCGCACAGGGCCTCGACCTTGAGGTCCGCGTTGTCGTTGGCTTGGTCGCGGATCAGTTCCATGACCCGCCAGCCCTGCACGGCATCCAGTTCGTGGCGGTCGCCGGAACGGTCGGTGACGACGATCTTGCCGGTTTCCATTTACGCTACCCCCAGCTTCTGTTGCAGGTCGGACGACGACGTGGTGTAGCGGAACACCAGACGTTCGGCCGGACGGGCGCGGCGGAAGGCCTCCTGCGACATGAGGGCGGCCTCGTGGAAGCCCGACAGGATGAGCTTCAGCTTGCCGGGATAGTGGTTGATGTCACCGATGGCGAAGATGCCCGGAACGTTGGTCTGGAACTTCTCGGTATCGACCAGCACGGTCGAGGCATTGAGGTTCAGCCCCCACTCGGCAATCGGACCAAGCTGCGGCTTGAGGCCATAGAAGGCGAGCAGGGCGTCAGCCGGCAGACGCTTGGGGCCATCCGTGGTGGTGATGTTCAGGGCCGTGAGGTGGCCGTCCTCGCCTTCCAGGCTGGACGGCTGGCCAATGGCGAGCGTCATGCGGCCCTCGGCCACCAGACGGCGCATCTTTTCCACCGAGTCCGGGGCGGCGCGGAAGTCGTCGCGGCGGTGCAGCAGGGTGACCGAGGCCGCGTCGTCAGTCAGGGCCAACGCCCAATCGAGCGCACTGTCCCCGCCCCCGGCGATGATGAGGTTCTTGCCAGCGAACTTCGAGCGGTCCCGCACGGCATAGAACACCGACTTGCCCTCATAGGCGTCGATGCCGGGGATTGGCGGGCGGCGCGGCGTGAAGGCCCCTGCTCCGGCAGCGATCACCACGTTGGCGGTGTGGAAGACGGTCCCCGCACTGGTCTCCAGGCGCCACGTCCCGTCGGGCTGCTGGCTCAGCGACTGGGCCTGCTGGTTCAGGTGGAACACCGGGTTGAACGGGGCGGCCTGCTCCATCAGGCGGTCGGTCAGCTCCTGGCCGGTGATGCGCGGCCACGCCGGAATGTCGAAGATCGGCTTTTCCGGATACAGCTCGGCGCACTGCCCACCGACCTTGTCCAGGGCGTCCACCAGATGCGCCGACAGGCCCAGCAGCCCCAGCTCGAACACGGCGAACAGGCCGACCGGGCCGGCGCCGACGATCACGGCATCGGTCACGATGGGGGCGGAGGCGGGCTTGCTGATCAAGGTCATCGCTTTTTCCTCTGGTCGTCGCCGGGTCCCCGTGGGGCACCGCAAACGTTCTGTCCTGCATGACGGAGGATGCCGGTGGCAGTCCTCCCGTGCCGCAACATTTAACATTGGCAGCGTGGGAGTCAAATCGTATTTTACACCTTGAGAAGTTTTTTACGTCATGTGATACACTATTAAAATGTTAAATAGGAGGGGGAAGCAGTCATGGCGGGCCTGGAATCCTTAGCCGCGCCGCTGGCATTGGCGGTCCTTGTGATGCTGTTCATCGGCTTTGCGACCGAACGGTTTCCGCCCGACGTGCTGGCGGTCGGCGCCGTCGCGGTGCTGTTGCTGGTCGGGCTGATCGACGCGGGGGATATTCAGGCAGCCCTGGGGAACGCCGCGCCGCTGACCATCGCGGGCATGTTCATCCTGTCGGGTGCCCTGCAACGGGCCGGGGTGATCGACGCCTTCGGGCGCAAGGTCTGCCGGCTGGCCGAACGGCACCCGCGACTCGCTCCGCTGGCCTTGCTGGGGGTGGTGATGGTGGCCTCAGGCGCCATGAACAATACGCCGCTGGTGGTGGTGATGATCCCCGTGGTCATGGCCCTGGCCCGCCAGTTGGGGCATCCGCCGTCGCGCCACCTCATCCCGCTCAGCTACGCGGCGATCCTTGGCGGCACCACCACGCTGGTCGGTACGTCAACCAACCTGCTGGTCGATGGCGTGGCCCGAGCCCAAGGGCTGGCGCCGTTCCATCTGTTCGAGATTACCGCCGTGGGGCTGGCCGTGGCGGTGGTGGGGCTGGTGTTCATCGTGATGTTCGCACGCGTCCTGCTGCCTGACCGGATCAACCTGTCGAGCCTGCTGTCGGACGGGGCGCCCAACCGTTTCCTCACCGAGATCCTGGTGCCCCACGACTCGCCGCTGGTCGGCCGCAGGGTGGCCGAGGTCGCCCTGTTCCAGCGCGCCGACGGCCGCCTGATCGACGTGGTACGCGGCGAGGAATCCCTGCGCCGAAGTTTGGAGTCGGTGGTGCTGGAAGCCGGCGACCGGGTGGTGCTCAAGACCCGCGCCGGAGAAATTCTGTCCCTGCGCGACGATGCCCAGGTCGCCTTTCCCGGCGCCCACTCGGTCGAGCCGGTGGCCAGCCGCCCCTCGGTGGTGGTCGAGGGGTTGGTCGGTCCCGCCTCCACCCTGATCGGCAAGCGCATCGGCGAACTGCGCCTACGCCGCCACTACGGGGTCTATCCCCTGGCCGTGCATCGCCATGGCGAGAACATCGGCCGGGCGCTGGACGATGTGATGCTGCGAATCGGTGACGTTTTGCTGATGGAAGGCTCGCCCGAGGACGTGGCCCGCCTCAGCCGCGAAAAGGGCCTCGTCGCCCCCGCCGCGCCACGCGACCAGCCCTTGCGCCGCAGCAAGGCGCCGCTGGTCGGCCTGATCGTCGGCGGGGTGATTATTCTGTCGGCCCTGGAGGTGTTGCCGCTGACCAGCCTCGTGGTGATCGGCGTCGCCCTGGTCCTGCTGACCCGCTGCATTGATGCCGAGGAAGCGTGGCAGTCCCTGGACAGCCGGGTGCTGGTCCTCATCGTCGCCATGCTGGCGGTGGGCAAGGGATTGGAGAACTCCGGCGCGCTGGCGCTGATGGTGGAAACCCTGGTGCCGCTGCTGGCCGACCTGCCGCCGGTGGTCATCCTGGCCGTGGTCTACGCCCTGACCTCAACCCTGACCGAGATGGTGACCAACAACGCCGTCGCTGTGGTGGTGACCCCGCTGGTCATCGGCCTCGCCCACCAGTTGGGCCTGGACCCCCGGCCATTCGTGGTGGCGGTCATGTTCGCCGCCTCGGCCAGCTTTGCGACACCCGTAGGGTATCAGACCAACACCCTGGTCTACACGGCCGGCGGCTACCGCTTCACCGACTTCCTGCGCGCCGGCCTGCCGCTCAACGTGGTGGTCGGGGTGGTGTCGGTTCTGTTAATTCCGCTGGTGTGGGGGTTTTAGTTTTCTGAAGAAGGACGGGCTCTGCCCGTGCCCGCACGGGGCCGAGCGGCCCCTTGACCCCGTTAGTTCAACACCGCGCAATTTCTTGCACCGCAGGCAGACACTCTGGCCTTTTCTACGCTGCGCGCGGCTTTATCCAGCCCATTCCCGAGGTCCAGGAGGCCGCGCCTCCTGGCGGGTGCGGGCAGAGCCCGCGACTAATCCCGACGCACGCCCACCGCCTCATCCTCGTCCTCGTCCTCGTCGGTATCCTCGTCCTCGGGCGGCAGGGTGCCAGCGTGGGCGGCGGCGCGGGACTGGAGGCCGCGATAGCTGCGCATGGAGAACGGGATGCCGGCCAGATAGATCAGACCGATGACGCCCAGGGTGGCCCACGGTTCGGTGACCAGGAAGGCGGCCAGCAGGCCGACAACGATCATCAGGGGCAGCACCCAGACGGCCGGCACGCGGAACCGCTTGAACGAGTAGGTCGGCACGCGGCTGACCATCAGGAAGCTGACGGTGATGACGAACACTCCCACGACCCACGGCGATTCGAAGAACCCGGAGTCGAAATGGAACGACATCACCATGGGCAGCAGCACCAGGAAGGCGCCGGCCGGGGCCGGGACGCCCACGAAGTAGTTGTGCGCCCAACTCGGCGGGTCGGGCTCACCGAGCATGGTGTTGAAGCGGGCCAGACGCAGCGCGGCGCAAACGGCCAGCAGCAGGCTCAGGGCCCAGCCGATGCCGCCGGCGCCTTGCAGCGTCCACATGTACAGGATGACCGCCGGCGCGACGCCAAAGGAGATGAAGTCCGACAGCGAATCCAGTTCGGCGCCGAACTTGGTGGTCCCCTTGAGCATCCGCGCGATGCGGCCGTCGATGCCATCAAGAACCGCGGCGAGGAAGATCGCGAGGACCGCGCTCTCAAACTCGCCGCGCAGGCCAAAGCGGATGGACGTCAGCCCCGCGCTCAACGCCAGCAAGGTGACGATGTTGGGGATGATCTTGTTGAAGGACAGGGTCTTCAACTTGCCTTGGCCTGGGATAATCATGTCAGATGGTCGCTCCGTCGCGCTGCGGTTCGGCACTGTCGAGGTCGGCAATGACGGTCTCTCCGGAAACCGCCACCTGCCCGCACACGACCAGCGGGTGGGTGCCCTCCGGCAGGTAAACGTCCAGGCGCGACCCGAATCGGATCAGGCCGTACCGTTCGCCGGTGCCGACCGCTTGGCCGTCCTTGACGTCACAACGGATGCGCCGCGCCACCAGCCCGGCGATCTGTACCACGGCCAGATCCTTGCCGTCGGCGGTGCGCAGGTGCAGCGAGTTGCGCTCGTTGTCCTCGCTGGCCTTGTCGAGCGAGGCGTTGACGAACTTGCCGGGGCGATAAGCCACTTTGACCACCGTCCCGCCGACCGGGATACGGTTCACATGGCAGTCGAACACACTCATGAACACGCTGACGCGGGTCATCGGTTCGCTGCCCATGTTCAGTTCGGGCGGCGGCACCGACGGGCCGATCATCTGCACGATGCCGCTGGCCGGCGACATGACGAGGCCCGCCCGCGTCGGCACGTAGCGCACCGGGTCGCGGAAGAAATAATAGCACCAGATGGTGACCAGCGTACCGACGACGCCAAGCGGCCACCACGCCCAAAACAGCAACGCGGCGATAGCCGCGAACACGGCGATGAAACGGGGGCCTTCCTCGTGCAGAGGGGGCAGCACATAGCGCCGCCAGGGAATCTCGATGACCTTCACGTGCACCTCGAACGTGGCCGCAGCCGGCCTGATTGTGTGAGCCAAACGCCCCAAAGGGACGTGGGGATGCAATTCCGCGCAGGAGGCGGAGGCATTTCCGGCGAAGGATAGTCTGCTCCAGAAGGCTTAGAAAGGTCTTTCGGACTGGCCCGTCCAGCGATTGCCGGTACAGTTGGGGGAGTGTCGCCGGATTTGCGCCCCCCAACCGCAGGAGACCGCCGTTGCCCCTGAAGCTCGTCCAGGATGACCGGCCACTCAGCCTGATGGCCCTGTCGATGGGGGCCGACCCCGAGGAACCGGGCGGGCGGCGGCGGGCTCCGGTGGGGCCGCTGCACTTCCGCTTCCGCCTGTCGGCACGGGTGTTCGACTGCCGGTTCGAGGAAGTCGATGACACCGCCGTCTTGACCGTGGCGTGTCCGCTGGGCCGCCTGCCGCCCGAACGAACCGCCGCCCAGCGCCATGCCCAGGCCATGCGGATAGTCGATGCCGCCCAGGCCGATGGCATGCGAATCCGCCTGCGTCACGGCGGGGTGGTGGTGTTCTCCCACAAACGGTACCCGCCCGCACCGGTGTCAGCCCAGCGCCTGGTGGCCGACCTGACCACCGCGGTCCTGCCCGCCATGCCGTGGATCGCCTTGTTGCAGGATTATCTGGACCCGTCGCCGTATTGAGGCGGCAGGCCCTTTTGAACCACAGAGACATCGAGGCACAGAGGTTTCGGTGCAGCGGGATGGCGCGGTGCCCGATCCCGCGCGTAGCGCAGGACCTTACCTACGGCCGGCGTGGCCCGGAGTACCCGACCAGCACAGAGCCCTCTGTGCCTCTGTGGTTCCCCTTTTTCCCCGCTCATTCGATACGAGACAAAAAAAGCCCCCGTCGCCGAAGCGTCCGGGGGTTGTGAGACTTGGCAACGATCTCGAGCCCAAGAGTGCGCCATGCTGTTAAGGGGGTCAATAACCTATTGATAAGCAATGCTCAGTTTTGTAAAATTCTCGCCATGCTGCACTGTAAAAAAGTAAAACGGTAAAACATGGCGCCTCCCATTCCGGCCGGAAACCGCATTCGCGCCCTGCGTCAGGAGTGCGGCCTGACCCAAGTCGGGCTGGCCTCCAGCGTGGGGATATCGCCCAGCTACCTCAACCTGATCGAGCACAACCGGCGGCCCATCGGCGGCGCGTTGCTGCTGCGGATTGCCTCCGAACTGGGCATCAGCGCCGACCAACTTGCCGGGCGCGAGGAAGCCCGACTGGCCGCCGAACTGGAGGAAATGGCCGCCGACCCGTCCCTGGCCGCCCCCCTGCCCGCCGCCTTGATCCCGCAGATGGTCGGCCAGTCGCCCGATCTGGCGCGCGCCGCCCTGGCCGCCTACCGCGCCTATCGCGACGCCCGCCTTCAGGGAGAGGCGCTGGCCGAACGGCTGTCGCAGGACCCCTTCCTGGCCGAGGCCAGCCACCAGATCCTGACCCTCATCACCTCCATCCGCTCGTTCTCGGAAATCCTGGAGGACTACGGCGACATGGGCGACGCCCAGCGCCAGCGCTTCATCGGCGGCATTGCCGAGGAAAGCCGCCGGCTGGCCGCCCTGAGCGGCGAGATGTTCGACTTCCTGGGCGGCCGAGCCTCGCACCGGCCCCACCAAACGCCCGAGGAAGAGGTCGATGACCTGTTCCATGACCGCGCCAACTACTTCCCCGAACTGGAAGAAGACGCCGAGCGGGTGCGCCGCGCCCTGCCCGGCGGCGAGGCCGGGCTGTTCGCCTCCCTGGCCGAGTCGCTGCGCTCCCGCCACGGGGTCGCCGTGCAATTCGCCAGCCCCGAACGGGTGCCGCGCGACCATGCCTATGATCCCGAGACCCGCGTCCTGTCCCTGTCCGAAGCGTTGTCGTCGTCGTCCTGGCGGTTCCGCGCCGCCCAGCTTCTAGGGCTGCTGGAGGCCGCCGACACCATCGAGGCCCTGGCCGCCACGCCCAGCCTGACCACCGACGCCGCCCGCGACCGCGCCCGCCACGCCCTGGCCAACGCCTTCGCTGGCGCCCTGCTGCTGCCGCGCGGCGCGTTCCTGACCGCCGCGCGGACCCTGCGCTACGACATCGAACGCCTTCAGGAACGCTTCACCGCCAGCTTCGAGCAAGTCTGCCACCGGCTGGCCAGCCTGTCCCGTGCCCCCGAAGGCGACCACGGCGCGCCCATCCCCATCCATTTCCTGCGCACCGACATCGCTGGCAACATCTCCAAACGATTCTCCGCCTCGGGCCTGCGCCTGCCGCGCTATACCGGCGCCTGCCCGCGCTGGGTCACCCACACCGCGTTCCTCACCCCCGGCCGCATCGTCACCCAGGTCGCCCGCCTGCCCGAAGGCGGAACCTACCTGCTGATCGCCAAAGCCTTCGCCCGGCCCGGCGGAGGATGGCGCGCCGCCCGCACCTACCACAGCATCACCATCGGCTGCGACTTCGCCTTCGCCCGCCACATGGTCTACGCCGACGGCCTGGACCCCGCCGCCCCCGGCGTGGCCGAGCCGGTGGGCGTCAGTTGCCGCCAATGCCCGCGTAAGGACTGCGCCCAGCGCGCCTTGCCAGCGTTGGAGATGCATGAGTGAGGGTGAGGGTAAGGATGAGGAAGATCCGGGCGCTGCCCGGACCCGCTTAGGGCCATTGGCCCTAAGGACCCGTTTTTATTTCTTCCCAATCGCAAGCCATAGCGTCCTCATAGGAGGGAAGCCATGGCATGCTTTTGCCGTCCGTGAATACTTTTTCTATATAATCCCCCAGAGCGAATCGCGTGCAAGCACCTCCAGAATCACTTATTATAAAAATGTGTTCTTTATCTATACCCTCTGCCTTAATTACATACACACCCGGTTCACGCCATGCAACTCGCGCAGCGCCACGCCCTTCTTTAAGCATCATTATCGCGGCGTCATAGTTCATTTTACAGCTCCTATTAGGTTTGGCATTCAGTGTCACTTTTCAAACGTCCGGTAAGGCGATTGACAAGGCAAAGCCAAAATTGCCTGCGAACTGTGGTCGCGGATGCGCCCCTCAAGGGTTCTTAGGGCCAATGGCCCTAAGCGGGTGTGGGCAGCGCCCACAACTCCCCCCACCACTCCCTCCCCCCTCTGAGGCGTGACAGCGCTGCGCCTGCGCGGTACCCTCTACGCGGCAACGATCTTCAACCCCTAGAGCGGGCCAACCGCCGAAAACGAGGAAACGCATGGTGTCCGGATCGGTCCTCGTGGTCGAGGACGAGCGCAGCATTGCCGAGTCCCTCACCTTCCTGATGGAGCGGGCCGGGTTTGCCGTGCGTATCGCCTATGACGGGCAGGCTGCCCTGACGATGATCGAGAGCCGGCCGCCCGATCTTGTCCTGCTGGACGTCATGATGCCCGGCTGCGACGGGTTCGAGGTGGCCCGCACGGTGCGGTCCAACCCGGCGCTCGGCGGCGTGCGCATTGTGATGATTACCGCCAAGGGCCAGGACATCGACCGCCGCAAGGGCCAGGAACTGGGGGTTGACGACTACATCACCAAGCCGTTTTCAACCCGCGACGTGGTGGCGCGGGTCAAGGCGCTGCTGAACCCTGACACGCCCACCCTGCCCGCCGATGCAATCCCATGAACCCATCGACCTCGCCACCCAACATCCAAGCGGCGCGCGACCGCACGATCTTCCTGATCGCGGTCGGGTTCGTACTGCTGATGCCACCGCTCATCCTGGTGGCGGATCAGGCGGCGTTCGTGCTCGGCATCCCGGTGTTCTACGCCTATGTCTTTGTGTGCTGGGCGGCCCTGATCGGCGGGGGGGCCATCCTCGCGCCACGCCTGAGCCCAGCCGAGAGCGCGGCTCCCGACACCCCGGCCGACGGCCGGGACTGAGGGCGGGCCGTGATTCCGTCGTGGGTCATCCTGGTCGTGTCGCTGACCTACGTGGGGGTGCTGTTCGGCATCGCCTGGTGGGGTGACCGGCGGGCCGAGCAGGGCCGCAGCCTGGTCCGCAATCCGTTGGTCTACACCCTGTCCATCGCGGTCTACTGCACGTCGTGGACGTTCTATGGCGCGGTCGGGTCGGCGGCGCACAACGGGCCGGAGTTCCTGACCATCTACCTGGGGCCGACCCTCACGTTCCTGGCATGGTGGTTCGTGTTGCGCAAGGTGGTGCGCATCACCCGTGCCCACCGGATAACCTCCATCGCGGACTTCATCGCCTCGCGCTATGGGAAGTCTACGCAGCTTTCGGTGCTGGTCACGGTGGTCGCCACCGCCGGCACCATGCCCTACATCGCGTTGCAGCTCAAAGCCGTGGCGCAGAGCTTCACCGTCCTGGCGGGGCCGGACGCCACTGCCGCCCTCAACGCCCCGCTGCCCCAGGTGATCGCTGACACGGCGTTCTGGGTGGCGCTGGCCATGGCGGTGTTCGGCATCCTGTTCGGCACCCGCCATATCGACGCCTCGGAACACCACGAGGGCGTGGTGACGGCGGTCGCCTTCGAGTCCGTCATCAAGCTGCTGGCCTTCCTGGCGGTCGGGGTGTTCGTCACCTTTGGAATGCACGACGGCTTTGCCGACCTGTTCGAGCGCGCCCGCACCTCGGGCATCCCGGCCGAGACGTTCACCCTGGGGATGCCCGACGGGCCGGGCCGCTGGGTGTCCATGACCCTGCTGTCCATGTGCGCCATCCTGTGCCTGCCGCGCCAGTTCCAGATGACCTGCGTTGAAACCGTCGATGAACGCCATCTGGTCACGGCGTCGTGGCTGTTCCCCTTGTACCTGCTGGTCATCAGCGTGTTCGTGGTGCCCATCGCGGTGAGCGGTTTGATGGTCCTGCCGGTCGGGGCCGACGCCGACGCGTTTGTCCTGACCGTGCCGCTGAGCCAGGGGCAGCAGGGGCTGGCTCTGATGGCCTTCGTCGGGGGCCTGAGTGCGGCCACCGGCATGGTCATCGTCGCCACCATCGCGCTGTCGACCATGGTCAGCAACGATCTGGTCATGCCCGCCCTGCTGCGCATCCGCTGGCTGCGCCTGACCGAGCGCGGCGACCTCACCGGCCTGTTGCTGTTCATCCGCCGGGCGGCCATCGTCGCGGTGCTGTTCCTGGGCTATGCCTACTACCGCGCCACCGGACAGTCGGGCGCCCTGGCGGCGATCGGCCTCACGTCGTTCCTGGCCGCTGCCCAGTTCGCCCCGGCCATGATCGGCGGCCTGTTCTGGAAGGGCGCCACGCGCAGCGGCGCGGTCAGCGGTTTGGCCCTGGGGTTCGCCGCCTGGGGCTATACGATGCTGCTGCCGTCCATGGCCCGGTCGGGCTACCTGAGTACGGACATCGTGGAGAACGGCCTGGGCGGTGTAGCTTGGCTGCGGCCCGAGGCGCTGCTCGGCCTGACCGCCCTGGACCCCTTGAGCCATGCCCTGTTCTGGAGCTGGCTGCTCAACATCGGGGCCTTTGTCGGGGTGTCGCTGTTCGGCCGCCAGAGCCCCATGGAGCGCGTCCAGGCCACCGTGTTCGTGGACGTGTTCAAGCGCAGCGAGACGGCCGCGCCGCAGGTGTGGCGGCGGTCGGCCACGGTCAAGGACCTGTACACCCTGATCCAGCAGTTCCTGGGCCGCGCCACCGCCCACCGCACTTTTCGGGCCTATGAAAAGGAACACGGCGTGTCCCTGCCGCCGGGGCGCGAGGCCGACGCCGAGTTGCTGGCCATGACCGAACGGCTGCTGGCCGGGTCCATCGGCGGGGCCTCGGCCCGCGTCATGGTGGCCTCGGTCGCCAAGGGCGAGATGGTGTCGCTGGACGAGGTGCTGAAGATCCTGGAGGAAACCAGCCAGGTGATCGAGTACAGCCAGCGCCTGGAACAGAAATCCACGGAACTGGAGCAGACCACGGCCGAGTTGCGCGAGGCCAACCGCCGCCTGAAGGAACTCGATCGCCTGAAGGACGAGTTCCTGTCCACCATTTCCCACGAACTGCGCACGCCGCTGACCTCCATCCGGTCGTTCTCGGAAATCCTGGTCGATACGCCCAATCTGGAGGCCGGGCAGGCCTCGCGCTTCCTCGGCATCATCGTGCGCGAGAGCGAACGCCTCACCCGTCTGATCGACCAGTTGCTGGATCTCGCCCGCCTCCAGGCCGGGCACGGCGACTGGGCCATGGGGCCGGTGGACCTCGACAAGGCGCTGGAGGATGCCGCGGCGGTCACCGCCGGCCTGTTCAGCGACCGCAAGGCCCGCCTGGTCCTGCGCCTGCCGCCCAACCCGCACCCGGTCTATGCCGACCGCGACCGCCTGATGCAGGTGTTCGTCAACCTGCTGTCCAACGCGGTGAAGTACGTGCCCGAGGACGGCACCGGCCGGGTGATGATCTCGGCCCTGCCGCACGGGCCGGCGTGGATGGTGACCATCTCGGACAACGGCCCCGGCATCGCGCCCGACGACCGCGACCGGGTGTTCGACCGTTTTGTGCAAGTGCCCCGCCCGGACGGCGCCCCGCCCGGCGGCACGGGCCTGGGCCTTCCCATCTCGCGCCAGATCATCGAGCATTTCGGCGGGCGCATCTGGATCGAGGACGCCCCGACCGGCGGCGCCATGTTCTGCGTCACCCTGCCGGTGACCCGCCACGCGACCCCACCCCTTTCAGAAGCCACATGAGGAAACCCCACAATGTTCGCCCACTCCATTTCCCTCGACACCGCCAGCCGCATCGTTGACGAAGCCCTCGCCAAGGGCCGGGCCGAAGGCTATCAGCCGCTGACCGTGGTCGTCCTCGACTCCGGCGGCCACATCAAGGCGATGAAGCGCGAGGACGGCTCCAGCCTGATGCGCCCGGAAATCGCCATGGGCAAGGCCTGGGGCACCCTCAGCCTCGGCATGGGCGGCCGCGAACTGGCCCGCCGGGCTGAAAAGATGAGCATGTTCATGAACGCCGCCTCGGATCTGGCCGGCGGCAAGCTGGTCCCGGTGCCGGGCGGCGTGCTCATCCGCGACAGCCAGGGTGTCATCCTGGGCGCCGTCGGGGTGACCGGCGACCTGTCCGCCAACGACGAGCTTTGCGCCGTGGCGGGGATCACCTCGGTCGGGCTGGTGGCCGATACGGGCGACGCGGCTTAGGAGAAGCGAAGTCGGGCTGCCGCCCGCACCCGCTTGGGGCCGAAGGCCCCAAACCCCTTGACTATAAGCGGTTTGCTTTATCTTGAGCCATCTTGCGGTGGGGAGAGAAAGTGAAGGGATTGAACACAGAGACCACAGAGAACCACAGAGATTTCGGCGCAGACTTTTGCACACTGTGCGTAAAACCCGCTTAGGGATTTAACGCCTGCGGCGCAGTGGCTCCGCACTCTCTGTGTTCTCTGTGATTCCCCGCTTCACTTCACTTAATGCACCCCTGGCGGAGGCGGTAGTAACCCGTCCGCGACAGCGGAACTGAGGCTACCGCCCGTGAGCCCCTATTCCCCCGGCACCGCAACCGCATCCGTGACAAGCGGTTCCGGGTGGCGGGTGCGGGCCAAAAGGGTGTAGGCGGTCGGCACGACGAACAGAGTCAACACGGTGCCGAGCAACAGGCCGCCGACGATGACCCAGCCAATCGCTTGACGCCCCTCCGCACCGGCACCGCTGGCAATCGCCAGGGGGACGGCGCCCAGCACCATGGCGCCTGTCGTCATCAGGATCGGGCGCAGGCGCATGACGCTGGCATCGACGACGGCGGCCAGCTTGCCGTGGCCCTTGTCCTGAAGCTGGTTGGCGAACTCCACGATCAGGATACCGTGCTTGGTGATGAGGCCGACCAGAGTCACAAGCCCAATCTGGCTGTACACGTTCAACGTCCCGCCGGTCAGGTACAAGGCGAGCAACGCCCCGGTCATGGACAGCGGCACCGATACCATGATGACCATGGGGTCAATGAAGCTCTCGAACTGGGCGGCCAGCACCAGATAGATGAAGCCCAGCGCCAGGACGAACGTGACGTACATCCCCGCGCTCGACTGCATGAACTCTCGCGACGGGCCGTTGTAGTCAGTGGTGACGTCGGCCGGTAGGGTGCGTTCGGCGGCGTCCTCCATGAACGCCAGGGCGTCCGACAGAGCGTAGCCTTCGGCAAGGTTGGCGGTGATCGTTGCGGCGCGAAGCTGATTAAAGTGGTTCAGTTCGCTTGGCGCCACGGTTTCGGACACCTCGACCAGATTGGAAAGCTGGGCCATGGTGCCGTCGCGGCCACGCACATAGATGTTGGTCAGGTCGTCGGGATTGGCGCGGTCGATATCGAGGACCTGCACCACCACGTCGTACTGCCGCCCCTCGCGCTTGAAGCGGGTGACCTGACGGCCGCCGAGCATGGTTTCAAGCGTCCGCCCGACGGTGGCGACCTCCACCCCCATGTCGGCCGCCTTGTCGCGGCGCACCGAGACGTCAAGCTGCGGCTTGTTGAGTTTCAGGTCACTGTCGAGGTTCTCGAAGCCGGGGAACTTGGCGACCTCCTCCATGAAGGCGTCCTGCCATTCCTGAAGGTTTTCATAGGGCGCCGAGGTCATCAGCACGAACTGCACCGGCTTGTCGGTCGGCCGCTGGCCCAGCGACGGCGGGTTGACCGCGAAACTCATGATGCCGGGGATGCCGCCGAACAGCTTGGGGCTGATCTCGGCCGCGATCTCCTGCTGGGACCGCTCGCGCTCCTCCCAGGGCTTCAGGTTGTTGAAGGCGATGATCTGCGACACGGTGGGGAAACCGGTGACGACAAAGTACCGCTCGATCTCGGGCACCCCGGCGAACACCTGCTGCATCTGCTGGGCGTAGCGGTCGGTGTAGGCCACCGTCGCCCCCTGCGGCGCGATACCGACACCGATGATGGTGCCGCGATCCTCGGTCGGGGCCAGTTCGGACTTGAGGGTGACAAACAGCACCCCGGCCGCCCCGGCCACCAACAGACCGAGCAGAACCACCGCCCAGCGGCCGCGCAGGGAGGCCGACAGCAGGCGCTTGTAGCCGCTCTCCATGCCCTCCATGCCGCGTTCAATGACGTTGTAGAAGCCGGAGTGCTTCTTTTCGTGACGCAGCAGCTTGGCGCACATCATCGGCGACAGGGTCAGGGCGACAAAGCCCGATACCAGCACCGCGCCGGCCAGGGTCCAGGCGAATTCCGTGAACAGCCGTCCGGTGCGGCCCTCCATGAAGCCAATGGGCACGAACACCGCGACCAGGGTCATGGTCATGGCGAGCACGGCAAAGCCGATTTCCTTGGCACCCTTGAAGGCGGCCTGGACTGGGGTCATGCCGTCCTCGACATGACGGAAGATGTTTTCCAGCATGACGATGGCGTCGTCCACCACCAGCCCGATGGCGAGCACCATGGCGAGCAGGGTCAGGGTGTTGATGGAAAAGCCGAAGGCGTACATGAACACGAACGCGCCGACCAGCGACACCGGGATGGTGACCAGCGGAATGAGAATGGCGCGCAGGTTGCGCAGGAACAGGAAGATTACCAGCACGACCAGGGCGACAGCCTCGGCGATGGTGGTGAACACGTTCTTGATCGAGCGGTCGATGAACACCGAACTGTCGTAGGCAACCTCGACCGTCATGCCCTCGGGCAGGCTTTCGGTGATGCGCGGCAGGATGTCGCGCACCGCCTCGGAAACCTCCAGCGGGTTGGCCACCGCCTGCTTGATGATACCCAGCGCGACGGCGGACTCGCCCTTGAAGCGGACCACGCGGCGTTCCTCGCGGGCGCCCAGTTCGGCCCGGCCGACGTCGGACAAACGGACCAGATAGCCGTCGGCCTGGGACAAAATCAGGTTTTCGAACTCGGCCGGGGTGGCGAGGCCAGTGTCGGACAGCACGGTGAACTCGCGGTCCCGGCTTTCGATGCGGCCCGAGGGGATCTCGACGTTCTGGCGGCGCAGGGCGTCCTCGACATCCTGCGGCGTCAGGCCATAGGCGGCCAGCCGCGCGGCATCCAGCCACACCCGCATGGCATAACGCCGCTCGCCGAAGATACGCACCTGGGCCACGCCGGGCAGGTTCTGTAGGCGGTCCTTCACAAAACGGTCGGCGTAGTCGGTGATTTCCAGCGGGGTCTGCGTCTCGCCAGTGAAGGCCAGGAAGATGATCGGCTGGGCGTCGGCCTCGGTCTTCTGGACCACCGGCTCCTCGATCTCGTCGGGCAGCGCGCCGCGCACGCGGGCAACGCGGTCGCGCACGTCGTTGGCCGCCGCGTCGGGGTCGCGGGTCAGCCGGAAGCGCACCGTGATCTGGCTCTGTTCAGGCCGCGAGACCGACGAAATCAGGTCGATGCCCTCGATCCCGGCGAGGCTTTCCTCCAGCGGCTGGGTGATCTGGCTTTCGATGATCTCGGCCGTGGCGCCGCGATAGGTGGTTTCCACGGTGACCACCGGCTCGTCGATCTTGGGATATTCGCGCACCGTCAGGCGCTGGTAGGACACCAGACCGAGAAGCACGACCAGCAGGCTCATCACCGTGGCAAGAACCGGGCGTTTGATGGAAATGTCGGAAAGGCCCATGGTTTTTCCTCAGCCCTGCGGCTTTTCAGCCGGCGCCTGCGACGGCAGGACCATGACCGGCTGGTCGGGACGCAGCTTCATCTGACCGGCGGTGACGATCACGTCGCCCTCGGCCACGCCGTCGGTGATTTGCACCATGCCCTTGGCGCGGTGGCCGATCTGGACCGGCCTGTAGGCCGCCTTGCCGTCGATTACCTTGACCACCATTTGCGTCTGCCCGCGCGGCACCAGGGCCTGTTCGGGGACCATCAGGGCGGTCGGGTTGACCTCCAGCACCAGGGTGACGCGGGCGAACATGCCCGGCCGCAGGGTGCCATCGGGGTTGGGCACGCGGGCGCGCAGCATCACCGACCGACCTGCCACATCGACCTGCGGGTCAACCGCGATCACCTCGCCCTCGAACTCGGTGCCGGGCATGGCATCGACGTTCAGGCGAATCGGCTGGCCGCGCCGCAGGTCCGTTGAAAACATCTCGGGCACGCGGAAGTCGGCCTTGAGCGGGTGCAGGCTTTCCAGGTTCACGATGTCCTGGCCGGCCTGGACATAGGCCCCCGGCGACACCTTGCGCAGGCCGACCACGCCAGCGAACGGCGCGCGGACCTGGGCTTTCTCGATGGCGGTGCGGGCCACCGCGACGGCGGCCTCGTCGATTCGCATGCGGGCGAAGGCTTCCTCAAGCGCGGCTTGACTGACGTTGTCGCGCTTGGCCAGGGTCTGGGACCGCCGGTAGTTGGCCTGGGACAGGGCAAGCTGCGCCTCGGCCGAGGCCATGCGGGCGCGCTGCTCGCTGTCGTCCATGCGCACGACAATGGCGCCGGCCTCGACCGGCAGGCCTTCCTCAAAAGTCAGGCGCTCGATCCGGCCGGGCACCTCGGGACGGATCATGACCGATTCGCCCGCCGTCAGGGTGCCGACAGCCTGAAGGGTGCGCTGCAACGGCTGCGCCTCGACGGTCACGGCCTCGACCGGCAGCCCTTGCGGTGCCGCCTCCTGAGTCATACCCGGTGCTGCTGAGACCGCCATCAGCAGTCCAGCAACCACAACCACTACACCGTGTCTCATCACCGTGGACCTTCACCATTACAGAATGGCGTTCAGGTATATCGGCAGGCGCAGCGAATAGCTAGGTCCCTGACGTTTCCCCAGGGTCACAAGTCTGTTTACGGCGACTGCGTCATCCGCGACTCCGCACGGCCCTGTAAATGACCAGCAGGAGCACCGCTCCGACCACGGCCAGGGCGAAACTGCCGAAGTTGAAGCCCGAAATATCACCCACCCCCAAGGCCCGGCCAATGAAGCCGCCGAGCAGGGCACCAACAATGCCCAGGCCGATGGTGACGATGAAGCCGCCAGGGTCCTTGCCCGGCATAATCAGTTTGGCGATGGCCCCGGCGATGAGGCCGAACAGAATCCACGCAAGAATGCCCAATGTTTCCTCCTGATTAAGCGTCTGTCAGCGGCGCGCCGGGCTCCGCTCGGGTTTAACCACAACGTTGGATGGCTTTTTCTCAGCCACCGCCTCGTCAATGTTCTCGGGGATGTTCTCGGGCTGTACGACATGCACCGGATGGCGCTCGACGTGGCCGGTTTCGGCCTTGGTTTCGGCGCGGACGTCAGCCACGGCCCCTGCCCCGATAAGGCCCAGACCAACGGCGTGCTCGACCATCGCCAGAGTGTCGGCGGCGAGCACCAGGGCGCTGCCCGCCTCAACCACCGGATCAGCCATGGCCTCGATCTCAGCAGCGCGGCTGCCATTTCCAGACACGTTACGGATGTAAATCGCCAGAACCCGATCACCATGATGGGCGACGATCTCGCGGTAGATTTCAGGATCATGCTGCCCACTGTCGCCGATCAGGATGAACGGCAAGTCCTTGTACAGGGACAGCATATTGTCGATCAGGATGCGCTTGTGGTCTTCGGCCTTGCGCGGCAGGGGGCTGGTCCACGACACCCCCCATTCGCGCAGGAACAGGATGGGCCCTTCGGGGATACGGTGCAATCGAAAGAACTCGTCGAGGATATCATAGATGCCCCACGGCCCGCGCGACACATAGAGCATCGGGTTGTGGTCCTCGCCCGATACGCCCCCATACAGCGCGCGGTAAAACGCCGCGACACCGGGGAAGGCAACCCGGCTGCCGGCCCCTTGCACGAACAGGCGCCACAGCATGGCGACGCGGTTGGCGACGCCGGTGAACACCACCGTATCGTCAATATCGCTGATGACCACGAAGCGGGCGTGGCGGGGCGGGATGAACACTTGGCCGCGCGCAGTGACTTCCTGCGGGTCCTGCACGGCGAGATCCACCCAGTGCCATAGGCGACCTTGTTCGGGCGGCGCGTCAAAGTGCAGATGAACCCGGAAGTATCCATCGGCGTCGGTTTCGACCGCCTGTTCCGCCGTGCCGAACCGCGCCCGCACCACGGCCCCGCCATAGCCGCGCCGACGCACCCGGCGGCCCAGGTCTTTGATGTGGCGCCACCCGCTGCGCGGGGCGGCCGGGCCGGCGTCGGTCGATTGCCGGAACACGCGGCCGATCATGAATATTTCGGACTGCGAGCCGTAGCCGCGATAGGGCTGCAACACCACCCCATGCTTGCCGTGCGCCGTGCGGACCGGCCGCGCCGCCAGCTTGACGATCCGGAACGCTGCCCGTCTCCATGCCTTCAGACGCCCCAGAACCGACATTCCCGCCTTTCCCTGCATATCCTGCTCCGGGATTAACGCGGGAAGGCCGGATTGCGATCCCAATTGAAAGTCCAAGAGGGACCGGACGATAATGAACGCCGGAGCAGTTGGAGGATCCATGAGCAACCAGACCAAACGCGGACGCACCGGCCGGGGCTACCCCAAGGGCCGCCCGGTCGATCCCCAGGCCCGGCGCGAGGTCGAAGCGGTGCTGGAGGGTGTCCCCCTGCGCCGCGACCTGCTGATCGAACATCTGCACGGATTGCAGGATCGGTTTGGCGTGCTGCTGCCGCGCCATGTGGTGGCCCTGGCCGACCTGCTGCGGCTGGCTCCGGTGGAAGTGTTTGAGGTTGCCACCTTCTATGCCCATTTCCACATTCCCGGCGATGACCACGCCCTGCCCCACGGCCCCGTGGTGCGGGTGTGCGACAGCCTGACCTGTACCCTGCATGGGGCCGAGGACCTGCTGGCCGAAACAACAGCCCGCGTCGGTGGCCGGGCGCGCGTTGAACGGGCGCCGTGCATGGGCCTGTGCGACCATGCCCCGGCGGTCCACGTCGGCCGCCGCGCCGTGCTTCAGGCGACCACGGACTCCATCGAGGCGCGGGTGAAAAGCGGCCGTTTCCGGCCCCACCTGCCCGACGCCGAAGACCTTGCCACCTACCGCGCCGGGGGCGGTTACACGCTGCTGGAAGCCTGCCGCACCGGCGAGAAATCCCCCGAGGACGTCATCGCCCATCTGGAGGCCGCCGGGCTGCGCGGCCTGGGCGGGGCGGGGTTTCCGACCGGGCGCAAGTGGCGCATCGTGCGCGGCTTCCCCGGCCCCCGCCTGATCGCCGTCAACGCCGACGAGGGCGAGCCCGGCACCTTCAAGGACCGCTACTATCTGGAAACCGCGCCGCACCGGATGCTCGAAGGGGCGTTGATCGCGGCGTGGGCGGTCGAGGCCGCCGCCGTCTATATATACTTGCGCGACGAATACCCGGCCGTGCATGCCCTGCTGCGCCAGGAGATCGCGGCGCTGGACGCCGCCGGGCTGCTTGGCGGGGTGGAGGTCCACCTCAGGCGCGGCGCCGGGGCCTACATCTGCGGCGAGGAATCGGCCATGCTGGAAAGCATCGAGGGCAAGCGCGGCCTGCCCCGCCAGCGCCCGCCCTATGTGGCCGAGGTCGGCTTGTTCGGCCGCCCGACCGTGGTCAACAACGTCGAAACCCTGCACTGGGTCCGCGCCGTGCTGGAGAACCCGCCCGAGTGGTACGCCGTCCCCCGCCCGCGCGCCTATGCTGTGTCGGGCCGGGTGCGCGAACCGGGCGTCAAGATCGCCCCGGCCGGCATCACCGTGCGCGCCCTGATCGAGGATCACTGCGGCGGCATGGCCGAGGGCCACACCTTTGCCGCCTATCTGCCCGGCGGCGCGTCGGGCGGCATCCTGCCGGCCAGCCTGGGCGACGTGCCCCTGGACTTCGGCGCGCTGGAGCCGCATGGCGGGCTGATCGGGTCGGCCGCGGTGATCGTGCTGTCGGACCACGACGACGTGACCGCCGCCGCCCGCAACCTGATGCACTTCTTTGCCGACGAAAGCTGCGGCCAGTGCACGCCGTGCCGCGTCGGCACGGAAAAGGCCGTCACCCTGCTCGCCCGCACCGCCTGGGACCGCCCCCTGCTCGATGATCTGGCCGAGGTCATGCGCGATGGGTCGATCTGCGGCCTGGGGCAGGCGGCGCCCAATGTGTGGACCACCGTCATGCGCCACTTCCCGGAGGCCGGCCAATGACCCGCCCCGTCACGTTCACACTGGATGGCGCCACCGTCACCGCAGCGCCAGGGGAAACCCTGTGGCAGGTGGCCGAGCGTACAGGCCTCGCCCTGCCCCACCTGTGCCACCGCCCCGAACCCGGCTACCGACCGGACGGCAATTGCCGCGCCTGTCTGGTCGAGGTCGAGGGGGAGCGCACCCTGGCCGCCTCCTGCCGCCGTCCGGTGGCCGAAGGCTTGGTCGTCCGCACCGCCAGCGCCCGCGCCACCAAGGCCCGCCGTCTGGTCATGGAACTGCTGGCCGCCGATCAGGAGGGCGAGAGCCGCTTCCCGGCCCGCGCCACCCCGGCCCCGGCCGAGGATCGGTCCCACCCCGCCATGACCGTGCGCCTGAACGCCTGCATCCACTGCGGCCTGTGCGCGCGGGCCTGCCGGGAGGTGCAGTCGAATGACGTAATTGGCCTCGCCTTCCGGGGCGCCCAGACACGGGTGGTGTTCGACCTCGCCGATCCCATGGGGGCCAGTTCGTGCGTCGGCTGCGGGGAGTGCGTGCAGGCCTGCCCGACCGGCGCCCTGGTGGCGCGCTCTGTCGAGGCCGGGCAGACCGCCGACCGCACGGTGGACAGCCTGTGCCCGTACTGCGGCGTCGGCTGTCAGCTCACCTATCATGTAAAAGACGACCGGCTGCTAAAGGTCGAGGGCCGCAATGGCGAGGCCAACCAGAACCGCCTGTGCGTCAAGGGCCGGTTCGGCTTCGACTACATCCACCACGCCCACCGCCTGACCCGGCCGCTCATCCGGCGGGACGGCGCCCCCAAGGAACTGATCGACCCGGCCACCCCCCTCACCCATTTCCGCGAGGCGACGTGGGAGGAGGCCCTGGACCGCGCCGCCACCGGCCTTGCCCGCATCCGTGACGCCGAGGGCGGCATGGCGCTGGCCGGGTTCGGGTCGGCCAAGGGGTCGAACGAGGAAGCCTATCTGTTCCAAAAGCTGGTCCGCATGGGGTTCGGGTCCAACAACGTGGACCACTGCACCCGGCTGTGCCATGCGTCCTCGGTCGCCGCGTTGATGGAGACCATCGGGTCCGGCGCCACCACCGCCCCGGTGCGCGAGGTCGAGAACGCCGACTGCATCGTGGTCATCGGCGCCAATCCCACCGTCAACCACCCGGTCGCCGCCACCTACATCAAGGCCGCCGTCAAGCGCGGCGCGCATCTGATCGTGTTCGACCCGCGTGGCGGCCATGGGCTGGGGCGGTATGCCTCGGACATGCTGCGGTTCCGGCCGGGGTCGGACGTGGCGATGCTCAACGCCCTGATGCAGGTGATCGTGGCCGAGGACCTGCACGACCGCGCCTACCTCGACGCCTTCACCGAGGGGTTCGCGGCGTTCAAGGACCACCTCGCCCCCTACACCCCCGAGGCCGTCACCGAGGCCTGCGGCATCCCGCCAGAGGTTTTGCGCCAAGTGGCGCGGGCCATCGCCACGTCCAAGGCGGCAATGATCTTTTGGGGCATGGGGATTTCGCAGCACACCCACGGCACCGACAACGCCCGTTGCCTGATCGCCCTGGCGCTGCTGTGCGGCCACATGGGCAAGCCGGGCGCCGGGCTGCATCCCCTGCGTGGGCAGAACAACGTGCAGGGGGCGTCCGACGCCGGGCTCATTCCCATGGTGTTCCCCGATTACCGCAAGGTCAGCGACGCCCCGGCCCGCCATGCGCTGGAGGCCCTGTGGGGGGCGACCCTGCACGGCTTCCCCGGCCTGACGGTGGTCGAGATCATGGCCGCCGCCGAGGCCGGGCGCATCAAGGGAATGCTCATCATGGGCGAGAACCCGGCGATGTCCGACCCCGACCTCGCCCACGCCCGCAAGGCCCTGGCGACGCTCGATCATCTGGTGGTCCAAGACCTGTTCCTGACCGAGACGGCGTGCTTTGCCGACGTGGTGCTGCCGGCCTCGGCCTTTCCCGAAAAGACCGGGACGTTCACCAACACCGACCGCAAGGTGCAGTTGGGCCGCGCCGCCCTCCCCCCACCCGGCGACGCCCGCCAAGACCTGTGGATTCTCCAGGAACTGGCCCGCCGCCTGGGCGTGGACTGGGACTACGCCGGCCCGGCCGAGGTGTTCGCCGAGATGCGCCGCGCCATGCCGTCCCACGCCGGGATCACCTGGGACCGGCTGGAGCGCGATGGCGCCGTCACCTACCCCTGCCCGACCGAGGGCGACCCCGGCCAACCCATCCTGTTTGGCGACGGCTTCCCGACCGCAACCGGGCGCGGCCTGTTGACGCCGGCCAACGCCCTGCCGCCCGACGAGCGCCCCGACGCCGACTACCCCATGATCCTGACCACCGGCCGGGTGCTGGAGCACTGGCACACCGGGTCCATGACCCGCCGGGCCGAGGCCCTGGACGCCCTGGAACCCGAAGCGGCCTGCCACCTCGCCCCGGAGGCCCTGGCGCGGTTGGGGGTGGCGCCGGGGGGAACGGTGCGGCTGGTGACGCGGCGGGGGAGTATTGTCTTGGCCGCACGAGAGGAACCGGGGATGCCGGAGGACCTGGTGTTCCTGCCGTTCTGCTATGTGGAGGCGGCGGCGAACCTGCTGACGAACGCCGCCCTGGACCCGTATGGGAAGATCCCGGAGTTGAAGTTTTGTGCGGTTCGGGTGGAGGGGGCGTAATCTGATCTCCTGGAAAGCGGTAGTGTTTATTTCCTCGAAGCCGCCCGCTTTTTTTTGGCGCCAATGCTTTTCCAGCATCCAAAATGGCGGTACAGTTTCAAGTACTAATGGAATACCTATAATTACCGCTCCCCTCTCATAGAGAAATTTGGAATTGAACAATGTTATCTGTCGGAAGCCTATCTACTGCTTCCGCCTCTTGTTCGCCGCTCACACGCCAAACTGCGACTTCCGGTCCATGACGCAGCGCAACCAAAAGAGAAAGGAGACAAAATACCTTTGGCCCAAATGGAATGATAACAGGACGCGCAGATTGCTTAAGCCCATGCACCAAATCGGACAAAGCAGAGAAGGTAGGAAGGGGCTCTTCAACCCTGTACTTGTAAATATTCTCTTTTGGAACTACCGATAAAAGTCGATCGTTTGCCTTAACAACTCCTTCTTCATACCGCGTGTCTGGGCTTACGGGAAAGTACAACCATGCCGAAGCTGGCTCAAGATACTCCAGTGCTCCATATGCATGGTCTGCCTCATACCCGAGCCCCACAACAGCAACTGGCGGCCATTCAGGATGTAAAGCCCAGCCGGCAAGCTCCGGAATGATTGGCTCTGACACAGTTACGGGAAGGTCAAACTGATTTGGTTCCGTGTATTTTGCAACCGTATAACAAAAAGTGATTTGCGCACCAGAGAGAGAGGAATTGAGCAATACGAGGCACGTTTGGGCCATCATCGGCCTCGACATCGAAGAAACATCGACAAAAACGCTCTCTATCTTGATATCTTTTTGTGCAATAGAGATCTCACTCGTTAGATCATTCACATATTTCTGACGACTGTAAGGAATAAGCTTACCACCCTTGTTTATAGCATTTACTTTGTTTTTCTCATAAGCAAAACTCTGCCGCTCTTTAAACTCAGGGCATATGAGTTTTTGGACGTCTCTTACTTTCTCTAGTGCGTAGGTCGCCCGCGTTTCATATCCTACAGGGACGATGCCGAGATCAAATGAACGCCCCTTTACATCTGGAGCCGCATGAATTCCTTTTATCATGTCGTCAAATCCTCAAATGAAAACTGAAATTCCTGCGGCGAAACCTTTAGCCTCAAAAGGCTCGACAAAGAGACTGGACGCCCTAGAACCAGAGGAAGTTGATAATGCTGAGCAAGAAGGTAGGAAAGCCTAAAGCGTTTTCCTTTCAGAGAACTCAGCAACGCCCCTCCACCGCCTTCATCCACGTGTACCAAGGCTCCAGCATTAAGCGCCTGCCCTATAGCCGCAAGAAGTCGAGGATTAGTTGTCGAATCTACTATAAAAGTACCTGGCGGCTCTGGAACAAAATCCTGCCCATACACCGAAAGCGCAAACGCAGCCCCCAAATCATCAAGAAGACTTAGAAGACCCCGTTTCTTTTCATGAGGAATTGGGCTGTCGTATGGATAAGTTTTCAGAAGTGCGCGAAAGCCTCCACACAGCCTTTCAACTTCGTCATCCTGCTTTGCCGCAGAAATTGTGGCGTTATTCGCTCCAGATTCAGCGAGCATCCGGCGCATCAGGCCGATGAGCCAGCGCGGGTTCCCCTCGGTAATACCAAATATCGCCTCAGCGCCGGCGTAAAGAGCTGGATTTTTGCGGGACCTCTTTTGCAGTTTTCCACCATGCCCACGCCGCAGACTTTCTGCTCGTAGCTGTATGGGCCAAGCTGCTTTTCTCAGCACTTGGGCTCTCACCTCATTCGGCAAGGAATCCAGCCTGCCTATATCAATGCCATGCTCAAACAGGTAGGAGTGAAAAGACTGATCTACGTCAGCCAAGCGGGCGATCGCCTTTTGGCGGTAGCCGCCCACCTCGTACGGTTCATAGTTTTCTTGCGACGATATAGAATTCTCAAACAGTGTCTCCGGCTCAACCGGCGCATTGCCCATGTCAAGCAATATTGACTTAAAAAGCTCGCGCGAGAATGGATAGCCATCTTCTTTGTTCTTATACCAAAGATATATTGGCTCATAGTCGTGTCCGCGCATTGCCCCCACGGCTTTCTCAAGTATATCTAAATCACTGCCGAACGGACTAATCGAGAGTTTGAAGATTATCCTTTGGTCCGCGCTGCGCAGTGCTCGGAACAGAACCCTCCGGATCGCCCTTGGCGCGATCTCTAACTCATCGAAGAGCAGAGCCCACAATAGGTTTGTCTTTGCGAATCCGTTGAAAATCTCAATCCCTAAGCTCACAGCCATCATGAAGTCTATATGAAGATCTTTAAACGACTGGAGCCGCGCCTGTATTACAACCTCTTCTTCATCGGCATTCACTGACGCAAACGTGTAAATGTCTTTCAACCTGTGACGCAAACCAAGCACAAGCCCAAAAAATGACGGTATTTCAATATCAAGAGACCATGCCCTTGCTAGCTCAGCGACAATAACTGTTTCAATCTGGCGCGATACATCAGCGGTTAAATTTGGAAGTTTATCACCTGAACTATCGCTCACGTCAGCCATAGCTTGCGACAGAGCGATAAGCACGTGGGTCGTAAATGCAGCGACCCCCAATTGATCCCTCGCCGCCTTTATCAAGCGGTTGCGATTGAGGGCCTCCAATTGCGCGCCCCAACTAATGTCCGATGCGATGAACACGCCGACGAAGTCGATTCTCTCCCTGCACTGCTGAGCGTGGGGATGTTGCCAAGCAGAAAGTGCCCGGGGCTGCAGCATCTTAAGCAACGTCGTTTTTCCGCTACCGCGGGGACCAACCACGAGCGAATGCTGCCGCTGTGCCAGGGTCGCAAAGTGCTTTGGGGGAATGAAGGTCTTAGCAACTTGCTCAGGCGATAGATTTCGCGCGTTGAATGAGTCGAAAATTGCGCCGCTCATGCTGTCTCCTTTAAAAAAAGCTGCGCGAAATTTCCCCAGTCGTCATAGTTGACGTTCACGCTTCGCTCGCCTAGCCGCCGAGCTACAGTCGTACGATCTAGGGGAAGGAGATGAGCTAGCTCCGGGTGCGCCTGACAGATTTCGCCCCACTCAACAAAAACCCCTTTACCGCTCGTGTTTAGAAATTTCATGATTGTATCGACGGCGGCAATGGGCCGATCCCTAAAGCCAAACCCCGCGTTATACGGTATGACCGAACTAGCTGGAGACCGCTTCCAGCCGTCCAGGTTGCTATAGTCCCAGGCATGAATACGGCCCTTCAGAGGCGGCAGAGAATCATCCTGGTCGTATTCAAACTCAACTATATAAAACTGGTTTCTAGTTTTTGTCGCGGCCTCAGAGTAGAGGCGTGCAGAGAAACTACCTGCGCCAAACACCAAGCACGCCGCCCCCGTTCCGGTTGCGTAGGCAATGCGAGGATAATGCTTGTGCCCGTGAACCATCATCCATTCTGCGTCATCCTCCGAAAGCAAATTGACAAGATCGTGACCACCACTCATCTCGCTATAATCCGTCTCACCAACGTCATTGTTAGCCATTGGATGGTGGTGGCATAAGACGATATTAACACTGCGCGGGCCGGTATGATTCAGAGCATCCCTAATAGCCGCCAAAGTCGCTTTGCTGATGCGTCCGTGTTCGTGCTCCTTATGCGCCTCATTCTCTTTCATATATCCATGATATGCTGCCGAGTTCAGAAGTAAGACCCGATAGGCATTTTCAGCCACAACTGCAAAATTCCGAGCCCAGAAGTGATCGTCGAGGCGTTCGTCGCCTATAGGCAGGCGGGGCTGAAGTCCAAGAAGTGCCCCTTTCGGGTCAAACCCGCTGCCTTCGAAACGAGAATCTAAATCGTGATTCCCTGGGACCGTTAGCAAACGAGCATCGCCTAAATGCGCGGCAAGGCGGTGCAACGCTCCCCATACATGCCGTAGCCCCGCCCGGCACCCTCGATCCGCCATATCGCCTGCGCAGAGGAGCAGGTCCGCTGACAGCTTTTCTGCGGCGACAAGACGTTCTAGGTGATGAAATGGGTCAAGATTTGCGAAGTTTTCATCGGACACACACATATAGCTGGGACGCTCCTGCCCAGGGTGCGCAGTCGCGTGCAGGTCACTTAGTATGGCGACCTTCAGTTTCTTCATACCGCGTCAAACCCCCTAGAGCTTCATCAATCACTTTATCGATCAAGCCTCAGCCCCGCAAACTTTTCCACGGACACTGCTTCTGGCCACGTAGGACACGCAGAGGGTATCAGCGCTCCGGGCGCTTAATACCTTCACTGGAGATTATCGGGGGCCAGATTTAGACTGACGAGCGCACTTCCGCAGAAAGCACCCCTTCAAAACAAAAAAACAGGGGGCGATGCCCAAGCACCGCCCCCTTTCCACAACCCTCACAACTCCCCACTCACCCCCCAGCGGCATCGCCCGCTGCGGACTGCAGGTAGTTGGGCAGGCCCATCGAGGTGATGAGGTTGAGTTGGGTTTCCACCCAGTCGATGTATTCCTCGACCTCTTCGAGGATTTCGCGGAGTTCGTGGCGGGTTACGAAGTCGGACAGGCTTTCGCACAGGGCGATGGCCGCGACCAAGGCGCCGTGTTCGCTCTGCGCCATCTTGAGGTCGTTGGCGAGGATTTCCGGGACGTTTTCGCCGATGTACAGCTTGCCCAGGTCCTGGAGGTTGGGCAGGCCTTCGAGGAACAGGGTGCGTTCGATGATCTCGTCGGCGGCCTTCATCTCGGCGATGGACTGCTTGTAGATGGCCTTGCCGAGGTCCGCGAAGCCCCAGTTCTTCAGCATCCGGGCGTGCAGGAAGTACTGGTTGATCGAGGTAAGCTGAACCTTGAGGATGCCGTTCAGGGCGGCGATGACCTTTTTGTCACCTTGCATGTGCGGGCTCTCCTGGACTTAAGAAGGGGAGGACAGGCTGCCGGCGGCGGATTGCAGGTAGTTCTGCAAGCCCATGCCGTCGATCAGGCGCAGTTGCTTTTCCAGCCAGTGGGTGTGGTCTTCCTCGGTGTCGGCCAGAAGCTCGCGCAGCATGTTGCGGGTTTCGTAATCCTGCTCGTCCTCGCACACCTTGATCGCGGCGCGCAGGGCGCCGACCACCATGATTTCATAAGCGAGGTCGTTGCGCAGCATCTCGGGCACGTCGTTGCCGACGGTGAGGGTGCCACGGGCGCCCACGTCGGGGCGGCCTTCCAGGAACAGGATGCGCCGCATGATCTTGTCGGCGTGCTCCAGTTCCTCCTCGCGTTCGTGGGCGATGCGTTCGTAGAGGCGGTGATAGCCCCAGTCCTCGAACATGCGCGAGTGGGCGAAATACTGGTCGGCGGCGGTCAGCTCGGACGTGAGCAATTTCCCCAGGGTCTCAAGGACCTTCTGGCTTCCCTTCATGGCGCGTCTCCTGAATCAGTCAACGGGCAGTGTGCCAGAGGGCGGGGCTTCACGAAAGAAAAAACTGAATAAACAAGCACTTAGCCCGTCTTCTAAGAAGCATTCTCGTCTACGGCTTGGTCCGCCGCAGCCGGACGATGATATCGACGCCGTCGATTTCGGTCCCCTCGGGGGCCTCCGGCACGTCAACAACGCCCGGCTGGCGGCCGGGGATGTCCGAGAGTACGCCTGTTGCCGGATCAAGGAAATGGTGATGGTCGGCCTGGTTCGAGCAATAGGTCGCCCGCTCGCCAAAGCCGATGCGCCGGATGATGCCGCGCTTGGACAGATCGTTGAGCACGTTATAGAGCGTGGCGAGCGGCAGCCCGAGGCCCATCTCCTGCGCCAGGGCGTGGGCCTGATCCACCGTCAGATGGCTGCTCGGCGCGGCCCGCAACAGCCGCACCACGGCCAGACGCTGGCGGGTCAGGCGGATCCCGGCCCGCCGCAACAGTTCCTCGTCCGGGCCGTGGCCGCCCATGATCGCCCCTCCGCCAATATCCACACAAGGCGTGAGAATACTCCGGGTGGGGCCAACGGGCTAGTGCGAATGCGAGTCGATATTAAACGATGACACGCTACCAAGGTCGCATTTTCGCAAGCCCGGCTGAGCCGTCATCATGGTCGTCCATTGGACACCCGTGAATGAAGGACCCGGATCGATGTCGAAACGCCTTGGGTTGGCCGTACTGGCCGCCACACTCTTCGCCTCAGGGGCCGCGGGCGCCGCCGAGGACCGCACTCAGGCGGCCATGGTTGCAGCCGGCGAGGCCGTGTTCCATCGCTGCATGAGTTGCCATTCCCTCGACCCGGCCGAAAACACCTTCGGCCCGTCGCTGTACGGCGTGGTCGGGCGCGAGGTCGGCACGCAGCCGCGCTTTGCCTACTCCGCCGGGATGCAGGCCGCCGACTTCATCTGGACCGAGGACAAGCTGCGGGCCTGGGTGGCCGACAACACCGCCGTGCTTCCGACCACGCGGATGCGCCACGTCAGCATCACCGACCCGGCCGAACAGGACTACCTGATCGCGTTTCTCAAGACCCTGAAGTAGGGAAGTGAAGGAAGCGGGGGAACCACAGAGATCGCAGAGTTAGAAGAGAAGGCACAGAGAGTTCGGAGTGGCGCCGAAACCTCTGTGCCCTCTGTGTTCTCTGTGGTGAATTTCTTCCTTTTACTGGCCTACCGGAACATCAGCAACGGCACCTGACAGGTGCGGATCAGCGTCGTCGTGGTGCTGCCGATGATCAGGTGGCGGATGCGCGAATGGCCGTAGGCGCCGACCACCAGCAGGTCGATGCCTTCGCTTTTCACATACTCGCCCACCCGCGACTCGGGCTCGCCCTCGATGAGGGTGGCGCGGGACTCCAGCCCCCCGGCGGCCAGTTCCTCGCGCGCCAGGGCCAGTTTTTCCTGGTTGGCGGCGGTCGCGGCGCCGACCATCAACAGATGGCACTCGATGCCCTGGAGCAGCGGCCGGGTCGCCACATGGCTAACCGCCTTGCGCGCGCTGGTCCCGCCGTCGTAGGCGATCAGCAGGCGGTTGATCGGCTTGAAGGCGCGGTTGGCGACCAGCACGGGCTTGGTGCTGCCGCGAATGACGCGCTCCAGGTTGGCGCCCAGGTGACCTGTGGCAAAGTCGGCCGCCTCGCCACGCTTGCCGATAACCACCAGATCGGCCGAGGCCTCGACCTCCTCCAGCGTCTCGACCAGAGGACCGTGGCGCTGGGACAGGGTCAGGTCGGTAACGCCGGCCTCGGTCAGGTGGGCGCGGGCGTGGTCGAGCACCACGCGGGCCTGGGTCATGGCGACCTTGCTCTTGGCGGCGTCCAGCTCGGCCAGTTGGGTCAACAGCTCGTCGCGGGCGTCCACCCCGATGTTGCCGCTGAAGTCTGTCACCGCCGCCTTCTCGCGGTGATGGTCGAGGACGTGCAGCACCTCCACCGACGCCCCCATGCGCTTGGCCGCCCACGCGGCATGGTCATAGACGCTGGGCGCATACACCGAACCGTCCGTCAGGGTGAGAATCTTCGGCATGGTTGCGTCCTCCCTCAATGGCCCATCAGGCGGTCGAGCGCGCCCGGCTTGTCGTGGATGGCCAGCTTATCGACCAGGGTCGCGCTGGCTTCGTTGAGGCCGATGATATCAACCTCGGTGCCGTCGCGGCGGAACTTGAGCACCACCTTGTCCAGCGCCCCGATGCCCGAAAGGTCCCACATATGAGCGCGGGTCAGGTCGATGGTGACGCGCTCCAGCACCTCCTTGAAGTCGAAGGCGGCGGCGAAGTTGTCGGCCGAGGCAAAGAACACCTGCCCCTCGACGGTGTAGGTGCGGTGTCGGCCGTCGGCGTCCACGGTGGACGTGATGCGGAAGATCTGCGCCACCTTGCGGGCAAAGAAGATGCCCGACAGCAGCACGCCGACCAGCACGCCCTGCGCAAGGTCGTGCGTCGCGACGGTCACCGCCACGGTGGCGATCATCACGATGTTGGAACTCATCGGGTGGGTGCGCAGGTCCTTGACCGAGGCCCACGAGAACGTGCCGATGGACACCATCACCATCACCGCGACCAGGGCCGGCATGGGGATCTGGCGCACCCAATCGCCCATGGTCATCAGCAGAATGAGCAGGAAAACGCCAGCCACCAGCGTGGACAGACGGCCTCGGCCGCCCGACTTCACGTTGATGACCGACTGGCCGATCATGGCGCAGCCCGCCATGCCGCCGAAGAACCCGGCCACGATGTTGGCCGTGCCCTGGCCCACGCACTCGCGGTTCTTGTCGGACCCGGTGTCGGTCAGGTCGTCCACGATCTGCGCCGTCATCAGGCTTTCCAGCAGGCCCACGGCAGCCAGCGCCACCGCATAGGGCAGGATGATCCACAGGGTTTCCAGGGTCAGCGGGATGTCGGGGATGAGGAACATCGGCAGGGTGTCGGGCAGTTCACCCATGTCCCCGACCACCCGCACGTCAATGCCAAAGTAAATGGCGACGCCGGTCAGCAGCACGATGGCGACCAGCGGCGACGGCACGGCCTTGGTCACATACGGGAACAGATAGATGATACCCAGCCCCACGGCCACCATCACATAGGTCGGCCACGTCACGCCGATCAGTTCGGGGAGTTGGGCCATGAAGATCAGAATGGCCAGCGCGTTGACGAACCCGGTCATCACCGACCGCGACACGAACCGCATGAAGCGCCCCAGCTTCAACAGCCCCGCGATGATCTGAATGACCCCGGTCAGCACCGTCGCGGCCAGCAGGTATTGCAACCCGTGCTCGGCGACCAGGGTGACCATGAGCAAAGCCATGGCCCCGGTGGCGGCGGAAATCATGCCCGGCCGCCCACCGGTGAAGGCGATCACCATGGCGATACAGAACGAGGCATAAAGCCCGACCTTGGGATCAACCCCGGCGATGATGGAAAAGGCGATGGCCTCGGGAATGAGGGCCAGGGCGACGACGATACCGGCGAGCACGTCGCCACGAACGTTCGACACCCAGTCGGTGCGAAGCTGGTGCAAATTCATGATGGATAAAGTTCCGTCAGGTCGTGCCTGTGGCGGCGCACACTCTACGCCGCGATTAGGAAAGGCCCCGGAAAAACCGGCGCCTGTTCAGCGATGACGGGACCCGATCACATTGGCCTGCACCTGTATGAGGGGAATTTTGCCGGACCATAGGGGACAGGTCCGCTTTCCGCAACCGTCATTCCCCCCGCCGCGCGTCCTCGATCATGGCCAGCAGGGCGTCGAGCGTGTCCTCGTCGAGGAGGATTTCGACGCTGCCGTTGCCTTCGGAAAACAGGATGCGCACACCGTCGGGTTCGCGCTGCACGCGGATCCCGGCATGGCGGTCGAACAGCAGCGCATGGACCGCACGCGGCAGGTCCATGGTAATCAGCGCCTTGCCGGGGCTGGGGCGGCGGGTGGTCATGGGCTGGGTCGTCGTCCTTTTCCGCAGGGCGGTGGAGGCCTCCGGGGCGCCGGAGGCCTCCCCTGAACCTTTAGGCCCGCCGCAGGTCGATTTCAACGCCCGGTTCGCCGGAGAACTCCACCAGGATGTCCTCATCGCGCACGATGAACTGACAGGCCAGACGGAACGGCGACGGAACGTCATAGGTCTCCATCTTGTGGAGGGTCTGCTTGTCGAGCTTGCCGTTGACCGACAGAGTGACCTTCTCCTTCTCGGCCATGGAAACGGCGTTGGGCGTCTTGTTGCCCAGGACGGTGACCTTCACGAGGCAGGACCCGCACTCGCCGTCCTGGCACTGGAAGGGGATCGGAATGTCGTTCTTCTTGGCAACGGCCAGAAGCGTGCCGTTGTCGCCGGCGATGGCGTAAACGGTAATGTCCTTGGGCAAGGTGGGCCCGGAAAAGGTGACGTTGGCCATGGTGTCCATTCCCTAATGTGGTGACGCTGTGTGTTGCGCCGGGGGGGAGCGGACTGGCCGGGGGAGCTGAGCCAGCAGCGCACGCTCAGAATACCGCTTTGCTGCACCTGCGGCAAGGACGGCCAAAGCGTGGATTAGAGGCTCTAAGGTTTAAGTGAAAAGAAAGTGAAGAGGGGAACCACAGAGGACACAGAGTTAGAAGAGAAGGAACATAGAGAGCGGAGCATGGACGCCGAGGGCAATAACTTCCCGATATTCGTTAAATACGCTACACGCAGTATTTGCACAAAACTTCTGCAACTCCCCCTGTTTTTATTCGTCCTTTTGATTAGTCCCTTCACTTCTATTGCATAACCACACGCGGCAGGCGCGCTACGACCGTAGTCCCCCGCCCCACGACGCTGGTCATACCGATGGTGCCGCCATGGGCCTCCACCAGATGGCGGACGATGGGCAGGCCGAGGCCGAGGCCGTCGTGGCAGCGCGTCATCGGCCCGGCCACCTGACGGAACGACTGCCAGACCACCTCCTGGTGCTCGGCGGGGATGCCGATGCCGGTGTCGGACACCGTGATGCACAGGATTTCGCCTGCATTGGAGGGTTCGACATGCAGGGACAAGGTGACGGTGCCACCGGACGGGGTGAACTTGATGCCGTTGGAGCCCAGGTTCAGCAGCATCTGGAGAACGCGACGGCGGTCACAGGGCCAAGTCTTCAGGCCGGGATCGATCTCGGTGCGCAGGCGGACCCCGGCCTCGGCGGCGCGGGTGCCCAGCAGGGCGCCCACCTCGCCGATCAGCGGGGTGAGGGCGACGTCGCTCAGGGTCAGTTCCAGTTCGCCCAGTTCGATGCGCGAGATTTCCAGAATGTCGCCGATGATATCGAGCAGGTGCCCGCCCGAGGCGTGGATGATACCCAGATATTCGCGGTAGCGCTCGTTTTCGAGCGGGCCGAACATTTCCGACAGGATCGCTTCGGCGTAGCCCATCACGGCGTTCAGCGGCGTGCGCAACTCGTGACTCATGTTGGCCAGGAAGTGGGTCTTGGTGGCGTTGGCGGTTTCCGCCTCCAGGCGCGCCTGCTCAAGGTGCTGCTCGCTGAGCTTGCGCTCGGTGATGTCCCGGCCTTCGGGGATGAGCATGAAGACCTTGCCGTCAGCGTCGGCCATGGGACTGAGTGAAAAGTCGATGGTGATGGGGTCACCCTCGGCGTCGAGGTGATCGGCCTCGAACCGCACGAAGGCGCCTGTTCCCGCCCGCGTCACCGCGTCGCGCAAAAGCTGCTGCGCGGCAACATCGTGACGCCACCACGGAGTGTCCCAGAACGGCTTGCCGCGCACGTCCTCGATAGTGACCCCGACGAAGTCCAGGGCGGTGCGGTTGATGTCAAGGACCGTGCCCTGGACATCAAGCAGGCCGATGAACTCGAACGTATGGTCGAGAATGGCGCGCAGGCGCTGCTTGTTGTCCTCAAGCTGATCCTGGGCCAGGACCAGGTCGGTCACATCGGTGAAGCTGAGCAGGCCGCAGGCCCCTTCGTGACCGGGCAACAGGATCGGCTGCGCGTTGACGCGCAGCCAGATGGTGTCCTTGGCCAGCCGGATGCCGAGGATTTCGCCCCCCACCGCCTTGCCGTAACGCAACGCGACGTCCATCGGCAGGCCTCGGCGGTCGCGCGGCCTGCCGGAACGGTCAATGACCGGCCGGTCGAGGAGTTTGGCAATAGGCTGCCCGATGGCGCCCTCGGTGATGTCGAGGATACGTTCGGCCGCCCGGTTGACCTGCAAGATGATGCCGGTCCGATCGACCAGGATAACCCCTTCCTCAAGCGTCGAGATGATGCCGCGATGGCGGTCTTCGCTGTCGCGCAGGCGGGCCAGGGCGTCGGCCGCCAGCCCCAGGCCGCTGGTCTGGGCGACTGCGGTCGCTGGCATGGGGCCGTCTCGGCCGACCAGTTGCACGGCCAGCAGGTCGCCGCCCGGCTCGAAGATGGCGCGGCGGCGCCACCAAGTGGGTCGGCCGTCGCGGCCCGGCAGGTCAAGGTCGAGCAGGCCGTCACTGAGGAAGTCCTCGGGCGTCAGCGCGTCCACCCACTGCTTCAGCCCGGTCATCGCCGAGTCGCCCAGCAGGTCGTCCAGGCGCAGGCCGACGATCTCACGGGGCAGCAGCCCAAAGCAGGCGGCAAAGGATTCGTTGGCAAAAGTGACCGTCAGGTCCGGCAGCAGACGGCACAGAAGCTCTGCCTGGTCATCGACGACACGGCGGTACTTCTCACGGCTGATGTGAATTTTGCAGTTCAGGCATTTCTCGGCCGTGACGTCGGCCACCGTCAGCGCCCTCAGGGACAGCCCGCCGGCCATGAATGACCCGACCGTGTAGGACACGTCAAGCACCCGCCCGTCGCTGCGCCTGAGGCACGCCTCGCCGCGCTGAGGCGCACCGGCCCGCGACAGCACCTTGATCAGAGGTTCAACCAATCCGGAGGGATGGGTCACAAACAGAGCACTGATGGACAGGCCGGAAAGTTGCGGGGCCGTCAGCCGCGCGATTTCCAGAAAGGCGTCATTGGCGTCGATCGCCCGTCCGGCCTCGTCCAAAACAACAAGCGGCAGAGCCATGGCTGCTGCCGCTGTTTCAACCAGGTTCTCCACCTTCGATGCCTGCTCCATCATTCCCCGAACCCCTTTAGGGGACGAAATAGGCAGTTTTCCCCCGTACCTTCAGCATGGCATGGGGAAATACATAACTCCAACCGAAAGTACAAGTACGAACCGGCCATCATCCACAATCCGCGCATGCCCCTGATCCAGAACGCCAAAGCCGCCGTAACGTTTCGACACGTATCATTTTATGAAGGCAGCGAAGATGTCCCGCCTTGCCAATTCTGATCGTCCGACTCGCCGGAACGTCCTGACGATATTAACTGTTCTGCTTTCCACAGCCGGGCTTTCTCCTGCCCATGCGGTCGATCCACTGGCATTGTATGGCTCCGGCTTGGAGTTTGAAATCCGCCGCAACGGGCAGCCGGTGGGCGCCCACAGCATGACCTTTACCCCAGGTGCCGACAAAACAGTGAACGTCGTTGCCCGTTCGAGCATCGCCGTGCGGTTCCTGGGCTTCACGGCGTATCGCTTCACCTACGATAGCCGCAGCGCGTGGCGGGACGGGCGGATACTGGACCTGGCCGCCAGGACCGACGATGACGGCACGATCAGCCAAGTTGGGGCGACTCTGAACGGCGACCGCCTGAGCGTTCAGGGACCGCACGGCACGGTGGACGCTCCGGCCGCGACGTTCCCGACCGACCACTGGCACCCCGGCGTGCGCGGCGCCTCCGTGGTCCTCAACACCATCACGGGCGGCCTCAATCAGGTCGCCATGACACGCGAAGGTGTCGAGTCGGTGCCTACCGGCGATGGTCCCCGCCCAGCCGAACGATGGCGCTATTCGGGCGAGTTGGACACCACCGTGTGGTACGACGACGCTGGCCGCTGGGTCGGCCTGCGCTTTGCCGCCAGCGACGGGTCGATCATCGATTACGTGTGCCGGCGCTGCGGGGCAGCCCGATGAGCCTCGCCTGGGTCACCGGCGCATCCAGTGGCATCGGCCGGGCGCTGGCCGTCCGGCTGGCGGGCGACGGGTGGACCGTCATCGCCTCGGCCCGTTCGTCAGAGGGTCTGAACGCCCTGGCAACGGAGGTTCCGGGGATTGTGCCGTGGCCGCTCGACGTCACCGACCATGCCGCCGTAGCCGCTGCTGTGGCCGGGATCGAGGCCGCCCACGGCCCGCTCGATCTGGCGGTTCTCAACGCCGGGACCCACATTCCCATGGGCGCCGCCGACTTTTCGGCCGCCACCGTGCGACGGCTTTTGGAGGTCAACACCCTGGGCGCCGTGAACGGCCTCGACGCCCTGCTGCCCCGAATGCGGGAGCGGCGCGCGGGGCAGATTGCCGTGGTCGCCTCGGTCGCCGGCTACAGGGGTTTGCCCTATGCGGCGGCCTATGCGGCCAGCAAGGCGGCGGTGATTGCCCTGTGCGAGAGCCTGCGCCCGGACCTGGAGCGCGACGGGGTGATCCTCCAGGTCATCAATCCGGGCTTTGTCGATACGCCGCTGACCGAGCGCAACGACTTTCCCATGCCCGACATCATCACCGCCCAGGACGCCGCCGCCGCCATCGTACGGGGGCTGTCCGGCACACGGTTCGAGATCGCCTTCCCGCGCCGCTTCGCCTTCGGCATGAAGGTTTTGCGCAGCCTGCCGTACGGCGTATTCTTTGCCATCACGAAAAGGATGCTGCGGCCATGACAGACTCCCCCCGCCGCACCGGCCTGGACGCCTACCTGTCCTTCTGGGAAAGCCTGCGGCCCGACCGAATCGACGGCCTTGAGGCGGTGACGACCGAGGATGTGCGGTTCACCGATCCGTTCAACGACGTACAGGGGCGCGATGCCCTGCGCGGCGTGCTGGACCATATGTTCGCCAACACCCGCGACCCCCGCTTTGCGGTGACAGACCACGCCTGGGCCGGTGACACCGCCTTCGTGCGCTGGCGCTTCACAGCCACGGTCAAAAGCCTGGGGGACTGGGACGTGGTCGGCATGAGTGCCTTGGACCTGGACGCCCTAGGGCGGGTCAGCCGCCACATTGACTATTGGGACAGCGGCCCGGCGGTGTGGCTGCGCCTGCCCTTCATTGGGTCCCTGCTGCGGCGGATTGCCCGACGTCTTGGGACCGGAAGGCAATGGTGAGCGACCCGATCTCGATGCCCCAGCGGCTGACATAGGCGCGGTTGATGAGCGTGCCGTCGGGTTGCAGGAACATCCAATCGTCAAAGCGCACCCGCCACGTCCCGTCCCCGACCTTCAAATCCATGGTGTAGCGCCAGTTCAGGGCATTGCCGGCCACCTCGCCCAGCGCCTCCCCGACCACGTCGCCGGCCGTGCCGCGATAGGTGTCGGGGCCGGTCTTCTCGATGCGCCACACGCGGCGTTCGGTTTCGCCGTCGCTGTAGAGGAAGTCTTCCTCCAGCACCAGTTCCTTGCCGTCCCAGGTGCCGGTGATGTCCACCGTGAACTCCCGCCGGACGGTGCCGAAGCGATCCTCGAACAGGCCCCAGGCCCGCGTCTGACCCGCAAAATACTCTTCGAGGCGCAGTTCGGGCGTGCGGCCCGCGAAATCCTTGACGTTCATGGTCCCACACCCCGCAAGCATCACCACGGCAGCCGCCAAGACCAGCAGTTTGCGCATCTTCATGGTCGTCTCTGCTCCAGTCGGCGCCGGATGACGGCGTGCCGTCCGGCGGTCAGGGGATGGCCCCACACCAGGGCCACCGCCCCCAGCTTCAGTACGACCGGAAGCCCGGCATAGATCATCGCCAGCCCGACCAGGGCGCCCGGCGCCTGGATTTCAAGGGCCGGATCAAACCCCACCGCACCGACCGCCGGCAGGGCCGCCACCACGGCCAGCGCCAGGGCCAGCTTGGTCGCCATGCTCCACAACGCGAAGTACAGGCCGGGCCGGGCGACCCCTTCCCGCAGCGTGCCATAGTCCACCACGTCGGCCTGCATGGCCGGCGGCAAGGCAAGGTCGGCGCCCAGGGCAAGGCCGGTCACCAGACACACCAGCCCAAAGGCCAGCCCATCGCCTGGCCCCAGCAGCGGCACCACCGCGAACGCCGCGCAGGCGGCCAGCATGGCGGCACACCACGCGCGGTGCTTGTCCAGGCGCCGCGCGATGCGCAGCCACAGCGGCACGCCTGCGACGGCGGCCAGGAAATAGAGCACCAGGAACAGGCCCTCCGCCGCCTTGCCGAGATTCAGGACCCAGGTCACGAAAAACGGAAACAGGCTGGCCGGGATGCCGGTGGCGAGGCCGTTGAGCACCCAGGCCACGACCAGCCGCAAAAACGGCGCGTTCCGTGCCAGCGCCCGCCAAGACCCCGCCGTCACCGCCCGCCCACGCGGCGCGGCGACACCCAGCAACAACGGCAACAGGGTCAAAGCACCCAGCCCGACCGCCAGCCACGCCAGCAACGCGAAGCCTTCCGCCTCGCCCAGGCCCAGCGCGGCGGCCCCGGCCACCACGGCCCCGGCCCCGAGTATCCCCAGGACTCCGGCCGATTCCCGTGCCCCGGCGATGCGGGCGCGGGCGTGATAGTCGCCCGACGCCTCCGCCCCCCAGGCCAGATAGGGGATCTGCACCATGGTCCAGCCCAGGGTCAGCAGCAGGCTCCAGCCAAACAGCCACCACGCCCCCGGCGCCTCGATGGGCGGGGCGAGCAGCATGACCAGCCCCAGCCCGGCCAGCGGCGCCCCGGCCGCCATCCATTCCTTGCGGCGGCGGGTGCGGTCACTCAAAGCGCCAATCAGCGGATCGGTAAACACGTCGAGCAGCCGCGCCGCCCCCAACGCCAGCGCCACGGCGCCCAGCCCCAGGCCCAGCGGCCCGGCGTACCACGCCGGCACCAGCACGGTGAACGGCAGGGTCGGCAAGGCCAGCGGCAACGCCGGCAGGGCATACAGGAGCAGACCCCAGCCCCGCGCGGCGTCGAGCCGCATCATGGCTTTTCAAACACCCACAGCGACACGTCCACGGTCCCGGTGCGGAACCCGGCCTCGCAATAGGCCAGATAGTAGTCCCACAGGCGCTTGAACCGGGCATCAAAGCCCAGCGCCGCAATCTCGGGCCAAGCGTCGAGGAAGCGGCGGCGCCACTCCGCGCAGGTCAGGGCGTAGGACAGCCCGAACGGCTCCATATGGGCGACCCGCAGCCCGGCGCGCTCGGCCTGGGCGCGCAAGGCGGCGGGCGACGGCAACATGCCGCCGGGGAAAATGTGCTTCTGGATGAAGTCGGCGCTGCGGCGGTACTCGTCGAACCGCGCGTCGGCAATGGTGATGGACTGCACCACCGCGCTGCCGCCGGGCTTCAGGCGGTCGCGCAGGGTGGCGAAGTAGCGCGGCCAGTTGGCCTCGCCCACCGCCTCGACCATCTCGATGGACACGATGCGGTCAAAGGTGCCGGTGACGTCGCGGTAATCCTGAAGCCGCATGTCGGCATCGGTGTCGCTCAGGCGGTCCCTGGCCCACGCAAGTTGTTCGGTCGACAGGGTCAGCCCGGTGACATGGGCGCCGTGGCGGCGGGTCAGGTGCTCGGCCATGCCGCCCCACCCGCAGCCGATCTCCAGCACCCTGTGACCCGGCGCGACTTCCAGAAGGTCGGCAACGCGGCCCAGTTTGACGTCCTGGGCGGCCTCCAGGCTCATACCCGGCGCGGTGTAGAGGGCAGACGAATAGGTCATGCCAGGGTCCAGCCACAGCCGGTAGAAAGCGTTCCCCATGTCGTAGTGGTAGCTGATGTTGCGCCGGCTGCCGGCCTTGGTGTTGGCGCGCAGCAGGTGTTGCAGGCGGGCCACGGCGCGGCTCATCCAGCCGCCGTTCCAGGTGCCTTCCAGGGCGTCCTCGTTGACGGCGGCCAGTTCGAGCAGGGTCGGCAGGTCCGGGCTCGACCACTGGCCATCCACATAAGCCTCGGCAAAGCCCAGGGCGCCGCCGCTCAGAAAGGCCCGCGCCGCGCCGGGATCGCGCAGGTGCAGTTCGGCCGCCGGACCACGGACGGACCCGGCGACGCGATGCAAGGCACCGCCCGGCAGGACAACGGTCAGTTCGCCTACCGACAGTCGCCCGAGCAGGCTCAACAGGGTCCGCGTCCAGCCGTCAAGGCCGCGATGGGGGGCAGAGGCGGAGACCGCCAAGGTTCCAGTGTCACTCACGGCAAAGTCTCCGGGCGGGGCTGAAGAGTCATGCCCTTGCGCCACAGACGCAGGGCTTCAAGGTGGATGCCGGCGACGACCTTGAGGGTCATCAACGGATGGCGGAAGAAGGCGCCGAGCAGCGCGCGGTCGGTCAACGGCACCCGCCGCCCGGCCAGCGAGGCGTGGAACACCGTCCCCTCGGCGTCGGTCTGGCGGATGATGACCGACACCCGCTCGCCCGGCGGCAGGATGCGGAAGTGATAGTCCGTCGCCATGGGCATGAAGGGCGACACGTAGAACGCCTTGGCGCAGTCCTGGTGGATCAAGCCATCGGCCTCGACCTGCGCCGGGATGATATAGAAGTGCTTCTGGCCGAACGTGTTGCTGACCTCATGCACTGTGGCCGCCAGGGTGCCATCGGCGGCATGGCAGAACCACACGCTCAGCGGATTGAACACGAACCCCAGGACACGCGGGAAACACAGGATGCGCACCGGGCCATCGGCCACGATCCCCGCCTCGGCCAGCCGGGCGGCGATCCACGGCTTGAGCGGAGAACCGTCGCCCGGCCCATGGTCGCGGTCGTGGAAGGACAGCAACCCAAATCGGTTGTGTCTCAGGCTGCGCAGACCCAACCCAGCCACCTCATCCAGATCGATCAGGACCGAGAACACCGTGTAGGAAAACTGGTGGCGCACCGGCTTCACCCGGTTGTGCATCACGGTGCCGAGGTACAACGCCGACGCCATCATGCCACGCGTCCCGCCAGCAAGGCCGCCCGCACGGGGCCAGAGAAGATGCGCCCGGATTCGTTGGCGACCGTCCACGGACGCCGCACCCCGCCCAGCGCCTCGGCCACCGCAAGCCCGGCCTGGAGGCCGTCCTCGTGAAAGCCGGCCCCAAAGTAGGCGCCGCAGAACCACGTCCCGCGATACCCCTGCAACCGCCACAGGTCCTTTTGCGCCCGCAAGGCGGCCATGTTGAACACCGGGTGGTCGTACAGGAACGACCGCAGGATGGTCCCGGCGCGCGGCGTGTGGATGGGATTGAGGGTCACGAACAGGTCGCGCTCGACCGGCAGGAACCCCTGAAGGCGGTTCATCCAGTAGGACACGCACATGCTGTCGGACTTAGAGTCCTGCCGCGACAAGTAATTCCAGCTTGCCCACACCTTGCGGCGCATCGGCATCAGGCTGGCGTCGGTGTGCAGGATGGCAACATTGCGCTGGTAAGGGAAGGCACCAAGCAGGCGGCGTTCCTCGTCGTCGGGGTCGGCCAGCAGGGCCAGGGCCTGATTGGCGTGGCAGGCCATCACCACATGATCGAATGCCGTCCGCGCGCCGTCACGGTGCTCCACCACGATGCCGCAGGCTTCGCGCCGCACCCGGCCGATGGAGGCGTTGAGACGCAGGACGTCGGGCATGGCGTCGAGCAATCGCTGCACATAGGCCCGGCTGCCGCCCTCCACCGTGCGCCACACCGGCCGGTCGCGCACCTGCAACAGGCCGTGATTGGCGCAGAACCGTACAAAGGCGGCGGCAGGATGATCGCGCATGGCCTCGGGCGGGGTGGACCAGATGGCCGCCGCCATGGGCAACAGGTGATCCCGCACGAAGGCGTCGGAATACCCGCCCTCGTCGAGGAAATCGCCCAACGTGAGGACTTCGGCATCGGGCCGCTCCAGCAGGGCGGGCGCCTCGCGGTAGAACCGCAGAACGTCGGCCACCATGCCCAAGAAGCGCGGCTTGAACAGGTTGGACCGCTGGGCGAACAGGCCGGACAGCCCGGTCCCGGCGTATTCCAGCCGGCCGCCGTCGATGGACACGGCGAACGACATGTCGGTCGCCCGTGTCGGCACGCCCAAGGTGTCGAACAGGGCGACAAGGTTGGGATAGCTGGCCTCGTTATAGACAATGAACCCGGTGTCCACCGGGCCGGCGCCGTCCACCTCCACGGTGTTCGAATGCCCGCCCGGCCGGTCCTCCTTCTCGTACAAGGTCACGGCGTGCCCGCCCCGCGACAGCAACCACGCCGCCGACAGGCCGGAAATGCCGGAGCCGATAACGGCAATGCGCAAGGGAAGGTTCGGCGGCGGAGTCTGGATGGTCATGGCGGAGGTCACCCTGAGAAGTAAAGACGAACGGGAACATCTGTCGGCAGTACGGGCGGTCGGGGTTGCTGGATCACCACGTCTGGCCAAGTGATCCGCACGGGCGTCGGGACCGTACTCTTCCCATCATTCCCCATGCTGTCCGGAGCCCCCGCCCGACCATGACATACCACAGCGTGAAAACATCCCCGCCCAACCACCATGCGAGCGACGCCCTTCTGCTGTCCTATGCGGCGGGAGCGCTGCCGTCCGGCGTTGCCCTGGCGGTTGCCGCCCACACCACCCTGTGCGCAGACTGTGCCCATCGTGCGGCGGTGGCCGAGGACATCGGCGGCAGCCTGCTCGACCGTGCCGAGCCCGCCGCGCTGTGCCCGGACGCCCTGGCCCGAACTTTCGGCCGCATCGAGGCGCCAGAGGCCACTCCGCCCCCCCGGATGCACGACGTTCCACCCCATCTCGCGGGGCTGCCAGGCCCCCTGCGTGCCGCCGTGAACGCCTTACCCGACACCCGGTGGCGGCTTTTGGCACCGGGCATCCGTCAGATCGACCTGAACCCAGGCGCGCGGGGCGGCGGGTCGAGCCGCCTGTTCCGCATCTCGCCGGGCACGACGCTGCCCCATCACGGCCACGCGGGCATTGAATTGACCCTCATCCTGCAAGGCTCCTTCACCGACGAGGTCGGGCGGTTCCAGGTCGGCGATCTGGCCGAACTGGAAGACGACGTCGTCCACCAGCCGATTGTCGATAGCGCCGAGGACTGCATCTGCCTGATCGCCACCGAGGCACCGTTGCGCTTCTCCAGCCTGTTGGGGCGCCTGATGCAGCCGTTGTTCGGCCTGTGATGTTTGATGCATAAAAATCCGCAGATCTGACAAAGGCCATTCCCGCCCCCCGCCGAGGGGCGTACAAGCGACGGTGGAAATCGCCGGAGCTTTGGGACATGACGCAGATAAAAGGTGTGACGGGTGCGGCGGCACCGCCCAGGTGTGACCGCGAGACGCAGGCCTGCGCCGACGACCACCAAGCCCTGCGCCTGTGGCTGCGCCTGCTGACCTGCACCAACCTGATCGAGGGCGACGTGCGGCGGCGGCTGAGCCAGCGGTTCTCGATCACCCTGCCGCGCTTTGACCTGATGGCACAGCTTCACCGCTGCCCCGAAGGCCTGACCATGAGCGAACTGTCCAAGCGCATGATGGTCACCGGCGGCAACGTCACCGGCATCACCGATCAGGTCGAACGTGAAGGCTATGTGGTGCGCGAGGTGTCCCCCACCGACCGCCGCGTCTTCCGCGTCCGCCTGACCGAAGCTGGCCAAACCGCCTTCGACGAAATGGCCGCCGAACATGAGCTATGGATCAAGGACCTGATGGGCGGCCTGGATGACGGCGAGATTTCCCAACTCCTGAACCTGCTGGGCCGCCTGAAGGATCACATCATTGCCGCCAAGCCCTGAGGCCCATCAGGCTTTCATCGCGCGCCAAAAGCCGGTATTCGAGAAAGACTAGAGTCCGCGCCCTCACTGACCGGGAACCTGTCCATGACCGCCTTCGTGCGCCGGAAGCTTGTGCGCTTCCATCACTGCGACCCTGCCGGGATCGTGTTCTATCCGCAGTATTTCACCATGTTCAATGAACTGGTCGAGGACTGGTTCACCGAGGGCATGGACCTGCCGTTCGCCGACCTGCACGTCGAGCAGCGCCTGGGCACCCCAACCGCGCACATCGAGTGCAAGTTCATGGAACCCAGCCGGGTCGGCGATATCCTGGACTTCGTGCTGGCCGTGACCAGCCTCGGCAAGTCGTCAATCAATGTCGCGGTATCGGTGTCGGTGGACTTCAACGAGCGTCTGATCGCCCGCCAGACGTTGGTCCTGGTGTCGCTGGACACCATGAAATCCATCCCCATTCCCGACGACCTGCGCGCCAAGCTGGAAAAATTCAAACCCTAATTGGGATGTCCCGCCATGAGCCTCAACATGTGGCTGCTGTTCGTCACCACCGTGTTCCTGCTGTCGGCCACGCCGGGACCGAACATGCTGCTGGCGCTGAGCCACGGGATGCGGTTCGGCGCCCGCAAGGCGGTGGCAACCGGCATCGGAACGGTGCTGGCGCTGACCGTGCTTCAGGTGGTGTCGGTGACCGGCCTGGGGGCGCTGCTGGCCGCCTCGGAAACGGCGTTCCATGTGGTGAAGTGGTGCGGCGTCGCCTATCTGGTGGTGCTCGGCATCAAGACGTGGCGGGCCGAGCCGCATATTGACGTGCCGACAGAAACCGGGGCAACCGGCAGCGCCTGGAAGCTCGGCAGCCAGGCCTTTCTGGTGTGCCTGTCCAACCCCAAGGCCATCGTCTTCCTGGTCGCCCTGTTCCCGCAATTCCTGGACACCAGCGCGCCGCTGGTGCCCCAGGTGGTGATCCTGGCGATCACCTTCGGGGTGTGCGAGTTCATCTGGATCATGGCTTATGCCATCGGCGGCGGGCGGCTGATGCCGCTGCTGCGCCGGGCCGGGTTCGGCCGTCTGGTCAACCGCCTGTCCGGCGGAATGCTGATCGGCGCCGGCGCCCTGTTGGCCGCCGTGCGCCGATTTTAGCGGGTTCAGCGGGCTGAAATCAGCCCTTTTCGCCCTTGAGCCAGTTCAGCATGGTGTCGGCGTCGGACACTTCGAACGGGTCGGTCGGGCAGTTGTCCTCGAAGCCGGGCTCGACGAACATCTTCTTGACCTCGCCCTTTTCGATGTAGGCCGAGTAGCGCCAGCTGCGCATCCCGAAGCCCAGGTTCGACTTGTCGACCAGCATCCCCATCTTGCGGGTGAACTCGCCATTGCCGTCGGGCAGCAGGTAGACGTTGTTGGCGTTCTGCGACTTGCCCCACTGGAACATCACGAAGGCGTCGTTGACCGACACGCAGACGACCTTGTCCACGCCCAGCTTCTTGAACTCGTCATAGAGTTCCTCGTAGCGCGGCAGGTGGCTGGTCGAGCAGGTCGGGGTGAAGGCGCCGGGCAGCGAGAACAGCACGACATTGCTGTCGCCGAAAAGCTCGTCGGCGGTCACGTCCTTCCACTCATAGGGATTCGGGCCGCCGAGGGCCTCGTTGCGGACGCGGGTCTTGAAGGTGACGGAGGGAACGCGCATCGACTGCTTCCTTTCTGCTGTGAATGTTCGCTGGAGCGGACGGACAGACAGTGCCACACACGCCGGTCATCGCTCCAACGGTTATTTCCGGTTTCTTTGATCGGTTTCACCAAAGATCATGCGTGAACCAGAAGATAGAGAACAGCCCCAACCATTGCGCCCACCACGGTACCATTTATCCGAATGAATTGAAGGTCCTTTCCGACTTCCAGTTCGATGCGGGCGGCGGTGGAGGTGGCGTCCCACCGCTTCACCACGTCCTCGATGAAGGCGCCGATCTCGGCCCGCCACGGGATGAGCACGGCGGCCACGGCGCGTTCCAGGCGGTCGTCCACGGTCTGGCGCAGGTCGGCATCCTCCTGCAAACGCCGCCCGAGGGCCTGAAGGCTGTCGGCCAGGGCCTGCCGGAACCGCGAATCGGGCTGCTCGGCGCCGCTGGTCAGCCAACGCCGCGCCTCGTCCCACAGGCGGCCCAGCAGGGCTTGCACCTGCGGATCGCGCAGGGCACGGTTCTTCACGGCGTTGAGGTGCAGGGCCTGTTCCGGGTCGTCGCGCAGCCGGTCGCGCGCGGCGGCCAGCGACTCCTGGAACGCCTGCCGGGTCGGGTGGTCACGGTCGGCCAGTTCGTTGAGCAATTCATGGACGCCCTCGATCAGGCGGGCCGCCACCCGCTTGTCCACCGCAGACGGGATCCACCACGCGTTCCGCTCGGCCACCCGCGCGTGGATGCGTCCCTCGTTGCGGATGAGGGCGTCGCGGGCCAAGTCCACCAGACGTTCGACCATGCGGTGGACCTCGGACTCGGGGACGGCGCCGATCAGGCGGCTGGCCAGCGGCGTCAGGTCGGCGGCGCGCAGGCGGGCCGACACCATCCGCCGCACCTGCTCGCGCAGGCCGGCGTCGTCGGTCGCCCGCAGCATGGCCGGGATGAGCGCGGCGACGCGGCCGGCGGCGCGCCGGGCGTTATTGGGATCGGCCAGCCATCCCCCCGCCCGCGCGGCGATGCCCAGGCTGCGCATCCGTTCGTGGATGAGATCGGGGGCCAGGAAGTTGGTGGTCACGAACTGGCCCAGGCGCCGCCCGATGCGGTCCTTGTTGCGCGGGATGATGCCGGTATGGGGAATCGGCAGGCCGAGCGGCCGGCGGAACAAGGCGGTGACGGCGAACCAGTCGGCCAGCCCGCCGATCAGCGCCGCCTCGGCCGCCGCCTGAACGAGCCCGGTCCAGGTGCCGAACAGGGTCGCGTCGCGCACCGTGACGATGAACACGGCGATCATGACGACCAGCAGGCCGGTGGCCATCATGCGATGCCGGCGAAGACCGCGCTTCTGGGCCTCGGCATCGCGGCCGGTTTCGGGGAACGGGATGTTGGACACAGGTCACCTCCAGCCTGAGGAACGCCCGGAGGCGTTCCCTGGAGCAATGACCCTACTTTACTTCCCCGGACTTTACTTCCACCGTCAGTTTCATCTTCGGATGCACGCCGCAGAACACGTTGTAGGTGCCCGGCGTCGAGAACGGGATTTCCACCGTCTCGCCCGGCTCCTGGATGCCGGAGTTGAACTCCAGCGCCTCGGCGTGCAGGCGGATGTTGTGGCTGCGCGTGTCGTCGTTGTTGAACTTCACCCGCTGCCCGGCCTTGATGACCACGGCGGCCGGGTTGAACGCCTTGTCCATCTGCGAGATGTCGAGCGTAGCCTCCGGCGGTGGTGTGCCGGCGATCTCGGGAACAAAGCCCGGCGGCGGCAGGTCGGCGTCCAGGCTGCGCAGGAACGCCACCAGATCGGCCTTGTCCTGGGTGCTCAGGCTGATGTCCGCGAGGTCCGGGGACAGCGTCGGGCGGCGCACGAAGGCCCCGCCGTAATGCTCCACCACCGCCTCCAGGGTCGGCAGCGATCCGTCGTGCATGAACGGCGCCCGTGCGGTCAGGTCGCGCAGGGTCGGCGTCTTGAAGGCATGGTCCAGTTCGGCCATGTCCAGATACGCCCCGCGCCCCCGGTCGGTGGTCGGCAGGCCGATGTCGTGGAAGGCGAAATCGCTGAATGCCCAGCCGGAATGGCACGACATACAGTTGCCCGGCCCGGTGAACACGGCAAAGCCGCGCTTGGCGTCCTCGCTTATGGCATCCTCTTGGCCCTCCACCCAGCGATCGAAGGGCGAGACGCCCGAAACAACCGTGCGCTGGAAGGTCGCCAGGGCCTGCGCAATCGTGTCGGCGGTGATCTCCGGGCTGGCTGGGAAGGCTTCGGCGAAGCGCGCCGGATACTCCGCGTGCGCCCGCAGTTCGGCCACCAGATCGTCGAGGTTCTGGGCCATTTCCAGGTCGGCCTGAATCGGCCCCAGGGCCTGCTCCTCCAGCGAGGTCGCGCGGCCGTCCCAGAAGAAATGCTCCCCCCAGGCGGAATTCAGGACCGTCGGCACGGCGCGCGGCAGGTCACCGCCACCGATGGCGAGGCCCAGCGCCCGGCCGTCCTCGAACCCCATGTCGGGGGCGTGACAACTGCCACAGGACCGATCGTTGTCGCGCGACAGCAGGGGATCGAAAAACAACGTCTCGCCCAGCCGCGCCTTGGCCGGGCTGTAGGGATTGCCCGCCGGAAAGGGAACCGTGTCGGGGCGGGCGAAAGCGCCCCGCCCGTCGTTCGGCCCGTCGTTCAGCCCGTCGTTCGCCACAACCGATGACGCCATCAGCGCAATAACGGCGAAACCAAAAGCTCCTGTCCGGCGGGCGTCCATTACTTCACCTCAGCGCAGCGCTCGACCAGCGCGGCAACCTTGGCGCTCACCTCGTCCACGGACATGGCCGGGCTCTTGGGCGGAACGGCGCCCGGCCATGCCGCCTTGAGATCGGCAATGCCCTCGGCCAGCGAGGCCAGGGCGGGGTTAGCCTTCACCTCGGACTCGGCGGTCCACACGAAGCCACGGGCGTCCTGATATTCCGCGGCGTTCGACAGGCTGCCCCCTTCATAGGCGATGGCGTATTCGTCGGCGGCGGTTTGCAGCACGGTGGCGAGAACCTGGGCCAGGGCCGGAGTCGCCAGCTTGGGCTGAGCCTCGGCCACGGCGGCTTCGACCTTGGTCTGAAGCGCGGCCACCTCGGCCTGCGGCTTCTTGCCCTTCACGGCGGCGGACAGGGCGTTCAGGTCGGTCGCCATGCCGGTCACGCCACGGGCCGCCAGCCCGGCGGCGATCTCGTTGTAAATCTCCTCAGCCGGGTGGAGATAGTGGATCACCGCATCGTCGGCCCGACCGGCGGTGTAAAGCTCCGAGCCCACCAACAGATGACCGCGCAGCAGCATCAGGTTGCCGGCCAGGGACTGGTCCTCGCTCAGCGACTCGAAGCCGCCGTGCTCGTGGCCGGCCTCGCCGCCTTCGCCACCCTGGGCGACCTGCATCATGGCGGAATGGGCGTGCTGCGGCTCGGCGGCGACAGCCATGCCGTTGGCCCCCATCACGACGCTGGCACCAAGGCTCACCCACAGCTTCATCTTCGTCTGGCTCATGAAATCTGGACCTCATAATTGAGTGGAATGACTATAATTTTGTATTGCAAGGCATTCTCAATTGCAATAGCTTTCCCACACATTGTTTCCGGCTATAGGGGAAGCCGCCATGATCCTGTGCATCGCCGACCTGCTGACCGCCGCCGAGGTGGACCGCCTGCGTGGCCTGTTCGACGCCGGCCCGCTTCAGGATGGCACCCGCACCGCAGGCTGGCACGCCAAGCTGGTCAAGGACAACCAGCAGATGAGCGGTCCGGCCGCCGCCGAGGCACAGGCCCTGGTCGTCGCCGCCCTCAAGCGCAATCCGCTGTTCCGCTCCGCCGTCATGCCGCGCCGCATCCGGCCGCCCCTGCTGGCCCGCTACGGGTCCGGGCAGACCTATGGCGACCACATCGACGACGCCATCATGGGCGAGGACAATCCGGTTCGATCCGATGTCTCGTGCACCGTGTTCCTACGCGACCCCGACGAGTATGACGGCGGCGAACTGGTCATGGACACCACTGGCGGCGAACAGATGTTCAAGCTGCCGGTCGGCGCGGCCATAACCTATTCGTCGTATACGCTGCACCGCGTCGCGCCGGTTACAAGGGGTGTACGCGAGGTCGCCGTGACGTGGGTGCAAAGCATGGTGCGTGAAGCCGACCGGCGGGAAATCCTGTTCGATCTGGACCGCAGCCGCCGCGCCGTGTTCGACCGTGAGGGGAAGACGCCACTGTTTGACACGCTGACCAAAAGCCACGCCAACCTCCTCCGCCTGTGGGCCGAAATCTGAGGCTGCTGTTGCGCAGGCGAACAAGAAACGTTATAGCATAACACTCAAAGCAATGGGGACCGACACTATGAAAACTTCACGCATGGCCCTCGCGGCCGCCCTTGGTTCTGCCATGGGCGCTGCCTGCCTGCCGGTTTCGGCCATGGCAAATGACGACGTCACCGTCAGCTTCGCCGTCCCGATCGAGGTGCAGTACGACAACACCTACAGCGCTACCGACCCCGACGCCGAGGGGTCCGACCTCTACACCACCATCGAGCCGGAACTGGTCATCGGCCTGCCGCATGGCTTTTCGGTCGAGGCCGGCGTGACGTTCGAGCCGCTGCGTGACCGCGACCCGCGCGAGCATCGCGCGTTCAAGAGTCACGGCGCCTACGTCAACACCCTGCAACTGGTCTGGGAATCCGACCCGGTCACGTTGAACGCCGGCAAGTTCACGCCGTCCTTTGCGTTCGACGAAGCGCCCGGCATGTTCGGCGACACCTTCATGGGCGAATATGAACTGGTCGAGCGCGTGGGCTTCGGCGGCGCGGTGGCCCTGCCGATCGAAGGCGTGGCCGACATCGCCGTGACGGCCAGCCTGTTCACCCGCGACCGTTCCGTCCTGGGCGAAGCCGCCTTCACCAGCCGCGAACGCCTGGAGTTTTCCGATGGCACCGTCGGCAACACCGAAGGTCTGGAGAACGGCGCCGTGGCCGTGGACATCAGCCCCGCAGCCATTCCCGGCCTGCTGGTCCGCGGGTCCTACCTGCACCAGGGCAAGGGCGAGGGCGACACCGCCGACCAGGACGCCTGGGGCCTCGGCGCGACCTACGAGATCGAAGTGGCCGAAGGCGTGGTCGTGTCGCCCCTGGTGGACTGGGTGCACAGTTCCGACACCATCGGCTTCACCGATGGCGTCAGCACCCCCGGCGCCCGCAGCGACACGGTGACGGCCGGCGTGCAGGTGGCGGTCGGGCCGTACTTCGGCACGCTCACCCACGGCATGCGCTCCATCAAGGACCCGGCGGCACCCACGCAGCGCGACCGCTTCACCCAGGTGTCGGCCGGCTACGCGTTCGACTTCGGGCTTGGCCTGGAAGCCGGCTGGGTCCGCGTCAAGGAAGCGAACGAGACGTCCTCCACGGTCGGTGTCCTCGCCACCTACGGCCTGGAGTTCTAAAAACCACGACTGTGGCGGCTCTGGACTGGGCGCCGAAATGGACTATCTTGAGGATGCGTTCCTGGATGACCATTTCGGCGTCCGCAGCCTAGTCCGGAGTTCCGTATGCCCTTGTTGCGCCAGGGCCTAATCGTCCTCGTGCTGATCCTTGCGGCAGCCGGTGGCTGGTGGTGGACATCATCCAGCGGCCAGACGCCGGAGGCCGCGCCCGCCGCGACTGGTCCACAAGCTGTTCCCGTCACGGTGGCCGAGGCCCGCTTGGGCACCGTCGAGGAGACCTTCGAAGGGGTCGGCACCACCCGCGCCCGCCAGTCCGTCGAGATCGTGTCCACCGTATCCGGCCGGGTCAGCGCCATCCTGTTCGAGGCCGGGCAGCAGGTCAGCCGGGGCGACCCGCTCATCCGCCTCAACTCCAGCCTTGAAGAAGCCAATCTGGCCGAGGCCCGCGCCCTCATGGAGGACGCCCGCAGCCAGCTTGAACGCGCCCGCCAGCTTATCGCCAGCCGCACCGTCGCCCAGGCCCGCGTGGAGGAGCTTCAGGCTTCCTTCGCCGCCGCCCAGGCCCGTGTCGCCGCCGCCGAACGGCGCCTTGCCGACCGGGTGATCGTGGCCCCGTTCGACGGCGTGGTCGGCCTGCGCGAGATCGACATTGGCAGCAGCATTTCCGACGACACCGTCCTGACCCGCCTGGACGACATGTCCGCCCTGGAACTGCAATTCCAGGTGCCCGAGATGTTCTTTGGCCGCGTGTCGGTCGGCCAGACCCTGGTTGCCGAGAGTGCCGCCCTGCCCGGCCAGACCTTCACCGGCACCATCGCCGCCCGCGACACCCGCATCGATCCGGTGGCACGGGCGTTCCGCGTCCGGGCCGAACTGCCCAACCCCGACCACGTCCTGCCGCCCGGCCTGTTCATGGTTGCCCGCCTGGCCCTGGCGATACGCGAAAACGCCATCGTCATCCCCGAACAGGCGGTGCAGGCCGAAGGCCGCGTCACCTTTGTCTATCGGGTCAGCGACGGCAAGGCCGAGCGTGTCGAGGTCCGCCTGGGCCTGCGCCGCATCGGCGAGGTCGAAGTCCTCGAAGGGCTGGAACCCGGAGACGCCGTGGTGACCGAGGGCCTGCAACGCCTCCGTCCGGGAACCCCCGTGCGGATCGGCGGCGCCCCGGCACCGGGAGGCCCCGCCGCATGACCCTGTCCGACATCACGATCAAACGGCCGGTCTTTGCCACCGTCCTCAGTGCCCTGATCGTCGTCGTCGGGCTGTTCAGCCTGCTCAACCTGCCGGTTCGCGAGTTGCCCAGCATCGACAACCCGGTCGTCACCATCACCACGCCCTATGCCGGCGCGGCCCCGGAAATCGTCGATACCGAGGTGGTCGAGATCATCGAGGGCGCGATCAGCGGCGTGGACGGCATCCGCTCCATCACGTCGAGCAGCCGCCTGGGGCGCGGCCGCACGGTGGTCGAGTTCGAGACCACCCGCGACATCGACGAGGCCGCCAACGACCTGCGCGACGCCGTTGGCCGGATACTCAGCAGCCTGCCCGACGACGCCGAAACGCCGCGCGTGGTCAAGGCCGACAGCGACGCCCAACCAACCATGCGCATCGCCATCACCAGCGATACCATGTCGGCGGCCGAAATCACCGACTACGCCAGCCGCTTCGTGATCGACCGCCTGTCCGTCGTCGAGGGCGTGGCCCAGGTCGAAACCTTCGGCGAGCGGCGCTTTGCCGTGCGCATCTGGCTCGACCGTCAGGCCCTGGCGGCGCGTCAGTTGACCGTGACCGACATCGAGGACGCCCTGCGCCGCAACAACGTCGAACTGCCGGCCGGCGAAATCGAATCGGCGACCCGCCAGTTCACCGTCCGCACCGACACCCGCCTGGGCTCAATCGAGGAATTCGCCGAGATCGTCGTTGCCCGCCGGGCCGGTTACTCCGTCCGTCTGGCCGACGTGGCCGAGGTCGAACTGGGCGTTGAGGACGACCGCACCACCGTGCGCGCCAACGGCAAGCCGGCCATTGGCCTGGGCGTCATGCGCCAGGCCCAGGCCAACACCATCGCCGTGAGCGACCGCGTGCGGGCCCAGCTTGATCTGGTGCGGCCGACCCTGCCACCGGGCATGACCATCACGGTCAGTTCCGACGACGCCACCTTCATCAAGCAGTCGATTGAGGAAGTGCTCATCGCGCTTGGCATGTCGGTGGTGCTGGTGGTGGCCGTCATCCTGCTGTTCCTGCATTCGGTGCGGGCCACCATCGTGCCGGCCATCACCATTCCGGTGGCGGTCATCGGCACCTTCGCCTTCATGTATGCCTTCGGCTTTTCCATCAACACGCTGACCCTTTTGGCCCTGCTGCTGGCCATCGGGCTGGTGGTGGACGACGCCATCGTGGTGTTGGAAAACATCCAGCGCCGGGTCGAGCATGGTGAAAAGCCCCTGGCCGCCGCCTTCCTGGGCACCCGGCAGGTGACTTTCGCGGTGATCGCCACCTCAATCACCCTGATCGCGGTGTTCGTGCCCATCGCCGGGTTGCAAGGCGACGTCGGGCGGCTGTTCACGGAATTCGGGCTGGTCATGGCCTCGGCGGTGACCATCTCGACCTTTGTCGCGCTGACCCTGTGCGCCATGCTGTGTTCGGTCCTGCTGCGCGAAAAGGACGCCCCCGGCCCCGTTGGACGGTTTCTGGAAGGCGCCTTCAACCGCCTCGCCGAAGGCTACCGCCGGACCCTGCTGGTGGCGCTGCGGATGCCGGTGGTGGTGCTGGCCGGCTGCTTCCTGCTGACCTTCGCCGGCTTCACGCTGTATCAGACCCTGCCGAGCGAACTGACGCCGCCCGAGGATCGCGGGGTGTTCTTCATCCCCATCACCGCACCGCAGGGCGCCACGGCATCCTACACCCACGATCAGGCGCTGCGCATTGAGGCCGCCGTCAACCATCTGCGCGAGGAGACCGGCGAGGCGCACCGCATCTTCACCGTCTCGGGCTTTCGCGGACAGCCGGAACGCGGCTTCGTGGTGATCGGCCTGATTGACTGGAGCGAACGCGAGCGCAGCCAGCGCGAGATCGTGCAAAGCATCGTTCCCGGCGTCAGCGGCGTGACCGGCGTGCGCGCCTTTCCGGTCAACCCGGCCGGGCTCGGTCAGCGCGGGTCCAGCCAGCCCCTGCGCGTCGTGGTCGGCGGCCCCGACTATGACAGCGTCAAGGAGTGGGCCGACCAGATCGTCGCCCGTGCCGAAGACAACCCCGGCCTTCTGAACGTCGATACCGACTTCGAGGCCACCCGGCCCCAGTTCAACGTGGTGATCGACCGCCGCAAGGCCGACGACCTGGGCATCGGCATCGCCCAGATCGGCAGCACCCTGCAAACCCTGCTGGCGTCGCGCGAAGTCACCGATTATGTGGATCGCGGCCGGGTCTATCCGGTCATCGTACAGGCCCAATTGGCCGACCGGCGCACCCCGTCAGACCTGACCAGCGCCTTCGTGCGGGCCGAGAACGGCGACCTCGTGCCGCTGTCGGCCCTGGTGACGCTGGACGAACTGGCCTCGGCGCCCGAGTTGCGGCGCTATGACCGCCTGCCGTCGGTGACCATCACCGCCGCCCTGGCCGAAGGGTACGACCTGGGCTCGGCCATTGCCTTCATGCAGGACGCCGCCGCCGAGGTGCTGCCCCCAGAAGCGCGCCTCGACTTCGCCGGGCAGAGCCGGGCGTACCTGGAAACCTCGGGCGGGGTGGCGTTCATCTTCGGGCTGGCCCTGCTGATCGTGTTCCTGGTCCTGGCCGCGCAGTTCGAGAGTTTCATCCATCCGCTCATCATCATGCTGTCGGTGCCGCTGGCCATCGCCGGCGCCCTGGCCGCCCTGGCCGTCACCGGCATGTCGCTGAACATCTATTCGCAGATCGCCATGGTGCTGCTGATCGGCCTGATGGCCAAAAACGGAATCCTGATCGTGGAGTTCGCCAACCAGCTCCGCGACCAGGGCATGGACGTCCGCACCGCCATCACTGACGGTGCGGCCCTGCGCTTCCGGCCCATCCTGATGACCGTGGCATCGACCATCCTGGGCGCCGTGCCGCTGGTCATGGCCTCCGGCGCCGGGGCGGAAAGCCGGCTGGCCATCGGCATCGTGGTGATCGGCGGCCTCAGCATCGCCTCGGTCCTGACCCTGTACCTGACCCCGGTGCTGTATGATCTTCTGGCCCGGTATGCGAGCCCGGTCAACGCGGTGGCGACCAAGCTGGAAGGCCAGCTTGCGGCGCGGGAGAAGACCCCGGCCGAGTGACAGCCACCCCCCAATCTTGGTCCAAAGTAGTATTGCCCTTCTGGGCCTTCCGGCTCATGCTGTCGTGGAATACGAGACGCAAAGCGTCCGCGAGACAGGATTCCGGAGGATACTCATGCAGAAGTCCCTGCTCATCGACCCTGGCAAATGCACCGGGTGTCGGCAGTGCGAAATGGCGTGTTCCAATGAAAAGGAAGGCGTCTTCAATCCCGCCAAGTCCCGCATCCGTGTGTTCGACTTCCACACCGAGGCCAAGTTCGTCCCTTACACCTGCACCCAGTGTGCGCAGGCGTGGTGCATGAGCGCGTGCCCGGTGGAAGCCATCACGGTCGATGCCGGCACCGGTGCCAAGGTGGTCAACGACAACACCTGCGTCGGGTGCAAGGTCTGCACCATCGCCTGCCCGTTCGGGACGATCAACTACGTGGCTGACTCCGGCAAGGTCGCCAAGTGCGACCTGTGCGGCGGTGATCCGGCGTGCGCCAAGGCGTGCCCGACGGGTGCCATCGTCTATGTCGATGCCGATCAAACCGGCTTCGAGAAGATGAAGGTGTGGGCGTCCAAGACGGCCACCGGCACCACCGCAGCGACCGCTTGAGGGAGACACGAACCATGAGCTGGACCGGAAACGTCCTCCGCGTCAACTTGACCGCCGGAACCTGCACGAGCGAACCGCTCAACAAGGCCTGGACCCGTCAGTACCTCGGTCAGCGCGGGCTGGCCACCAAGTACCTCAGCGAAGAGATCGATCCGACCTGCGATGCGCTGGGGCCGGACAACAAGATGATCATGACCACGGGGCCGCTGACCGGCACCATGGCCTCGACCGCCGGCCGCTATTCGGTGGTGACCAAGAGCCCGCTGACCGGCTGCGTGGCGTGTTCCAACTCGGGCGGCCATTTCGGCAACGAGATGAAGAACGCCGGCTGGGACATGATCATCTTCGAGGGCCAGTCGCCGACCCCGGTGTACCTCTACGTTGAAAACGAAAAGGCCGAGCTGCGCGACGCCTCGGGCTATTGGGGCAAGTCGGTGTGGGACACCGATGCCGGCCTCAAGACCGCCCACCAGGACCCGCTGCTGCGCATCGCCGCGATCGGCGTGGCCGGTGAGAAGGGCGTGCTGTACGCCTGTATCGTCAACGACCTGCACCGCGCCGCCGGGCGTTCGGGCGTCGGCACTGTGATGGGGTCCAAGAACCTCAAGGCCGTCGCCATCCGGGGCACCAGGGGCGTCAAGGTCGCCGACCCGCTGACCTTCATGAAGGCCGCCACCGACGCCAAGAAGGTGCTGGCCGACAACGCCGTCACCGGCCAGGGCCTGCCGGCCTATGGCACCCAGGTGCTGATGAACGTCATCAACGAGACCGGCGCCCTGCCGACCCACAACTTCCGCGACGTGCAGTTCGACGGCGCGGCGGACATCTCGGCCGAGGCCATGGTCGCCCCGCGCAAGACCGACGGCAAGCCGAACCTCGTGACCAACCAGGCGTGCTTTGCCTGCACCATCGCCTGCGGGCGGGTGTCGCAGCTTGATCGCGGCCACTACACCGTTGTCAACCGGCCGGAATACTGGGGCGCCTCGGGCGGCCTGGAGTACGAAGCGGCCTGGGCCCTGGGTGCGGCGACCGGCGTGAAGGACCTTGAGGCCCTGACGTTCGCCAACTTCCTGTGCAACGAGCAGGCCATCGACCCGATTTCCCTGGGCGCCACCATCGCGGCGGCCATGGAACTCTATGAAATGGGCGTCATCACCACCGAGCACACCGGCGGCATCGAACTGCCGTTCGGGTCCGCGCAGGCGCTGACCACCCTGGCCGAACTGACCTGCAAGGGCGAGGGCTTTGGGGCCGAGATCGGCCTGGGGTCGCGTCGCCTGACCGAAAAGTACGGCCACCCCGACCTGTCCATGACGGTGAAAAGCCAGGAGTTCCCGGCCTATGACCCGCGCGGCGTGCAGGGCATGGGGCTGTCCTACGCGACGTCCAACCGGGGCGCCTGCCATCTGCGCGGCTACACGGTGTCGTCGGAAATCCTCGGCATTCCCGAAAAGACCGACCCGCTGAGCCACGAGGGCAAGGCCGGGCTGGTCAAGGCGTTCCAGGACGCCACGGCGGCCGTGGACAGCGCCGGCATCTGCGTGTTCACCACGTTTGCCTGGACCCTGGAGCATATTGCCCCACAGATCGCCGCGGCGACCGGCGAGGCCTACACCCCGGAGTCCCTGCTCGAAATCGGCGAGCGCATCTGGAACCTGGAACGGCGCTTCAACATGGCCGCCGGGATGACGGCTGCGGACGACACCCTGCCCAAGCGCCTGCTCAAGGACGCCGCCAAAACCGGCCCGGCCAAGGGCATGGTGGCCCCGCTGGACAAGATGCTGCCGGAATACTACCAGCTTCGCGGCTGGACCACCGACGGCATCCCGACCAACGAGACCGTCGAGCGCCTGGCCCTGTAGTCGGCCTGTTCCCACCGCTCCCTCCCTGCGCCGCAGAGGCGGGAGCGGTGGTTTCCTTTTTGGAGGCCCAGCCCCATGCACCACGTCGTCGTTGGCGCCGGTCCGGCCGGCGTGACCGCCGCCGAGACGCTGCGCCGTCTCGATCCCGCCGCCACCATCACCCTGATCGGCGAAGAGAACGAGACGCCCTATTCGCGCATGGCCATCCCCTACTTCCTGATCGGCAAGGTCGGGGAGGACGGCACCCATCTGCGCCGCAGTCCGACCCACTTCGCCGACCTGCGCATCGACCATGTGCGCAAAAAGGTGTCCACCCTCGACACCGCCACCAAGACCCTGACCCTGGCCGACGGCTCGACCGTGGCCTATGACAAGCTGTGCATCGCCACCGGGGCACGCCCCGTGCGGCCGCCCATCGAGGGCCTCGACCTGCCCGGCGCGCACACCTGCTGGACCCTCAACGACGCCCGCGCCATCGCCGATCTGGTGCATGACGGCGCCCATGTGGTGCTGATGGGGGCCGGCTTCATCGGGTCCATCGTGCTGGAGGCCCTGGCCCTGCGCGGGGTCAACCTGACCGTCGTCGAAATGGGCGACCGCATGGTGCCGCGCATGATGGACGACATCGCCGGCGGAATGCTCAAAAGCTGGTGCATCGGCAAGGGCGTCAACGTCCTGACCGAGACGCGCATCGAAAAGATCACCCGCTGCACCACCGGGGACTGCGAAGACACCCTGGAAGTCACCCTGTCCACCGGCAAGGTCCTGCCGGCCCATCTGGTGGTCATCTCGGCCGGCGTGCGGTCGAACATCGAGTTCCTGGCCGGGTCGGGCATCACCACCGACCAGGGCATCCTGATCGACGACCATCTGCGCACCTCGGCCCCCGACGTGTGGGCCGCTGGCGACGTCGCCCAAGGCCGCGACCTGACCACCGGGGAGCGCCACGTCCACGCCATCCAGCCGACCGCCACGGAACATGGCCGCATCGCCGCGCAGAACATGATCGGCATGGACACGCCCTACCAGGGCAGCATCAACATGAACGTGCTTGATACCCTGGGCCTGATCTCCACATCCTTCGGGCTGTGGCAGGGCAAGGGCGGGGAGCAGGCGCGCATGGTGGACGCCCACGGCTATCGCTACCTGCGCCTGGAGTTCGAGGACGATGTTCTGGTCGGCGCCCAGTGTGTCGGCATGACCAACCATGTCGGCGTGCTGCGCGGCCTCATCCAATCGCGGACCCGTCTGGGGCCGTGGAAGGATATCCTGCTGCGCAACCCCGAACGCGTGGTCGAGGCCTATGTGGGGGCGACACAACTTCCCTGATGCCTGGCCTGATGCTGATCCATAAGGACATGGCCCTGACCCCGGCGGAGTTCCACAACAGCCTGCCGGCCGCCCTGCGCGGCCACGCGTGGCGGGCCGAGCGGGACGCCGCCGGGGTTGACGTGGTCAGCGTGGACACCGCCGAAGGCCCGGTGGTGCTGCGTTGCGCGGTCCAGCCGCCGCGCCGCCTGACCGGGTTGTTGTCCATGCCGCGCTGTCTGGTGACCCTTGACCTTGGCGGGCTGCCCGAAACGGCCCGCGCCCCCTTCCTCGCCCGCTTTGACCGCGCCTTTCAGCGCGGCGGCGGATAAGCCAGGAGTTCCCCCACATGCCGACCGCCACGATCAAGCTGTACTCCGTCCTCGCCCAGCACCTGCCGCCGGGCGCGGAGAAGAACACGGCCCCCCTCCAGATCGACGCCGCAACCACGGTCGGCGGCCTGATCGGCAGCCTGAACCTGCCACCCCAGCACTGCCATCTGGTCCTGCTGAACGGCGTGTTCGTGCCGCCGGACGCGCGGGGGTCTACGCCCGTCCGCGACGGCGATGCCCTGGCCATCTGGCCGCCGGTGGCGGGGGGCTGACGCCCACTACCCGACCAGACGAGTCACCTATCCCATCGCGAATAAACCGCAGTCCGAACTGGTGACGGTGCGGACTGATCTTGCTGATACCCTGCCCGAAAGGGCGGGGTTTTTATACCTTAGAACTTCACTCAGTTGATATTTAAGGCTGAATACAGCACTCTTGGCCTAGCCAATTACAGGCCAATGGGTGTCATAATGCCCCTACCCAATACCAATGGACTGCCAGAAACGTTTACCCGCCGTGGTCTCTTCCGGTCACTCGGCGGGGCGCGGCAGGCCGATCCTGTCCGCCCGCCGTGGAGCCTGCGCGAAGCGGCCTTTGTCGCTGCCTGCACCGGCTGCGGCGACTGCGTGCGGGCCTGCCCCCAGAGCATCCTGACGCTGACCTCGGGCTATCCCGAAACCAGTTTTGCCCACGCCGGCTGCAACAGTTGCAGTCTGTGCGCCGACGCCTGCGCGCCGCGCGCCTTGGACCGCACGGCCCAACCCGAATGGCGGCACACGGTGGCCATTGGTACTGGTTGCCTGGCCGCCCAAGGCGTTGTCTGCCGCATCTGCGCCGAGCAGTGCGACGTCACCGCCATCCGGTTCCGGCTGGTCGTCGGCGGTAAGTCCCGCCCGGTCCTGAACACTGCCGCCTGCACCGGCTGTGGGGCGTGCATCGGCACCTGCCCCACGCAAGCCATCACCATCACCACCGCCTGAGGAGGGCCGGACCATGCGCGTCACCCGCTTCGACACCCGCACGGCCCCCGCCGCGCCACTCCCGGAAACGCTGAACGACCAAGTCAACATCTGCGGCGTGCTGGTCTACTCCACGCCCGAGAAATGCGCCGCCGTGATGGAGCGCCTGAACGCCACCACCGGCTGCGAAGTTCACACCCACAGCCCGGACGGCCGCATCGTCGTCGTCATCGAGGACACCGCCGAGGCGTCCGCCCTCGACCGGTTGCGGGACTTCAACGATTGGGACGGGGTGGCGGCGTCCGCTCTCGTCTTCCACCAGTTCGAGGACGCCACAGCCCTGGAAGGGGAGATCGAGGCATGTTGACCACCCGCCGCACTTTCATCAAAGCCAACGCTGCCGCCGCCACTGCGGCCGTGGCCGGTCTGTCCCTGCCCCTCGGCGTGGCGCATGCCGCCGTGCCCGGCACTGACGGCATCGCCTGGGACAAGGGCGTGTGCCGGTTCTGCGGCACCGGCTGCGGCGTGCTGATCGGCACCCGCGAAGGCAAGGTCGTCGCCACGCAGGGCGACCCCGACGCCCCGGTCAACAAGGGCCTGAACTGCATCAAGGGCTATTTCCTGTCCAAGATCATGTACGGCAAGGACCGCCTGACCCAGCCCATGCTGCGCATGACCAACGGCAAGTTCGACAAGGAAGGCGACTTCCAGCCGATCACCTGGGACGCCGCCTTCGACATCATGGCCGAGAAGTGGAAAGCCACCCTCAAGGCCAAGGGTCCGACCGCCATCGGCATGTTCGGGTCCGGCCAGTGGACCATCTGGGAAGGCTATGCCGCCGCCAAGCTGATGAAGGCCGGGTTCCGGTCCAACAACCTCGACCCCAACGCCCGCCACTGCATGGCCTCCGCCGTCGCCGGGTTCATGCGGACGTTCGGCATCGACGAGCCGATGGGCTGCTATGACGACATCGAGCACGCGGACGCCTTCGTCCTGTGGGGCTCCAACATGTCGGAGATGCACCCCATCCTGTGGTCGCGCGTCACCGACCGCCGCCTGACCCACGCCGGCTGCAAGGTCGCCGTGCTGTCCACCTTCGAGCATCGCAGCTTCGAGTTGGCCGACCAGCCGATCATCTTCACGCCGCAGTCCGATCTGGCGATCCTCAACTTCATCGCCAACTACATCATCCAGAACGGCGCAGTGGACGAATCCTTCGTGACCGCCCACACCAAGTTCAAGAAGGGCGTCACCAATATCGGCTACGGCCTGCGCCCCGAACATGCGCTGGAGCAGGGCGTGGCGGCCAACGCCGGCGCCGCCGAGGACATCGACTTTGCCGCCTACAAGGCGTTCGTGGCCGAATACACGGCGGAAAAGACCCACCAGATTTCCGGCGTGCCGGTCGAACAGCTCATTGAACTCGCCAAGCTCTATGCCGATCCCAAGGTCAAGGTGGTGTCCTTCTGGACCATGGGCTTCAACCAGCATACGCGGGGCACCTGGGCCAACAACCTCGTCTACAACATCCACCTGCTGACCGGGAAGATCAGCCTGCCCGGCTGCGGCCCGTTCTCGCTGACCGGCCAGCCGTCGGCCTGTGGCACGGCGCGTGAGGTCGGCACCTTCGCCCACCGGCTGCCGGCCGACATGGTGGTCATGAACCCCGACCACCGCGCCAAGTCCGAAAAGCTGTGGAAGCTGCCCGAGGGCACCATCCCCGACAAGCCCGGCTTCCATGCCGTGCTGCAAAACCGGATGCTCAAGGACGGCAAACTGAACTGCTATTGGGTGCAGTGCACCAACAACATGCAGGCCGGCCCGAACATGAACGACGAGACCTATCCGGGCTATCGCAACCCGGACAACTTCATCGTCGTGTCCGACCCCTACCCCACCGTCACCGCGCTGTCGGGCGACCTCATCCTTCCGACCGCCATGTGGGCGGAAAAGGAAGGCGCCTATGGCAACGCCGAGCGCCGGACGCAGTTCTGGCGCCAGCAGGTGGCCCCGCCGGGCGAGGCGCGGTCCGACCTGTGGCAGCTCATGGAGTTCTCCAAGCGCTTCAAGATCGAGGAAGTGTGGCCCGAGGAGCTGCTCGCCAAGGCCCCCGAGCTGCGCGGCAAGACCCTGTTCGACGTGCTGTACGGCAACGGGCAGGTCAATAAGTACCCGCTGTCCGACCTGTCCGAAGGCCAGCTCAACGACGAAAGCCACGCCTTCGGCTTCTACGTCCACAAGGGCCTGTTCGAGGAATACGCGTCGTTCGGCCGGGGCAAGGCGCACGATCTGGCGCCGTTTGACTACTACCACAAGGCCCGTGGCCTGCGCTGGCCGGTGGTGGACGACAAGGAAACCCTGTGGCGCTTCCGCGAAGGGTACGACCCTTACGTCAAGGCGGGCGAGGGCGTCAGCTTCTACGGCCACAAGGACAAGAAGGCGGTCATCTTCGCCCTGCCCTACGAGCCGCCGGCCGAAAGCCCGGACAAGGTCCACGACCTGTGGCTGGTCACCGGCCGCGTGCTGGAACACTGGCATACCGGATCGATGACCCGCCGCGTGCCCGAACTGCACAAGTCGTTCCCCAGCGCCGTACTGTTCATGCACCCGCTCGATGCCCGTGACCGCGACCTGCGGCGCGGCCAGACGGTCAAGGTGTCCAACAGCCGGGGCGAGGTGCTGACCACCGTCGAGACACGGGGCCGCAACAAGCCGCCGCGCGGCATGGTGTTCATGCCGTTCTTCGACGAAAGCCAGTTGGTCAACAAGCTCATCCTGGACGCCACCTGCCCGATTTCCAAGGAAACCGACTTCAAGAAATCGGTCTGCAAGGTTGAAAAGGCCTGAGCCCAACTGACGGGCGGCGGACCATCCCGCCGCCCGCCCCTCTCCAGAGGGGAGCGGAGCCATGAACGAACCAAACACAAAAACCTCCAGCCGGCGCGCCGTATTGACCGGCGCGGCCAAGGCGTGCGGCGCGGCCTGCGTGGTCGCGCTCGGTCTGGGTGCCCTGGCGGGTGCGCAGAAGGAAACCCGCGCGGCCAGTGCCCTGCGGCCGCCCGGCGCGTTGCCCGACGAAACGGACTTCCTGGCCGCCTGCACGCGGTGCGGGCTGTGCGTCCGCGACTGCCCCTATGACACCCTGAAACTGTCGGGCATGGGCGGCCCGGCCCAGGTCGGCACGCCGTATTTCACCGCCCGCGCTATTCCGTGCGAGATGTGCGAGGACATTCCGTGCGTGGTGGCCTGCCCGACCGGCGCCCTGGACCACGCCCTGACCGACATCACCAAGGCCGACATGGGCGTCGCCGTGCTCATCGGGCGGGAGACCTGCCTCAACCTGCTCGGTCTGCGGTGCGACGTGTGTTACCGGGTCTGCCCGCTGATCGACGAGGCCATAACCCTGATCAGCACGCCCAACACCCGCACCGGCGCCCACGCCATCTTCGAGCCCTTCATCATTGCCGACCGCTGCACCGGCTGCGGCAAGTGCGAAAAATCCTGCGTCCTGCCCGGCGCGGCGGCCATCAAGGTGCTTCCGCGCGCCCTCGCCAGCGCCCCGTCGTCCGACCATTACCGCCTGGGCTGGGAGGAGAAACGCCGGGCCGGCGAGTCCCTCATTCCCGACACCATGACGTTGCCGACCCGTGATCCCACAACCGGCGGACTGAAGGGGTTCAAGCCATGAGCGCGCCCAACCCCTTCTCCACGCCCAACCCCGTCTCCCGCAAGCACCCGGCTGCCCTGGCGGTCGCCGTCAAGGGCCGGCTGGCCGCCCACAAGTGGCTGTTGCTGCGCCGCGCCACCCAACTGGGCGTGCTCGGCCTGTTCCTGAGCGGGCCGTTGCTCGGCCTGTGGGTGCTCAAGGGGACCCTGGCGTCGAGCACGTTGTTCGACACCGTGCCGTTCACCGACCCGCTGGTGTTCGTGCAATCCCTGGTCACCGGGCACGCCCTGGCGGCCAGCGCGTGGATCGGCGTCGGCCTGCTGATCGTCGTCTACATGGTGGTCGGCGGACGGTCGTTCTGTTCGTGGATCTGCCCGGTCAACCTGTTGACAGACGGCGCCCACGCCGCCCGCGTCGGCCTCGACATCAAGGGCAGCCTGCCGATCCCGCGCGCCGCCCGGTGGTGGCTGCTGGGCACCGTGCTGGGCGTGTCTGCCCTGACCGGGGTGATCGCGTGGGAAACCCTGAACCCCGTCACCCTTTTGCACCGCGAACTGGTGTTCGGCATCTTCCTGGCCGGGTCGGTGGCCTGGATGCTGATTATCGGCGTGGTGCTGTTCGACACCTTCGTCACCAATCGCGGTTGGTGCGGCCACCTGTGCCCGATGGGCGCGGCCTACGGCCTGATCGGGGCGGCCAGCCTGACGCGGGTTTCCGGCCGCAACCGCGCCGCCTGCGACCAGTGCCAGGCCTGCTACCACGTCTGCCCGGAGCCGCATGTGCTGACCCCGGTGCTGAAGGGCGCCGAAGGATCCACGCCGCTCGTGCTGTCGGGCGACTGCACCAACTGCGGACGCTGCATCGACGTCTGTCACCGCGACGTGTTCGCGTTCACCCATCGTTTCAACCGCTCTTCCGTCCCTCACCCTCATGGGAGTCCCTGAGATGCGCAAGCTCACCAAATTCATGGCCGCCGTCGCCGGGGCCGTCCTTTTGACGGTCATGGTCGGCCTGACCTTCATGGTCGGACTGAGCGCCCCCGTCGTCGCCAACGACCTGCAATCCCTGCGCGGTGCCGCCGTTGACGAGACCGACGTCCGGCCGGAAATCCACGGCGTCGAGGAAGGCCGCCCGTTCGCGCGCAACTACCGCCAACAGCCGCCGCTCATTCCGCACCGCATCGACAAGTACGAGATCGACCTCAAGACCAACCAGTGCATGAGCTGCCACGACTGGCCGTTCAACACCAAGTTCAACGCCCCCAAGGTGTCGGAAACCCACTACATCGACCGCGAGGGCAACCGCCTGGACGACGTGGCGCGCACCCGCTGGTTCTGCACCCAGTGCCACGTTCCGCAGACCGACGCCCCTGAACTGGTCGACAACACCTTTGCCCCGGCCCGCTGAGCCTGCCAGTCCCTGAGGAGGGGAGTTTCATGAAGATCATCAAACGATTGTGGCGCTGGTTCTGGCGGCCGGCCGGAATGATTTCCTTCGGCCTGCTGCTGCTGGCCGGGTTCGTCGGCGGCGTCGTGTTCTGGGGCGGCTTCAACACGGCGATGGAAGCCACCAACAACGAGACGTTCTGCATCTCCTGCCACGAGATGGGCGACAACGTGTACGTGGAATACGTCGGCAGTGTCCACGACACCAACGCCAGCGGTGTGCGCGCCACCTGCCCGGACTGCCACGTTCCCAAGGAATGGACCCACAAGATGATCCGCAAGGTCGAGGCCTCGCGCGAGCTGTGGCACAAGGCCCTGGGCTCCGTGGACACCCCCGAGAAGTTCGAGGCCCAGCGCCTGCGGATGGCCGAAAAGGTGTGGGCCACCATGAAGTCCACCGACAGCCGCGAATGCCGCAACTGCCATCAGTTCATGTCCATGGACGTGTCGTTGCAGAACAAGCGCGCCCGTGAGAACCATGTGCGCGCCCAGGACGAGAACCTGACCTGCATCGACTGCCACAAGGGCGTCGCCCATTCGCTGCCCAAGGGCGCCTATGGCATCACCCCGGAACTGCCGGGCCACCCCCTGCCGGTGGAGGCCAAACCGGGGAGCTGATTTTTGCGCTGATCGAGGGACGGACCACGGGCGGGCCTGCCAAAAACAGGCCCGCCCGATGTGTATCCGGACTAAGCCCCTGCATTCAGGTCGGAATTAAGGGTTGAACAACAGGGCATCCTGTCCGTTAAATAAAAAGATGACCGCCCCGCCAAAGAGCGGCGGCATCGTGAACCAGAAAAAATAACGGAGAGGAGCGTTCCTACATGCGCAAGTCCATGATTGGCCTCGCCATTGCCGCAGCCCTTGCCATTCCGGCCGGGGCCATGGCCCAAGGGCAACAGTTCGTCAACATCCTGACCGGCGGCACCAGCGGCGTGTACTACCCGCTCGGCGTTGCGATGTCGCAGATCTACAACGAGAAGATCGACGGCGTGCGGGCGTCGGTGCAGTCCACCCGCGCCTCGGTCGAGAACCTCAACCTCGTCCAGAACGGCCGTGGCGAGTTGGCCCTGGCCCTGGGCGACTCGGTGGCTGGTGCCTGGGAAGGCGATGCCGAGATCGGCTTCGACAAGAAACTCGACAAGATCCGGGGCGTGTCCGCCCTCTACCCCAACTTCATCCAGATCGTGGCGTCCAAGGAGTCCGGCATCAAGACGCTGGCCGACCTCAAGGGCAAGCGCGTGTCGGTCGGCGCGCCGCGCTCGGGTACCGAGGTCAACGCCCGCCGCCTGCTGGGCGCGGCCGGGCTCACCTATGACGACTTCGGCCGCACCGAATACCTGCCGTTCGGCGAATCGGTGGAACTCATCAAGAACCGCCAGATCGACGCCACCTTGCAGTCGGTCGGCCTGGGCGCCGCGTCCATCCGCGACCTTGCCTCGGCCGTGGACATCACCGTGGTGGAAATCCCCGCCGATGTGGTCGCCAAAGTCGGCAGCCCGGCGTTCATCGCGGCCACCATCCCAGCCAACACCTATGACGGCCAGACCGAGGACGTGCAGACCGCCGCCATCGTCAACATCCTGATCACCTCGGCCGACCTGCCCGAGGAACTGGTCTATGCGATGACCAAGCACCTGCACGAAAGCCGCGACACCCTGGTCAACGCCCACGCCGCCGCCAAGGGGATCACCCTGGACGGCGCGCTGAAGGCCATGCCGGTGCCGCTGCATCCGGGCGCTGCGCGCTACTACAAGGAAAAGGGCATGGCGATGCAGTAAGGTCGTTGCGTGCGCTGATTTAAGGCCGGGCTCTGCCCGGACCCGCCAGGAGACTCAGTCTCCTGGACCTCGGGACGGGGCGGTGCAAAGCCGCGCGCAGTGCAACACATGCTGAGAGACTAATTGCCTGCGGCGCAAGAAAAGGCGCGCACCCCCCTCATGGGGTCCCAAATTCATGGGGTCAAGGGGCCGCTCGGCCCCTTGCGGGCGCGGGCAGAGCCCGCTCCTTTTTAGTCCAGGCGGAGCGCCACAGCCAGGATCCGACCATGACCCCAACTCCCCCCAAGGTGGCGCCGACCGATCCGGCGTCCGTCGAGGCGGCCGCCGTGCCGCCCGATCCGACCCGCGACGGCAGCCTGAATGCGCGCGTCATCACTGTGTGTGCCATCGCCTTTTCGGTCTATCAAATCTGGTTCGCGTCGTTCACGCCGCTGCCCAGCCTGATCGCGCGGTCGATCCACGTCGGGTTCCTGCTGCTGGTCGCCTTTCTGACCCTGCGCGCGACAACGGCCCAGCAGGACCGCCACACGCCGTGGTACGACTGGCTGTTCGCCGTCACCGGCTTCGTGCTGGGTTTCTATCATCTGGTGCTGGCCGACGAGATCATCCTGCGCTACGAGCCGACCACCCTGGACATGGTCGTCGGCACCATCACCATCGCCCTGGTGTTCGAGGGCGCCCGCCGGGCCATGGGCCTGGGGCTGGCCGTGGTGTGCGGGACGTTCCTGCTGTGGGGGTTCTTCGGGCAGATGCTGCCGGCCCCGTTCAACCATCGGGGGTTCGATTCCGGGCAACTCCTGATGCAGGTGTTCCTGGGGACCGAGGGCATCTATGGCACCCCGATCTTCGTGTCCGCCACCTATCTGTTCCTGTTCGTGCTGTTCGGCACGTTTCTGCAACAGGCCGGCATGGTCGGCCTGTTCAACGACATCGCCATGGGCACGGTCGGCCACACCAAGGGCGGCCCGGCCAAGGTGGCGGTGGTGTCGTCGGGCATCATGGGGACGATTTCCGGGTCGGGCATCGCCAACGTGGTGACCACGGGCATGTTCACCATTCCGCTGATGAAGCGCTTTGGCTACAAGCCGGCCTTTGCCGGCGCGGTCGAGGCGACGGCCTCCATGGGCGGACAGATCATGCCGCCGGTGATGGGCGCCGTGGCCTTCATCATGGCCGAGACCGTGGGTGTGCCGTACCTGGAGGTGGTCAAGGCGGCGACCATTCCGGCCATCCTGTACTTCGCCGCCGTGCTGTGGATGGTCCACCTGGAAGCCGGGCGGGCGCATCTGCGCGGTCTGCCCAAGGAGGACTGCCCCAGCCCGTGGGGCGCCATCCGCCGCAAGTGGTTCCTGATGCTGCCGCTGGTCATCCTGGTCTATCTGCTGTTCACCGGCTACACGCCGCTGTTCGCCGGGACCATCGGCCTGTTGATGACCATTGTGCTAATCCTCGGGTCCTCGGCCGCCGCGCAGGCCGGGCCGGTGGCGCTCAAGATGCTGTTCTGGGTGTTCATCGGCATCGCCGCCTCGGCCTTTTTCACCTATGGCCCGGTGGCGGTGTTCGTGCTGATTGCCGCCCTGGTCGCAGCGCTGGCCTTTCGGTCGGGCGGACGGGCGACAATCCGCCTGTGCCTGGACAGCATGGCCGAGGGGGCGCGCAACGCGGTCGGCGTGGGCCTTGCCTGCGCCGTTGTCGGCGTCATCATTGCGGTGCTGTCGCTGACCGGGCTGGCCGTCACCGTGGGCGGGGCCATTGTAGACGTCGGGCGAACCAGCCTGTTCCTGTCGCTGGTCCTGACCATGCTCACCTGCATCGTGCTGGGCATGGGCATCCCGTCCATCCCCAACTACATCATCACCAGTTCCATCGCCGGGCCGATCCTGGTCGAGCTGGGGGTGCCCATCGTGGTCGCCCATATGTTCGTGTTCTACTTCGGCATCATGGCCAACCTGACCCCGCCGGTGGCCCTGGCCGCCTTTGCCGCCGCGCCCATCGCGCGGGCCGGAGCCATGGAAATCAGTGTGTGGTGCCTGCGCATCGCCATTGCCGGATTCGTGCTGCCGTTCATGGCGGTCTATGCCCCGGCCCTGATGATGCAGTCCGACAGTTGGATGGCCATTGTCTACATCACCTTCAAGGCGGTGGTCGCCATCGGCCTGTGGGGCGCCGCCTCCATCGGGTTCCTGAGCATCCGCATGACCTGGGCCGAACGCCTGTGGGCGACGGCGGCGGCGTTCAGCCTGGTGGTCGCCCAGCCGATCACCGACGAGGTCGGCCTCGCCCTGGCCGTCACCCTGATCGGCTGGCACCTGTGGCGGGTCCGCAAGCAGGCGCGCGTGGCATGAGCCTGTTGTGCGTGATTGCCGCAGGCGTTGCGGTAAGCCTGCCCCTGCCTGGGGACGGGTTCGAGTTGCGCTGGGTCCATTCGGTCGAACACACCGAATGGCGGGAACGCTGGCAGCCCGTGCCGGACGGTTTGCGGCTGGTCGAAAGCCGGGTGCAGGGCAGTGGCGCCGGCATGGAACCGCCCGAGGGCGCGGTGCTGTCCGGCGGGTGGTGGATCGACCGGACGGCCCGCCTGACCGTGCCGCGCCTCAGCCTGCCCCTGTCGTCGCACGCCGCCCCCTATCAGGTGTGCATTGGCGACCTTTGCCGGACCCTGGACAGCCTGTTGCCCGCCGACGCCAAGACGGCCATCTTAGAGCCTTGCTCCTGACCCCTTAAAGGACCACCAGCATGTTTCAGTGGGACGACCCCTTCCTCCTCGACCGGCAGCTTACCGACGACGAGCGCATGGTGCGCGACAGCGCCCGCGCCTACTGCCAGGAAAAGCTTCAGCCGCGCGTGCTGACCGCCTTCCGCGAGGAACGTTTTGACCGCGAGATCATGACGGAGATGGGGGCGCTCGGCCTGCTTGGCCCGACCATCCCCGAGGAATACGGCGGGTCGGCCGTCAACCACGTCGCCTATGGCCTGATCGCCCGCGAGGTCGAGCGGGTGGACAGCGGCTATCGCTCGGCCATGAGCGTTCAGTCGTCGCTGGTCATGCACCCCATCCATGCCTACGGGTCCGACGAGCAGAAGAAGAAGTACCTGCCCAAGCTGGTCACCGGCGAATGGGTCGGCTGCTTCGGCCTGACCGAGCCCGACCACGGGTCCGACGCCGGAAGCATGAAAAGCCGCGCGAAGAAAGTGGACGGCGGCTTTGTGCTGAACGGCCAGAAGATGTGGATCACCAACAGCCCCATCGCCGACCTCGCCGTGGTGTGGGCCAAGTCGGACGCCCACGACGGCAAGATCAAGGGATTCGTCGTCGAGCGCGGCACCAAGGGCTTCTCCACCCCCAAGATCGAGGGCAAGGTCAGCTTGCGCGCCTCGGTCACCGGCGAGATCGTGCTGGAGGACGCCTTCGTGCCCGACGACGCCCTGCTGCCCGGCGCCACCGGCCTCGGCGGGCCGTTCGGCTGCCTCAACAAGGCGCGCTACGGCATTGCCTGGGGGGCGTTGGGCGCGGCGGAGTTCTGCTGGCACGCCGCCCGCCAGTACACCCTGGACCGCAGCCAGTTCGGCCGCCCGCTGGCTGCCAACCAGTTGATCCAAAAGAAACTGGCCGACATGCAGACCGAGATCGCCCTCGGCCTCCAGGGCTGCCTTCAGGTCGGCCGGATGATCGACAACGGAACGTGGGCGCCCGAGGCGGTGTCGCTCATCAAGCGCAATTCCTGCGGCAAGGCCCTGGACGTCGCGCGCATGGCCCGCGACATGCACGGCGGCAACGGCATTTCCGACGAGTTCCACGTCATCCGCCACATGGTCAACCTGGAAACCGTCAACACCTACGAGGGCACCCACGACATCCACGCCTTGATCCTCGGCCGCGCCCAGACGGGCCTTCAGGCGTTCACAGGCTGATGGCCGGTCCGCTCGCCCACATCCGGGTCCTCGACCTGTCGCGCGTCCTGGCCGGGCCGTGGGCGGGCCAATTGCTGGCCGACCTGGGGGCCGAGGTCATCAAGGTCGAACGCCCAGGCGCCGGAGACGACACCCGCGCCTGGGGTCCGCCGTATTTGGAAGGCACGGGCGAGTCCGCCTACTTCCTGTCGGCCAATCGGGGCAAGAAGTCGGTCACCATCGACATGGCCGCGCCCGAGGGGCAGGCCTTGATCCGCGATCTGGCGGCGCGGTCCGACGTGGTGCTGGAGAACTTCAAGGTTGGCGGACTGGCCAAATATGGCCTCGATTACGCCAGCCTGCGGGAGGTCAATCCCCGGCTGGTCTACTGCTCCATCACCGGGTTCGGGCAGGACGGGCCGTATGCGGGGCGAGCCGGCTACGACTTCATGATCCAGGGCATGGGCGGGCTGATGAGCCTGACCGGGCAACCGGACGGCGAACCCGTCAAGGTCGGTGTCGCCGTGGCCGACCTGTTCACCGGGATGTACGCATCGAACGCCGTGCTGGCTGCGCTGGCCCACCGGGACCGCACCGGGGAAGGCCAGCACATCGACCTCGCCCTGCTCGACTGTCAGGTTGCCATGCTGGCCAACCAAGCCATGAACTACTTGACCAGCGGCGTGGCGCCGTCGCGGTTGGGCAACGCGCATCCCAACATCGTGCCCTATCAGGCGTTTGCCACCGCCGACGGCCACATTATCCTGGCGGTCGGCAACGACGCCCAGTATGCCCGGTTCTGCGCCGTCGCCGGACTGGAGGAGGACCCGCGCTTTCGCACCAACGCCCAGCGCGTCGGCGCCCGCGCCGATCTGGTCCCCGTTCTGGAGGCTGTGATTGCAACCCGCACCAGCGCCGACTGGCTGGCCGCGCTGGAGGCCGTGGGCGTGCCCTGCGGCCCGATCAACACCCTCGATCAGGTGTTCGCCGATCCCCAGGTGCAGCACCGGGGCCTTCGCCAGACCCTGCCCCACCCGATGGGCGGCACGGTCGATCAGGTGGCCTGCCCGATCCGCTACTCGGCCACGCCCCTGGACACCGCGACCGCCCCCCCGACGCTGGGCCAGCACACCGACGACGTACTGGGAGAGATGTTGGGGCTGGATGCCGACAGCCTGGAGAAGTTGCGCAAGGCAGGGGTAGTGTAGTCCCGACCAGCCCCCCTACGTCACGCGCAAGAACGTCACCTTGGCCTTGCCATAGCGGCGTTCGTCAACGTGTTCCATGCCTTCGGGGGCGGTCAGGTCCACGGTGATGGGGCCTTCGCAGACCACGATGGCGCCCGGTGCCAGCCAGCCGCCGGACAGCAGCCCAGCGAGGGCCGGTTCCAGCAACCCGTCTTCATACGGCGGGTCGAGGAAGGCCAGTTGGCACGGCTGGGTCGGCCGGGGCGGGCGGGTCGCGTCGGTTTGTTCGACGCGGGTTTCGCCCTCGGCGTTGACGGCCTGGACGTTGGCCTTCAGGGCGGCAAGCGCACTGCGGTTGTTTTCCAGGAAGGTGACATGCGCGGCGCCGCGCGACAGGGCTTCAAGCCCCATCGCCCCGGTGCCGGCGAAGGCATCGACCACCCGCGCCCCGATCAGGCTGAAGCCACGCCCCTGGAAGCGGTGCATCAGCACGTTGAAGATGGCTTCACGCGCGCGGTCGGAGGTCGGACGCACCGCCTCCTTGCCCTCGGGCGAGGCCAGACGGCGGCCCCGGAAGCGTCCGGCAACAATACGCATTAACGGTCGTCCTTCGGTCTGCGGGTCGGTGACTTGCGGGGTCCGGCGTTGGGGCCATGGGCACGGCGGTCAACGGACTTGCCGCCGGCCGGTCTTCCGCCAGAGGGTTTGCCACCGGAAGGCCGGGGGCCGGACGGACGGCCCTCGGCCGGCTTGCGGTCGGACGGCTTGCGGTCGCGGGGCTTGTCGTCCTCGGGACGGTCCTCCCTCGGAGCCCGGTTCGACGGCTTGCTGCCTTCATACGGACGGCGCGGACGGTCCTCGCCCTCGGCCGGCTTGCGATTCGACGGCTTACTGCCCTCATACGGGCGGCGCGGACGGTCTTCACCCTCGGCCGGCTTGCGGTTGGACGGCTTGCTGCCCTCATACGGGCGGCGCGGACGGTCTTCACCCTCGGCCGGCTTGCGGTTGGACGGCTTGCTGCCCTCGTAAGGACGGCGCGGGCGGTCCTCACCCTCGGCCGGAGCGCGGTTCGACGGCTTGCTGCCCTCGTAAGGACGGCGCGGACGGTCCTCACCCTCGGCCGGAGCGCGGTTCGACGGCTTGCTGCCCTCGTAAGGACGGCGCGGGCGGTCCTCACCCTCGGCCGGAGCCCGGTTCGACGGCTTGCTGCCCTCGTAAGGACGGCGCGGACGGTCCTCGCCCTCGGCCGGGGCGCGGTTCGACGGCTTGCTGCCCTCATACGGGCGGCGCGGACGGTCCTCGCCCTCGGCCGGGGCGCGGTTCGACGGCTTGCTGCCCTCGTAAGGACGGCGCGGACGGTCTTCGCCCTCGGCCGGCTTGCGGTTGGACGGCTTGCTGCCCTCATACGGGCGGCGCGGACGGTCTTCACCCTCGGCCGGCTTGCGGTTCGACGGCTTGCTGCCCTCGTACGGACGGCGGGGACGCTCGTCGCCCTCGCCCGGCGCGCGTTGCCAGAACGGGCGTTCCTCGACGCCGGCGCGAGGGGCGGCGCGGGGCGGTGCGCGGTCGTCACCCATCCGCCCGTCGGCCATTTTGGCCTGGAGAACGGGGGCTTCGGGCTCGGCGGGCACATCGTACTTGCTGGTCGACTGGCCCTTCTTGAAGCCCTCGCCCCGTGCGATGGCGCGTTCGCGCGCCCGTTCGCCCGGCTTGACGGTCTTCGGCTTGGCCTTGGCCCACTTTTCGGTCTGCACCTTGCCACGGCGCAGTTCCGGCGGCACGGCGTCGCCCAGGGCGCCCAGGTAGTCGCGCAACACCTTGCCGGAAATCTCGTCCACCTCGCCGCGCGGCAGGCGACCGAGGGCGAACGGGCCGTAGGACACGCGGATCAGCCGGTTGACGGTGTAGCCCAGGTGCTCCATGACGCGGCGCACTTCGCGGTTCTTGCCCTCGGCGATGGACACCACGATCCAGCCGTTGCTGCCCTGCTGGTGGTCCAGTTCGCACTGGATGGGACCATAGCGCACGCCTTCGATGGTTACACCGTTGGCCACCGACTGAAGACGCTTTTCATCAACCCGGCCATAGACGCGGACCCGGTAGCGGCGCATCCAGCCGCGCGACGGGTGTTCCAGCGCGCGGGCCAGTTCGCCGTCGTTGGTCAGCAGCAACAGGCCCTCGGAGTTCAGATCCAGGCGGCCGACGCTGATGACGCGGGGCATTTCGCGCGGCAGGCGGTCGAACACCGTGGGGCGCCCCTGCGGGTCCTTATGCGTGGTCATGATGCCGGGCGCCTTGTGGTAGCGCCACAGGCGGGCCGGTTCGGCGGACTTGATCGGGGCGCCGTCCACGGTCACCACGTCGTCGGCGGTCACGTTGACGGCCGGGCCGGTCAGCACCTTGCCGTTCACCGCCACGCGCCGGCTGTCGATCATCTTTTCGGCGTCGCGGCGCGAACAGATGCCCGACCGGGCCAGGACCTTGGCGATGCGCTCGCCGGCTTCGCCCCCATCGGGGCCGCTGTCGGAAGTGTCTTCGGGGGTATCGGGGATCTCGTCGTTCATCGTCCGCAGGCCGCCAGAAAAGTGTCAAAGATCAGGCCGTCGGCCGGGCTGACGTGATATTCGGGGTGCCACTGCACCCCCAGGCAATAACGGGCCGACGCCAGCTCGATGGCTTCGACCACGCCGTCTTCGGCCACACCCGACACGATCACGCCGGGGCCGACGTCCTTGACCGCCTGGTGATGGGCCGAATTGACCGCAATTTCGTCTACCCCAGCGATACGGTGCAGCAGGCTGCCTGCGGCGATCCGCACGCTGTGGCCCGGCTCATCGCGGGGGTTGGGTTGTTCGTGGGCCAAGCACGCGGCCACCTCGTCGGGGATGTGCTGGATGAGCGTGCCGCCCAGCACGACGTTCAGCAACTGCTGCCCGCCGCAGATACCCAGCACGGGCATGTCGCGGTCGATGGCGGCGCGGGTGATGCCGAACTCGAAATCGGTGCGCCCGGATTTCAGGGTCACGGTGGCATGACGGTCGGTCGCGCCGAACAGCGCGGGATCGATGTCAAACGCCCCGCCAGCCACCAGCAGGCCGTCCATCCGCGAGATGTACTCCTCGACCAGGGACGGCGCATGCGGCAGCAGCAGGGGGATGCCCCCCGCCGCGATCACCGAGTCGCAGTAGTTCTTGCGCAATGCGTACCATGGCAGCTTGGAATAGCCGCCGCCATCCTCGCTGTCGAGGGGGATGCCGATGACAGGTTTTTTCATGGGTCCTTAGTTTCACTCGCGGCGTCCAATGGGCAATGGGCCACGCCGCACCCTGCCGCAAGAACGAGTTCATCGCAGCAAGACATTAGATAGCGGTCAACACGCCTCGGGGCAATTGAAATACGGGACCTGAACGCGGGACTTGACGCCGCGCCGCCCGCCCCCGACCCTGCGGCTCATGATGGAGCCGCCCTCGTTCATGCCCGATGCCCTGGCCGAAGCCCGCGCCGCCGCCGCCCGTGGCGAGGTGCCGGTCGGCGCCGTGGTGGTGCGCGACGGGCGCATCCTGGCGCGGGCCGGCAACCGGACCGAAGAACTCAACGACCCCACCGCCCACGCCGAGCTTCTGGCCCTGCGCGCCGCCGCCGCCCTGGTTGGCGACCCGCGCCTGCCCGACTGCGACCTGTGGGTGACGCTGGAGCCCTGCGCCCTGTGCGCGGCGGCCATCTCGCTGTTTCGGGTGCGCCGGCTGTACTTTGGCGCCTATGATCCCAAAGGCGGCGGGGTCGAACACGGACCCCGCCTGTTTACCCAGCCCACCTGCCACCACGCGCCGGACGTCTACGGCGGCCTGCGCGAGGACGAGTGCGGTACCCTTCTGCGGGACTTTTTCCGCGACCGACGCTGAACACGGAGACCTTTTGACGATGCACAAGGACTGGACCCGAATCGCCGACGACCTGACCGCCAACATCAAAGACCTGCGCGGCGGCATTCCCGATGTGATGAAGGCATTCTCCGGGCTGGCCCAAAGTGCCACGGCAGCCGGGGCGCTCGACCTCAAAACCAAGGAACTGATCGCGCTGGGCATCTCCATCGCGGCGCGCTGCGACGGCTGTATCGCGTTTCACGTCAAGGCCTGCGTGCGCCATGGCGCGACCCGCGCCGAGGTTTGCGAAACCATCGGCATGGCCGTCTACATGGGCGGCGGGCCGTCCATGATCTATGGCGCCCAGGCGCTGGAGGCATTCGATCAGGCCGCAACCGGGGCGGCGGGAGCCTGATGACCATGCGCACCACCGTGCTGGCGGCTTGCGCCCTGGCGGCGGCGGCCCTGGCGGCTCCCACCGCCGAGGCGGCGTCGGGCGGCCAGAAGGCCAGCAAGCAGCGCGTTGACGTGGACAGCGTTGCCGGCGACTACATCCAGCCGGAACCCGTGTGGGTGCCGGTGCAGCGCGAGGGCCGAGGCGGTCGGCCGATCTTCCTCGGCATGACCGTGCGCATGCACCCCGGCAGCGAGCATCGGTTCGAGGCCTGCGTGCTGGCCCCCCACGTCAACGACTGGATCGTCGTCGATTTCAACCGCGCACCGCCGACCCGCAAGGACTACGACGACGCCACCAAGATCCGCGCCCGCATCACCGATCTGGTGAACGCCAAGGCCGGGCGCGGCGTCTTCCGCCAGATCGAGGTCTTGCACAACCACCAGGCGGTCGATGAATCCTCGGCCGCCCTGACGGAGATGTGCAAATAGAAGACCAATGACCGTTGGGACGGCGGGAACCATTACGCCTTTCGGGGGTTCCAGAAGGACGGAGCGCCCAAGGACGGCTCTCCGTGCTGCAGTGCGAAAGAGGATGACCCGGTAAAACAGACCTCAAGCTGTCAATCACCATACAACTCGCCCACTGCGGTTAATCACGCGGAAGAATGTTTCAGTTTTTGGGTGTTTTCAGACGCCTAAATTACGCTACACTGCACACGCGGCAGGACGAGTCGGCCGCCGCTCGACGCACCAAGAAGATATAAAGTGGGAGACGAAGTATGGCACAAGGTCGTGTTGCCGTTGTAACGGGCGGGACCCGTGGCATCGGGCGAGCCATTTCCGTGGCGCTCAAGAACGCGGGCTACACCGTGGCCGCCAACTACGCGGGCAACGACGAAGCCGCCAAGGCGTTCGAACAGGAAACCGGCATCCGGGCCTTCAAGTTCGACGTCTCCGACTTCAAGGCGTGCGAAACCGGCATGAAGCAGATCGCCGAAGACCTCGGCCCGGTTGACGTGCTGGTCAACAACGCCGGCATCACCCGCGACACCACCCTGCACCGCATGACCTACGAGCAGTGGGAGCAGGTCATCCACACCAACCTGACGTCCTGCTTCAACATGTGCCGCCTGGCCATCGACGGCATGCGCGAGCGCAACTTCGGCCGCATCGTCAACATCGGCTCGATCAATGGTCAGGCCGGCCAGTACGGCCAGGTGAACTACGCCGCCGCCAAGTCCGGCATCCACGGCTTCACCAAGGCCCTGGCCCAGGAAGGTGCGGCCAAGAACATCACCGTCAACGCCATTGCGCCCGGCTATGTCGATACCGACATGGTGCGCTCGGTTCCGGCCAACGTCCTGGAAAAGATCATCGCCAAGATCCCGGTCGGCCGTCTGGGCCGCGCCGACGACATCGCGCGCGGTGTCCTGTTCCTGGTCGCCGACGACGCCGAGTTCATCACCGGCTCGACCCTGTCGATCAACGGCGGTCAGCATATGTACTAAGACCTGCCTCGGCGGGTTTTAGGCAAACGGCCGTCTGGGCAACCGGGCGGCCGTTTTGCCGTATGGTAAGTGAAGAAATTCACCACAGAGGACACAGAGGGCACAGAGAGTATGGAGCACCTGCACCGCAGGTTTTGCTTTCCAGGCCGTGTTTTAACACGTTTCTGATAGGTATTTTCTCTAGAACTATCTTCCTCTGTGTCCTCTGTGTCCTCTGTGGTAAATCCCTTCACTATTCCACCCCCCCCTCCCCCCACAGGACCACCCCATGAGCGCGCTGCCCGATCCCACCACCCGCGCCACGTTGATTGGCGGTGCCGCGCTGGTCATCTGGTCCACCCTGGCGGTGCTCACGGTGTGGGCGGGCGACACGCCGCCGTTCCTGATCGTGGCCCTGTCGTTTGCCATCGCAACGGCCATCGCAGTCACCAAATGGGTGGTGCGCGGCGAGAGCATTCGCGGGCATTTGCGCATTCCCCCGCTGGCCTGGGCGCTGGGGGTTGGCGGGCTGTTCGGCTATCACGCGCTGATCTTCTTTGCGCTACAGGCCGCGCCGGCGGTCGAGGCCAACCTTATCAACTACCTGTGGCCGTTGCTGATCGTGTTCTTTTCATCGTTCCTGCCCGGCCATCGGCTGCGCTGGTTCCATGCGCTGGGCACCCTCATGGGCCTAGCTGGAGTCGTCATCCTGGTGCTGGGCAAGACTGACGGCGCGCTGTCGTTCGACCCGGCGCACGCGTTGGGGTTCGCGGCGGCGCTGGGCGCGGCGCTGGTGTGGGCCGCCTATTCGGTGCTGTCGCGGTTGTTCGCGCGGGTGCCGACCGATGCCGTGGGGGCGTTCTGCGGAGTCGGCGCGGCGCTGGCGTTTGCCTGCCATCTGGCCTTCGAGCCGGCGGTATGGCCGCAGGGGCTGGAGTGGGTAGCCATCGTCCTGCTCGGCCTGGGACCGGCCGGCGGGGCGTTCTTTGTGTGGGATATCGGCGTGAAGCGGGGCGACATCCAGGTGCTGGGCGCGGCCAGCTACATGGTGCCGCTGATGTCCACCCTGCTGCTGATCGCGGCCGGCATCGGCGCCTTCACACCCGAGGTTGCCGCCGCCTGTGGGCTGATTATCGGCGGCGCAGCCGTGGCCGGCCAGGACATGCTGCGCCGCCGCTCAGCCAGAGCGCGGTAAGCCCTCAGGCCGCCGAGGGCACGTCTTCGCGCTGCTTGACCACAGCGGCCAGCGATTGCGAATCGCGCCGCGCCAGAACGATGAAAGCCTCGATATGATGGTCATCCGGGCACGCCGGGGCATCGGTCACCGCTACGACATAGGCCGCATGGTCATGCAGCATCCGGCGCTCGGCATCGCCAAGTCCGACCGTTCGGTCGGTAGCGAGCAACCGCACGATGCCCCGCCGCAGGCTACGATGGAAGGCCACGGCTTCGCGCAATGCTGCGACGCTCCGGGCGCTCGCCAGCATGTCGGCGGCCTGGGCCAGCAGCGGGGAAGCGTCCTGCAAGGTCGACGGACGGAGGGGAATGTCGTCACGATGAGCCATCGATTTCCTCCTTTATTTTGCCGCCGACAGAGCACCCCGTGGCGGAAGGGGAGGGATATGGGGAGTGGAATGTCTCCGACATCTCCCTTTAGAGATTATGGCATATCAAGCGGCGCCTCCCAATACGCCTAATGGTAAGGATTCCAAAAAATAGTACGCGCAATTTGAGGTGTTTTGTCGGAAACCTTAGAACAGGCTTTCCTGCCGCCCATCGCCTGACGAACGCCGCTTTTTGGGGGCTTGAGGTGCGCTTTCCTGGGGCGTGCCCGGCTGCCCGCCTTCGCCCACCACCACCGGCGCCTTGCCGTCACGCAGTTCCAGAATCAAGCCCTGGCCCGCCTGCAACCCGGCCGCCGCCGTAACGACCTTGCCCGCGTCGTCCCACACCAAGGCAAAACCGCGATCCAATATCGCTTGATGAGAGGTCGCCTCCAGCCGTTCCCCGGCGGTGGCAAGGCGCTTGCGGCCGTCCTCGACCAGCCGCGCGAACACCGCGTCCATCTGGCCGGACAGCCGCGCGAGGTCAGTCCCGGCGCGGGTCACGTCGGCCCGCAGGGGCTCGGGCCGCAGGCGGTCGGACAGGCCGCGCAGGGCGCTCACCCGGTCGCGCCACGCCAGTCGCAGGGCGTTGGTCAACTGCCCGGAGGCCTGGCGCAGGTCGGCCTCCTTGGCGGCGATCTGTTCACGCGGGCTGCGCAGCGCGGCGCCCAGGTGGCGCACCTCGGCCACCCGGCGGTCCATGTAGGCCCTGCCGGACGACCCCAGGCGTTCCCATCGGTCATCCAGCCGCTGGGCGTATTCCTCGACCACCCGGTCGAGCGCCGGCAGACCGCGCGCCAGCCCCTCCAGCCGCATGGCCCGATCCTCAAGCATCCGCCGCGCCCCGCCGTCCAGGCGGCTTGCGTCGTCGCGCACCTGGGCCAGCAGGTCGAGGCGCACCGGCACGGCCATTTCCGCAGCCCCGGTCGGAGTCGGGGCGCGCAGGTCGGCGGCGAAGTCGCATAGCGTGGTGTCCGTCTCGTGCCCCACGGCGGAGATCACGGGAATATCCGAGGCCGCCACGGCGCGCACGACGATTTCCTCGTTGAACGCCATGAGGTCCTCAAGCGACCCGCCGCCGCGCGCGACGATCAGCAGATCCGGGCGGGGGACCTTGCCGCCTGCGGTCAGACGGTTGAAGCCCTCGACCGCCGCCGCCACCTGCCCGGCCGCCGCGTCGCCCTGGACCAGCACCGGCCAGACCAGCACATGCAGCGGAAAGCGGTCGTTCAGCCGGTGCAGGATGTCGCGGATGACGGCGCCCGTGGGGCTGGTTACAACGCCGATGACGCGCGGCAGGAACGGCAGCGGCTTCTTGCGCTCGGGGGCGAACAGGCCCTCGGCGGTCAGGCGGCGCCTGCGCTCCTCCAGCAGCTTGAGCAACGCGCCCTCGCCGGCCAGTTCCATCGACTCGATGACGATTTGGTAGCTCGACCGCTGCGGATAGGTGGTCAGGCGCCCGGTGACGATGACCTCCAGGCCTTCCTCGGGTTTGACCGCGAGCTTGCCATAGGCGCCGCGCCACACGATGCCGTCGATACAGGCGTTCTCGTCCTTGAGGCGCAGATAGCAATGCCCGGACCCGGCCAGCTTGGGCTGGCTGATCTCGCCGCGCACGCGCACAAAGCCAAAGGTGTCCTCCACCGTCCGCTTGAGGTCGGAGGACAGTTCGGACACCGTGCGCGGGGGCGCATTGGTAGGGGCTGAGGAAGGGCTCGTCATGCCGCCAAACTATGCTAAAACGCCTGCCAATGGGAATGGCTTGTAAGAGGATTTGCGGCATGAAAGTTCTGGTGGTCGGGTCGGGTGGTCGCGAACACGCCCTGTGCTGGGCACTCCGCAAGTCCCCCAAGTGTGACGCGCTGTATTGCGCGCCCGGCAACGCCGGCATCCGCGACGTGGCCGAGTGCGTGCCGATTTCCGCCGAGGACACGGACGCCCTGACCGCCTGGGCCGTCGCCAACGCCATTGATCTGGTGGTGGTCGGGCCGGAAGGGCCGCTGGTCGCCGGGCTGGTGGACAAACTGGAAGCCGCCGGAATTGCCGCGTTCGGCCCCAATGCCGCCGCCGCCCGCCTGGAAGGCTCCAAGGGCTTCATGAAGGACGTGCTGGCCCGCCACGGCATCCCCACCGCGTGGTACGGCCGGTTCACCGACCTTGCCACCGCCAAGGCGTTCGTGCGCGACAAGGGCGGCCCCATCGTGGTCAAGACCGATGGGCTGGCAGCCGGCAAGGGCGTCATTCTGTGCCAGACGGTGGCCGAGGCCGAGGCCGCGCTGGATGTCATGATGGCCGACAAGGCCTTTGGCGACGCCGGCAACGAAGTGGTGATCGAGGAATTCCTGCACGGCGAGGAAGCCAGCTTCTTTGCCCTGGTCGATGGCGACACCGCCGTGCCCCTGGTCGCGGCCCAGGACCACAAGGCCGTGGGCGACGGCGACACCGGCCCCAACACCGGCGGCATGGGCGCCTACTCCCCCGCCCCGGTGGTGGACGACGCCATGGTCGCCCGCGTCATGAAAGACTGCATCCTGCCCACCGTCCACGGCATGAAGGCCGACGGCACGCCATACAAGGGCGTGCTGTTCTGCGGCCTGATGATTTCGCCCGACGGCGTGCCCAAGGTCCTGGAATACAACGTCCGCTTCGGCGACCCGGAATGTCAGGTGCTGATGGCACGCCTTGAGTCCGACGCCCTGGAGCTGCTCGACGCCGCCGCGCGCGGGCGCCTGTCGGGCGTGGAGCTGGCATGGCGCGACGACACCGCCCTGGTGGTGGTGATGGCGGCGCGCGGCTATCCTGGGGCCTATATGAAGGGCACCGAAATCAGGGGGCTGGAGGCCGCCAACGCGGTTGACGGCGTGACGGTGTTCCACGCCGGCACCAAGGCCGAGGGCGACACAGTCGTCGCCACCGGCGGCCGGGTGCTGGGCGTCACGGCAATCGGCGCCACGGTGTCCGAAGCCCAGGCGCGGGCCTATCAGGCCGTAGACGCCCTGGACTGGCCGGAGGGGTTCTGCCGGCGGGATATTGGGTGGCGTGCGGTGGCGCGGGAGAAGGCGGGGGAGTGACGCTTCCACCCCAATAATGCGGGCTCTGCCCGCACCCGCAAGGAGGCCAGCCTCCTTGACCTCGCGACATGACGGAGCAAAACCGCGCGTAGCGCATTGAATACCGACATTCTCTGCTTGCGGCGCAAGAAAAGGGCGAACCCCCTCATGGGTTCAAAGGGCCAATGGCCCTTTGCGGGTCCGGGCAGAGCCCGCCCTTCTCCCCATATAGAAAAAGGCGCCGCCGGGTTCCCCCGACGACGCCTTTCCTCATTCAGCCCTAAGGCCGCAGCAGTCGCTTAGTCGCGCTCAACGCACATGGCAACGCCCATGCCGCCGCCGATGCACAGGGTGGCGAGGCCCTTCTTGGCGTCGCGCTTGACCATTTCGTGCAGCAGGGTGACGAACACGCGGTTGCCCGAGGCGCCGATGGGGTGGCCGAGCGCGATGGCGCCGCCGTTGACGTTGACCTTGGAGGTGTCCCAGCCGAGTTCCTGGTTGACCGACATGGCCTGCGCGGCGAAGGCTTCGTTGGCTTCGACCAGATCGAGGTCCTGGGCCGACCAACCGGCCTTTTCCAGGGCCTTTTTCGACGCCGGGATCGGGCCGGTGCCCATGTAGGCGGGATCGACGCCGGCCGAGGCGAACGACTTGATGCGGGCCAGCGGCTTCAGGCCACGCTTGGCGGCTTCGGCGGCGGTCATCAGCAGCACGGCCGAGGCGCCGTCGTTGATGCCCGAGGCGTTGCCGGCGGTCACGGTGCCGTCCTTGGAGAACGCCGGGCGCAGCTTGCCGAGGCTGGCGGCGGTGCTGCCGAAACGCGGGAACTCGTCGGTGTCGAAGATCTTCTCTTCCTTCTTCACCTTGATGGTCATGGGGACGATCTCGTCCTTGAACCGACCCGACGTGATGGCGGCTTCGGCCTTCTGCTGGGAGGCGGCGGAGAATTCGTCCTGGGCTTCACGGGTGAACTGCCACTTCTGGGCGATGTTCTCGGCGGTGTTGCCCATGTGGTAACCGTTGAAGGCGCACCACAGGCCGTCCTTGATCATGGTATCGACCAGTTCGGCCGAACCCATCTTGACGCCCGAGCGCAGATAGGCGGCGTGCACGGCGTTGGTCATGCTTTCCTGACCGCCGGCAACCACGATGTCGGCCATGCCCGAGGCAATGGACATCACGCCCTGGGCGACCGAGCGCAGGCCCGAGCCGCACACCATGTTCAGCACATAGGCGGGAACTTCCTCGGGCAGGCCGGCCTTGAGCACGGCCTGACGGGCGGGGTTCTGGCCGGTGCCGCCGGTCAGCACCTGGCCCATCACGACCTCGGACACTTCCTTGGGGTCGATGCCGGCACGGTTGACCACTTCCTTGATCACGGCGGCGCCCAGATCGGCCCCGCTGAAGCCGGAAAGGCTGCCGCTAAAGGCGCCGATGGCGGTACGTGCGGCGCTGACGACGACGATATCGGTCATGGTGTACGTCCTCTCCCTTGCAGGCCTATAAGCCTGAAACAGTTGGGCCGCCTCTCGTCACGCGGTGAATACGGCGGGAATGGCCGGGCGGCGGCGCAAACACCTTATCGGCCTCGCCTATGAGGTGTCCACGGTTTATCGCGTTGCAACACAACCGTCTTTGGCGGTAGCGCGCATCCAGCGCACAACCGGACCATAGACCTCGCGCACCGCCGCGCTGCCGACGATCAGGCCGATGTGGCCGAGCGCCACAGTGCGGGTTTCGCAGCCCGGCAGCAGGGCGGCCAGCGCACCGGCCGAGCCCGGCGGCACGATCCGGTCGTTGCGCGGGATCACCGCCATAGAGGGAACGCCCAGGCGGCGCGGATCGATCACCTCGCCGGCCACGGTCCATTCCCCGCGCCCCGGCGTGTTGTCGCCGTACCAGCCGAGCAGGCATTCCAGGGCGACCGGCCCAGCCAGCGGCACACCGTCGTTGACCCAGTCCTCCATGGCAACGAACGCGTTGGCCTTGGCCGAGCGCGGCGGGATGGTCCCAAAGGCGCGGAACTTGCGCCCGATGGAGCGCGGGTCAAGGCCCGAGAACATGGCCTGCAACAGGTCCACCGGCATTTCGCCCAGGCGCTCCACCACCTCGGCCACCCAGTCCTTGGCCCCCATCATCACGCGCATCTGCGGCGTGTCGTCGGCGTGGAAGTTCCACGGCGTGGCCAGAGCCAGGAACCCCGCCACGTCGGCGCCGCGCCGCAGGCACAGCGCCAGGGCCAACAGGCCGCCCATGCAGTAGCCGACCACGATGGGCGGTCGGCCGCACACGGCGTGCACATGGTCCAGGGCCGGTTCCAGGCGTTGGGTGATGTAGCCGGTGAGGTCGAAGGTCTGCTCCTCCTCGCCCGGCCAGCCCCAGTCGACCAGGAACGGCCGGAAGCCCCGGCGGGCCAGATGGCGCATGAAACTGCGCCGTCCGTTGAGGTCGAGGATATAGCCCCGGTTGACCTGCGACGGCACGACCAGGACGGGGATGCCGCCCTCCGGCCCACCATAATCGCGCAGGCCCACCGCGCCGCGCTGCCACGCCAGCGGCGGATCGCTTACGCGGCGGCGGTAGGGGTGATCGCGGTAGCGTTGGACCCCATCAAGGAACCCGGCGAAACGACGCCGCGCCTCGGCATCCATGGCATCGGCCAGGACCTCAGCGGAGACGCCGCTTGGTAGAGGGGGCAGGCCGGGCAGGCCGTGGTGACTGGGGCGGCTGGACGGGTCCGGCCCCGCGTTCCCCACTCCCGCGTTCGAGGTCCGCCACCCGCTTTTCAAGAGCATCGATGCGATCGAGGAGGTCAGAAAGCTGAACCCCTCCAGGGCCAGATACAGGGGCAGCGGGCGCGGCCCCATCCTGGGGCCCTGGGGCAGCGGGCGCGGCCCCATCCTTGCGGCCTGGTCTGGCCTGCGGTCCTGGGCTGCCCTGTTTGTCTGGGCTGTTGGTCGCGTCATGGTCCGGGCTGCTCCCATCCGCAGGGGTCCCGGCAGCGGTATAAGCCTGGGCGCTGCGGGTCAACAGGGTGAAAGTCCGCGCGAGCATGTCGGTGGTCGCCGGGTCGTCGGCCATGCGGGCCATCTGGTCCTGCCACAGGTCCAGATAGCGCCGGGCCAGCACATCCACAGGCGGCGCGTCTTCTCCGGAACTGGCGCCGGGGGGCTTGTCGGAAGTGTCGTCTGGTTTGTCTGACATGATGATCCCACTATACCACGTCCGGGCGGGCAGCAAAGCGTAAGGGGCGGCCTTCGTCATTGTGCACCGCAGCAATTGTGCGCAGCAATTCATATTGTGCAAAGCAGTATCGCCCGGTAGCAATCTAGGTTATTTTCTGGGGAGAATCCCCTCCAACAAGCAGAGGGGTGCGGCAGAATTTCTAGGGATCGAAGCACCCATGGCGGAAACCAAGAGCGGCCCCATCACCATCAAGAAGTACGCCAACCGCAGGCTGTACAACACGGCGACGTCCAGCTACGTGACGCTTGACCACCTGTGCCAGATGGTCAAGGAAAACACCGACTTTGTCGTCTATGACGCCAAGTCCGGGGACGACATCACCCGCTCCGTCCTGACCCAGATCATTGTCGAGGAAGAATCGAAGGGCCAGAACCTGCTGCCCATCAGCTTCCTGCGCCAGCTCATCGGGTTTTATGGCGACAGCCTGGGGGGTCTGGTGCCGCGCTACCTGGAACACAGCATGCAGTCCTTCTCGCGCAACGAGGAGCAGATGCGTTCGCTGATGCAGAATGCCCTTGGCGGCATGTTCCCGCTCAGCAACCTCGACGAGCTGAACAAGCAGAACATGGCCTTCTTCGAGAACGCCATGAAGATCTTCAGCCCGTTCTACGGCGCCGACGGCAGCCCGCAACAGCCGGGCAGCGAAGGCGGCGACCTCCCACGTCCGACCCTACGGCCCAACCCCGATCCCAGCATCGAGGAACTCAAGTCCAAGCTGAACGACATGCAGAGCCAGCTCGACAACCTGACCGGCCGCAAGCCACGCTGACACCGCCAGCCACGGTGCCGCACAAAGGCCCGCCTCCCAAGGGGAGCGCGGGCCTTTCCTTTTGGCCGCTCGGCACGGACCCCACTCCGGCTGCCCGACATGAACCAAGCGTTACAGAAACTGGTGGTGCCTCGATACGGATGCTGCACAGCAACCTATCCTGACGCATAGTAAGGCAAACTTCGGGCGACAAGGGACGGCATCAACCCCTGGTGTCTATGCGCCTGTAGCAAAACCAAAAAACATCGGTCACTTTCAACGCGCTTACTCCCATGGCGGGAGAACTGAAGCCCAGGACATGCACCCGCAGAGACGTAATACGCGTGTTCGTCTTGCACGTCATTGCGAAAGATCGTATCCAAATGGATATGGCGTAGAGAATCCGGGGAAATCGGATCGCTGCCGGTGCTCAAAGGGAACTGAATGCAATGGACAGTATCGTCACCAAGACCACCGTCAAGCCTGGCAACAAGGCGACCGACATTGACCGCCACGTTGGCGTGAAAATCCGTGAACGCCGCGTCATGCTTGGCCTCAGCCAACAGCAGATGGCCGACATGATCGGCGTCACCTACCAACAGGCCCACAAGTACGAGCGCGGTATCAACCGCATTTCGGCCGGGCGCCTGTACGAGATCGCCCAGGTGCTGACCGTGCCAATTGGATTCTTTTTCGACGGCGCCGAGTCGGGCCGGGCCAGCGAACTCAACCCCCGCCAGCGCATGTGCCTGGAAGTGGCCCGCAACTTCGCCCAGATCCAGAACGAGCGGCACCAGGAAGCGCTCAGTCAGATGGCGCGCGCTCTGGCTGCCGAAAGCTGAGGTCGCCGCCGCCCTCCGGCGGGGGGCGGCGGGACAGGGCCAGATTGGCAGCCTGCAGGAACGGCGCGACGTCCAGCGGCTTGGCGAGGTACGCCTCGAAGCCGGCCCGCCGGCCGCGATCCTGCTCGCGCGGGCTGGCCCGTGCGGTCAAGGCGATCACGGGAATGTCGGCCAGTTCCGGAATGCCGCGCATCTGGTGCAGGACCTGGAAGCCATCGGCGCCGGGCAGGTTGATATCGACCAGCACCAGATCGGGCCGGTAGGTGCGCGCCAGCCCAAGGCCGTTCTCGGCCGTCGGGGCAGACAGCAGCCGCACGTTCGGATAGCGGGTCAGGACGCCGGCCATCAGGCGGACGTTGTTCGACACGTCCTCGATATACAGGATGGTCCAGGGGTGGTCGGCCAGCACGTCCGGCACCGCTTCGGCCGCGACGCTGGTGGCCACGACGCGGCGCGGGCGGGCGCCCATGCCGCTGATGTCGTCTCCCATTTCGTCAGCCAGCGGCAGGTCGATGGTGAACGCGGTGCCCCGGCCGGGCTCGCTGTCCACGCTGATAGAGCCACCCATCATCTCGACAAGCTGGCGCGCGATGGACAGGCCGATGCCCGTGCCCTCGATGGGGCCGCTTTCCGCGCCCAGGCGGTTGAACGGCTGGAACACCTCCGGCAGGCGGTGGACCGGGATTCCCTGGCCGTTGTCGGCCACCACCAGACGGATGAAGCCGGGCCGATCCGGTGGCACGACACAGCCGAACTCCATCCAGCCGCCGGGCCGGTTGTACTTGGCGGCGTTTGACCCCAGGTTTATCAGCACCTGCCCCAGGCGCACCGAATCCGCCCACACCCGCATTCCAGAGGCCGACACGGGCTGCGGCCGCATGGTGACCTCGAATCGGTCGGCCAGCGGGGTCAGCAGGTTGACAACATGGTCGAGCACCTCGTCCAGGGCCACCGGCTCCAGGCTGAGGGTGATGCGTCCGGCCTCGATCTTGGACAGGTCCAACACATCGTCGATCAGCGACAAAAGATGATGCCCGGCCGACAGGATGTGGCCGATGTATTCGTTGTTGCGCGGCGTCAGGCTCTCGCCGTCAATGGCGCGCATCAACTGGGCGAACCCCAGGATGGCGTTCATCGGCGTGCGCAGTTCGTGGCTCATGCTCGACAGGAAGGCGGACTTGGCGCGGTTGGCCTCCTCGGCGGCTTCCTTGGCCGAACGCAGCAGGGCTTCCTGGTCCTTGCGCTCGCTGACGTCGCGGATGACGGCGGTGAACAGGTGTTCGCCGCCGTGGTTCAAGTGGCTGAGGGCGACCTCGACCGGAATGGTGGCGCCATCGGCCCGCAGGGCTGGCAATTCCCGCCCCTGCCCCAGGGGGCTGCCCTGCCGCGACACCAAGTAATCCGCCAAATAATCATCGTGCCGGACAGCGTAGGCCTCGGGCATCAAGCGGTTGACGCTGGACCCCACGGCGTCGGCACCCGGCAGGCCGAACAGGCGCTCGGCCGCGACGTTGAAGGTCACGATACGACCGGCCCCGTCAGCGGTGACCACGGCGTCGGCCACCCCATTCATGATGGCGCGCAGACGTTGCTCGGCCCCCTCGCGGCGCTCGACCTCGGCGCGCAGGGCGGCGGTGCGGCTCTCGACCCGCTGTTCCAGGCCGGCGTTCAGAGCGGCCAGCTCGCGCTGTGCGACGTTGCGTTCGGTGACATCGTGGGCGACCAGCAGCAGGCGGTCCTCACCGTCCAGTTCGATGACCTCGCCAGCGACGAGGAACTCGCGAACGGCACCGCTGCGGGTGCGGAAGCGGGTGCTGAACTCGCGCACCCGGCCATGCTCGGCCAGCGCGGCGACGATGCGGTTGCGGTCGGCGGGGTCGGCCCAGACGCCCAGTTCCGTCGCCGTGCGCCCGATCACCTCGTGACGCTGCCACCCCATGACGTTCAACCAACGGTCGTTGACGTCGATGTGGCGGCCATCGTCGGGATCGGAAATGGCGAACAACCCAGGCGTAGCCATGAACGCCTTGCGAAAGCGGACTTCCGCCCGTTCGCGTCCAAGGCGTTCGGCAACCTCGGACGAGGCATCGACCAGCAGGGCGATGGCGCTGCCCTGACCATCGGTCAGTGGTCCCGGTGTGACGGTCAGGCGCAAGGGCCGGCCACGCAGCGTGACCAGACGTTCGGATCGGGCGCCGGTGGCGATGGCGGATCGGGCGCCGGTGGCGGATCGGGTGTCGGCACCGATGGCCCGCGCCAGATCCTCGGCCACGGCGACGCGCTCCGTCTCGTCGTCCACCAGGGCCAGAAACGGGCCGATGGCTCCTTCCAGGTCGGCAGCCGTGGTTGCCAGCAGGTCGCTGACCGCCCCCTCCACCCGCACCAGGCGCAAGCCATGGGCGTGCCCCGCCCCACCCACGACAGCGCAGACCACCACGCACGGCAAATGCGCGAGAAGGCCGTCCCGATCCGAGATGCCGTGATGTTCCACTGTCGTGAGTGCCCCTGCGTCATAGGTCCCACTGCCAGCGGACCCTAATTCCAACGGATTAGGCTAACCCCAGGCTGCGGCAATGACAACGTCCGAAATAGGGATAATGCTCATGCCATGGGGCCAAACCCCGCCTCGGCCAACTGGCGGTAGAAGTCACGGACGATCTCCTCGGCCTCCTTCGGGCTGGAGCACCCCTCCGTCAGATGCTCCACGAAGTTGGGCTGGCGGAGGTAGCCGGCAATGCGCTTGCGCGCGATTTGCAGCGCCTTGCCTTCGATCAGAATGCCCGAGGAACAGAACTTGATGAGCCGCGAGGCCCGTTCGCGCAGTTGCAGGTCGGGGTCGTCCAGACGCGCGATGAAGCCTTCGCGCTCCACGTAGTCGGCCAGCATGTCGTCCAGGCGGTCGAACAGTTCCTTGCGGGCCTCGGCCGGCAACCTCGACGCCATCAGGGACCGCTGGATGTCGCTGATGGTCATCAGTTTCTTGGGCATGGACAGACGCGGATGGACGAAGGCGTGAACATCGGCCGCGCCGGCCGTGATAGTGCGAATGGTGTAGACGATGTCTTCCATGGCCACCGCGCCGGTTTCCGTCTCGGCAATGGTCAGCAGGTAGCGGATGCGCTGCACCGGGTCACGGATGATGTTGAACATGGTGGTCACCGACTTGCGCCGGCCGACGTCGCCCCCTTCCTGGAACTGCAAGCCGCAGCGCTGGGTCAGGGCCTCGGCGATGGGGGCGCCGCCGACGAAACCCTTGGCGTGCATCAGGCGGGTGGTCAGGCGGGAGAACGCCTCGCCTTCCTTGCTTGGGTCGTTGCGGCTGAGGGGTTGCGTCCCGCTGATCTGGGAGCGCACCCGCTCCAGCAGAACCGTGGCGCCACCGGGAAGGCTGCCGTCGGCGAACAGGCCGCGCAGCACGCGCACGATGTCGGGCACGTCGCGGGGCGGGATGTCCTCCTCCTTGCCCTCCATCAGATCAACCATGCCGATCAGCGCGGCGCACAGGTTGGTACGCGATCCCAGGATTTCCTGGATGACCGAGGCCGATCCCAGGACGTCGGCGATGAAACCGTCCAGGATGGCGAGGTCGTCGCGGTCCAGCGTGGTTTCCACGGCGGCCAGCAGGACTTCGAGCTTTTCCAGGAAGTTGCGCCGGCCGTACAGGTCACGCGCGATGGTGCAGCGGACCAGATGGTCGCGCCGCCCCGGCCCGCCCTCGTCCAGGGCGACTTCCAGGATCTTGGGGAAGTCCTTGGTCTTCAGCTTGCGCAGGGGCTTTTCGCGGTCGGCCTCGCGGGCGCGGCTGGCCACCATGTCGCACCACTGGAACAGTTCGTCGCGCCGTTCCTTGGGGTCCTGTTCGCTTTTACGGGCCTGCAAGGTCGCCACCCGGTCAACCGCCGACGGGTAGATCGGCGGGTCGTTGTCCATCAGGCGGGCCAGGGCGCTGTAGTTGTGCAAGATTTCCGATGGCGTCAGGACGGCCTGCTCGAAATACTTGCGCAGCACCTTCCACATGGTGATGCGGGCGTCGATGCCGTACAGGTCCTCCAGGCGCGCGCAGTCGGGCGCGTCCTCGATGGGTGAAATGGTGACCTGGGGATCCTTGCGGTTGCAATTCTGCTCAAAGATGACCGCCGGCTTGCCGAAGGATCCGTCCGCGCGGATCCGTTCCTTTTCGACTCGCACCGCTTCATATTGGGCGCCACCAGCCAATTCCTTGGCGCATTTGAGGGCAACCGATTCCGAATCGATCACCTGATGCACGGTCCATCGCCCCTCACGCTGGACTTTAACCTCAAAGCTGTAGATTGGCGCACCCATGTTCCCGGTCTTCCCCCGCCCGCACCACCGACGTCCCCGCGTCGGCTGTGTTCCAATAGGATTTTACGCCGTTTGCGACCTTCGGGGCCATAGGTAATACGACCCCCCATCGGCTTCATCTGCCATCCTAAAGCCGCGCGCGGCCTGAGGTTATCCCCTCAGCCGACGTTCGGACCGGGACCATCCTCGCCGGTGTCCTCTGAGGCCTGACGGGCTTTTTCCACCCACCGGCCTTCATTGGTCTGCTGCCAGTAATGCAGGGTGTGCCCAGCCTCGCGCCGGGTCTTCCAGCGGGCCCGCGCCGCCTCCACCGCTACGGGATCATGGCCGTTGAACAGGTCCAGGGTGCGCGGAATGGTCGCCACCAGGGGGCTGTCCATGCCCTCGGTCAGGGCCAGGATGGTGGCGTCGTTGGGGTTGTCGGCCGGATTGGCGGTCAGCCACACCGGCTGGTCGGCGGCGTGGCCGTCCAGCGCCGAGCCGTGCGGCAGCCAGCCGTCGCCGCCCGACCACAGCAGGACGTTGAGGTCTTCCACCCGATCCTCGGACGCGGCGACCACCACCACCCGCGCCCCTGCCTTCAGCGCCTTGGTCAGAAGCTGCGGCAGGGCGTCCTCCAGGGAGGACTTTTGCAGGTGGTAGAAGTCAACGCGGGCCAAGACGTTACTCCCCAAGACCTTACTCGGCAGCCACCGTCGGCAGGTTGTCCAGGGACTCCTTCAACAGCGCCTCGTCGTATTGCAGGTCTTCCAGCTTGCCGGCGAAGAAGTCGGTGTAGGCCTGCATGTCGAAATGCCCGTGGCCGGACAGGTTGAACAGGATGGCCTTGCTGGTGCCCTCGGCCTTGCACTTCAGGGCCTCGTCGATGGCGGCGCGCACGGCGTGGGTGCTTTCCGGGGCCGGCACGATGCCTTCGGCGCGGGCGAACTGCACCGCCGCCTCAAAGCACTCAAGCTGCTGATAGGACCGCGCTTCGATCAGGCCCAGGTGCATGGCGTGGCTGACCAGCGGGCTCATGCCGTGGTAGCGCAAACCGCCGGCGTGCAGGCCCGGCGGCATGAAGTCGGCGCCCAGGGTGAACATCTTGGCGAGCGGGGTCAGGTGGGCGATGTCGCCGAAGTCATAGGCGAACTTGCCGCGCGTCAGGGTCGGGCAGGCCGCTGGCTCGACCGCCAGCAGGCGGGTTTTCTTGCCCTCGCGCAGGTTCCGGCCGATGTAGGGGAACGCGATGCCGGCGAAGTTGGACCCGCCCCCGGCGCAGCCGATGACCACGTCGGGCTCGTCATTGGCCATTTCCATCTGGGCCATGGCTTCCTGGCCGATGATGGTCTGGTGCAGGCAGACGTGGTTGAGGACGCTGCCCAGGGCGTACTTGGTGTCCTCGCGCTGGACGGCCATCTCGACCGCCTCGGAAATGGCGATGCCGAGCGACCCCCGACTGTTGGGGTCCTTCTCCAGAACGGCCCGACCGGACGCGGTTTCCATCGACGGGCTGGGCACGCAGCGGGCGCCATAGGTTTCCATCAGAGCGCGGCGGTAGGGCTTCTGGTCATAGGACACCTTGACCATGTAGATATCGACCTCAAGGCCGAAAATCTGCCCGGCATAGGCCAGCGAACACCCCCATTGGCCGGCCCCGGTCTCGGTGGTCAGGCGCTTGACGCCGGCCTGCTGGTTGTAGAACGCCTGGGCCACCGCCGAGTTGGGCTTGTGCGACCCCGACGGCGAGACGCCTTCGTACTTGTAGTAAATGCGCGCCGTGGTCCCCAATGCCTTCTCCAGGCGGCGGGCGCGGAACAGGGGGCTGGGTCGCCACTGCTTGTAGATCTCGCGCACCGGCTCGGGGATCTCGATCTCGCGCTCGGTGCTGACTTCCTGGAGAATCACCTCCATGGGGAACAGGGGTTCCAGGTCCGACGGTCCGACCGGCTTCCCGGTGGCCGGATGCAGCACCGGGGCCGGAGCCTCGGGCAGATCGGCCGCCACGTTGTACCAGAACTTGGGAATGCGGTCCTCGGGCAGCAGGTACTTGACCGTTTCATCGGACATTGTGGGGGTCCCTCTTGCTTGAATAGCCGGCGCGCGTCGGGCGCGAAGCGGCGCAAAGAGTGCCCTGTTCAGCGGAGAGGTTCAAGAGGGGGCAGTGTTCCCATGCGCCGATGCCGATATCATCTGCTTAACCAGAGACTTGAACCATTGGTCCGCTTGCGCGGAGGGCTGCCGCCAACCTGGAGCGACGCTCCAGACCTCTCTTGTTTTCTTGAAGAAAAGAAGGGGGTTTGGGGTTCGCCCCAAGCAGCCGGGCGGCAGCCCGTTCGCGTCAGCGAAAGAGCCCTACGGAGTCCTGCCCCGATACCACTCCAGCACATACACCCGGATGGCCGAGGACAGGTTGGTGGCGGCGGTGTCCTCGCCGGCGTCCACGCGGCCGGTGTCGATTTCGGCGATCAGGGCGTTGAGGCCGAGGCCACGCGCCACGGCGATCTCCTTCAGCGCCTGCCAGAAGGCATCCTCCAGCGATACCGAGGTCGGGTGTCCGGCCACGCGGACGCTGCGTTTGACGATGGCGCCCCCGGCCAGGATGCTCATGCCAGGCCCTTTATGAAAGCGTCAATGGCCTCGGCCGCCTCGGTCCAGTTCTGCGCCTCGGTCCGGCCCGACGCCTTGCGCGGCTTCAAGGAATGGTCGCCGTCCTCCAGCCAATGCACCCGGACAGCCGGGCTCATCGGGATGTCGGCCACCGTCTCGCGGCTGCCCAGGCTGTCGCGGGTGCCCTGGCAGATCAGGGTGGGCACGGCCAGCGCCGGCAGATGGCCCAGGCGGCGCTCCACATAGCCCGGTTTGCCAGCGGCGTGGAACGGGTAGCCCAGCGCCACAACCCCATCGACCTTGTCTTCGGCCGCAATCAGCGAGGCCATGCGCCCGCCCATGGACTTGCCGCCGATAACCAGCGTGGCCGGGGCGAAGCGCGCCCGCACTTCGGCAATCACCGCGCGCCAAGTCTCCAGCAGCACCGGCGCGCGGTCAGGCGGGCGCTTGCCGCCCTCGACCCGGCGGCGGGCCATATAGGGGAACTCGAACCGCACCACGCCATACCCGTGCCCCGCCAGGGCTTCGGCGAAGAACGTCATGAACGGCGTGTCCATGGGCGCCCCGGCGCCATGGGCGAGGAGGATGAAAACCGGGGCATCGGCCGGGCCGGTGAGGAGGAGGTCGGGCGTCTCGATCATGGAAACATGCCTTACCACAACGGAGGGAACGTCACACCAGCCCCCGGCTGTGGGCCTCCAAAGCGGCCTCCGCGCGGGAGGAAATGCTCAACTTGCCGTAAATCGTCTTGATGTACGAGGCCACCGTGTGTTCGCTCAGCCCCAGGACCTGTGCGACCTCGGCCGTGCGCAGGCCCCGCCCGAGCAGACCAAGCACCTCCCTCTCACGCGGGGTGAGGATGGCCGCCGTGGCATTCGGTTCGGGGACGGGCGCGGGGGTCGGGGCCGGGGAAGCCTTGCGGAAGTGGGTCAGGATGCGCCGCGCCATGGGGGGCGACAAGGGCGGCTCCCCATCCAGGATGCGGCGCAAATAGGTGGCCATGGTGGTCGCGTCGCTGTCCTTCAGAAGGTAGCCGCCGGCCCCCGCCGCCATGGCGTCCAGCAAATGGGCGTCGTCGTCATAAATGGTTGTCACCACCGGCAGGGCCGTCGGATGATCGCGGGCCAGAAGGCCGATCACCTCCAGTCCCGACCCATCAGGAAGGCCCAGGTCAACCAGCACCACCAACGCCGGGGACCCATCGTCCGAAGCAACAGCCGGCCCCTGTCCTGCGGCCTGCAACCATGCCCGCGCCGCCGCCACGTTGCCCACCGCCGCCACGGGGATCCGGCCGAACGCCTGACGCAGCACGTCCGCCAGCCAAGCGCGGGTGTGCGGTTCATCCTCCACCACCAGAGCGGCTTTCGGATTTGGACTCTGGCTCATGCCCGCACCGCCTGAACGCTCGGCTTTGAGAGAGGAACAGTCCTCGGCGCCAGCGGCAGGGTCAGTTCCAGCCGCAAGCCACCCTCCCCGCCCAGGACCTCGCAGAGGCCGCCCAGTTCGGCCACGCGTTGCCGCATGTTGCCAAGGCCGTGCCCCCCGAGAGGTTCCGCATCCGCCCCCTCGCCGGTTGGCAGGCCCTGTCCATCATCCTGGAAGATCACGCGCAAGTGCTCCGGCGCCCGCGCCACCGTCAGCCATACGCACGACGCCCTGGAATGACGAATGGTATTGCTGGTCGCCTCGCGCAGCACCGCCGTCAAGGCGCGATAGATGGGATAGTCAACCAGCGGCCCGGCATCGTCTCCGGGGCCGTCCAGAACCTCCGGCGGCCACTCCAGCACGATGCCCGCAGCCTCCAGCCGACGCGCCATCTCGTGCCGCAGGTCGCCCAGCACATGGTCGAGCGGCAGGCGTTCCCCGGCCAGCCCGCTGACGATGGCGCGGATATCGCCCATGGCATCGCGCACCGTCGCCCGCGTGGCGGGCAGGCTCGGCTGATGCAGAGCGGCCAGCAAGCGCGCCCCCACATCATCGTGCAGGTCGCGGGCGATGCGCAGGCGTTCGGTCCGCGCGCCGTGGGCGTGCGCCTCGCGCCCGGCCTCGGCCTGGGCCATCAGATCGACCAACCGCGCCGCCATGGTGCGATGGGCCGGGGAAAACAGGGACCGGCCACCCCACGGCAGGCGCAGCACCAAAGGACCGGCATCGGCCACCGGCGGCAGGCGCATTTCAAGCCCTTCGGCCGCCACCTCCACCCGGCTGGGAACAACGGTTGCCGGGGCCAGTTCCAGCGGGTCGAACAGGCGGCGCAGCAGACCCCGCCATGCCGCCGCGCGCTCGCCGGGGGACACCACGAAGGCCACGTTCATCACCGCCTCGAACAGGTCGTGGCTGGTCATGGTCCGCCGCCGGACCAGCCGCCGCCACAACACATCCCGCATCGGCAGATACAGGAACCCCACCGCCACCAACGACAGCCCCAGTGCCGCACCGTGGCCCAGGTTCAACAGCACGATCAAAGCGGTATCCAGGGCCAGCAAGGCCGCCAGTCCCAACGTCGCCAGGATCACCCGAAAGGCCCAGTCGCCCAACTCGAACAGCCGGTAGCGGCGCAGGCCGAGGGCCAGCCCGGCGTGGATCAACAGGAAAAAGCCGAAGGCATAGCCCTGTTCCAGCGGCGCAACCCGCCCCACCAGGGGAGGCAGCGACACCATCGCCACAAAGGCACCGGCCCCCAGGATCACCGACAGTCCAAGCCATGTCAGCGCCGCCCGTCCGGCCGGGTCGCGCCGCGTCGCCCACCATTGGGCGGCAATGGCGAGCACGATGCACACCATTTCAATCAAGGTCGCAAGGTGGGGACCCAGCCCCGGCCCTGGCGGCACGCGCAGCAGCGACGCCCCCAGCCACAGGCCGAACACCGCCATGGGCAGCAGTTGCCCCCCCGGCGGCACCAGCCGGCGCGGATAGCCCAGGAAAACGCCGATCATCGCGGCCCCGAACACCAGCGCGCCCGTGATATTGACGTCCGACAGCAGGCGGAACAACGCCCCATCCAGGGCCAGTTCCCGGCTGCTATAAATGGCGGCCGGGGTGGTAAAGACCAGGATGGCAAGGCCGGTCAGGGCGAACAGGCGGGTGCTCCAGTCACCGCGCCGCAGCGCCCACACCCAGCATCCCAGCAGCAGCCCGGCGACACCCACCGTCACCTGGAACCAGTAGACGGCCGGCAGGTCCGACAGCGGCCGGGTCCGCGCAGGCGTTACCGTGACCGACCGCTCGGGGCCGTCTTCAAGCCGCAGCGACAGGTCAACGGGGCCGGCGCCCAGCACGGCGGTCAGCGCGGACTGCCGCTCGAAAAAAGCGGCCATGGCGGTGTAGGTCGGGAAGACGTCCGGTTCCGGCGTCAGGTCATCGGCCATCAGGGGCATCAGCGCCCCACCGGCCGGGCCGAGAGCAAGCACCTCGGCCCCCACCGGCACGTCCACGACGCCTGCGGCGGGATCGACGGCCGCCACCAGCACCCGGCCGGAGGGATCGGCCACAAGTGTCAGGCCAAGCCATGGTTGCACCAGCAGCAGGCAGGTCGCCAGAGCCACCACCGCGGCGCCCAGGACCAATGCCAGGGTCATCACCCGTATCGGGCCGCCGCCACGCCACATCCGCATGTGCCCGCTTCCCTCTACTTTAGCATGATCGGCAGGAGTATCGGGCCGAGAGTGGCCCGCGACAACAGGTTTTCGGCCAATCCCCCCTGTTCCGGGGATACCCCGTTGCTTCGAACGCATGCTATTCCGGCAGAAGAGAACGCGCTGCCGGGCTTGTCGTCCGGTATTGGTGGTACTAAGGCAGGGGGAAGAAGGTGATGATTTCAGTGTCTCGCAACGGTTTGGCTGCGTCGGCCATCGCGATGATCGCGTTGGCGGCGGTGCCGACGGCGCACGCCCAGACCATGTCGGTGGTCGAGCGGCCAGACGGAACTCGGGTGGAGACGTCCATCATCAGCCCCACCCACATCCGCGTCACCCTGTCGGGCGGCCCCAGCTATGCGTCGCCCCTGACCGTGGACTATACCGACATCGCCTATGGCGCGACCGAAATCGTCTACACCGGCACCCTCACCCACAACGGCGTCACCGAGGCGCTGAGCTGCCGGGTGAACAATGCGACCGGCGCGGTGACCGGCACCGGCGCCTGCGAGCAGGCCCTGGGGAGCGGGACCTCCACGGCGGAAACCCCCACCACGCCCGACTCGACGACCACGGCGACGCCCACCACCAATCCCGATGGGACGACCACCATCGGCGGCACCATCACCGACACCAGCGGCACCACCACCGTGGTCGTCACTCAGCCATCGAACCCCGCAGACCAGGGCCGCGCATGGGCGCGTTCCGGTGCCCTGGCCGCCTTGGCTCCCGACCTTCCGGTCGCCCGCGTCATCGAGAGTCTGGCCGCGACCACCGACGCCGCGCTTGACCCGGTTTATCAGGCCCTCCAGGCCCTTCCCTCCGACACTGATCGGGCCGCGGCGGTCAGCCAGTTGGAGCCGGTGGCCCCGGCTGCCCCGCTGACCAGCACCATCACCGTATCGCGGACGGTGACCGGCACGGTGGTCGCCCGTACCACGGCGGTGCGCGGCGGCACGGGCGTCTCGACCGGCGATCTGGCGCGCGGCCTGGATGTGTGGATCCAGCCCTTTGGGCACCACGCCGAGCAGGGCATGCGCAACGGCCAGGACGGCTTTGACAGCACCACGATCGGCCTGTCGGTCGGTGCCGATACCGCCCTGAGCGAGACGGTGCGGGCCGGTGTGGCCCTGTCCTACTCCGGTTCCAGCGCCGATGGCCGCGATGGCGCAACGGGTAACGACGTGGACATGCGTGGCGGGCACCTTGCCCTGTATGCGCAGTACGAAAACCCGGTGTTCTACCTCACCGGCCAGGCAAGCGGCGGGATCACCAACTATGACAGCCAACGCACCATCACCCTGACCAACCAGCTCGCTTCAGCCGACTATGATGGCTGGCACGCCGGTGCCCGCGTCGATGCCGGAATGCCGCTGGCGGCCGGCAACGGCTGGCAGGTAACGCCCATGGCCGGTCTGTCCTATCTGCACAGCCACATGGACGGGTACACCGAAACCGGAGCGGGCGCGTTGAACCTCGCGGTCGGCAGCCAAGGGAACGACTCCCTGATGGCCAGCCTGGGCGGTCGGGTCAGCACGGATGTCATGGCAAACGGCGTCACCTGGACGCCCTATCTGCAAGCCCTGGCCAACTACGAACTGCTCGACGAGCGCCCCGAGGTCACCGCGCGCTTCACCGGCGGCGGCAGCAGCTTCACCACCCAGGGCGCTGAACCGGCCCGCCTGGGCGGCGACCTGACCGTTGGTCTGGAACTGCTGACCAGTTCCAACCTGTCCCTGGACGCGGCCTACACCTTCGGCGTCCGCGAGGACTATCAGGCGCACGCTGGCAGCCTCCTGGCCCGGCTGAAGTTCTGATCGGGGTGTCCTTCCGGCGTTTCCCTCGCCCGTCCGTGGACGGACAATGGAAAGCAGCAGGGCTTCTGGCCCTGCTGCTGACCGCTTGTGGGAGCGTGGGGGAACGCCATCAGACCGCCGCCGACATCGCCGCCCGTGGCGGTCTGGTGCCGGACCGGCTGTCTTCCGGCCCATTCGACCTTGCCGCGTGGCGGCGCGCGGGGTCGGGGCCGGATTTGACTCTCTATATCACAGGGGACGGGCAGGCCTGGGCCGACCGCTCCCGCCCGTCGCCGGACCCCACGCCGCGAGATCCTCTTGCCTTGCGGCTGGCGGCGCGGGACCCGGCGCCGATGGTCGCGGTCCTGGCGCGGCCCTGCCAGTATCGCACCGCCGCCCTGCGGCCTCAGCCGGCCTGTGATGACGCCGCCTGGTGGACCAAGGACCGCTTCGCCCCGGCAGTGATCGCAGCCATGGACGGGGCGGCAAGCCGCCTCAAGGCCGCCGCCGGGGCATGCCATCTGCATCTGGTCGGATTTTCCGGCGGTGCCGCCATCGCCACCCTACTGGCAGCCCGGCGCGACGACGTGGCCACCCTGCGCAGCGTGGCCGGCAATCTCGATCCCGATTGGGTTTACCGTCAGCATGGGGTGTCACCGCTTGACGACGGCTCCGTGTCGCCCCGCGCCGTCGCCCCGGCCCTTGCGGAGGTGCCGCAGGTCCATTTCGTCGGAACCCGCGACACCGTGGTGCCACCAGGGGCGGCCGAGAGTTTCCTGGACGCCATGGGCACGCGCACTTGCGCCCGCATCGTTGCCGTTCCCGCCGACCACCATTCCGGTTGGGTGGAACGGTGGCCCGATCTGCTGCGCGACAATCCCCCGAGGTGTCGCGGAAAAACCTGACCGACCCACCGGAAAAAGGCGGGCTGCCGCCCGCACCCGCTCGGGGCGAACCCCGAACCCCCTTTATTTTTCTAATAAAAACAAGGAGGTCTGGAGCTTGCTCCAGGCGGGCACGGGTGGCAGCCCGGCCGCGTAAGCGGCTAGAGCGGTATTACCGCCTCAAAGCTGCTTAAAGAAATCATTCCCCTTGTCATCGACGATGATGAAGGCCGGGAAGTCCTCGACCTCGATCTTCCAGATGGCTTCCATGCCCAGTTCAGCATACTCCAGCACCTCGACCTTTTTGATCGACTGCTGGGCAAGCTGCGCCGCCGCGCCGCCGATGGAGCCCAGGTAGAAGCCGCCATGGGCCTTGCAGGCGTCCGTCACGGCGACGCTGCGGTTGCCCTTGGCGACCATGACCATGCTGCCACCGTTGGCCTGGAACAGGTCCACGTAGGCGTCCATACGCCCGGCCGTGGTCGGGCCGAAGGAGCCGGACGCCATGCCGGTCGGGGTCTTGGCCGGACCCGCGTAATAGACCGGATGGTCCTTGAAGTACTGCGGCAGGCCCTGCCCGGCATCCAGGCGGTCCTTGAGCTTGGCGTGGGCGATGTCGCGGGCGACGATCATCGGGCCGGTCAGGCTGACCCGCGTCTTGGTCGGGTACTGCGACAGAAGGGCGCGGATCTCGGCCATCGGCATGGTCAGGTCGATCTTGACCACGTCCTCGGACAGCTTGTCGGTGCGGACCTCGGGCAGGTACTTGGCGGGATCGGTCTCAAGCTGCTCCAGGAACACGCCGTCCTTGGTGATCTTGCCCCACATCTGGCGGTCGGCCGAACAGCTCACGCCGATGCCGACCGGGCAGGACGCCCCGTGGCGCGGCAGGCGGATGACGCGGACGTCGTGGCAGAAGTACTTGCCGCCAAACTGCGCACCGATGCCCATCTTGCGGGTGATCTCAAGGACCTGCTGCTCAAGCTCCAGGTCGCGGATGGCGTGACCCAGCTTGCCGCCTTTGGTCGGCAGGCCGTCCAGGTAGCGGGCCGAGGCCAGCTTGACGGTCTTGAGGTTCTGTTCGGCCGAGGTGCCGCCGACCACGATCGCCAGATGGTACGGCGGGCAGGCCGAGGTGCCGAGCGCCGGGATCTTGTCGCGCAGGAACTTCTCCATGGAGGCCGGGTTCAGGACCGCCTTGGTCTCCTGATACAGGAACGTCTTGTTGGCCGACCCGCCGCCCTTGGCCATGAACATGAACTTGTAGGCCGCGCCCTCGGTCGCATAGAGGTCAAGCTGGGCCGGCAGATTGTTGCCAGTGTTGACCTCGTCGTACATGTCCACCGGGCTCATCTGCGAATAGCGCAAGTTCAGCTTGGTGTAGGCGTCGGCCACGCCCTGGGACAGGTACTGCGCGTCGTTGGCGCCGGTCCACACCTGCTGGCCCTTCTTGCCCATGATGATGGCGGTGCCGGTGTCCTGGCACATGGGCAGCACGCCGCCGGCCGAAATGTTGGCGTTCTTGAGCAGTTCCAGGGCCACGAAACGGTCGTTGGGGCTGGCCTCCGGGTCGTCCATGATGGCGCGCAACTGGCCCAGGTGGCCGGGGCGCAGGAGGTGGGAGACATCATGGAAGGCCTCGGCGGCCAGCGCGGTCAGGGCCTGGGGATCGACCACCAGCATGTCCTTGCCGGCGAACGACTCGACGCGCACGAAGTCGCCGTCGAGCTTGCGGTACGGGGTGGCGTCGTCGGCCAGCGGGTACATTTCGGCAAAGGCGGGGTCGATCATCCGGGCTCTCCTGGTCTCAACATCCTGCGTTTAGACAAGGGTAGGCGCCCCCTGCCCGTTTGGGCGGAGATATAGGCTGAATCGCTCCCGCCGTCCAGCACCGCGGACGGCCTCACTGCTCGGCCGCACCCCCCTGAGCCAGGCGGCTGGCGATGGCCGCGCCGGTCGTCCCGTTGCGGGCGCCGATGTCGGCCAGGGTATCGTCGGGACCAGCTTCAATGCCGGCCGCAGCAAGTCGAGCGACACCGTCCTCGGCGGACAGGCTGAAGGCCGGGGCCACCACCTTCAGCGGGGCACGGTCCAAGGCGTGGAACACGGCGCCGGGGCTGACGCTGTCGGTGGAGCCGGTGACGGCGGTGACTCCGGCCGAAGCGACAAGCGTGGCGACAAGCACGCCGACCGCCAGCCGGTTCGTCAGGTACTGCCGAAAGGCGCCCCAGTTCCGCACCAGATGCCACACGGCAATGCCGGAAAACACGAGGCTCAGCCATTCGTGGGAAAACCGGACCAAGCCGCCTTGCCAGTGGAGCAGCAGCATGACGCCCGTCACCGTCGAGACGATGAACAGGCCGATGGTTCCGGGCGTGGCGACGGCGCGCTTGATCGCGCGGGCATTGATGGACATGAAAAAACTCCTGCATAAAGTCCGCCAGTTGACCGGCCGATCTTATGCAGGAGATGCTGAACACCCCATGAATGGTAGGGGCTTACTTCTTGCGGAAGGCATCCAGGGTAACGACCTTGGCGCCGGGTTCGGTCGGCTTGTCCGGCACGGGAGGTTCGCCCGAATCGTTCGACTCGCCGATTTCCTCGTCGTCGAGCAGCGTGTCCGCAGCCGCGTCGAGGTCGATCTGGAACTGCAACCCGAACTTCGCGAACGGATCGGCAAAGGCGGTGACGGCGTCAAACGGGATGTGCAGGAGTTCCGCCTTGCCCTTGAACGACAGCTCCACCTGGAACCAGTCGTTGGTAACCTCAAGGTTCCAGAACTGGTGTTGCAGGACGATGGTCATGTCCTGGGGATGCATGGCCTTCAGGCTCGGCGGGATTTTCACGCCCGGATGATCGGTGCGGAAGGTGATGTAGAAGTGGTGTTGGCCGGGCAGCCCCTCACGCACGGTGAGGTGCAACGCCTCGCGCAGCACGCCCCTCAGGGCACGCTCCACCAGTTCTTCGTATGAAATAATCGGCTCATCCACTCTGCCGGTCCCCGTCTGTGGCCTCGCGGTGATATTGCCCTGCCATAACCGCCATTCCAAGGACGAATCCGGACAAGGGCACAATCGGACGCGCAAAAACGGAAGAAAGTGGAGGGCTTCTGTTGCCAGGTGCCCCCCGAACCCCGCCTGACGGGGCTTAGACCGTCAGGGCTTTAACATTGGACCGTACAACCGCTTACGCAGCAGCACGAACCTCAGCGAAGTTGTCGTTGGCAACTATTCGCGTTTGGACCGATAACGGTGGTACCTCACCGAACACAACCTTTGTCTTTACTACGCGCGTCGATCCTGTTTCGCCCCCAAAAACCGCCACGCGGCGGTGGAAATTTGGTGGAGGCGCCGGGCACTGCCCCCGGGTCCGCAACGCCTATGCCACAAAGGGTTTAGCGTCATAGTCGGGAACGCCCCGACAGCTCTCAATATAGGGCTTCCGCGAGGCGGCGCAAGGGAATAGGCTGGCCGACCTCATTTTGAAACGGGTCCACCGTGCACCAGTACCTCGACCTCATGCGCCGTGTTCTTGAAACCGGCCACCGCAAGGAAGATCGCACCGGCACGGGCACGCTGTCCGTGTTCGGCCACCAGATGCGTTTTGACTTGGCGGCCGGGTTTCCGGCCATCACCACCAAGAAACTGCACCTGCGGTCGATCATCCACGAACTGCTGTGGTTCCTGCGTGGCGACACCAATATCGCCTATCTCAAGGAGCACGGCGTCTCCATCTGGGACGACTGGGCCGACGAGAACGGCGACCTTGGCCCGGTATACGGCGCGCAATGGCGGTCGTGGCCGACCCCGAACGGCGGGTCCATCGACCAGATCGCCCAGGTGGTCGATCAGATTCGCACCAACCCCAATTCGCGGCGCCTGCTGGTCACGGCGTGGAACCCGGCGCAGGTTGACACCATGGCCCTGCCGCCGTGCCACTGCCTGTTTCAGTTCTATGTGGCGGATGGCCGGCTGTCGTGCCAGCTCTACCAGCGGTCGGCCGACATCTTCCTGGGCGTGCCGTTCAACATCGCGAGCTATGCCCTGCTGACCCTGATGGTGGCCCAGGTCACCGGCCTCGCGCCCGGCGAGTTCGTCCACACCTTCGGGGATGCCCACCTGTACCTGAACCACATCGGCCAGGCGCGCGAGCAACTGTCGCGCCCGCCCCGCGCGCTGCCGACCCTGCACCTGAACCCTGCGGTCACCGATCTGTTCGCGTTCCGCTATGACGACATCCGGCTGGAGGGCTACGCCCCCCACCCGCACATCAAGGCGCCGGTGGCGGTATGAGGGGCGGTATGAGAATGACGATGTCGATTGCCGTCGCGGTGGCCGAAAACGGCGTGATCGGGCGGAACAACGCCCTGCCCTGGCACCTGCCCGATGATTTGAAATGGTTCAAGCGGGTGACCCTGGGCAAGCCGGTCATCATGGGCCGCAAGACCTTCGAATCGATTGGCCGCCCCCTGCCCGGCCGCCCCAACATCGTCGTCACCACCACTCCCGACTGGTCGGCCGAGGGGGTGCACGCGGCGTGCAGCCTGGACGCCGCGCAGGCCCTGGCCGATACCCTCAAGGGTCTGGACGGCGAGGTCGTGGTCATCGGTGGCGCCCGCCTGTTCGCCGAGGCACTGCACCGTGCCGACCGCCTTTACCTCACCGAAGTTCATCTGCAACCCGAGGGAGACGTTCACTTTCCGCCCTTCGACCGTTCCGAATGGCAGGAGGTCGAGCGGACGCCCGGCGCTCCCGGTCCGCAGGGAGAGCAAACGCACACATTCGTAGTGCTGCACCGCAAGCACTCCTTGACGACAACCCCTGAGTGAGGAACAGTTCGCCCCAGTGATCGGTCCAAAAGGATCGGCCGCCCCTTCCCCTTCATGCCCGCAGGAGCAACTCGCAATGCCACCGCATCGCCCCGTGGAAATCCTGCTTGTCGAGGACAATCCCGGCGACGCGCGCCTGACGTTCGAGGCCTTGAAGGAAGGGCGGATCGTCAACAACGTCCATCATGTGACGGACGGTGACCAGGCGCTTCAATTCCTGCGCCGCGAAGGTCCCTATCACGACGCGCCGACGCCTGACATCGTGCTGCTCGACCTCAACCTGCCGCGCCGCAACGGCCGCGAGGTCCTGGGCGAGATCAAGCAGGACCCCGCCCTGAAGTCGATCCCCGTGGTCGCCCTGACCACGTCCTCGGCCCGCGACGACATCAACGCCTGCTACGCCCTGGGCGTCAACGCCTATGTGGTCAAGCCAGTCGAGTTCGACCGCTTTCTGGAAGCGGTCCGATCATTCGAGATGTTCTGGCTGAACGTGGTCGCCCTGCCAAAGAAATAGCCGCCAAAAAGGCGCCGGCTCAGCCGCCGACGGCCCTGGCCAAGGGCGGCGTTTCGTCCTCGTCGTTGATCGCCGCTTGGCCGCCTATGTCCGCCGCGCAATACAGACCATACAGGGTGTTGATGACCGTGCTGGCTTCCTCGCCCTTGAGCGAATAGAAAATCGTCTGGGCGCTGCGCCGGGTCTGCACCAGGCTGTCGCGGCGCAGGCGGGCCAGATGCTGCGACAGAGCCGACTGGCTGAGGCCAATCAGCCGCTCCAGTTCCCCGACCGACTTTTCGCCGCGCGACAACTGGCACAGGATCAAAAGGCGATGCTCGTTGCTCATCGCCTTGAGAAGTGCGCTGGCGCGGCGGGCGTTCTCTTGAAGTTGTTCGAAATCGACTTCCATGCCCGTACTCGTCCGTTTTTTTGCGGTTATCTCTTGCGCCGGTTCTTCGCGGCACGGGGTGAACGGCGTTCGCTTCCAAGCGGATGCCATAGTAGCACCATATTTTTTATGGGCGCAAATGGGTGGGGAAATGCCCGTCCATTCCGGTAGATCGTGCGCACATCTAATTTAGTAAACTCTTGAGAACAGCACCAGGGGCCAGCCCACGCAATTCCAAACTATTTTGCTGGGGTTGGACGGCGGGTAGGCTAAAAGGTACCCGCCCCATGACATTGGGGGCTCAGACGAACCTTTCCGTGCAGCGGGCGCGGCCCCTATAATCCGAGTCTGTACCGCCGCGTCGCCCCGTTCTGGACCCGTTCTGGAGTTGCCCGTCCATGTCCACCCTGTTGGTTACCCACCACGACTGCATCGAACATGATCCCGGCGACTTCCACCCGGAGCACCCCGACCGCCTGCGCGGCATCCTGCGCATGCTGGAGAGCGAAGACTTCATGCTGCTGCACCGCATGGACGCCCCGCACGCCGACCATGCCCAGTTGCTGCGCGTCCACCCGCTGTCGCACATAGAGCACTTTCTGGACATGGTCCCGCACGACGGCCACCACAGCCTGGACGGCGACACCATCCTGTCGCCCAAGACCGGCGAGGCGGCGTTGCGCTCGGCTGGTGGCGTGTGCGCCGCAGTCGATGCCGTGGCCCAAAAGGAGGTCCGCAACGCCTTCGTCGCCACCCGCCCGCCCGGCCACCACGCCGAACGGTCCCAGGCCATGGGCTTCTGCTTCTTCAACAACGTCGCGGTCGGCGCCTACCACGCGCGGGAGGTTCACGGCCTGCAACGCGTCGCGGTGATGGACTGGGACGTCCACCACGGCAACGGCACCCAACATATCTTCTGGGACGACCCCGACGCGTTCTATGCCTCGACCCATCAGGCGCCGCTGTTCCCCGGCACCGGCGAGGCCGACGAGACCGGCGCCCACAACAACATCCTCAACGTGCCACTGCCGGCCGGGGCGGGCAGCGAGCAGTTCCGCGCCGCGATGACCGACAAGATCCTGCCGGCCCTGCGCGCCTTCAAGCCCGACATCCTGTTCATCTCGGCCGGCTTCGACGCCCACGCCCGCGACCCCATCGCCAACATGCGCCTGAACGTGGCCGATTTCGTCTGGGCCACCGAGGAACTGTTGAAGGTGGCCGACGAGTGCTGCGATCGGCGCTTGGTCTCGGTCCTGGAAGGCGGCTACGACATCGTCGCCCTGGGCGCCTGCACCGCCGCGCATGTGCGGACATTGATGGGCATTTAAGGCCGGAATGGGGATCTGAGCTACTCCTCCCCCAGGAACCCCGCCAGCAGGGCGTTGAAGCGGTCGGCGTGTTCGATCTGTGTCCAGTGCCCGCAGCGGCCGAACATATGAAGTTGGGCATTGGCGATCAGGTCGAACAGGCGGAACGAGGTGGCGGGCGGGATAACCTTGTCCTCGCGGCCGTGGATGATCAGCGTGGGATGGGGCAGCGCGGCAATATCCGCGTCCCGGCTCGCCATGGCATCCACCCAGCGTTGACGCGGCGCCGGGAACATGGCCGAAAAGGACTCCTGGAAGCCGGGCCGGATGCTCGCCCGATACCGCAGTTCGGCCAGTTCGTCGTTGACCAGGGTCCGGTCGTAGGCGAACAGGTCGAGCAGGCCCCGCATGGCCTCGACGGAAGGCTCATAACCCCAGACGCGATCCAGGCCTTCGGTGATGGGGAAGGGTACGCCGACGCTGCCCATCAGGGCCAGCCGCCGAACCCGCGCCGGAGCCCGGACGGCCAAGGCCAGGGCCAAGGCACCACCGAAGGAGTTGCCCACCAGATCAACGGCGTCCAGTTCCAGGGCATCCAGCAGTCCGAGGGCCTGTCCGACCCAGGTGTCCATGGTGTAGGCGATGCCCTCCGGCCGCTCGGTCAGGCCGAAGCCCACCATGTCCGGGGCGATCACCCGCCGGTCACGCGCCAGAGCCGGCAAGGTAAGGCGCCAGTTGGCCCACGCACTGACGCCCGGACCCGCCCCATGGATAAGCAGCACCGGCCGGGCCGCGTGGGCTCCGGCGGGGTCGGTGTCATGAAAGTTGGTGACGATGCCGGCGGCGTTGATGGTCAGACCGGCTTCCGGGTTGGTTGTCATGGCGGTTCCTCCCTTGAGTTATCGACGCTATGCCAAAATATCGATAATATTGCAATTTTCCGAAAGCGGCGGCCACCCCATGATCCCCCTACTCCTTTCGGTGCGCGGGCTTGCTTCGCGGGTGCGCGGGGGCTACTCTGCCCGCCTTATTTTACGGGCTCCAGCTTGCGGAGACACGACACAATGGCCGACACCCCCGTGGCCGACATCCCTGTTCCGTCCGAGATCGCGGCGCTGAGCTTCGAGGACGCCCTGCGCGAACTGGAGCAGATCGTCCAGCAACTCGAACGCGGTCAGGTCCGCCTGGACGAGGCGGTCAGCGCCTATGAACGCGGCTCCCTGCTCAAGCGCCACTGCGAACAACGCCTGGCCGAGGCGCGGGCCAAAGTTGAAAAAATCCAGCTTGGTCCAGACGGTGCCGTCGGTGCCGCCCCGGCCGACTTCTCGTAGGGGCCGCGAATGCCTGGAATGACCGAGGGCCTGCGGGCCGAACTGGCCGACGCCACCAACGCCGTCGAGGACTGCCTCGCCCGCCTGCTGCCCGAGGTTTCGACCCCCGAGGCCCGGCTGTTCGACGCCATGCGCTATGCCACCCTCAACGGCGGAAAGCGCCTGCGCCCGTTCCTGGTCCTGACCACGGCGCGCATGTTCAATGTGTCCGAGGGGGCAGCGCTCCGGGTCGCGTCGGCGGTCGAGATGGTGCACAGCTACTCGCTGGTCCATGACGACCTGCCGGCCATGGACAACGACGACATGCGCCGGGGCCGCCCGAGTTGCCACAAGCAGTTCGACGAGGCCACCGCGATCCTGGCCGGCGACGCCCTGCTCACCCGCTCTTTCGAGGTATTGGCCAATGTGTCGACCCACCCCGATCCGGCGGTGCGGATCGACCTGGTGAACGCTCTGGCGCAGGCTTCAGGCCCCAACGGCATGGTCGGCGGCCAGATGATCGACCTGTTGACCGAGCGCGAGAACAGTGCGCGTGAGGGGCTGGACGTTGCGGCGATCACCCGCATGCACCAGATGAAAACAGGGCGGCTGATCGGCTTCTCCTGCACGGCCGGGGCGATCCTGGGCAAGGCCCCGGCGCAGTTGCGTCACGCCCTGTCGGCCTACGCCCACGATCTGGGGCTGGCCTTCCAGATCGTTGACGACCTGCTCGACGTCGAAGGCGACCCCGGAGAAATGGGCAAGTCGGCGGGCAAGGACGCGGCGGCCGGCAAGGTCACCTTCGTGAGCCTGCTGGGCACCGACCGCGCCCGCGAGCAAGCCCGCATCCTGTCGGCCCAGGCGGTCGAGCACCTCAAGCCGTTCGACGGCGAGGCCGACCGGCTGCGCGATGTTGCCGCCTATGTGCTGGACCGCCGCAGCTAGGCGTTTTGAGTCTGAGATAAGGAAACCCTGCCGTTGACGTCTCCGCGCCCCGCGACCCCGCTGCTCGACACCATCACCGCGCCGGCCGACCTGCGCGGCCTGAAGGTGGACGCGCTGGCTCAGGTGGCCGATGAACTGCGGGCCGAGGTGATCGACGCCGTTTCGACCACCGGCGGGCACCTGGGCGCCGGTCTGGGCGTGGTGGAACTGACCGTGGCCCTGCACGCCGTGTTCGACACCCCGGCCGACCGCCTGATCTGGGACGTCGGCCACCAGTGTTATCCCCACAAGATTCTGACCGGGCGGCGCGACCGCATCCGCACCCTGCGCACCGGCGGCGGCCTGTCGGGCTTCACCAACCGGGCCGAGAGCGAGTACGACCCGTTCGGCGCCGGGCACAGCTCCACCTCGATCTCGGCCGGGCTGGGCATGGCGGTGGCGAGCACCCTGGCCGGCGAGCGCAAAAATGTGATCGCGGTGATCGGCGACGGCGCCATGAGCGCCGGCATGGCGTACGAGGCGATGAACAACGCCGGGGCCATGGACAGCCGCCTGATCGTCATCCTCAACGACAACGACATGAGCATCGCGCCGCCGACCGGGGCCATGAGCGCCTATCTGTCGCGTCTGTTGTCGTCCAAGCCCTATGTATCGTTCCGCCATCTGGCCAAGGATGTCGTCAAGACCTTCCCCGGCCCCCTGCACCGCGCCGCCAAGCGGGCCGAGGAATACGCCCGTGGGCTGGTCACCGGCGGCACCCTGTTCGAGGAACTGGGCTTTTACTACGTCGGCCCCATCGACGGCCACAAGATGGACCACCTGGTGCCGGTGCTGAAGAACGTCCGCGACATGCGCGAAGGCCCGGTGCTGATCCACGTCGTGACCCAGAAAGGCAAGGGCTATGCCCCGGCCGAGGAAGCCGCCGACAAGTACCACGGGGTGTCCAAGTTCAACGTGGTGACCGGCGCGCAGGTCAAGTCAACGCCCAACGCGCCCAGCTACACCAACGTGTTCGCCAAGGGCCTGATCGCCGAAGCCCGCGCCGACGACCGTATTGTCGCGGTGACCGCCGCCATGCCGGGCGGCACGGGGCTGGACAAGTTCGGCGCCGAGTTCGCGGCGCGCACCTTCGACGTCGGCATCGCCGAGCAACACGCCGTTACCTTTGCGGCGGGGCTTGCGACCGAGGGCTACAAGCCGTTCTGCGCCATCTACTCGACATTCCTGCAACGCGGCTACGATCAGGTGGTCCACGACGTGGCGATCCAGAACCTGCCGGTGCGTTTTGCCATCGACCGGGCCGGGCTGGTCGGCGCCGATGGGGCGACCCACCACGGCAGTTTTGATCTCGCCTACCTGGGCTGCCTGCCCAACATGGTCATCATGGCCCCCAGCGACGAGGCCGAACTGATGCACATGGTGGCGACCGCCGCCGCCCATGACGCCGGCCCCAGTGCCGTGCGCTATCCGCGCGGCGAAGGCACCGGCGTTGAACTGCCCGAACGCGGCACCGTCCTGCCCATCGGCCAGGGCCGCATCGTGCGCGAGGGCACCACGGTTGCGTTGCTGTCGCTCGGCACCATGCTCGGCCAGTGCCTCCTGGCAGCCGACGATCTGGCGGCACGCGGCCTGTCCACCACCGTGGCCGACGCCCGTTTCGCCAAGCCCCTGGACCGGGCCCTGCTGCGCGATCTGGCCGCCCGCCACGAGGTTCTGGTCACCGTCGAAGAAGGCTCGACCGGCGGATTCGGGGCGCACGTCCTGCACGCCCTGGCCGAGGACGGATTGCTCGACGGCGGGCTGAAAGTGCGCACCATGACCCTGCCCGACACCTTCATCGAGCACGACACCCCGGCCCGCCAGCTCGAACAGGCCGGGCTGACCGCGCCGCACATCGTGGGCAAGGTGCTGTGCGCGCTGGGCCGCGATGCCGAGGCGGAAGAGCTTGCGGGCACCCCGGCGCGGGCATGACCATCGCCGCAGCGGCCATCACGCTGTTCCTGCTGCTCGACGCTTTCGGCAACGCGCCCATCTTCCTGTCCATCCTGGGCACCATGCCGGCCGGCAAGCGGCGCACCGCCCTGTTGCGGGAGCTGGGATTCGCGTTTGCCATCCTGATGGTGTTCCTGCTGTTCGGGCGGATTATCCTGAGCGCACTCGGCATCACCTCGCCGGCCCTGTCGGTAGCCGGCGGCGTGGTGCTGTTCATCGTCGCCCTGCGGATGCTGTTCCCCAACGTGCAAGGCCCCCTGGTCAGCGCCGACCATCCCGACCCGTGGTTCGTGCCCATGGCCGTGCCGCTGATCGCCGGGCCGTCGTCCATGGCCTGGGTCATGCTGCTCGCCACCCAACACCCCGACCGCATGTGGGACTGGGTTGCGGTGGTGGTGATTGCGGTCGGTGCCTCGGGCGTCGTGCTGCTCGCCGCCAACCACCTGCGCGACCGCATCAGCGATCAGGGTTTGCGCATCGTCGAACGCCTCGTCGGCATGATCCTGGTGGTCATCGCCGTGCAGATGCTGATGGACGGCATCGGCGCATTTCTTACCTCCCTGGAGAGATCGGTATGACCAAGTTGCGCCTGGACCAGATCCTGGTTGACCGGGGATTGGCCGAAAGCCGCACCCGCGCCCAGGCCGTCATCATGGCCGGGCTGGTCTACGTGGCCGGCACCAAGGTTGACAAGGCCGGCACCAAGATCGCCGAGGACACCGCCGTCGAGGTGCGCGGCCAGGACCATCCGTGGGTGTCGCGCGGCGGCCTCAAGCTGGCCAAGGGCCTGGACGCGTTTGCCATCGACCCGACCGGGCTGGTGTGCCTGGACGTCGGGTCCTCGACCGGCGGGTTCACCGACGTGCTGCTGACCCATGGCGCGGCCAAGGTCTTTTCGGTCGATGTCGGGTATGGGCAACTGGCCCACAAGCTGCGCGTGGACGACCGCGTGGTGGTGCTGGAGCGCACCAACGCCCGCCATCTGACCGCCGAACAGATCACCGACCCCATCGACCTCGTGGTGTGTGACGCAAGCTTCATCGGCCTGCGCACGGTGCTCGACACGCCGCTTGGTTTCGTGCGGCCCGGCGGCGCGCTGGTCGCCCTCATCAAGCCGCAGTTCGAGGTCGGCAAGGAGCGCGTCGGCAAGGGCGGCGTGGTGCGCGATCCGGCGCTGCACGCCGAGGTTTGTGATACCATCCGCGACTGGCTGGAGGCCCGCCCCGGCTGGCACGTCCTCGGCATCGCCGAAAGCCCCATCAAGGGGCCGGAAGGCAACGTGGAATTTTTGATCGGCGCCCGGTTCGCAGAGCCAGAGACAGAGCCAAGCACAGAGGAAAAACGGTCATGATCGACCACATGGGGTTCCCGGTGTCCGACTTCGAAGCGTCGGTCGAGTTCTACGAAGCTGCCCTGGCGCCGCTGGGCTACGGCCTTGAGGTCGAGGACCTGGAGGGCGAAGTGGCCGTCGCCGGATTCGGCCTGCCCGGCGAACCGGCCTTCTTCATCGCCTCGGGCGACGAACCGGCCAACCACCGCCTGCACATCGCCTTCAAGGCCGACGACCGCGCCGCCGTGCGCGCCTTCCACATGGCCGCCCTGGCCGCCGGCGGCACCGACAACGGCAAACCGGGCATCCGCGCCGACTACCACGACAACTACTACGCCGCCTACGTCATCGACCCCGACGGCCACAACATCGAAGCCGTATGCCACGCGCCCGAGGCGAACTGAGGCGGGCTCTGCCCGCACCCGCAAGGAGGCCAGCCTCCTTGACCTCGGGACGGGACGGAGCAAAGCCGCGCGCAGCGCATCAAATGATGAACGTGTCTGCCTGCGGCGCAAGACAAGCGCGCAATTCCTCATGGGTTCCAAGGGCCTTTCGGCCCTTGGCGGGCCTGGGCAGAGCCCAGCCCTTCCCTTCCCTTATAGTAACGCCGACCAAGCGGCGCACTGAGCCTTAAGAACCCCTTCGCATAGATGAAATTCTGTGCACTATGAACTTGTGCGTATAAATTCAGCAGCGGTGAGGGGTGGGGCATGACCGGAGCCGCATTGTCGCAGGACGCGACATGGATTCTGTTGACCAGCTTCCTGGTCGCCCTGATGCAGGCCGGGTTCACCTGCCTGGAAAGCGGCTTTGTCCGGGAAAAGAACTCCATCAACGTCGCCATCAAGAACCTGCTGGACTTCTGCATCTCCAGCATCCTGTTTGCCGTGCTCGGTTATCAGATCATGTTCGGGCAGACCACCGGCGGGTGGTTCGGGACCATCGCCCCGGTGCGCATGGACGCCCAGACCCCGGACATGGTGGCGTTCTTCATCTTCCAGTTGATGTTCTGCGGCACGGCGGCGACGATCATTTCCGGTGCGGTGTCCGAGCGGATGCGGTTCAGCGGCTACATGATCGTCACCATGCTGACCGCCGGCCTGTTCTATCCGCTGGCCGGTCACTGGGTGTGGAACGGCCTGCCCAGCGGCGAGGCCACCGGCTGGCTCGGCCAGATGGGCTTTGTGGACTTCGCCGGATCGACCGTCGTCCACAGCATCGGCGGCTGGGTCGCCCTCAGCGCCATCCTGGTGATCGGCCCGCGCATCGGGCGGTTCGGCCCCAACGGCCGGCGCATCGAGGGGCACAACCTGCCCATGGCGGTGCTCGGCGTGTTTCTGCTGTGGTTCGGGTTCTTCGGCTTCAACGGCGGCAGCACCCTGGCGCTGAGCGACGCGGTGCCACGCATCGTGATGAACACCGCGCTGGCCGGCGCGGCGGGCGGGCTGGCCGGCATGACGCTGAGCTGGGCGTTCAGCCGCCACCCGCAGATCGACCGCATCGTCAACGGCGTGGTCGCCGGGCTGGTATCCATCTGCGCGGGCTGCCATATGGTGGGCGAGCGCGAAGCCCTTATCATCGGGCTGGTGGCCGGAGCCATCGTGGTCGGCGCCATGTGGCTGCTGGAACAAGCCGAGATCGACGACGTGATCGGCGCTGTGCCGTCGCACCTTGCGGCTGGCATCTGGGGCACCCTGGCGGTCGCCCTGTTCGCCCCGGTGGAAAGCCTGCCGGCTGGCGGCGTCCTGGCCCAACTGGAGATCCAGGCGTTGGGCGTGGTCGCAGTCGGCGCCTTCACGTTCGGATCGTCCTACGTCCTGTTCCGGCTGATCGACATGGTCCTGCCGTTCCGGGTGTCGGCCGCCGACGAGCGCATCGGCCTGAACGTCGCCGAGCACCGCGCCACGACCTCCATCCTCGACCTCATCACCCAGATGGACCACCAGACCCGCCACGGCGATTTCTCCCGCCCCGTGGTGGTCGAACCGGAAACCGAGGCGTCACGCATCGCCGTCTTCTACAACGCCGTCCTCGACCGTTTCCACACCGAAACCCGGCGCCGCCACGAAGCGCTGGAGCGCATGGTGGAACTGGCCAACGTGGACGCCCTGACCGGGCTCGCCAACCGCCGCAGGTTCTTTGACGGCCTGGGCCGGGGGGTCGCGCGGGTGCGCCGCACCAAGGGCGTGAGCGCCCTGCTGTATGTCGATCTCGATGGCTTCAAGCCGGTCAACGACACCCACGGGCACGAAGGCGGGGACATCCTCCTCAAGCAGGTCGCCGCCCGCCTGCTGAGCGTCACCCGCGAAACCGACATGGTGGCCCGCCTGGGCGGCGACGAATTCGCCCTGCTGGTCGAGGACCTCGACGACGCCCGAGGCGCCCGCAGCGCGGCCGAAAAAGTCATCGCCACCCTGTCCGAACCCTTCACCCTCGACGGCCTGGACGAGCCGGTGACCATCGGCGCCTCGGTCGGCGTGGCCGTGTTCGGTGGCAAGGGGGCCGACGAGGCTTCGCTGGACATCGAATCCATCGTCCGCCGCGCCGACGACGCCATGTACGACGCAAAGCTCGCCGGCAAGGGAACGTGGAAGATGGCGGCGGAGGCGGTGCCAGCGTGAAAAAGTAAAGCGAGGGAACACCGAGAAGGCACAGAGAACACAGAGAAAGCGGAGCAGGACGCGCCGCAGGCAGATAAATCCGGGGATTTATATCGGTCGTCCAATGATTTGACCCACTGGAAAAAGCGGGCTGCCGCCCGCGCCCGCTCGGGGCAAACCCCGAACCCCTTTTATTTCTTGAAGAAAAACAATGAGGTCTGGAGCATCGCTCCAGATGGGTTCGGGCGATAGCCCGTCCGCGTGAGCGAACTATGAGGGCCACCGGTATTACTGCGCTGCGCGCGCTTGCACGGCCTCTCGGTGCTCTCTGTGTTCCCTCTGTGTCCTCTGTGTCCCCCCCTTCTTCTTCCTAGGGAGACGACCGCACCCCCGGCGGGGCCAGCAATGCCGGCCCCCGCGTTGCCACGCCCATCCGGTCAAACTCACCCGTCAGGGGGGCCAGCAGGCCGCCCAGGCGCAGGAGGGTTCCGATGGCGACCGGGGCTTCTTCGCCGCCGAACATTTCGCGCAGGGCCTCGAAGCCGGTTTTGGGTTCGGGGTAGGGGGCGACGCGCACGACCATGTCCTCGGCGATGCCGGCGGCGGTTTTGGCTTCCAGCACTGCCGTGTCGAGGCCGCCCAGGCTATCCACCAATCCCAGGTCCATGGCCTGCGTTCCGGTGAAGATGCGGCCGCGCGCCACCCGGTCGATCTGCCCGGCGTCGAGGCCGCGCGACTGGCCGACCTTTGTGGTGAAATCGGCGTAGATGGTGTCCAGCATGCGGTCGAACCACGCCTGTTCGGCCGGGGTGAAGGCGCGGTTGGGGCTCCACAGCAAGGCGTGGTCGCCGCTTTCGACGCGGTCCCAGTTGACGTTCAGCTTGTCCCACACCCCGGACAGAACGGGCTTGAGGGCGAACACCCCGATGGACCCGGTGATGGTGCCGGGCTGGGCGATGATGCGGTCGGCGCCCATGGCCGCGAAGTACCCGCCCGAGGCCGCCACGTCGCCCATGGAGGCGATGATCGGCAGCTTGCGTTCGCGCGCCCGCATCACCTCGCGCCAGATGGTGTCGGACGCCACATAGGACCCGCCGGGGCTGTCGATGCGCAGGACGATGGCGCGCACCAAAGGATCGTCGATAGCCTTGCGCAGGGCCTTGGCGGCAGTGTCGCCGCCGGTCGATTCGGCCGCCCCGAACGGTGACGGGTCGGTCGTGCCGCGCTGGATGGTCCCGGCCACCCGGATGAGGGCGATGGTCGGCGCATCGTCCGGCCCGGTCAGCGGCTCCAGTTCGGCGTAACGGGCCAGGGCCACCGGCTCGGCGCCCTTGCTCAGGCCACCGACCTGGGCCAGCACCTGATCCCAGTATCCCAGATTGGTCAGCAGCCCGGCGGCCTGGGCCTCGGCGGCGAACAGCGGCGGGCCGTTCAGGATGCCGCGCACGGCGTCGGTCTTGAGGCCACGCGCCGCCGCCACGCCCTGGACCACCTGATCCTCGAACGAGCCCAGCAGGTCTTGGAGGGACTGGCGGTGTTCGTCGCTCATGGTCTGGCGCACGGCACTGTCGAGGGCGTTCTTGTATTCGTGGCGGGTGCCGTATTCGGCATCCACGCCCAGCGACTCCAGAGCCTCGCGGGCAAACGGCACCTCGATGCCAAAGCCGGTCAGGCCGAGCAACCCGGACGGCTGCATCCACACCTCGGAAAAGGCCGAGGCGAGGTAGTAGTCCACGGTTCCGGTCTGCCCCTCGCCCAGGGTATCGGCAAAGGCCACGGCCGGCTTGCCTGACTGGCGGAAGCGGTCGATGGCGGCGCGCAGTTCCTGGGTCTGGCCCATGCCGCGCCCGCTTTCGCCGACCGAGGCGACGACGGCCACCACGCGCGGGTCGTCCGCCGCACGGTCAAGGGCGGCAACCACCTGACGGACGGACAGGCTGGACGGACCAAAGCCGCTGAGGGCAAGGCTGGCTTCGCCTTCGGTGAAGGCGCGGTCAAAGGGAAGGTGGAGGACGACGCGCTCGGGCAGCGGGTCGCGGAAGGTGTCGGCGACATCAATGTGGCTGGCCGCGTACCAGGCCAGCCCCCCAAGCGCCACAACAATCAGGCCAACAATGGCCAGAAGGATGATCAGAACCTTGCCGACCGTGCGCATGGGGACTCCTTCCAGGATCGTATCCTGTCCGGTTTAGTCCCCGCTACACCACGACGTCAAGCAGACCGCAGAACGATCAGGCGGCTTGTTCCTGAAGTTCGCCGGCCTGGACCTCGAAGCCGGCAGCCTGCCAAGCGAGGATGCCGCCGGTCAGGTTGTACACCTCGACATGGCCTTCGCGCTGCACCAGACGACGCGCCACGGCCAGGGACCGCACACCGCTGCGGCACTGGATGACCAGGGCCTTACCGGCGCGGTCGGGCAGGTCTTCGGGCTCGAACTCCGACATGGGCAGCAGGGTGACGCCGGGCATGTGCATTTCTTCCCACTCTTCGTCCTCGCGCACGTCGATCACGACGGCAGTGCCGGCCTCCAGCCAAGCGGCCAGGGTGTGGACGTCGATCTCGGGAATGGCCGGACCGGAGGGAGGGGTAAGAACGGTCATCGTCAGCTCCTGCGTTACGGGCTGCAGTCTATTTATCGGACTACTGAGGGGTTTGCAATCTAAATTACACAACAATGTGATTATGTGCACTTAATATACACATAATTACAGTTAAACATCAAGGTGGCCGCTCACCGTTCAAGCCGGTATAGAAGGTTGACCGGTTTCAGGAGGCCCCATGCTGACCGTCTACGTCCCCGAAGAGCGCGGCCTTACGGCCATCACGCCGCTTGCCGAAGACCCGTTCCCGGCCGCCCCGGTGTGGGTGGACCTGTACAGCCCGACCGCCGAGGAAGTCACTCGCGTCGAAACCGCGCTCGGCATCGCCCTGCCCACCCGCGAGGAAATGCAGGAGATCGAGGCATCGAGCCGCCTGTATATCGAGGACGGCGCCGCCTACATGACCGCCGTCGTGCTGGCCCAGTCGGAAAGCGACCATCCGCAGCTTGCCGCCGTCACCTTCGTGCTGTCGGGCACCCGTCTGGTGACCATCCGCCATTCCGAGCCCAAGCCGTTCAAGGTGTTCGCCGCCCGCGCCCCGCGCCTGCCGCTGACCTCGGGCCAAGCGGTGTTCAACGGCCTGCTCGAAGCCATCATCGACCGCGCAGCCGACATCCTGGAGCGCGTGGGAACCGAGATGGAAACCCTGTCCCGCTCGGTGTTCGCCCATTCCAAGGCCCGCGTCGGGGCCAGCCGAGACTTTCAGGACATTCTGGAAAGCATCGGCCTGACCGGCGATTTGAACTCTCGGGCGGCGGAAAGTTTGATGTCCATGGGGCGCGTGCTGGCGTTCATGTCGGCGTCCAGCGGCGGCGGGGCCGGCAAGGCCAACAAGGACCTGCGCCAGTCGGTCAAGATCATGTGGCGGGACGTGCAATCGCTGCTCGACCACGCCAACTTTCTGTCCGACAAGATCACCTTCCTGCTCAGCGCCACGCTGGGCATGATCGGCATCGAACAGAGCACGATCATCAAGATCTTCTCGGTCGTGGCGGTGATCTTCCTGCCGCCGACCCTGGTCGCCAGCATCTACGGCATGAACTTCGAGATCATGCCCGAACTGTCCTGGCCGTTCGGCTACCCCTTCGCCCTGGGTCTGATGATCGTGTCGGCGATCATGCCGTTCCTGTACTTCAAGCGGAAGGGCTGGCTGTAGGGAAGTGAAGGAAGTGAAGCGGGGAACCACAGAGGACACAAAGGTAGAAGAGAAGGCACAGAGAAGGCGGTGCATGGCGCCGCAGGCATAAAGATTCCCTTTTATCTTCTCTGTGCCCTCTGTGTCCTCTGTGGTTAATCCCCTTTAACCCTACAAAACGTTCAGCGGGATCTTGATGTAGGACACGCCGTTGTCCTCGGCCGGGGGCAGGGCGCCAGCCCGCATGTTGATCTGCACCGATGGCAGGATCAGACGCGGCATGTCCAGGGTGGCGTCGCGTTCGGTGCGCATGGCGACGAAGTCGGCTTCGGTCACGCCGTCCTTCATGTGGATGTTGTCGCGACGCTGCTCGCCCACGGTGGTTTCCACGGCGAACGGCCGGTCGTTGGGGGCGTAGTCATGGCCGACGAACATCCGCGTCTCGGGCGGCAACTCCAGCAACTTGCGGACCGAGCGATACAGGGTATGCGCGTTGCCGCCGGGGAAATCACAACGGGCCGAGCCATAGTCCGGCATGAAGACGGTGTCGCCCACGAACACCGCATCGCCGATCAGGTAGGACAGGCAGGCCGGGGTATGGCCGGGGGTGTGCAGCACCTTGCCCTCAAGGTCGCCGATGGTGAAGGTGTCGCCGTCGCGCAGGATGTCGTCGAACTGCGAGCCGTCCGTGGCGAAATCGGACTCGACGTTAAAGATCTTGGCGAAGGTCTTCTGCACGGTGGAAATATACTCACCGATGGCCGTCTTGCCGCCCAGCTTGGATTGCAGATACGGCGCGGCGGTCAGGTGATCGGCGTGGATGTGGGTTTCCAGCAACCAGTCCACGGTCAGCCCGGCCTCGCGCACATAGGCGATCACCGCATCGGCCGACGTGGTCGCCGTCCGCCCGGACTTGGGATCGAAATCCAGCACCGAATCGATGATGGCGCACCGCTTGGCGGCGGCGTCGCTGACCACGTAGGTGGCGGTGAAGGTGTCTTCGTCGAAGAACGTCTTGACCGTCGGAGTGGGAGTGGGCATGGCGGCATCCTCGTGTTCACGGTTGCGAGCTGGTTTCATTAGTATCTACTAATGTGACTCGCCGGGCGCAAGGGGGCCCGAGCCCATAGAGGAAACCCGCGAGAACCACCACACGCCGTCGGCGTCGCGGCGGCGCTCCAGCGTGCCCGTGGCGACCAGACGATGCAAGTGCGCCATGGCCTCCCCTACCGCAAAGAATGTCTGATGGACATCCAGGGTGCGCTTGAACAGCACCGACACGAGGTCGATGGCCCGCTGGGCGGTGGTGCACGCCTCCAGGGTATCAACCAAGCGTGCGTCGTGGTGGGTCAGAAGGTCGCCGATGCGGGCGTGCAGGCCCCGGAACGGGCGGCCATGCGACGGCAGCACCAGCACGCTGTCAGGCACCGTGGCCTTGAGGACGCCCAGGCTGTCGATGAACAGGCTGAGCGGGTCGGCGTCGGGCTCCTGCGGCCAGACGCTGACGTTGGGGCTGATGCGCGGCAACACCTGATCGCCGGAAATCAGCACGTCCAGGCCCGGACACCACAGGGCGGCGTGTTCAGGCGAATGGCCGCGCCCGACCACCACCTGCCACTCGTGCGCGCCGATTGTGAACCGCTCGCCCTCGACCATGCGGCGGACAGCGGGCGGGATGGGCACGACGCGCGAGGCATAGGGATTGCCCCGCTCGCGCACCACGGCCAGCATGTCCGGCGCGAACCCGGCGCTGGCGTAGAAGGCCACCTGATTGTCCACGAACGCGGTGGAGTCGTCGAACGCCAGCATGGCGCCATAGGTCCACTCGCCCAGCGTCGCCCACAAGGGAGCGTCCAGGCGCGGGCACAGCCACCCGGCCAGCCCCATATGGTCGGGGTGGAAATGGGTGGCGATCACCCGGTTGACCCGCCGCCCGGCCAGCGGCCCGGCCAGCAGCGTATCCCACAGGGCCTTGGTGGTGTCCGAGGCGACGCCCGTATCGACCAACGTCACCCCATCCCCGTCCTCCAGAACCCACAGGTTGATGTGGTCGAGGGCGAACGGCAGCGGCATCCGCAGCCACGACACGCCCGGCGCCACCTCGACCAGGGCGCCCGGTTCGGGGATGGCGTCGAAGGGGTAGTCGAGAACGGCGTCGGTCATGGTGATATCCTTGATCGCCCTACCAGATGAACCCCGGCAAGGCGGCGGTGGGGGAAAGTCCGTGCGCCTGCGCGGCCCGGCCGATCAGCAACGGGTCGGCGGGCTTGCCATAACCGCCCTCAAGTTCGGCGGCGTGGATGCCGCCGGTGACCCAGATGCTGGTCATGCCGGCCGCCGTGGCCCCGGCAACGTCGGTCTCCAGGGCGTCACCGACCACGGCGATGCGCCACGGCGACACCCCCAGGGTTTCGGCGCACAGGCGATAGATGGCGGCGTCGGGCTTTCCGCGCTGAGCCACGGCCCCGCCGAGGTCGGCATAGCGCGCGGCGATGGCCCCGGCGCAGACGATGCGCTTGCCGGCCCGGATGACGACGTGGTCGGGGTTGGCGCAGACCATGGGCAGGTCGCGTTTGATGGCGGCCTGCAACACGTCCTCGTAGTCCTCGACGGCATCGTCAAAGGACAGCGGCCCGGTGTTGACGATGAAGTCGGCGTCGGCCAGGGCGTCCACGATTTCCACCTCCACCCCCTCGAACACAGAGCGATCCCGCTCCGGCCCCAGGTGGTAGCAGCGGTTGCCAAGTGCTGCGAAGAACGGGTCGGTGCGGTCGATCAGGGCGGTGCGCACGGCCTCGCCCGAACTCATCACGGCGTCGTACAGATCGCGCGGGATGCCAAAACCCTCCATCTGCGCCACCAGCACATGGGCCCGGCGCGGCGCGTTGGACAGCAGGATGGTCTTGCGCCCGGCGGCGCGCAGGTGGCGCAACGTCTCGGCCGAATGGGGGAAGGCGTTGGCGCCATCATGGATCACCCCCCACAAATCGAGGATGAAGGCGTCATACTGAGTGGCAATGGCCCGGAAACCGGGCAGGAGAATGGGGATCTGCATGGGCCTCTCGGCGGCAGGAATTAACGGAGGTCGGCGCCGACGGCCTCGGCCACGGAGGTGAAGCCGTCGGCCTTGAGGCAGGCCAGCAGGTCGGTCTTGATGCGTCCGACCAGCCCCGGCCCGTGATAGATCAGCGCCGTGTAAAGCTGTACCAGCGACGCCCCGGCCCGGATCTTGGCATAGGCATCGGCGCCCGAACCGATGCCCCCCACGCCGATCAACGGCAGGCGTTGTTCGGTCAGGCGGGCCATGCGGCGGAGCAGGTCGGTTGACGGCACGAACAGCGGCGCACCCGACAGGCCGCCGGTCTCGCCCTTGTTGGCGCCCGTGAGGGTGTCCGGGCGGGCCAGCGTGGTGTTCGAGACGACCAGCCCGTCGAGCCGTTCCTCCAACGCCACGGCGGCGATGTCGGTTTCATCGTCCGCCGTCAGGTCGGGGGCGATCTTGAGCAGCAGCGGCGGATTAGCGCCGGACTTCAGAATGGCGGCCCGCGTCCGGCGCACAATGTCGATCAGCGGCGCGCGGCCCTGAAGGGCGCGCAGGCCCGGCGTGTTGGGGCTGGACACGTTGATGACCAGGAAATCCGCCAGCGGGGCAAAAACGGCGGCGCCGGCCTCGTAGTCGCTCGCGGCATCCTCGGTGTCCTTGTTCTTGCCGAGGTTGACGGCCAGCAGCCCCGGCCCGGAGCGGTCACGGGCGGCCAGTCGGTCGCGCACGACCTCCATGCCGTCGTTGTTGAAGCCCATGCGGTTGATGACCGCGCCGTCCTCGGGCAGGCGGAACACGCGCGGGCGTGGGTTGCCGGGCTGCGGGCGCGGCGTCACGCCGCCCACCTCGACAAAGCCGAAGCCCATGGCGAGCAGGGCATCGGGCGCCTCGGCGTTCTTGTCGAAACCGGCGGCCAGCCCCACCGGGTTGGCGAAGCGCCGCCCCCACAGGGTCAGGCCGAGGGCCGCGTCATCGGCCGCCGCACGCCCACCCAGCCCGGCGCGCAGGGCCTTGAGCGCCAAACGGTGCGCCGTCTCCGGGTCCATCCGGCGCAGCACGGGGCCAGCCAGGGAATAGGGGTCGAAGGCCATGAGAACGATCTCAGATTTCGTCGCGCAGATGCGGGAAGGTAAAGGCGCCGTCACGATCGGTGGCGACCAGTTCGGCCCCCAGGACGGCTTCCAGCGGCACAGTGCCATAAAGATGCGGGAACAGATCGCCTTCGCGCGCCGGTTCCCACTTGAGGTCCCCGTCGAGGCGGCCGCTATCCACGGTCAGCACCATCAACTCGGGCACGTCGGCGTAGTGCTTGGCGGCGGTTTCCTCCACCTGATCGGCCGTGGACAGATGAATGAACCCATCCGCCGTGTCATGGGGCGCGCCACGATAGACGCCGTCAGCCACCGCCTGACGCCAGTCGGCGGCCGGCAGGAGCCTGTAAAGCCTCTGCCCCGCTTGGGGCGCCGGCCGGTCGTTGTGAGTATCCTCGTGCATGGCGCGGACGGTAGCCGATCCCGCGCCGCAAACCAAGGTGCAAACCGTTGTGATGCGCTATCCTGCATCCAACGAATCGTTGGAGACGCCTTGTCATGCTAGATCCCACCCGCGCCCGCTTCGGAATAGACCTTGGCGGCACCAAGGTGGAGGCCATCGCCCTGGCCGCCGATGGCACCGAACTGGCGCGCGAGCGCCTGACCACGCCGCGCGGCCATTACGAGGCCACGGTGGACACCATCCGCGTGCTGATCGAGGGACTCGACGCCCGGTTCGGCCGTGGCTCGGTCGGGGTGGGCATTCCGGGCGCGGTGTCGCCGGCCACCGATCTGGTCAAGAACGCCAACTCCACCTGGCTGATCGGCCAGCCGTTCCACCGCGACCTGGAAACCGCGCTGGGCCGCCCGGTGCGGGTGGCCAACGACGCCGATTGTTTGGCCCTGTCCGAGGCCACGGACGGCGCGGCGGCAGGGGTCACCACGGCCTTTGCGGTCATCCTGGGCACCGGAGTCGGCGGCGGGGTGGTAGCCAACGGGCGGGTGCTCAGCGGCCCCAACGCCATCGGCGGAGAGTGGGGCCACAACCCCCTGCCCTGGCCGCGCCTGTGGGACCTGCCGGACGGCCGGACCCTCGACGAGCGGCCGGGCGAGATTTGTTACTGCGGCCTGTCGGGCTGCATCGAGACGTTCCTGTCCGGCCCCGGCCTGACCACCGATCACCACACCGCGACCTCTTTCGGCATCCACGGCGCCCGCCTGTCGGCGGCCGAGATCGCAGAGCGGGCCGACCAGGGCGACAGCGCCTGCGCCGCCAGCCTGGAACGCTATTGCGACCGCCTGGCCCGCGCCCTGTCCACGGTCATCAACATCCTCGACCCCGAGGTCATCGTGCTCGGCGGCGGCCTGTCCAACATCGACGCCCTGTACACCCGCGTCCCAGCCATGTGGACCCGCACGGTGTTCTCCGACACCGTGGCAACCAAGCTGCGCAAGGCGGTCCACGGCGACTCGTCAGGCGTGCGCGGGGCGGCGTGGCTGTGGGACCAGGGGGACGCGGTACGGTCAGTATGACCTCGGCCGCCCTTTTCTTTGGCTGCCAAACCATTACATTGCTGTGAGTTCATCCGCATCGAAGGGGTTATCGTCCATGAAGATCAGCTTCGCCAAGTCCGCCCTGCCGACGTCCGGGGCCTATGTGGTCGGCGTGCTCGCCGACAAGACCCTGACGCCGTCCGCCCAGGCGGTGGACGAAGCCACCGGCGGCGCCCTGACGCGCGCCATGGGCGCCGCCCGGTTCGAGGGCAAGGCGGAGCAGAGCCTGACCCTGCTGGCCCCGACCGGCACCGACCTGGACAAGGTCATCGCGCTCGGCCTGGGCGAGCCCGGCAAGCTCGACGCTGCGGCATGGCAGGCGTTCGGCGGGTCGGCCTGTGCAGCCCTGTCGGGCGATAAGGACGGCTCGATCGCGGTCGATGCCATTGAAGGCTGCCCGCTGGCCGGCGACGATGCCGCCGCCAACGTGGGCTTTGGCGCCCTGCTGCGCAGCTACCGGTTCGACAAGTACCGCACCACCGAAAAGAAGGACGACAAGCCGCGCCTGTCCAAGCTGCACGTCCTGAGCGATGCGTCCGGCGCCAAAAAGGCGTTCGGCGCCCTCGAAGCCGTGGCCGAAGGCATCTTCCTGACCCGCAATCTGGTCAGCGAGCCGGCCAACATCCTCGGGCCGGAGGAATTCGCCAAGGAATGCCGCAAGCTCGAAAAGGTCGGCCTGAAGATCACCGTGCTCGGTGAAAAGGAAATGACCAAGCTGGGTATGGGCTCGCTGGTCAGCGTCGGCAACGGGTCAGCGCGCGAAAGCCAGCTTGTCGTCATGGAATGGAACGGCGGCAAGGAGGGCGACGCCCCGGTTGCCTTCGTCGGCAAGGGCGTGTGCTTTGATAGCGGCGGCATCTCCATCAAACCGGCCGCCGGCATGGAAGACATGAAGTGGGACATGGCCGGCGCCGGCGTGGTCACTGGGCTGATGAAAGCTCTGGCCGGGCGCGAGGCCAAGGTCAACGCGGTCGGCCTGATCGGGCTGGTCGAAAACATGCCCTCGGGCACGGCGACGCGGCCGGGCGACGTGGTGACGTCCATGTCCGGCCAGACCATCGAGGTCATCAACACCGACGCCGAGGGCCGTCTGGTCCTGGCCGACGTGCTGACCTACGCCCAGAAGGAATACAAGCCGCGCGAGATCATCGACCTCGCCACCCTGACCGGCGCCATCATCATCGCGCTGGGCAGCGAACACGCCGGCCTGTTCTCCAACAATGACGATCTGTCCCAGGCCATCACCGAGGCCGGCACTTTAAGCGGCGAAAAGGTCTGGCGCCTGCCGCTGGGGGACGCCTACGACAAGCAGATCAAGTCCGACATCGCCGACATGAAGAACGTCGGCGGGCGCGAGGCCGGGTCGATCACCGCCGCCCAGTTCCTCCAACGGTTCATCAAGGACACCCCGTGGGCGCACATCGACATTGCCGGCGTGACGTGGTCGAAGAAGGACACCGCAACGGTGCCCAAGGGCGGCACGGCGTTCGGCGTGCGGCTGCTCAACGCGTTCGTTGAAACCCGCTACGAAAAGGGCTGAGGTGGCACAGCTTGACCTGACCTTCACCGCCGGAGCCCTGGAGGAAGATCCCTCCGGGGCGCTGGTGGTCGGTGTGTGGGAGGGCGGCAACCTGTCCGCCGCCGCCCGCGCCCTGCCCTGCGCCGCCGCCCTGGACCGCGCCGTGGCGGCCAGCCGGGCGTTTACCGGCAAGACCGGGCAGACCGTCACCGTCCACGCCCCGGCCGGGGTGGCATGGGCGCGCGTCGTGCTGGCCGGGCTCGGCCCCTATGACGGGGTGGACGACGCGGCCGCCGCCACCCTCGGGGCGGAGCTGGGTGCGGTGCTGGAAGGAACGGCGAGCCTTGACCTTGGGCTGGACCCTGTGTTGGCCGCCCGCTGCGCTTATGCCCTGCGCCTGCGCGCCCACCGCTTGCCCGACCTGCGCAGCATCCCCCCTGCCGATGAGGCCCCGCCGCTGACCCGCGTCACCATTCGGGTGGCCGACCCCCGCGCCGCCGAGGACGCCTGGGCGCCCCTGCGCGCCGTGGCCGAGGGCATTGAACTGGCCCGCGATCTGGTCGCCGAACCGGCCAACCGCCTCACCCCGCAGACCTTCACCGAACGCGCCCGCGCCCTGGAACCGCTCGGCGTGGCGGTCGAGGTTCTGGACGCCGCCGCGCTGGAGGCCCAAGGGCTGCACCTGCACGCCGCCGTCGGCCGGGCCAGCGCTCACCCGCCGTGCCTCGTGGTCCTGCGCTGGCGGGGTGGCGACGCGGGGAAACCGGCCCTGCTGGTTGGCAAGGGCCTGACCTTTGACACCGGCGGGCTGTCGATCAAACCGGCCGCCGGCATGGAGGACATGAAGGGCGACATGGGGGGCGCCGCCGCCGTGCTCGGCACCCTGCACGCCCTGGCGACGGCCCGCGCCCCGGTCACCGTCACCGGCCTGCTGGCCCTGGCCGAAAACATGCCGGGCGGCAACGCGTGGCGGCCCGGCGACGTGCTGGTCAGCCACTCCGGCAAGACCGTCGAGGTCATCGACACCGATGCCGAGGGCCGCATGGTCCTGGCCGATGCCCTGTCGTGGGGGTGTGTGACGGAACATCCGTCGGCCGTGGTCGATCTGGCGACGCTCACCGGGTCCATCGTGGTGGCCCTGGGTGGCCACCACGCCGGGCTGTTCTGCACCGATCCTGCCTTGTCCTCGGCCTTGCGCGCGGCCGGTCAGGCGGCTGGCGAGGCGCTATGGCCGATGCCCCTGACCCCAGCGGTGGACGACGACCTGCGCAGCGCCGTGGCCGACCTGCTGCAATGCGCCCCGGCCGGCAGCGGCGCATGGGGCGGCAAGCTGTTGCCCGACGCCCTGCACGCCGCCCGCTTCCTCAGCCACTTTGTGCCGGACGGCGTACCGCACGCCCACCTCGACATTGCCGGAACGGCCGAACGCAAGGAGGCCGCCGGCTCCTGCCCGGCCGGACCGACCGGGTTCGGCGTGGGGCTTTTGTGCTCTTGGCTGGGGATTCCGCCGAACGGATGATGTGAACGGATCCTATGGGCTGCCCGTTGTCTTGGCATACGCAAGACGGGCTCGATAGGAGAGTAACCATGCGAAAGATCCTGCTTTCCCTGTCCCTCATCGGCGCACTCGGTCTTGGCGCCTGCGAGGGCATGTCCGACCAGCAAAAACGCGTTGGCGTGGGTGCGGCGGGCGGTGCGGCGCTGGGCGCGGTGACCACCGGAAGCGCCACCGGCACCCTGACCGGCGGCGCCCTGGGTGCCGGCGCGGGGTACCTGTACGACCGCTATGAGGAAGGCCGGCTGTAGGCCCGGCCATGTCTCTGGGCTACCGCCATGCCCGTTCGGGGACATGGGCGATAGCCCGCCGGGTCAGCGGACCACGACACTCAATTTCCAGCCCCGAAGCCCCCGCTTCGGGGCTGTTTGGTGTCGGCAATAAGGTCATTCCGTGGCGCACAGAACTGACGATCAGAGCATGGCGTTGATGGCCGAATGCAATAACGAGGAGCCTGACCGATGCGTCATCGCGCAACCCGCACCACAACCGCCGTCCTGGTTTCGTTGTTCACGCTGGGCGCACTGGCCGCCTGCGACGACGGGGGCACGCCCGAACAGACGGGTCAGTTGCCGCCGGCCGAACAACAGGCCCCCACGGCTGAACCGGCCCCGCCGCCCAGCCAATCGCAGTAGGCGAGATCATTCACAAGAAAAAGGCCGCCGGATCGCTCCGGCGGCCTTGCCCGTGCTCAGGGGAGACGTGTCGCTTAGTGCTTCACGCGGCTCCAGATCTGACGCTTATAGGCATAGAACAGGGCGGTCAGGACGATGAGGAACAGCATCACCTTCACGCCAAGGCTCTTGCGGGCTTCCAGGTTGGGCTCGGCGGCCCACATCAGGAAGGCCGCGGTGTCGGCCGAAACGGACGCCAGATCGGTCGGCGCGCCGCTTTCAAAGGACACCGCGTCGTCGAACAGCATCTGAGGCATGGCAATCTGGTGACCCGGGAACGCCGGGTTGTAGTACATGCCATCCGCCAGAGTGAAGTGCTCGGGCTGTTCGTCTGCGAAAGAGGTCAACAGCGTGTAGATATAGTCAGGGCCGTTCATCCGGGCCTTGGCCATCAGCGACAGGTCCGGCGGCAACGCCCCGTTGTTGGCCGCACGGGCCGCCTTCTCGTTCGGGAACGGAGCAGGCAGACGGTCGGCCAGACCACGGGGACGCGACATCGGTTCGCCGGAGTCGTCGACACCGTCGACGATTTCGAACTGTCCCGCATAGGCCTTAGCGTCGTCCTCGGTCACACCGATGTCGAGCAGGTTGCGGAACCGGACCAGGTCCATCGAATGGCAGGTGGCGCAGACTTCGCGGTAGACCTGAAGACCACGCTGGAGCTGAGCGTCGTCATAACGACCGAACACGCCGTCGAAACTCCACTCGCGGTGCTCCAGTTTGGTGTCACCACCGGCCGCGAGGGCCGGCATGGCAGCGGCAATACCCGCCGCCGCCAGCGCAGCGATTACGAACTTACGCAGCATTTCGAGCAGCCTCCGTCGCAGCACCACTCTTGACCACCGGCGAGCTGATGCTCTCGGGCAGCGGCTTGGGCTTTTCAAGCCAGCCAACGAGCGGGGTGATGATCAGCAGGTGGATGAAGTACCAAGCCGTGGCCATCTGACCGATGGCGATGTACGGCTCTTCGGCCGGCATCCCACCGATGTAACCGAGCACGAAGGTGTCGGCCACGAACAGCCAGAAGAACCACTTGTAGACCGGACGGAAGGTGCACGAACGAACCTTCGAGGTGTCCAGCCACGGCAGGGCCGCCAGAACAAGGATCGAGGCAAACATCAGCAGCACGCCGCCGAGCTTGTCGGGAACCGCACGCAGGATGGCGTAGAACGGCAGGAAGTACCATTCCGGAACGATGTGCGACGGGGTCACCATCGGGTTGGCCGGAATGTAGTTGTCCGGGTGGCCCAGGGCGTTCGGCATCCAGAACAGGAACACTGCGAAGAACATCATGAAAACGCCGATGCCGAACAGGTCCTTGATCGTGTAGTACGGATGGAACGGGATGGTGTCCTGCGGGCTCTTGACGTCGATGCCCAGCGGGTTGTTCGACCGCACGGTGTGCAGCGCCCAGACGTGGACGACGACGACGCCGAGGATGACGAACGGCAGCAGGAAATGCAGCGCAAAGAACCGGTTCAGGGTCGGGTTATCAACCGAGAAGCCGCCCCACAGCCACGTCACGATGTCCCCGCCGACCACCGGAATGGCCGAGAACAGGTTGGTGATGACGGTGGCACCCCAGAACGACATCTGGCCCCACGGCAGCACGTAGCCCATGAACGCGGTCGCCATCATCAGCAGCATGATGACGAGGCCGACCCACCACAGGATTTCGCGCGGCGGCTTGTAGGATCCGTAGTACAGGCCACGGAAGATGTGAGTGAACACCACAATGAAGAACATCGAGGCGCCGTTGGCGTGCATGTAACGCAGCAGCCAGCCGTAGTTGACGTCGCGCATGATGCGTTCCACCGACAGGAACGCGTAATCGACGTGCGCGGTATAGGACATGGCCAGGAACAGGCCAGTCAGGATCATGATGACCAGGGCGAACCCGGCCAGCGACCCGAAATTCCACCAGTAGTTCAGGTTACGCGGCGTGGGGTATTCCACAGCCGAATGCTGAACCATCGTGAAGATGGGGAGACGCTCGTCCACCCACTTGACGATCTTGTTATTGGAAGCGGCACTCATCCGTCAGCCCTCCCTAGCCGATCTTGACAGTCTCATCATCCAGGAAGGCATATTCCGGGATGGGCAGGTTGAGCGGGGCCGGGCCCTTGCGGATACGGCCAGAGGAATCGTAGTGCGACCCGTGACACGGGCAGAACCAGCCACCGAAGTCCCCCTTCGGGTCGGCCGGCTTCTGGCCCAGCGGGATGCAGCCCAAGTGGGTGCAAACGCCGACCATGATCAGCCACTCGGGCTGCTGCACGCGGTCCTCGTCGGACTGCGGATCGCGCAAATCGTCAATATTGACGCTGCGCGCCTCTTCGATCTCTGCCGCCGTGCGGTGCCGCACGAACACCGGCTTGCCACGCCACATCACCGTGATCGCCTGACCTTCGGCAATGGCCGAAAGGCTGACTTCGGTGGAGGCGAGCGCCAGGACGTCTGCCGCCGGATTCATGCTGTGGATGAACGGCCAAAGGGCGAGGCCGGCGCCAACAGCACCAACGGCGCTGGACGCATACAGCAGGAAATCGCGGCGGGTTTCACCATCGGAAGGACCGTGAGCGGGATTCGCCGTTTCAGCCATCCTCTAAACCCTCTCCCATAGCACGCTGGGGGCACGCGCGTTGTCGTGAAAACCTCCGCGCTGTCAGGCCTTTAGGAAGACCTTCCATGCACGGTAACTGCCGGACCCACCCAGACTCCCATCAGGACAAATTTTGGCTCCGGCGAACCCGCGCGGTATAAAGCATCTTGCCTGATTTGCAAAGCGCCAAAGATTAGAACTTGCTTATCTTATAACTCTAATGAACGGCCTTCAAATGCGTCTAGCCCTTTACCAGCCTGACATTCCGCACAATACCGGGGCCATACTCAGACTGGCGGCCTGCCTCGGTTTAGGGGTGGATATCATAGAACCCTGCGGGTTCCTGTGGGAGGACAAGCGCCTCCGCCGAGCCGGCATGGACTACCGCGAACTGGCCGTGGTCACACGATATTCGTCGTGGGAAAGATATCTGGGCGAACGGTCCTCCACGGGCCGTCTGGTCCTGCTGTCCACCCGCGCGGCGACCGCCCACACGACGTTCCGATTCGAGTCGGACGACACCCTCCTGCTCGGTCGCGAGAGTGCCGGCGTCCCACCCGACGTGTACGACGCCACCGACGCCCGAATCACCATTCCCATGGCGCCGGGTGCACGGTCGCTCAACGTCGCGATGGCCGCCGCCATCGTCACCGCCGAGGCGCTCAGTCAGGGAGAGGCATGGCCCGGTCAGCCGGCCAAACTGTAGGCGGAATAGGCCGCGGCCGCCGCGCCGCTATCCATCCAGGCCCGCCACGCCGTCCACTTCTGAACAGCCGCGGCGATGGCGGCGTGCCCCGCAGCGACCGGATGAATGCCGTTGCCGTGTTGCAGCGCCGCCTGCCATGTGCCCGAGGGTTCCAGCACCCCGCACAGATTGAGGAAGGGCACGCCCAAACGTCGGGCGATGTCGGCATAGGCGGCGTTCAGAGCCTCCAACCGGGCGCGCGAAACCGTCATCCGCGTGCCGTCCTCAACCATCGGGCCGGCGTTCCGGTGAATCGGCGCGGGTCCGATCCACAGCACCGGCCATACTTGGGCCGCCGCGCCTATCAGGGCTTCGGCCTGGGCCATGGAGTCCATCAGGGGCACGCGCGGGGCGCCGCCATCAAGCGCCGACTCGTCGGCCATGTCATAGAGCCCGAAGCAGAACACCAAGCCGGCCGACTCAGGGGCGCGGCGCAGGCGCACGCGGCAGTCGCCCTGCCAACGGTCGGCCACGTCGATGGACGTGTCCTGCGCCACCGACAGGTTATAGAGAGTGAGGTCGCGGCCGCCGCTGATTTCCAATGCGGCCAGTCGCGCAGGCCACCCGGCGCCGTGCTCGTCGTTACGCCCCAGGGCCACGGAGTCTCCGAACACACAAATGGTTTTCATCGCGGCACCCTTTCCACAGCACCTGCCCTGATCACCCATGGTAGACGAGTTGCAAGTGCGACGCGGTGACGGATGTCACAGGACGATCAGGACGCCAGCCTGCGCGCCGCCTCGGCCAGCACGGCGTCGCGGTCGGGCGCATACCCAGCCTCCTCCCACCAGGAGTCCAGCCCGTGCAGCAGGGCACCGACCTGCGGCCCCGGCGCCATGCCCAGCGCAAGAAGGTCACGGCCGCGCACCGGGAATTCCGGCACCGGCAGGGCGCGAGCATCCTCCAGCAAGGCGATCCATCCTGCGGTCTTTTGGGAATCGATGCGCCCTTCCACCGCGCGCTGGGCCGACCACAGCATCAATGCCCGGTCGCGCACCGCCTCGCGCCCAACCCGGCGCAGCAGGGCTTGGCGTTCGATGCGGTTGAGGGTCGGCCACGGCCGCACGGTGCCCTCGATCAGGACGGCCAGCCGGTCGGCCTCGCGGGTGGACAGCTTGAAGCGCGCCGCCAGGACGGCAGCCTCGGCATCCTCGCCAACCAGGATGGCCAGCCGACGCAGCGGATCGATCTCCAGCCCCGGCATCCGCAACCCCCGAGTTTCCAGGAACACCAATTGCCGCAGCCCGCCGAAGTGCGCCGCCTCGGGCAGCACATGCTGCAACACCCGCTCGCCGCGCATGGTCAACAGGACGTCGGTGCACAGGTCGGTTTCCAGGATCTTGAACAGCTCGTCGCGGACCCGCTCCCCGGACAGGGTGTCCAGCCCGTCGGCCAGCGCCTGACAGGCCTTCAGGCCCTCGTGGTTGATCGGCGGGCGGCCATAACGCGCATAGAACCGGAAGAACCGCAGGATACGAAGGTAATCCTCGCGCACCCGCGCCATGGCCCGGCCGACGAACACCACGCGGCCATGGTGCAGGTGTTGCAGACCATCGAAGTAATCGTAGACCGCGCCATCGGGCGTCGCCGACATGGCGTTGATGGTGAAGTCCCGCCGCGCCGCATCGGCCACCCAGTCGGTGGACCACTCAACCACGGCATGGCGGCCGTCGGTGTCCACGTCACGGCGCAGGGTGGTGATCTCGAACGTGCGTTGCTCCGCCCCCTCGCCCACGACGGCGGTGACGGTGCCGTGGGCCAGCCCGGTCGGCACGGCCTTGAGCCCGGCCGCCTCCAGCAGGGCGACGACCTTTTCGGGCAGGTCAGGGGTGGCGATGTCCACGTCTTTGACCGGGCGGTGAAGCAGGCCGTCGCGCACGCAACCGCCGACAAAGCGGACCTCGGTCCCCTCGGCGGTCAGGGCGGCCAGCACGGTAAGGGTCTGCGGCCAGGCCATCCACGGCTGCGGGGACAACTGGCCCATGGGGGCTCGCTGGGCGCCGGTCAGCAGTTCAGCCTTGATGGGCTCGTAACTGTCTTCGGGATGCTCTTCAGGCACGCGGGCCACGGTTCACGCTCCGCTCAGCGCTCGTGGTGGCCGGGCACCACCTTTCCATCGACGATCCTGGGCGGCACGTATTTGTCGCCGGGCTTGCCGCCTTCGGTCAGAAGGGCGGTACCGGCCAGGGTCGCCAGCAGCAGCAGGCCGCCCGCCAGGGTCAGCCAGAACCACGGGCCGTCCTCGATGGCCGGCGGCTGGCCGCCGTGGCTGCGGATGTAGGCGCCCCGCGCCCAGGCCCACAGCACGAACACCACGGCCGGGGCTACAAGCGGCAGGACATAGGTCAGGAGGATACGGACCATTGAAACGAAACACCCCTCGGAAACTTTCAGTCCCGCAGGACACGGAACAGGTTGATGAGCATTCCCGCCGTGGCACCCCAAATGTAATGGCGTCCATACGGCATGGCGTAGTACGGCCGCTTCCCCTCGCCGGCGCGGTCCACCCGCTGGTGGTTGGCCGGGTCGAGCAGGAACGCCAGCGGCACCTCGAACACCTCGGCGACCTCGAACGGATCGGGACGCAGGGTAAAAGGCGGCGCCACCAACCCGACCACCGGAACGACCCGGAAGCTGGTCACCGTAACATAGTCATCCAGGAACCCGAGAACATCCACGCACGACGACGGCAGCCCGGTTTCCTCCTCGGCCTCGCGCAGGGCGCAGGCGACGGGGCCGTCGTCATCGTCCTCCATCCGCCCGCCGGGGAAGGACACCTGCCCGGCGTGGTGGGCCAGATGGTCGGTGCGCCGGGTCAGCAGGACCTGCAACCCTTCCGGCCGGTCAACCAGCGGCACCAGGACGGCGGCCGGGCGCATGGGCCGCGTAGGGTCCGGCACCTTGGGCTCGATGCCGAGCGACCGGGCGATAGCCACGTCCGACCCCAGCCCGCGGCCACGACCGCGGGTCAGCGCGCGAACAAGCCCGTCCCGCGTCACGTCTCGTCCGAGAACGACCCCAGAGGAAAGAACTGGCCCATGCTCCATACGCCGATCGTACCTTTTTCGGGCGGAGTCTCAGCCCCGCTCTTTCCCTCGACCGCCAGCGCCACCAAGTCATAATAGACCGAACGGGCGATGCGTGCATTCAGCCCGTCCCTGACATGAACATAGGGAGTTGGGCCGCCGGCCGCATCATGACCCACGCCGTTCCGCTCCTCCAGCCAAATGGGATGGTCCCGATCCACTTCGACCCACTGGTCGATGTTGGTGCGCAGGCGTATCTGCTGGTCAGGTCCGGTGCCGGACACCTCCATCTCGACGGCCACGAAGGGCGCGTCCTCGACCTCGATGGTGCCGCGCTCGGCCGGCGTGGTCAGCCAATAGGTGCCTTCGGCGTCCCGACTCAGCACAGTGGAGAACAGCTTGACCAGCGGCAGCCGGCCAATCGGCGAGTTCTCGTAGTACCATCGGCCGTCGCGGTCGATGCGCATGTTGAATGCGCCGCACTCATTGCGGACCAGCTTGGGCGGCGTCTCGGGCGTATCTCTATCAGTCATGGCACCAATCTTAGCACAAGTGGGGAGGCCCCGTGAGCAGCGAACCCATCCAACCAACGCCTGACGAGGTCCCTTTTGTGCCACAAGGATCGCCCCTGGACACCCCCGACGCCATCCTGGCCGAGGTGGACCGCCTGGGCGCCCTGGTCCGCGAGGCCCACGATGCCGTTGGCCGCATCATCTATGGCCAGCAACAGGTCATTGACGAAAGCCTGATCACCCTGCTGGCCGGCGGCCATGTGTTGCTGATCGGCGTGCCGGGCCTTGCCAAGACCCGTCTGGTGCAAACCCTGGGGACCGTGCTGGGCCTGGAGGATCGCCGGGTGCAGTTCACGCCCGACCTCATGCCGGCCGACATCATCGGGTCCGAGGTGCTGGAGGAGGACGCCAACGGCCGCCGCTCCTTCCGTTTCATCAAGGGGCCGGTGTTCTGTCAGCTTTTGATGGCCGACGAGATCAACCGGGCCAGCCCACGCACCCAGTCGGCCCTGCTCCAGGCCATGCAGGAACGCCATGTGTCGGTGGCCGGTCACGGCCACGATCTGCCGCGCCCGTTCCACGTTCTGGCAACCCAGAACCCCCTGGAGCAGGAGGGCACCTATCCCCTGCCCGAGGCGCAGCTCGACCGGTTCCTGATGCAGGTCGATGTCCACTATCCCGACCGCGCCGCCGAGCGGCGCATGTTGCTCGCCACCACCGGGGCCGAGGATTTCCAGCCCGACGCCATCATGACAGCCGAAGACCTGATCGCCGCCCAACATCTGGTTCGGCGCCTGCCGGTGGGGGAGAGCGTGGTGGAGGCCATCCTGACCCTGGTCCGCGCCGGCCGCCCCGAGGAAACGCCGCTGGACAGCGTGCGCCGCCATGTCGCCTGGGGCCCCGGCCCGCGCGCCAGTCAGGCCTTAATGCTGGCGGTGCGGGCCCGTGCGCTGATGCAGGGCCGCTACGCGCCGTCGGTGGATGACGTTTTGGCCCTGGCCCGCCCGGTCCTGCAACACCGCATGGCCCTGACCTTTGCGGCACGGGCCGATGGGGTGACCCTGCCCGGCGTGATCGAGTCCCTCATGCAGGTCGTGGACTGAGGCATGGCGGGTCCCCCACTTCTCAGCGCCGAACAGGCGGCGGCGGCCTTTCCGCCGCTGCTGGTGGCGGCCGAGCGGGTGGCCGCCACCGTTGCCCAGGGCATCCACGGCCGGCGCCGCGCCGGGCCGGGCGATGCGTTCTGGCAGTTCCGGCGCTACCAACAGGGCGATTCCGCCCAGTCCGTGGACTGGCGCCAGACCGCCAAGGCCGACCGCCCGTTCGTGCGTGAACATGAATGGGAGTCGGCCCAGACCATCACCCTGTGGTGCGCCGGCGGGCCGGGCATGGACTGGCGCTCGGCCGACACCCTGCCGACCAAACGGGAGCGGTCGGGCCTGTTGCTGCTGGCCCTGGCCTCGCTTTTGCTGCGCGGCGGGGAGCGGGTCGGCCTGCTGCTGCCCGGCGACCGCCCGACCAGCGGCCGCCTCGCCCTGCACCGTCTGGCCGAAACACTCGACCGGGCCGGCGCCTGGGATATCCCCACCAGCGGCCTGCCGCGTCATTCCTCGGTGGTGCTGATCGGTGACTTCCTGGCCCCGGCCGAGGACATCGCCACCACCCTGCGCACCCTGGCCGGACGGGGGGCGCGGGGCCATGTGGTCCAGGTCCTCGACCCGGCCGAGGAAAGCCTGCCCTATAGCGGGCGCGTCGAGTTCACCGACCCGACCGGCAGCGGGTCTGGCGCCTGGCTGGTCAACCGGGCCGAGGACATCCGGGCCGCCTACGTCGAGCGCCTGCTGGCCCACCGCGAGGCCCTCCGCGCCGTGACCCGGTCGCTGGGCTGGACGTTCGCCTTGCACCACACCGACACCCCGCCGCACGGGGCCCTTCTGTCCCTGCACCAGACCTTGTCGGGCGCGCTCTTGAAGGGAACCGGCTGATGCTTGGACCACTCGGCATGTTCGGGTTTGGGGCGCCGTGGGTGCTGGCCGCCCTCATCGCCCTGCCCGCCGTGTGGTACCTGCTGCGCGTCGTGCCGCCAGCGCCGCGCCGTCTGGCGTTCCCGCCGCTGCGCCTGTTGATGGGCCTGTCGGCACGCGAGGACAGCGCCGCCCGGACGCCGCCGTGGCTGTTGCTGCTGCGCCTTCTGGCCGTGCTGCTGGCCATCCTGGGGCTGGCCCAGCCGGTGCTTAACCCACAGCCCGGTGTGGCCGGGGGGGACCGCCCGCTGTTGCTGGTGATCGACGACGACTGGGCCGCCGCGCCGACCTGGGACGACCGGCAGGAGGTGCTGAACTCCCTGCTCGACCGCGCCGCGTTGCAGGATCAAGCGGTCATGCTGCTGACCACCGCCCCGCCAGCCGATGGTGGGCCGGTGACCCTTGGCCGGATGGGCACGCCCGAGGACGCCCGCGAGCAAATCCGCAGCCTGGAGCCCAAGCCGTGGGGTCCCGACCATGCCGCCGCCGCCGTGCTGCTGAACGACCTGGGGGCATTTGACGCCGTGATGGTGTCCGGCGGTGTCCGCCACGAGGGCACCAATGATTTGCTCGACGCCCTGCGCCGCCACGGCCCGGTCACCCTGGTCGAACCCGGCCCCGGCGAAACATCCCTCACCCTCGGCCCGCCCGAGCGCACGCCGGACGGCCTGACCGTAACGGTTCACCGACCAACCGCCCCCGCCCTGCCGCCGCGCGCCGCCGTGGTGCAGGCGCTGGACGACAAGGGCCGCCCGGTCGGCGCCGGGCCGGTGAGTTTCGCGGCCGACATGGCAACGGCCGAGGCCCACATCCTGCTGCCGGCCGACCTGCGCAGCACCTTGGCCCGCATCGAGGTCCGCCCGGCCGGAAGCCTCGGCGCGCCCGGCGCGGCGGCCGTCCTGTTGCTGGACGACAGTTGGCAGCGCCGCCCGGTGGCGGTGGTGCCGGGCGAGCGCGAGCGGGCCGGCGTCCCCCTGCTGTCGGACACCTATTATATGCACCGCGCCCTGGAGCCTTTTGCCGAGGTGTCCGAAACCACCCTGGCCGAGGCCCTGGAGCAGCGCGTGTCGATCATCATGGTGGCCGGCGGCGGGCGACTGTCCGACACGGCGACCGACCAACTGGTCCCGTGGGTCGAGCAGGGCGGCGTTCTGGTCCGCTTCGCCGGGCCACAGATTGCGCAAGGGTCACGCGCCGATCCCCTGCTGCCGGTCGCCCTGCGCGGTGGGGGGCGGACGTTGGGCGGTGTGCTGTCATGGGCGCAGCCGGCGTCGCTGGCGCCCTTCCCCGACGAAAGCCCCTTTGCCGGCCTGGACATCCCACCCGAGGTCACCGTCACGTCCCAGGTCCTGGCCGAACCCTCGGTGGACCTGCCGCAGCGCACCTGGGCGCAGTTGAGCGACGGCACGCCCCTGGTCACCGGCGTGCGGCGCGGCCAGGGCTGGGTGGTGCTGGTCCACACCACGGCCAACGCCGAATGGTCCAATCTCGCCCTGTCCGGGCTGTTCCCCGACATGCTGCGCCGCCTGACCGCGCTGGGCCAGGGCACCGGGGACGGGTCCGAGGATGCGGTTGGCGCTGCACCGCAACCGCCGTTGGAACTGCTCGACGGGTTCGGGCGCTTGGGCGACCCCCCGCCGACCGCCCGCGCCCTGACCGGTGAGGTGACCATCACCCCGGCCAACCCGCCGGGCTACTACGGCCGGGCCGACCAGCGCACCGCCCTCAACCTCAGCGGGGCCGAGGATCCGCCGCCCGGCCTGGGCGCCTTGCCGGCCGGGGTGGAGCGTCTGGGCTTTGGGCCGATGGCACAGGCGGTGGACCTGCGGCCGTGGTTCCTGGGCACCGCCCTGACCCTGCTGCTGATTGACCTGCTCATCAGCTATGGCCTGCGCGGATTGCTGAACCGGCGGGCGGCGGCAGCGGCGGTTTTGGCTCTGGTCGCCGTTCTGACCGCTCCCCCGGTCGCGGCGCAACAGGGCGGCGACGATGCCCTAGCGCTAGAGGCCGCTTTGAACACCCGGCTGGCCTTCGTGCGCACGGGGCTGGGCACCGTCGATCAGGTGGCGCAGGAGGGCCTGGGCGCCCTGACCACCGTGCTCGGCCAGCGGTCGTCGGCTGAATTGGCGCCGCCGCTGCCGCTCGACATCAACCGCGACGAACTGGCCTTCTTCCCGCTGCTGTACTGGCCGGCGGCCGATGGTCAGGAGATGCCCGACGCGGCGGCACGCGGCCGGGTCAACGACTTCCTCAATCGCGGCGGCATGATCCTGTTCGACGGGCGCGGCCCGGAAAACGCCGAGGCCTTGCGCGTTCTGTTGCAGACGCTGGACATTCCGCCCCTCGCCCCGCTGCCCAAGGACCATGTGGCCACCCGTAGTTTCTATTTGCTACCTGGACTGCCCGGCCGGATCGATGGCGGGCCGGTGTGGATCAGCCAGTCGGCCGCCGGAGGAGACGCCGTCTCGCCGGTCATTATCGGGTCCGGCGACTGGGCCGGCGCCTGGGCGCGCGACAGCGCCGGGCGGCCCCGCCTGCCGGTCATCCCCGGCGGGGAGCGTGGCCGCGAACTGGCCTATCGGTCCGGCATCAACATGGTCATGTACGCCCTGACCGGCAACTACAAGGCCGATCAGGTCCACCTGCCCGCCATCCTGGAGCGCCTCACGCAATGAATTTCTTCGGATTCGGCGGCAGCGGCGACGTGGCGGGGCTGGCCTGGGTGCCCCTGGTGCCGTGGCCGCTATTGATCGCACTGGGCGTCGTGGCCGCGCTGCTGGTGCTGTTCGGGGTGATCCGGGGGGCGCGCGGGGCGTTGCTGCGCGCCGTGCCGCTGGCCGCGCTGCTGCTCATCCTGGCCGGGCCGGAGGTGGTGCGCGAGGCCCGCACCGCCCTGCCCGACGTCGCCGTCATGGTCATCGACGACAGCCCCAGCCAGAACCTTTCCGACCGCCGCGCCCGCACCGAGGCCGCCGCCGCGACCGTGCGCCAGCAGCTTGACGCCGACCCCACCGTGGATCTGCGCGTGGTCCGCACCGGCAGCCAGCAGGGCCGCGACGGCACCCGTCTGGTCACCGCGCTGAACGAGGCCGTGGCCGACATCCCCCGCCAGCGGCTGGCCGGCGCGGTCATCATCACCGATGGGCAGGTCCACGACGCGCCCGCCGAGGCCACGGCGGACACCTTTGCCGCCCCCGTCCACGTCCTGCTGACCGGCCGTCCGGGCGAGGCCGACCGCCGCGTGGTGGTCGAGGCCGCGCCCTCCTTCGGGCTGGTCGGCCGCTCCGCCACCCTGCGCGTCACCGTGCAGGACGCCGGGGCCGAGGCGGGCGACCGCGTGCCCCTGCGCATCACCGTGGGCGACGGCACGCCGGTCGAGATCCCCGCCGTGGTCGGCCGCGCCATCGAGATCCCGGTGCCCGTCACCAACGCCGGCCCCAACGTGGTCGAGGTCGCCGCCGCCCCCCGCGACGACGAACTGACCACCCTCAACAACCGCATCGCCCTGACCATCAACGGCGTGCGCGACCGGCTGCGCGTGCTGCTGATCTCGGGCGAACCGCATGTTGGCGAACGGGCGTGGCGCAACCTGCTGAAGGCCGACCCCAACGTCGATCTGGTGCATTTCACCATCCTGCGCCCGCCCACCAAGGACGACGGCACGCCGCTGACCGAACTGGCCCTGATCGCCTTCCCCATCCGCGAGCTGTTCGAAGAACGCCTCGCCGAGTTCGACCTGATCGTGTTCGACCGCTACTCGCGGCGCGGTCTGGTGCCGTTCGGGTTCCTGCGCAACATCGCCGACTATGTGCGCAACGGCGGGGCCGTGTTGCAGGCCGTGGGGCCGGAATACGCCGGGCCGTTCAGCCTCTACGACAGCCCCCTGGCCGAGGTCCTGCCCGCGGCACCGCTGGGCGAGTCGCAGGCCACCCGCTTCACACCGGGCCTGTCGGCGGTCGGGCGTAGCCATCCGGTGACCGCCGACCTGGACGGCGCAGGCACGACGGACACCCCGCCGACCTGGGGCGACTGGCTGCGCCACATCCCGGCCTCGGTCACGCGGGGCGATGTTTTGATGACCGGCGCCGACAGCCATCCTTTGCTGGTCCTCGACCGGGTTGACGAGGGCCGCGTCGCCCTTTTGCTATCCGATACCCTGTGGCTGTGGCAGCGCGGCTGGGACGGCGGCGGGCCGCAGACGGAACTAATCCGCCGCATGGCCCACTGGCTGATGAAGGAGCCCGAGCTTGAAGAGGAAGCCCTGCGCGCCCGCGTGACCGACGGTATCCTGCAAATCGAGCGCCGCACGCTTGAGGTTGACGACACCACCCTGCCCACCGTCACCGTCACCCCGCCCGAAGGCGCCGAGGAAACCCTGCCGCTTCAGGCCTCCGCCCCCGGCCGTCAGACCGCCGCCAGCACCGCCACGGTGCCCGGCCTCTACCGGGTCAGCGACGGCGAGCGCGTGGCCGTGGCCGCCGCCGGATCAGCCACGCCCCTGGAAATGGGCGACGTGGTCGCCACGGCCGACCGCTTGGCCCCGCTGACCGAGGCCACCGGCGGCCGCGTCACTTGGCTCGCCGAGAGCAACGCGCCGCCCACCGTGCGCCGCACCGATCCCGACGCCCTGCAATCCGGTCCCGACTGGATGGGCCTGCGCGCCAATCAGGATTACGTGGTCAACGGCGTCCGCCAAAGCGCCCTGCTGCCACCCGCCCTGGCCCTACCGCTGGTCCTGGCCGGGCTGATGCTGGCGTGGTGGCGGGAAGGGAAGTAACGCGGGGCCTTAGCGCCTGCGCGGCGATCTGCGCCGGCCTGCCGCCGAGGCGTGGTGCCATGTTCCCCAGGCCGTGGCCGGAGCAGGCTTGAGCGCCTCCATCCACCAGCGCAACCAACGCCGCCACCTCGGTCCCCGATGCCCAGACATGTCGCAAGTGCCTCCTTCGCAGTGCGCCATGGGACCGCATTTTCCGCCCGCCGCCGCGCAAAGCCAAGCAGTTCACCCTATGCATGATGGCTTATGCCGTTCGGGTGGGGGCAGTATGCAAGGTCGCGGGCTCTGCCCGCACCCGCCAGGAGGCACGGCCTCCTGGACCTCGGGAAATGGCTGTTGGGAAAGCCGCGCGCAACGCAATTACGCCCCAGCCAAATGCCTGCGGCGCAGGAAAACACCACTCACGGGGTCCGGGGCCAATGGCCCCGGCGGGGCATGGGGCTGGCCCCATGAAGCGCCCATGAAAAAAGGGGCGCCCCCTGCGGAGCGCCCCTTTCCCGTTAAACAGGCGATAAAGCCTTAGTTCTTGGCCTTGTCGACCAGGGCGTTCGCCTTGATCCACGGCATCATGCCGCGCAGGCGCTCGCCGACTTCTTCGATCTGGTGTTCGGCGTTGCGGCGGCGGGTCGCCTTGAAGGACGGCTGACCGGCCTTGCACTCGAGCATCCAGTCGCGGACGAAGCGGCCGGACTGGATGTCTTCCAGCACGCGCTTCATCTCGGCCTTGGTCTCCGGGGTCACGATGCGGGGGCCGGTGACGTAGTCGCCGTATTCCGCCGTGTTGGAGATCGAATAGCGCATGTTGGCCATGCCGCCTTCGTACATCAGGTCAACGATCAGCTTCACTTCGTGCAAGCACTCGAAGTAGGCCATTTCCGGGGCGTAGCCGGCTTCGACCAGCGTCTCGAAACCGGCCTTGATCAGCTCGGTCAGGCCGCCGCACAGCACGGCCTGCTCGCCGAACAGGTCGGTCTCGCACTCTTCCTTGAAGCTGGTCTCGATGATGCCGGAACGACCGCCACCGATGGCCGAGGCGTAGGACAGGGCGATTTCCATGGCGTTGCCCGAGGCATTCTGCGCCACGGCGACGAGGCAGGGCACGCCGCCGCCACGCTTGTATTCACCGCGCACGGTGTGGCCGGGGCCCTTGGGGGCGATCATGAACACGTCGAGGTCGGCGCGCGGCTCGATCAGGCTGAAGTGGACGTTCAGGCCATGGGCGAAGACCAGGGCGGCGCCTTCCTTCATGTTGGCGTGCAGCTCGTCGCGATAGATGTCGGCCTGAAGCTCGTCCGGGGTCAGCATCATGACGACGTCGGCCCACTTGGCGGCCTCGGTCGGGGTCATGGTCTGGATGCCTTCGCCCTCGGCCTTCTTGCGGGTCGGCGAGCCTTCACGCAGGGCGACGGCCACGTCCTTGAGGCCGCTGTCGCGCAGGTTCAGCGCATGGGCATGGCCCTGGGAACCGTAGCCGACGATGGCGACCTTCTTGCCCTTGATCAGGTTAACGTCGGCATCGCGATCGTAATAAACGCGCATGTTTTCAGTCCTTTGAATCTACAAATCGTTTCGTTGCAGAGGCAGGAGCCTCAGATGGGATCGGTGCCGCGCGCAATGGCGGCCACGCCGGTGCGCGCAATGTCGATCAGGCCGAGGGGCTCCATCAACTTGATGAAGGCGTCGAGCTTGTCGGTCTTGCCGACGATCTCGAACACGAAGCTCTCGTTGGACGAATCGACCACGTTGGCACGGAAGATATCAGCGATGCGCAGGGCTTCAACACGCTTTTCGCCGGTCCCGACAACCTTGACCAGGGCCAGCTCGCGCGAGACGTGAGGCCCCTCGACGGTCAGGTCGTGGACCTTGCGCACCGGAACCAAGCGGCCAAGCTGCGCCTTGATCTGTTCGATCACCATGGGCGTGCCCGAGGTCACCAGGGTGATGCGCGACAGCATCTCGCGCGGGTCCACCTCGGCCACGGTCAGGCTTTCGATGTTGTAGCCACGGCCGGAGAACAGGCCGATGACACGGGCCAGCACGCCGGATTCGTTGTCCACCAGAACCGAAATGGTGTGGCTGCGGACGTCGGTGTTGATGTGGTTCACTGTGCTTGCTCCCCTCTCACCGGCCTCAGACGAGGACCTTGCCTTCGTCGGCGATGGCTTCCTCGCCCTCGGCCGTGGGGCCGAGCAGCATCTGGTTGTGCGGCTTGCCCGACGGGATCATCGGGTAGCAGTTTTCGGTCTGGTCCACCCGGACGTCCATGATGACCGGACGGTCGACGGCGATCATCTCGCGGATGCTGTCGTCCAGGGCGTCGGGCTTTTCAACCCGGATGCCCACCGCGCCGAACGCCTCGGCGAGCTTGACGAAGTCCGGCAGGGCCTCGGAATAACTTTCCGAGTAGCGGCTGCCGTGCAGCAGTTCCTGCCACTGGCGGACCATGCCCATGTATTGGTTGTTCAGGATAAAGATCTTGATCGGCAGCCGGTACTGCACTGCCGTCGCCATCTCCTGCATGTTCATCATGAAGCTGGCTTCGCCGGAGATGTCCACGACCAGCGCACCCGGATGGGCCATCTGCACGCCGACCGCTGACGGCAGGCCATAGCCCATGGTGCCCAGCCCGCCCGAGGTCATCCACTGGTTGGGACGATCAAAGCGGTAATGCTGGGCGGCCCACATCTGGTGCTGGCCGACCTCGGTGGTGATGAACGTCTCGCGGTCCTTGGTCAGTTCATAGAGGCGCTGGATGGCGTGCTGCGGCTTGATGATGGTGTCGGAGTTCTCGAACTTCAGGCAGTCGATGGACCGCCACTTGTCGATCTGCTTCCACCATGCGTCCAGGGCCTTGGGATCGGGCTTGGCCTGGCTCGACTTCCACAGCTTCATCATGTCCTCAAGGACATGGGCGACGTCGCCGACCACGGCCACGTCAACCGCGACGTTCTTGTTGATCGAAGACGGGTCGATGTCGATGTGGATCTTCTTGGCGTTGGGTGCAAAAGCCGACACCAGACCGGTCACCCGGTCATCGAAACGCGCGCCGACGCACAGCATGACGTCGCAGTCGTGCATGGCCCAGTTGGCCTCATAGGTGCCGTGCATGCCCAACATGCCCAAGTACTGCTTGTCCGAGGCCGGATAGGCGCCCAGGCCCATCAGGGTCAGGGTCACCGGGAACCCGGTGGTGCGGGCGAAGCTGGTCAGCAACTGGCACGCCGCCGGGCCGGAATTGATGACGCCGCCGCCGGCATAGATGATCGGCTTCTTGGCGTTGGCGAGCAGGGCGACGGCGTCCTGCACGCGGCTGGTCTCGGCCTTGACCTGGGGCTTGTAGGAGCGGTGCTTGACCTTGGCCGGGGGCAGGTATTCCCCCTTGGTCATCAGCACGTCCTTGGGCAGGTCGATGACCACCGGGCCGGGGCGGCCGGTGCGGGCGACATAAAAGCCCTCGTGCATCGTGCGGGCCAGGTCGTGGGGGCTCTTGACCAGATAATTGTGCTTGGTGCACTGGCGGGTGATGCCGGTGGTGTCGGCTTCCTGGAAAGCGTCGTTGCCGATCAAGTGGGTCGGCACCTGTCCAGTCAGGCAGACCAGCGGGATGCTGTCCATCAGGGCATCGGTCAGGCCGGTCACCGCGTTGGTCGCGCCGGGGCCGGAGGTCACAAGCACCACGCCGACCTTGCCGGTCGACCGGGCGTAGCCTTCCGCCGCATGTACGGCCGCCTGCTCGTGCCGAACCAGCACATGCTTGATGTGGTTCTGCTGGAACAGTTCGTCGTAGATCGGCAGGACGGCACCGCCGGGATACCCGAAGATTACGTCCACGCCCTGGTCAACCAAGGCTTTGAGGACGATCTGCGCTCCCGTCATGTGTTCCTGGGCCATGTGCCAAACCTTTCAAAATCACGGATGCGGGAGGGCGCTGCCAGCCGCCCAGACGGACGGTTTGGGGCGCAGACCTCCCCTTCGCCCGCACTTCAGGCGGGAGAGAGTGGCAACCTAGTCCGTCATTCCCCTGTGGTCAACAAAAAGTGACGAACTTTCGCAAAGATTTGGTCATTGAAACTTTCTGAATATTGCGCCCGGAGGGTCATGTCCGCACGAAGCTGACCCCGGAACCATGTTCCCTGGCGTTTCGCGAAGTTGCGGGTGGTCTGCTGCGCCTTGGCCACGGCGGCGTCGAGGCCTGTCTGGCCGTGCAGATAGGCGCGCAGTTCCGGCACCCCCAGCGCCTTCATCACCGGAGCATCGGGCGGCAGGCCAAGGGCATCCAGGCCCCGCACCTCGTCAAGCGCCCCGGCCTCCATCATGGCCGCGAACCGGGCGTCGCAGCGGGCGTACAAGACCTCGCGCGGGGGCTCCAGCAGCACCGTGAACACCGAGGGTGCGATCAGGCGCACCGGGGGATCGGCCTGCCAGTCGGCCAAACTGCGCCCGGTGGCCTGCAACACCTCCCACGCCCGGATGGTGCGCTGCGTGTCGCCGACGTTCAGCCGCGCCCCCATCACCGGGTCGGCGGCAGCGAGGCGGGCGTGAAAGGCCGGGTTGCCCAGCGCCGCCATATCTTCACGGGCCGCCGCGCGCACGGCGTCGGGAATGGCCGGAATGGGCGACAGGCCGACCGTCAGCGCATGGATATAAAGCCCGGTGCCGCCGCACAGGATGGGCACCTTGCCGGCCGCCCAAGCCGCCCGCACCTCGGCCGCCGCCATCTCCGCCCAGCGCCCGGCCGAACACACCTCCGCCCCCGGCAGCACGCCATACAGGCGGTGCGGCGCCAGGGCCTCCTCCTCCACCGTCGGGCGGGCCGTGAGCACCCGCAGTTCGCGGTAGACCTGCATACTGTCGGCGTTGATGACCACGCCGTCGAACGCCTGCGCAAGCCCCAGGGCCAGCGCGCTCTTGCCGCTGGCGGTCGGCCCGGCGACGGTGAGAAGGGGGGAGGAGATGGTCATGCAGGCTGCACCGTACCGTTCATCACATTCTTTCCGCTTGCTGTTCCCAGTTGAAGAGGACGGCAGCGTCACCATAATGCTGGTCGAGGCGATCCGCCACCGAAGGGAAGCCTATGACTGAAACCGTGACGATTCCGCAGGAGTCTCGCCATGAGCCTGGAGTACAAGGGCTATACGGCTGGCCCAATCACCTTTGATGACGAGGCCGGCACGTTTTCCGGGGTCGTCGTCGGCCTCAACGACGCCATCCATTTCGAGGGCTGTACGGCCGAAGACCTGGAGGCGGCGTTCCGCGACAGCATCGACGACTATCTCGCCTATTGCCATGAAACGAGCCGCGACGCCGCCTTACGCCGCACGCCCCCCTGAACCGCGCCTGTCGCACAGACTTCCCTTGCCAATGGGCGGCCCGCGCTCTTATACCCCGACGGTGTCATGGTGACACACTTGCCGTCCGCCACTCGGCGCCATAACTCGTCTGGGGATCCTCCGTCATGGAATGCGTGCTGACCCTGATCGCCTCCGCGCAGGCGCCCCTGGAGGATGCCCTGGTCGCGGCGGCGCGCGATGCTCTGCACCAGCGCCACGCCACGGTGTCCCCGCCGGTCTGGCTGGCCCCCCGCGAGGCCTGCGACGTGGCCTTTGCCGACCTTGAGCCCGACATGGCCGACGCCGCCGTGCGCGCCCGCATCGGCGACGCGCCGGTGGACATCGTGTGCCAGCCGGTCGCCGATCGCCGCAAGATGCTGCTGGTCGCCGACATGGACTCGACCATCGTGACGGCCGAGACGCTGGACGAACTGGCCGCCTTCGCCGGGCTGAAGACCGAGATCGCAACCATCACCGCCCGCGCCATGGCCGGCGAGTTGGACTTCGAGTCGGCCCTGCGCGAGCGGGTCGCCATGCTCAAGGGCCTGAACGCCGACGCCCTCGCCAAGACCTTTGCCGAGATCGAATACACCCCCGGCGCCCACGCCCTGGTCCAGACCATGACGGCCAACGGCGCCCACTGCATGTTGGTGTCGGGCGGCTTTACCTACTTCACCGAGCGCGTGGCCGCCCACTGCGGCTTCCACGAGGCCCACGCCAATACGCTGGGAATGGACGGCAACTGCCTGGACGGCACGGTCGGCGAGCCCATCCTCGGCCGCGATGCCAAGCTGCGCGCCCTGTTGGAGGCCGCTGGCGCTCGCCGCCTGCCCCTGACCCGCACCTGCGCGGTCGGCGACGGCGCCAACGACGTCGCCATGCTCCAAGCCGCCGGCCTGGGCGTCGCCTATCACGCCAAGCCGATGGTCCAGGACATGGTCCGCGTGAAGATCAACCACGGCGACCTGACGGCGCTGCTGTATGCCCAGGGCTATCGGAAGGAAGAGTTCAAGGGCTGACGCCTTCAAACAACCGGCAACTCCCGCATCACTCCGACGTTTCCTTTGTGCAGGCTGCGGAAGAAGCACGTTGGACGTCGTGAGAAAGTGAAGGAATTTACCACAGAGGGCACAGAGGACACAGAGACACAGAGGGTTCGGAGAAGGGGGCTGCGCGCAGCGCACTAAATCCCTGCCGGAGTTTTATCATGGCGTGCGGCGCTGCTCCGCCCTCTCTGTGTACTCTGTGCCTTCTCTGTGTCCTCTGTGTTCCCCGCTTCACTTCCCAAACGTCCACCCCGCAACCTGCCGGAGTAAAACGGCAGGAGACGTCATTGCTCGACCTGACATGGATGCCCTTCGCCGGGCTGGTCGCGGCGCTCGTCGCCCTGGCGGCGGTCATCGTGGCGGCGGGGACCAAGCTCGCCGCCATGGCCGACATGCTGGCCGACGCCACCGGTTGGGGGGAGGCCACGGTGGGGGCCGTGCTGCTCGGCGGGTCCACGTCGCTGGCCGGCATCGTCGCATCTGTCGTTGCGGCGGCCAGTGGGCACCCGACCATGGCGATTTCCAACGCCATCGGCGGCATCGCCGTGCAGACGGCGTTCCTGGCCGTGGCGGACATGTTCTATCCGCGCACCAACCTGGAACACGCGGCAGCCAGCACCACCAACCTGTTCCAGGCCGCCCTTCTGATCGCCCTATTAAGCCTGCCCCTGCTGGGTGCTGCCCTGCCCGACAGCGCGACAATCGGCTGGGTCAGCCCGGTGTCGCTGGTCCTGGTACTAGGCTACGGGCTGGGCGTGCGGGCGGCCGGAGAGGTCCGCCTCAGCCCCATGTGGCGACCGCGCGCCACCGATGAAACCTCCAGCGACGAGGACACCGACGAGCCGCCGCACACGCCGACCTCGCGGCTGGCCCTGATTTTCGCGGCCCTTGCGGTGACGACGGCGATAGCGGGCTATTTCCTGACCTCGGTCGCGCTGGAGGTCGGCACCCGCACCGGGTTGGACGAAACGGTGATCGGCGGGCTCATTACGGCCGTCATCACATCGCTGCCCGAACTGGTGACCTCGGTCGCGGCGGTGCGGCGCGGGGCATTGAACCTCGCGGTTGGTGGCATCATCGGCGGCAATGCCTTTGACACCCTGTTCCTGGCGTTCTCGGATTTCGCCTACAGCGGCGAGCGGAATTTCTACGCGTTCTTTGGGCAGGTCCACCAGCAGATGACGATCATCACAATCCTGATGACCGCCATCCTGCTGATGGGGCTGGTCGCCCGGCCGCGCGGCGGCGGGGCGATCGGCTGGGAAAGCTCCCTGGTCCTGGCCCTCTACGCCGTGCTCACGGTCCTGATGGCGACTACCGGTAACGGTCCCGCCCCGACCGGTTGACCGCATTCATGACGGCGCGCAGGGAGGCCATGGTAATGTTGGTGTCCTGGCCGACGCCGAACAGCGGCCCCTTGTCGCCCACCGTAGTCTCCACGTAGCACACAGCCTGCGCATCGGCCCCGCCGGCGACGGCGTGTTCGGAGTAGTCCAGAACCTGGACACTCAGGCCGAACGCCTCGTTCAGGGCGTTGACGAAGGCGGCGATGGGGCCGTTGCCGCGCCCCTGGATGACGTGGGCCTTGCCGTCGCGCTCGATGGTCGCCTCGATCACCCGCGCGTCGGAGCCCTTGGTCACCGCCTCGGTCCGGTAGTCAACGATGGTCCAGGGGTTGGCCGCGTCGCCGTTGGCCATGTAGTCAGCCTGGAAGGCGGCCCAGATTTCGGCGGCGCTCAGTTCGCGTTCCTCGGTGTCGGTGATGCGCTGGATGGTTTCAGCGAACTCGATGCGCATCCGGCGCGGCAGGTCCAGGCCGTGGTCGCGTTGCAGGATGTAGGCGACGCCGCCCTTGCCCGACTGGCTGTTGATGCGGATGACCGCCTCGTACCCCCGGCCCACGTCGGCCGGATCGATGGGCAGGTACGGCACTTCCCACACCGGGCTATTGGCCTTGCGCAGGGCGGCCAGCCCTTTGGAAATGGCGTCCTGGTGGCTGCCCGAAAACGCCGTGTAGACCAGTTCCCCGGCGTAGGGGTGGCGCGGATGCAGCGGCAGGCGGGTGCAGTGCTCCGACGTTTCCACGATGCCCTGGATGTCCGAGCAGTCCAGCCCCGGATCGACGCCCTGGGTGAACATGTTCAGGGCCAGGGTGACGATGTCCACGTTGCCGGTGCGCTCGCCATTACCGAACAGGGTGCCCTCGACCCGGTCGGCGCCGGCCATCACGGCCAGTTCGGCCGCCGCCACGCCGGTGCCCCGGTCGTTGTGCGGATGCACCGATACCACGGCGGCGTCGCGGTTCTTGATGTGGCGGCAGAACCACTCGATCTGGTCGGCGTAGATGTTGGGCGAGGCCATTTCGACCGTGGCCGGCAGGTTCAGGATGACGGGGCTTTCCGGCGTCGCCTCGTACACCTCCATGATCGCCTCGCAGATGCGCACGGCGTAGGGCAATTCGGTCCCGGTGAAGCTTTCGGGCGAGTATTCATAGCTGATGCGAGTGTCACCCATGCCCTGGGCCAGCGACTTTATCAACTTTGCGCCCTGCACGGCGATGTCGATGACGCCGTCCTCGTCCAGCCCGAACACCACGCGGCGCTGCAACGTGGAGGTCGAGTTGTACAGGTGGATGATGGCGTGCGGCGCGCCGCGCACCGCCTCGAACGTGCGGGCGATCAGATGGTCGCGCGACTGGGTCAGGACCTGGATGGCCACGTCGTCGGGGATGCGGTTCTCCTCGATCAACATGCGCACAAAGTCAAAGTCGGTCTGGGAGGCGGCGGGGAAACCGACCTCGATCTCCTTGAAACCCATGCGGACCAACTGGTCCCACAGGCGCAGCTTGCGCTCCCACCCCATGGGTTCGACCAGCGCCTGGTTGCCGTCGCGCAGGTCCACCGAACACCAGCGCGGCGCGGTGGTGATGGTGCGGCCGGGCCACTGGCGGTCGGGCAGGTCAATGGTCTGGAACGGGCGGTACTTCTCGGCCGGGTTGATCTTGGTCATCATCGTGGTCCTCGGATCGTGGTCCTGGGGGATCTTGATCGCTGCAGAGGGTGCAGGGGGTGCAGGCCGCACAGATCACGACCGCCGGGGGGCTGCCTCAGAAACCCCGGCGGCCGCCGATAAGTCGCAGGCCAGATCCCGGCCCAAAGCCCGGCGGGATGCGCACGACGGAGATTCTACAGGAAGAAGACACGGTCCAAGACCCTTTTGCGGCGTTCGGTCACCATGAAGCAGCGGCCCCCGGCGTCGTCAGGACGCCGGGCCAATAAGCTTCAGGCTGATAAGCCGCAAGGGTGTGGATGCGTGTGTCATGGGCGAAGTCTGCCAGACCCACGGCGCCAAAGTCAACCACCCACGGTATCAACCAACCAGGGAAACCTCTGGACGTTCTTCAACAAGGCGCGCAAAGTGCGGCGCAGGATTCGATAAAATTCGGTCTGGGGTGTTCATGCAGAAGTGTTCCACTGGCGTCGATGGGTTGGACATCCTGACCGGCGGCGGATATCCGTGCGGCCGCAGCACGCTTGTGTTCGGCGGCCCCGGCACCGGGAAGACGCTGCTCGCCATGCAGGGCCTGGCCCACTCGGCCTCGGACGGCCAAGGCGGCATCTTCGTTTCCTTTGAAGAAGACCCCGACGACATCGTCCGCAACTTCGGCAGCTTCCGCTGGGACTTGGCCGAGCATGTGGCATCCGGCAAGATCACCCCCGTCGATGCCCGCCTGCGTCCCGGAACCGCCATCTCCGGCGGCTTCGAGATCGAGGGACTGCTGGGCATCCTGGCCGCGCGCCTCGCCGAATCGGGCGCCACCCGGCTGGTTCTGGACGGCATCGACATCCTGCTCGCCCTGGAACCCGGACGGCAGGACGGCATCCGCCAGTTGCTCGCCATCGAACGCTTCATCCGCGACCACAAGCTGACCGCCCTGATTACCCTGAAGTCCGACGAGATCGGGGCGGGCATGGCGATTGCGCCCTACATCGGCGACTGCGTCATCAGCCTGGACCGCCGCATGGAGAACGACATTTCGATCTCCACCCTCGAACTGGTCAAGTACCGGGGCTCTCCCACTCCGGGCGTGCGCCTGCCGGTGGCCATTGATGATCGCGGCATCGCCCTGCTGTACGAAGGCGCGCGCATGGTCGAACACAAGGTGTTCGACGACCGCCTGAGTTCGGGCGTGGCGCGGCTCGACACCATGCTGGGCGGCGGCTACTACCGGGGCACCACGGTGCTGGTGTCCGGCTCTCCCGGAACCGCCAAGACCACTCTGTCCGCCGCCACCGTCGATGCCGCCTGCAAGGCCGGCGAGACGGCGCTGATGGTTAGCTTCGACGAGGCCGCCGCGCAGATCGTGCGCAATGCCCGATCGGTGAACATCGACCTCGCCCGGCACGTCGAGGCCGGAAACCTCACCATGATCAGCCTGCGGGCCGCCCTGGCCCCGGCCCAGATGCACATCCACCACCTGTGCAAGATCATCGAGGACATCAAGCCCACGGTGCTGGTCATCGATCCGGTATCGTCGCTCATCAAGGGCGGCGGCAAGTCGATGGTCGATTCGGTGGTCCAGTTGCTGGTCGATTACATCAAGGTGCGCGGCATCACCGGCGTCCTGACCGCCCTGGTCGATAGCGACAACCCCGAGCACGAGGTCACCCTGACCCACGTCTCGACCATCGCCGACACATGGCTGCACCTGACCTTCGTCGCCCACGGCGGGGAACGCAACCGCGCCCTGACGATCATCAAGTCGCGCGGGTCGGCGCACTCCAACCAGGTGCGCGAACTGGTCCTCAACTCCGACGGCCCGAGTCTGGCCGACGTCTACACCGAAGGCGGCGTGGTCCTGATGGGCACCGCACGCCTGGAACGCGAGGCCGAGGCCGCCACCGTGCGCAGCCGCGACGCCTACGACATCTTCACCAAACGCAGTGGCGAAGCCGCCGCGATCGAAGAAGCCAAGGCGCGCATCGCCGCCCTGGAAGCCGAAGTGGCCGGGCGCACCAAGGCGCTCTCCCTGCTGGATGAACTGGAGGCCAAGGTGGTGGAAATAGGCGAAGACCGCGTGGATGCCGTGCGCCGCAGCCGTAGCGCCGACACCGGACCCAAGCTGGTCCTCCCGGAGGCCCGCCGATGATCTCACTGGAACTCTTTATCGCTGGAACCGCGGCCAATTCGTCCAAGGCATTGAACAATCTCAAACGCGCCCTGGCCGACCTGGAGATCCAGGTTGAACTGGCGGTGGTCGACGTCCTCCACGAGCCCAAGCGGGCATGGGAAAGCGGCGTTCTGGTGACGCCGATGCTGGTCCGCCGCACCCCCGCACCGACCCAGATGCTTCTCGGCTCGATGGATGACGTCACGCAAGTGGCGGCCTTCATCGGCGCGACGACCTGAGGAGGCCGCCATGCGCTCGCTGATTTCGGACGCTCTCCTGGACGAGAACATGTCGGCCACCAGCCGGTCGTGGTTCACCATTTTCGACGCCGTGTTCCGCGCCCTGCCGGCCGGGGTGGCCCTGCTGGACGCTGGCGGCCGCGTCGTCGCCCGGAACGAGGAATGGGACAGCATCGTCGGCGGCGGCTTTGACGACCACATCCTGACCAACCCCGCCCTCTGCTACGCCAAACTGGCCGGCACCCTCAAGCTGTGGGGCCACGAGCAGGCGGAGAATGTCAGCGGGGCCATCCGCGACATCGTATCCGGCACCGCCTCGAACTTCTGCCAGGAAGTGCCGGTGCAGATCGGCGATACGGTCGGCTGGCACCGTGTCAGCCTGGTGCCGCTGGACCGCACGTCGTTCGACGGCGTGGTGGCCATGCACGTGGACGTCACCCAGGAACGCCAGTTGCGCGAGGAAATGCAGCGCTTCATCCACATCGCCTCGCACGATCTTCAGGAACCGCTGCGCACCATCGCCAGCTACCTCCAGCTTCTGGAACGCCGCTACAAGGGTCAACTGGACGACGACGCCGACATCTTCATCACCTATGCGGTCGATGGCGCCAAGCGGCTCAGCGCCCTTATCCGCGACCTGCTGACCTACTCGCGCCTGACCGGTCATGCCCAGGTCGAGCCGTCCGACCTGAGGGTGTGCCTCAACGAGGTCCTGCACGGGCTTGAGGCCTCGGCCGTCGAGGCCGGCGCCGAGATCACCGTGGGCCCCATGCCCGAGGTGATGTTCGACCCGGTGCAGATGACCAGCCTGTTCCAGAACCTGATTGGCAACGCCATCAAGTACCGCCATCCCGACCGCCCGCTGCGCATTTCGGTCACCGCCGAGCGCCGCGCCACATACTGGGAGTTCGTGGTGGCCGACAACGGCATCGGCATCCCGCCGGAATTCCAGACCAAGATCTTCGAGATGTTCCAGCGCCTGAACCCGCGCGATGGCCTGGGTGGCACCGGCATCGGCCTGGCCATCGCCAAGCGCATCATCGAACAGGCCGGCGGCCGCATCAACGTCTTGTCCGAGGAAAACGGCGGGTCGTCCTTCCACTTCACGCTGCCCGCCCCCCTTCTCGACAAACCCCTCGACAGGGCGGCTCAGGACCCGCAGTAGACTTCGGCCGGGGGGCCGCTATGATGCCGGCTTCCTTAACCTGCCGGCCGATGAACCATGCCCCCCAAGACTGCCGCCCTCGGGCGTGACACCGCCGAAGCCCTGGCCTTGCACGCCGTGGCGGTGATCGTCGCCGATGAGGACCTGTGCCCCCGCTTCATGGCCGTGACCGGCTGCGGCGAGGACGACCTGCGCGACCGCATCGGCGACCCCGACTTCCTGGGTGCCGTGCTGGATTTTGTGCTGGAGGCCGACGCCACCGTCGAAACCATCGCCGAGGCCGCCGGGGTTTCCCCCGAAACCCTGGTGCTGGCCCGCTCGCGCCTGCCCGGTGGACAGGTGGAGTGGACGCCGTGAGCGTCGAACTCGACAAGCTCAAGACCCGCCTCAAGGCCCTGCGCGCCAAGACCATCGCCAACGGCTGCACCGAAGCCGAGGCCCTGTCAGCCGCCGCCAAGGTGGCCGAACTGCTCGACCGCCACGACCTCAGCCTCAGCGACCTCGACATGCGGGAAACCCCCTGCGTGCAGATCGCCGTCGAAACCAACAAGAAACAGCGCCAGCCCATGTCGGCCTGCGTCGGCGCCATCGCCGACTACTGCGATTGCAAGGCGTGGCGTGAAAAGGACCCGCGCGGCCGCATCCGCTACGTCTTCTTCGGGCTGCCCCCCAACGCCGAAATGGCGCGCACCATCCACGAGATGATCGACGCCGCCATGCAGGTGGCGTGGCAGGACTATGTCCGCAAGCAGCGCTTCATCCGCCACGGCCAGGATGAGAAGAGCGCCTTCCTGTTCGGCATGGCGGTGTCCATCGCCGACCAGCTCGCCACCATGAAGGCCGACCGAGACGAAGCCCTGCGCGTCAGCAGCGGCCGCGACCTGGTGGTGGTCCGCCATGCCGTGGTCGAGGCCGCCTTCGACACCCTGGGCCTTGCCCTGCGCGAAGGCCAGCCCTCAGGCAAGAAACTCGCCGCCGACGCGTTCGAGGCCGGCCACGCCGCCGGCGCCCTGGTGGACGTGGCGGGGACGGAATAAGGGCAAGGAAAACTGGGTCTCTGCCCTTGGCCGGTGCGGGTGGAGCCCGCTTTCCTCGCCAAAAATGAGCCCCTAATACCGAGCGCCTTTTGAACTGGCCCATCGAAAGAGTGGGCAGCCGCCATCTCCACGTCTTTTTGGCCCACTCGGGGTGAACCCCGAACCCCTTCTATGTCAGCGGACTATAGCGGTCAATTTACAGGGCCGTTGCTATAAGACGTTCACCCTCCGGGCATCTCAATCCCGAGGCTTTCCGTCGCCTGCCGGTACAGGTCGTGGCGGAAGACTGCGGCGGCCAGGGCGGCGGCATCGACGGGGGGCGTCGCCTGACCCCAACGGACCATCTGGGCGATCAGCCACTCCGCCTTGTCCGGCCAGGGGACGGTGGCGTTGCGGCGAAAGAACACGTGGCGGCCCATCCCGCCCGAACCCGGCAACAACGCGGTGCGCAGCACCTCGGCCGAGCCGCCAACCATGTCGGGCCGGGCGAGGATGGCGGCCAGTTCCTCGCGGTTGGCCGGAGCGTCTGCCCATTGGGCGGCACGGACCATGGCGCGGACCAGCGCGGCCACGGTCTCGGGGTGTTCCCCGGCCCAGTCGCGGCGCACGGCCAGGACCTTTTCCGGGCTGTCCGGCCAAATGTCGGCCTTGGTGGCGACGATCACCCCGGTGCCCCGGGCGGCCGTGCGCAAGTTCCACGGCTCGCCCACGCAGTAGCCGTCGATCCACCCGGCCTCCAGGTGGCCGGCCATGCGTGGCGGGGCGATCACGCCCAGGTTCACATCGCGGTCCGGGTCGATGCCCCCGGCGGCGAGCCAGGCGCGGAGTTCGTAGGTGTGGGTGGAATACGGAAAGACGGTGGCGAAGGACAGTTTCTCGCGGCTGCCCGCGATCACCTTTTTGAGGGCCAGCGCGCTTTTGACCCGTGGGCCGGCCATGGCATCGGGGTCGGCTTGCACCATGCGCTGGAACAGGCTGGTCGAAACAGTAATGGCGTTGCCGCCCAGCCCCAGCGCCACGGGCGCGATCATCGGAACCGCCGCGCCGCCCAGCCCCAGGATGGAGGCGACAGGAATGCCGGCCAGCATGTGCGCCGCGTCGAGAACGCCATAGGCCACCTTGTCGCGCGTCGCCGCCCAGGCGTTCTCGCGCACCAGATCCAGGCGCAGCCCCTCCTCCTCGGCGAACCCCTTGTCCTGGGCGATCACCGGGATGGCGCAGTCGATGAGCGGGACGAACCCGATGCGCAGCGTCGTGGTCATGTCAAATGTCCATCTCGAAGGCGGTGATGACGCTTTGGGCGATATCGACGAGCTTGCGGTTCTGCTGCATCGCGGTGCGCCGCAGCAGGGCGTAGGCGTCTTCCTCGGCCAAACCCTTTCTTTTCATCAGCAGGCCCTTGGCCCGGTCGATCACCTTGCGGTCGGCGAGCCGGGCGTGCGCGTCGTCGCGCTCGCGGCGCAGGGTGTCGAAGGCGGCGAACCGGGAGATCGCCATTTCGACAATCGGCTTGATACGCTCCTGGCGCAGGCCATCGACCACATAGGCCGAAACGCCGGCCTCCACCGCCTCGCGCACCATGGCGCCGCCCGACTGATCGACGAACATGGCAATCGGCCGGCGCACGATGCGCGAGACGTGGAACATCTGCTCCAGGGTGTCACGGTCGGGGTTCTCCAGGTCGATGATGATGACGTCCGGCGCCATCGCCTGAATCCGCCCGACCATATTGCCGCTGGTGCCGATGAGGCTGACCCGCACGTAGCCGGCTTCCACCAGGCCGCGCTCGACCACGGCCGCCCTGTCGGGGTTCTCGTCGATGACCAGGATGGAAAAGTCGGCTTCGCGCATTGGGGTGATCCTGCTGCTTATTCGGCCGGGACGGCGGCCATGGAGCGCTCACGCTGGGCGGAGGCGAAGCGTTCGCCCTCTTCGGCCGCGACCTGCGGAGAGAAGCGCACGGCCAGGGCCGCGAAGGAGGCCACGGCCACCGCACAGCCCAGGTAGAACAGGCCGTCCTGGTAGCTCAGGCCTTCGGTCTTGAACAGGAAGCCCGCCGCCACGGCACCGACGTTGCCGCCCGCCCCGACGATGCCGGCGACCGCGCCCAGCGCCTTGCGGTTGATGAAGGGAACAACGCCGAACGTCGCGCCCTCGGCCATCTGCACGAACAGGGAAAACAGGACCATCGTCGCCACGGCGAGGATCAGAACCGACATCTGCGAGAACAGCATCAGCGCCAGGCCCTCGCACAGCAGCACGACGAACAGGAACCACACCCGGCCACGCAGGCCCATGCGGGCGGCAAAGCGGTCCGAGAACACGCCCCCCAGGGTGCGCGCGAAAATGTTCATCAGCCCGAACAGACCGGCGATAATGCCCGCCGTCTTGAGGTCAAGCGTGAAGCGGTCGAAGAAGTAGAGCGCGGCGATGTTGTTGATCGTCAACTCCACGCCAAAGCAGGCGGCATAGACCACGAACAGCGCCCACACCCGCGGGTCCTTGGTGGCGGCCTTGAACGTCTTGCTGGCCGAGGCATCCCCCTTGGCCTCGGGCAGCACGCCCTGGGCGCGGAGTTCGGCGAAGTTGCCGTCCGGGCAGTCGGTGGTGTAGCGCCAGTACAGCGCGGCGGCGACCAGCAACACCACGCCGGGGACCACCATGGCCAGACGCCAGCCCATGGTCTCCTCGACACCCAGCATCAGCACGGCGGCAAAGACCAGCGGCATGACCATCTGGGTGATGCCGCCGCCCAGGTTGCCCCATCCGGCGGTGGTGGCGTTGGCGGTGCCGATGACGTTGGGGCCGAACATGACCGAGGTGTGGTACTGCGTGATGACGAACGATGCCCCGATGGCGCCGATGGCCAGACGGAACAGCAGGAACGTCTCGTAGCTGTCGGCCAGGCCGATCAGCATGACCGGAAACGCGCCGAGCACCAGCAGGCCGGTGTAGGTCTTGCGCGGCCCCAACTTGTCGCACAGGGGGCCGATGATCAGGCGTACCAGGATGGTGATGGCGACCGAGGCGATGATGATGTTGCCGATCTCGCCCTTGCTCAGGCCGAGGTCCTCGCGCACCACCGGCATCAGCGGCGCAATGCCGAACCAGCCGAAGAAGCACAGGAAGAATGAAATCCACGTCAGGTGGAAGGTCCGCATCTGTACCGACTTCAGACTGAAGAGGGTGATGCGCGAGGCCCTGTTCTTGATCTCCATGGGAGCAAGCCTTTCCAAATCGGGCCGGTGCTGTCTGTCTGGGCCAGCAGCCGGCCGGAGGTCCGTGTCGTGGCCGCGCGTCATGGAGATAAGCATCGTCCTGGCGGCGGCCGTGAAAGCCGGGAAACCGGTGCCGCCTCCGGCATTGATGCCGTGGGCGGTGGTGGGCTTCCCTGCCCGTCGTCCGCCATTGGACGAAGAAAGACTCCCTCCCAGCGTCGGGAGGATCCGGCAGCATGCACCGCCGGTACGGAAGGATTAGCAAGCGGCGGGCCAAATGGCTTACACCCCACCCGGAAGGCGCTATGTGGCTGTTTCGCTTGGGTTTCCCGCAGCGCCCACCGAACGGGGAAAAGACTGCCCGAAAGGCATTATGCACATTTTATAATCACTGCACTGCAACATGACGTAAAAATATGCAGTTCGCCGGGGCACCATCCGCCAAAATGCTGGAAATCAGCACCTCCGTCCTATGGCACAGTCCTTGCGTATCAGTTCTTGTGGGCCGGCAACGAGGCCGCCCCGCACCGCCGGAGACGGCGGCCCATAAAGGGAGCCCAAGGCCGGGCCCCCACCGGATAATGGCGTCCGACGAGGCATGCGCGACACAGCGCGGCCACGGCGGACGCCTTTTTCTTTGTGCACAGTTCTTGTGCACCGCGAGATGGAGTGATCGAGCGATGACCCACACCCCCTTCCCGATGCGGCGCCGCCTGGTGGTGATCGGCAACGGCATGGCCGGCATGCGCACCGTCGAGGAACTGCTCGCCCGTGCGCCCGGCCGATACGACATCACGGTGTTCGGGGCCGAGCCGCATGTGAACTACAACCGCATCATGCTCTCGCCGCTGTTGTCCGGCGAAAAGACCTTCGCCGACATCGTCATCAACGACCGCGCCTGGTACACCGACAACGGCATCACCCTGCATGCCGGCGACCCGGTGGTGGCCATCGACCGCGCCAACCGCGTGGTGCGATCGGCGTCCGGTGTCGAGGCGCCTTATGAATGCCTGCTGCTGGCCACCGGCTCCGACCCGATCATCATTCCCGTGCCCGGCCACACGCTTCCCGGCGTCATCACCTTCCGCGATGTCGCCGATGTTGACGCGATGCTCGCCGCCGCCGCGCGCGGCGGCCGGGCGGTGGTCATCGGCGGCGGCCTTTTGGGGCTGGAAGCCGCCGTGGGCTTGAAGGCGCGCGGCATGGAGGTCACCGTCCTGCATCTGGCCGGCCACCTCATGGAGCGCCAGATTGACGTCTCCGCCGGCTGGCTGCTGGCCGAGGATCTCAAGCGCCGGGGCCTGGACGTGCGCCTGGAGGCCGACACCGCCGAAATCGTCGGCATCGACCGCGTCGAGGGCGTGCGCCTGAAGGACGACACGATGATCGCCGCCGACGTGGTGGTCATGGCCGTCGGCATCCGCCCCAACGCCAGACTCGCCCGCGACAGCGGCCTTGCGGTGAACCGGGGCGTGGTGGTGGACGACCTGATGGCGACCTCCGATCCTGCCATCCTGGCGGTGGGCGAATGCGTCGAGCATCGCGGCGTCTGCCACGGGCTGGTTGCCCCCCTGTGGGACATGGCGCGGGTGTGCGCCGACCGCCTCGCCGGTCTCGACACATCGGGCTATGAACCGGCCGCCACCTCGACCAAACTGAAGGTCACCGGCGTCGATTTGTTCTCGGCCGGCGACTTCCAGGGTGGGCCGGACTGCGAGGACATCGTTTTCCGCGACGCCGGGCGCGGCGTCTACAAGCGCATCGTCCTGCGCGACGGCAAGCTGGCCGGCGCCGTCCTCTATGGCGACGCCACGGATGGGGCGTGGTACTTCCAACTCCTGCGCGAGGGCGCCGACGTGGGAGCCCTGCGCGACACCCTGGCCTTTGGTCAGGCCTATGCGGGAGGCGCCCAGGCAAACCCTAGCGCGGCCGTTGCGGCACTCCCCGACACGGCGGAGATTTGCGGCTGCAACGGCGTGTGCAAGGGCACTATCGTCACCGCCATCACCACCCAAGGCCTGACCACCCTGGACGAGGTCAAGGCCCACACCAAGGCCGCCGGCTCCTGCGGGTCCTGCTCGGGGCTGGTCGAGCACCTTCTCGCCCACACCCTGGGTGAAGGCTATGAGGCTCAGGCCGTCAAGCCGGTGTGCGGCTGCACCGACCACGACCACGACAGCGTGCGCCGCCTGATCGCCGCCAAGGGCCTGAAGTCCATCCCGGCGGTGATGCAGGGCCTGGAATGGAAGACCCCCGACGGCTGCCACACCTGCCGCCCGGCCCTGAACTACTACCTGCTGGCCGCCTGGCCCGGCGAGTACGAGGACCACGCCGCCAGCCGATTCATCAACGAACGGGTCCACGCCAACATCCAGAAGGACGGCACGTTCTCGGTCATTCCGCGCATGTGGGGCGGCCTGACCAACCCGCGCGAACTGCGGGCCATCGCCGACGTGGCGGAGCGCTACGCCATTCCCACCCTCAAGGTCACCGGCGGCCAGCGCATCGACCTGCTGGGCGTGCGCAAAGAGGACCTGCCCGCCGTGTGGGCCGACCTCAACGCCGCCGGCATGGTGTCCGGCCACGCCTACGGCAAGTCCCTGCGCACGGTCAAAACCTGCGTGGGCAACGAGTGGTGCCGCTTCGGCACCCAGGCCTCCATGGAAATGGGCGTGCAACTTGAGCGCATGACGTGGGGTTCGTGGACGCCGCACAAGTTCAAGATGGCCGTCTCGGGTTGCCCCCGAAACTGCGCCGAGGCGACCATCAAGGACTTTGGCGTGGTCGCGACGGACGGCGGCTGGGACCTCCACGTTGGCGGCAACGGCGGCATCCACGTCCGCGCCACCGACCTGCTGTGCAAGGTGACCACCGCCGAGGAGGTCATCGAATACTGCGGCGCCTTCATGCAGCTGTATCGGGAGGAGGGCCGCTACCTGGAGCGCACCGCGCCGTGGCTGGAGCGTGTCGGCCTGGCCCACATCCAGGCCCGCGTCGTCGACGACGCCGAGAACCGCCGCCTGTTGTTCGGCCGCTTCATGGCCAGCCAGCGCCACGCCCAGAGCGACCCGTGGGCCGAACGTGCCGCCGGCAAGGAGGCCCACGAGTTCACCCCTATCCCCATCACCCGTCAGGCCGCGGAGTAAGCCACCATGGATCAAACCCTCATCTGGCTCGACATTGGCACCCTGGACGACATTCCCCGCCAGGGCAGCCGCGTCCTGCACCGCGACGGCGGCCTCGTCCCCATCGCCGTGTTCCGCACCGTTGACGATCAGGTCTTTGCCCTGGAGGACCGCTGTCCGCACAAGGGCGGCCCCCTGAGCGACGGCATCGTCCACGGCCACCGCGTGACCTGCCCGCTGCACAACTGGGTCATCGACCTTGCCACCGGCGGGGCGACCGGGCCCGACGAGGGCTGCGCCGGATCGATCCCGGTCGAGGTGCGTCGCGGCCGGGTTGTCGTCGCCTTGACGCCGCGCAGCACGGGGGGCGGCTGCCATGGCTGAGGACTCCGTTCGCACCACCTGCCCGTATTGCGGCGTCGGGTGCGGCGTCGTCGTCAGCCGCACCCGCGACGGGTTTGCCATCGGCGGCGACCCGGACCATCCGGCCAACCGGGGCAGGCTGTGCTCCAAGGGCATCAACCTTCTGCACACCCTCGACGACGGGACGCGGCTGACCGAGCCAATGGTGGACGGCCGCGCCATCGGTTGGGCCGGGGCCATCGCCGCCACCGCTGACCGCCTGCGGCACGTCATTGACGAGCATGGCCCGGAAGCGGTGGCCTTCTACGCCTCCGGCCAGTTGCTGACCGAGGATTACTACGTCGCCAACAAGCTGCTGAAGGGCTTCATCGGCAGTCCGCACATCGACACCAACTCCCGCCTGTGCATGGCCTCAACGGTGGCCGGACACAAGCGGGCCTTCGGGGCCGACGCCGTGCCGGGCTGTTACGAGGATCTGGAGATCGCCGATCTGGTGATTCTGGTGGGCTCCAACCTCGCGTGGTGCCACCCGGTGCTGTTCCAGCGCCTCAAGGCGGCACGGGCCGAGCGGGGCACCAAGGTCGTCGTGATCGACCCGCGCCGCACCGCCACCTGCGAAATCGCGGACCTCCACTTGCCCCTGAAACCGGGAAGCGACGTTGCCCTGTTCAACGGGCTGCTGGCCCAGCTGGCCGAGACGGGCGCGCTGGACCACCCCTTCCTGTCCAACGTGGCCGGCCTCAAGGCGGCGCTGGAGACCGCGCAAGCCGATGTGCCGGTGGCCCAGGCCTGCGGCCTGGAGTCGGACGAGGTTGCCACGTTCTTTGACTGGTTCACCCGCACGCCGCGCACGGTCACGGTGTTCTCGCAAGGCGTCAACCAGTCCAGCCAAGGCACCGACAAGGTCAACGCCATCCTGAACGTCCATCTGGCGACGGGGCGGGTGGGAAAGCCGGGCGCGACGCCGTTCTCCGTCACCGGACAACCCAACGCCATGGGCGGGCGCGAGGTCGGGGGGCTCGCCAACCAGCTCGCCGCCCACATGAACCCGGACGATCCAGCCGACGTGGACCGCCTGCGCCGCTTCTGGAAGGCGCCCGCCTTGCGCGGCGGCCAGGGGCTGAAGGCCGTTGACCTGTTCCGCGCCGTCGAGGACGGACGCATCAAGGCGCTGTGGATCATGGCCACCAACCCGGCGGTCAGCCTGCCCGACAGCGACCGCGTCCGGGCCGCCCTGGCCAAGTGCCCGCTGGTCATCGTCTCCGACGTGGTGGCCGACACCGACACCCTGCGTCTGGCCCACATCCGCCTGCCCGCCACCGCCTGGGGCGAGAAGGACGGCACGGTGACCAATTCGGAGCGCCGCATCTCGCGCCAACGGCCGTTCCGCCCCGCCCCCGGCCTGGCCCGCCCCGACTGGTGGATCATCAGCGAGGTCGGCCGCGCCCTGGGCTGGGAGAAGGCCTTTTCCTACACCGGCCCGGCGGCGATCTTCCGCGAGCACGCCCGCCTGTCAGCGTTCGAGAACGACGGCGCCCGCGCCTTCCATATCGGCGGCGCGGTGCGGGCGAAGTACGACACGCTGGAGCCGTTCCAGTGGCCGTGCCGCAAGGTCGGGCAGAGCACGGCCCGCCTGTACGGGGACGGCCGCTTCACCACCGTTGACGGGCGGGGCGCCATGATCACGGTATCCTGGCAGGCACCGCGAGACCTGCCGTCGCTGCGTTGGCCGGTGATCGCCAACACCGGCCGCTACCGCGACCAATGGCACACCATGACCCGCACCGGGCTGGCCCCGCGCCTGTCCGGCCACCGCTCCGAACCCCTGGCCGAGGTTTCGCCCAGGGACGCCGCCGCCTGGAACCTGCGGGACGGCGGACTGACCCGCGTCACCTCGCCGCACGGCGACGCCCTGCTGCGCGTGCGGGTGACCGAGGACCAGCCGCCGGGGCAGGTGTTCCTGCCCATCCACTGGAGCGACAGCGGCGCCGCCCGCGCCGTCGTCAGCCGGCTGGTGACCGGACATGTGGACCCGGTCTCCGGCCAACCGGAAAGCAAGTACACGCCGGTGCGCCTGGAGCCGTGGGTTCCGGCTTGGCAGGGCTTGCTGCTGGCCCGCAGTGCCATGGACGTGTCGGGCGCCGTCTATTGGGTGCGGCATCACGCCGAGGGGTGCGAGGTTTACGACTTGGCGGGTGATGTGGGGCTGGACTTCGCCTTCAATGGCTGCGAGCGCATCGACTACAGCGATGCCAGACGCGGCATCACGCGCACCGCGTGGCTACGCGACGGCCGTCTGGAAGCCGCCCTGTTCGTCGGCCCGGATCGGCCGCAGGTCGCCCGTGGCTGGCTTGACAAGCAGTTCGCGACCGAAATCCTGAGGGACGCCGACCGCGCCGCGCTGCTGGCCGGGCAGGCTCCGTCGGGCGCCACCGACGGCAGTCGGCAGGTGTGCGCCTGCTTCGGCGTTTCCCTGCACGCCATCGAAGAGGCCGTCGCCGACGGACGGGCCCGGACGGTCGATGACATCGGCCGGTTGCTGCGGGCGGGGACGGGCTGCGGCTCCTGCGTCTCCGACATCAAGGAGGTCCTGAGCCAATCCAAGCCCAATCAAGCCGCCTGAGGTCCGCCGCCCCCCCCCCCTTAGCGAACGTGGAACTGCACCGGGACGACCAGGTTTATGCGGTCGCCCGTCACCTCCGGTGGCGGGGGCGGCAGGGGCTGGGCGCGCTGGAGGAGGTCGAGCGCCTCGCCGTCAAGCAGCGCATGCCCCGAGGACGCGTGCAGGGCCACGGCCAGGACAGCCC